>BNJU01000723.1_pt1 | contig 235385 bp, 314 predicted proteins | sample 8539281 | NCBI WGS metagenome assembly BNJU01 (sample SAMD00202456, study PRJDB9452) | human saliva metagenome | isolation source: human saliva | place: Japan
TAATAGAGTTTAAGAGAGTGTTTTAACAAGCCCTATCTTGATTTTTTGAGTATCCTAAAAGGTTATGCTATACTAGAAATATGTTAGATTTGGAGAAATATGGTGTGACCATGTGGGAAGAGGACAAGATTCTCTCTTTCCGTCAAAAATTATTAACCTGGTATGACGCAAACAAGCGGGATTTACCTTGGAGACGAAGCAAAAATCCATATCATATCTGGGTATCTGAAATTATGTTGCAGCAGACTCGAGTTGATACCGTCATTCCCTATTATGAACGTTTTTTAGACTGGTTTCCGACTGTAGAGAGCTTAGCAAATGCACCTGAGGAACGCTTATTAAAAGCCTGGGAAGGACTTGGCTATTATTCTCGTGTCCGCAATATGCAAACAGCCGCTCAACAGATTATGAGTGAATTTGAAGGCAAGTTCCCGTCAACTTATGAAGGTATTTCAAGCTTAAAAGGGATTGGTCCTTATACAGCTGGTGCAATCTCTAGTATTGCATTTAATCTTCCGCAGCCTGCAGTAGATGGCAATGTTATGCGTGTTTTGGCACGTTTGTTTGAAGTCAATCATGATATTGGAAATCCTAGCAATCGAAAAATATTTCAAGCTATGATGGAAATTCTGATAGATCCAGATCGCCCAGGTGATTTCAATCAGGCTTTGATGGATTTAGGTTCAGATATTGAGGCTCCTGTTAATCCAAGACCGGAGGAGAGTCCTGTTAAGGATTTCAGTGCTGCTTACCAACATGGGACTATGAATCGCTATCCCATTAAGGCTCCCAAGAAAAAGCCAATCCCTATTTATCTAAAGGCTCTTGTAGTGCAAAATAGTCAGGGGCAGTTTCTATTAGAAAAGAATGAGAGTGAAAAACTCTTGGCTGGATTTTGGCATTTTCCCTTGATTGAAGTTGATGACTTCTCAGACCAAAATCAAGATTTGGATCTTTTTAGTCAAGTAGCGGAACCAATTTTACAGCTTGGACCATCTCCACAGGAGAGTTTTGAACAGGACTATAATCTTGAAGTTGATTGGCAAGATCTACGTTTTGAAGAGGTCAAGCACATTTTCAGCCATCGTAAATGGCATATCCAGATAATTGCAGGCCGAGTTACTGAGACACAGGAATATGCAGATAGAGAAGTCCTTTGGTTAAGTCCAGAAGAATTTAGCAATTATCCCCTAGCTAAACCCCAGCAAAAGATTTGGCAAGCCTACTTGAAAAGAAGCTGCTAGTATCTGTCTTTCGTGTCTTCTTTACATTTTTTTGGTATAATGAGATAAGGAAAAAGGTGACTAAATGAAAAAAATACTAATTGTAGATGATGAAAAACCCATCTCAGATATTATAAAATTTAATATGACCAAGGAAGGTTATGAAGTTGTAACTGCTTTTAATGGTCGTGAAGCTCTTGAACAATTTGAAGCTGAGCAACCAGATATTATTATCTTAGATTTGATGCTTCCAGAGATTGATGGACTTGAGGTTGCAAAAACTATTCGTAAGACAAGTAGTGTTCCTATTATCATGCTTTCAGCAAAGGACAGCGAGTTTGATAAGGTTATTGGGCTTGAACTTGGAGCGGATGACTATGTAACCAAGCCATTTTCAAATCGTGAACTACAGGCCCGTGTTAAAGCTCTTCTCCGTCGTACAGATATTGTCTCAGTTGATAACCAAGAACCTGAAACGAAATTACAAAGTCTGCAGATTGGCGATTTGGAGATTTTACCCGATGCTTATGTGGCTAAGAAATATGGTGAAGAGTTAGACCTAACCCACCGCGAATTCGGACTCTTACATCATTTAGCTTCTCATCTTGGTCAAGTTATTACCCGAGAACATCTTCTTGAAACTGTTTGGGGATATGACTATTTTGGAGATGTCCGTACAGTTGATGTAACAATTAGACGTTTGCGCGAGAAGATTGAAGACACACCAAGTAGACCTGAATACATCCTAACTCGTCGTGGAGTAGGATATTATATGAGAAATAATGATTGAAGTAATTAGACAAACAATTTTGACGAGTGACTTTATCTATATCCTCATCCTAATTGGCTTTATTATGCTGGTGACTTTTCTCTTGCTGGAAAATCGTCGTGATAATATTCGTTTGAGGCAGATCAATCAAAAGGTACAAGATTTAATTGCTGGTGATTATTCTCAGGTTTTGGATATGCAAGGAAGCTCAGAGATTACCAATATCACTAACAATCTTAATGATTTGTCAGAAGCAATCCGTTTGACTCAAGAAAATCTGGAACAAGAGAGTAAAAGGTTGCATAGTATCTTGTCCTACATGACAGACGGAGTACTTGCGACCAATCGTCGTGGTCAGATTATCATGATTAATGACATGGCTAAGAGACAACTTGGAGTTGAAAGGGATGATGCTCTTAATCAAAATATCTTAGAGTTACTCAAGATTGAAGAAGAGTATGAGCTGAGAGATCTCATTACCCAAAGTCCTGAATTGATGATTTATTCCCAAAATGTGAATGGCGAGTATATCAGCTTGCGCGTGCGTTTTGCCTTGATTCGTAGAGAGTCTGGCTTTATCTCTGGTCTAGTAGCAGTCTTACATGATACGACTGAACAAGAGAAGGAAGAACGAGAGAGAAGGCTTTTCGTTTCGAACGTTAGTCATGAATTGCGTACACCTTTGACCAGTGTAAAATCCTATCTTGAGGCCTTGGACGAAGGAGCCCTAACAGAACCAGTTGCTCCAGATTTTATCAAGGTTTCTTTGGATGAAACCAACCGTATGATGCGGATGGTGACGGACCTCTTGCACCTCTCACGGATCGACAATGAGACCAGTCACTTGGATGTCGAGTTGATTAACTTTACTGCCTTTATCACCTTTATTCTCAATCGTTTTGATAAGATGAGAAGTCAGGATGATGAGAAGAAATACGAGTTGGTGAGAGATTATCCGATTAACTCTGTTTGGATTGAAATTGATACGGATAAGATGACCCAAGTGATTGATAATATCCTGAATAATGCTATCAAGTATTCACCAGATGGTGGGAAAATCACCGTTACCATGAAAACCACGGATGATCAGATGATTTTGTCCATCTCCGACCAAGGTCTTGGGATTCCAAAGCAAGATTTACCAAAGATTTTTGACCGTTTCTATCGAGTAGACCGAGCAAGAAGTCGTGCCCAAGGGGGAACAGGACTAGGATTGGCTATCGCCAAGGAAATCATCAAGCAACATAAGGGCTTTATCTGGGCTAAGAGTGAATATGGCAAGGGCTCAACTTTTACTATCGTACTTCCATACGATAAGGATGCCGTGAAAGAAGAGATTTGGGAGGATGAACTAGAAGACTAGAATGAGTGATATCGGTTTTAAATACAGTATTTTAGCATCGGGTTCCAGTGGAAATTCATTTTACTTGGAAACACCAAAAAAGAAAATTTTAGTAGATGCGGGACTATCAGGCAAAAAAATTACAAGCCTATTGAGTGAAATCAACCGCAAACCAGAGGATTTGGATGCTATCTTGATAACGCATGAGCATTCAGATCATATCCACGGTGTGGGCGTTCTGGCTCGTAAGTACGGCATGGATCTTTATGCCAATGAGAAAACTTGGCAGGCTATGGAAAATAGTAAGTATCTCGGTAAGGTTGACTCATCTCAAAAGCATATTTTCGAGATGGGAAAAACCAAAACCTTTGGTGACATCGATATCGAGAGTTTCGGTGTGAGTCATGATGCAGTCGCGCCACAGTTTTATCGTTTTATGAAGGATGACAAGAGCTTTGTCATGCTGACGGATACGGGCTATGTTAGTGACCGTATGGCTGGCATTGTTGAGAATGCAGATGGCTACCTGATCGAGTCAAATCATGATGTTGAAATCCTGCGAGCTGGATCTTATGCTTGGCGACTCAAACAACGTATCCTGTCTGACTTTGGTCACCTCTCAAATGAAGATGGCGCAGACGCCATGATTCGCACACTAGGTAATCGTACCAAGAAGATTTACCTAGGCCATTTGTCTAAGGAGAATAATATCAAGGAACTGGCCCACATGACCATGGTCAATCAGTTAGCTCAGGCAGATCTTGGAGTTGGAGTAGACTTTCAAGTTTACGATACTTCACCAGACACTGCAACACCATTGACGGAGATATAAAAAAGAAGGCACAAGCCTTCTTTTTTATAGACTATTTTACAAGCCAGCAAATTCTTTGATTTCTTGAGCTGACATCGAAGAGTCGCAACGGACATTGATTTGACCATTTGCAACATGGACGAAGCCTGGTACAGTAGGGATTTCATAGCGTGAGCGGAAGTCTTGTAAAGCTTCAAGTTGACTTGGTTCTTCGCTATTGATGAAGTAGATGTGCGCTTTAGTTTCAGCCACAACACCAGCCAATGTACCAGCAAATTTACGGCAATAAGGACAAGTTTTGCGTCCGATAAAGAAAGTTGCAGTTTCTTGCTTGTCAAGTGCTTCTTGAGCACGCGCTACAGTTGTAACTTCAAGATCTTTGATGTTTTCTAAAAATTGTTCCATGAGATTACCTCGCTTTCATTGTTAAATCTAGTATGCCATAAAGTTTCTAAAATTGCTCAGTTTTGATACGTGAATAGATGGTGGTGCAGAAATTAGTAAACTAAGTCTGATTTTCTAGTCCTATATTCCTGTATCTTTAAAGATATAGGAACTAAAGTTCTGGTCAAAAGAGATAGAAGAAGACATAAATTACAGTCAGTTTTTACTTTAACATCAAAAATAAAGGTCAGGATTTTTCCCGACCTTTAAATAGTTGATTATTTTACAAAGGCATTGATTTCAGCTTCGATGTTAGCAATCTTAGCTTGTGAATCTTCGTTGCTTTCACCAACAACTGCAATGTAGAACTTGATTTTTGGTTCAGTGCCTGAAGGGCGAACTGCAATCCATGATCCATCAGCAAGCGTGTATTTCAATACATCACTTGGAGGAGTAGTTAAGGCTGTTACAGTGCCATCAGCGGCAGTAGATGTTTGTGCTTTAAAGTCTTCAGTAATTGAAACTGCTGTTGCGTTAAATTCTTTTGGACCATTTTCACGGAATTTAGCCATAATTGCTTTGATTTGTTCAGCACCGTCAACACCAGAGAGGGTAACAGAGATTGTCTTTTCAGCATAGTAGCCGTACTCTTTGTAGATTTCTTCGATACCGTCAGCAAGTGTCAAACCGCGTGAACGGTAGTAGGCAGCAAGTTCAGCAACGACAAGAACGGCTTGGATAGCATCTTTATCACGTACGAATGGTTTAATCAAGTAACCGAAGCTTTCTTCAAATCCCATCATGTAAGTGTGATTGTGTTTTTCTTCGAATTCTTGGATTTTTTCAGCGATAAATTTGAAACCAGTCAAGACGTTGAACATAGTTGCGCCGTAGCTTTCAGCAATCTTAGTTACCAAGTCAGTTGATACGATAGATTTGCAAAGGGCTGCGTTTTCTGGAAGTGTCCCAGCATTTTTGTGAGCTTCCAAGATGTACTTAGCCATGATGGCACCGATTTGGTTTCCTGAAAGGTTGAGGTAGCTACCGTCTTTTTGAAGGACTTCAACACCGACACGGTCAGCGTCAGGGTCAGTTGCAACAAGAACATCAGCTCCTACTTGGCGACCAAGTTCTTCTGCAAGAGCAAAGGCTGCTTGGCTTTCTGGGTTTGGAGATTTAACAGTTGAGAAGTCTGGGTCTGGAGTTGCTTGAGCTTCAACGACTTTAACAGAGTCAAATCCTGCTTGAGCAAGAGCACGACGAGCCAACATTTCACCTGTACCATGAAGTGGAGTGTAGACAATCTTCATGTCCTTACCAAACTCTTCAATCAAAGCTGGGTTGATGTTCACATCTTTAACTTCTTTGAGGTATTCGGTATCGACTGCTTCGCCAATAACTTCAATCAAACCAGAAGCTTTTTCAGCTTCTACATCAGCAACTTCAACAGCAAATGGATTTTCGATAGCACGGATGTAAGTTGTCAATGCATCAGCATCGTGTGGAGGCATTTGACCACCGTCTTCTCCGTAAACCTTGTAACCATTAAATGGAGCAGGGTTGTGGCTAGCAGTAATCATGATACCTGCGAAGCAGTTGAGGTGACGAACGGCAAATGAAAGTTCTGGTGTTGGACGGAGACTTTCAAAGACATAGGATTTAATACCGTGTTTAGCAAGAACTGCTGCAGATTCAAAGGCAAATTCTGGAGAGAAGTGACGGCTATCATAAGCGATGGCAACCCCACGTTCTTTTTCGTTTCCACCTTTTGACTCAATCAAACGAGCCAAACCTTCAGTTGCTTGACGAACAACGTAGATGTTAATGCGGTTCGTACCAGCACCAATCAGTCCACGCATACCTGCAGTACCAAACTCAAGATTGGTATAGAATGCGTCTTCTTTAGTTTTCTCGTCCATGCTTTCCAAATCTTGACGAAGGTAATCTGGAAGTTCTGCGAAATCAAGCCATTTTTGGTAGTTTTCTTGATAAGCCATAGGAAATCTCCTTTAATATATAATCTAATCGCCTACATTATACCACGATTTGAAGTTTTAGTAAAACGTTAGCGTGAGTTTTTGAAAAGTTATGAATAGAGCTAAACCACAAGTCTTGAACGGCTTACCGAAACATGCTATACTAACTGTATGATTATTTTACAAGCTAATAAAATTGAACGTTCTTTTGCAGGAGAGGTTCTTTTTGATAATATAAATCTACAAGTAGATGAAAGAGACCGTATTGCCCTCGTTGGAAAAAATGGTGCTGGGAAGTCTACTTTGCTCAAGATATTGGTTGGAGAAGAGGAGCCAACCACTGGTGAAATCAATAAGAAAAAAGATATTTCCCTCTCATATCTAGCACAGGATAGCCGTTTTGAGTCTGAGAACACCATTTACGATGAAATGCTACATGTATTTGATGACTTGCGTCGTACTGAAAGACAACTTCGCCAGATGGAGTTGGAGATGGGGGAAAGACTGGAGCAGAACTAGATAAACTCATGTCTGACTATGATCGCCTATCAGAAAATTTTCGTCAGGCTGGAGGATTTACCTATGAAGCCGATATCCGTGCTATCTTAAATGGTTTCAAGTTTGACGAGTCTATGTGGCAGATGAAAATTGCAGAGTTATCTGGTGGTCAAAATACTCGTTTAGCCCTTGCCAAAATGCTCCTTGAAAAGCCTAATCTCTTGGTTTTGGATGAGCCGACTAACCACCTAGATATTGAAACCATTGCCTGGTTAGAAAACTACCTTGTAAACTATAGCGGTGCCCTCATTATCGTCAGTCACGACCGCTATTTCCTTGATAAGGTTGCAACCATAACACTCGACTTAACCAAACATTCCTTAGACAGATACGTAGGAAACTACTCAAGCTTTGTGGAGCAGAAGGAGCAGAAGCTCGCAACTGAAGCTAAAAACTACGAAAAACAACAGAAGGAAATTGCTGCCTTAGAAGACTTTGTTAACCGAAATCTTGTCCGAGCATCGACAACCAAACGAGCGCAATCTCGACGCAAGCAACTGGAGAAGATGGAGCGCTTGGATAAGCCTGAAGCTGGTAAGAAATCAGCTAATATGACCTTCCATTCTGATAGAGTATCTGGTAATGTCGTTTTGACAGTTGAAAATGCTGCCATTGGCTATGATGGTGAAATCTTATCAGAACCCATCAATCTCGACCTTCGTAAGATGAACGCTATTGCTATTGTTGGTCCTAACGGCATTGGTAAGTCAACCTTTATTAAGTCCATTGTGGATCAGATTCCCTTTATCAAGGGGGAAAAGCGCTTTGGTGCCAATGTTGAGGTTGGTTATTATGACCAAACTCAAAGTAAGTTAACACCGAGCAATACAGTCTTAGACGAACTCTGGAATGATTTTAAATTGACGCCAGAAGTTGAAATCCGTAATCGACTTGGTGCCTTCCTTTTCTCTGGTGACGATGTTAAGAAATCTGTTGGAATGCTGTCAGGTGGTGAGCGAGCTCGTTTGCTTCTAGCTAAACTTTCCATGGAAAACAACAACTTCTTGATCCTCGATGAGCCGACTAACCACTTGGACATCGATAGCAAGGAAGTCTTGGAAAATGCCCTGATTGACTTTGATGGGACTCTTCTATTTGTCAGCCATGACCGTTACTTTATCAACCGAGTGGCCACTCATGTGTTGGAATTATCTGAGAATGGGTCAACACTTTATCTGGGTGATTATGACTATTATGTTGATAAAAAAGCAGAGCTAGCAGCTAGTCAAGCGGAAGAAGTGGCAGCTGTTAACCAAGAAAAAGAAGTTTCTCCAGTTAATGACTACCAAGCACAAAAGGAAAGTCAAAAAGAACTGCGTAAATTGATGAGACAAATCGAAAGTCTTGAGACAGAAATCGAAGAGCTGGAAACTCAAGCCCAAGCTATCTCTGAACAAATGCATACCACCAATGATGCGGATGAACTCATGCAATTACAAGCGGAACTGGATAAAATTAGCCATCGTCAGGAAGAAGCTATGTTGGAGTGGGAAGAATTGTCGGAGCAGGTGTAAGATGGAAAATCTTGGAAAAGTCTTTCGTGAATTTCGAATCAGTAAAAATTACTCTCTAAAAGAAGCTGCAGGAGAGGCCTGTTCGACCTCTCAATTATCCCGCTTTGAATTGGGGGAGTCGGATCTGGCTGCATCTCGTTTCTTTGAAATATTAGATAATATTCACGTGACGATTGAGAATTTTATGGATAAGACTAGAAATTTTCAACATCATGAGCATGTCGGCTTGATGGCTCAGATTATTCCGCTTTACTACTCAAATGATATTGTAGGTTTTCAAAAGCTTCAAGAAGAACAACTTGAAAAAGCTAAGAGTTCAACAAATCCCCTCTATTTTGAGCTGAATTGGATTTTGTTACAAGGTCTGATTTGTCAAAGAGATGCTAGCTTCACTATGAAGCAAGCAGATCTGGATAAGATGGCGGATTATCTTTTTCAAACAGACGAATGGACCATGTATGAGTTGATTCTCTTTGGCAATCTCTACAGCTTTTATGATGTGGACTATGTTGCTCGCCTTGGTAGAGAAGTGATGGAGAGGGAAGATTTCTACAAAGAAATTGGCCGCCATCGAAAACTGGTCTTGATTTTAGCTCTTAATTGTTACCAGCATTGTTTAGAACATCTTGCTTTTGAAAATGCCAGCTACTTTGAAGTTTATATAGAGAAAATTATAGGTAAGAGCATCAAACTCTATGAGCGTAATGTATTCCACTTTCTTAAGGGATTTGCTCTTTATCAGAAGGGGCAAAAAGAAGAAGGTTGTAAACAAATGCAGGAAGCCATGCATATTTTTGATGTGCTAGGTCTTCCGGAGCAAGTAGCTTACTATCAGGAACATTACGATAAATTTGTAAAGATTAATTTCCCAAATATGGGAAAAATGAGAAATTCCTTCAAGTTTTGATACAATAGTTTCAAAATTTGAGAGGAGTTTTTATGAATCGATATGCAGTACAGTTGATTAGTCGTGGAGCTATTAACAAACTAGGAAATATGCTCTATGATTATGGAAATAGTGTTTGGTTGGCATCGATGGGAACGATTGGGCAAACCGTTCTAGGGATTTATCAGATCTCTGAACTCGTTACATCCATACTAGTTAATCCCTTTGGAGGCGTGATTTCAGACCGTTTTTCGCGTCGCAAGATTTTGATGACGACCGACTTGGTTTGTGGGATTCTCTGTCTGGCCATTTCTTTTATCAGAAATGATAACTGGATGATTGGAGCTTTGATCTTTGCTAATATTGTCCAGGCCATTGCCTTTGCATTTTCTCGAACTGCCAATAAAGCTATTATAACTGAAGTTGTAGCAAAGGACGAGATAGTGACCTATAACTCTCGCTTGGAGTTAGTTTTACAGGTTGTAGGAGTCAGTTCTCCAGTGCTTTCTTTCCTTGTTTTACAATTTGCAAGTCTTCATCTGACGCTCTTACTAGATGCTTTGACCTTTTTCATGGCCTTTGCCCTAGTGGCTTTACTTCCCAAAGAAGAACCAAAGGTTCAAGAGCAGAAGAGTTTTACAGGGAAAGATATTTTTGCGGACATCAAAGATGGCTTACACTATATCTGGCATCAAAAAGAAATTTTCTTTCTCTTGTTAGTGGCTTCCAGTGTGAATTTCTTTTTTGCAGCTTTTGAGTTTTTACTCCCTTTTTCAAATAAACTCTATGGTGTAGAAGGAGCCTATGCGACTATCTTAACCATGGGTGCAATTGGCTCAATCATCGGAGCATTGATTGCAAATAAATTTAAATCAACTATGAATACACTTTTGTTCTTATTGATCCTCACAGGAGTAGGAGTTTTCATGATGGGCTTGCCACTGCCCAATTTTTCTAACTTTCTCTGGGAACTTAGTTTGTGAATTATTTATGACAATTTTTTTAATATTCACTTTTTTTCACTCAGGTACAAACCAAGGTTGACGGAGACTATCTGGGGAGAGTATTGAGTACCATTTTTTTACACTAGCGATTCTCTTTATGCCGATTGCAAAAGGGTTAATGACCTTTCTACCAAGCGTTCATTTAGCTTCCTTTTTAATTATCGGTCTTGGAGTTATTTTTCTTTCTTTAGTATCAATGTTCTATATTCAAAGACAAGGGTAACACAGAAAAAAGCAACGGCACCGTTGCTTCAGAACGAAGACAAACGCCAAAAATGACGTTTGTCTTTTTTTCTGTTTTCAAAAAAATAGTTTATCTCATCATCTACTAATCTATCCAAAAAAATCTGAATTTGAGAAAAAAATAAAAAGGGATATTCCCTATCCATTTCACTAATTTTTTGATATTTAAACACGCCAAAGTAAGCCCAACCTGATCCTCCATTTTGGACTTTCCTTTCTCTCTAGTGTATCTCAAATTATGGTATTCCTTAGCCGTTCCAAAGAGCCGTTCAATTGTTTCTTTGCGCTTCTTATAGAGCTCTTTCATTTCTCTTTGGTGACGAATCTCCTCACAAAATTCAAGGGCATCTTTCCAGACATGTCTCGTTACTACTTTTTGAAAATTCTTGCTTTGGGTACAAACGGATAATAGGGGACATGAAACACATACTTTGGGATTACTCTTATACTCACGGTAGCCTTCTCGAGTGGTTGTGCGATAGCTTAATACTTGATTCTCTGGACAAACATAATGATCATAACTTGCATCATAAACAAAATTACTAGGCCTTAAGTTCCCCTTTACTCCCTTTGGACGAGTATAAGGAAAAACAGGAATGATATTTCGCTCTAATAAATAATGGGCAATAGCTGGGGTCTTGTAACCTGAATCCGCAATAATATAGTGGGGCGAGAATGGCTCTAACTTTGAAAATAGGGCAGGGAAAGCCTGACTATCATGAACATTTCCTGCCTCAACCGTATAAGCCAAGGCCCAACCATGCTTATCACAAGCAACTTGAGCAGAATAGGCAAATACTTCCTTATGTTCGCCCTTGTGAAACCAACCACACTCGGGATCTGTCGTTGAGATTTTCTTTTCCTTAGCCTCACTTTCTTTTGCGGGCTTTAAGGACTTTTTTTCGTGTTTTTTCCTATCTAAATCAATCTCAACTGCCAATTGTTCACTCATAAATTAAGCTTGTTGGTCTACCATTTCCTTACGATACTTGTGACTATTAGCCGCCGCTTTGATATGGGTACCATCCACAAATATTTCAGAAGGATCAATTAAGCCAGCATACAAAGCTTGGCTGAGAACTTGGGAAAAAATCTTAGAAATGAGTTCTTTATCTTGAAAACGACGGCTGTAATTCTTTCCATAGGTAGTAAAATGAGGGACCTTATCATCTAAAGTTAGTCCAAGAAACCAACGATAGGCCACATTTACTTCAATATCTTTCATGGTTTGGCGCATGGAACGAATGCCATAAAAACATTTAATCAAAGGAATTTTGACTAGCATGACGGGATCAAGACTAGGACGACCATTATCTGGACTATAGGTATCTTCTACCAAGTCATAGATAAAGTCAAAATCAACCTTTGAATCTACTTGTCGAAGAAAGTGATCTTTTGGGACCAATTCGTCTATTGTATAGAAACCATATTGCTTACGGTTATAATCAGGTTTTTCTTTGTGAAACATAGGGAACACCTCACAACTTTTCTTACCTCTATTATACGACTTTACAAAAAGAAAAGCCCTTAGAAACTTGGGTTCTAAGGACTTTGTCTTTAATCTGAAGCAACGGCGCCGTTGCTTTTTTTGTTTTCATCTATCCACCCTGAGGGAATCGAACCCCCATCTCAAGAACCGGAATCTTACGTGATATCCATTACACTAAGGGTGGAAACTTTAATTATTATATCAAAAAAGAGAGCTGAACTCAAGTTTTTTCTAAACTCAGCAAAAGGAGAAGTAAAAAAGGATTCAGTATGAACCGAATCCTCAAGACGATTATTTTTTCTCAAGAAGAGCTTTGATTTCTTGAAGAACTTCCAACTCAGTTGGACCAGCAGGTGCTTCTTCAACAACCTCTTCTTTTTTAGTAAGGCTTTGAGCTTTTTCCATTGCTTTAATCACAAAGAATAGAACAGTACCAACTACAAGGAAGTTGATAACAGCACTCAAGAATTTACCATATGTAACACCATTCCATGCAAGCTCAGCGATGTTTTGTACTTTCGCAGCTTCCAAGGCTGGGTTCAATAGGAGTGGAGTGATGATATCATTAACAAATGAAGTAACGATAGCACCAAAAGCAGAAGCGATGATCACACCGACAGCAAGGTCTACAACGTTACTGCGGAGCAAAAAAATTCTTTAAGATCTTTTAACATTTTTCTTTTTCCTTTCGAAATTTTTTTACAATCTAAATTATAACTTAATCATCTGTTGAATGCAAGAAGTATGCTTATTGTTTTTTAAAAACAAAAACTTTACTGAAGATGTAATTGAGGACTATGATAGTAACTTGTGCAAAAATAGTCTCAATTGTATTGATAGTATTGAGATTATCACCTACAAACTGACCGATAATATTGGGGAAACTCGTCACAAAAATAAAGGTCAGAAGTAGGTCTAAGAGGAAGGTTACGAATCTTGCAGTCGTAAACTTTATCAGACGCTTGAACCAATTTTTTCGTTTCTGTTTAAAAACAATGGTATCGTTGGTGAAAAAAGCAAACAAAATTCCAGTTATATTTCCCAGAGCAGTCGCCCATAATTCTTGTTGGAAAAAGTAAAAAATAGTGATACGAACAATGATAGAAACAAGGGTAGTTGCAACTCCAAAAAATAAGTAGGAGAGGATTTCATTGTCGAAAAATTTTTTTATGTATCTTTTCATAAAAACAGTATAGCATAAAGGACATAAATGTGCTATACTTGTAAGGTTGGCTTGCTCAACCCTTGGTGCTTAGCTTCTTTCACCAAGCATATTTTACGCGGGTTAATCGCTAAAGGAGAAAACATGAAAAAACTAACTATCCGTGATATGGCAGATATTGCCATTGTCGCAGCAATTTATGTGGTTTTGACAATCACACCACCCCTTAATGCTATCAGTTACGGTGCTTATCAGTTCCGTATTTCTGAAATGATGAATTTCCTTGCCTTTTACAATCCTAAGTACATTATCGGTGTTACTCTTGGATGTATGATTGCAAATTTCTTCAGTTTTGGAATCATCGATGTCGCAGTTGGTGGAGGCTCTACGCTTGTCTTCCTAAGTTTAGGAGTATGGTTGTTTAGCAAATATAGTAAAGATTATCTTTTTAATGGATTGATCCGAAAAGATCATTTCTTCTTTTCAATTCTTTTTTCGATTTCAATGATCACCATTGCTGCTGAATTGAACATCGTAGCAGAAGCACCTTTCTTCTTTACTTGGTTTACAACTGCTATCGGAGAATTCGCTTCACTCATTGTTGGTGCTATTCTTATCGGAAAAATCGGTAAACGTCTTGATTTGACCAGATAAAGATATCACATCAAATATTATTAAAAAGGGCTGAACTTTGTTCAGTCTTTTTCCTGTCCACCAACCTAGAAGCTCAACAAAAAGTGGTATAATAAAGAAAAAAAGGGATTATTTTTAATATGTATAGTTATCGTATTTCAGTTTTTTTGAAGTCCTTTGGAAAAAAATCAGGTCATTAGATTTTTGTTAATTTTTTTAGCACTATTTTTATTTCTATCTTTTTTTCCAAAGAGTTAAGACATCCTTAAAAAGTGGTGGGAGTATGTTGGATCCTTTTTCATATTGCAAAAGGGAAGATTATACATTCACACGATTATTCTTTTTTTAGAAAAAAAGGATTGTTCCTCTAGCTGAAATTAGACAGATTGATATTGATTACGTTCGAGGAGAAGAATGAATGGGGACAGGTATCATCTGTATTTTACAAGGAAAGATGGAAAATCTTTTTACATTTCATTTTTGGGAAAAAGCAAAAGAAACGAGGAGTTAGTGAAAAAAATCTTGCCAATGTGGCCAAGAAGTGCCATATTAAAAATCTATTATTATTATTAAGAGTCGATTGCTAAAATTGAATTGTTGTCACTTGTGACAATTGTCAAAAGCTAGGAGAGTAGCTAATATGAATCAACTACAAGTAATAAAAAGAAGATAAACAACTAAGAATTTTTATTGATGCAAGAATGCGATATTCTCTTTTATGACCAGTTGAAAGAGGTTGAATTTTCTCAGAACAATGAAGTTTATTCTCTTTCGCCCATAGCCTTTGCTAAAGACGGTAGTGGGGGAGAATATGTAATTCTTGAGGATGAGAGTATCGGCTTTATAGGGAGTGAAGGCCAAGTTGGGAGAGTGGCAGAAAGCCTTGATGACCTGCTTACTTTCTTACTTCATGCTGGTTCTATCTCAGACTTTTCCTGTCGTTTGCTCTATCAAAACAAGGATTTGTTGGTAAAATTCTGTCAAGGATTTCTCAAAAAAGCACGAGAAAACTACCAGTCAAAAGGCGAAGAGTGGGATAAAGTGAGAGCTGGACTTGCACAAGAGTTGAGACTTGAATTTAAGCCAGAGAAACTGCAAGAGTTAGCCTTCAATTTTTATCAATCAGCCATAAGAACTCCACTATTTACTTGTAAATATGGTCATGGTGAGAATGAATATGTCTGCGATTCTGTTTTGTCAGATATTGTCGGCTTGTGGGTTTCAGAGCTGTTAGGGTTGACTGCAGAAGAAATTGAATCTTTTGCTGCTAGTAAAAACATTCAAATGTAAAGGCTATAAATTTATTTCCTCTTAAAATATTTTTATATTATAATATTAACAATGATATTTTTAAGGAGTTTATATGAGTTCGTCAGAATTTATTTCAAAGATTGATTATTATTGCCATAAGAAAGAGGGTCTATTTGACCAAAGCAAGTTTAAATATGCCATTCGCTCGATGTTTGCAGGTGCTTTCTTAACCTTTAGTACAGCCGCTGGGGCAATAGGTGCTGATCTACTCAATAGCATCGTTCCAAGTGCTGGCTATTTTCTTTTTCCCTTTGTATTTGCTTGGGGACTTGTTTACATTGTATTTTTAAATGCTGAATTGGTCACATCAAACATGATGTATCTGACAGCTGGGACATTCTTGAAGAAGATTGATTGGAAGAAAGCCTTTATTATCTTACTCTATTGTGCTTTTTTCAACTTAGTTGGAGCTATCTTAGCAGGTTGGTGCTTTGCTAATTCATCAGCATTTTCACATTTGACTCACGATAGTTATCTAGCAAAGATTGTTGCTAAGAAGTTAGCACGATCTAGTGATTTGGTATTGTTGGAAGGGATTTTGGCAAATATGTTTGTAAATATTGCCATTCTATCTTCTATTTTGGTTAAGGATAGCAGTGCCAAACTCTGGATCATCTTGTCAGCTGTTTCTATGTTTGTTTTCTTGTCAAACGAGCATATTGCAGCCAACTTTTCATCCTTTAGCATTATTAAATTCAGCATTGTTTCTGACCAAATTGCTAACTTTGATATTCCTAATATCCTACGTCATTGGAGTGTTACCTTCATTGCTAACTTGATTGGTGGAGGATTCTTGATAGGCTTACCATACGCTTATCTTAATAAAAAAATGAAGAGACTTATGTTGATTAGTACAAGCTTTTTGAAAAATATAATGAAAATCAATAATAGAGGAGGTCGGGACTAAAAATCCAGACCTCGATTTTTTTGTCCAAAGATCCTTTTTTTGTAAATTCAATATAGATCAAAAGCAAAAAAACATATATTAAAACATATAGAATGGAGGGTTTTAAAATAAAGGGTTGAAAAATATTAAAGATACTGATACAAAGCAAATGGAAACGATTGCTAAAAGTGATAAAAATATTGTAAATAGAATTAAGAAAGCCTTCCCATAATTTCGATTTTTATGTTATAATATTCACAAATAAAAGTTTTAGGAGTTTATATGGTTTCTTCAGAATTTATCTCAAAAATTGAATTTGCTTTGTAAGAAAAAGGAAAGTCTTTACAGTCAAAGTAAATTCAAGTATGCTATCCGTTCAATGTTTGCTGGTGCATTCTTAACATTTAGTACAGCAGCTGGTGCAGTTGGAGCTGACTTGATTAATAAGATTGCTCCTGGTAGTGGACGTTTCCTCTTCCCATTTGTTTTTCGCTTGGGGATTGGCTTACATTGTCTTCTTGAATGCTGAGTTAGTAACATCTAACATGATGTTCTTGACAGCTGGTAGCTTTTTGAAAAAAATTAGCTGGAGAAAAACAGCTGAAATTCTTCTATACTGTACACTCTTTAATTTGATCGGTGCTCTTATAGCAGGTTGGGGATTCGCCCATTCAGCAGCTTATGCAAACCTAACACATGATAGCTTTTATTTCTGGAGTTGTGGAAATGAAGTTGGGCCGTTCAAATGAACTAGTCTTGCTTGAAGCTATCTTGGCTAATGTCTTTGTAAATATTGCAATTCTTTCATTTGTTTTAGTCAAAGATGGGGGAGCTAAACTTTGGTTAGTTCTATCTGCGATTTACATGTTTGTATTCTTAACAAATGAACACATCGCCGCAAACTTTGCATCATTTGCTATCGTGAAATTCAGTGTTGCTGCTGATTCAATCGCAAATTTTGGTATTGGAAATATTCTTCGTCACTGGGGTGTAACCTTCATCGGTAACTTTATCGGTGGTGGTCTACTCATGGGATTACCTTACGCCTTCTTAAATAAAAACGAAGATACATACGTAGATTAAAAGTTGGATTCATTCCAACTTTTTCTTTTTGTTTATCCATGCTATAATGAAAGTAGAATAGATAAATTTAGAGGAATAACATGAACGAGATTAAATGTCCAAATTGTGGCGAAGTATTTACAGTCAATGAAAGTCAATATGCAGAACTACTTTCTCAAGTTCGCACTGCAGAGTTTGATAAGGAATTGCATGAACGAATCAAACAAGAGTTGACATTGGTGGAACAAAAAACCTTAAATGAACAACAGGCAAAACTGGCTCAAAAAGATCAAGAAATTGCCCAGCTTCAAAGTCAAATTAACAACTTTGATACAGAAAAAGAATTGGCTAAGAAAGAAGTGGAGCAAAGTGCAAATCAAAGCTTGCTAGAGAAGGAAAAAGAAGTCCAAGCTCTCGAAAATCAATTGGCTACCTTGCGCTTAGAGCATGAAAATCAACTACAAAAAACACTATCTGATTTAGAGAAAGAACGCGATCAGGTCAAAAACCAGCTCCTTTTACAAGAAAAAGAAAATGAGTTGTCTCTAGCCTCTGTAAAACAAAATTATGAAGCCCAGCTAAAGGCAGCCAGTGAGCAGGTTGAATTCTACAAGAATTTCAAGGCACAACAATCAACCAAGGCCATTGGTGAGAGTCTGGAACGCTATGCAGAAAGTGAGTTTAATAAGGTCCGTAGCTTTGCCTTTCCAAATGCCTACTTTGAGAAGGACAACAAGGTTTCAGCACGTGGTTCTAAGGGCGATTTTATCTTTCGTGATTTTGATGAAAATGGGCTAGAATTCATTTCCATCATGTTTGAGATGAAAAATGAAGCTGACGGAACAGAGAAGAAGCACAAGAATGCAGATTTTTATAAGGAATTGGACAAGGATCGTAGTGAGAAAAACTGTGAGTATGCAGTTTTGGTAACTATGCTTGAGACTGACAATGATTACTTCAATACTGGGATTGTCGACGTCAGCCACGAATATGAGAAGATGTATGTCATTCGTCCTCAATTCTTTATTCAGTTGATTGGTCTCTTGCGTAATGCTGCACTGAATTCTCTCAAATACAAGCAGGAATTGGCTTTGGTTCGCGAGCAAAATATTGACATTACACATTTCGAGGAAGACTTGGATGCCTTCAAGGTTGCCTTTGCAAAGAATTACAATTCAGCTTCTGTCAACTTCGGCAAGGCCATCGATGAGATTGATAAAGCCATTAAGCGTATGGAGGAGGTCAAGAAATTCCTGACAACATCAGAAAACCAACTCCGCCTGGCTAATAATAAGCTGGATGATGTTTCCGTTAAGAAATTGACTCGCAAAAATCCAACCATGAAAGCAAAGTTTGAAGCACTTGAGAGGGAGTGAGGAAATAAGTTATGGAAGATGATCTTAATTATGAAAATTTGATAGATGATGTAACCGAGGCTATAAAAAAGTTTAATTTAGTAATTTTTATTGGCGCAGGAGTTTCAATTGCTCAAGGTTATCCTAATTGGAACAATTATATTGAACATCTTATTAAGTATTGGCAAGGACAAGTTTTATCGGTAAGTGGTGAAAAAAAGGCTTGGAAGAGAACATCACGTAGTTTTTGATTTAATTAGCAAATCTAGTATTAGTAATAAACGTAAAGTGGATCTAGTAAACTATGAATTAAAAAAAGTTTTTTTGGTGAAGATTTTGAAAAAGCGACGACTAGATTTTTGAAAAAGGATATTTTAAAAAAATTTATTACCATATTCAATAGTTAATCAAACAGTAGAAGCTTTTAGCAAGTTTGAATGCAATATTTATTACTTCTAACTACGACTATGAAATTGAAAATCATATTAAACGTTTAAAGAATTCTGTAGTTACTATTAATGATCTCAATGAATTTACTAAGAACAAGAATGGGAAGCTACAATTTGGTGATGTTCTACATATCCATGGAACACCAGATTGTGATGTAAAAGTATTTTGTAAGTTCATCCGCAGATTATTCAAAAACCTATTTAAAAAAAATAGGAAAAAAATTTTTGAAAATTTAGTAACATGGTTTAAAGAGACAAAACCTACTGTTTTATTTATTGGAGCAGGTCTTGAAGAAGATGAAATTTTATCTTTACTTTGTAAAGATAGTAAGAACTATGCCTTGATGAAGTCAGAGAACACAGGTAATCAGAGAGTTGATGAACATTATAGAGGTGTTGTTGAAGGATTTTTTTAGCTCAGAGAATCATACTCAGATTATTTGGTACGGAGATGAATTTGAGAAATTACCTCTTTTTGTAAAAAAATTAGTTGCTGATATTAATGAAAAAAATTGGGTACACATGATTTTTTTATAATCAGTGGAACAATCTTTTGAATCCTTCTATAAATCAAGAAGAGTATAATAAAAAAATCTAGATAGTATTTCTAATGATTTTAAGTATCTATCATCTGTTTTTAGATAAGGTTATTGAAAATGATAATGATCAACTAGATCAGCTAATGTTAACGGCTCTGCTTCAGGGTAATACTCTAAAAAGTAGTTAAAAAGTTTTGTTCTTCCATTCTGGAAGTTTATTGTTAAGAATATTGAAAAATTAAGTGATAATGACTGGGAAGTAATTTACAAAATAATTTCTAAAGGTTATCAAAATTACTTTATAGATGATGTATTCTTTTGTCTATAATTATGCGATAGATAATAAAAATTTCTAGTTTTTACAAATAATAATAAGCTTAATGAACTGAGAGAAATTATATCCAAAGATGGATATATCGTTAACTCTAACTTTAATAAAGATAAAACTCTTTTGGGTTACTGGCTAGTAAGTGCTTTTTGAACAGCAAAAATCGTGATTTATATATAGAGGAAGATAGTGATATAGAAGTTGATCTAAATACTGAATGTGTTAACAAACTAACATCCATACTAAATAAATCAGAATTTTCAAGGTATAATTATTATCCAATAAACTATCAACTAGAAGAGTATGGTAATGTTGAATTTATCTATAAGCTAATGAAGTCCAGAAAACTATTTATTGAAGAGAAAGAGTTTTTTTGGAAAGTGCCTCAGAAGATCTATTAAGTATTAAACTAATTCAAAAAAATTGCTTGTTCAATTGGATAACGAAACTAATTTAGATTTAGAATTTATAAGGAGGTTAATAGATAAAATTGATTTTTTTCTGATATTCACTTTGGAGAAGAATTAAACACTTTTTATCAAAAGAACACAGAAGTATTATTAAAGAAAAAAATATTGAAACACCAGAAAAAGCCTTATAGAAATTGGATTTCTTCAATAGAAGGAGGTTTTGTTTCAGAGTTTTTCCTTTTTAACTCAAGAAAATCTTGTAGAGTACGATGAATCTAAACTATTAGAGATATTAATCAACGCAGAGAAGGAACAAAGAGGTTCTTCGTTTTTTTAGAAGAAAAAAACGATAGATGAAACAGAGAATTTCCTGATTACTGTTTTTAAAAAGAATCAAATGAAATTTCTAAAAAGGTTTCTAATTTATTGAAAGATCATATAGCTGACTTATATCCAAAATATAAGAGATTATATGTGAAAAATTATCAGTTCTCCTGAAATAGAAGAAAATTTAAGAAATATTGTAAGAGAAGAATATTTAAAAAAATCTAACAAAGAAAGTTTTGACTCTAACGATCGAGAATTTTTTTGAATATCATATAAAACAACAAAATACGGATAAAGATATTTTTTTAAAAAAATTACTTACAATCAATGTAAATAAACTTTTTAATTTTAAGGGATGATAATGAACAGTTAGATATGTTTCACTATATAAATAGTGAAATGGGATCATATTTGCAATGTTTGATATCATTGTTTAACCAGTACCCAAAATATACACCTCAAATTATTCAGAAAATAGATTCTGTAGATGATTTTGCGTATAAAGAGCTTGCTCAAGGAATTTTTATTATACGTATATGATTGGAGAGTAATTAATATAACCTATCATACATTTTTTTAGGATTCTGCTATTCTCATTCGATATTTAATACAGAAATTGCAAATATATTTAAGGATGTTGTTAAAAATATTTTTAAAAAGAAAAAAATCAAAGACAATCAAATTCTTGACCGAGTCTATATAGTTGCTTTAGATAGTGTAGATCCAACTATTGATTCATTTTTCTTTATCAAAGAATAACTATGGTCAAATGATAAACATCATTTTTACTGAAGACTATGAATTTAGATATTCTAAACAATGGTTACGAGAATTATTCCAACATTCTTCAAGAGTGAACTATTTAGAAACAATTTCAAACTTATTCCATAGAGAAGACCTTAAAAAGGACAAACTATATCTATTTATCAAAGAATTAGATAAAATTATCGGAAATTATAGTTTTTAAATTGTCTCTACATAGAATTAAATATAATCTAAATCGAGAAAAAAATGGATATTTTGATTTGATTAGAGACTTTTTCTTAGTGTTGCTTAAACATGATAAGTTAGAAAACGATATCTTCTATTTTGAAACAGTAAAGGATATTCTTCCTCAATTGTCTTCAAAAGAAAGATTAGATGTATTACGAGAAATTCAAAGACAGAGCAATTGTACTCCTCCAGAGATTGAAAAAGTGCAAAGAATTATAGAAAATTTGAGTTTGCAAGAGTGAAATAAAAGCTGGAAGACGTTTCAGTCAAAAAACTAACTAGGAAAAATCCAACCATGAGAACCAAGTTTGAAGCATTGAAAGGATAATAGAAAGCAACACATGAACGGTATTATCAATTTAAAAAAAGAATCGGGAATGACCTCGCATGATGCGGTTTTTAAACTGCGTAAGATTTTAGGAACTAAAAAAATCGGCCATGGTGGGACCTTGGATCCTGATGTGGTGGGTGTTTTACCCATTGCTGTAGGGAAGGCGACTCGCATGGTTGAGTTTATGCAGGACGAAGGTAAGATTTACGAGGGTGAAATTACTCTGGGATATTCTACAACAACCGAGGATGCTAGTGGTGAGGTTGTTGCAGAAACGCCAGTTTTGTCTCCCTTAGATGAAACGATTGTTGATCAAGCAATCGCTAGTCAGACAGGTCCTATTACTCAGATTCCACCTATGTACTCTGCTGTCAAGGTCAATGGTCGCAAACTCTATGAATATGCGCGTGCTGGTCAAGAAGTAGAGCGTCCAGAGCGTCAGGTGACGATTTATAGTTTCGAAAGAACCAGTCCCATTTCTTATGAGGAGAATCTTGCTCGATTTAGCTTCCGTGTAAAATGTAGCAAAGGGACTTATATCCGGACTTTGTCAGTTGACTTGGGAGAAACTTGGCTATGCAGCTCATATGTCTCATTTAACACGAACAAGCGCTGCGGGCTTGCAGTTAGATAATGCTTTGACCTTGAATGAAATTGAGGAAAAGGTTCAAGCTGGTGAGTTAGACTTTCTTCATCCCTTAGAGATTGGGACAGGTGACTTGGTTAAGGTTTATTTGACCCCAGAACAGGCAGAAGAAGTGCGTTTTGGTCGCTTTATTGAATTGGAACAAACTGAGAAGGAATTGGCTGGTTTTGAAGGTGATAAGTTATTAGCCATTTTAGAGAAACGGGATACTCTTTATAAACCAAGAAAGGTTTTCAATTGATTAGAGCTGGTGGTAAAATTGCAAACGGATGTTTAGTTTAAAAAAGCTGAAAGACAATTTAGTTTAGAAGAGAAATTGTTTTGAAAAAGGGTTGAAAACACGGTGATATTTGACAGTTTTGCTTGCTTATGATAATATTTAAATAAAGAAAAGCTAGAAAACTTTCAGAGGATATTATGAGTATTGAGATGACTGTTAGTGAGATTGCTGAGGTCTTGGGCTTGTCCCGCCAAGCAATCAATAACCGTGTCAAGGAATTACCTGAAGAAGATACGACTAAAAATGATAAAGGAGTTACTGTGGTAACTCGCAGTGGCTTGATTAAGCTTGAAGAAATCTACAAAAAAAACTATTTTTTTGAAGATGAACCTGTTAGTGATGATGTGAAGCAACGGGAGTTGATGGAGATTCTTGTTGATGAAAAAGAACGCTGAAATCATCCGTCTTTATGAGCAGTTAAAGGCTAAAGACAAACAGTTAGCTGAAAAAGATGAACAGATGCGTGTCAAAGACCGTCAAATCGCAGAAAAAGATAAGCAATTGGATCAACAACAACAGTTAACCCTACAAGCCATGAAGGACCAAGAAACCCTTCAGTTGGAGTTGGATCAGGCTAAGCAGAAGTACAAGCAACGAAGAAAAGCTGCTTTGCTCGCTTATTTGGAGGATAAGAAAAAAACTGCTTGGTTTCTAGGTATAACCAAGTGGTTTCTTTTTACACATACAGTAAGGAATGGATAAGATGGAAAAATTAAGAGATTATATTTCATTTGATTTGGAATTTAATAAACACCAGGATAAAACTCACTTGATTCAGGTATCTGCGGTCCGTTTTAAAGATGGTGAAGAAGTAGGAGCATTTGACTCATATGTTCATACCGATGTACCATTGAAAAGTTTTATAAACGGCTTAACGGGTATCACGTCTGAAACCTTGAAAGATGCACCGATGGTGGAGGAAGTTCTTAAGAATTTTCAAGACTTTGTTGGTGAATTACCCCTTGTTGGATACAATGCAGCCAAGAGTGATTTACCGATTTTGTTGGAGCATGGTTTCGATTATAGTAGCCAATATCTAGTTGATCTCTATGACGAAGCTTTTGAGCGACGGAGTTCTGATCTTCACGGTATTGCCAATCTCAAGTTACAGACCGTGGCTGAATTTTTAGGATTCAAGGGGCAGTCTCATAATAGTTTAGAGGATGCACGAATGACTGCGCGTGTTTATGAAGTTTTTCTAGAATCTGATGAAAGCAGAATTTTACTGGACTCCAAGAGTAGCCTGAACTCTAACCCTTTTGGTGGACTAGATTTGTCACAGCTGTTTGATTAGGAGGTTTTATGAAACCTGAAAAAAACCTAAAAAAATTGGGATTTAAAAAGATTTACTTAAATCTGGATAAAATCCTCTTTCTATTCTTTCTAATCTTCATGCTGGTAGACTATATTTGGTTGCCACTGAACTCATTGATAGCAGGCTTTTTTTACTAAGCCAGACGGGCTATTTGTTTATTTCCTATAATAATGTTTTTTTGAAATTTTTAAAAACATGCGCCTTTAGTCAGCCTTGGGTTTTTTAATCTTAATAGCCATCAACCTTTTAGTAGCCTATTTTTCAACTAAGTCTCCTCTTTATTGGGGCTCGACACCTTCTCTATCACGAGAAACGAACCTTGATTGAGTATAGTCGCAAGGTCTTTCGTGAAAGTATAGCCTTTTATGAAACGTCTGACTCTTTTCCAAGGCCTTGTTTATCTTCGTTTATATTGCTATGATTTTTTTCCTTTTATCAGGAAGATTTTTTTAAAATTTATTATTTTTAATAAAAATAGTGATACCTGAGTTTATTCAGACCTACATGGAAGACAAATATTGGATATGGTGGCTTGCTATTATCATCTTATCAATCCTCTTCCTATACGTTTCTGTTAAGTTGATTTTTGTTTTGCCAAAAATCTTTTATGACAAGATGACGGTTAAGGAAGCAGTGGTTTACAGTTTAGAAAAAAACCAGAAATCATTTTTGGTTTTACGCTTGGCATCTCTTTCTAATCCTTGTCAAAACGAATCTTTTCTTTTACTTACCTTTAATTCCTCTATTGTTGATCCAGTCTTTAGCAGATGGTCTCACACACCGAGAATCATTGATTCTAGCTATTTCAAACTATATTTTGATTAAAAATATCCACTATATGTCTTTAACCTACTTCTTGGTTAAGTTTACCTCCTTTTTAACTGGTGAGGAGTTGGATATTATGCCAAGACGGAAAAAGGACCATATTATGAGATGGGGTGTAATGGGGTGTGCAAGTATCTTCTTTGCGATTGAAGGCTATATTTATCTCGAAGCACCCGTAGTCAATCCTCCACTTGTCATCTCTCACAGAGGAGTTTCTAATGGGAATGGTGTCCAAAATACAGTTGAATCCTTAGAAAAAACAGCTCAGTTAAAACCAGACTTAGTTGAGATGGATGTGCAAGAAACAAAGGATGGTCAGTTTGTCATGATGCATGATGCTAATCTAAAAAGTTTAGCGGGATTAAATGTAACACCACAAGACTTAACTTTAGATGAGTTGAAGCAATTAGATATTTATGAAAATGGTTATCAGACTAAAATATCTAGCTTTGATGATTATATAAATCGTGCCAATGACCTTCATCAGAAATTGCTGATCGAAATAAAAACAAGTCGAAAAGATAGTGCTCAGATGATGGATCGTTTTCTAGATCAATATGGAGCAAAAATTAAAGTCTATGGGCATCAGATGCAATCTTTGGATTATCATGTTATTGAAAAAGTTACCCAGTATGATAAAGAGATTCCAGTCTATTTCATACTGCCCTATAATTCCGTATTTCCAAGAACAAATGCTACAGGTTATACCATGGAATATTCTACTTTAGATGAATATTTTGTAACCAAGCTTTGGAATACAAAACAAAAGCTCTATGTATGGACAATCAATGGTTCGGAATCCTTTGATAAGTCCCTACGTTTGGGAGTTGATGGTATGATAACAGATGATTTGGAAAGAATTAAAGAAGAGCTTGAGACTGCTCAGGAAGATCCTGAATATACGGACTTGCTTCTCAAGAAAGCAACAGAAATATTTACTTTCTAGATAAGACAAAAGAGGCTGAATTGAACATCAGCCTCTTTTTATGCTATTAGAATGGTAATTTACCAGCAAAAGCCCCTAATTTCTTTTTAGTTGCTTCATCAATTTGGTCAAGAGCAGCATTCACTGCCTGAACAGTCATGTCAGAAAGAGTTTCGATATCTTCAGGGTCAACAACCGCAGGATTGAAATCAATTTTTGTAACCTTCTTATCTCCAGTCAATGTCGCAGTTACAAGGTTTTGGGCAGAAGTTCCAACAAATTCTGTAGCAGCAAGTTCAGCCTGACTTTGCTCCATTTGTTTTTGAAGTTTTTGAGCTTGACGCATCATGTTTTGCATATTCATCATGGTGGTATATAGCTTCCTTTTCTATTAATTTCCTTATTATTTTTAACAATTTTAACTAGAAAAGTCTATTCAAATTTTTTTAACGATAAAACATTAAATTTTTCTGACAATTTATTGAATGATTAGAAAAATCTATGTTATAATGAATGTAAAACAAATGGAATTCCCATGATTTAATAGGAGCGTTATATGAAAAAAACTTGGTTTTTGTACTTTTGTCATCAGCTTTTATTATTGTCTGCATGTGCAGTTCGTTTTGAACAATCGTCAACTACAAGTGATTCATCTCAGGTCGCAAAATTGTCAGAAGATAACCAAAAACTTTTGGATAAGGCAACTAGTGACTACAAAACCTTTGTAGAAGAACAGATTGACAAACTATTGACGGATACAGAAGGTTTTGTTCAACTCTTAAAAGATGGTAAGCTTGAAGAAGCTAAAAAAGCATATCCTTTAATTCGTATGTCTTATGAGCGCTCAGAACCAATTGCAGAAAGCTTTGGTGAGTCTGATGTGAAGATTGACTTTCGATTAGCAGACTACCTAGATGAAAACAAGACCGAAGAAGGTTGGTCAGGTTTTCACCGTATTGAGCGCATCCTTTGGGAGGAAAACACAACTAAAGGAACTGAGTCTTATGGTGACCAACTGGTAAATGATATCAAGGAATTGAAGGCTAAGATTGCGACTGTAGATGTTGATTACAAGATTATGCTAACTGGGGCTGTTGACCTTTTAAATGAAGTAGCAACAAGCAAGATTACTGGTGAAGAGGAAATCTATTCTCACACGGACCTATACGATTTCCGTGCTAATATCGAAGGGGCTGAGAAGATTTTCCAACTCTTTAAACCTTTGCTTGATAAATCTGATGCAGCTCTGGTTAAAGAGTTAGAAGAAGATTTTAAATCTGTTAATAGTCTCTTAGACAAACACATGACGGACAAGGAACACTATAAGCTCTATACAGACTTAACGAAAGAAGACACTAAAGAATTGTCTGAAGCAGTCACAAAACTTGGTGAACCATTATCACAAATGGGTAAATTTCTAGGTGGAGAATAAGTAATATGACAAACAAAGGCGAAAAATTTTTTGAACAAAAAATGGACCGTCGAGAATTTCTGAAAAAAGCAGGTATTGGAGGTGCTGGTCTCGCACTTGGTCTCTCCGGTGCTTCTGCTTTTTTCGCACCTAAGCTTGATGGTCAGGAGAAAATCTCGTACGGGAATGAAAAAATAGCCTTCTATGGCAAGCACCAAGCTGGTATTACAACTGATATGCAGAAAAACATTTATTTTGTGGTTTTAGATTTGCATACAACTGACAAAGAGAAAATCATCCAGTTATTTAAAGATTGGACGGATTATAGTGCCAAACTTGTAGAAGGAGAATTGGTTAAAAAAGATGGTAACAATAGCCTTCTGCCTCCAAGTGATACTGGAGAAACAGTTGGGCTTAATCCTCATCGATTAACCCTGACTTTTGGAGTTTCGGCTAGTTTCCTAGAAAAGATGAAACTAGAGAACAAACGTCCAAAACTTTTCAGAGATTTACCTCCATTTCCAAAGGAACAGTTACGCGAAAAGTATACTGGTGGAGATATCGTAATCCAGGCTTGTGCAGATGACGAACAGGTTGCTTTTCACGCTATTCGTAACCTTATCCGCAAGGGTAGAAATGCCGTTACTCTTCGTTGGAGTCAATCTGGTTTTGCTGCTATCGGTAATTGTATGGAAACTCCTCGGAATCTCTTTGGCTTTAAAGACGGGACTGCTAATGTCACTACTGAGAAAGAATTTGATCAAGTTGTTTGGGCTGACAGTAAGGATTGGATGGAAAATGGTTCCTATATGGCAGTTCGGCGCATTCAGATGTTTCTAGATACTTGGGATCGAACCAATCTGGAGGAGCAAGAAAATACCTTTGGGCGCTATAAGGAAAGTGGAGCTCCTTTTGGTAAGAAACGAATTTGATGAGGTGGACTTGAGCCTTCTTCCTGACGATTCTCATGTACGCTTAGCAAAAGAAGTGGATAAACCTCTCCTGCGTCGCTCTTATTCTTATTCTGATGGAATTGATGAAAAGACTGGTCAGTTTGACACTGGTTTACTCTTTATTTCTTTTCAAAAGGATCCGGATAGCTTTGTTAAAGTTCAGACCAATCTAGGTGCTACGGATAAAATGAATGAATACGTTACCCATATAGGTAGTGGTCTTTTTGCCTGCTTTGGTGGAGTAGAGAAGGGAGGTTACATTGGGCAGAAATTATTGGAATCCTAAAAGTATTATCCTCCTATTTGCTTGTTTCTTTCTGTTGATTTTTCCGGTAGGTGCTAAGGAAAATTTGAGTCCCTACTTTGTGAAAATAACTGATGCGACTAAAGCTGTTAAAGAAGGAAAACAAGATCAGGCAAGAAAACTAATCAATGAAATGACCAAAGATTTCGAGAAAGTCGAGAATTCTAACTCTGAAGCAGGACGTCAAGTTCAAGAAAAGTTGGCCTTAACTGGTGATATTACTGAGGAACAGTTAACTCAGATTTCTTTAGCCCTTTTGACATTTGAGAAAGAGCAAAATCCAGTCGACCTAGATGCAGAAAAAGAGAAACTTGTTTCACGATTAGAACCTCGTTTTGAAGCCTTAGACAAGGCAATTGCTTCTCAAGATCTGGAAGCAGTAAGAGAAGCCTATAAAAAAATGAATTCAACCTGGACCATCAATGAAGCAGTGGTTCGCGACCATAGTACAGCTCATTATGGGCAAGTGGAAACAGCAATTTCCTTCCTGCGTAGTAGCATTGAGACTGAACCAACGAACTTTGATACTATTCAGGCATCGTTTGATGATTTGAAAAAAGCCATTTCTAACTTTGTTGAAGGTACAGAAATAACGACTACATCTTCGAATCTGACCCTGAAGGATGGAATCGATCTTTTAAAAAAGGCCTTGACACAATTTCAAGCTGGTCAAGATAGTGATGCAGCTGCGACGATGAAGGAGTTTATTACTATTTGGCCCACCATCGAGGGTTCTGTAAGTACAACCAATCCTTCACTTTATACCAAGGTTGAAAGTGAAAGTCCTGTCATCATGGTTAAGGGAAAGGATAGTGAATATCAAGAAGAGCTTTCTAGCTTGATTGCAGAGCTATCTCAAATTGATACTAGCGCTTCCTATAATGCATTTGACGCCATGCTCATCTTGCTCCGAGAAGGTGTAGAAGCACTCTTGATTGTCATGGCACTTGTGACAACTTTGAAAGCTGCCAAGATGAGACAGGGCCTCAAGTGGGTCTATGGTGGTGCATTTGCTGGTATAGTGGCCAGTCTTTTGATTGCCTATATCCTACAGATTGCCTTTCCAGCAGTTGCCTCAGGAACTAACCGTGAAATCATCGAAGGAGCAGTCGGGATTTTTGCAGTTATCATGATGATTTAATCGGTATTTGGCTTCATAGCAAATCTTCTGTAAAAAAATGGAATGCTTTTATGGAATCGCAGATGCAAACTGTCACGAAAACAGGATCTTTCCTTTCTATGTTTGCTCTGAGTTTTCTAGCCGTATTCCGTGAAGGTGCTGAGACGATTTTATTCTATGTGGGGATTCTGCCAAGGATTTCTAGTTTTGATTTTGTCCTAGGAATTTCTCTAGCCCTCTCAGTTTTAGTCGTGATTGCCTTTGTGATGAACAAGGCTAGTCAATTTTTCCTGCCTCATAAGGTTTTCTTTATCCTGACTTGGATGATTTATGCCTTAGCCTTTAAGATGACGGGAGTCAGTATCCATGCCTTACAGTTGACAAATATGATTCCAAACCATCTGATCTCAGGAATAGCAAGTATTGATATATTGGGAATTTACCCTAGTTTGGAAGGGTTAGCAGGTCAGACTATCTTTATCCTCGTAGTTTTTCTAATTACCATTAGACAGGGTGAAAAGTGATGGATCAAAAGGAATTGACAATTATTGAACATTTGGTAGAATTTAGAAAGAGATTGCTAGCAGTAGTGGTTTGCTTCTTTCTAGTATTCTGCGTTTCACTATTATTTGCCGATCAGGTTTATCAGTATATCACACAAGGTTTTAGTCAGAAGTTAATCGTCTTGGGGCCGAATGATATTTTATGGATTTATCTTCGTTTGGCAAGTTTGATGGCCTTTAGCCTTACCTTACCTTTTACGGTCTATCAAGTCTGGAGTTTTGTTCGACCAGCCCTTAAAACTGAAGAAGCAGGAGCGATTTTTGCTTATATCCCTGCAACTTTCCTTTGTTTTATCTTAGGATTAGCCTTTGGCTTTTATTTTGTCACACCAGCTATACTTCAGGTCTTACTGGGACTAGGTGAAAACTTATTTGAAACGCAGTTAACGGCGCAAAATTATCTAGCTTTTGTCTCTCAAACTACTGTACCACTAGCATTTATCTTTGAATTGCCAGTTATCATTGCTTTTTTAACCTCAATTGGTTTGATTGGACCTAGCCTACTCATTGCTTATAGACGTTATGCATACTTCATTTTATTGGTATTGGCTGTTATATTGACACCTGCTGATTTTATTAGCGATTTAGCGATGACTGTTCCTTTAATCTTATTGTATGAGGTTAGTATCGCTATTAGTAAATGGATGATTAAGAGAAAAAGGAAAGGAAAAAAAGATGGGAATCTTACGTGATATTGGTGCACCAGGCTTGATAGTCATTGTCCTTGGAGCATTGTTGATTTTTGGACCAAAACGCTTACCAGAGTTAGGCGAGTCAGTAGGAAAAATGCTTGCCGAGTTTAAGAAAGCCGTTAAGGGCATCGGTGAGCAAGAAGAAAAATAAACGAAAAATGATTGAATAGAGTTGAGAATGGTTAGCTTGGAATTATCTCTGGCTACAATCTCAACTTTTTTTATTTAGTTTAAGGTTTCTTTAAGGTTTTTATAATATTCTGAAAAACTCTATATTATCCGAACAAATATCTTCAGTTTCATAAATGAGAAAGTTTTTCTTGGATAATTGTTTACTTTTAAATAAAATGATTAATCCTAAAAGTTCAGATTATTATTTGAATACAAATTCATTATAGCTTTGCTTGCTCGCTATTTATTTCAAGATACCAGTAGATTGTGATATAATAGTAAACAATGAGTTTTTAAAACAAACTAAAGGAGAATCAATATGATTTACGCTGGAATTTTTAGCAGGTGGAACCGGCACGCGCATGGGGTATCAGTAACTTTACCCAAACAATTTCTTGAATTGGGAGATCGTCCCAATTCTAATTCATACTAATTGAAAAATTTGTCTTAGAACCAAGTATTGAAAAAATCGTTGTTGGGGTTCATGGCGACTGGGTTACACATGCAGAAGATTTAGTTGAAAAATTCCTTCCACTCCACAAGGAACGTATCATCATTACGAAAGGTGGGTGCTGATCGTAATTCTAGTATTGAAAAAGATTATTGAAGCTCATCGATGCTTACCGTCCACTAACAGAAGATGATATCGTAGTAACGCATGATTCGGTTCGTCCCTTTCATCACACTTCGATATGATTCAAGACAATATCGCTCTTGCTCAAAAAAACCATGATGCTGTTGACACTGTGGTTGAAGCGGTGGATACCATTGTTGAAAGTACAAATGGTCAGTTCATTACAGATATTCCAAATCGTGCTCATCTTTACCAAGGACAGACTCCACAAACATTCCGTTGTAAAGACTTTATTGATTTGTATGATTCATTATCAGCAGAAGAAAAAGAAATTTTAACAGATGCATGTAAAATCTTTGTCATTAAGGGTAAAGATGTGGCCTTGGCTAAAGGTGAATACTCAAACCTTAAAATTACAACAGTTACAGACTTGAAGATTGCTAAAAGCATGATTGAGAAAGACTAGAGACATGATTAATCAAATTTATCAACTGACAAAACCTAAGTTTATCAATATCAAATATCAAGAAGAGGAGATTGATCAAGAGAATCATATTCTCATCCGACCAAACTATATGGCTGTTTGTCATGCGGATCAACGTTACTATCAAGGAAAACGTGATCCCCAAAAATCTTATCAAAAGAAACTTCCAATGGCTATGATTCATGAGTCTTGTGGGACAGTCATTTCTGATCCAACAGGTACCTATAAGGTTGGTCAGAAGGTTGTTATGATTCCAAATCAACCACCTATGCAAAGTGACGAGGAATTCTACGAAAATTACATGACTGGGACGTATTTCCTTTCTAGTGGCTACGATGGATTTATGCGTGAATTTGTTTCATTACCAAAAGATCGTGTAGTAGCTTACGAGGAAATCGAGGATACAGTTGCTGCTATCACTGAATTTGTCAGTGTGGGTATGCATGCGATGAATCGTTTCTTGACAGTTTCTCACAGTAAAAAAGAGCGAATTGCAGTTATTGGTGATGGAAGCCTAGCTTTTGTCATGGCTAATATTATCAACTACACTTTGCCTGAAGCTGAGATTATTGTTATCGGTCGTCACTGGGAAAAGTTAGAACTCTTCTCATTTGCGAAAGAGCTCTACATTACGGATAGCATTCCAGAAGATCTTAGTTTTGACCATGGTTTCGAATGCTGTGGTGGTGATGGATGCGGGCCTGCTATTAATGACTTGATTCGTTACATCAAACCACAAGGCACCATTTTGATGATGGGTGTTAGTGAGTATAAGGTCAACATCAACACTCGGGATTCATTGGAAAAAGGCTTGTTACTAGTCGGCTCTTCACGTTCTGGACGTATTGACTTTGAAAAAGCCGTTCAAATGATGGAAGTTAAGAAATTTGCAAATCGTTTGAAAAATATCATTTATTTAGAAGAACCAGTCAGAGAAATCAAAGATATTCACCGAGTTTTTGCAACTGACTTAAATACCGCATTTAAGACAGTCTTTAAGTGGGAAGTCTAATGGAGGAAGATTGTGGAAAAAATCATTAAGGAAAAACTTACCTCTTTACTATCAACTGATGAGGACATTCTGAGTGTTGAACAATTAGGGTGGTATGACCAATCAAAACTACCTGGTCAAAAACAAGCTCAAACCAATATATTGTTAAGTTTTTTTCGGAAAAAGGTACAGATAAATTAATCGATCGCCAGAATGAGAAGTTCAATCTTGAATTGTTGAAAGATTTGAAATTAGATGTAGAAAATTATCTTTTTCGATATTGAAGCAGGAATTAAGGTTAATCAATACATTGAAAATGCTGAGACACTTGATTCAACTATCATTAAAACCAAATTTGAAAAGATTGCACCAATTTTACAAACCATTCACGCTTCTGGTAAAGAACTAAAAGGAGAGTTTGCTCCTTTTGAGGAAATCAAAAAATATGAATCCTTTGATTCAAGGGGAGATTTCTATCCGAACTATGAAACTGTCAGAAAGTTAGTATTTTCTCTGAAAGACCAACTTGAAGAAATTGGTATCGATAAGAAATCGTGTCATATTGATTTGGTTCCTGAAAACTTCATAGAAGGACCAGATGGTCACCTTTATCTCATTGATTGGGAATATTCATCTATGAATGATCCCATGTGGGATTTAGCCGCCCTTTTCCTAGAATCAGAGTTTACTAGTGAAGAGGAAGAAAACTTCCTTAGTCATTATGAGAGCGACAAGACTCCAGTTTCAAGGGAGAAAATTCGTATCTACAAAATTTTGCAAGATATTATTTGGAGTCTCTGGACTATCTACAAAGAAGAAAATGGTGCAGATTTTGGAGATTATGGAATCTCTCGTTACAATAGAGCAGTAAAAGAATTAGAGTCTGAAGGAGATTTAAATGAAAACTAAAAATGGAGTTTCTTTTGGCCTACTATCAGGTGTGTTCTGGGGATTAGGATTAACTATTAGTGCTTATATCTTTTCAATATTCACGGATTTATCGCCCTTTGTAGTAGCAGCAGCGCACGATTTTCTGAGTATTTTTATCTTGCTAGGATATCTTCTATTTAAAGAAGGTAAAGTACGTTTTTCAATCTTTTTGAACATTCGAAATGTCAGTGTTATCATTGGAGCTTTACTAGCTGGTCCGATTGGTATGCAGGCCAATCTCTACGCGGTCAAATATATGGTAGTTCATTAGCTTCGTCTGTCTCAGCTATTTATCCGGCAGTCTCAGTCTTGCTTGCCTTTCTTTTTCTTAAAGCATAAGGTTTCTAAGAATACAGTATTTGGAATCTTATTAATCATTGCAGGGATTATTGCTCAGACCTATAAAGCAGAGCAGGTTAATTCTTTCTACATAGGTATTCTATGTGCTTTGATTTGTGCTTTTGCTTGGGGAAGTGAAAGTGTTCTGAGCTCCTTTGCTATGGAAAGTGACCTCAGTGAAATTGAAGCTCTCTTAATTCGTCAAGTTACATCCTTCTTGTCTTATCTTGTTATTGTGCTCTTTCTCGCATCACTCGTTTGCAGAAGTGGCAAATGGCCAATTGTTTGGTCTATTAATTGTCTTTGCGGCATTTAATATGATTTCTTATCTTGCCTACTATATGGCTATCAATCGATTGCAACCAGCAAAAAGCAACTGGTCTAAATGTCAGTTATGTAGTATGGACTGTCCTGTTTGCAGCAATGTTTCTTAGGGATCACCTCTGACTGTCTACTAACCATCATAACCTCACTTTGTGTAATGGCTGGTGTTTATATTATCATTAAAGAATAAAGGAGAAAATCGCGTGAAAGCAATCATCTTAGCAGCTGGGATTGGGAACTCGTTTGAGACCTATGACAGAAAAACACTCCCAAAGCCTTGGTTAAAGTCAATCAAAAACCCTTTGGTTGAATATCAAATTGAATTTTTTTAAAAGAACGTGGTATTGATGATATTATTATTGTCGTAGGTTATTTGAAAGAACAATTCGACTACCTTAAAGAGAAATATGGTGTTCGTTTAGTCTTTAATGATAAGTTTGCTGATTACAATAACTTCTATTCACTATATTTGGTAAAAGAAGAGTTGGCTAACAGCTACGTTATCGATGCGGATAACTATCTTTTCAAAAATATGTTCCGCAATGACATCGAGCGTTCAACATACTTCAGCGTTTATCGTGAAGACTGTGACAATGAATGGTTCCTGGTTTACGGAGAAGATTATAAAGTTCAAGATATCATCGTTGATAGCAAGAATGGACGTATTTTGAGTGGAGTTTCATTCTGGGACGCTCCAACAGCGGAGAAGATTGTTGGATTTATCGACAAAGCCTATGCAAGTGGCGAATTTGTTGACCTATATTGGGACAACATGGTTAAAGATAACATCAAAGAACTAGATGTTTATGTAGAGGAATTGGAAGAAAACTCTATCTACGAAATCGATAGCGTCAAAGATTATCAAAAAAATTGGAGAAGATTTTCTCTTCACAAAAAAATAAGTAAACTAAAAATACGTCTGACACCTTACCTATTTTTTTACTTGACTTTTTAGGGTTGATACAGTATACTAATAAAAAAATTTAACCTTTAAGGGAAGTCCAGAGAGGCTCACAAGGTGTCAGATAGAAAATAGATTACACAAACTTCGAATAAACACAGTTTATTTGATTCTTTTCTGTAAGTATCTTACTGAAACCTTGCGATTGCAAGGTTTTTCTTTTTCTGAACCCCTTAAAATTTAAGGAGGAAAAGTTATGAATCCAAATTGTAAAAAACGCATGGGTGCTATTCGCTTGGAAACCATGAAAGTAGTGTCTCAACAGGAAATCGCACCAGCGATCTTTGAACTCGTACTTCAAGGAGAAATGGTTGAAGCTATGAAAGCAGGACAATTTCTTCATTTACGAGTTCCTGATGATGCTCATCTCTTGCGGCGTCCGATTTCAATCTCATCTATAGATAAGGCTAATAAACAATGCCATCTTATTTATCGTATCGAAGGTTCTGGTACGGCAATTTTTTCAAGCTTAAAAACAGGTGATAGCTTAGATGTTATGGGACCTCAGGGGAATGGTTTTGATTTATCTGATTTAGAGCAGCATAGTCGTGTTCTCTTAGTTGGTGGCGGGATTGGTGTCCTCCTTTACTTGAAGTAGCTAAGCAACTGCATGAGCGTGGTGTAGATGTTACAACGGTTCTAGGATTTGCGACCAAAGATGCAGTTATTTTGGAAGATGAATTAGCCGAATTCGGTCAAGTCTTTGTAACGACTGATGATGGTTCTTATAGAACCCAAGGAAATGTATCAGTAGTGATTGATGAATTTGACACAGAATTTGATGCCATATACTCATGTGGGGCACCTGGTATGATGAAATACATCAATCAAACCTTTTACAACCATCCAAGAGCTTATCTATCTCTTGAATCCCTGTATGGCCTGTGGTATGGGGGCTTTGCTACGCTTGCGTATTGAAAGTACCTGAAAGTGAAACAATTAATCAACGTGTGTGTGAAGATGGGCCTGTATTTAAAACAGGAACAGTAGTTTTATAAGGAGAGTGTCATGACTGCAAATCGATTACAAGTTTCTCTACCAGGCTTAGAATTAAAGAATCCTATCATTCCTGCATCAGGTTGTTTTGGCTTTGGTCAAGAATATGCCAAATACTATGATTTAGACCTTTTAGGCTCTATCATGATTAAGGCGACTACGCTTGAACCCAGGTTTGGAAATCCAACTCCACGAGTGGCAGAAACACCTGCAGGTATGCTCAACGCTATTGGTTTACAAAATCCAGGTTTAGAGGTCGTTCTCTCTGAGAAACTACCATGGCTTCAAAGAGAATATCCCAAATCTCCCTATCATCGCCAATGTCGCTGGATTTTTCAAAACAAGAGTACGCAGCCGTTTCTCATGGTATTTCCAAGGCAACTAACGTGAAAGCTATTGAGCTCAATATCTCTTGTCCTAACGTCGATCATGGAAATCATGGACTTTTAATTGGACAAGATCCTGAGTTGGCTTATGATGTGGTGAAGGCTGCCGTAGAAGCATCAGATGTGCCCGTTTACGTCAAATTAACCCCTAGTGTGACGGATATCGTGACTATTGCAAAAGCAGTAGAAGATGCTGGAGCTAGTGGTCTCACAATGATCAATACTCTTGTTGGGCTGCGTTTTGACCTCAAGACCAGAAAAGCCGATTATCGCAAATGGGACAGGTGGCATGTCTGGACCTGCTGTATTTCCTGTAGCCCTCAAAACTAATCCGTCAAGTAGCTCAAACAACCAAGCTTCCAATCATTGGTATGGGAGGAGTGGATTCAGCTGAAGCGGCCTTAGAAATGTATCTGGCAGGAGCCTCAGCAATCGGTGTCGGAACAGCCAACTTTACGAATCCCTATGCTTGTCCAGATATTATCGAAAATCTACCAAAAGTCATGGATAAGTATGGGATCGAAAGTCTAGAAATGTTGCGAAAAAGAAGTCAGAGAAAATTTGCTCTAAGTTTTATGTCCTGAATTCAGTCTAAATTGTTTTTGAAAGCGCCATTTTTTTCTGGTATAATAAATACTATGATTATTACAGTACCTATTAAAACAGAAAAAGATATTGCAACACCAGGACCAAACGTCCTTGTACTAGGTTATTTTTGATGGAGTTCACCTTGGACATCAAAAAAATTATTTGATATAGCTTCTAACATTGCTGCTGAAAAGCGCCAGGGAGTAGCTCTAGTAACTTTTTAACGAATCACCAAAACTAACTCTGAATCAATACTCACCTGAACACTTATTGCATATTTTTGAATGCTAGCGAACGTGAACGTCGATTGAAGCGAGCTGGAGTTGAGAGCTTGTATTTGATGGATTTCACTAGTCGAGTAGCAAATATGACTGCAAAAGAATTCATTGATACCTACGTCAAGGAAGCAAAGGCAGATACGATTGTAGTTGGTTTTGACTATACTCTTGGTTCAGATAGAAAAACAGCTGAGGATTTAAAAGAACTCTTCCATGGTGAAGTGGTTGTTGTTCCACCAGTTGAGGACGAAAAGGGGAAAATTAGTTCAACGCGCATTCGCCAAGCCATTCTAGAAGGGGATGTAAAAGAAGCAGGCAAACTTTTGGGATTCCCTTTACCAACGAGAGGTGTAGTGGTTCACGGAAATGCTCGAGGTCGAACTATTGGCTTCCTGACAGCTAATCTAGTCAACTTTGGATCGGACTATATGCCAGCTGATGGTGTTTATGCCGTTGACGTTGAAATTCAAAGAAAAGTCTATCGTGGTATGGCGAGTCTAGGTAAAAATGAAACCTTTGATGGTGAAGAAGAGCGTTTTGAAGTTCATATCTTTGATTTTTCTGACGATATCTATGGGGAAACTGTCATCGTTTCCTGGTTGGACCGTATCCGTGATATGGTAAAAATTTGATAGCGTTGATCAATTGGTTAAGCAACTAGAAGAAGATGAAACAGATAGCTAGAAAATAAAAATCGAAAAAATAGTAGAGTTTGGGATTTTTCTCAAACTCTTTTTTTAGATAGGGAATTAGCAATCTAAAAAAATGTATTTTTAAAAACTGATCAATTTTGATATAATTTAATTATCAAACTAAAGGAGACACTTATGTTTAAGGGAAAAAGAAATAAAGGATTTATTTCTGCCCTAGTCATTGCGCTGATTTTTTTGGCTTTTGGCAGGATTGATGGGATTTTTTTGGGGAGTAAGCATAAAAATCCCACAAAAAGAATTTGCCAGTAATAGTTATTCAGGAGTTGAAGTACGAATGCCGGTTTATGATATCTATCCAGAAGTGGTAGGGGAAGTTGAAGGCGGAAGTGTACTTTATCTTGTCCAATATAGTAAGGACGGAGATGGGAAATATGCAGTGATTGAAGCTAGCGAGAATGATGCCACAATTAAGAGTATCATGGAGCAAGCAGAGGCTGGAACGCTTTACGATCATCCAGCAACTATAATTGGAACTCAACTACAACCACTTGCTACCAAAAAGAATAAGTCAAGAAATAATCGTATTGTCGATTTATCAGGTTTTTTAAAGTCTATCCTTGAACCATCATCAGTTGTTTATCAAAATATGAATAGCAATCTTTATTTAAGTACGACTGAACATGCCAATGATGGCTGGATATTTATCATTGGGGTGATTTTCTTTGGAGGAACAGGAGTGTTTTTAGTAGTAAGTGCCTTTCTTATTCGAAAAAAACGATTGCTTCTCTGGAAGAAATTTATCAAGCCTATCCAGAATTGCAAGGAAACGTTGAAAATATGGCTGGTTTAGCAGAATTTTATGATGAAAATCTAAAAGTAATTCTCTATAAAAACCACCTCATCACCTACTATAAAGGAACGCAAGCTTTAGATCTAAGAGATGTAGACCATCTTTATCTTGTAGAAACGAAGATTAATAAATCATTGTTTTCGAAAAGAAATTTATCAATTTTTGTTATATCCGTAAGAATGGCAAGAAAAAAACAAGATATGGTTTTGAAATCAACAAAAACAGTTCAAGAAGAGCTTGAAGAACTTTGGAGTCTTATCTCAAAAAATTACCCTGATATTCAACTTGGAGTGTAAAACTAAGGCATCGAATTTTCGATGCTTTTTTTATGTTTATATCAATTAGCTATTATCGTTATAATTTTTGATAGATTTTAGAGATAATTTCTTAATGACTTGTGCAGTGTTTTCATTATAAAACTTGTATGTAATCGATATCTTTACTTTCTTTCACTAAGGAAATTATTGATTGAAGAATAAAAAAACTAGCCATGGAATTAGTAGTAGCTACTAAATTCTATGACTAGTTGTAGAGTTTAAGGTTTTGACTTGATAATTTTAGTTTGTTTAGACAGTGATTGGAGTGTATGGTCATTTAATTTTGAATCAGTGATAATGGTGTCGATATCTGAAATATTGTAAAATGTGAAGAAATCAAATTTATCAAATTTGCTATGGTCAGCTAGGAGATATTTTTTATTGGCGTTTTCTAGTGCTAATTTCTGTGCTTCACCTTCGTCTTCACTAAAAGTAGCGATAGCATGATCCTTGATACCATTACAACTAACGAAGGCTTTTGAAAATTGCAAACTAGCGATATCTTGAAGAGTGAGAGTACCGACAAAAGCTCCTGTAATTGAACGATAATTACCACCGATTAGAATGAGATCAGTTAGCTTACGCTCGTTTAGAATGAGAAATACAGGCAAACTATTGGTAACAACACGAATGTTATCGATAGGAAGCTCACGCGCAAAGAATTCTAATGTGGTACCTGGACCGATAAAAAAATAGTTTCTCTTTCTTCAACTAAGTTACCTGCAAAGCGAGCAATTTCTTGTTTTTCTGCTGTTTGTAGTCCTTGTTTTTCAACGTTAGAACGCTCATTATTTAATAAGGAACCTGTTCGAAGTTTTTCAGCACCGCCATGAACTCGAACCAGCAAATCCTTTTCCGCTAACTCTTGTAAATATCGTCTAGCTGTCATATCGGAAATATCAAGGCGATTCATAATCTCTTTAACAGTGATAGTTCCTTTTGTATTAACAATTTCTAAAATAGTATCTAATTTTTCTTGCTTCAGCATTGAACCACCCCCAAATCTAATATTATTTTATCATATTTTTAAACAGCTAAGCAACTTAAAGAAAACAAAAAAATAAACAAAAAAACATCTAGTTTTGTAAATAATACTGGACTAAAATCAAAAAAACATCTTATAATAGTAGTTATGAAACTGACAAACGAAGAAACACAAAAAATTGAACAACTCCTAAGAGATTCATCGTACGCCAAATATCACAAACGTCTACAGATTATTTATTTTCGCTCAAAAGGAAAGAGTTATAAGGAAATCATGGATTTGCTAGATTGTAATAAAACAACTGTTTGGAGGAATTTGAAAAAATATAAGGAGTTTGGTTTAGAATCTCTTCTTCAAGAAACCCGTGGTGGACGTCATAGAGAATATATGACTTACGAAGAAGAACAAGCATTCCTAAAACGTCATATAGAAGCTGCTCAGGCTGGAGAATTTGTAACTGTCAATCAGTTATTTGAAGCCTATCAAAAAGAGATTGGTCGCACTTCCACACGTGATGGTTTCTATTGTCTCCTGAAACGCCATGGTTGGCGAACGGTCACCCTCGACCTGAACATCCCAAGAAGGCAGGCGCTCAGACAATTGAGACGTCTAAAAATAAAATCTACATTCGAGACCTTAAGTAAGCGCTTTAAAGAGGAGGGGACTTATAACAAAGTACGATTGATGTACCAAGATGAAGCTGGTTTCGGGAGGATCAGTAAGATGAGTTCTTGTTGGGCTCCTCAAGGAATCCGACCCTAGCATTCCGAGTCATTATATGCGAGAATATCGCTATTGTTATGGGGCAGTAGATGCTCAGACAGGAGATTCCTTCTTCCTTATTGCTGGAGGATGTAATACTGAGTGGACGAATGAATTTCTACGGCAAGTCTCACAAGCTTATCCAGATGACTATATTTTTACTGGTTATGGATAATGCTATCTGGCATAAATCAAGTACCTTAGAGATTCCAAGTAATATTGAGTTGGCTTTTATCCCACCTTATACAACAGAAATGAATCCTATTGAACAAGTCTGGAAAGAAATTCGAAAACGAGGTTTTAAAAATAAGGCTTTCCAAACATTGGAAGCTGTCATTGATAAGCTTCAAGAAGTTATTCTAGGACTGGAAAAAAATGTTTTTAAAGTCAACTGTCAGCAGACAATGGACAAGGTTGCTTTTTTTGAAAACAATTGAGTATAAACTTAGATGTTTTTTTAGGTTAGGTATTAATTTAGTCCATAGTTATAGTCATCATCTTGCATAGCTTCAACTTCGCCAAGTAGATAACCATTACCAACTTGAGAGAAGAAGTCGTGGTTTGATGTACCAGTTGAAATCCCGTTCATAACGATCGGGTTGACATCGTCAGCTGAGTCAGGGAAGAGAGGATCTTGCCCCAAGTTCATAAGGGCTTTATTTGCATTGTAGCGAAGGAAGGTTTTAACCTCTTCAGTCCATCCGACTTCGTCATAGAGGCTCTCTGTGTAGCCTTCTTCATTCTCATAAAGAGTATAGAGAAGGTCGTACATCCATTCTTTGAGTTTTTCTTGCTCATCTTCTGGCAATTCATTGAAACCAAGTTGGAATTTGTAGCCGATGTAGGTTCCATGAACTGACTCATCACGAATAATCAATTTGATAATTTCTGCACGTTGGCCAACTTGTTGTTTCCAAGATAGTAGAGTGGTGTAAAGAAACCAGAGTAGAAAAGGAAGGTTTCAAGGAAAACACTGGCTACTTTCTTTTCAAGTGGAGTTCCGTTTAAGTAGATTTCATTGATAATCTCAGCTTTTTTCTGAAGATATGGATTGGTGTTGGTCCATTCGAAAATCTCTTCGATTTCTGACTTAGTATTCAAGGTAGAAAAGATAGAAGAGTAAGACTTAGCATGAACAGACTCCATAAATTGGATATTGTTAAAAACAGCTTCCTCGTGAGGCGTACGAATATCAGCACGAAGGGCTTGAACACCAGTTTCTGATTGCATGGTATCCAAAAAGGGTCAAACCACCAAAAGACTTTTTCCCACCAAGTCTTTTTTTCTTTGTTTGATAGTTTTCTCCAGTCGTCTAGGTCATTTGACAAGGGGATACGTGTATCGAGCCAGAACTGCTCCGTCAGCTTTTTCCCAAGTTGATTTGTCGATGACATCTTCGATGGCATTCCAGTTAATGGCTTTTGTAGTAAGTTTTCCATAAGGTGTATTTCTCCAATGTAATAGTAATTATTATGCAGCCTTGCTTAGTTTTATAGGACCTATTTCAATGGTATCATATTTTTTTATTGCGGAGTAAGCAATAAATGTCATGGGGCCAAGAAAAAGTATAACGTAAATTGGCCCCCATTTACTATTTAAACAAGTAGTAAAAATTTTTTCCATTAAATCACACAGCTTTCACATTGGTTAGCACCAACTTCACCACCGTCATCTGTGTAGGTACGAACGTAGTAGATAGACTTGATTCCCTTGTTAAAGGCGTAGTTACGAAGGATAGAAAGGTCACGTGTTGTTTGTTTGTTCTCTTTCTTCCATTCATAAAGACCTGTTGGGATATCACTACGCATGAAGAGAGTGAGTGAAAGCCCTTGGTCTACGTGCTCAGTTGCAGCTGCATAAACATCGATAACCTTACGCATATCCATGTCATAAGCAGAAGTGTAGTAAGGGATAGTTTCTGTTGACAATCCTGCAGCAGGATAGTAAATCTTACCAATTTTCTTCTCTTGACGTTCTTCAATACGTTGAGTGATTGGGTGGATAGAAGCAGACACATCATTGATGTAGCTGATAGAACCATTTGGTGCTACAGCAAGACGGTTTTGGTGGTAAAGTCCATCTGCTTTAACTTTATCACGAAGTTCAGCCCAATCAGCTGCAGATGGGATAAAGATACCTTTCAAAGAGTTCTTTAACACGATCAGATTTTGGAACAAATTGACCAGATGTATACTTATCGAAATAAGTACCATTTGCATAGTCTGATCTTTTCAAAGTTGTGGAAGGTAATACCACGTTCACGCGCGATATTGTTTGATTCTACCAAAGTCCAGTAGTTCAAAAGCATAAAGTAGATGCTTGTAAATTCAACAGACTCAGGAGATCCATATTCGATTAATTGCTGAGCAAGGTAGCTGTGAAGTCCCATAGCTCCAAGTCCAAATGTATGAGCTTGGCTGTTTCCGTGGTCGATAGTAGGAACAGCGACGATGTGTGAACTATCTGTAACGAAAGTAAGGGCACGAACCATAGCACGGATGGAGCGACCAAAGTCAGGTGAAGTCATCATGTTGACCACGTTTGTTGAACCAAGGTTACATGAGACATCAGTACCCATTTTTTTAGGAATTCTTGAGCATCGTTGATAAGACTTGGTTCTTGGACTTGAAGAATCTCTGAACACAAGTTGCTCATGATAATCTTACCATCAACTGGATTTGCACGGTTAGCAGTATCAATGTTAACGACATAAGGATAGCCAGATTCCTGTTGCAATTTAGAAATTTCAGTTTCCAAATCACGCGCCTTGATTTTTGTCTTACGGATGTTTGGATTTGCAACTAGTTCATCGTATTTTTCTGTGATGTCGATGTAGTTGAAAGGTACGCCATACTCTTTTTCTACAGAATATGGGCTAAATAGGTACATTTCTTCATTCTTACGAGCTAATTCGTAGAATTTATCTGGAACCACAACACCAAGTGAAAGGGTCTTGACACGCACTTTTTCATCGGCGTTTTCCTTCTTAGTTGAAAGGAAGGCGATGATATCTGGGTGGAAGACATTGAGGTAAACAACCCCAGCACCTTGACGTTGCCCCAATTGGTTTGAGTAAGAGAAGCTGTCTTCGAAAAGCTTCATAACTGGTACGACACCAGAAGCAGCACCCTCATATCCTTTGATAGGAGCTCCAGCTTCACGAAGGTTGCTGAGGGAAATTCCCACACCACCACCAATACGTGAAAGTTGAAGAGCAGAGTTGATAGAACGTCCGATAGAGTTCATATCATCTGTTACCTGAATCAAGAAACAGGATACCAATTCACCACGACGCGCACGACCTGCATTCAAGAAAGAAGGAGTAGCAGGTTGATAACGTTGGTGGATGATTTCATTAGCAATATCAATAGCAATCGCTTCATCACCATCCGCGAAGTAAAGGGCATTAAAGAAGACGCGATCTTCCATGCTTTCTAGGTAGTATTCCCCGTCATTAGTCTTCAGAGCATATTGATTATAGAATTTATAGGCAGCCATGAAAGACTTAAACTGGAAGTTTTGATCCTTGATAAATTGGTGTAGTTCTTCCAAAAATTCTGGACGGTATTTCTTGATAAATGTTGTCTCAATGTAGTTATGCTCAATGAGGAAGTTGATTTTATCCGCAATTGAGTTAAAAACCATTGTATTTGGTACAACATTTTCTTTAAAGAAGGCTTCTAAAGCTTCCTTGTCTTTGTGAAGCATAATTTGTCCATTAACAGGACGGTTAATTTCATTATTAAGACGGAAGTAAGTCACATCTTCAAGTTGTTTTAATCCCATAAAAAATCCTTTATCTAATTACAAAAGAAAGGCTTCTAAGGTAGACATAGAAGCTTTTGTCCTGATTCTTAAGCAAGTTGTTTGAGTTTACCTGGTTGGAAACCAGAGAAAACTTCTGTTGGTGTCTGAATAATAGGAGCAGCACTAAAGCCAAGCTCTTTTACTTGGTCAATGTATTCAGGTTGTTCATCAAGATTGATTTCTTTATATTCAACATTATTACTGTCTAAAAAACGCTTGGTCATTTTACATTGGACACAGTTGTTTTTAGAATATACGGTTACCATTTCTGTAACTCCTCTTCAAAAATATAGTACTTTCTTAGTATATCAGAAAAAAAAACTTTGTCAACTTTCTAAAACTAAATCTTGTGTACTTGTTTTACTGATTTTACTAACAAACACAATATATAGTGTAGCATTGAGAAACAACTACAGAAAAAAAGCAATGATTTCATTATTGACAACTTAACAAAAAAACTACATACTGTGTTTTGTTAAATTTAATAGAAGATTTTCAGCAAGTTATCTGAAAGGAAATTGAAGAAAGTCCATAAAATACTTGAAAAAAATATCAATGAAGGTGATATAATACTAAATTGTAAGGGTTATCAGATATGTAACTCAACAAGAAAACTATTAAAGGAGAGTCAAACTATGGCTTCTAAAGATTTCCACGTAGTGGCAGAAACAGGTATTCACGCACGTCCAGCAACATTGTTGGTACAAACAGCTAGCAAATTTGCTTCAGATATCACTCTTGAGTACAAAGGTAAATCAGTTAACCTTAAATCTATCATGGGTGTAATGAGCCTCGGTGTTGGTCAAGGTGCTGACGTTACAATCACTGCTGAAGGTGCAGACGCTGATGACGCTATCGCTGCAATCTCAGAAACAATGGAAAAAAAGAAGGATTGGCATAAGGAAATGACAGAAATGCTTAAAGGAATCGCAGCATCTGACGGTGTTGCAGTTGCAAAAGCATATCTACTCGTTCAACCGGATTTATCATTCGAGACTGTTACAGTCGAAGATACAAATGCAGAAGAGGCTCGTTTGGATGTTGCTCTTGAAGCTTCTCAAAACGAGCTTTCTCTTATCCGCGAGAAGGCTGTAGGTACGCTTGGTGAAGAAGCGGCGCAAGTATTTGACGCTCACTTGATGGTTCTTGCTGACCCTGAATTGATCGGTCAAATCAAAGAAACTATCCGTGCTAAGAAAGTGAATGCAGAAGCAGGTCTGAAAGAAGTTACAGACATGTTTATCACAATCTTTGAAGGCATGGAAGACAACCCATACATGCAAGAACGTGCAGCGGATATCCGCGACGTAACAAAACGTGTATTGGCTAACCTCCTTGGTAAAAAATTGCCAAACCCAGCTTCAATCAATGAAGAAGTTATCGTGATTGCTCACGACTTGACTCCATCTGATACAGCTCAATTGGACAAAAACTTTGTAAAAGCTTTTGTAACAAACATTGGTGGTCGTACAAGTCACTCAGCTATCATGGCTCGTACACTTGAAATCGCTGCAGTTTTGGGTACAAATAACATCACTGAAATCGTTAATGACGGTGACCTTCTTGCTGTTAACGGTATTACAGGTGAAGTGATTATCAACCCTAGTGAAGAACAAGCGGCTGAATTTAAAGCAGCTGGTGAAGCTTACGCTCAACAAAAAGCTGAATGGGCACTCTTGAAGGATGCTCAAACAGTTACTGCTGACGGTAAACACTTCGAATTGGCTGCCAACATTGGTACTCCAAAAGACGTTGAAGGTGTTAACGAAAACGGTGCAGAAGCTGTAGGTCTTTACCGTACAGAGTTCTTGTACATGGATTCTCAAGACTTCCCAACTGAAGACGAGCAGTACGAAGCATACAAGGCTGTTCTTGAAGGAATGAACGGTAAACCAGTTGTCGTTCGTACAATGGATATCGGTGGTGACAAGGAGCTCCCTTTATTTCGATATGCCACATGAAATGAACCCATTCCTTGGATTCCGTGCTCTTCGTATCTCTATCTCTGAAACAGGAGATGCAATGTTCCGCACTCAAATCCGTGCTCTTCTTCGTGCTTCTGTACACGGTCAATTGCGTATCATGTTCCCAATGGTTGCGCTTTTGAAAGAATTCCGTACAGCTAAAGCAGTATTCGATGAAGAAAAAGCTAACCTTCTTGCTGAAGGTGTTGCAGTTGCGGATGACATCCAAGTTGGTATCATGATTGAAATTCCTGCAGCAATGCTTGCAGACCAATTTGCAAAAAGAAGTTGATTTCTTCTCAATTGGTACAAACGATTTGATCCAATACACAATGGCGGCAGACCGTATGAACGAACAAGTTTCATACCTTTACCAACCATACAACCCATCAATCCTTCGTTTGATCAATAACGTTATCAAAGCAGCTCACGCTGAAGGTAAATGGGCTGGTATGTGTGGTGAAATGGCTGGTGACCAAACAGCTGTTCCACTTCTTGTCGGAATGGGCTTGGATGAGTTCTCTATGTCAGCAACATCTGTACTTCGTACACGTAGCTTGATGAAGAAACTTGACACTGCTAAAATGCAAGAATACGCTAACCGTGCTCTTACTGAATGTTCAACAATGGAAGAAGTTCTTGAACTTTCTAAAGAATACGTTAACTTCGATTAATCAATTACAAATCCTTGTAGCTTCTAGCTATGAGGATTTTTTCTTCTATTTTGTAGAAAACTCCATCTGTAAAATTTATCAAAAATATGGTAAAATAGACAAGGGAAAAAACAAGGAGGCTACAATGCAAAATAGACCAATCATTATCGGAGTAACAGGTGGATCTGGAGGAGGAAAGACAAGCGTATCTAAAAGCAATCTTGTCGCATTTTTCCAAATGAAAAAAATCTCTATGATTGAGCATGATTCCTACTATAAAGATCAATCTCATCTAACCTTTGAAGAGCGTATTAAGACCAACTATGACCATCCTTTTGCTTTTGATACTGATTTGATGATTGAGCAAATCAAAGAGTTGTTGGCAGGTCGTCCAGTTGATATTCCTACCTATGATTATGCTGCCCATACCAGAAGTTCTAAAACTTATCGTCAAGAACCTCAGGATGTCTTTATCGTAGAAGGAATCTTGGTTTTGGAGGACAAACGACTTCGTGATTTGATGGATATCAAGATTTTCGTAGATACAGATGATGATGTTCGTATTATTCGCCGTATTAAACGTGATATGGAAGAGCGTGGTCGTAGTCTGGATAGCGTTATTGACCAGTATCTTGGTGTAGTGAAACCCATGTATCATCAATTTATTGAGCCAACAAAGCGTTATGCAGATATTGTTATTCCAGAAGGAGTAACCAACACAGTAGCTATCGATTTGCTGACGACAAAAATTGAAAAGATTTTAGAAGAAGCACGTCTAGCCCAATAATAATTAGATAAAAGGCTGTGGGAAAGTAAATATTTTTCTAAGATTGAAGCCTTTTCCAATATCAGTGAGTCTTTACAATCATGCTTTTAAATAGAGAAAAAGAAGTTTTTTTGTGCTCTAAAAAAATTAATCAAAAATAGCATCTAAAGACAATTACTAATAAAAATCGACTCTATAATATGTGTAGTGGATTAATCCCCTATGGATATTATGGAGCCTATTTTATTGTAGAAAAAAAATCTCCCCAAACTATCCATACCGAAATCAAGCGTGGGACAGTCCTACGATGTGTTGGAAAAAGGCGCTTCAAAAAGGTTTATTCTGCCGACTACGCTGAACAAGTCTTATGAAAGCAATCGCAAGTGCTAGGTCAAGAAATTAATCTTGACTAAGGAGCTAAAGGAAAAGATTCTCCACTATCATAATCAAAAGTTGTCTCCTGAGATGATGGTCAAGGCTAAGGGAGTTAACGTGGGAATTTCTACCATCTACTACTGGATTCATCATGGAAAATTGGGATTGACCAAACAGAACCTCCTGTATCCCAGAAAAGGAAAATCTGTCAAGAAACAAGCTAGTTCCAACTTTAAACCTGCTGGTCAATCCATAGAACAGCGGCCTGAAGCTATCAATCTTCGCTTGGAGAATGGGCATTATGAGATTGATGCGGTTCTACTTACAAGAGCGAAAAACTACTGTTTGCTTGACTTGACGGATCGAAAGAGTAGACATCAAATCATACGATTGATTCCAAATAAAAGCGCTGAGTCGGTCAATCAGGCTCTAAAACTCATCTTAAAACAGCATCAAATTCCTTCCATCACGGCAGATAATGGGACGGAATTCAACCGCTTGTCTGATGTGTTTTCTAAGGCACATATCTACTATGCACACCCTTATGCATCTTGGGAGAGGGGAACTAATGAGAATCACAATAGGCTCATTCGTAGATGCTTACCGAAAGGAACTAAGAAAACGACTCCTAAAGAAGCCGCCTTCATCGAAAATTGGATTAACAACTATCCTAAAAATTGTTGAACTACAAGTCACCCAGAGAATTTCTTCTTGCTGGCTAACTTGAACTTGAAATTTAGTAAAAATCTAATGAATATGCCATAAGAAGATTATACCACATTATGTACTGGATGTATTGATTGTATTTCATTTTAATATACTACGGTTTTTTTGATTTTTCTTCGCTATGTATAAACTTCCTCTCTTTAAACGATTTTTACTCCTTATTATAGCATTTCTGTTCGGAGAAATATGATTTTCTCCTCCTTCATCATCTGACGATATCTATTTTTTTGCGTCAAACTTCAAATAGTCTATCTTCAAACCATTTGAATCTACTACTTCAATATAGGCAGATTTAAGAATCTCTTGGTTTCACTAGTAGATGATAGCCACATAGATCTTGTACATCAATGTCCGACAGACTCATCGTACAAAGAGAAAACCGCAATCATGGATTGCAGCCTTTCTTTATCTTCTAGCTTGATAACGACTTGTCAGGATGAAAATGACAGCAAAGATGGCCATCATGATGCCATAGACAGGTAATGTTTGTCCTGTCAGTGTTGAAATTTCAAGTAGTTTTTGGATTCTTGGAAATAGAGCAGTTCCAAGGAAGCCACCAACTGACCAAACAATCAAGAGCACACGCCATAGACTAAATGGCAAGCAAGCTCTAACAACAGACATGAAACCAATCGATGCCAGTAGATAATACAGAAGTGTTGAAATTTCAATGGCTGACCAGCCTTGACTGGTTCCAAAAATTTTAACAAAGAGAACACTAAAAATTACCATCAAGGCACTTGGTAATGCACGGAGCATGGATTTTCTGAGGAAGTTTTGTTCCACAGGTTTGATATTTCGCTCAAAGGTTAATACAAACGGTGGGAATCCTTCTACAAACTGGTCAATCATGGTAATCTGAATCGGAATAAATGGGAAAATCAAAATCCATTCAGTACGTCCCAACAATGCACTTGCAATACAGATGATTGCCAATAAGAAGGAATAGATGGTCTTAATCAAGAAAATTGGAGCAATGTGGGCAATGTTATTGACTACACGACGACCCTCAAAGAGTATCTCAGGAACATCATTAAAGTCTGAGTTCAAGAGAACCAGATTTGCAATCTGACGAGTCGCTGGATCTCCTTCAGCCATCACGATGGAACAATCTGCCTCGCGGAGAGCAAGGATATCATTGACACCATCTCCTGTCATGGCAGTAGTATGACCTGCTTTTTTCAACGTTTGGATGATCAGTTTCTTTTGATGAGGCGAGACACGTCCGAAAATCGCTGTCTCCTCAGCCATGGCAACCAACTCTTCATCAGTAATTTTCGAGCAATCTACGTAGCTGTGGTAATCTGCAAAACCAGCTTTTTGAGCAATACTTGAAACCGTAACTGGATTATCACCAGAGATAATTTTCAGCCCCACTTCCTGAGAACGAAGATAGTCTAGAGTTTCAGCTGCCCCTTCTCGGATTGGATCTAGAATTTCAAGCAAAGCCAAGGCTTGAATATCAGATGGCTTTTGTGGCTTGTGGTGATCAAGTTTTGCTTGACTAAGAGCCAGAACTAAGACACGAGACCCTCGTTCAAGAGCTTCTCTAGCCTCATGAACTTCAGCATTCAACAACATCTCTGGTGCGCCTAGGAAAACAGTTCCAAGACCTTCCAACTCCATTGCTCCCCATTTACGATCGCTTGAAAATGGAAGACTAGAAACCATTGGATAAGTTACTTGACCTTGGAAAACGTTGACGAATAGCTTGGGCAGTTGGGATTTTTATCCTCACTGTGTGCTATATAGCTAGTTAATATTTTAGCAATGGCATCTTTATCATAATCCTGGGTCAGAGGAAGAACTGTCTCAACCTGCATCTTTCCTTGAGTAATGGTTCCTGTCTTATCCAAACAGAGCATATCCACACGTGCCAAGGTCTCAACGGAATACATCTCCTGCACCAAAAACCTTTTTTTCAAACCCAAGCTTGATAACAGCAGTTAAGAGAGAGGTGATGGTCAAAAGGGCGATTCCCTTAGGCAACATTCCTAAAAGAGCTGTAGAAGAATTCACTACAGAAGACTTCAGTGGCAGACCTTTTAATACCAAGGCTTCAAGCAAGAGAGCAATTCCAAATGGAATGATGATTTTCCCAGTAAAGCCTGCAAGCTGGTCTAGCGATTTCATGATGCGTGAGTTGATCGGTTTAACTGTCTTAGCTTCAAGCATGAGTTTAGCTGCATAGTTATCTGCTCCTACATGATGAACCTGAGCGAGGACAGAGCCACTTGCAAGAAAGCTACCTGACAACATTAAGTCTTCTACTTCTTTTTGCACCAAGTCGCTCTCGCCCGTTAACATGGCTTCATTAACTTCTGCAAAACCTTCTAATACAACTGCATCGCTTGGAATCTGATCCCCTGCAGACAAGCGAATCACATCATCCAAAACAAGCTCTTCTGGATTCAAAGCAATCTCTTGTCCATCACGGATAGTCGTAATCTTTTCTTTATTCAAGAGATTGAGTTTATCAACCATATGTTTGGCACGTAGCTCGGTTACAATTCCTGAAAAAGCATTAAAACAGATAACCGCAAAGAAAACCAGATTGCTCCAGGCTTGAACAAAAGCGAGCGCTAAGGCAATAGCAAAGTTTAAAGCATTGAAGAGAGTAAAGACATTTCGTTTTACAATCTGCCAAGTACTGGTACTAGCTGATGCTTTGAAATCATTGACCTGTCCCTGTTTCTGACGTTCATTAACTTCTGATTGGCTTAAGCCTATAATTTTATTTTTATCCATAAGTTCTATCATATCATTTTTTTAAAAATAATTCTAATTTCATATGAAGAGCAATTCCGCCTAAACAAAAAACATTTGCTTGTCCTAGTATGATAAGGTATAATAAAAGAAAGAAAATTGAAGGAGATACCATGTTTTATACTTATCTTCGTGGGCTGGTTATGTTGATTCTTTGGTCTATCAACGGTAATGCTCATTATCATAATACGGATAAAATTCCGAGTCAAGATGAAAACTATATCCTAGTTGCTCCCCATCGTACTTGGTGGGATCCTGTCTACATGGCATTTGCGACCAAACCAAAGCAATTTGTCTTTATGGCTAAAAAGGAACTGTTCTCTAATCGAATCTTTGGTTGGTGGATTCGTATGTGTGGTGCCTTTCCTATTGATCGGGAGAATCCTAGCGCTTCGGCTATCAAATACCCTATCAATGTTCTTAAAAAGAGCGACCGATCTCTCATCATGTTTCCAAGTGGTAGTCGCCATTCAAACGATGTTAAAGGTGGCGTAGCTCTGATTGCTAAAATGGCCAAGGTTCGCATCATGCCAGTTACTTACACTGGTCCAATGACCTTAAAAGGACTCATCAGTCGTGAACGTGTCGATATGAACTTCGGAAATTCTATCGATATCTCAGACATTAAGAAGATGAATGATGAAGGAATTGAGATGGTTGCTGAACGTATCCAATCAGAATTCCAACGTCTAGATGAGGAAACGAAACAATGGCACAATAACAAAAAACCAAATCCTTTGTGGTGGTTTATTCGCATACCAGCACTGATTCTTGCTGTCTTAGTTGCGATTGTTACCATCATCTTTAGCTTTTATTGCAAGTTTTATCTGGAATCCAGAAAAACAAAATCAATTAGGTTAGAATAAAAATGGCTGAGGATATTCTCTTAAGCCATTTTAGTTTGACTGACAGCTGATTACTTTTTAAATAAAACATTTTTATTGACAAAGATTTGATTCTATAGTATACTTTTTTTAAGTAAGCTGATTTAGCTCAGTAGGCAGAGCGCATCCATGGTAAGGATGAGGTCGCCGGTTCGATCCCGGCAATTAGCATTGTTGATCTGTTCCTTGGTATAGGAACTTTTTTTATTGACTTTTTTTCGACCTTATAGTAAAATAAAAGCTTGCGATGAGTCGATATGTAGCGAGAGCTACTATTGAGCAAAGGAGGTCATAACGCAGGAGTGGACCTTGAGAAATTGTGTGAACCAATTTCTCACATGGAGATGCCTCTCAGGCTTTCTGGTTTTTCCAGAGAGCTTTTTTTATTTGGCTCTTTTTCACGATTTGTCAAGTATATCAAGGGTCTTAAGTAAAAAAAGAGATAAGACAGTAGCTATTCTGAGGTTACTGTCTTATTTTTTTACCACTTATTGATCCATAAAAGGGCATGCTAAAAAACACCTCATCTGGTATTTTTTGAAACAAGGTGTTATAATAATACGGCATAGATGACCTTATCGATTTTGGGTCAAAGAGTAATCGTAAAGTTTGTTATGCGTGATGAGGTAATACATTGTTCGAATGAGACGATGTATAGAGGCAATCGCATGTGGCTTGGTTGAAGCTATTGTCGATTGTCTTTTTCGTTTCTCATAAAAAGTCGGCGATATGGCAGGGATTGGTATGACTAGCTGAAGCGATGTTATGAATGCACTTGAACAAGATTTTTCTGGCATAGGGATTACCTCGCTTAATAATGTGTTCCTTGGCGAGAAACTTCCCAGATTCATAGTGTCTCAGGTCAATGCCAATAAAAGCGTTGATTTGATTGGTAGACTGAAAGCGACGAATATCTCCCCAATTCGCCAATGATAGATGTCGCTGTGATTTCTGCGATGCCAGGAATTGATCGTAAGATGTCATACTCTGGTAAAGGCTGAGCTAGAGCTACCATGTCGTCTAAGACAATCTGTCTGTGCTCAGAAAGACGAAGCAATTCTTGAGCATAGTAACGAACCTCTTCAAGCATTGGGGAGATTTTTCTTGACCGCACAAAAAAAGATTGTTTAGCGAGTTTTATAAGTTTATCATTCAGGTAAGCAATACGCTTTTTCAGAGATTCGTTTGGAGGTAGATTGACGGATAATCTTACACAATTCATTTTTGAGATAGGTTTAATACAAACTCTTTGCATGGAAAAAGCCATCACTAAATTCCAATATTGCTCTCCAGTTGGTGTGGATGAGAGATTTTCCAATTCAGGAAAGGTGACTTGTAAGACCTTGTGTAGACGATTTTTAGCTCTAACAATGTCTTCTGTAAGATTTTGATAGAAACGGCTTAAATCACGCAGGTGTTGATAAACTTCTTCCTGCGCATAAGTTGGTTTACGATTGAGTATAAACTGAGAATGAGCCAACTTTTTCAGCGTCAATTTTGTCTGTTTTACGAACTCGCAGACTGTCCAGTTGCTTCTTAGCTTCCAGAGGATTCAGCTGTGTATAAGCGTAGCCGTATTCCTCAAGAAAGGCTCGAAGACGCCGAGAATAGACACCAGTAGCTTCAAATATAATCTCAGGATTATGAACAGTTTTCAAGTCATTCAAAAGACGATTGAAGCCAATGGCGTCATTGAGCATAGTGTATCCATGAATCTTTTCACCGTTGACTAAAAATTGCCACCTCAGAACTTGCCTTACTCACATCAATCCCAAATACTGTACGCATGATATTACCTCTTTTGTCTTGAATAATTCCGTGTTTTAGTGATTTTATTTTCAATACGCGACGTCTAGCGTCCCACATACTTTGATCAAATTCCACCTAAAACAAGGTGTCTTGCCAGTTTATCAAGCGACGTCTAGCGCCAAAGAGCCCTACGACTTTACAAGACACCTCTACTTTAACATAAAGAAAAAGTAGTGAGTACTCTCTCCCGTCGGAGATTTTCTCACTACTAATCTTAGTATGTTTGTCAACTGTAGTGGGTTGAATAAAAGCTAACATCTGGAGAGGACAATCGTTGTCCTCTCCATTTTTTTATATTCAGAGCGATGAAAAATTCTTTTCTTAAAGTTGTCAAAGTTCCTAAAACCAAAGGCATTTCGTTTGATGAGTTTAATGAGATTATTGGTTGCTTCCAATTTTGGCGTTGGAATAGGGGAACTGGAGGGCGTTGACGATTTTTCTCTTTATACTTAAGAAAAGTTTTAAAGACAGTCTGAAAAAGAGAATGAACCTATTTTTAGATCGTCCTCAATGATTCCAAAAAAATTTCTCTGGTTCCTTATTCTGAAAGTGAAAAAGTAAGAGCTGATAGAGATTGCAGTGGTGTTTCATGGCTTCTGAATAGCTCAAGCGCTTTCCAATGATTTACGAAGAGGCGAAGACGAGCGACTTTTTGAGGCTTGGTTCCAGAAATTTCTGGAACCAACATTACACACCATTAGTTATTATCATGGATAATGCAAGATTCCATAGAATGGGTAAGTTAGAGATCTTATGGGAAGAATATGAGGATAAACTGTTACCTCTTCCTCTCTATTCCCATGAGTACAAAAACATGGGCTCATATTAAAAAAACTCAAAAAGGTATTACCAAGTTGCAATACTTTTTAACGATGCTCTGTTGTCTTGTTCTTGTTTCAATTGACTATAATTATTGAAAAGAATCGAACTGAATAAAGATTTTTTTAAGCATATTTTTTTGGTATAATAATACCCAGGAAAAAAACTAGAGAAAAAGAAGGAGGTAGAGATGGAAAAGTATTTATCGGTTACAACTTTGACCAAGTATTTAAAAATGAAATTCGATAAAGACCCCTACTTGGAACGGGTATATTTAACTGGTCAAGTCTCTAACTTCCGCAAGCGTCCAACGCATCAGTATTTTTCTCTTAAGGATGATCGTGCAGTTATTCAGGCAACCATTTGGTCAGGTATTTATCAGAAACTAGGTTTTGATTTGGAAGAAGGTATGAAGATCAATGTGGTTGGTCGTGTCCAAGTTTATGAACCGAGTGGAAGTTATTCGATTATCATTGAAAGCTGAACCAGATGGTGTTGGTGCCTTGGCTATCCAATTTGAACAACTTAAGAAGAAACTGGCAGAAGAAGGTTTGTTTCAAGAGCGATTTAAACAATCTTTACCACAATTTTCAAAAAAAATAGGTGTGGTGACCAGTCGAAGTGGTGCTGTGATTCAAGATATCATCACTACAGTCAGTAGACGCTTCCCTGGTGTGGAAATTGTCTTATATCCTACTAAAGTTCAAGGTGAGGGTGCTGCAGAGGAAATTGCTCGTAACATAACTCGAGCCAATGAACGCGATGACTTAGATGTTCTGATTATCGGCCGTGGGGGAGGTTCCATTGAAGATCTTTGGGCCTTTAACGAAGAAATTGTAGTTCGAGCAATTTTTGAATCTCGTTTACCGATTATTTCGAGTGTAGGTCATGAAACAGATGTCACCTTGGCTGATTTTGTTGCTGATAAGAGAGCGGCAACGCCGACAGCTGCTGCTGAACTCGCTACACCAGTAACTAAGTTAGATCTTTTGACCTATCTTCAGAATCAAGAAAAACGCATGACTACAGCGGTTAAGCATAGTTTGTCAAAGAAACAAGAAGCTTTGAGAATCCTAAGTCAATCGGTCATCTTCAGACAACCAGAGCGTTTATATGACGGTTATCTACAACGCTTGGATCAGTTACAGCTGCGACTGAAGCAAGGATTGAATGCTGAATTGGTTCGAAATCAACAAAAGGTTCAAGAACAAATCCACCGTTTGGAACAATTATCACCAATCATCAAAATCCAGCGTTATCAGGATCGTATTTTCCAACTTCAAAAACTAATGCGAAGCCAGATGGCTGTGACCTATGATGCAAAAGTAGCAGAAGTAAAACGCCTATCAGAAGCTCTCCTTATGCTAGATACTAGTCGAATTGTAGCCAGAGGTTATGCAATTGTCAAAAAAGGAGAAGTTGTAGTGGCTTCTGCGAAAGATTTGAAAGAAAATGACCAAGTATCACTGTTGATGCGAGACGGTCAAGTAGAATTAGAGGTAAGAGATGTCAAAACAAAAGAAATTTGAGGAAAATCTAGCAGAACTTGAAACGATTGTTCAAAGCTTAGAAAATGGTGAAATTGCTTTGGAAGATGCTATTGCTGCATTTCAAAAAGGAATGGTTCTTTCAAAAGAATTGCAAGCAACACTTGATAAAGCAGAAAAGACTTTGGTCAAGGTGATGCAAGAAGATGGAACAGAAAGTGAACTGGTATGAACAAGCAGGAAAAACTAGCTTTGGTCGAGTCAGCTCTTGAAGGCTTTTATGGCGACCAACAATTTGCGTCCAGTTTAAGAGAGGCTGTTCTCTATTCCGTCCATGCTGGTGGTAAACGGATTCGTCCATATTTACTTTTAGAAATTTTGGACTCCTTGCAAGTGCCTATCACTCAGGAACATGCTCAAGTTGCAGCGGCACTAGAAATGATTCATACAGGAAGTTTGATCCATGATGATCTTCCTGCTATGGATAATGATGATTTTCGTCGGGGGCGTTTGACCAACCATAAGGTGTATGGTGAAGCTCTAGCTATTTTAGCAGGGGATGCGCTTTTTTTGGATCCCTATGCTTTAATTGCTCAAGCTGATTTGCCTAGTCAAACCAAGGTTGATTTAATAGCTAATTTATCCCTTGCTTCTGGAAGTATGGGAATGGTAGCTGGTCAAGTGTTAGATATGGAAGGCGAAGGAAAACACTTGAATTTAGAGGAACTTCAGACTATCCATGCTAATAAGACAGGTAAACTTTTTAGCCTTTTCCTTTCCAAGCGGCTGGAATCATTGCTGGATTGGATGAAAATCTTCAGAAACAGCTTAAAACAGTTGGCGAGTTGATTGGCCTGGCTTTCCAAGTGAGAGATGATGTGCTTGATGTTACAGCAAGTTTTGAGGAAATCGGCAAGACACCCCAGAAAGATTTGCAAGCTGAAAAGTCAACCTATCCTGCATTGTTGGGATTAGATCAGGCGATAGCATTTTGCAATCAGACCTTGGATCAAGCTAATGCGAAACTTGAAGAGATTAGCCAAGTCGTGAGCTTTGATAAGGAACCAATTGTGAAAATAGTAGAAAGTTTGAGAATCAATGGCTAAGGAAAGAGTAGATGTATTAGCTTACAAACAAGGTTTATTTGAAACAAGAGAACAAGCCAAACGTGGTGTTATGGCTGGTTTGGTAGTCGCTGTTTTAAATGGCGAACGATTTGATAAACCAGGAGAAAAAATTCCTGATGATACAGAGTTGAAACTCAAGGGTGAGAAACTTAAGTATGTCAGTCGTGGTGGCTTGAAACTTGAGAAGGCGCTAGATATTTTTGATCTATCAGTTGAGGGACAAACGACCATTGATATCGGAGCTTCAACTGGAGGTTTTACGGATGTCATGTTGCAAAATGGTGCTAAACTAGTTTTTGCAGTTGATGTTGGTACTAACCAACTGGCATGGAAATTACGTCAAGACCCTCGTGTGGTTAGTATGGAGCAGTTTAATTTCCGTTATGCTGAAAAAGACGGACTTTAATCAGGAACCAAGTTTTCGCAAGTATCGATGTCAGTTTTATTTCCTTAGGCCTTATTTTGCCGGCTTTGCACCGAGTTTTAGCTGATCAAGGTCAGGTTGTAGCTTTAGTTAAGCCTCAGTTTGAGGCTGGTCGAGAACAGATTGGTAAAAATGGAATTATCAGAGATGCCAAAGTTCACCAAAATGTTTTTAGAATCAGTTACTAAAATGGCAGTTGATGAAGGATTTTTCAGTCTTAGGATTGGATTATTCTCCTATTCAAGGTGGTCATGGGAATATCGAGTTTTTTTAGCCTATTTGCGAAAAAGAAAATCACGCAATTAATCAGGTTACTTCTGAAATAGAAAAAAAATAGTGGAGAAAGCACATAGAGAATTTAAAGATGAATAAAAAAGAGAGACTTGAGAAGATTAGAAGATTTGTTACAGATTATCAAATCGGCACACAGGAAGAAATCGTTGAACACTTGAGAGAAGCGGGGATCTCTGCTACTCAAGCAACAGTCTCCCGAGATATTAAAGAATTAGGGTATTGTAAAAAAATTCCATTGAAAGACAATACTTACATTTATGAATTACCAAAATCAATCGTTAGAAGCTTGCAGTTGGCAGAAAATAATATTATTCATGCTGAGCGCATGGGGCATATGATCAATTTGCAAGTCATTCCAGGGAATACTATTTTCGTCAAGAGTCAGTTGACGACTGTTTTTTCTGACCAAATTTTTTTAGCTGTATTGCTGATGATAATTCCATCTTGATGGTATTGAGAAGTGAAGAAACAGCCAAGGATATTTTTTTGAGCAAGTTAAAAATTGGTAGGATTATATGTTACTGGAAATTTCGATTAAAAATTTTGCTATCATCGAATCAATTTCTTTGAACTTTGAACAAGGGATGACAGTTTTAACTGGTGAAACAGGTGCGGGTAAATCAATCATTATTGATGCTATGAATATGATGTTAGGAGCTCGAGCTACAACAGAAGTTATTCGTCATGGGGCTCCAAAAAGCGGAAATTGAAGGTCTTTTTTTCAATTGAAAGTAACTGCGTGCTAGAAGAAATTTTTTTGATGAACAAGGATTAGAATTGAGTGATGAAATCATTATTCGTCGCGAAATTTTTACAAAACGGTCGGAGCATCAGTCGTGTCAATGGACAGATGGTTAATCTTTCAGTATTAAGGACGATTGGTCAACAGCTAGTTGATATCCATGGTCAACATGACCAAGAGGAGTTAATGCGCCCACATCGACATATCCAGATGTTGGATGAGTTTGGGGATGCCTCTTTCTTTGAATTAAAAGAAGCCTATCAGATGAGCTTCGATAACTACCGCCGTATGCGTAAGCAAGTGCTTGATATCAAAAAAAATCAGCAGGAACACAAGGCTCGTATTGAAATGTTGGAATTTCAGATGGCTGAGATTGAAGCAGCTAATTTGAAAGCTGGTGAAGATATTGCCCTTAATCAAGAAAGAGACAAACTTCTTAATCATAAACATATCGCCGATACTTTAACAAATGCTTATAGTATGCTTGATAATGAAGAATTTTCAAGCCTTGCAAATGTTCGTTCGGCCATGAATGATATGGAAAGTCTTGAAGAGTTCGATCCAGAGTATCGTGAGATTTCAAACTCCCTTTCTGAATCCTATTATGTTCTAGAAGATATCACCAAGCGATTGGAATCCATTATTGATGATTTAGATTTTGATGGTAATCGTTTGATGCAGGTTGAAAGCCGACTAGATTTGATTCACACCATTACCCGTAAGTATGGTGGTAGTGTCGATGATGTCCTTGATTACTTTGCCAAGATTACAGACGAATACAATCTTCTAACAGGAAATAATCTATCTTCTGAAGATATGGAAATCGAACTCAAGAAACTTGAAAAAAATCTTGTGGATCTAGCAGGTCAAGTTGCTCAAGCTCGCCATAAATAGCGCAGGACTTAGAAGCTGAAATCAAGCAAGAATTGCAAGACCTATACATGGAGAAAGCACAATTTCAAGTTCGTTTTAGTCAAGGAAAATTCAGTCGTGAAGGTAATGAGAGTATTGAATTTTACATTTCAACCAACCCTGGAGAAGATTTTAAACCATTAGTAAAAGTAGCTTCTGGTGGAGAGTTGTCTCGTTTGATGTTAGCTATCAAGTCCGCTTTTTCTCGTAAGGAAGGCAAGACCAGTATCGTCTTTGACGAGGTGGATACGGGAGTCTCAGGGCGTGTAGCTCAAGCCATTGCACAAAAGATTCATAAAATTGGACAGCACGGTCAAGTATTAGCTATTTCTCACCTTCCGCAAGTTATTGCGATTGCAGATTATCAGTTCTTCATCGAAAAGATTAGCAATGAACATTCGACTGTTTCAACAGTTCGCTTGCTAACAGTTGAAGAAAGGATTGAAGAAGTCGCTAAGATGTTGGCTGGAGAGAATGTGACAGAAGCAGCATTGACTCAAGCGAGAGAATTATTACAAAGTAAGGAGAAATAAATGACAGACTATTATGTAATTGGTGATGTCCACGGAAAAGCTGGAATGTTAGAAGATTTACTTAAAACATGGGATGGTAAGACTCAATTACTCTTTCTTGGAGATTTGATTGATAGAGGAGAAGATAGTCGCCGAGTTCTAGAAATGGTCAAAGACTTGGTCGACAATCAGGGAGCTATCTGCTTATCAGGAAACCACGAGTACATGTTTTTAACTTGGTTGGATAACCCTGAAGAAAGCTATGACCACTATCGTCGAAATGGTGGGGATACAACTATTAATTCTATTTTGGGGCGCCCACTGGATGCACCAGTAGATGGAGTAGCAGATGCTAAACGAGTTGAGACAGAAGCAGCAGACTTAGTGGAGTTTATCCGTCAGATGCCCTTTGTCATTGAAACGGAAAAGTATATCTTTGTTCATGCCGGTATTGATTTGACTTTGGACGATTGGCATGATACTACCGATTATAAGAAGGTATGGCTCAGAAAACCATTCCACGAAGCAGCCAATCATACTGGAAAAACCATTGTCTTTGGACATACACCAGTCTATGGTTTGTTGGATCAAAAACCTGGTACATCTGAACTTTGGATGACGGAAGACGGTAAGATTGGAATGGATGGAGGAGCTGTCTACGGCGGTGTCCTTCACGGTATTGTCTTTACCGACCAAGGTATGACAGAACATTACTTCATTGAAAATGATGGCTTTGTTGCTGAAGATTAGTACTCCTAACAGGGTATGGTCTTGTCAAAATGTTAAAAACAATTTATAATTAATAGATACCCTGAAAGGAAGAGAATGATGAAATTAGAAGAATTGAAAAAACGACAGGAGAAGATTCGTAACTTCTCTATTATCGCCCATATTGACCATGGAAAGTCAACACTAGCAGACCGTATTTTGGAAAAGACAGAGACAGTTTCCAGTCGTGAAATGCAGGCCCAACTTCTTGATAGTATGGATTTAGAGCGTGAGCGTGGAATTACTATCAAGCTTAATGCTATCGAGCTTAATTATACGGCTAAAGATGGTGAGACCTATATCTTCCACTTGATTGACACACCTGGACACGTGGACTTTACCTATGAGGTTTCACGTTCCCTAGCTGCCTGTGAAGGTGCTATTTTTGGTCGTTGATGCTGCCCAAGGGATTGAGGCTCAAACTCTAGCAAACGTTTACCTTGCCTTAGATAATGATTTGGAAATCCTTCCAGTTATCAATAAGATTGACCTACCAGCAGCAGATCCAGAGCGCGTGCGAACAGAAATTGAAGATGTCATTGGTCTAGACGCTAGCGAAGCAGTATTGGCTTCAGCTAAGGCGGGTATTGGTATCGAAGAAATTCTCGAGCAAATCGTAGAAAAAGTTCCAGCACCAACTGGTGACGTGTCAGCACCATTGAAAGCCTTTGATTTTTCGACTCAGTATACGATGCCTATCGTGGAGTTATCCTCCAAGTTCGTGTCATGGATGGAGTAGTCAAACCTGGTGATAAGATTCAGCTAATGAGTAATGGCAAGACCTTCGATGTGACTGAAGTTGGAATTTTCACTCCTAAAGCAGTTGGGCGTGACTTCCCTAGCAACGGGTGACGTTGGTTATATCGCGGCTTCTATCAAGACTGTTCAGGACACACGTGTCGGTGATACAGTAACCTTGGCGACAAATCCAGCGACTAAACCACTTTCAGGATACAAGCAGATGAATCCGATGGTTTTCGCAGGCCTCTATCCAATCGAGTCAAATAAATACAACGACCTTCGTGAAGCTCTTGAAAAATTGCAACTAAATGATGCTAGCTTGCAGTTTGAACCAGAAACATCCCAGGCTCTTGGATTTGGTTTCCGTTGTGGTTTCCTTGGACTTCTTCATATGGATGTTATTCAGGAACGTTTGGAACGTGAGTTTAACATCGATCTTATTATGACTGCACCATCTGTTATCTACAAGGTTAATCAGACTGATGGTGAGTCTATGGATGTGTCTAACCCATCCGAGTTTCCTGATCCTACAAAGATTGCAACTATCGAAGAGCCTTATGTTAAGGCACAAATCATGGTACCGCAAGAATTTGTCGGAGCAGTAATGGAATTAGCTCAGCGCAAACGTGGTGACTTTGTGACTATGGATTATATCGATGACAATCGTGTTAATGTTATCTATCAAATCCCACTAGCTGAGATTGTCTTTGACTTCTTCGATAAACTAAATCTTCGACACGCGGTTATGCAAGCTTTGATTACGAATTGTCAGAGTATCGTCCATCTAAGCTGGTGAAAATGGATATCCTTCTTAATGGTGATAAGGTGGATGCTCTTAGCTTTATCGTACACAAGGACTTTGCCTACGAACGTGGGAAACTCATCGTTGATAAGCTCAAGAAAATCATTCCTCGTCAACAGTTTGAAGTGCCGATCCAAGCAGCTATTGGACATAAGATTGTCGCGCGTACAGATATTAAAGCTCTTCGTAAGAACGTTCTTGCCAAGTGTTATGGTGGTGACGTTTCTCGTAAACGTAAACTTCTCGAAAAACAAAAAGCTGGTAAGAAACGCATGAAAGCCATCGGATCAGTAGAAGTCCCACAAGAAGCCTTCCTCAGCGTCTTGAGTATGGATGAAGAATAGTTGCTAGGTGAGAATAGCATAGATTGTAAGAAATCGATCAGTTGATTTAGATTGAAGAAAAAGTCTGTTTTGGACAATTTTCTTCAATCTTTTTCTTTGATTTGAATCACACGGTTACTTTTGTAAAGTGTCAAAATACAGTAATTTTTTGACACTTTTCTCTTCTTGCTTTAAAATAGAAGGGAAAGGAGAGTTATCATGAAAAAAATAATAACTTTATCTACACTTTTACTTTGTAGTCTTAGTCTAATTGCTTGTAGCAATTCAGAGAAGACAAATGAAGTAAAGACAGAAGCCTCTTCTAGTGTTCAAGAAGTTTCAAGTCAAGAGCCTAGTTCATCGCAAAAGCAGACGGAAGAAACTCAAATAGTTGGATCAGATGATTATGGATATGTGAAAATTCCTAAATCATGGGTTCATTTCAAAGAAATTGAAGGTGGAGATGACATTCAGTACTGTGATGGGACGGATGTCAATATTGTAACTCTCAATACCTTTAAACCTGAGCAGTTTGGTATTAGTGAAAGTGAGTACGCTGCGCTTGAAACTGTTCAAATTTCAACTAGCATTTATGAATCTAAACAGAAAAGTCAAGACTTTTCCAAAGTATGGGGATCAAAATCAACTATCGGTGGCTATGAGGCCTACGTAGTAAACTGTATTGCTAAGAATGGTAAATATTTAATTATCTGGATTTTTAAATCCGATGATGGCAAGTTTAGATACGTTTCTCTCGAAGGTGTTCCAGAGGTATTAAAAAAATCTCCTTCCATGGTGGAAGAAAGTTGGACCAATAAAAAGAGTTAACATCGTGAAAACAGGAGTCGTTCCTGTTTTTTTATTATACTTATTAAGAAAATTATAAAAATATGTTTGAAATCATTAAATGTTTAATTCGTAAACAAAAAAAGTAAAAATCAAACAAAATGCAACAAAAAACATTGACAACGGTTTCATATAGTGTTATACTTGTACCATAAAAAGTTAAATATGAAGGAGAAGGTCATGGGATTAGATCATTTCTTTGACAAAGACTTAGTCTTTTGCTTAGAAGCAGATAATCAAGAGCAACTTTTTCGATCAAGTTGCAACCCTATTGGAAGAAAAAGAAAGTTGTTACAGAGACCTATCGATCGGCCTTGATTGAACGTGAAAAATCGTTCCCAACTGGTTTGGATATGGAGTTTTTAGGGAAGGATTTGCCTAACGTAGCTATCCCTCATACTGATACAATTCATAATCTAACTGAAAAATGTTGTCGTGGTTCGTCTGGAAAAAAACCAGTAACGTTCCACAATATGATTGCTCCTGATAAGGAAGTAGAAGTATCATTACTCTTCTTTATCATCAACAATTCAAGTTCAAGTCAAACAAATATTCTTGCACAGTTGATGGACTTCTTTACAGGCAATGGTCATCTTGAAGCGCTGTCTAAGATTACGGAACCTGAAGCTTTGTTCCAATATATCTCAGAAGCGACTGCTTAATTTGTTAATAATTTTTTTATAAAAAAACGGAGGAAATCCAAATGATTAAAATTCTTGCTGCTTGTGGTGCAGGTGTTAACTCAAGCCACCAAATTAAAAGTGCTCTTGAAGAAGAACTTTCTAACCGTGGGTACGATGTTCAATGTGATGCCGTTATGGTAAAAGATGTCAATGAAGACTTGATTAAAGGTTATGATATCTTCACACCAATCGCTGCTACTGATTTAGGTTTTGAACCAGGTATTCCAGTCGTTGAAGCAGGACCAATCTTGTTCCGTATTCCAGCTATGAGCGCTCCAGTTTATGACAATATTGAAGCAGCTATCAAAGAACATGGTCTAAGTTAATTATTAATTTGTAAATATTCCATAAATAAAGGGAGGGAAATTATGGATATCATTATCGAACTAGCCAATAAGCTGTTCAAACCTATCTTGGAAATGGGTGGACCGATCATCATGCTGATCATTTTGACATTATTGGCTCTACTTTTTGGAGTGAAATTCTCCAAAGCGCTTGAAGGTGGTATCAAACTTGCCATCGCTCTTACTGGTATCGGTGCTATCATCGGTATGTTAAATGGTGCTTTCTCAGCGTCTCTTGCAAAATTCGTTGAAAACACTGGTATTCAATTGAATATTACCGACGTTGGTTGGGCACCACTTGCTACAATCACTTGGGGTTCAGCTTGGACACTTTACTTCTTGCTTGTGATGTTGATCGTCAACATTGTAATGCTTGCAATGAAGAAAACTGATACACTTGACGTCGATATCTTTGATATCTGGCACTTGTCTATCACAGGTCTTTTGATCAAATGGTACGCTGACAACAATGGAGTTAGCCAAGGAGTTTCACTCTTCATCGCGACTGCAGCAGTTGTTCTTGTTGGGGTTCTTAAAATCATCAACTCTGACTTGATGAAACCAACATTTGATGACCTTCTTAACGCACCAAGTTCATCACCAATGACTTCAACTCACATGAACTACATGATGAACCCAGTTATCATGGTTTTTGGATAAGATTTTTGATAAACTCTTCCCAGGTCTTGATAAATACGACTTTGACGCTGCTAAATTGAATAAACGAATCGGTTTCTGGGGATCTAAATTCTTCATCGGTTTCATCCTTGGTATCGTTATCGGTTTGATGGGAACTCCACATCCAGTTCCTGGTGTTGAAGGTGCTGATAAATGGGAACTTGTTATTAAAGGTTGGTTGTCACTTGGTTTGACTGCCGGTGTCTGCTTGGAGCTCTTCTCATTGATCGGTTCATGGTTTATCGCAGCCGTAGAACCACTTTCACAAGGTATTACAAACGTTGCTACTAAACGTCTTCAAGGACGTAAATTCAACATTGGTCTTGACTGGCCATTTATCGCTGGTCGTGCTGAAATCTGGGCTTGTGCCAACGTACTTGCACCAATCATGTTGGTTGAAGCAGTGCTTCTTTCAAACGTCGGAAATGGTATCTTGCCACTTGCTGGTATCATCGCAATGGGTGTAACTCCAGCTCTCTTGGTAGTTACTCGTGGTAAATTGCTCCGTATGATTATCTTTGGAACACTCTTGTTGCCACTCTTCCTTCTTTCAGGTACACTTATCGCACCATTCGCAACTGAACTTGCTAAAGGTGTAGGCGCCTTCCCAGAAGGTGTAAGCCAAACTCAATTGATTACTCACTCAACTCTTGAAGGACCAATCGAAAAACTATTTGGTTGGGCAATTGGTAATGCTACAACTGGTGATATCAAAGCTATCCTTGGCGCATTAGTATTCCTAGTATTCTACGTTGGTATCTTTGCATGGTACAGAAAACAAATGATCAAACGTAATGAAGAATACGCAGCAAACGCAAAATAATTCGCTCCTAAAAATGTAAATTGTAAAAACTAGGTTGTCAGTTTCCAAATCTGGAGTCGACAGCCTAGTTTTTTTAGGCCTTAAATAAATGGAGGTAATTCTAATGATTGAATTAAAAACAGAACAGTTAAGTGTACAGTTTCAAACTTTTGGTGGTGCACTTTCTTCGATAAAAGACAAAGATGGAATTGAGTATTTGTGGCAGGGAGATCCAACTTACTGGAGTGGACAAGCACCTGTTTTATTTCCAATTTGTGGATCCGTTAGAAATGATACTGTCTTGTATAAGCATGAAGATGGTAGTCAAGTAAAAGGTAAAATTCCACGTCATGGTTTGGTTCGAAAAAAAGAATTTGAATTAGTAGAACAAACAGAGAACTCTGTCACCTTTGCTATCGAAGATGACCAAGAAATGTATGAGAACTATCCCTATCATTTTCGCCTAGAAATAACTTATACTGTTACTGGAAAGACTATTCGTACACAGTATCAAGTTACCAATAAGGAAACAGATAAGAAAATGCCTTACTTTATTGGTGGACATCCAGGCTTTAACTGTCCTTTATTCGATGATGAAGCTTATGAAGACTACTATCTTGAATTTGAAAAGCCAGAAACTTGTACAGTTCCTAAACCATTCCCAGAAACAGGAATGTTAGATTTTCAAGATAGAAGTAGCTGGTTAAAAGACCAAAAAGAATTGGATCTAAACTATGATTTCTTTAGCTATGATGCTGTGACGTTAGATGAGTTAGGCTCTCGCTCTGTTTCCTTACGGTCACGTAAGCATGATAAGGGATTAAAACTAGACTTTAAAGAGTTTCCAAACCTCATCGTTTGGTCAACGCTTAATAAAGGTCCCTTCCTTGCTCTGGAACCTTGGTCAGGTTTGTCAACTTCACTTGAAGAGGGCGATCATCTAGAGGATAAGAAAAATGTTCGAATTTTAAATCCAGGTCAAAGTGATCAAATTGGTTTTGATATAGAAATTTTTCTAAAAAAATAAACAAAAAAACAAACACAAACTGTTGACTTTTTTTAAACAATAGTAGTATATTATGTTTAGAAAAGAACAATTTGTGTTTGTTTTAACAAGTTATTCTTCCAATTTCTCCAAGGAGAAGTTACAAAGAATGATTAGATAAATCATTCTTAAACTAAAATAGTCAACAAAAAAACTACTAGTAACTACTTGGTGAAGGAGATTTTTTTAATCCAGATCCAAAAATATTTTTTTACTGGTCTATAAAAAAAGGAGTATACAATATGTCTATTGTTATTGGTGCAGATGCTGCAGGTTTGAGATTGAAAGAAGTCGTTAAAGATTTCTTGGAAAAAGAAAACTTCCACGTTGTGGATGTTACAGCTGAAGGTCAAGACTTCGTTGATGTAACTCTTGCAGTTGCTGAAGAAGTTAAAAAAGAAGAACAAAACCTTGGTATTGTCATTGATGCTTATGGTGCAGGTCCATTTATGGTTGCAACTAAAATCAAAGGAATGGTTGCAGCAGAAGTATCTGACGAACGTTCAGCCTATATGACTCGAGGTCACAACAACTCACGTATGATTACTATGGGTGCTCAACTCGTTGGTGACGAATTGGCTAAAAACATTGCTAAAGGCTTTGTAAATGGTAAGTATGACGGCGGTCGTCACCAAATCAGGGTCGACATGTTGAACAAAATGTGCTAATTTTTATAACGAAAGAAAGGTAAGATAAAAATGAGAATTGCAATTGGATGTGACCACATCGTAACTAATGAAAAAAATGGCGGTTTCAGAATTTTTTTGAAATCAAAAAGGACATGAAGTCATCGACTTTGGTACTTATGACCACGCTCGTACTCACTACCCAATCTTTGGTAAAAAAGTTGGTGAAGCAGTAGTTAGTGGCCAAGCTGATCTTGGTGTATGTATCTGTGGTACTGGTGTAGGTATCAATAACGCTGTTAACAAAGTGCCAGGTGTTCGTTCTGCTTTGGTTCGTGATATGACAACAGCTCTTTACGCTAAAGAACAATTGAATGCCAACGTTATCGGATTTGGTGGTAAAATCACTGGTGAATTGCTTATGTGCGATATCATTGAAGCTTTCATCAACGCTGAATACAAACCATCTGAAGAAAATAAAAAATTGATCGCTAAAATCCAACACGTTGAAACTCATAACGATCATCAAACTGATGCCAATTTCTTTACAGAGTTCCTTGAAAAATGGGATCGTGGTGAATACCACGACTAAGAGGTGACTTATGATTTTTAACAGTCACAATGAACCCATCCATTGATATTTCCTATCCTTTGGATGAATTAAAAATTGACACTGTCAACCGTGTTGTAGATGTTACGAAAACGGCTGGTGGTAAAGGTCTTAATGTTACTCGGGTCCTATCAGAATTTGGTGACTCCGTAGTCGCAACAGGACTTGTCGGTGGTAAACTTGGTGATTTTTTAGTAGAAAATATTGATGATAAAGTAAGCAAACGTTTCTTCTCTATTAAAGGTGAAACCCGTAACTGTATCGCAATTCTACATGGAGAAAACCAAACAGAAATCCTAGAAAAAGGTCCTGAAGTTCAAGAAAAAGAAGGTCAAGATTTCTTGGCTCATTTCAAAGAACTTTTAGAGACTGTAGAGGTAGTGGCCATTTCAGGTAGTCTACCAGCAGGACTTCCAGTGGATTATTATGCTAGTCTGGTTGAACTTGCTAACCAAGCTGGTAAACCTGTTGTATTGGACTGTTCAGGCGCTGCACTTCAGGCAGTTCTTGAGTCTCCACGTAAACCAACAGTCATCAAACCAAATAATGAAGAATTATCTCAACTTTTAGGAAGAGAAATTTCTAAAGACTTGGATGAATTAAAAGAAGTCCTTCAAGAACCACTATTTGATGGAATCGAGTGGATTATCGTTTCCTTAGGTGCTAACGGAGCATTCGCTAAACACGGTAACACTTTCTACAAAGTAGATATTCCAAGAATTCAAGTAGTAAATCCAGTCGGTTCTGGCGATTCTACAGTGGCAGGTATTGCTTCAGGTCTTTTCCATAAAGAAACGGATCAAGAATTACTGACTAAGGCGAATGTCCTTGGTATGCTAAATGCTCAAGAAAAAATGACTGGTCATGTCAATATGGCAAACTATCAAGGCCTATATGACCAACTAGTAGTGAAAGAGGTATAAAATGGTTTTAACAGAAAATAAACGTACATGTTTGCAAAAACTCTCAGACGAGAATGGTATCATCTCAGCTCTTGCCTTTGACCAACGTGGTGCTTTGAAACGCCTCATGGCTCAATACCAAACAGAAGAGCCAACAGTTGCCCAAATGGAAGAACTAAAAGTATTAGTGGCAGATGAATTGACTAAATATGCTTCATCAATGCTACTTGACCCTGAGTACGGACTTCCTGCTACAAAAAGCTCTTGATCCAAATGCAGGTCTTCTCCTTGCTTATGAAAAAAACAGGTTACGACACAACAAGTACAAAAACGTTTGCCAGACTGCTTGGATGTTTGGTCTGCAAAACGTATCAAGGAACAAAGGTGCAGATGCTGTTAAGTTCTTGCTTTACTATGACGTAGATAGCTCTGACGAACTTAACCAACAAAAAAACAAGCCTACATTGAACGTATTGGTTCTGAGTGTGTAGCTGAAGACATTCCATTTTTCCTTGAAATCTTGGCTTACGATGAAAAGATTGCGGACGCAGGTTCTGCCGAATACGCTAAAAGTAAAAACCACGCAAGGTTATCGGTGCTATGAAGGTCTTCTCAGACCCACGCTTTAACATCGATGTCTTGAAAGTGGAAGTTCAGTTAACGTTAAATACGTTGAAGGATTTGGCGATGGCGAAATCGTTCATACACGTGAAGAAGCAGCAGCCTTCTTTAAAGCTCAAGACGAAGCTACTAACTTGCCATACATCTACTTGAGTGCAGGTGTATCAGCTAAAGCTCTTCCAAGAAACTCTTGTATTTGCCCACGAATCAGGTGCAAACTTCAATGGTGTTCTTTGTGGACGTGCAACATGGGCTGGATCAGTTGAAGCTTATATCAAAGACGGTGAAGCAGCTGCTCATGAATGGCTTCGAACAACTGGTTTTGAGAACATCGATGAACTCAACAAAGTTCTTAAAACAACAGCTACTTCATGGACTGAACGTGTCTAAATTTCCCCCCTTTTATGTCCTAAAACCTAGCTAAAAAAACTTTTTTAAAAAAAGTTGTATGTAAAGGTTTACAAAAAAATCATTCTTGTGATATACTAAAGTCACAAGTTAATACAAAGTGAGTGTTACTAAGTAATATTAGGCATGATCACAGATGACTCAGACGTATATTTTTTGAGTTCATTTGTGGTCATTTTTTATGCTCACAAAACTTAAATAATAGGGCAAGGAGGTTGCCATGTATCGGATATTAAATCCAATGAATAACAATTTTTTTCTCTCGTGCGGAATAGCAAGGGAGAGGAGTTGATCGTAATTGGTAAGGGTATTTCGTTCGGTAAGAAGAAGGAGATTTGATTTCTGAGGATCAGGTTGAAAAAGTTTTTCGGATGAAAACAGAAGAGTCGCGAGAAAACTTTATTGCTCTTCTCAAGGATGTACCGCTTGATTTTATTACGGTCACTTATGAGATTATTGATAATCTTTCTAAAAAATATCAATATCCTGTCCAAGAGTATCTATACGTCACTCTGACAGACCATATCTATTGTTCTTATCAGGCTATTAGCCAAGGACGCTATAAGGATAGTAACTTGCCTGACATTTCTGCCAAATATCCAATCGCTTTTCAAATTGCACAAGAAGCTTTTTGAAATTTATCGTCAAAAAAACTGACAGAAAATTTTCCTGAAGACGAAATCATTCGTATCGCTTATCACTTCATCAACGCGGAAGGTGAGAATGAAGCCGAAGTTGTTGAATCGATTGATAAGAGAAAGGAAATTTTAAAGAGGGTCGAAAGCGTTTTGAAGAGTTATAAAATCCAGCGAACACCTGAAAATAATAATTTCTACGACCGCTTTATGATTCATCTAAATTATTTTTTGGATTATCTGGATCGTAGTCGCGATGATAATCAATCCTTGCTCGATATGGAAGAACATATAAAAAAAATACCTATCCAGAAGCATTCGAGATTGGTAGCAAAATTTATGAAGTCATTACACAGGAAACGGGTGTTGACCTTTATAAGAGTGAACGAGTTTACCTTGTTCTTCACATCCAACGTTTATTGTCATAACATTTATTAAAAAAATATAAGGAGAAATCTATCATGAATAGAGAAGAAGTAACATTGTTAGGTTTTTGAAATCGTTGCCTATGCAGGTGATGCTCGTTCAAAAATTATTGGAAGCTTTGAAGGCTGCTGAAGCTGGTGATTTTTGCGAAAAGCAGATATCTTAGTTGAGGAAGCTGGTAGCTGTATCGCTGAAGCACACCACGCGCAAACTAGTCTTTTAACCAAGGAAGCTGCTGGTGACGATTTGGCTTATAGCGTGACCATGATGCATGGCCAAGATCACTTGATGACAACTATTTTGCTAAAAGATTTGATGCACCATTTAATCGAACTTTATAAAAGAGGAGCTAAATAATGAATAAGTTAATTGCCTATATCGAGAAAAGGGAAGCCTTTTCTTTGAAAAACTATCTCGAAATATCTATCTTCGTGCTATTCAGGGATGGATTTATCGCAGGAATACCAGTCATTCTCTTCTCAAGTATTTTTATCTTGATTGCTTTTGTTCCAAACTCTTGGGGCTTTAAATGGTCTGATGAAGTAGTAGCACTTTTGATGAAACCTTACAGCTACTCTATGGGAATTCTAGCAGTCTTGGTAGCTGGTACCACTGCTAAATCTTTAACAGACTCCGTCAATCGTAGTATGGAGAAAACCAACCAAATCAACTATATGTCAACGCTATTGGCGGCTATTGTTGGTTTGCTGATGTTAGCAGCTGACCCAATCGAGGGTGGCTTTGCAACTGGTTTCCTTGGAACAAAAGGGTTGCTTTCAGCCTTCCTGGCAGCTTTTGTAACTGTAGCTATCTATAAGGTTTGTGTGAAGAACAACGTTACTATTCGCATGCCTGACGAAGTTCCACCGAATATCTCACAAGTCTTTAAAGACGTTATTCCGTTTACGCTTTCAGTTGTTTCTCTTTATGCTCTTGACTTGCTCGCTCGTCAATTTGTTGGTGCAAGCGTTGCAGAATCAATCGGTAAGTTCTTTGCACCTCTTTTCTCAGCAGCAGACGGTTATCTTGGTATTACTATTATCTTTGGTGCTTTTGCCTTCTTCTGGTTTGTCGGTATTCACGGCCCATCTATCGTTGAACCTGCCATTGCAGCGATTACTTATGCAAATGCCGAAGTCAACTTGAACCTTCTTCAACAAGGTATGCACGCTGATAAGATCCTTACATCTGGTACACAAATGTTTATCGTCACTATGGGTGGTACAGGAGCAACTCTTGTGGTTCCATTCATGTTTATGTGGTTGTGTAAGTCTAAGCGTAATCGTGCTATTGGACGTGCTTCAGTAGTTCCAACCTTCTTCGGTGTAAATGAACCAATCTTGTTTGGTGCACCACTTGTTTTGAATCCAATCTTCTTTATTCCATTTATCTTCGCACCTATTGCAAACGTATGGATCTTTAAGTTCTTTATCGAAACTCTCGGCATGAACTCATTTACTGCCAACCTTCCATGGACTACACCAGGACCTCTTGGTATTGTTCTTGGTACAAACTTCCAGTTCTTGTCATTTGCTCTTGCAGCATTGTTAATCGTAGTGGATATTGCAATCTACTATCCATTCCTTAAAGTTTATGACGAACAAATTCTTGAAGAAGAACGTTCTGGTAAAGCCAACGATGAATTAAAAGAAAAAGTAGCCGCAAACTTCAATACTGCTAAAGCTGATGCTATCCTTGAAAAAGCTGGAGTAGAATCAGCACAAAATACAATTACAGAAGAAACCAACGTACTCGTTCTTTGTGCAGGTGGAGGAACTAGTGGTCTCCTTGCCAACGCCTTGAACAAAGCCGCTGCAGAATACAATGTTCCTGTTAAGGCTGCAGCTGGTGGCTATGGTGCTCACCGTGAAATGTTGCCAGAATTTGACCTTGTTATCCTTGCTCCTCAAGTAGCTTCAAACTATGAGGACATGAAGGCTGAAACAGATAAACTTGGAATCAAATTGGCTAAGACTGAAGGAGCTCAGTACATTAAATTGACACGTGATGGACAAGGTGCTCTAGCCTTTTGTTCAAGCGCAATTCGATTGATGATAGGGACTGTAAAACAGTCTCCTATCATCACGGAAATCGCTATGGCGAATTTCCTAATCGCCTTGCTAATTCGTCGGTAAAAAAATATCGTTTTTACCTCCTCATGTCACAATTCGACTAACCTTAGGGACTGTAAAACAGTCTCCTATCATCACGGAAATCGCTATGGCGAATTTCCTAATCGTATGTTAATTCGTCGGTAAAAAAATATCGTTTTTACCTCCTCACGTCACAATTCGACTGACCTTGGGGACTGTAAAAAGAGTCTCCGATTATATATTTGTTTTTCCCCCTTTATGTCACTATTTGGTGACTTTGTACAAGAAGTGAGACGGAGATGGATAGCTCACTAGCTCCTCTCCGCTCGCTTTTTCATTTTATCCAATCAAGAAATAGGTGAAAAAAATGACAAAAACACTTCCTAAAGATTTTTATTTTTCGGTGGCGCAACAGCAGCTTATCAAGCAGAAGGTGCTACACATACAGATGGTAAAGGTCCTGTTGCCTGGGACAAATACCTAGAAGATAACTATTGGTACACAGCTGAACCAGCCAGTGATTTTTTTACCATAAATATCCAGTAGATTTGCAGTTGGCAGAGGAATATGGGGTGAACGGTATCCGTATTTCAATTGCTTGGTCACGGATTTTTCCAACAGGATACGGTGAAGTGAATCCTAAAGGTGTTGAGTTCTACCACAACTTATTTGCTGAATGTCACAAGCGTAATGTAGAACCTTTTGTAACCCTCCATCACTTTGACACACCAGAAGCTCTTCACTCAAATGGAGACTTCTTAAATCGTGAAAACATCGAACACTTTGTAGATTATGCAGCATTCTGTTTTGAAGAATTCCCAGAAGTAAACTACTGGACAACCTTTAATGAAATTGGTCCAATCGGTGATGGTCAATACTTGGTCGGTAAATTCCCACCAGGTATTCAATATGACCTTGCGAAAGTCTTCCAATCCCACCACAATATGATGGTTTCTCATGCTCGTGCTGTGAAATTGTACAAAGACAAAGGCTATAAAGGTGAAATCGAGGGTTGTTCACGCCCTTCCAACTAAGTATCCATTGGATCCTAAAAAAATCCTGCAGACGTTCGTGCTGCTGAGTTGGAAGATATCATCCACAACAAATTTATCTTGGATGCTACATACCTTGGACACTATTCAGATGCAACAATGGAAGGTGTAAACCACATCTTATCAGTAAATGGTGGTAGCTTGGATCTTCGTGACGAAGACTTTGCAGCACTTGAAGCAGCTAAAGATTTGAACGACTTCCTTGGAATTAACTACTACATGAGTGACTGGATGGAAGCCTTTGATGGTGAAACTGAGATCATCCACAATGGTAAAGGAGAAAAAGGAAGCTCTAAATACCAAATCAAAGGTGTTGGACGTCGTGTAGCTCCTGACTATGTACCTCGTACCGACTGGGACTGGATCATCTACCCTCAAGGTTTGTATGATCAAATCATGCGTGTTAAGAAAGATTATCCAAACTACAAGAAGATCTACATCACTGAAAACGGACTTGGATACAAAGATGAATTTGTGGACAACACTGTTTACGATGATGGCCGTATTGATTATGTGAAACAACACTTGGAAGTATTGTCTAATGCGATTGCAGATGGTGCAAACGTCAAAGGATACTTCATCTGGTCACTCATGGATGTCTTCTCATGGTCAAATGGTTATGAAAAAAACGCTACGGTCTCTTCTATGTGGATTTTTTGAAACTCAAGAACGCTATCCAAAGAAATCGGCTCACTGGTATAAAAAAATTAGCTGAGACGCAGATTATTGAATAAGCTAATCAAAGAATAAAAAAATAGCTACCGTTACTAATATACATAATATGGGATTTAGTTTTGCATAGAGCATGACTAAATCCTTTTTATCTAGATTTTTACCTGAAAGTCAAAAAAATTCTTGACAGATTTATGTGATAGGAGTAAAATCTTAACTAGTTAAATAACTGGTTAAATATATAGAGAACTAACTCAATTACTCAAATCTTGTTTGATAAATAGAAAAATAGAAGGAGGAGTTTTTAAAAAGTGAGTAATTTTTTTCTAAATAGATATTTAACCAGTTAAGTAAGTTCTTTAGGAAAAAGTGTAGTACTTCTTTAACGAATAAATGAAATAGAAAGTGTATTAAGATGAAAATCAATAAAAATATGTACTTGGTTCAGTAGCTCTTTTGGCTTTAAGCCTTTCAAGTTATGAATTGGGGCGTCACCAAGCAGTACAGACTAGCAAAGAGTCTAATCGTGTGTCTTATATAGAAGGGAATCAGGCTAGTGCTAAGACTGAAAATCTGACGCCTGATGAGGTTAGTCAGCGAGAGGGGATCAATGCTGAGCAGATTGTCGTTAAGATTACCGATCAAGGCTATGTAACTTCACATGGAGACCATTATCATTACTTTAATGGCAAGGTTCCTTATGATGCTATTATTAGCGAAGAACTCTTGATGAAGGATCCGAATTATCAACTTCGAAATGAGGATATTGTCAGCGAAGTTAAGGGTGGTTATGTCATTAAGGTTGATGGTCGCTATTATGTATATCTCAAGGATGCTTCCCATACAGAAAATATTCGTAGTAAGGAAGAAATCAATCGTCAGAAGCAAGAACATGGGAATGATGGTGGAACAAAGATTAGTAATGAAGTCACTCTAGCAAGGGCTCAGGGACGTTATACAACGGATGATGGCTATATTTTTAATGCGAGTGATATTATCGAGGACACTGGTGATGCTTACATCGTTCCACATGGCAATCACTTCCATTATATTCCTAAGAGTGACTTGTCTGCCAGTGAATTAGCTGCGGCCCAAGCCTTCTTATCTGGTAAAGGTAGTCAATTAAGTACCGTTGAATATCGTTCAAGCAGAGGAGAAACAAGATCTAGTGTGAGAACGAGTCAATCTGAGACACCTCAAAATCCTGCAACAGATTCTGAAAGTCAAAGTGAGGATTTAGCTAGTCTCCTTCAAGAATTGTACGCTTTGCCACTTAGCCAACGTCATGTGGAATCTGATGGATTAGTATTTGACCCAGCACAGATTACAAAACGTACTGCGTTTGACAGAGACTCCAAATCTGACTGTCACACCAACTTATCATCAAAATCAAGGGGAAGACATTTCAACACTTTTAAGTGAATTGTATGCAAAACCTTTATCAGAACGCCATGTGGAATCGGATGGTCTAGTCTTTGATCCGGCACAAATGATCAAACGTACTGCAAATGGTGTAGCAGTGTCTCACGGAGACCATTATCACTTTATTCCTTATTCACAAATGTCTGATTTAGAGCAGAAGATTGCAAGAATGATTCCGTTAAAAGGGCAAAATGGATTAAACGAAATTGTTACAGATATTAAACCTTTAGTATTAAAAGAAGTAGTTCATAAGTTCTTAGGACAATCAATCAAAGCTTATGGAAAAGGTTTAGATGGTAAACCTTATGATACGAGCGATGGATATATATTTACCAAAGATTCCATCGATTCTGTTGATAAATCAGGTGTTATTGCCAAACACGGAGATCATTTCCATTATATGGGATATGGTGAATTAGAACAATTCGAATTGGATGAAGTTGCCAAATGGATTCAAGAAACTGGTAAAAATCCAGATTCCATCGTTTCTTCAGTACACTCAGATGAGGAGGAAAGACCAAAGTTTGATTATAAAAAAAGTAGCTAATAAAATTTCTAGAAATAGTAAAGTTGGTTATATAATTAATGAAGGTGGTAAAGATTATTTTTTTATTCACGTGAAGAACTCGATCTTACTCAAATAGCTTTTTTTCTGAGCAGGAACTAATGCTTAAAGATAAAGATAATTATCGTTATGATATTGTAGAAACAGAAATTAAACCAAGATTAGCTGTTGATGTATCTAGCTTGCCTATGCATGCAGCCAATACTACCTATGATACTGGAAGTTCATTCATCATTCCACACATTGATCATATTCACGTTGTGCCTTATTCTTGGTTAAATAGTGAGCAAATAGCAACTATAAAATATGTAATGCAACATCCTGATGTGCGTCCTGAAGTTTGGTCAAAACCAGGTCATGATGATGCTGGATCTGTTATTGCTAATGTGACTCCTCTTGAAAAACGCGCTGGAATGCAGAATTGGCAAATTATCCATTCTGCGGAAGAAGTACAGAAAAGCACTTAAAGAAGGCAAGTTTGCAACTCCTGATGGATATTTTTTTGATCCTCAGGATGTATTGGCAAAGGAACTTATATTTGGGCAGATAAATCTTTCAGTATTCCAAAAGCTAGTGGTGATTCATTGAGAAGTATCACTAAATCCGACTTGTCAGAAGTAGAATGGAAAGAAGCACAAGACTTAATAGCAAAAAGAATAAAAGAAAAAGAATCCAAAACTGAAATGCCTACACATCCTAATAAAGAATTAAAACCTGATTCAAACAATACTGAAAAATAGTGATAAGAATAATACTGCTGTAGATAAAAATGAGGAGCAACCGAAGAAAAAAATACAGGGGAGAATGAGAGTGGTACAACTAACGAAATTCCTTCAGAAAAATAAAAGAGAATGCCAAAAGAAGAAAATGACGATGATTTACCAGACTATGGGTTAGATAAAGTAACTTTTAAATGAACATATAGAAAAAGTTAGCGAAAAATTGCCCAAATTGATCCTAAGTTTCTAATCTTTCAACCAGATGGGGTTCAGTTTTACAATAAAAACGGTGAATTAGTGATGTATGACATTAAGACACTAAAACAAATAAAACCTTAAAAAGATTTTTTTATTAGTTATAATCTACTCGAAAGGATATTATTCGATTTTTTTGATTGAATAATGTCCTTTTTCTTTGTTAAAAACTGAAATTTGCTGTCTTAAAAAAATGAATCAAGGAGTTCTAAAACAATTAAAAAGTCAAATGATAAAAAGACTAGTGAGAACTGATAATGAAATCTAGTTCTCACTTTTTTTCATGAAAATGTATAAAAAAAATATTGACATTTTAAATTTTATAGGAGTAAAATGTTTACTAGTTAATTAAACGGTTAAATACTAGTTAAGGAGTTGTTATGAAAAAAAGAAGTATCCTATGGCTTATGCTTGCCTTCTTTGCTCTCGTTTTAGGAGCTTGTGGACAAAAGACCAGTCAAGACAAGAGTGATGAAACTAAGGGGATGAAGATTGTGACCAGTTTTTATCCTGTCTATGCTATGGTCAAAGAAGTTTCAGGTGATCTAAATGATGTTCGGATGATTCAGTCTAGTTCTGGTATCCATTCCTTTGAGCCTTCTGCAAATGATATTGCAGCCATCTATGATGCCGATGTTTTTTTGTTTATCATTCTCATACATTAGAGTCATGGGCGGGAAGTTTGGATCCAAGCTTACAAAAGTCCAAGGTAAAAGGTGTTGGAAGCATCTGAAGGTATGACCTTGGAGCGCGTGCCTGGCTTAGAAGATATGCAGGCAGGAGATGGGATTGATGAGAAGACCTTGTACGATCCTCACACATGGTTAGATCCTGAAAAGGTTGCAGAAGAAGCACAGATAATTGCTGATAAGTTATCCGAACTGGACAGTGCCAACAAGGATACCTATCAGAAAAATGCACAGAAACTTAGTGCCAAGGCTCATGACTTAACTAAGAAATACCAACCCATCTTTGAAAAAGTAAATCAAAAGACATTTGTGACCCAACACACAGCCTTTTCATATTTGGCAAAACGATTTGGACTCAATCAGCTTGGGATTGCAGGAATATCTCCTGATCAAGAACCAAGTCCAAGACAATTGACTGAAATCCAGGAATTTGTAAAGACTTATAAGGTCAAAACCATCTTTACAGAGAGCAATGCATCATCTAAGGTAGCGGATACACTTGTCAAATCAACAGGTGTGAGTCTGAAAACCCTCAATCCTTTAGAGGCAGACCCACAAAATGACAAGTCCTACTTAGAAAACCTAGAAGAAAATATGGCTATCTTAGCTGAAGAATTGAAATGAGGAGATTATGAAGATTAATAAAAAATATCTAGCAGGATCTGCAGTGGTCCTTGCTTTAAGTGTCTGCGTTTATGCTTTGAATCAACATCAAGCACCTGAGAAAAAAGATGATAATCGTGTATCCTATGTTGACGGTAAAGGATCTGAAGCTAAGAAGAATGAATCTCTGACACCAGATCAAGTTAGCAAGAAGGAAGGAATAGAAGCTGAACAGATTGTTACCAAGATCACTGATCAAGGTTATGTGACTTCCCACGGCGACCATTTCCATTACTATAATGGTAAGGTGCCTTATGATGCAATCTTTAGTGAAGAACTGGTCATGAAAGATCCGAACTATCAGTTGCGTGATCAAGATATTGTCAATGAGATTAAAGGTGGCTATATCATCAAAGTGGATGGCAAATACTATGTCTATCTAAAAGATGCAAGCCATGCTGATAATGTCCGTACCAAAAGAACAAATCGAGCAGCAAAAAAACAAGAACACACATCAGATAGTGGTAGTGCAAGTGAGGAAGTTCTTGCTGCCAGAGCACAAGGTCGATATACAACAGATGATGGTTATGTCTTTAATGCTGCAGATATTATTGAAGATACAGGGGATGCTTATATCGTTCCTCACGGTGGGCATTATCACTACGTTCCAAAGAGTGCCCTATCTTCAAGTGAATTAGCAGCAGCTCAAGCCTATCTAGCTGGAAGAGGAAGTCAACCAAGTCTAACGGATTATAAACCAAATCCAAGTGTTACACCAAGTTCTCAAGCCGATAGTCCAGCAACAAGCATCCCAGTAGATCAAGAGGATAGTCTCCAAAGTCTTCTTGCTCAGTTATATGCTTTACCAGTTAGTCAACGCTATCAAGAATCTGATGGTTTGGTATTTGACCCAGCTAAAATTACCAGTCGAACACCATCAGGAGTTGCGATTCCACACGGCAATCACTACCATTTCATTCCTTATAGTAGTATGTCTGCTTTGGAGCAAAAAATTGCTCGTTTGATAGCACTTGGCGGTGCCCTAACACTAACAAAGCCGTTAGAAAATCAAAATAAACCAACAGTTCAGCGTGACCATGAAAATGTAACTCATAAGAACCATCATGAGGATGAACATGATCATGGCTTTGCCGCTGAGCGTGTGATTAGAGAAGATGAGCAAGGTTTTGTAGTTTCACATGGGGACCATGCCCACTATTTTTTTAAAAAAGATTTGTCAGCAGAACAGATTAAGGCAGCGCAAGAGCATTTGCATGGTCATGGCCGAACAGAAGTTCCCAAAGATAATCATAACACTCCTAAAAAGAATGAAGTGAAACACGAGCATCATGAGGATGAACATGATCATGGCTTTGCCGCTGAGCGTGTGATTAGAGAAGATGAGCAAGGTTTTGTAGTTTCACATGGGGACCATGCCCACTATTTCTTTAAAAAGATTTGTCAGCAGAGCAGATAAAGGCAGCGCAAGAGCATTTGCATGGGTCATGGCCGAAACAGAAGTTCAAAAGATAATCATAAACACTTCTAAAGAGAATGAAGTGAAACACGAGCATCATGAAGATGAACATGATCATGGATTTGCAGCTGAGCGAGTGATTAGTGAGGATGAGCAAGGTTTTGTGGTTTCACATGGAGATCATGCCCACTATTTCTTTAAAAAAGATTTGTCAGCAGAGCAGATAAAGGCAGCTCAAGAGCATCTGCATGGTCAACATCAGGCAGAACCTGTTAAACCTCTTGCCAAGACTGTAGAAAGTTTCTCTCGAGATGCCAGTGATGAAGAAAAGATTGCTTATATCTCTAAAACCTATGGTGTTCCGCTTGAAGCTATCCGAATTTCAAATGGATTCTTTGTATTTGGAAATCCAGACCAGGCTTACGATCCAACTCATATTCATCCTTATGCAGTTCGAAAAGAACACGTTCGTATTCCGCTTCAAACAGGCGATGCAGAACTTGATTTCCTAAACGAACTCTATACAACTGCACTTCGTGATGGTGTCTCTCCATATAGTTTGCAGGTGGAAAATGGTAGCTTCGTCATTCCTCACGGTGATCATAATCACTACATCAAAGTACAAACTAAAGGCTATGAAGTGGCTTTGAAACATAAGATTCCTGCCTTGCAATCTAACTACCAACCAGGAGCCTTTGATGAAGCTACTGTTCAAAATAAGGTTGATCAACTTCTAGCAGAAAGTCGTGAAGTCTATAAAGATAAACCAATTTTACAAAGACAAATTGAGCTTGCCTTGGGACAATTCTCTGAAAATATGAAGAAGCTCTCAACCAAACTCAACAGCTGGTTATCTGGCTGCTTTAGATCTCTTTGACAAGCAGTATATCCACGTTGACTCTAGTGTAAAACCAACAGAAATCAGTCCTTTAGACAAGAAATATCAAGCTTTAGTAGATAAGATTAATACCTTAGATACGGATGCTTATGGACTTCCGAAGAAGGATCTCTTGGCTCAACTCCAAGAAAATAAATTGGCTCAAGATGAAGCTGGTTTAGATGCTGTTGAAGCTAAACTAGAAGCTCTTCAAGACTTTAATGATCGTACTGGAGTTACAACAGTCGAGTACATTAAGTATTTCTATCAACATCTGTCTGATGGTCGTTTAAATGACACTCTTAGAAATAAGGTTGCTAACTTAACTTGGACACTTTATCAATCACAATCCTTCCTTAAGGCGACTGACTTGAACAAACTATTCCCAGAAATCTATCAAACAAAACTGGAAGTTGAAGAAGCTCTGAAGAATGAACCTGTTACAAGTAAGCCTTCTGAAACGATTTCTAGATACTGAAAAAAAGTGGATGGTCACAGTGCTAAAACAGCAGTCTATGAGTTTTTTTGAAAGGTTTGTATGATGATATTAAGCCTGAGGAACAAAGTAATCATGTTCGAAAAGCTCAAGTAGAAGAACTCTTAACAAAAGCTGAAGAATTAGTGGCTCAAGTCAAAGAAGAGGAGTTAAAGCTTCACTTGCAGACGAGGTGAAAAATCTGAAAGCTGCTCTAGATAAAGATGACGCAGACCTTGATGAACTAAACACGCAAGTTCAAGATCTTCTGAAGCGTATTTCACAAACCATTCAGACTGAACGTGAGAATGCTAAACAAGACCCAGAGGTTTTAGTTCTTTATCAAAAACTATACAACGGAGTTATTGCCCTTCATACTTATTTAGAAATGAATAATGGTTCTGATGCGGACTTTGAAAAAGTGGATGCCTTGTTTGATAAATTGTCAGCTGCAAGCAAAGACAAGCAAGCTCTTCTAGCTCTTGCTCAAGAAATTGTCTCCTTAAACCAAGAATTTCAATCCAAAGTCAAGCCAGGTGAAGCTAACACCGAAACAGCCAATAAAGAAACAAACGATAAACAAGCTGAGTCAACCATAACTCCTGCAACTACATCTCCAGAAACAAGAGAAAAAGTAGCAGAATAACAAAATTTCAGTCAGCTACCGTGTCAAAAGTAGACTGCTGATAAAAAAAGAGGTCGGGAATTTTTTCCCGATCTCTTTAGTCTTTATAAGCTACAATTCCAATAATGGTGTCGACTGCACGTTCCATTGTTTGTAGACTGACGTATTCAAAACGTCCGTGCATATTTTCACCACCAGCAAAGATATTTGGAGTTGGAATTCCCATAAAGGAAATTTTAGAACCGTCTGTTCCTCCACGGATAGGCTCGATAATTGGTGTAATATCAAGACTTTCCATGACTGCTTTAGCGATGGTGATTGGAGTCATATCCTTTTCAATGACTTCCTTCATGTTGTAATACTGGTCTGTCAAAGTCAAGGTTACACGATCGCTACCAAGTTCTTGATTCATCTTATCAGCAATAGCTTGCATGGCAGCTTTACGCGCTTCGAAGCTTTCTTTTTCGAAGTCACGAATGATGTAGCTAGCACGCGCTTCCTCAACAGTACCTGTTACATCCATGAGATGGTAGAAACCTTGGTAACCATCTGTTAATTCTGGGCGGTCACCAGCTGGGAGTTGATTGTGGAAGTCGATGGCTAACTGGAGAGCATTGACCATTTGCCCTTTAGCAGTTCCTGGGTGAACATTACGACCTTGGAAGTGAAGTTCTGCACCTGCAGCTGAGAAGGTTTCGTATTGCAATTCTCCAAGAGGTCCACCGTCAACTGTATAAGCAAAGTCAACATTGAAGTCCTCTGCATCAAATTTATTGGCACCAACACCGATTTCTTCATCAGGACCAAAGCCGACACGGATTTCACAGTGTTTAATCTCAGGATGAGCAGTCAAGTATTCGATAGCTGTCATGATTTCAGCGATACCAGATTTGTCATCAGCCCCGAGCAAAGTAGTTCCATCAGTAGTGATCAAGGTTTGCCCAGGATATTTCTCTAGGCTCTTGAAAATCTGCTGGATCAAGCTTGAAACCAGAATTACCAAGCTCGATAACACCACCATCATAGTTTTCAATAACTTGCGGATTGACACCTTCAGCATTAAAATCAGCTGTATCCATGTGGGAGATAAAAACCGATCTTACGAGTCAAACTTGGGTCGTTGGCTGGTAAGGTACCAATCAGCAAAAACCGTTTGGTAGATAGTAAACATTTTGCAAACCAACACGTTTCATCTCTGGGATGAGGACATTGGTTGCAAAGTCTACTTGACTTTGGGTACTTGGTGTAGTGGTTGAATGTTCGTCAGAACGTGTATTGACTTTGACATAAGTCAAAAAACGCTCCAACAATGTTGGATATTTCATCGTAACTCCTTTTTTCCTTCTTTTAAAACCATTGTATCATAGAAAGAAGAGAAAAACAAAAGTCAGAAGGGAGGTAACATTCTTATGTTAGCGTTTACTTATAGCTGCTTTTAGTGATACAATAAAAAAAGATAAAAAAAATATCACAAGGATGCAGAGATGAAAAAAGCGATTTTAATGATGACATTTGGTTCCCCAGAAGAGATTACCTTTGAAGGAGTAGCCGACTTTTTTACCAACATTCGTCGTGGAGTTCGACCTCAAGATCACGAGATTCAAACACTTTATGATAATTATGTTCGAATTGGAGGAACTCCACTACAAAAAATTACCCGTGAAGAAGTTTCCTTAGTAGAAGCTAGATTGGGAAATGAATATAGTGTCTATTTTGCCAATAAATTTTCAAAACCCCTTTTATTCCAGATGTGATTCGGCAAATGGAAGCAGATGGAATTGAAAAAGTGTATTTGCTTGATTTTAGAGCCACACTATTCCTTTTACTCTGTCATGGGGTACGAAAAGTTTCTGGAAAGCAAACAAATTCAGTTTTTAGTTATTAAGGACTGGTATCAAGAAGAAGCACTATTAAACTATTGGGCAGACGAAATTGCTAAGATTTTAAAAGAAAAGGTGAAACAGGATAGCTTTTAAAGTCATCTTTTTCTGCCCACAGTGTGCCCATTTTTTGCCTTGGATTTTGGTGATCCCTATATCGACCAGATTTTCGAAAATAGTAAGTTAATTGCTGAGAAATTAGACTTAAATCCAGACCAATATACCAACACTTGGCAGAGCGAAAGTGATATTGGTATTCCTTGGATTAAGCCAGATGTCCTGGAATATCTTAGAGAACAGGAAGAACATCCAGAGCATTACATTTTTGTACCTATTAGTTTTATTAGTGAACACATTGAAGTTTTGTTTGACAACGATGTGGAATGTCATGACTTGTGTCAGGAATTGGGTGTGAACTACCATCGTCCACCAATGCCAAATACAGATTCTCGTTTGATTGATGCCTTGGTCAATATTATCCGAGCTAACGAACATAAAGGAATTTAGAGAATTCCTCCCAGAAGAAGAAACCTTTGATGAATTAGTCCCTTCGGATGAAACTAAGAATATTTTAGATGAATCACAAGACTTACAAATGCCAGAATTTGTAAAAAAATTAATTGAGAAAAAAAGGTCGTGAAAAATGTCAAGATGCCTTATCTAATCAAAAAAATGCTTGAAAAAAAGCTGGCAAATTACCCAAAGACTAAGTGAAAATAGAAAAAGAACTGGTAAAGTTTGTTTCAAATATCTGCTAAAGGGCGAGATGTATAGAGTGAAAGAAAAGGTGGTGGGACGAACCAGCCATGACGACATAGCCGTCACCACAGAAACACAGCTAAAATGAAACCCTCATTTGAAGTATAATCTAGTGAGGGCTTTATCGAACAAATAATTTCTTGATTATCACTGGGACAAACTAATCCACTCTGCCGACGGTACCCCAAAATATCGCCAGGCATGATTTTAAAATACAGCGAATGATCGGTAGACTCTGACTTTTAAATGGAGGAATCACAATGGATGTTCTCTATCCAATCTCTTGTGCAGGTATTGATGTCCATCAAGCTACTGTTGTGGTTGTGTTCTACATGGGCCCTCACTTCTACTCGTCCAAAAGCGTGGAAAATGGCTCAGTTTGATACAACGACAAAAGTTAAAAGCCTATGATTTTCTCACTCAATTTCGTATGAAAGCCAAATGGCATGGAAAGCTGGGAGAGTTTACTGGAGACCTGTCTGGCGCCAGACTCTGTGATGAGCTTTGAACTCATCCTACTTTTAGCCTGCTCCTTATAAAGCTATTCCAGGTCAAAAAACAGATAAGAAGATGCTCACTGGATTGCCCAATTAGCACGAATCAGCCTGCTCCTCCGCAGTTTCGTTCCTGATAAACCATTCAAGAATTGAGAGAATAACACGACAACGAAACACTATGTAGAGAGCCGTAATCGTATTGAGACAATCGGATCCGCAAATCCTCAATCAGGAAATTGGTAAGCCTGACAACCCACATAGAAGATATCATGGGTGCTTCTGGTCGAAACTTACTGCAACTGCTTATTGATGAGACGCCCTTACCCCAAGAATGATCCATCAATCCTGTTTATACCAGTTTGAAAAAGAGTTCCCCAACTCATGAGGCACTTGATGGGTACTTTTCGGCTCATCATCGTTTATGGGTCGGTCATGAGATTTGATTTTATCAAAAAAGCAAATCGATTGTTTGGAAGAGCATATAAACGGCTATCTAAATCTCTATATGAGAGAGACAGTGGAAATCCTAGATTCTATTTCTGGTATGGATCTTATTACAGCCTCTGTGATCATAGCGGAAATTAGGGGTGAACATGAGCCAGTTTCCAACATCTCGCTTCCTGGGCTGGTTTGTGTCCTGGAAATAATGAAAGTGCCGGTAAAAAGAGGAGCACAAAAAAATCAGACATGGCAATTCCTATTTAAAAAGGTGTCTCTGTCAAGCAGTTTTTGCGGCAAAAAAAGACAAAAAGGAAGTCCACTAGCAGAGCGTTATTACCAAATTCAAAGTAGGAGAGGATCGCAAAAAGCAACTATTGCACTCGCACATCAACTTCTTAAAATAGCTTATATCCTTTTGAAAGAAAATCTCACTTATCAGGAGTTTGTGCTACAAAAAAGGCTACTAGAGACGAGCCAGTAGCCTAATACAATTTTTTCACCTTCATTATATCACAAGGGAGTCTTTTTGCGCTCTTTGAGTTTTCGTATAAGAAATCGATAGACAAAGTCTTGATTTCGTAGTCCCAGCCCCGCGAGGATGATTAGGAGCTTTTTGGAGTCTAAAAGACGAACAAAAAGTTCAATCAGCTACCGCGTCAAATTATGATTTATAATCATAACCACCCGTCTAACCGGTGGTTTGCACCAGGGCTATAAGCCCAAATTACCAGCCAGCGCCTAAAGACGCTGGCTTTCACGTTGTTCAAGCCTCATTGCTCTTGACTCGTCACTTGCCTCTTAAAGAGGCGTGAGTATTACTTGCCACTATCCCTAAAGGGATCCTCATATTCTTTTACACTCAATTTATCTAGTGCTATATCATGCTTTTCCTGCTCTTGAATATATTTCTTAATTGTGGCTTCATTAAGCCATACTGTACTCACATAATAACCTTTCGCCCAGAAATGCCGATTTCCAAACTTATATTTCAAATTGGCGTGTTTGTCAAACATCATGAGTGCACTCTTACCTTTTAAATACCCCATAAAACTTGAAACACTTATCCTTGGTGGAATACTGACTAACATATGTACATGATCTGGCATCAAGTGTCCTTCGATAATTTCAACACCTTTATAACTACACAAGCGATGAAATATTTCACCTAAACTACTCCGATATTGATTATAGATGACTTTTCGTCTATACTTAGGGGTGAACACAATGTGATACTTACAGTGCTACTTTGTGTGTGATAAACTATGAGACTTTTGTACCATGGTTTTCTCCTTTCGCTTTACAATTGGCTTGAATACCTTTATTGTATCGCGTTTGGAGTTTTTTTGGTATAACCTTCGACGCGCACCCGCATAGCGGGTGGTTTATTTGTCTCGCACCTCACGGAGCGAGACGGACTAATAGTCACATAATAAAAAGTGAGGTCGGGATTGTTTTGTCCCAACCTCTTTTTAGGTGACTAGCATTTTTTGAACTAGTTTTTTCTTATTTACCCAGACAAAATTGGCTGAACAACTGTGTAATGAGTTCATCTGGAGCAGCATCACCAGTGATTTCTCCGAGGATTTCCCAAGTACGGGTCAAATCAACTTGAAGTAAATCAACTGGCATCCCCAGCTCAAGACCTTCGTTAACAGCTTGTAGGCTTTCAACTGCCTTTTCAATTAAAGAAATGTGGCGAGCATTGGACAAGTAAGTAGCATCTTGTTCGACTAGTCCTGCATTTTCAAAGAAAAGATTGTTGATCCGTTCTTCAATCTTATCAATGTTTTGATTTTTGAGGACTGAAATACGGATGACATCTTCAGGAAGTTCCTGAGTTTCAATAGCCTCAGGTAGGTCAGTTTTGTTCAGTAGGATGATAAGGTTGGTATCTTGGCTGATTTCAAGAAGTTGTCGGTCTTGGGCAGTTAGAGGTTCGCTGGCGTTTAAGACAAGTAAAACCAAATCAGCTTCCTTGAGAGCTTTTTTGGAGCGTTCAACACCGATTTGTTCGACGATGTCATCTGTTTCACGGATACCCGCAGTATCAATCAACTTAAGTGGTACACCATTGATGTTGACGTATTCTTCGATGACATCTCGGGTAGTACCTGCAATATCCGTTACAATAGCCTTGTCTTCACGTAGTAGGTTGTTAAGTAAGCTAGATTTTCCAACGTTGGGACGGCCGATGATGGCCGTTGAAATCCCTTCACGTAGGATTTTACCACGACGAGCTGTTCTAAGGAGATTGGTTAGTAATTGCTCAAACTCCAAGGTCTTTTCACGGACAACAGCAGTGGTAGCTTCTTCAACATCGTCGTATTCAGGATAGTCGATATTAACCTCTACTTGTGCCAGTGTATTGAGAATTTCCTGTCGAGTATTATTAATCAAGTCTGATAAAGAACCGTCTAGTTGCTTGACTGCAATATTCATGGCCTTATCTGTCTTGGCACGGATGATATCCATAACAGCCTCGGCTTGCGTCAAATCCACACGACCGTTAAGGAAGGCACGCTTAGTAAACTCACCAGGCTCTGCCATACGAGCACCTTCGCGGATAGCCAGTTGGAGAATTTCATTGGTTACGGCGATTCCACCGTGGGTGTTAATCTCGATGATATCCTCACGAGTGAAGGTCTTTGGAGACTTCATAGCCCCAACCATAACCTCGTCCATGACCTTACCAGTTTGAGGGTCAACGATATGGCCGTAGTTAAGGGTGTGGCTAGTAACCTTGCTCAAATCCTTACCTTTAAAAATCTTTGCGCAATGGCAAAACTGTCTGTCCCGCTTAGGCGGACAATACCTATTGCTCCTTCGCCGAGTGGAGTGGAGATAGCTGCGATGGTATCAAATTCACGTGTAATCATGTTCATTCCTTTTTTAAATTTCAAGCTTATTCTATATCTAAATATCTCTTAAAATTGTAACAAAATATAGTGTTTTATTCAACGAATGGCACTTATAAAGAAAAGCCTAAGCAGATTGCTTAAGCTTTATTTAGTGCGCATTTCGCCTTGTGGGAAATAGGTTCCTTCAGGCATATCGTTGATAATGACATGAACAGCAGATTGAGGTGCACCAGTGTTGCGAACCACAGCCTCCGTTACTTCCTTGGCTAGGGCTTTCTTTTGCTCTAACGTGCGTCCTTCAAATAAATCGATGCTTACAAATGGCATAATTGCGTCCTCCACTAGTTATTTGATTTCTTTTATTTTACCACAATTTGCCGTTTAAAGCTTTGAGAAAATATGGTATACTAGAATGTAGCAAAAATTTAGAAATGGACGTGAAATAGAAGCATGGCACAGTTGTATTATCGTTATGGGACCATGAACTCTGGTAAGACGATTGAGATTCTCAAGGTAGCCTATAACTACGAGGAGCAAGGAAAGGGAGTTGTGATTATGACTTCGGCTCTGGATACGCGTGACGGTGTCGGTTATGTCTCTAGTCGTATTGGAATGAAAAGACCAGCAATTTCTATTGACGAAACCACAGATATCTTTGGATTTATCCGAGATTTGCCTGAAAAGCCTTATTGTGTGCTTGTTGATGAAGCTCAATTTCTAAAACGTCACCATGTTTACGACCTAGCTCGTGTTGTGGACGAGTTAGATATACCTGTCATGGCATTTGGTTTAAAAAATGACTTTCGTAATGAACTATTCGAAGGTTCAAAATATCTTTTGCTCTTAGCAGATAAGATTGATGAAATCAAGACCATCTGTCAGTATTGCAAGAAAAAAGCGACCATGGTCTTGCGTACGCAGGACGGATTGCCCGTTTATGATGGCGAGCAAATCCAGATAGGTGGCAATGAAACCTATATCTCGGTTTGCCGTAAACATTATTTTGCACCACTGATAACATCCAAAAAGGAACAAGACTATGACAATTGAACTAAGAGATGTTACAATGGAAAATTATTTTGATGTTCTGAATTTGGATGTTAAGGAATATCAAAAACAATTTATTGCTACCAACGCAATTAGTTTAGCTGAAGCATATGTCTACACAAAAAATGGAGATTTTGTAGCTCCATTGGCAGTTTATGATAATAATGCAATCATAGGTTTTGTGATGTTAGCTTATGATAAAAAAATCGGAATTAGTAATGGAAATTATTTACTTTTTCGTTTCATGATTGATAAGTATTTTCAAGATCAAGGATATTTTTAAACCAATTATGGATAAGGTGCTAGACTATGTTCGGACAGCGCCAGCAGGTTTAGCCAATAAACTTTGGTTGTCTTATGAACCAGAAAATGAACATGCAAGATCTTGTTACCTCAGTTATGGATTTAAAGAAACTGGGGAAATATTTGAGAACGAAGTAGTAGCAATCTATGATTTAACAATTGAGAAATAAGGAGAAAAAATGAACATCTATGATCAACTACAAGCTGTAGAAGACCGTTATGAAGAGTTGGGAGAATTGCTTAGTGACCCTGATGTGGTCTCTGATACCAAGCGTTTCATGGAGCTTTCAAAAGAGGAAGCTTCTACTCGTGATACTGTAACTGCCTATCGTGAATACAAACAAGTTCTTCAAAACATTGTCGACGCTGAGGAAATGATTAAAGAATCAGGCGGAGATGCTGACTTGGAAGAAATGGCTAAGCAAGAATTGAAAGATGCTAAGGCTGAAAAAGAAGAGTATGAAGAGAAGCTAAAGATCTTGCTCCTTCCTAAAGATCCAAACGATGACAAGAACATCATCCTTGAAATACGTGGAGCTGCAGGTGGTGATGAAGCAGCCCTCTTTGCTGGCGATTTGTTAACTATGTACCAAAAATATGCTGAAGCCCAGGGCTGGCGTTTTGAAGTTATGGAAGCTTCAATGAACGGTGTTGGTGGTTTTAAAGAAGTGGTTGCCATGGTTTCTGGTCAGTCAGTTTACTCTAAACTCAAGTATGAGTCTGGTGCCCACCGTGTACAGCGTGTCCCTGTGACAGAAAGCCAAGGGCGTGTCCATACCTCAACAGCAACTGTCCTTGTCATGCCTGAAGTGGAAGAAGTAGAATACGATATTGATCCAAAAGACCTTCGTGTGGATATCTACCACGCATCTGGTGCTGGTGGACAAAACGTCAACAAGGTTGCGACAGCCGTTCGTATCGTTCACTTACCAACTAATATCAAGGTTGAGATGCAGGAAGAACGTACCCAGCAGAAGAATCGTGAGAAGGCCATGAAGATCATTCGTGCACGTGTGGCAGACCACTTTGCTCAGATTGCCCAAGATGAGCAAGATGCTGAACGTAAGTCTACTATCGGTACTGGTGACCGTTCAGAGCGTATTCGTACATATAACTTCCCACAGAACCGTGTGACAGACCACCGTATTAGCTTGACGTTACAAAAACTTGACACAATTCTAGCTGGTAAATTAGATGAAGTTGTAGATGCCTTGGTTCTTTACGACCAAACACAAAAATTGGAAGAATTAAACAAATAATGAAAGTAGCTCAAATATTTAAAGATTTTTGAGGAAAAGTTAATAGCACAGGGAGAGGAAGCAGAAAGCCTCTCCTTTGTCTATCGTAGCCTGAAAAATCTATCTTTTACAGACTTCGTCTTTGCTCTTCAGCAAGAAATTTCAGAGGAAGAAAGACGATTTGTAGAGGATATTTACACGAAACTGGCAGCTCATATACCCGCCCAGTATATTATTGGTCATGCTGAATTCTTTGGGATGCAGTTAAAAGTAGATGAGCGGGTCTTGATTCCCCGTCCAGAGACAGAAGAATTGGTGGAACTCATTTTGGCTGAGAATCCAAAGGAAAACCTCAAAGTTCTGGATATCGGAACAGGGAGTGGTGCTATTGCTCTTGCCTTGGCTAAAAATAGACATGATTGGACAATCACAGCTGCCGATATTTCTCAGGATGCTTTGGATTTGGCGATGGAAAACGCTAATAATCAAGGTCTAACATTATCTTTTATTAAATCTGACTGTTTTTCCGAAATTTCTTCAAAATATGATATAATTGTATCCAATCCACCTTACATATCTCGAGTAGATGAGGCAGAAGTAGGTTTGAATGTTCTCCATTCAGAGCCACATTTAGCCCTCTTTGCTGACGAGGATGGTCTAGCGATCTATCGCAGAATTGCGGAAGAATCAAAGGAACATCTAAATGATGGTGGTAAGATTTATCTTGAAATTGGCTACAAACAAGGACAAAGCGTTCCAGTTCTTTTCAAGGAGAATTTTCCCGAGAAGAGAGTTCGAACACTCAAAGACCAATTTGGCCAAGATAGGATGGTTGTCATTGATGATGGAGAAAATTAAGCAAGAATTTGCAAAGGGTGGAGCTGTAGTTTTGCCAACGGAGACAGTTTATGGTCTTTTTGCGAAAGCTTTGGATGAGAAGGCAGTTGACCATGTTTACCAGCTCAAACGTCGTCCAAGAGACAAGGCACTCAATCTCAATGTCGCAAGTTTAGACGATATCTTGAACTTTTCTAAGAATCAGCCACCTTATCTCAATAAACTGGTTGAAAGTTTTTTACCAGGCCCTTTGACCATTATCTTAGAAGCTAATGACAAGGTTCCCTACTGGGTCAATTCAGACTTGACGACTGTTGGATTTCGCATGCCGAGTCATCCAGTAACTCTGGACTTGATTCGTGAGTTTGGCCCCTTAATAGGACCTTCTGCCAATATCTCAGGGCAATCAAGTGGAGTAGATTTTCACAAGATTCTTCAAGACTTTGACCAAGAGGTCTTGGGACTAGAAGACGATGCTTTTTTAACAGGTCAGGATTCGACTATTTTAGACCTATCTGGTGACAAGGTGAAGATTCTACGCCAAGGAGTGATTACTCGAGAGGATATCCTTGCCAAGATACCAACAATTCCTTTTGAGGAGGTATGACATGCTACGTGATTTGAAAATAACTGATGTTGCAGCTATTTGTGAGATTAACAAAGAAGCTTTAGGTTATGCTTTTAGTCCAGAGGAAACGGCTAGTCAACTAGCTAAGTTATCTCAAGACTCCCATCACTACCTACTGGGTTTCGAGGATTCGACCAGCCATGACTTACTTGGCTATGTCCATGCCGAGGTTTATGAATCCCTTTATTCAAAACCAGGCTTTAATATCCTAGCTTTAGCTGTTTTGCCTCAAACACAGGGTCAGGGTATCGGAAAAACTTTGCTCCAAGGATTGGAACAAGAAGCAAAAAAACGAGGCTATAACTTTATTCGCTTAAATTCTGCAGACCATCGTCTGGGTGCCCATGCATTTTACGAAAAAGTTGGTTATACTTGCGATAAAGTGCAGAAACGGTTTATTCGCATTTTTTAGTTTGGATTTTATATTCTTGTTGTAAAAACAAACTAAAAGACCTGTCACACTATAAAGGAGAAGACCTATGATTTTTGACAAAGATGATTTTAAAGCTTATGATGCAGATCTTTGGAATGCCATTGCTAAAGAAGAAGAACGCCAACAAAACAATATTGAGCTAATCGCCTCTGAAAACGTTGTTTCTAAGGCTGTTATGGCGGCTCAAGGGTCTATCTTGACCAATAAATACGCCGAAGGTTACCCAGGACGTCGTTATTACGGTGGTACTGATGTAGTAGATATCGTTGAAAGTCTAGCTATTGAACGTGCAAAAGAAATCTTCGGTGCCAAGTTCGCTAATGTCCAACCCCATTCAGGAAGCCAAGCCAACTGTGCGGCTTACATGGCTTTGATTGAGCCAGGTGATACGGTCATGGGAATGGATTTGGCAGCAGGTGGTCACTTGACCCACGGAGCTCCGGTAAGCTTCTCTGGTCAAACCTACAACTTTGTTTCTTATAGCGTTGATCCTGAGACCGAACTATTGGACTTTGACGCCATCTTGAAACAAGCACAAGAAGTGAAACCCAAATTAATCGTAGCAGGGGCTTCAGCTTATTCTCAAATTATTGATTTTTCAAAATTCCGTGAGATTGCTGATGCTGTTGGTGCTAAACTTATGGTCGATATGGCGCACATTGCTGGTTTGGTTGCTGCAGGTCTTCACCCAAGTCCAGTGCCTTATGCGCATATTACAACAACAACTACTCACAAAACCCTTCGTGGACCACGTGGTGGTTTGATTTTGACTAATGACGAAGACCTTGCTAAGAAGATTAATTCTGCTATTTTCCCAGGTATCCAAGGTGGGCCATTAGAGCACGTTGTTGCTGCTAAGTCTGTTGCCTTTAAAGAGGTATTGGACCCAGCCTTCAAGGAATATGCATCAAATGTTATTAAGAACAGCAAGGCTATGGCAGAAGTCTTCTTGCAAGACCCTGATTTCCGTATTATATCTGGTGGTACAGAAAATCACCTCTTTCTAGTTGATGTAACTAAGGTTGTAGAAAATGGAAAAGTTGCTCAAAACTTGCTAGATGAAGTCAATATTACCCTAAATAAAAACTCAATCCCTTACGAAACTTTGTCACCATTTAAGACAAGTGGTATTCGTATCGGAGCAGCAGCAACAACTGCACGTGGTTTTGGTGAAGAAGAAAGCCGTAAAGTGGCTAAGCTTATCATTAAAGCCCTTAAAAATGCAGAAAATGAAGCTATTTTAGATGAAGTGAGAAGAGAAGTCAAAGCCTTGACAGATGCCTTCCCATTGTATGAGGACTAATACTATTATGGACATTTATATTAAGAAAGCTATTATCCATCAGTTCAGCCCTGATGACACAGAGTTGTTTCTAGCGGATAAATTTCTCAATATCACTCCAAAAATCGAGGAATATCTACGTAAGAAAATCGAACGTGTGTATTCAGATGAAGCCAAGACTGGGATTTTCGAAGAAGAAAATCCCTTCTTCAATTACATCACAGACGATTTATTGGAGACATCGGTGACACTGGCAAATCTCTGGAAAGAGGCATTCAGTATTTCTGAAAATCTCAAGACCAACGACTTGATTTTTGTGCAGTTTTCTAAAGAAGGAGTAGAGCATTTTGCTTTTCTACGTATTGCCCTACGTGAGACCTTGACCCACCTCGGTGGAGAGGTTGATAATCCAATCAAGCTAACTCAAAACAATCTTCCAGGTTTTGGTACAGGGGCTGACGAAGCCTTGGTGGTCAATCTTCAAAGCCGAAAATATCACCTGATTGAGAAACGAATCAAGTATAACGGAACTTTTTTGAACTATTTTTCTGAGAATCTGATTCAGGCTCAGCCTAAGATTTCACCTAAGAAGTCAATCAAGGAACTGGAAAAAACAGCTCAGAGAATTGCTGAAACATTTAATACAGATGATTTTCAATTTCAATCTAAGGTCAAGTCTGCTATTTTTAACAACCTTGAAGAAAGCAATGAATTGTCTCCAGAAAAATTGGCAAATGACCTTTTTGACAACAATCTCACTGCACGTCTTAGCTTTATTGACCAAGTCAAGGAAGCAGTGCCAGAGCCAGTTCAGTTTGATGAAATCGATGCTAGTCGCCAATTAAAGAAATTTGAAAACCAAAAACTTTCCCTATCAAATGGGATTGAGTTAATTGTACCCAATAATATTTATCAAGATGCTGAGTCGGTCGAATTTATCCAAAATGACAACGGAACCTACTCTATCTTAATCAAAAACATCGAGGATATACAAAGCAAATAATGTTTAAATTTATAAGAAGGGTCTTGCTACTTGTTCTTGTATTATTTACTGGCTATAAACTTTTTCACATGTATCAGGATGTTAAGCAGGTCATGACTTATCAATCCTTGGTACGAGAAGTTTTAAGTGAGCAAGATACGCCAGCAAATGAAGAACTAGTCTTGGCCATGATTTATACCGAAACCAAAGGTAAAGAAAGTGACGTGATGCAGTCTAGTGAGTCTGCCAGCGGTACTACAAATACGATCTCTGACAATAGGAGTAGTATTCGTCAGGGAATTCAAACCTTGACTGAAAATCTGTATTTAGCACAAGAAAAGGGCGTGGATGCTTGGACTGCTGTACAGGCCTATAACTTTGGTCCTGCTTATATTGATTATATTGCCCAAAACGGGAAAGAAAATACTCTTGCTTTAGCCAAGAAATATTCGAGAGATACAGTTGCACCAACTTTAGGAAATACAACTGGAAAAACCTATCGCTACGTCAATCCAATTTCCATCTTTCACGGTGGAGAACTCTATGTGGATGGTGGAAACTATTATTACTCTAGACAGGTAAGACTCAATCTCTATATCATTAAATTTTTTTAGTTTATTTTTAAGCACCTAAAAATTTCTAGGTGCTTTTATAAGTTTTCTTTAAGAATACTTTAATATGCTAGAGAGGAAAAGGAGGAACGTCTCATGCGAAAGAAATTCTTTCTGACGAGTGTTGCTGTTCTTTTGGCGGTTGCAACACTGCAAAGCGCCCAGGCAGCTACTGATGTTCAAAAGGTCATTGATGAAACTTATGTTCAACCTGAGTATGTCTTGGGTTCTTCATTAACGGAAGATCAAAAGAATCAAACACTTAAAAAACTTGGCTACGATGCCTCTAAAGATACAAAACAGTTGAAAACTATGACACCGGATGTCTACTCAAAGATTATGAATGTAGCAAATGATTCAAGTCTTCAACTTTATTCATCAGCAAAAATTCAAAAATTAGGTGAAAAATCACCACTTGAGGTCAAGATTGAGACACCTGAAAATATCACTAAAGTAACGCAAGATATGTACCGTAATGCGGCTGTTACCTTGGGTGTGGAGCACGCGCGTATCACCGTTGCAGCACCAATTCCAGTTACTGGTGAAAGTGCCTTAGCAGGTATTTACTATTCCCTTGAATCTAATGGTGTTCAATTACCTCAAGAAAATAAAAACTTGGCTCAGGAAGAGTTAAAAGCCTTGTCAGATATCAATGACGAAAATAAGGACAAATCTGGCTATGATGCCAATAAACTCAATGTAGCCCTTGCTGATATCAAGTCTGCTATTGCTAAAGCTAAAGAGTCTAAAGGTGAGCTCACAGAGGATGATGTTCGTAAGATTGTCGAAGATACATTAAAAATTATAAGCTAGATCAGGTTATAACAGGAAATCAGATCAATGTCATCATCAACTTTGCCTTTAATCTTTCAAAAAGTGATATTTTAAATAACGAAGACTTTACGAAGACTCTAAAAGATCTGAAACAAAGTATCGTTGCTCAAGCAGGTGACAGTTTCAGCAATATCGACCTAAACTTTGATGCTAATAAAGCTATTCAAGACGGAGGAAACATCCTCAGCTCAATTTGGCAAGCTATCCTTGATTTCTTCAAGAGTTTTGGTGCTTAGGTCAATTCATGGTATAATAGATGGTAACAGGATTGTTGCCGTCTTTTTTGTCGGCTCATAGAAAGTGAAACATATGTTAAAGAAAAATGATATTGTAGAAGTTGAGATTGTCGATTTGACCCATGAAGGAGCAGGTGTTGCCAAGGTAGATGGCTTGGTCTTTTTTGTAGAGAATGCTCTTCCGACTGAGAAAATTCTCATGCGTGTCCTTAAAGTCAACAAGAAGATTGGCTTTGGTAAGGTTGAGGAATACCTTGCGCAATCTCCACATCGCAACCAAGATTTAGATTTGGCTTACTTGCGTTCAGGCATTGCCGACTTGGGGCATCTAGCTTATCCAGAGCAACTCAAGTTCAAAACCAAGCAAGTAAAAGACAGCCTTTATAAGATTGCTGGAATCAGGGATGTAGAGGTTGCTGATACTCTTGGTATGGAAAATCCTATCAAGTATCGCAACAAGGCTCAGGTTCCTGTTCGTCGCGTTAATGGTGTTCTAGAAACTGGTTTCTTCCGTAAGAATTCTCATGACCTTATGCCATTGGAAGATTTTTACATTCAGGATCCAGTCATTGACCAAGTTATTGTAGCCTTACGTGATTTGATTCGCCGCTATGACTTGAAGCCTTATGATGAGAAGGAACAGTCAGGATTGATTCGTAACCTTGTTGTACGTCGTGGACATCATTCAGGACAAATCATGGTTATCTTAGTGACTACACGTCCTAAAGTTTTCAGAGTTGAACAGGTGATTGAACAACTTATCAAACAATTTCCAGAAATTGTGTCTGTTATGCAGAATATCAATGACCAGAATACTAATGCAATTTTTGGGAAAGAATGGCGTACGCTTTATGGTCAAGACTACATTACTGACCAAATGTTGGGCAATGATTTCCAAATCTCTGGACCAGCCTTTTACCAGGTCAATACCGAAATGGCAGAGAAGCTTTATCAAACAGCCATTAACTTTGCGGAGTTAAGAGAAGATGATGTGGTGATTGACGCCTACTCAGGGATTGGGACTATTGGGTTGTCTGTTGCTAAACATGTCAAGGAAGTCTATGGAGTAGAGGTTATCCCTGAAGCTGTTGAGAATAGCCAGAAGAATGCTAGCTTAAATGGCATCGCCAATGCCCACTATGTCTGTGACACTGCTGAAAATGCAATGAAGAATTGGCTCAAGGAAGGCATCCAACCAACTGCTATCCTAGTCGACCCACCACGCAAGGGCTTGACCGAAAGCTTTATTAAAGCCAGCGTCCAAACAGGAGCTGACCGGATCGCCTATATCTCATGCAATGTGGCTACTATGGCGCGTGATATTAAACTCTACCAAGAGTTGGGCTATGAATTGAAGAAAGTACAGCCGGTGGATCTGTTTCCACAAACGCACCACGTCGAGTGTGTGAGTTTGTTAGTGAAACGGAGTTAATCCTCAAAAGTATTACGTGGAGACGGTATCACTGCTCGTAAAAGCTTAGAAACCTTTTAGCAAAGCGATAATGAAAAGCCTTGATTGCAAGGCTTTTTGTGATGTATGGAGAAGTATCAAACTGAGAGCAGCAGTTGAGTGTCTTGGTTTAATAGGTGGAGAAGTTTGTTTTTTATTGTGACTTTCAGTCCGTCTCGCTCCGTTAGGTGCGAGACAAATAAACCACCTGCTATGCGGGTGCGCGTCGAAGGTTATACCAAAAAACTCCAAACGCGATACAATTAAGGAGTTCAAGCCAATTGTAAAACGAAAGGAGAAAAATATGGCTCAAAAAGCACATAGTTTATCACACACAAAATGGATGTGTAAATATCATATTGTGTTCACCACTAAGTATAGACGAAAAGTAATCTATAATCAATATCGAAGTAGTTTGGGAGAAATATTTCATCGTTTGTTCAGTTATAAAGGTGTTGAGATTATCGAAGGTCATTTAATGCCTGATCATGTACATATGTTGGTAAGTATTCCACCGAGGATAAGTATTTCAAGTTTCATGGGTTATTTAAAGGGTAAAAGTGCACTCATGATGTTTGACAAACACGCCAACCTCAAGTACAAGTTTGGAAATCGATATTTCTGGGTGGAAGGTTATTATGTGAGTACAGTAGGGCTTAATGAAGCCACGATAAGGAAATACATACAAGATCAGGAAAAGCATGATATAGCACTAGATAAATTAAGTGTGAAAGAATATGAGGATCCCTTTAGGGATAGTGGTAAGTAATACTCACGCCTCTTTAAGAGGCAAGTGACGAGTCAAGAGCAATAAGGCTTGAACAAAGTGAAAGCCAGCGTCTTTAGGCGCTGGCTGGTTATATGAGCTTATAGCCCTGGTACAAACCACCCGTTTGACGGGTGGTTATGATTTTTAAAACTCTTTGTGTACAATTGTACTTAAAATTGTCCTTAAATTATGTAGAAGTGTTATAATAAAGAAAATGTTTTAGTGAATTGAGGTTTTAAGGATTTTTTTATACTTAATCAGAATATAATGAAGTCTTTAAAGAGATTACGTAATTAGATAATGCTTAGGTATAAAGAGGATTATTACGCCAATACTAGAATGTTTTGTTAGAGCAATAGCTCAAAGGGGTAAACAGTGGTTGGAATCACTGTATTTTGATAGATTTAAGGAGTGATATTATGGGGTGGACTAGTATTCCGAATTTTGGAGATAAATATGCTAAAGTTAGAGAAAGAACCCATTCATCTGGTGCAAAACTAATAGAAGTTTTATACGGTGCTCGTGACAACAAGGGAAGACCCACGTCTCCAGAAAGTAATTCTGATGGACACGGTCATTGGCTTGCAATAGAAATAGATGGAATATACCAGATGTTATCATGGAGACATCCTATTCATGAAGGTGGTCTGCAAGAATATGGTCGTGGTCGAAGAAGCAATGCTCTCTCTGATTTGGAATCTGACATAATAGCAAAAGAAAAAATCTGTTCGCAGGCTGAGAGTTTATCATTGTCAAGTGAATGGAAAACCGCTGCACCTAAATTCAAGCAGTTATCTAATGAATGGAAAAAGGTTTACAATTGGGGAACGCCAAAAGAAAAACAACTATGGGAACATTTTCAGGCCGCTAAAAAAAGGTTCTATGAACGACGAGAGAATAATCGTTCAAAATACTTCAGTGATTTAAATAAACAACGTGTTAAAAACAGACAAATGAAACAAGCACTGATTTCAGAAGCAAGAAGCGTTTCTCAGTTTTCAACAGATTGGAAACAAACTGGGGATAAACTTCATGAATTAATGGAAAGGTGGAAAGAGGTTGGAAGTGTTGACAAGGAATATAATGATAGTCTTTGGAATGAATTTAATGGAATTCGACAGGATTTCTTCAATCGTAGACGTATTTATTATGAGGAACGGGACAGACTCTTCCAAGAAAATTCTAGACGAAAAGGTCAGATTGTACAAGAGGCTGCTAATATTGCCAGTAGAAGTGACTATTCTGTGCAGACTACGGAGCGCATGAAAGAACTTGATCGTGAATGGAGAAACATAGGCTCCGCTGGAAAGATTAATGAGCACCAGCTTTGGAGTTTATTTCAAAGTGCTAAAGATAGCTTTTGGTCCAGCAAACGCTCGTATAATGAGCGAAACCAACAGGAATGGCGAAGAAAATTGTATGATGCTATCAACCGCAAAAGAGAACAGATTTCAAATCTTGAACAGCAAATTAGTGATCTTCAATATAAAATGAGTAGCATGAGGAATCAAGAGTACATCAATAATATGTACCGGTGGATAGATGAAAAAAAAGCCAAGATTCGAGAACTTGAAATAGCAATTCAAGACATGGAAAGCAAATTATAGATTGTGTTGCCAATATAATTGATGGTTACCACGTCCCTGAGCTGTTCTCGATTTTAACACATCTAGAATTTTTTCATTCAACGAGTAGTTACAAATAGTTACGTTGATAACGGTGTTTTAGGTATTTTCGAATAAGTTTTGGAATGTTATCCATTAGCTGTGGAATGTTTTAATAAGATTTCTGATTATGTTCAAAAAACTATTAATGATACGATAGGAAAGTTTAGGATTTTTAAAACGCCATGGCATAATATAACTGTATATTGTCGGAACGTATTGAGTGTTGAGTTTCCTAGAAAAAATGAAACTTCAAGCTTAAAATAGAATCCGAGATAGAACAATCAATATTACATCGAAGGCAATCATGAAGCTATCATTGATAAAGAAGAACGGGAGTTGGTTCAGCTTGAGATAGAACGGAGAAATCAGTTTCGGCAGGACAATCACATCAATTTTTACATTATCCAGTGTGAACAAAACCCATTCACCTGCAAAGTATTCTGTAAAGAATGTGGAGGTCTATTTGGCCGAAAGAACTGGACCACGAGCAGAGGGAAACGTCCTGTCTGGCAGTGCAATAACCGGTACAAGGTAAAAGGAGTCCAGGGTTGTACCAATCGTCATATTGATGAAGAAACGCTTCAGCAAGCCTTCCTCAGAGCTATAGAGATTCTTCATGAAAACAAGGGGCAGCTACTAGAAAAGTGGGCGATTTGATGAAGAGCAAAAGCTGGAAAAGTATCATGCGGCTCAACTAAAGGAACTCCTTGATAGCGAGCAGGAAGCATTTGATGGAAGAAAGATGTGCCAGGTACTTGAGAAGATTACTCTTGGAGAAGACGGCAGCATCACCATTAAGTTTTTAGAAGGAACAGAAGTGAATTTATAAGGCCATAGTTAAGGGTGAGTGCTCTAGCTATGGCCTTTTTTGTTTTTATGCGGTAAAATAGAACTAACAATAAAATGGAGAGCTGGTTCGGCATGAGCAGTAATAATGAACTATCACAGTCTAATGAATCAATCAATTTAAAAATGTTGAATGAGGACTATTTTGAAGAGCTCAGTAAGCGAATAGCTAGATTCAAAGTCCTAAGAAAAGAAGCTATAACTTTAGCTGCTGGAGTAATAGGAGAACATTTATTTGAAGAAGATTTGTTTTTTTCTTCAGCTATTGGACGGACAGTGGATATTTTAGATGGAATATCAAACCTCTTAGAAACAAGGAATCTTACTTGTGCAGGTATCTTAGTTAGGATACAATTAGATAACTTGATGAGAGTTTTTGCGGCTTTTATAGCTGCAGATAGGTCAGAATTTATAAAGAAGGTTCTAAAAGGTATCCCGGTTAGAAAACTATATGATGATGAAGGAAATAAGATGACGGATTATAATCTTAGAAAAAGGATATCAGTTTATTGTCCTGAGATTGATGATGTTTATGTGAAAGCATCCGGTTATGTTCATTTTTCAGATATAGCGATTCATAAGAGTTGGTGGGGTAATGAAGGAGATATTCCTCATTATTCGGTTGGTCTTCCAATTAGAGAAGAGGTTAACCCTCTCCTTTTAGAAATTGCGGACGCGTTTATCTATTTTGTCGAGATAGAATTTGAATTATATGATGTACTAGTGAACTCAAAGGAAAACGCAGATAAGAAGCTAGGAGAGCAGTCTGCTAAGGAAAGATAGTTGGAGGTGAGAAATAATTTTGGATGATGAAAAGATAGAATTACCAAAGGAAGCTTTAGAGAGCATATCGACTGCCAGAAATGAGTTTGTAAAGTTGTATGCAAATATGAATGCTGAACAAATCGCCAAGATAATGGAACCGATAAGGGAATTTACCAAGATAATAAATACTCCGTTAAATATGAATATTACAGAAGCAGCTAGCTCCATGGCCAAAGAACTTGTTAATATAAAAAAAGGTAATCCCAGCAAGTTATAGCTTTAATAGTCTAAATTCCTTATCAACTTCGATGAGAGATTTTTTTAAATAGCTATCAGACTACTATTTTTTTAATGATATATCAGCTATTTCAGAAGTTCTAAAGTCTCTTTCAGACCATTATTCTGAAGAAGAAATTGCAGATATAAAATCTAAACTTGAAATTTTAGCTACAAAAGGTTGGGTTGTCTACTTTCAAGATCGTAATTTTTCTTATGATGTAGAAGCTGAGGATTTTGAGGAAGTTGAAGAATTCTGGTTTGAGATGTTAGAGAATGATATAGCTGATGAGAAGACTATATTTAAATTGGAAAAATCTCAGTTCATTCCAGCAGTCTTAATCCAGGCCATGATTCAGAGTTATCAGTCTGAGAATTATTATGCGGCATATACAATGGCTACAATCATAATTGACGGAGTAATGAACAGGGTATCTGAGAAATTATAGTAAAGATAATTATGTTCCCGTTGGAAGGTCCACAGTAGGCATTTTAAGTAAGAAATTCGTCGAAAAATCGTTATTAGATACTGGATTGCTTAAGTGGCTTTATCTCTTTTTTGAGAATACTAATAAGTTCACACTGAACTGGCCGAATCGTCATATGGTTAATCATGGGAGATGGGCAGGAGAGATAAGCAAGAGGGATTTTTTGAAAATCTTTAATACCGTCCTATATATAGATGAAGCTGTAAATAACCGGATAAGTTACGTTTAATAGTTTAACTCAGATATTCAGACAGTCCATATTTCGTTTCATAGTATAGGAAGATACCGTCAGAACATGTTGAGTGTGTAAGTTTGTTAGTGAAACGCAACTTTAAGAATTTACGAAAGGTGTAGAATAGTATGATTACATACGACGATATAATTTTCTTTTTATAAAGATAAGAAAAAAATATCCCAGGAATACGATGTGATGATAATTGTAATAAATTAGCGAAGACATTCTATAACATTTCAAAGGGAAAAGTAAAAAGGTCTTGATGATGATATTTTTTTATGCTAATGAGATTATAAGAAGAATGAATAGTGGAACTCTCACCGAATTAGTAACTTTCAAGTATTTTACTGAGGAAGAGGCGTATACATTAATAAAATCAGGATATGAGAATGTCGAAACCATAAAATCTATAAATCCTAGTCAAAAATGGCATTTATATGTCTCGTATATAGCATATCAAGAGGTAGCTGAAAAAAACTTGATTTTAAGACGAAAGTTAAAAAAAGGTTTCAGGTAAAAAAATTTGATACGGAGCCTTTTCTATTTAGGAAAAAAACATTAGGCAGAAAAGAATTTAAAAAAGTGGATGATAGAGGAAGCAACATTAAATAAAAAAATTCTAAATGACCCGAGGATATAGAATTAGAAATAGACAAAGTTAATAAACAAAGCAAAACCGTAATTACGTTTAAAAATTAAACATTGAAATCTTATAAATTAAAAAAAAGTAGGTAAATTGAAGTTCATACATCCTATGACATATTATAAATTTAGATGGTGAGAATAAATTTTTTTGAGTGAATTAATAGAATAATTTATATAATTATATTTTTGATGTTTTATGAATCACATTTTTTTCATTAGTGGCGATATTATTTAGGTTGCAGTAATCTCTGTGAGCCTACCAGAACCGATTTAAAGTTTGTTGACTTGGATTAAGAAAGAGGTTCTTCCTTTCTATATGTACCAATGAAGAATGAAATTGGATGATAGGATAAGAACGTCGTAATAAAAAAACTAAGTTTTTCAATATGGTATAAGTAGAACTTATTTGCTACGGAAAAATTATAATTTAGAAACGTGAATAAACTTGTTTAAACTTTATGTATCTTTAGAAAGTGTGAAAGATTGGACGAACAAATTTTTTTGATGGGTGGAAAGCCGCCGATAAAGAACCAAACGATTGTTAAAAAAAATAGTGTCATCAAGGAAGATTGAAAGAATTATCATTTTTACAGTTTATCGAGAAAAATTGGCAACCCTATATGAAAAAAAGTACACGGAAGTTTTCCAAAGCCATTTTCCTAACCTAAACACTGATTACTTACTCTTGGACACTGAGCAGATTGATTTTGATAGCTATATAGATGCTGATGTCATTATCATCGGTGGTGGAAATACAGAAAAGTATCTGGCTACTTATGTCAATCAAGAGTTCAAAAATTATATCGTTCATATGCTTAATAAAGGGGCAAAAGTTATAGGGTTTTCTGCAGGAGCCCTATTATTAGGAGAAAAAAAGTCTATGTCTCACCTAATGATAATTCAGATCATCAGATAAAAATAAAAAATGGATTAGGAGTCTTTAGTCAGTTTTTAATTAGTGTCCATTATGATTCATGGAATGATAAAGCTAATAAGGATAGAGCTGAAGAACTTGTTGATGTTCCCATAATTTCACTAAATGATCATTCCTGTCTTGTATTAGATAAACTTGGAAATATCATAGAGAAAATTGACTAGTTTTTTTATCATGCGAATCTGAATCTACAAAACTAAAGTATTGACGAAATGAATAGTGAAAAGCCTTGATTGTAAGGCTTTTTTTGCATTTTTGTGATAGAATATAGGTAGTTATAACCAAGAGCAACTAAGAAGCAGAAAATATTATATATAGAATAATCAAAATAAGGAAGATAGAATGACAGAAATTGATAAAAGGAATTTAAAAAAATTATCTTTATATTACATTTGGAATTACTTATATAGCTTGGGGGCTTCTCGCGATATTTACGAAATCTCATATTTTGGGATTAGAAACGATTATAGGAAGAACTTTACATATAGTAGGTGCATTTGGACCAGCTATTGCAAGTGTCTTTTTATTTGAAAAAGGAATAATATAAAATTTAAACATTTTTGTATTTAGTAAGAAAGAAAAATAGTAGTATTTATTTCATTATTCATTTGTTAGCAATTTTGATACTATTTTCTGTATCTTCCTTAGAATTAAACGGAGTATCAATTTACCTGATGCCACTATTCTTTATTCAATTAATCTTTTTTTGGTGGTGGTCACGAAGAATTAGGATGGAGAGGAATACTACAGCCATTACTTGATAAAAAAATATACTTATTGGCAATCTAATTTGATTGTAGGTTCAATCTGGGGAATTTGGCATCTGCCTTTATGGTTTATAGTTGGAGAAAGTCATCAAGGATTCCCTTTTTATTTTTATTTTTTTATACATACGTTATTTTTTTAAGTTTTGTTTTTAGGACTTCTTTACCGTCAAACGAAATCTGTGGGGTTTTGTATTTTATTTCATGCATTCGCAAATTTGTTAAATCTTTATTTTTGTGTTGAAGATTAATCTTACTTTTTATTATCATTTTTTTATAGCTTATTTAATTTATACAATATTGGCGAGTAATAGAATTAGTAAGGAAAAGAATTTGTATCCAAAAATAACTGGCTATACTCTAGAAAATGAAGGTGATTTTGTTCAAGGTTATATAGTAGAAATAACAAAAAAATCTATATGAAAGGTTTAGAATAAACATGAGTCTCTTATTTGAAGAATTTAAGACCATTTGCTTCCATTTAAATAGAGTCGGAATTACACCGACACTGATGGGCTCTTTGGGATTTGAGTTTAGAACGAAAGAAAATTGGGAGCCGTCTGACATTGACATTCATGTGCCTGGTGACCCTAGAGGTTGGGAAGCACCTGATCATCTCAGAATTTATGACTTGGACAAGATAATGAAAGTGATGAAAGACTTGGGCTACGTCTTAATAGATATTCATGAGCATGAATTCCAAAAGGATAGAGTGAGTGTTGAATTTGGAAGTATCGATTCCTTACCTGATTTTGCAGGAGTTTCGGAATCGGATATAGAGCTTATTCACATTGAAGGCATCACTTTTCGTCTTCCAAGTATGGAGCAGTATCTAAGTATTTACAAAGCTTCTTCTCAAGACTCCTATCGAAATGATCACAATAACAATAAGGATTTTAAAAAGATCGAGTGGCTGGAAAGACATTTGTAAATTATCATATGAACAGTAGTAAGTTGTAAGACTGGTTGCTTTTTTTATTTTTTTATTATTATTTTTTTATTTGTTATTTAATTTATACTATATTGGCGAGTAATAGAATTAGTAAGGAAAAAAATATTTTTAAATTTTTGATCAGCTTAACTATTATCGAAAGTAACGATTGATGTATTTAGATCACTGCTTCTTTAAACAGATTAAACAAGGACGTATCTATTGAAAATCTCACAGTAAGGAGTTTATATATGAAATTCCATGAATTTGGTGATAAGAATTTGCCTTCTATCTTACTGATACATGGCGGTTGCAGTTCTTGGTGGAATTATCTTCGTCAAGCACGAATCTTGTCAGAAGAATACCGTATTATTCTACCCACTTTGAATGGCCACGGCGAGGAATATCAACTTGATTATGTTTCTACTGAAGATTCTGCTTTGGAGATTCTAGACTATATCAAAACAAACTGTGGTGGGAAATTGTTTGCAATCGGTGGTGTTTCACTTGGTGGTCAAATTGCCATGGAGCTTTTGTCTTTAGATAGTGAAATTGCAGAGAAGGCCATCATAGATGGAAGCCTCTGTATTCCTCAACCAAGGTTAGCTAAAATCAGCATCTTTTTAGTGTCTATATTTGGTAAACTGATGTTCAATAAATTCTCTTGCAAACTTCAGTTAAGCATGATGAACAAACTCTATCCTAAACTGGCTTATCCAGAGGAAATAAAAGCTTATTATTTGGAGGATTTGCCAAGGACGCCTATCAAAACATTGGTGACCATTTACAAAAACTATATGGGATGTTACAAGCTGAAAGATATGATTTCTGCTAGCAAAGCTCAGGTTCTGTATATCTATGGTGAAAAAGAATTGAACTGTGTGAAAGCATCCGCGAAATTATTTCATCAGCTACATTCAAATACAATTTTGTATGAAGCAAAGGGCTATAACCACGGCTATTTATCAGCTTACCTGCCTTATGAGTGGATTGATTTGGTGGTGCCATTTTTAAAGAGTGACTCATTAGAAATGTGTAACGAATCTGATATGCCATAAGGAGGAATACCATGCTAGGAGCAATTATTGGAGATATTGTAGGTTCAGTTTACGAATGGAACAATATCAAAACGAAGGATTTTTCTTTATTTTGTGAGGATTGTTTTTTCACTGATGATACGGTTGAATTTACTTGATATAATAGAGTTAGATATAAGAAGAGCTTGATGGTTGAAATATTGAAAGTAAAAACAGAAAACAAGTTCATAAGTTGGCAAACAAATTGATTTGATGAGAAATCTCGGTCTAGTTGGCCAGATATAACTTCAAGCTACCTCCTCTTGTTCGTTCTATCATTTAAAAATATTTCCAATACTAGATAGATGTGATAACAAGTGATTCATCTTAGACATTATCAAAAAAATAATGAAATTTTTTTAATAGCTTTAAATCTAATATTTATCAGTTTAGAATGAACAGTATATTTCTCTTAAACTATATGTCGTTAGATGAATAAAGTTTGATAAGATTTTACAATTTGTTATAATGTTAGCTATATAATGATGTGAAAGGGTATGAAAGATGACAACTGTGATAAAAAAGGTTCTAGCTTCAACCTTGAAAGAATTGATGGAAGAAAAGTCACTAAGCAAAATCACTATCAATGATTTAACCCAATCTTGCGGAATTAGTCGGCAAACGTTTTATAATCATTTCCATGATATTTATGAATTGGTCGAATGGATTTATTTAAATGAGGCGCATATCACGCTTGGTGAGAATATTTCTTATGAGAATTGGCAAGACGCCTTGGAGGCACTCTTCCAATATATGGATGACAATCGCAACTTTGTCCTTAACACGTATCGTTCTGTCAGCAAGGAAAATGTCGAGCGACTCTTGCAACGAGAGGTGGAACGTTTCTTGACGGATTTGATTTAATGAAATTAATGTCAGTGGCGCAGAAGCAGAGCAGGTACAATTCTCGATTGAGTTTTATACGTATGCGCTCGTTGGTGTAGGCCTTGATTGGATTAGTCGTCAAATGCCTGGTACGGCCAAAGAACTCGTTGAAAAAATCGAACAAGTCATGATTGGAACGATTGTAGCTCGAATTTCTCAGTAAAAAACTTTACAATTCCATCTCAGTGTCCAAAGTTTGGACATTTGGATTTTTTTGTCTATGGTGCTTTTGGTGAAAAAGGAGTAGAGTAATGCATGTAAAGAACAAAACCTGATTTTCAGGAACTAGGAGGAATTACTATGTATCATTCAAATGGAAATTACGAAGCATTTGCTCGCCCTAAAAAACCACAAGGCGTTGATCAAAAATCAGCTTACTTAGTTGGTTCAGGACTTGCATCCTTATCAGCCGCTGCTTTCTTAATTAGAGATGGCCAAATGAAAGGAGAAAACATTCATATTTTAGAAGAACTTCCACTTGCAGGAGGAAGCTTAGACGGAATCTTAAACCCAACACGCGGATTCATTATTCGTGGAGGTCGTGAAATGGAAGACCACTTCGAATGTTTATGGGACTTATTCAGATCAATCCCTTCACTAGAAGTCGAAGATGCCTCTGTGTTAGATGAGTTCTACTGGCTTAACAAAGAAGACCCTAACTTCTCAAAATGTCGTGTGATTGAAAACAAAGGACAACGCATTCCAGATGATGGCCAATTCACTTTAAGCGATAAATCAAGCGAAGAAATGGTGAAATTATATATGACATCTGAATCTGAATTACAAGGGCTAAAAATTACCGATGTATTCAGTGAAGAGTTCTTCGAATCAAACTTCTGGACTTACTGGGCTAGTATGTTTGCTTTTGAAAAATGGCATTCAGCGATTGAAATGCGCCGTTATATTTTACGATTCATTCACCATATCGATGGTCTACCTGACTTATCTGCATTGAAATTTACGAAATACAACCAATACGAATCACTCGTTTTACCACTCGTGAACTACTTGAAAAAACATAATGTTCAATTCGAGTATGATACAGTCGTTAAAAATGTGATTGTTGAACATGTTGGAAGTGACATGATTGCCAAAGAACTTGTGTTAGAAGTAGGTGGCGTTTTAGAAACACGCAATCTTACAGAAAACGACTTAGTATTCGTGACAAACGGTAGTATTACTGCTGCAACAACATATGGGGATAACAATACTCCAGCACCAATTTCAAAAGAATTAGGTGGAGCATGGAGCTTATGGAAAAACTTAGCTAAACAAGATGAACGCTTCGGACATCCAGAAGTATTCTGTGAAAACTTGCCAGACCAAAGCTGGTTCGTTTCAGCTACAACAACTGTAAAAGATAAACGTATTGCTGAATACATTCAAAAAATCTCAAAACGTGATCCTTATGCTGGAAAAGTGGTAACAGGAGGAATCGTAACAGTTCGCGACTCAAACTGGATGATGAGCTATACATTAAACCGTCAACCACACTTTAAAGCACAAAGTAAAGATGAATTAGTCGTATGGATTTACGGATTATATTCAGGAATCGAAGGAAACTATGTAAAAAAACCAATCGAAGAATGTACAGGGATTGAAATTGCCGAAGAATGGTTATACCACATGGGTGTTCCAGAAGAATTGATTCATGAATTTGCTAGCGAAGGATGCAACACTGTTCCTTGCTACATGCCTTATATCACAAGCTACTTCATGGCTCGTAAAGATGGCGACCGTCCACTCGTTGTTCCAAATGGCTCTAAAAATATTGCCTTCATTGGTAACTTCGCAGAAACTCCTCGCGATACAGTGTTCACAACAGAATATTCTGTTCGTACAGCGATGGAAGCTGTATATACATTGCTTGATGTCGATCGTGGGGTACCAGAAGTGTTCGCTTCAGCTTACGATTTACGCGTTCTTACAAAATCAACAAGCCGCTTGATGGATGGTAAGAAATTAGCCGATGTGAAAGTTCCGTTCTTAGTGAAATTATTTGAAAAACGTGCTGCTAAGAAAATCAAGGGAACATTTATTGAGGAACTACTTAAAGATGCTGATTTAATTTAGTTGATATAAATTGGTATAATCATTGAGACAACAGGATACGAGAAAGGGCTCAAATGTAGAGTTTTTTTCTCGTGTTTTTATTTTAGAATTGGAATTTTGAGCGAAAAATCATAAACCGTTTTTTTATAAAATTTTTGTTAGAGGTAGAGAAGTTCGAATGATCAGTAATTGAAAATTATATTCTGATTTTAATAAATTTCAATGAAAATATAGAAATTAATACAATCAGTATTCTTGATAAAAAGAAATGCTGTGTTAAAGATTCATCTTTTTAAAGCTGAAGGAAAGAATAAAACTAACTAGAAATACTGTGGTTAGAAGATTGTATTGTTTTTTTGTTTTACTTATATAAAGTCGGGTTTACTTGATATAATGGAGCTAGATAAATTTGAATTTGACGGGAGATAATCAAGATGAATGAATTTAACCAATATGTCCATGACAGTTTTTCTGAGTTTGGTGATATTGTCATAAGATCCATGATGGCGGATATCTTGTCGATTTTAACGGTAAACTAATAGGGGAGATTTGCAATCGTGAACTGTTTTTAAAGTGAACAAGGATATCGGATAGACTTCTTGCAGATTCTGAATTGCGTTATCCATATGAAGGCTCAAAAACTCTTATGTACGTATTTGATAGTTTTGAGGACAGGGTACTCATTCTAGAACTTCTAAATGGTATGTACTCTGAACTTCCAGAAAAGAAGTGTAGGAAAGTCTGATGAGACAGTAAGAGTTATATTAAATATTGATCCATGTCAATGATTGGTGCTATAATGTAGTTAAAAAGTAAAGAAAATATAGGAGATATATGATGAACTCAACTTATACTATTGTATTATTATTGTATTTTTTTCTTGTCCTTTGGCTCTTGCTTTTTGTTGGATTTATGATTGTATATAGCAATAGAAAGAAAAAAAGCTGTTAGCTTTGTTAGTGATAATAGTGATAAAGCTATTGTTCATTTATACTGTTCAAAAACTAAAATTAATGGACGGAATCTTGCTGACTTTAATCCAATAACTGGAGAAAACCTAGAAAAGGTAGTTGCTTTAGTTCCAGGGAGATATACAATCGAGGGCGTTTATAAAACGACTGAGACTCGATTGAACAAAACGATCAATATCAAATCAGAAAATATCAGTATGGATCTTGACTTGGAGGCTGGGAACACCTATTCAATAGCTATGCACCTATACTCTCCTGAAGAAAGACAAGAGTATGAGAATGACAAAACTGATGAAGTTGTTTGAGTGTTCCGTTAACCATTGTCGTGGGAAGTGATTTCATCAAAGCATACATTATTTGCTACAAAGAAAAATGATTATCTAAGAGGCTGGACTTAGGTTTGTTACTGGCCTCTTTTCATAAAATTAAGTCAAGCTATGTTCAGCATCATTTTGTTAAGTAGACTTGCCAATCAATCCGAATTTGTGGAGGAGATAAATGTTATGAAAAAGAGTACCCATAATCTATTAACTAAGATTCCTATATATGGAATTTTATTAAAACAATCGAGTAAAGGTGAGATGAGGCTATGCAGTCCATTCCTTCAAGATTTGGCGGAAGAAGGGATTAGACCAATTGAAATTTATGAACTTCTAGAAGAGAAATATCCAGGTGAAGTGGTAACAAGAGAACGTTTTTTATGAAGGTTATAATAAAAATACTTGAATTAAAAGTTTAAGCAGGAGATTAACAAAATTTAATGTCTTACTTTTTATTTTTTTCAACAGAAGTACCACCTGAGAATGAGTAATAACGTAAAAATTGATCAGAATTAATAGAAACAGTTAAGATTAGAGGATGATAGATGGTTATATTGGAATTGTATCAAAATGATTATTCAAAAAGATTTGGTTGCTTTTTGATTCTTTAGAGGAGGGTAAAAGCTTTTGTAGCTCAAATTCCTGGATACACCCTCGAAAAAGAAGATGGGTTTGAAGTGGAGTATTTGAACCCTAAACATTTGCCGGATTATATGGAAATTATTTATAAGGGAAATATTGTGCCCTTTTCTAAGTTTATGTTCAACTCTGAGGAAAATGTGGACATTATTTGGAAAGAAATTTCGAATCTATCCGTAAAAAACGATAAAGTGATCGAAGGTTATTCAAAAATCGATGCCTATGTCGTTAATAACGATGAAGTGAAAGCCTATGTCAAAACCAGAGAAGCAAACTATCGCAAGGCGAAGGACTTCTTAAAACGCAATGGGTATGAAGTCGACAGAAGCTTTTTCGGAAGTGAAGACGGCGAAGCAATTCTCTACAGAAAACGCGGTGCCGAAGATTGGTACTTCTTGTGTCACCTTGATCCTTCGTTTGTAGAGATTGAAGATATAGAAGGATATGTGAAAGAAGCGGTGGATGATATTCATTAGTCAAGCAAAGTTCGTTTTGAAATTGTGTCACGTCTTGTGTGAGCTGATTGACCATTAAATAGCAAACCTTTAGCATTGCTAGTTTCTTACGGAGAAAGACTATCATGAAAATGGAAATCGGGAAAACCTATCTTGTAAAAAAAGATATTTCAGTTTTAGAAAAAATGAACTCTGGACCTTAGTTGATAAGGGTTATCAGGCTTATTTTGGGGAACATAATTTCGTATTTGCCAATGATGATAAAGTTAAGGTATTTGCAGTTTTAAAAGACGGTACAGAAGAAGATATGCATATTTACAATCATCTGGATGACTATTTTGAAGAAGTTGCTCATGAGAATTTCTAAAGAGTGAGAGATGAAAGTTGTATCTGTGAGTTTTAAATTTTGATTAGACCCCATCTATCACTACCAAGTACAGGGAATTAATTTTGGGATAGACGTCCTTACAGAGGCAAGACCGATTATAAAAGAACTAGACTGAAACCAAGGTAAAAGCTCACTGGTTCAGTCTTTTTTTCTATTTATGTAGTATAATGAATGGTGTAAGGATTCTATTTTTTAATAGAAATTTTCAAGAATGAAAATTTATCTAGAAAGAGGAGCAATATGAAGCAATCACTTGAATTTTTTTAAGAAAAAGAATCACCGATAAGATGCCCTTAGAGGATATGGTAGCAATCTTTGAAGACTTGTGTCGTGAGCCTATTGAGGATGAGATGATTTTTATTTGAAACAGGGACATTTACAGCTATATCTGATAAGCCCTTGTTTCAACTATCGTTGGTAAGGCAAGCCCCAAATAAAGATGAAGAGTTTTATCAAGTTCACCTTAATATTTTCTATGAATCTAGTCAAGACAATCAAATCTTCAGTGAATCGACCTGGGATGAGGATTTAGACGAAAATATTTTTGACTACATTAGAAATTCTGAAGTATTTGCCTATGCTAAAGAAGAGGAATATTTAGCAGTTAAAAATTTATCTAGAGGAAACTTAAGAATGGGAGTAAAGGAAAGAAATCTGGTGATAGATAATGAACATTCTTGATCTTAATTCTAATCAGAAAGATACGATATTGTTAATCCACCCGATGTTATCATCGGCTCAAGGGATGAAGTCCCTCATTGCAGATCAGATGGGGCAAGAGTTTAGATATATTATTCCGGATTTGTCTGCGCATGGGCAATCAGCTTCGGATACTTACGAGTCAGCTCTTAAGGAAAGCCAAATGATCTACGATTATCTAAAGGAACACCAGATAAAAGACTTGAGTTTAGCCTTTGGAGCGTCCTTGGGTGGAGTTGTGTTACTGCAATTATTGAATCATAAGGATATCAAGTTTGGGAAACTTGTTTTTGAAGGGGTTAGTTTATGGACAAATGCGCCTTTGCTAGATGTATTTACTAGGTATTTATTGTTAATAAAGCATAGAAAATCCTTGCGAAATAGAGATATAGCTGTTCGTAAGATGGTTTCACTTTATGGAGAAAAAGGAGTGATGATGGCGGATTCTTTCATTGCTATGGATGAAGAAAAGTATCAAACATATTTCCCATGATTGTGCCTTTGTGGCTTTGCCTAATCTTACGCCAGAGGAACAAAAAAGTTGTGTTTTCTTTTATGGATCAAAAGAATTCGACTTGATAGCTGCTAAAAAAGTTCTCCCCAAAAAGTATTCTCATGCCACATTTCACATTTGGCAAGGATATGATCACTGTCGCAAGATCACTGAAAATCCGGTAGTTTACTGTAAACTTTTAGAAGAAATGATTTTAAAAAAAATATCAGTTTTAATGAGGTAAGACATGACAAGTAAAAAAAATCTGATCTTGAACATTATAGAAATATGTTAAAAACAACCTTGGGGAAAGATTCAATATGAAATAACCTTTGCCCAACTTGCTCATCTGGAAGGTAAGAAAATTCTTGATTTTGGATCTGGATTTGGTTTGGTCAGTGAATTTCTCTCTCGCAAGAATCAAGTTATTTCTGTTGAACCTAATGAGGAAATGCTCTATGCCAACTCTTCCACATCCTATGAAAAAAATTGTGGGAAGTATTGACCAACTCGCTCGTTTTACGGATAAATCCTTTGATCTTGTCCTTTGCCATAATGTTTTAGAATATATAGATCCTAATGACCGAAAAGACTATCTTCTGGAGTTCAAAAAGAATTTTTAAAAGATGATGGCTTGATTTCAATTATCAAGCATAATCAAGTTGGAAAAGTTCTACAAAGTGTTGTTTTTGCTAATGACATCAACCAAGCATTTAGCTTACTCAATGGTGAAAATTTTGATAGTCCATCTTTTGCAAGTGGTTCTACTTATACGATAGAGGAATTATTAGCTTTTGTCTGGTCTTAAATTAGAAAAACTATTTGGGGATTCGAACATTTTACAGTCTACAACCAAATGAATTTAAGAGCAAAAGAAAACTGGTTAGAAGAAATGACAAAGATTGAACTTGCAGTATGTGATTTAAAAACCCTATAAAGATATTAGTTTTTTTACAACATTTGTGGCTAAAAAAAATAATAGAAGCATAGGTTTTGTTTTTAAAGTAAAATAAAAACTGTCGTATATGAAGAAAGAGTGAATGAGATGATTTCTTCAGTTTGTAGCTTGATAGAATTTTTTTCACTAAATTTATTTTTTTCGAATTTTGAAAGAAAAAAATTCTTAGACAGTTCAGGATTGTATCTATTTTAGTTTACTACTTTCAATTTTTTTGTTTTTAGAAATTTCATTATATAATAAAGTGTATCAAAAAAAGATATATTGATAGCCTAAAGATGCAAATAGATATTGAGGAGAAAATGAATGCAAAAAATAATGTTGATTATCAATCCAACCTCTGGTGGAGAAAAGGCTTTAGATTATAAGGAAAAGTTAGAAAATAAGGCTAAAAAATACTTCGAGCAAGTCGATACCAGAATTACACAAAAAGCTCAGGATGCAACACATTTTGCTGAAGAAGCTTCAAAAAGAAAAAAATATGAGGCAGTTCTTGTATTCGGTGGAGATGGGACTGTCAATGAAGTAATCTCAGGTATCGCTGAAAGAGACTATATTCCTAAACTAGCGATTATTCCAGGAGGAACTGGAAATCTTATTACAAAGTTATTAGAAATCAATCAAGATATAGACGGGGCTATTGACGAACTCGATTTTAATTCTACGAATAAGATTGATATCGGAAAATCAAATGGAAATTATTTTGGTTATATCTTTAGTATTGGTTCACTACCAGAAGCCATTCATAACGTTGGAATTGAAGATAAAAACAAAGTTTGGTATGCTAGCCTATGCGGTTAATACTGTAAAGTCTGTGGTTACAGATCAAGCATTTAACATTACAGTTGAAACAGAAAATGGAAATTACATTGGCCCAGCAAGTCACGTTTTAGTTCTCCTCACCAATTATTTTGCTGACAAAAAAATTTTTGAAGAAGATAAGAACGGATATGCCAACGTTCTGATTCTTAAGGATGCATCAATTCTTTCTAAATTATCTGTAATCCCTGATTTATTAAAAGGGGATCTTGTGGAAAATGAGCACATCGACTACATAAAAGCTCGTCATATAAAAATTTCTTCAGATGTTGAGTTGGAAACGGATGTTGATGGAGATAAATCTGATAATCTACCAGTGGAAATTAAGGTCCTAGGGCAGCATATCGAAGTCTATTCTCAGTTGAAAGAATAAGATTTTTTAAACTTTAACAGGTCTTTTTAAAGATATTATTAACAAAGGAAAACCTATGAAAATTAGAAAGTTAGCAACTATTGGTCTTTGCTCAACGTTTCTTTTGACCTTAGTAGCTTGCAGTCAACCACAAAAGGCAAGCGATGCTACTACGGAAAACTCAGTAACTAAAACACAGTCTGGTCAAGTTTCCTGGAAAGCGTCTTACACCAATATGAACAGTAAACCAAGTGAAGAAGAAGTCAGAAAAGCCTTGGCTGCGCATTTGGATAAAGAAAGTGTGGATGCATTTTTCAACCTTGTAAATGATTATAACAATACTGTCGGTTCAGTTGGATTAACTGGAGATTTTTCTACCTTTACCAAAACAGACTATGATGTAGAAAAAATTAGCAATCTTTGGACATCGAAAAAAGGTGATTTTGTAGGTACCAACTGTCGTATCAACAGTTATTGTTTATTGAAAAATTCCATCGAAATTCCTAAGTTAGAGAAAGATGATTCCCTCTTGTTTGTCGATAATGATGCTATTGATAAGGGAAAAGTCTTTGGTGCAGAAGACAAGGATGCTTTTGATATTCTATTTTCAAGAGTTAAAACTGAAGCAACAACTGATGTCAAGGTTCATGCTGCAAAGATGGAACAGTTCCTTTCTCAATTCAAGTTTAATGAAAATGCAAGAATGTTGTCTGTAGTCGTCCATGATGACTTGGATGGGCAATCCCTCTTTATCGGTCATGTTGGAATTCTTCTACCAAGTGAGGATGGCTATCTCTTTGTCGAAAAGTTGACCTTTGAAGAGCCTTATCAAGCCATTAAATTTTCGACCAAGGAAGATTGTTACAAATATTTAGATACAAAATACGAAAAACTATACAGGTGAAGGTCTAGCGAAACCCTTTATTATGGATAATGATAAGTGGGTTCAACTCTAAAAGTAGTATTTTTCGGATGATTTGCCTAAAAAGTAGGATAAGAAGTTACCAATCGAATGATAGCTAAATTGATATGATTAGAGGACAGCAAGCATGGATGAACATACATTAAGAGTTGTAAAAATTGATAAGAAAGCTATTTTTTTGAGTTGATCTACGAAACGTTTATAGCGCAAGAGCAAGAACTGCTGGACCTGTCGCCAGTAGATGTTATCAATGATTGTGCTATGGATTGGGAAAAGGGGGAGTTTATCTTTGCAGCACATCTTCAGGAAAATAGTCTGGGAGAATTGAATCCTCTTCCCAACGATATTGATATCCAAGATTTGCTGCAAAAACTACCTGTTACAACAGATTCCGTTCTTGGCAAAGAAGTGATTTATAGAGACTTTTCATTCGATCAATTAAAAAAATAGTATAATAGTAGTAAATAAAATAGTCATAAGGAGACACAATGGATATTAAAGATTTTACAGAAAAAGAGCAAGAAATGATTAAAAAGGGACTAACTTTCTAAGCTGAACGACAAGGAAACTGCCGATAAGATTATCGCTTTAATTCCTCAAGATATGATTAAACGAATTCCATTTTTTTGTTAGAAAACATGCCATTACACGTACTGTTAAGAGAATCTCGATCGAGTATCCAGAGTTGTATGCCGTTGCTGAACAAGAAGGCCAACTTCCTGAAAAGGAAGCTCAAGAATTGCGCCAAATTCTTACAGATATTTTTCCAAGAAAAAAATGAACAAGCATAAGATTAAATAAGCGTTGAGATTTAGAAATAATACTGGACTAAAAATCAAAAAAACATCTTATAATAGTAGTTATGAAACTGACAAACGAAGAAACACAAAAAAATTGAACAACTCCTAAGAGATTCATCGTACGCCAAATATCACAAACGTCTACAGATTATTTATTTTCGCTCAAAAGGAAAGAGTTATAAGGAAATCATGGATCTGCTAGATTGCAATAAAACAACTGTTTGGAGGAATTTGAAAAAATATAAGGAGTTTGGTTTAGAGGCTCTTCTTCAAGAGACCCGTGGTGGTCGTCATCGAGAATATATGACTTATGAAGAAGAGCAAGCGTTTCTAAAACGTCATATAGAAGCTGCTCAGGCTGGGGAATTTGTGACTGTCAATCAGTTATTCGAAGCCTATCAAAAAGAGATTGGTCGCACTTCTACACGTGATGGTTTTTATTATCTCTTGAAACGCCATGGTTGGCGAACGGTCACTCCCAGACCTGAACATCCCAAGAAGGCAGACGCTCAAACAATTGAGACGTCTAAAAATAAAATCTACATTCGAGACCTTAAGTAAGCGCTTTAAAGAGAAGGGGACTTATAACAAAGTACGTTTGATGTACCAAGATGAAGCTGGTTTCGGGAGAATCAGTAAGATGAGTTCTTGTTGGGCTCCTCAAGGAATCCGACCTAACATTCCGAGTCATTATATGCGAGAATATCGCTATTGTTATGGGGCAGTAGATGCTCAGACAGGAGATTTCTTCTTCCTTATTGCTGGAGGATGCAATACTGAGTGGATGAATGAATTTCTACGGCAAGTCTCACAAGCTTATCCGGATGATTATATTTACTTGTAATGGATAATGCTATATGGCATAAATCAAGTACCTTAGAGATTCCAAGTAATATTGAAATGGCTTTTATCCCACCTTATACACCAGAAATGAACCCTATTGAACAAGTCTGGAAAGAAATTCGAAAACGAGGTTTTAAAAATAAAGCTTTCCAAACATTGGAAGCTGTCATTTATAAGATTCAAGAAGTTATTCAAGGACTGGAAAAAAGCGTTTTAAAGTCTACTGTCAGCAGACAATGGGCGAGGTTGCTTTTTGAAAATAATTGAGTATAAGATGTCGATTGAGCATTAGGAGTTGAGAATGGCTATTGATGGCGTTAAAATCATTGACAGTGATCAAGGGTATGACATTTACAATGAGGTAGTTGGTCGCTATAGAGACGGTGATCATGTGTCCAATATTATCAAGGATATCCTCGATGCAGAGAAAGATTACTGTCAAACTGACTTTTTAACAGAGATTTATTGGACTGCTCTTGCCTACTCACTGTGGAAGATTGGTCACCTGACAGACGATATCAGAGATAAAACCTTGGAGCTTCTCAAAAAAGGGGCTGATCCATTTTGGTTGGAAATAGATCCAAAGGCTTTGAAGCAAAGGCAAAAAGTCTTGGAAAAACTTGCTATCCAGTTGCAAACTGAAAATCCTAGGCCTCTAAAGGTCCCTAAAGCCAAAACTAAACGCAAACCCTATTTTGAAGAAGGGGATCTCCTTGCTGTTAAGTTCGAAGATGCGTATGGTCTTGTCTTTGTATCTATGGTTGATCAGAGTCCTAGAAAGCTTGAGTATCATCTAGCTTGCACGCGCCTCTTACAAACAAAAAACTCTAAGCAGGCAGAGCCTGCTAACTCATGACAGAAAAAGAAGTTTAGCTTATAATGAAGATGAACAATACAAATCCGTGGTGTTTAATAGGGCTTTTCCTTCCTAGCCTGTACAAAAAACTGGATGAACAAGAGTCATGAGATAACTCGAATATGCCTTGAGCATGAAAATATCTTACAATTAGCCTCTTGTTCTATTGTTCAAATAGTTAACAGGAGGTTTTTATAATGGAAGTCATGATTGAAACGTGTTGTGGTATTGATGTCCACCAAAAGTCTATCGTTTGTTGTATTCTAGATGGTCCACTAGATACCAATAAGCCAAAGAAAATTCAGAAGAAATTTGGGACAACTACTGTAGCTCTTCACAATGCCTTAGCTTGGATATTAGAAAACCATGTCACACATGTCTTTTTTGAAAGCACTGGGCAATATTGGCTCCCTCTCTTTAATATCTTTTCAGATTCTGATCTCGTCTTAGTACTTGCCAATCCTCAACATATCAAGAATGTACCCGGTCGTAAGACAGACGTGAAGGACGCTGAATGGATTGCTCAACTCGGTCGTTGTGGGCTGATTGAACCTTCCTATATTCCTGCCCCTGAAGTGATGCAGTTACGTTTACTGACACGTCGCATGCGTTCTTATAAACAACGTCAAACTCAAGTCAAAAATGAAATTCACAATCTCTTACAACGAGCCAATATCAAGCTAACCAGTTATCTTTCTGATATTTTTTCTAAGACGGGGCAAGCACTTTTTAAAATTATTCATTGATGGAGAAACCATTAATGTAGAATCTGTTATCCCTTGTATCCAAAAGCGAGTGAAAGCAAGTCCAGAAGAACTCGTTGAAGCGATGGAAGGGAAGTTGTCACTAGAAGACCGCTTCCTCTTAGACCAGAGCTTAGAAGAATGTCAGATGTACCAGGAACTCATTGAAAAACTGACAGATGAGATTCAACACTACATCGAAAAGGAGTTCCCCTGAGGAAAATAGGATACTTCAAACCATTCCTGGTGTGAATGAAAACTGTGCTGCCACTATTCTAGCTGAGTTTGGACCAACTGTTACAGCCTTTCCATCCGATACACACTTAGCATCATGGGCTGGACTCTGCCCAGGGTCTTATGAAAGTGCTGGCATTAAAAAATCCTCACACATCACGCAAGGAAATCGATATATCAAACAGGCTTTGACCATGTCGGGATTAATTGCAGCACATTCTAAGGATCCAGCTTTTTCTTCTTTTTACAATCGAATTTCCCAAAGAGGAAGCAAGATGAAGGCGATTATTGCTTGTGCTCATAAGATTCTCAGAATCATTTACAAACTACTCTCCACCAAGCAGACTTATCAAAAAGAAATGGCGCTAGGACTGAGGAAACAGTTCTAACGCCCAAACTAAAAAAATTTTCAATTACAGTATAGCACAGGGAGTGATTTTTTGCGCTTTTTTACTGTTTTTTTCAAATAAAAGCCCTCCATCGATGATTTTTTGACCAGTCATATCTCCTGTAAGATGGACAATACAAAGTTTGCTCTCGTTACAGACTGCTGGTTCAATCACAAAGATTTAGGGCAATTATTAGAAAATATTGAAAAAATTGGACAGGTGAAACTCAGACCTTTTAGTCTTTGGATGCTAGCACCTGCCCAAAATTTAGAAGATATTTATGAAGAAATCACTAGAGATAAAGTTTCCTCCGGCCTTAGATTCATCGAAACCTATAAACTTGTCGACGATATTTTTCCAGTTTAATGCTTATGTGATAAAGGGGTTAATGTTTAATCATTCCCATTGACTGTGTTGGGCTCTAACACCATAGCTATCTAGGGAACCATCTGAATTGAACTTGGATTCAATCCGGTACCTTTTCCAGAGGTCGTAATCTGCTGTTTGAATAGTCAGAATGAAGTTGGTATCCTTATCAGAGACATTATAATCAACAGGATTGACTTTAAAGATATCGATTAATTTTCGTGTTTGAAAGTCTTGGAGCTTGAGATTTGCTAGCTTGATATGATTGATGGAAATTTCTTCTAGTTGATTGCTATCCTTAGGTGTTCTGTAATAGGTGACGACGCAGTTTTTGAGTTGATCAGTATCTTTACCTGTGGGAGTAAGGCTCATAAAGCCATAGGACTGATCATCCCGCTTGACTTCGAGAAGCTGACCGTAGTAGAAGTGGTCGTTTTTGGGATTGGTGATTGGACTATCTGCACCTTTATCTTCGAAGGTGAATCCATGGTCCAAAAGCTCGGAAGCCTTGGTTTCTCCGATAATGACAGTGGTATCTTGAATGGTTACTGGAACAGGTTGAGCTGGAAGGCCACTCATCATCATGCAAAACATAAAAACATAGCTCGTTAAAAAAGTTGTTCCTATAAAAGCGTTGGTTGATGCATAGGCATGACTGTTATGAAAGTTTTTTCTTATAGCTAGTACAACAAATTTTCCAAGACTTTTTAAAATCATACTAACAAGTACGATGAAAAATTGTTTTTTCAAACATTCATAAACTGCTTGCGGGAAACTATTGCCATGATAGTAGAAGCCAGCCAATACGAGTAGATTTACGATTAAATGGATCAGTAAGAACCAATGAATCTCTTTAAGGGCATTGGCATCAGTGATTTCTTCATAGTCAACGTGAATTCTTCCTTGAATAGCATGCCCAAGTTTATAAATCCATTTGGGAATGTCTTTGCCTTTTTTAACCGCAACTACAAGTCTAATATAGAGATAGATAGTAAAGGATAAAGATAAAAAGAAAAGAGCATAAAACCCCAAAACAATACTAGTGAACATGACTATTTCCCCCTATTTAACATTCAATAAAACAATTTCTTAGCTCCATTATAGCATTTTCTAGGGAAATAGAGCTAGAAATATCCGTATAATACTAACTGATTCAAAGGAGAAAAATCATGGGAATGATTGCCAATTATCAATATTTACCAGACGATGAATTAGAACAAATAAAAGCTCTTTCTAACCAAGAAGATGACTTGTTAGACTTTGCTGAGAACTCCGCTGATAGTCATGATATCTTACTAGATATTGACAAAATGTGGGATGTCTTGGTTTTTGTCATGACTGGATTTAGTAGTTCAGAATTTTTGGATGACAATCCCTTGAGAGAGGCTGTTTTAGGGGTGACTCCTCTAGAGGGTGTATCTGAATATATCGCCTATACTGAAAAAAACAGGATAGCCGAGATTGTAGAAGCTTTAGAAAGTTTTGACATGGACAGAGCTACGACTGACTTTAGTATGGAAGCCTGTAAGAAAGCCGACTTGTATCCTAATATTTGGGATTATCTTGAGGAAGAGGAAGAAATCAAGGATGACATTTTAACCTGCTTTGTAAATATGAAAGAGTTTTACAAAAAGATTTTGGAGCTTAACGGAAATGTCCTAGTCACTATTTGTTAAGATTTTATGTCATCCATTAGAAAGGTAGTTCCATGAATTCATTTCTAGAAAAATACATTACATTAAAAAAGCAATACCTGAACCAAGATGGGAAGCCTTCAAGTGTCGCAGCCCTCTATGATTTGGCTGATGAATTAGCTAAGTCTGATGATTTAGCAGCGAAGAAAGTCTTAGTTGACCTCTATGAGCAATTGGGTCTCTACACTAGTGCCTATAGCTTATTTACCGAAATTTTTGATAAACCAGATCGAAAACAGATAAAGAAACTGAGATGTTTACAAGAAATGAGTCAGAGTCATGGCGATCGTTTTGCCCTTCATCGTCCCCTAACAAAAGAAGAGAAGAAGCAAAGACAGGACTTGTTAAAAGATTTACCACATTTTATCTATCATCCAGATCCCTTGGCTACAGGTTCATTTGTTGAAGGAGAAGCCAAGCTTTGTCCATCTTGTGGGAAAGAAAGCAATGTTTATTATGCTCTTATACCTTATAGTATCGAAGATATAGAATACCTTTGCCCAATGTGCATTGCAAACGGTCAAGCAGCTAAAAAATTCGATGCAGAATTTATCCAAGATGCCGAGTGGCAGGATGAATTGGATCCAGAAAAGAATCAGCTGCTTTTTTGTCAGACCCCAGGCTACTCTAGTTGGCAGGGAGAATATTGGTTATCTTGCTGTCAAGATTACTGCGCTTACTTAGGTACAGTTGGAACTCGAGAATTGAAGGATATGGGAATCGCTGAGCAAGTCTTGGCAGACTATGAAGCGCGTGAAGAATATCAAGAGGTAGAAGACTACTTGGTCAAAGACGGGCCTCTCTGTGGTTACCTTTTCAGATGTCTCCATTGTCAAAAATACCAGATCTGGGTTGATGCAGATTAAATCGAAATGTGATTAGTTATGAAAATTAAAGAGAAGACTATGGAAGAACTAGAATTATTCGAAGCCGCCTCCAAAGATTTATTAGATACTATGCAGGGATTTAAAGACAATCTATCTGCTCAATTTCCCCTATTAGATAGTGATAACTGGCAGTATGATAAGGGAACGATAAAGGTTTGTAAGGCTGATGAGTCAGGATTCAAAAAAAGATGTAGGGTCGGAATCAGCTACAACTTGAAAGTCTCCCTATTAAACGAAGATGCCGAGCAAATCTGGCTACTGTTTAAAGACTGGTTCAATGCTAGCAGATTGAGTCTAGTTGAAAGAAATCCTAATAATGAAGATTTGGGAAGATATGTCTTCTCAGCAAGTTCCCCTCTTGGAGATCAGGTAGATTGTTCGATTTATTTACCTAATGAGTGGAATATCCCTCAGATTAGCTTATCGGGCTATCTAACAGCTCGCTATAGGGCTTGTGATCTTGATAAATTGCAAGAATAAGATGGAGGTTTTTAGAGATGAGAAAGATTGATTGGGACAAGATAAAGACTCGTTTAGATGCCTTGCTGGTTATTGATGAGTATCTGACAGATCCGAGTGAGGATTGGCTCAGACTCGTGATTAAGACTGAGAAAGACTATGGACTCCGCTACCTTATTGACAATGGCTCTGGTGATTCTCTAGATGTGATTTTGACTGATAAAATGATTCTTATAAAAGGCTTTGATCATGAAAGTAGTTTAAGCCAGTTTGCTGCTGATGAGTGGAATCAAGAGGTCATTGATGGTTTTTATAAAGGTCTGGATGAAAAGTATCTCTCACTTTATTCCGAAGATCAAAAAGATGAAACAACCTTTTTTATCTGGTATGACGGTCAAGCGCATCAACAGACTTACCAAGATCAGGATGGCGGAGAATGGTTGCTTTCTTACCTTTTTGATAGCTTTGAGAGATTTCATGAGTTTGTGACTGACTATTATGAAATTACCGTAGATAAAGATTTACTTAGGAAACTCTACATGGAAGGCTTTCTTTCAGATCTAGAATTAAAGCAATTAATCCAAGATGATTAAGAGGCTTATTATGAGAGTGAACTATAAAAATACCCCTGAAAAATATCAAACTCTGGCAGAAATAATCATCCCACCCTTGCTTAATTTACTCAAAAGTTTAACCTTGTTGGAAGAGGAAATATTTGAGCGTAACAGAGCATTAGATAAGGAAAAAGAAGGCCTTGGCATCCCAGCAAATCAAGTTCATCCCAAGTGGAATGAACTTATGGATGACTATTTTCAGAGGCAAATGCAACTTCTAACTGGACGAGTGACTCAAAATTACTTGGAAGGAGGAGTTCGAATTTCTTATAGCTCCCTGAGTGAGTATAACTATGTTAAAAGGAATGATTTTTCTGTAGCTTTTATCATGACAAAAGCTGAAGAAGCAAGAGTCATCACCCACTATCAAGAAGCTTTAGACATGAAGCATCAGTTTGTACTTAAATTGGTGGATGGAAATTGGCTACTTGATGAGAAATTCTACGGTTTTGAGGATGAGGAAACTTGGTATGGCGACTTACTTTGAGTAAGAGAGCTTTGCTTTCCAACTGAAATGAGAAAAAGGAGAAGTCCTGTGAATTTTTTAAAAAATCTATTTACAAGTAAGAAAGAAAAGTCAGAGAAGAAAAAACAACTGAACTTGTCCATGCCTCTCTTCAAAGGCAAGCAGGCCTATTCTTTAGACCAGGTCGTTCAGGATTTAAAATCTCACTGGGGGCTTGAAATTTCTGAAGTTTCTGGGGATGATTCTAGTGCAACCTTTGTGATTGATGGTGCTCTCGTTGCTTTGGCATTGATAGATCGTCCTATCCCAAGTCAAGAATTTGAAGAATTGTATGCCTATTCTTACCTCTGGCAGGATGTTGAGAAAGAAACACAAGAGCACACACAACACGCCATTGTTTCTATCCTGTCTGACAATCTTTCACCAGTAGAAACTTATTCCTTATTAACTAAAGTCAATGCCTCTATTCTAAAAACTAGTCAATCAGCTATTGGTATTTATCAAGGTTCTGCTACATTGCTCTTGCCCAAAGATCTTTATCTAGATCTGGCTGACCTTTTGAAAGAAGAAATGTTTCCCCTTCAACTCTGGATTTATATGGGAATTCTCAACCAGGGAGAAAAAACTAGTATTCACACTTATGGTTTAAAAGAGTTTGGAAAAACTGAGATTGAAATTATCGACTCCCCTATGAATAGCGACGACTTATATTATTTCATCCTGTCTATTCTTCAGTATGTTTTAGGCAGTAATGTCACCTTAAAGGACGGTGAAACCATTGGCTTTTCAGAAGATCAAAAAATCAAAATCACTGAGTCAAAAGCCGTCTATTTGGAAGGAAATTCCTTGAAATTAGATGTTTAGACCATGATTTATAATTGAGTGTCCTTCCTAGATTGGGGGTTTTATGAAGCGTGATATAAAAAAGTATTATCTCTACCGATTTCTGGTCTATAGATTTGAAAAACTCTCTTGTAAGGACCCAAGTCTCAAGGAAATAGAGTCAGAGAAGAGAGAAAGAATCCTTCTAGAGACTACTCGAACTAGTCAAAAGATTATTCTAGTCCTTGGAATTCTTTATGTTTTTTTAAATTCTGCTATGTTCATTTACCTAAGGCTCAATGATTTTCAAAATCCCTTATTGACTTGGTTTACTGACTACATCGACTATTTTGGGGGATTGATAAACGGAGAATGGGGCGGTAGTTGGCGGCAAAAGAAAGCTAGTTTTTTAATGATTGCTCTACTGGCTTTACCGATTGTACTGATAGAAGGCGGCCCCTTCTTTTTGCTAGTTCTATTAGTTGGGAATTGGACTTTAAAGAGAAATATAAGATTTGAGGGAGAACATAAAGGAGTAGAGAGACATGGGTAGAACGGCGATTATAGGTACTTTAATTGCTTTTGCAATTTTTAATCTGCTACTAGGTCTGGGCTTTTATCTCTTTCTAAAAATGAGGAAAGAGAATGAGCAGTCATTGTACGAAACCCCTGTAAATCAACAATCTCGAACAGAAAAACTGGGTCTAGGTGAGATTTTGGTCTACCTGTCCCTGATTGCTATTGCAGGCGTCTTTGCTTTTCAGACCTTGAATAGAGGTGGTGTTGGGAATTCTATTTTAGCCAAAATGATCCTCCTCCCAGCTATAATGGCTCTTTTTCAATGCAAGAAAACGAACTGGGAAGTCTATGCTTGCCCTCCTTATAACCTTTATGGTCTTTCTGGTAGGAGTCATGTTTAATCTCACGATTGGTTTGCCACCTCAAGCACCGATTTTGCAAATTAATGAAAGTAAAATCATTTTAGCAGAAACTAAAGCCAGTGAGCTGATGGATGCTGGTTTTGACATCTATGTAAGACAGAGCGATGGTGCTAGCGACTACGAAGAGCTCCTGACAGATGGCAGTTTCCAAAGATATTCAGGCAATAAAACAGTTACCATCGAAAAAGGCTTTAGACTGGATAGCAATGCTGTTCCTTACGCTCCCTATCTCCTAGCAAAAGATGGCATAGTACTGGGGAGTATTTCCTTTTACGGCGCTGAGGACCAGAATGTGGCTTTAGAAGATTCTAAGATTATTCAGGTTCGATTTAACAAGGAAAGTATTGAGGCAGCGAAAAAACATTCTATCACTCTCAAATTAGATGAACTTGACTTGACTACTCGACTGGATGTTTCTCTTGTTCAAGAAACTTTTAAAAAGCATCTATGGTCAATTCCCCCATCACATACAAATGATGTCACTCAATTGTGGTATGGCTTAAAATGGTCCAGCAACAGTGACTCTCTATTTTGGAATGAGTATTATAGTCTCATCCGTCTGGATGAAAATTACTTGATGACTGATTTTGAGCTAGCTGTTCAAGTAGCACGAGATGAGTAGATAGGATTTTTGAATAGTTGATTATGCTTACGATTCATTAAAAGGAACTAATCGATTTAGTTCCTTTTTGTTTTTTTGATTTAAATTTAAAACGATTTCCATTTTTAGGTTAAATAAATTTCACGAACGAAAAAAATGAATTTATTTAAAAAGTTTCTAAAAATACTTTACAAGAATACGAAAAACATGATATAGTAATGAAGCTTAGAAAATGAGATGATGTTTTCTAGTAAATATAAACCCGAGTAAAAAAATGCCTACGGACAGGCAGGGTTGAATGCCGAAGCGTGGTTGAAAAAGCCACATTATTGATAGGGTTAAAAAGCCTACTTTTTATAAGTTGATGTTAGGACACTTGTCCTAATTCGTATAGATTTGTTAGTGTGGTGAAAGCACACGTCATCTTGTGAAACGATCAATAAAGTACGTAATATTTGCTACTAGAGAGTTAGGAAACATCAGGAACAGACATACTCAAAAGAAACAAACATAAACACGTCAGTAGATTGTAGAGCAGGTGCCAACCTGCTCTTTTTTCATAAGTATTCTTTAGAGCCTTGCATGTCAAGGTGTAAAAAATATGATAAAGGAGTATGTCTTTATAATGTTAAATCAAAACCAAGCTCCCATCTATGAGGGGTTGGTCAAATTACGAAAGAAAAGAATTGTACCGTTTGACGTACCTGGTCACAAGCGTGGCCGTGGAAACCCAGAGTTGGTTGAACTTTTAGGGGAAAAATGTGTAGGGATTGATGTCAATTCTATGAAGCCCTTGGATAATCTGGGGCATCCCATTTCGATTATCAGAGAAGCAGAGGAACTAGCAGCTGAGGCTTTTGGTGCTGCTCATGCCTTTTTAATGATTGGGGGCACAACCTCATCTGTTCAAACTATGATTCTCTCCACCTGTAAAGCGGGAGATAAAATTATCCTTCCTCGAAATGTCCATAAATCAGCTATTAATGCCCTCGTTTTATGTGGAGCTATTCCCATTTATATTGAAATGAGTGTGGATCCAAAAATCGGTATTGCTTTTGGGGCTTGAAAATGAGCGTGTAGCACAAGCTATTCAGGAACATCCAGATGCCAAGGCTATCCTAATCAACAATCCTACCTACTATGGGATTTGTTCAGATCTTAAGGAGCTAACAGAGATGGCTCACGCTGCTGGAATGAAAGTCTTAGTAGATGAGGCACACGGTGCCCATCTGCATTTTACAGATAAACTTCCTTTATCTGCTATGGATGCAGGAGCAGATATGTCAGCTGTATCCATGCATAAGTCTGGTGGTAGCTTGACTCAAAGTTCACTTCTTTTAGTTGGGGATCAGATGAATCCTGAGTACGTGCGTCAAATCATTAACCTGACCCAATCAACATCAGCATCTTACTTGCTAATGGCTAGTTTGGATATTTCACGCCGCAATCTGGCCCTTCGTGGTAAAGAGTCATTTGAGAAGGTCATTGAGCTATCTGAGTACGCTCGTCGTGAAATCAATGCCATCGGTGGCTACTATGCCTACTCAAAAGAGCTAGTAGACGGAGTGTCTGTTTGTGATTTTGACGTGACTAAGCTGTCAGTTTACACCCAAGGAATCGGCCTAACAGGAATCGAGGTTTATGACCTCTTACGAGATGAATATGATATTCAGATTGAGTTTGGTGATATTGGAAATATCTTGGCCTACATTTCGATTGGTGACCGTATCCAAGACATTGAACGCTTGGTCGGTGCGCTAGCTGATATCAAGAGACTCTACTCGAGAGATGGGAAAGACTTGATTGCTGGAGAATATATCCAACCTGAGTTAGTGCTTTCTCCTCAGGAAGCCTTCTACTCAGAGAGAAGAAGTTTAACCCTGGACGAGTCTGTTGGCCAGGTCTGTGGGGAATTTGTCATGTGCTACCCTCCAGGTATTCCAATCCTAGCGCCAGGTGAACGGATTACACGAGAAATTGTCGACTATATTCAATTTGCCAAAGAACGTGGTTGTTCCCTCCAAGGAACGGAAGATCCAGAGGTCAATCACATCAACGTCATTGAAAGAAAGGAGAACTAGATGGATTTATGGTTTTCTGAAGTTCATACTCCAGATGTGAAGTTATCCCTGAGAACAGCCAAGCAACTCTACGCTGGTAAAAGTGAATGGCAAGATATCGAAGTTTTAGACACGCCTGCTTTTGGGAAGATATTGATTTTAAATGGGCATGTCTTGTTTTCAGATGCAGATGACTTTGTCTACAATGAAATGACGGTCCATGTGCCTATGGCTATCCATCCCAATCCAAAGAAAGTTTTGGTTATTGGGGGTGGCGACGGTGGTGTTGCCCAGGTTTTAACACTCTATCCAGAATTGGAACAAATCGATATCGTGGAACCAGATGAGATGTTGGTTGAGGTTTGTCGTGAGTATTTCCCAGACTTTGCTGCAGGGCTTGATGATCCTCGTGTCACCATTTATTATCAAAATGGTCTGCGTTTTTGAGAAACTGTGAAGATGACTACGACATTATCATCAATGATGCGACAGATCCATTTGGACATACAGAAGGTCTTTTTACAAAGGAATTTTACGGCAATAGTTACAGAGCCTTGAAAGAAGACGGTATTATGATCTACCAGCATGGTAGTCCTTTCTTTGACGAAGATGAGTCGGCTTGTCGAAGCATGCATCGTAAGGTCAATCAAGCCTTTCCAATCAGCCGAGTTTATCAGGCACATATCCCTACCAGTCCTGCTGGCTATTGGTTATTTGGATTTGCATCGAAAAAATATCACCCTGTCAAAGATTTTGACAAGGAAGGCTGGAAAAAACGCCAGCTTTTCACAGAATACTACACTGCAAACTTACATGTGGGTGCCTTTATGTTGCCTAAGTATGTAGAAGACATTTTAGAAGAAGAGGAAGGAAAAAAATGAGTCGTTTATTAGTTATTGGATGTGGGGGCGTTGCCCAAGTTGCTATTTCAAAGATTTGCCAAAATAGCGAAACCTTTACAGAGATTATGATTGCCAGCCGTACCAAGTCAAAATGTGATGACTTGAAAGCTAAATTAGAGGGCAAAACAAGTACTAAAATTGAAACAGCTGCTCTTGATGCTGACAAGGTAGAAGAAGTAATTGCCTTGATTGAAAGCTACAAGCCAGAAGCCGTTTTGAATGTAGCACTTCCTTATCAAGACTTGACTATTATGGATGCATGTTTGGCGACAGGTGTCCACTATATCGATACTGCCAACTATGAGGCTGAGGATACAGAAGACCCTGAATGGCGTGCTATTTATGAGAAACGCTGCAAAGAGCTTGGATTTACGGCTTACTTTGACTATTCATGGCAATGGGCTTACCAAGAAAAATTCAAAGAAGCTGGCTTGACTGCTCTTCTTGGTTCTGGATTTGACCCAGGAGTAACCAGCGTCTTTTCAGCATACGCCCTCAAGCATTACTTTGATGAAATCCACTATATCGACATTTTAGACTGTAATGGTGGGGACCACGGTTATCCATTTGCGACCAACTTTAATCCAGAAATCAACCTCCGTGAGGTTTCTGCACCAGGTTCTTACTGGGAAGATGGAAAATGGGTAGAAGTTGAAGCAATGTCTATCAAACGTGAGTATGATTTCCCTCAAGTTGGTCAAAAAGACATGTATCTTCTTCACCATGAAGAAATTGAATCGCTGGCTAAAAACATCCCAGGAGTTAAACGTATTCGTTTCTTCATGACTTTCGGTCAATCTTATCTAACGCATATGAAATGCTTGGAAAACGTTGGGCTTCTTCGTACAGATGCTATTAACTTTAACGGACAAGAAATTGTTCCTATTCAATTCTTGAAAGCCTTGCTTCCCGATCCTGCAAGCCTTGGCCCACGTACAGTTGGAAAAACCAATATCGGTTGTATCTTTACAGGTGTCAAAGATGGCGTTGAAAAGACAATCTACATCTACAATGTTTGCGATCATCAGGAATGCTACGCAGAAGTTGGTTCACAGGCAATTTCTTACACAACAGGTGTTCCTGCTATGATTGGAACAAAATTAGTGATGGATGGTACTTGGAGACAACCAGGAGTGTATAATCTTGAAGAGTTGGATCCAGATCCATTCATGGAAGCTTTGAATAAATACGGTTTGCCATGGGTTGTGGTTGAAAATCCACAAATGGTGGACTGATGAAGTTAGAACAAGTACCAACACCTTCTTATATCATTGACTTAGGAAAATTAGAAGAGAATTGTCGCATTCTACAAGAAGTTCAAGAAAAAGCCGGTTGTAAGGTGTTGCTAGCTCAGAAAGCCTATTCCCTCTACAAAACCTATCCCTTGATTAGCCAGTATCTCTCTGGTACGACGGCTAGTGGATTATACGAAGCTAAGCTAGGGCGAGAAGAATTTCCGGGGGAAGTCCATGTATTTGCGCCTGCTTTCAAGGAATCAGATATGGAAGAGCTACTGCAAATATCGGATCACATTGTTTTTAATTCAGAGAGACAATTACGAAAATATGGTCAAATTTGTCGTGAGGCTGGTATTAGTGTAGGTCTACGCCTCAATCCTCAGTGTTCTACTCAGGGAGATTACGCGCTCTATGACCCTTGTGCACCTGGCTCTCGTTTTGGAATTACTTCGGACAAGATACCTAGTGATTTGCTAGACTTGGTGGACGGGCTTCATTTTCATACTCTTTGTGAGCAAGGGGCTGATGATTTAGCGACAACCTTGAAAGCTGTAGAAGAGCAGTTTGGACAGTACTTGCATCAGGTAAAATGGCTTAATATGGGTGGTGGACATCACATTACGAGAGCCGACTATGATGTGGACTTGCTGATTTCTGAGATTAAACGGATTCGAGAAACCTATAATGTTGATGTCTATATTGAACCCGGAGAAGCCATTGCTCTTAATGCGGGCTATCTAGCTACTGAAGTTTAGACATCGTTGAAAATGGGGTTGAGACCTTAGTGCTAGACGCTTCAGCAAGTTGTCATATGCCGGATGTCCTTGAGATGCCCTATCGTCCTCCATTGAGAGACGGTTTTGAAGCGCAAGAAAAAGCCTATACTTATAGACTATCTTCTAATACCTGCCTAACAGGTGATATCATTGGTGACTATAGCTTTGAAAATCCAGTTGAGATCGGAGATAGACTTTACTTTGAGGACATGGCAATCTATTCCTTTGTCAAAAATAATACCTTTAACGGTATTGGACTTCCAAGTTTGTATCTCATGGATAAAGAGGGTGAATGCAGTCTAGTCAAGGCTTTTGGTTACCAAGACTTTAAGGAGAGATTATCATGATGGACAGTCCCAAAAAATTAGGCTATCGTATGCCAGCAGAGTATGAACCCCACCATGGGACTCTCATGATATGGCCTACTCGACCAGGGTCTTGGCCATTTCAAGGTAAGGCTGCAAAAACAGCTTTTAGCCAGATTATCAAAACTATTGCTCAGGGCGAAACAGTCTATCTTTTGGTAGAGGAGAACTATCTATCTGAAGCCCAATCCTATCTTGGAAACCAGGTCGTTTATCTAGATATTCCAACAAATGATGCTTGGGCTCGTGATACAGGTCCGACCATTCTCCTTAATGATAAAAGGGAAAAGTTGGCAGTAGATTGGTCTTTCAATGCTTGGGGTGGCTCATATGACGGTCTTTATCAAGACTATGAAGCAGATGACCAAGTGGCCAGTCGCTTTGCAGAAGTTTTAGAGATACCTGTTTACGATGCCAAACCTTTTGTACTAGAAGGTGGAGCTATTCACAGTGACGGTCAAGGAACTATACTTGTGACTGAAAGTTGCCTTCTCAGTCCGGGTCGCAATCCTCATATGACAAAAGAAGAGATTGAAAAGACCTTACTAGAGAGTCTTGGTGCTGAAAAAGTTATCTGGTTGCCTTACGGTATTTATCAAGATGAGACCAATGAGCACGTCGATAATGTAGCAGCCTTTGTTGGTCCAGCGGAGATTGTCTTAGCTTGGACAGATGATCAGGATGATCCCCAGTATGCCATGTCTGCAGCGGATTTAGCTCTTTTAGAGGCGGAAACCGATGCAAAAGGCCGGAGTTTCACAATTCATAAACTCCCGATTCCAGCTATCCATCAAGTAGTGACGGAAGAAGATTTGCCGGGCTATTCATATGAAGAAGGTGAAGAAGAACGCTATACTGGTGAGCGTTTAGCAGCATCCTATGTGAACTTCTATATTGTCAATAAATCTGTCTTGGTGCCACAATTTCAGGATGAAAACGACCAAGTGGCCTTGGATATTCTTAGCCAGTGTTTCCCAGACCGTGAAGTCGTAGGAATCCCTGCAAGAGATATTCTTTTAGGTGGTGGAAATATCCACTGTATTACCCAACAAATTCCAGAATAGGAGAAAAAGATGAGAAATGTAACGGTTGCAGCTATTCAGATGCAATGCGCTAAGGATGTGGAAACGAATATCCAAACAGCTGAACGTTTAGTCCGTCAAGCTGCGGAGCAAGGAGCCCAGATCATTCTTTTACCAGAATTATTTGAACGTCCTTATTTCTGTCAGGAACGTCAGTATGACTACTACCAGTATGCGCAATCCGTATCAGAAAATACAGCTGTACAGCATTTTAGAGTGATTGCCAAGGAACTAAAGGTCGTTTTACCCATCAGTTTCTATGAAAAGGATGGCAATGTCTTATATAACTCAATTGCAGTCATAGATGCTGATGGGGAAGTGTTAGGAGTTTACCGCAAGACACATATCCCAGACGACCATTACTATCAAGAAATTCTATTTCACACCTGGAAATACTGGTTTCAAGGTCTGGGACACACGCTATGCTAAAATCGGTATAGGAATCTGCTGGGACCAGTGGTTCCCTGAAACAGCCCGTTGCCTTGCCTTAAATGGTGCAGAATTACTCTTTTACCCAACAGCCATTGGTTCGGAACCAATTTTGGATACAGATAGTTGTGGACATTGGCAACGTACCATGCAAGGACACGCAGCAGCAAATATTGTCCCAGTTATTGCAGCCAATCGTTATGGCTTGGAAGAAGTCCAGCCTTGCGAGGAAAACGGCGGCCAAAGTTCCAGTCTGAATTTCTACGGTTCATCCTTTATGACCGATGAAACAGGAGCTATCTTGACCCAAGCAGAACGGCAAGCAGAAGCCATCTTGTTAACTAATTATGACCTCGACAAAGGAGCAAATGAACGCCTAAACTGGGGTCTGTTTAGAGACAGAAGACCAGACATGTATAAAGATATTGTGAGATGAGAAAAAGCCTATCGTAGGCTTTTTTCTGTAGATACTATAATAATTTTTTGATAATGTCCTAGGATTCTGATAAAATGGGGTATAAGAAGTTAATAAGAAAGAGAAGCATGATGCAAACACAAGAAGAAATGAATATTCTGGTACCTGAAAAACTAGCGGAAATTGAACGTGATTATGATGTTACCGTATTGTGGGCAATTGAGTCTGGCAGTCGCGCTTGGGGCTTTGAGTCTCCGGATAGTGACTTTGATGTGCGTTTCATTTACAAGCATAAGCAAGATTTTTATCTTAGTTTGAACGATCATCGCGATGTCATCGAACTACCAATTGACGATACCTGGGATGTGAGTGGCTGGGATTTGGACAAGGCTTTAAAGTTGCTTTATAAGTCAAATCCAACCCTCTTTGAGTGGTTACAGTCGCCAATCGTTTACCAGCAAGACGAAGGCTTTATTGACCGTATCCGTCCGCTTGTTAGTCAATATTTTTCCGAGAAAAAGATGCTCCACCATTACTTGAATACTGCTAGAACTCAAATGAATAAGTATCTTTCAGGAGACAAGGTCAAACCTAAAAAGTACTTCTATGCTCTGCGTCCCATTTTAGCCTGTCGTTGGATAGAAAAATATCATTCTGTTCCACCAATTTTGTTTGATGATTTGTTGAAAGAATTGCTTCCTGATGAAATGAAAGAGCATGTGTCTAGATTGCTTGATATCAAGATAAATGGACCTGAAGGAATGGAAATTGAGCCGATAAAGCCAATTCAGGACTACATCATCAAAAATATCCAAGAACTAGACGATTACATCCAAAGTGTTACCGAGGAGAAGAAAGACTGGGAAGCTCTCAATCAATTTTTCCTTGAAGAATTAAGTCGTGACTGAGGTTAGATATGGGAAAATGGACATGTAGATGTGGTCAAGCAATGAACGACCACCAAGCGCCTGATCCAAATGCTTATTCGGTTTATTCGGATGAGTTGCTTGAGGATATTTTTAACAATACTGACGAACATGATAGAATTTCCTATGAAGACATTTCGGAGGCTTCCTTTTATATGTGGAAGTGCCCAAATTGTGGTAGTTTAATGGTCTTTGGAGAAGAGGATAATCCAGGTTGTTTCACTTTTTATGAGCGCCAGACCAGTGAAAAAGTTGAACCACTTTTCGATCCTGATCAGGAGTTAAATCTCGTTGTCGTTGAGTTTCAAGAAGGTGGAAATGGATATACTTATATCTGTGATGATCCAAGTATTCATATTGGGCATGGTGTGATTGTACCAACTGGAAAGGAAAATATTGAAAAAATAGCTCTGGTAGTCCAGAAATATCATGCTTACCCAAGAGATATCACTTATCCCGTTGAAAAGTTAAAAAGGGTCATCCGTAGGTATTCTATTTTTTGATCCCGAGACTTCAAAAAAATAGTTTGTAAAAAAATATACTTGAGCATGGAAGAGTTCTAAATGCTTGCTCGAAAAAAAAGTAAAAAAATAGAGTCTAAACAAATTTACCATGCAATCAAAAACTCCTCTAGGCTATTTTTTTGGTTGGAGTTAAATAGAATTCAATTCTGATGAAAATCACACAAATTCAAGTTAAAGATAAAAAAAGTATCAGGTAGAGGGTGCCTTCTTCATTAAACCCACCAAGGTAAACTACTGAAAATTGTTAGAACTTGAATTATGTGCAGATTTTGATATTGACGCCTCTCGTTGGATTGACGTTCTATCAGACGAAAATGTTTGGGGAAACACGTGGGAAATGAATGGCCTTCAATTTGGAATTACTGCAGGAGAGTCACCAGAATTTGAAGATGAGGTAGTAGCAAGAAAAATTTAGCCGTATCCCACTTTATTGTGGCTGGCATCCAGAATTTGAAGACTATTATGGCTTTAGCTTAGCATGGAAAAAATACGAGTCTGATAGTGATTTGTCGATTGATTTCTATACTACATAAAAAAAGAAATGATCGGTATTATTGTGTAAATTATAAAACAGTATTTGGGATATTTAGACGATAAGTAATTGGATATTAATTTTCTTATAAAAAAGTAGCCCACTCAGGCTACTTTTTTAAAATTCTTTATATACATAAGGATTCTCTGGTTTGTCCACTTTGATGAAAGACTGGACCTCGAGAGTTGGGAGGACTTGGTTAACTTCCTTGTGGTAGCGATTGCTAATCTTCCCTTTGACTCTCACCCAAGTGTTATTCTCATAATGGTTGGTATTTCCTGTGGTTAAGAGGCCAAAAACTCCTGAATCAGCGATACAGTGCATGATGCCAAAGCGAAAAACAAATTGACTTTAGCGTGATTCGGATCGTTGTAAACAAAGCCAATAAACTCAATCTCTTTACCTTCAAATTCATTTGGATAATCATAGATAGCCTCCATGACTTCCAAGTAATTCTCATCCTTGATAACAATACTAGATTGAGCTAAGTACTTATCAGCACTCTTACGGACAGTGTCTACATAAGCTGTGTGTGAATAAAACCTACTGGTATCCGGCTTAAGATACTGACTGCTCGTACCTTCGCTTGCTTGGATTGCCTTGTCCGTTCCTTCTGAAAGTGGGAAATAATAGCCTTTAGCAGATACTGTTTGGGAATCCAGCTCGACAGTTGGAAATGTAAATCCAACTAACAAAGGTAAACTTAGGAGGACAAAACTAGCAAGCTTGGCAGAAAACTTGCGTAAGTGACTGTGTTCTTTCAAACGCTTGAAGCAAATATAGGCTTGAACAATGGCTAGCAAGAAAGACAACACCATTGTTATATAAGCCAGATAAGAGTAGTGGAGGTTTAGATATTGATTGAGCTTACCAGATAGGTGTAGATAAAGGGTTAAGAAAAAATAACTCATCAAAATAAGAAATCGTATCATATCATCACCCCGACTAGATAAGAATAGACAAGAACAACAAGAGTCACAATGGTCATGAACTGCCAAATAAAGCGATTTTTGAGATAATTTTTCATCATGAGTAGGTTTTTGACATCAAGCATAGGACCGATAACCAAAAAGGCAAGCACTGGAGCAAAGCCAAAACTAGAGAGAAGCGAAGATCCAATAAAGGCATCAGCTTCACTACAGAGTGATAGAAGGAAGGATAAGACCATCAAGAGAACGATAGCAAGCAGTGGGGTAGCGCTGATAGTAGTCAGGATCCTAGTTGGTACATAAACCTGAACTATGCTAGCAAACAGACAGCCAAAAACCAAGTAACGTCCCATATCAAAGAACTCATCAATCGCTTGGATAAAGACCTGAAGAAGTTTCTGACCTTTGGTCAAGTGAGAAAAATCATGTTCATGACAAGCCAGCCTATTTTCCTTTTGAATCGATCCCTCCCAGAAAAATCCAAGGAAGATACCCAATATAGTAGCAACAAGAATCGAACCTAAAGCGCGGAGTAAGACCATTTTTAATGAATTACCAAAGGCTGAATAAGTCGCAAATAGAACGATAGGATTGATGATAGGAGCTGTTACTAGAAAGGGAACAGCTGTATAGCTTGGAACCGTTTTCTCCAAGAAACGGTTGATAATAGGGACAATTCCACACTCACAAGAGGGAAAGAGAAACCCTATGAAGGTACCAAAAAAGATCCTCCCCAAACGATTTTTAGGGAGAAATCTATATACTTTTTCAGGAGTCACATAGACTTCAATAGCACCAGAAATAATGCTTCCAATCAAAACGAAGGGGAGGGCTTCAATGATAATTGATAGAAAGATAGCACCAGCCTGTAAAATACTTGAAGGCAGACTTTGAAAGATCGTCATCTATTTTTTCTTTTCTGCTTTATCTTTCTTTTCTTTGTCATCTGGAAATGTTACTTGCTTTAAATCAGGAAGTTTAGCGAACTCTTCGAACATCTTATCTAAGTCATCAGTTTTTGTAAATTTGACAGCCATAAGGCATACCTCGATTCTTATTGTTTCCTCTATTATACTATTATTTCAGCCAAATGGTTTAATTTTAAATTGACAAGACAAATGAATTTTTATCTTCAACAAATACCAAGCTAACTGTGACATTAATGAAAACAAGCTTTCTTCCTTATGGTATAATAGTCTCATGGATAAAAAATATGAAAAAAATTTCCCAAGATTTGGGTGTAAGCTTAAAGCAAATTGATACGGTCTTGTCTTTGACAGCAGAAGGAGCAACCATTCCCTTTATCGCTCGTTATCGTAAGGATGTGACTGGTAGTTTGGATGAGGTGGCTATTAAAGCTATTATCGACCTTGATAAAAGTCTTACCAACCTCAATGACCGTAAGGAAGCAGTTTTAGCAAAAATCAAAGAGCAAGGTAAGTTGACCAAAGAGTTAGAAGAAGCCATCTTAGCTGCTGAAAAACTCGCAGACGTTGAAGAGCTCTATCTTCCCTATAAGGAAAAACGCCGTACTAAGGCGACAATTGCGCGTGAGGCGGGACTCTTCCCACTTGCTCGTCTAATCCTACAGAATGTTTCTGACCTAGAAAAAGAAGCAGAAGCATTTGTCTGTGAAGGATTTGCTACGCCCCAAGAGGCCTTATCTGGGGCAGTTGATATTTTGGTTGAAGCTCTCTCTGAGGATGTTCATTTACGTTCGATGACTTATCAAGAGGTCCTTAGACATTCTAAGATTACTTCACAAGTCAAGGACGAAAGTTTGGATGAGAAGCAAGTCTTTCAGATTTATTACGATTTCTCAGAGACTGTTGCTAACATGCAGGGCTACCGTACACTTGCCCTTAATCGTGGTGAAAAGTTAGGCATCTTGAAGATTGGTTTTGAGCATGCGGTTGAACGTATTCAAGCCTTCTTTGCTGCTCGTTTCAAGGTTAAGAATGCTTATATAGACGAAGTGATTCAACAATCTGTTAAGAAAAAAGTATTGCCAGCTATCGAGCGCCGTATTCGCAATGAATTGACAGAAAAGGCAGAAGAAGGAGCTATCCAACTCTTCTCAGAAAACCTTCGTAATCTCCTTCTTGTAGCACCTCTTAGGGGCGCGTGGTTCTTGGATTTGACCCTGCCTTTCGTACAGGTGCCAAGCTTGCGGTCGTTGATGCGACTGGTAAGATGCTGACAACGCAAGTCATTTATCCAGTCAAACCAGCTTCAGCTCGTCAGATTGAGGAAGCTAAGCGCGATTTGGCAGATTTGATCGGCCAATACGGTGTTGAAATCATCGCTATCGGAAATGGTACTGCAAGTCGTGAGAGTGAAGCTTTTGTTGCTGAAGTACTTAAGGATTTTCCAGAAGTCAGCTATGTCATTGTCAATGAGAGTGGTGCGTCTGTCTACTCAGCTAGTGAACTTGCCCGTCAGGAGTTTCCAGAACTAACCGTTGAAAAACGTTCAGCTATCTCTATTGCTCGCCGTTTGCAAGATCCTCTTGCTGAATTGGTTAAAATCGATCCTAAATCCATCGGTGTCGGTCAATATCAGCATGACGTTAGTCAGAAGAAACTGTCTGAAAGTCTTGATTTTGTTGTAGATACTGTAGTAAACCAAGTCGGTGTCAATGTCAACACAGCCAGTCCAGCCCTACTTTCACATGTTGCAGGACTTAACAAAACGATTTCAGAAAACATCGTTAAGTATCGTGAAGAAGAAGGCAAAATCACTTCTCGTGCTCAAATCAAAAAAGTACCTCGACTGGGAGCAAAAGCTTTTGAACAGGCAGCAGGTTTCCTTCGCATTCCTGAAAGCAGCAATATCCTTGATAATACAGGTGTTCACCCTGAAAACTATGTAGCGGTCAAGGAACTCTTCAAACGCTTGGATATTAAAGACCTAAATGAAGAAGCGCAAGCAAAACTCAAATCTGTTTCTATCAAAGAAATGGCTCAAGAGCTAGACCTCGGTCAAGAAACACTTAAAGATATTATCGCTGACCTTCTCAAACCAGGACGTGATTTCCGTGATTCTTTTGATGCTCCGGTCCTTCGTCAGGATGTCTTGGATATCAAAGACTTACAAGTTGGCCAAAAGCTTGAGGGAGTTGTGCGCAACGTCGTTGACTTCGGTGCCTTTGTTGATATCGGTATCCATGAGGACGGTCTCATTCATATCTCTCACATGAGCAAGAAATTTATTAAACATCCAAGTCAAGTAGTATCGGTCAGTGATTTGGTAACCGTTTGGGTGAAGAAAATCGATGCTGACCGCGAAAAAGTGAATCTGTCGCTTCTTGCACCAAATGAATCTAACTGATTACGTTAAACAGGTCTCTTTAGAAGATTTTGGAAAACCTTTCAAACACCAAGCTCAATGGAATACTCGTTTACGGTCGACAGGTGGACGTTTTTTCCCTAAGGATGGTCATTTGGATTTCAATCCTAAGGTTTATCAAGAACTTGGTTTAGAGATCTTTCGTAAAATTGTTCGTCATGAGCTCTGCCATTATCATCTGTATTTCGAAGGTAAAGGCTATCAGCATAAGGATTTAGCCTTTAAGCAACTTTTAAAAGAGGTCGACGGTCTCCGCTTTGTTCCTCCCTTATCAAGTGCCAATCAAAAGCCAAACTTAGTCTATGCTTGTCAGTCTTGTCAGCAAATCTATCAAAGAAAGCGAAAAATCGATACCAATCGTTATCGTTGTGGTCTTTGTCGTGGAAAGCTCCTCTTGTTAAATCGGCCTAAGGACTGATGTAGCAAATCTAGCTTAGTGCTATACTAAGATTAAGAAATCCGAAAGAGGGATAAATTATGAATACAAAATTTTATAAAATGAGAAGAAATCGTATGGTATCAGGTGTACTTGCAGGTCTATCTGATAAGTGGAATCTTGATGTAACCCTAGTTCGTTTCCTTTTTGCAATCTTTACAATCGCAAACTTTGGACTCGGAATCATTATCTACATTATCTTAGCTTCGATCCTACCAACAAAAGAAGATATCGAAGCTGAAATGTATGGAACAGGCCCACGCAAGATGAAAGAAGCAGAACCTATCGATGATGATAAAGGTTGGTTTTGGTAAATCGCTTTACCATTCTTAAAAAATTAAACCCTTGTAGTATCAAGGGTTTTTCTTTTTGCTTAAAAAAATTTGTGGTAAACTAATAGTAGTTCATTTCAAAAATAATCCAATCTTACAAAAATGTAAGATTACAGACCTCTTTTGTAAGGTTATGTTATGGAACCAACTCTTTTTTTAGAGTACACTTATATCAGAAAGATAAAGTAGCAAAACTATGAAATATTTTACAAAAGAAACATACAAGTAAACCAAGTCCAAAAGAGATCGAGCGAGTTCAGCTCGGTTGAGCTATTATGCAGGCTCAGTTTCAATTAGTGGGATATTAAAAAGGAGATTATCATGACACTATTAGATGTAAAACACGTTCAAAAGATTTATAAAACACGTTTCCAAGGCACCCAAGTAGAAGCCCTGAAAGATATTCACTTTACTGTAGAAAAGGGGGACTACGTTGCCATCATGGGTGAGTCTGGATCTGGTAAATCTACTCTACTCAATATTCTTGCTATGCTTGACAAGCCAACGCGTGGACAGGTCTTCCTAAATGGAACTGACACAGCTACCATTAAAAATTCTGAAGCATCAAGCTTCCGTCGTGAAAAGTTAGGCTTTGTCTTCCAAGACTTCAATTTGTTAGATACGCTTTCTGTTAAAGACAATATCTTACTCCCTTTGGTATTGTCTAGAAAGCCTATTACAGAAATGATGAAAAAATTGGTTGTAACGGCTGAAAATCTTGGCATCAATCAATTGCAGGAGAAGTACCCTTATGAAATTTCTGGTGGACAAAAACAACGGGTAGCAGTTGCACGCGCCATCATCACAGAACCAGAAATTCTTCTTGCTGACGAGCCAACAGGAGCTCTAGATTCTAAGTCATCTGCAGCTCTCCTTGATATCTTTGATCAAATCAATGAACAAGGACAAACCATTCTCATGGTAACCCACTCAACAGCAGCAGCTAGCCGTGCAAAACGTGTTCTTTTCATCAAGGACGGTATTCTCTATAATCAAATTTACCGTGGTGAAAAGACGGATCGTCAGATGTTCCAAGAAATCTCTGACACCTTGACTGTTATGGCAAGTGAGGTGAACTAGTATGTTTCGATTAACCAATAAGTTGGCCATATCAAACTTAATCAAAAACCGCAAACTCTATTATCCGTTTGCTTTGGCTGTCATTTTGGCAGTCACTATCAGCTATCTCTTTTACTCTCTGACCTTCAATCCCAAGATTGCGGAAATCCGTGGAGGTGAAACGATTCAAGCTACTCTTGGATTTGGTATGTTTGTCGTCACCCTTGCATCAGCCATTATCGTCCTCTATGCCAATAGTTTTGTCATGAAAAATCGTTCAAAAGAACTGGGTGTCTATGGTATGTTGGGACTAGAAAAGCGCCATTTAATTGGTATGACCTTCAAGGAGCTCCTGATATTTGGTTTAGTAACAGTGACTTCTGGGATTGGCATTGGTGCCCTCTTTGACAATCTCATCTTTGCTATATTGCTTAAACTTGCAAAGATGAAGGTAGAGCTAGTCGCAACCTTTCAATGGTCCGTAGTCCTTTCAATTCTTCTAGTATTTGGTCTTATCTTTTTAGTCCTTGTGTTTCTAAATACCCTACGTATCATCCGTATGGATGCTCTGCAACTATCTCGTGAAAAAGTAAAAGGGGAGAAGAAGGGACGTTTCTTAGTCCTTCAAACTTTACTAGGGCTAATTGCACTAGGTAGTGGCTACTATCTAGCACAAAGCGTAAAGATCCAGTTTCAGCGACTGTTACTTTCTTTATAGCCGTCCTGTTGGTAATTGTTGCGACCTACCTCTTATTCAATGCGGGTATTACAGTTTTCTTACACTTACTCAAGAAAAACAAGCGTTATTACTACCAACCAAATAACCTCATCTCTGTTTCTAACCTTATCTTCCGTATGAAGAAAAACGCTGTCGGTTTAGCAACCATTACCATCCTTTCCACCATGGTTTTGGTCACCATGTCGGCAGCAACCAGTATCTACAACGGTTCTGAAAATATAAAAAATATCATGTATCCTCATGATTTCGATGTTAAGGCAAAGGGAAATAATATTGAAGTTGAGAATTTAGACCAACTATTGACTCAATATGCCAGTGAAAAGAACTTGACGATTAGCAATAAAGACGTTCTTAGCTATGCTAGCTTTGGCCTTTCTAGTCAAGATGGAACTAAATTAACCATCATGACTAAAGAACAAATCACGGAATTACCTAAGACAGTTTTCCTAGTATTTGATCAAAAAGACTATGAAAAAATGACTGGACAAAAGCTAAATCTTACTGGTAATGAAGTAGGTCTTTGGGCTAAAAATAACCAACTAAAAGGTCAGAAATCATTTAGTCTTAACAGTCAGGAGTATAGTATCAAGCAAGAAATCCAGCAAGATTTTTTAGCTAACCATGTTTCCAATCTCTATATCCTTTTAGTTTCAGATTTTAACTACCTAGTTGTACCAGATCTTCAAAGCTTTTTGGATCAGTACCAAGATTCTGCTGTCTACACTCAGTTCTACGGTGGTATGGATGTCACCGCAAGTCTAGAGGAACAATTAAAGCTATCTGATGATTTTGATGCGTATGTAAATAATTTTAACCATAATCTCAAAAGTGAAGATGCTATGGTTTACGGGGGTAATGGTTCAAGTGATGCAATTGCCCAAATGAATGCTCTCTATGGAGGTGTCCTCTTTATTGGTATTTTCCTCTCTATCATCTTTATGATAGGAACTGTACTGGTTATCTACTATAAACAAATCTCAGAAGGTTATGAGGATCGTGAACGCTTCGTGATTTTGCAAAAGGTTGGTTTGGATCAAAAACAAATCAAGCAAACCATTAACAAGCAAGTCTTGACTGTATTCTTCCTCCCTGTAATCTTCGCCTTCCTACATCTAGCCTTTGCCTATCACATGTTGAGTTTGATTATCAAGGTTATTGGTGGTGTGGATACAGCTATGATGTTAAGTGTAACACTTTCCATTTGTAGTATCTTTGCTTTAGTCTATGTCCTAATCTTTATGATTACTTCAAGAAGTTATCGCAAGATTGTTCAAATATAATAAGAAGTGTTTGTCAAGGAATCATAGTATTAACCCCAACGAATATTTTGGGAACGTTAAAGTTCACGATAAAAAGATTATAGATAGACATTTCAAGAAAAAATCTTGAAACGATGTTCGCTTAAATGCATATTGGGATTATTATGGATTCTAAAAATAATTTATGAAAACAAGAGTCCCAATGAAAAGATATGGTAAGTGCTTATGAAATTAAAATTATGTATCATTGGATTCTTCTTTTGTTTGATTGCTGCAATTGGTCTGGTCACTATTAGCGATACCGAGACGCCCATACCTTTACCAATTGATGGTGCCTTTTCTATTCAAGGAAAAAGCAATCTTTCCAATAACGAAATTTACGAAATGATTCGTGACCTATCAAAAACGGAAAATGTTACCATTTACAAGCCGGTCGTTCAGAGTTCTGGTCAGTTGAAGTATGTAAATTTCGATGATGTAAATAATGAACAATTAAAGTCAGCACCAATAATAGGGATGTATTACACCCTTGGGAAAATGGATATAGATAGTTTGAAACCACTTACGATGACGGGGTTGCAAACAGTATATATGGCTTATCCTTGGTATATAGGAGGAATCTTACAATTTACTGGAACTTTAAGAATACTGTTAATGAGCTCCATTTACTTAACTTTATTAGTTGTGTTATTTGTTGTTAGAACGAAGCAGATTAAAGAAGGAGTGATACGACGTTCTTTGGGCTTGCCTGTATACGATCTAAGAAGAGAGTATGGCATTTCTCTTATTTTTGAACTGATTATGATGGCTTTATTGATGATTTCTTACAGTTCTTTTTTGGGAAATGGTTTCTTCACCTATAGTTCTAAGTTATTTTTCTCTCTTCTTTTAACGAATTTTATACTATTTCAAATCATTGATCTCATCACCTTTGTTTTATTTTGGTTGACGATTCAGGTTGAAAAGCCCATTGAAATTATCAAAAACAAGGCGAAAAACAAGCTTATTTTTATCGTATGGCTTGCTATTATTTCGATTATCATCCTTATCTCAGGAATTTTTTTACAAGAAACAAAGAGTAGCCAATCCAGTATCAACATCCAGATACAGAATTTAGTACCATGGGACACAGTAAAAGGACTGGAGAAGAATTGAGTTCCTTGGAATAGAAAATAACTTTGCTAAAAATGGAGAAGTAAGTGATTCGGATGATCAGTATCTACAGATAGCTGCTTCCTTAAAAAACTTAGATTATTTATATATAGAACGATCCTTGGCCTATGTTCCAGATTTTATGAAAACATCTCATGCTTTTAGAAGACTTTTTCTAAACAATTAGAAAAATGACGGAATAACGAATCCAGAAATAAATAAAGAGTTGATTTATATCAATCAAACAGGTGCTAACCTACAAAAATAAAGTGAATGGAACAAACTATCATCTTTTTAGATAATAAGATAGCAACCATCTATATTCCTGAGAAATGGAAAGAAAACCAGAAATCTATTGAAAATACAGTTGTAGCAGAACAATTTATTGGAACACACTATACAACAGAAGAGCTTGCAGTACAAATAATTCCTGATGGTGATAAAATTTTTTTATTTCAATGAGGATGCTGATATCGATCATAAAAAAATAAAGATATTTTACCAATGGAAAGTGTAGCAGATAGTAAAGATAATATTGTTGTTGTGTTAGATACGGACAAAATGATTGAAAACAACCAGTTTTCTTTAGCTAGTAATATAACACATAAGTCTCTTTTTAGTCCTGAAGCGGTAAAGAAAATAAATGAGATGGCTAGCCAGTTGAATGTTTCAATGAATCCAGTAGATGTTTACCAAATTGTGAAATTAAAGATCCAGTCCTTAGAGCACCAAATTCTACTGTCACAAATCTTGCAGAAGATAATTTACAGTATTGTCTTTATACTCATTTATCAATATGTCCAACTTTATATTGCCCTAAAACAGAATGAATATGTGAAGAAAAATCATTTTGGGTCTGTCAAAAACATATATAGCAATTTCAAGTCTCAAGTATTTTTATGATGACTATTACAATGGTTATCCTATTTACATTTCTTATGACAGGTCAAATAGAGTTGCTATATATTGGTCTTGCTTCTATACTAGTTTTGATGTTGTCAATAATCATGAGTTTTAGAAAAATTATCTGAAAGCTATACTAAAATTTTTAAAAGGAGATGAAACATGACAATTGACCTTTTGAACGTTTCAAAAAGTTTCGGCTCAAAGAAGATCTTTACAGACTTAAATTTAAGATTTGAATCTGGAAAAAGTTATGCATTGATTGGAGGTTCCGGATCTGGTAAAAGCACCCTTCTTAATATTATAGGAAGATTAGAAAAAAATTGATAGTGGGAATGTTTTAGTTGATAAACAGGATATTTGGAAGATAAAAGAAAGAACTTTTTTTAAAAAAATACTGTTGGATATGTATTTCAAAAATTATTCTTTAATCGAAAAACAAAACAGTATATGATAATTTGAAACTTATCACTAAAGACAAAAAAACAATAACTGATGTACTTGAAAAAAAGTAGGACTGTCAAGTGACTATTTACATCAAAAAAATATGAATTGTCTGGAGGGCAGGCTCAACGTGTAGCTATTGCTAGAATGTTAATGAAACCACGTAAAATTATCTTAGCAGATGAACCCACAGGAGCTTTAGATGGTGAGATTGGAAAAGAAATTATTCGTTTATTATTAAATGAAAGAGATGAAGACAAATATGTTATTATAGCGACGCATGATCCAGCTGTCTATAATAAAGTTGATGTGATCATTGATATGAAAGATATAGGGGATAATGTATGAAAAAGATAATTTATATTGCTTTGATCTTTGTAGCTGGGTTACTTGCCTTCTTCTTTTTTAGAAAACAAATGATCTCAAAAGAGAATACCAATAAACCAACGTTGGAGTTAACAGTTTTTACGGTTTCTTCTAGTGATACAGAAAAATGGAATAAAGTGAAACAAGTAGAAACGGAAGAAGCTACATACATCATAACTGTGAAAAGAAGTAGCGTCTTCAGAAGAAGTATTTTTCAAACATCATTGCAAATGGTGCTGCTTCTGGGTTCGGAGTTCGTGAAGAAGAAGTGAAGCAATTTAATAATAATTTAGGAGACACTATTGAGGACTCTAAGCATAATAAACTCATTGGAATAGAATTTTTTTACTTTTTTTCTAATGCTGACGAGGGATTTGTAGTAGCAAATTTTTGACTACGGTAATGAAGAGTTGAATTCTCAGAAAAAAAGATATAAAAAGTGGTATAAAAAAAATATATGAATCTTTTAAAGAAAAAAAGTAAGTGATTGCGATTTATTTGCCTGTTTTGATAGAAAAAAAGTCAATTTTTAATCCTAGTATCTTATCTTGATGATTGCGTCTTTAAGTTGGTAATGGTTACAGATTATAACATAAATCAGCTAAGTTTGGAAGTAATTCTGTTCTGTGATATTCTAACAACTCATGAATATTAAATGATTAGTTTATTTGTTGACAGTATCCCAAGTCAAATGTTTCTATAGGAAAATTCTCATACTGGTTACCCTAGATTTCATCCAACTATGCTTATGAAGATGCACTGTTCGCCTATGCTCTTTAAGTGTTCTATGGACATAAAATCGTTCAAATGAACCCTGAAAATGGTAGAGCATAGATTAATTGTTGCTTTGAAGAGTGCGTGTTAGAAACAAACAAGCAGTCGAAACAGAGATAGGATTCATCTTCATGACTATGAATCTCACAAAATTAGTCAAAAATCTAGCCTCTAAAATATCTATTGTTCAAAAAACCACACAGTATTTCTTTCTTCTTGATGGAATTCAAGACTGAAATCACTGTGTGGTTTTATTTTAAAGCTAGTTTTTGCTCAGCGTCAATTTTTAACTTAAATACTAAACAACTGACCCAATAGATAGGTAACTCCCATGGTCAAAAGACCGATACAAAGGTTACGAATCATAGCTGTTTTAGTTGGGGCTTTCCCGAGTTTGGCACTGGTGTAACCTGTAATCAATAGAGAAATCGCAACGATAAAAACAGTAGCAGGGATTCGATAGTCACTTGGAAAGATGGTAATGGAAAGCATTGGTGGTAAACTACCAAGAACAAAAGCGATGAAGCTAGATGCTGCAGCATGCCAAGGATTGGTAAACTCTTCATACTCGATTCCGTATTTTTCCTCAACTAAGGCTTTAAGTGGATTTTTAAGAAAAGCTTTATTGACTAAAAGTTGAGCTGAAGTTTCACACTCACCATTTTGAAGATAAGCAGCATAGAGAGATTTCTTTGCGGCTTCGATATCCTTATCCAAAAGTAATTGCTCACGGGCTACAGCGGCTTCCTCTGTGTCTTTTTGAGTGGATACTGAAACATATTCACCTCCAGCCATAGAGAAGGCACCCGCTAAGATGGCAGCCAAACCTGAAAGAAAGATTATCCAGATATTACTGGTTGCACTGGCAACCCCTGATAACAACTCCAGCGATGGAAATGATCCCGTCATTGGCTCCGAGCACACCAGCACGTAAAAATGTTTAAACGACCAGCGAAGTTTGAATCAATTTCATGTGTAATTTCTGACATAGTCTTCTCCTTTATATTCATTATAAAGTATAGGAATAGCGAATACAAACTTTTTAAACTATCTGAAAAAGTTTTTTTTCAATTCTAATTTAAGACAAAGTAATTAGAAGTAGACATAGCTATTTCTTATGCCAAGATATAACAAAGTTGTATTTGTAACCTGAGAGATTAGGTGATACAATGAACCTAATGAAATCTTTGGAGGTCTAAATATGACTCGTGAATTTAAATTTGAAACTCTGCAATTGCATGCAGGTCAAGTGGTAGATGCTACTACCAAGTCTCGTGCTGTTCCAATTTACCAAACAACGTCCTTTGTATTTGATGATACACAAGAAGGTGCAGAACTTTTTGCCCTTCAAAAAGCTGGAAATATCTATACTCGTATTACCAATCCAACAACATCAGCTTTTGAAGAGCGTATAGCAGCACTGGAAGGCGGTGTTGGTGCACTTGCAACTGCTTCTGGGATGGCAGCTCTTACCTACACAATTTTAGGACTGGCTCACGCAGGAGACCATGTAGTTGCAGCTTCAACTATTTACGGTGGTACCTTTAACCTGTTGAAAGAAACCCTTCCTCGCTATGGAATCACCACAACTTTTGTTGATATTGATAATCTAGAAGAAGTAGAAGCAGCGATTAAAGACAATACCAAGCTTGTCTTGATTGAAACTTTGGGAAATCCGGTTATCAATATTCCTGATATTGAAAAGATTGCTGAAATTGCTCATAAACACCAGATTCCTTTGGTTGCAGACAATACTTTTGCAACACCATATCTTATCAATGTTTTTTCTCATGGTGTAGACATTGCAGTTCACTCAGCAACTAAGTTTATCGGTGGTCACGGTACAACTATTGGTGGTGTCATCGTTGATAGTGGTAAGTTTGACTGGGCTGCTTCAGGAAAATTCCCTCAATTAGTCGAAGAAGATCCAAGCTACCACAATATCAGTTATACTCGTGATGTTGGTGCTGCAGCCTTTATCGTTGCTGCTCGCGTGCAATTGCTTCGCGATATGGGAGCTTCCCTTTCACCGTTTAACTCATTCTTACTCCTACAAGGTCTTGAAACACTTTCTCTCCGTGTAGAGCGTCATGTGCAAAATGCTGAGAAAATCGTTGATTTCCTTGTGAACCATCCAAAGGTTGAAAAGGTCAACTATCCAAAACTTCCAGATAGTCCATACCACGCCTTGGCTGAAAAATACTTACCAAAAGGTGTTGGTTCAATCTTTACCTTCCACGTTAAAGGTGGAGAAGCAGAAGCTCGTAAAGTGATTGACAACTTGGAAATCTTTTCAAACTTAGCCAATGTAGCAGATGCAAAATCATTGGTCGTTCATCCTGCAACTACAACACATGCTCAGTTGTCTGACTCAGATCTAGAAGCAGCAGGAGTAACCAAAAATCAAATTCGTCTTTCAATCGGTCTTGAAAATGTCGATGATTTGATTGAAGATTTGCGACTAGCTCTTGAAAAAATCTAAAAATAACTAGTTTTTATTGAATTAAGCATCCTTCTCACGAATAGTAATGTGAGGAGGATTTTTATGTACAGTATTTCATTTCAAGAAGATTCGCTCTTGCCAAGGGAACGCTTGGTGACAGAAGGAGTAGAGAGTTTGAGCAATCAGGAATTACTAGCCATTTTATTACGAACAGGAACTCGTCAATCTACTGTTTTTGAAATTGCACAGAAAGTATTGTCTCAATTGAACAGTTTAACTGAGTTAAAAAAAATGACCTTGCAAGAACTGCAGAGTTTATCAGGAATCGGGAGAGTAAAAGCTATTGAATTGCAAGCTATGATTGAGCTTGGAAGTCGTATACACAAACATGAAACTATTGAGGCAGAGAGCATTCTTAGTAGTCAAAGACTGGCTAAAAAGATGCAACAAGAATTGGGAGATAAAAAACAAGAGCACCTAGTGGCGCTCTATCTGAATACACAAAATCAAATCATTCATCAGCAAACCATTTTTATTGGATCTGCTACAAGAAGTATTGCGGAACCAAGAGAAATTCTCCACTATGCTCTAAAGCATATGGCAACATCCGTGATTCTGGTTCATAATCATCCATCTGGTGCTGTTATGCCAAGTAGAAATGATGACCATGTTACGAAACTTGTTAAAGAAGCCTGCGAATTAATGGGTTTGGTCTTATTGGACCATCTCATTGTTTCACATTCCGATTATTTTAGTTACCGTGAGAAGACGGACTTGATATAGGTTTATTTTTTTAATTTTAGGGGACACTGCTCAATCTCTTGTAAAGCATAGGACTCTACTTGAGTCATATCTATGACAGGAAGTGGAGCTAACGTAGGGACTAGCAATTTTTTTCTTGCACGATAAAATCAACAATAGCATTGAAGTCTTTTATTTTATAATACCTTTTTTTATGGATGAGGATATCCTTGTAAAAAACCGACCGATGAGCGAAATTTACCTTTTAATTTAGCATCTGTTTTTTTACAAAATGGTTTTGCCTTTTTAGACCACTCTTTGAGTTGCTTTTTGTTTTTTTCTTTTTTTGAGATAGTTTATCAAGATTCTCTTTATCCTTAGAAAATGTTTGATAGCTTTCGGCTGTTAAAAGTCTGTATAGATTAGAAAGTTGAAAATAAACTTCTATTTCCTTGCTCTTAACAAAAGTGAAAAATATTAGCTTTTTAAATCTCTCAAAATATCATGAGTAGAAGGTGTTTTAAGTTCATTCATGATTTAATAACCTATTAGTAGCCTTAGAGTTCATTGACGACATAGTCGAAAAGTGTTTTATCTTTGGGGCGATTTTCAAAAAGAAATTCCGGATGCCATTGAACACCGAGGTAAGGGAAACCATCAGTCGTTGTTACAGCCTCGATAATTCCATCTTTAGGATCATGAGCGACAACCTTTAGATTTGGAGCAAGGTCTTTAATGCTCTGATGATGGAAAGAGTTGATATGAGAGATTTCTCCATAGATTTCTCGAAGAATAGTATCAGGCTCGGTGACTAAACGTTGAGTTGTATACTCAGCTGAAGTATCCTGCCAATGATCTTCAATATCTTGATAAAGAGTTCCTCCCATAGCCACATTAAAGAGTTGGGTGCCTCGACAAACAGAAAAAATGGGTTTATTCAGTTTGATAGCTTCTTTTATAAGAGCTAGCTCAAAAATATCTCTCTGAAGGTGGTAGTCATCGCTATCGATCATTTTAGGTTCACCGTAGAACTTTGGATCGACATTTTGTCCACCAGTTAGAATAAGTTTATCAATCAAGCCAATGTAGTAACTGGCCATTTCTTGATCACCAATTGGTAGGATAATGGGAATTCCCCCAGCTTCCTTGACTCCTTCAACAAAGCCCTTTGCAGCATAGCTCATCATTAGCTCATCATCAGGATGAGCTTTTTCGTTTCCTGTAATCCCAATAACTGGTTTTTTCATAAATGCTTACGCTTTCTAATCCTCTTTTCTCATGAAATAGAGGAGAGTTTGCAATTCACTAGTTAAATCCACATATTGAGCCACCACATCTTTTGGTAGTTGGAGATGAACGGGTGAAAAGCTTAAAATTCCTTTAATACCTGCTTCGACAAGTAGATTAGCTACTTCTTGTGATTTGACACTCGGAACAGTTAAGATTGCAGTTTTTACATCTGCATTTTTTATTTTATCCTTGATTTGGGAGATTCCATAAATTGGAATTCCATCGGGAGTTTTCGTCCCAACTTCAGGATGATCATCCAAATCAAAAGCCATAATAATTTTCATCTTGTTTCGTTCATGGAAACGGTAGTGAAGGAGAGCGTGCCCCATATTACCAATACCCACCAACATAACATTTGTAATAGAATTATCATTGAGAAGATCAGCAAAAAACGTCATTAGTTTTTTGACATCGTAGCCAAATCCACGACGACCAAGTTCACCAAAGTAGGAAAAATCTCGTCTAACGGTGGCAGAATCAATACCAATGGCCTCGGCAATTTGTTTTTGAGTTGGCTCTTTCAATCTTTTTCTGCATGAAATCTTTTAAAGATACGATAATAAAGAGAAAGTCTCTTTGCTGTTGCTTTTGGAATAGCAGACTGTTTTTTTCTTTTCACAAAAATCACAACCTTTCTAAATACTATTTTTATAGAAAGATTGTGAAAAAAATCAACAAAAACAAGAAAAAAACTAAGAAAAATCTTAGTTTATCTTTTGTAAAATCATAGTGATATAGAAAATGATAGAGATTTCCTAGAAGTCCTTGATAGATTTCTTCTCCCTTATAGGTAAGAGAAGTAATGACGGTCGTATCTGGAAGAGTCACACATCCTGAAAGTGACAGCATGAGTGCTTCGTAATCTTCGTATTCTAAAACGCGATCGACTTGATAGGTATCCTTGTAAGTTAATCGAAACATAGTGACCTTCTATCTTTCACTTTTAGTGAAGACACCACGCTCAACAAGACTGTCCATCAAGAAGTAGAATTTCTCTTGGTGGATATGAGTTTCTTCTGACTTAAAGATATCAACCAAACGTAGACCAAATTTATCAGTGATGTTGATTTTTGCACCAGTTAAGTCTTTGTTGATGATAATCTTAAGTTGGAAACCTTCACCACTATTTGGAACCTTCTCAAGAAGGCGTGTTAGTTCATAGTTACCAACCTTTGTTTCAAAAAAAGTGTTATCTTTTAGAGTAAACTTTTTGACAGTTGGACTAAGTGTGTAATCGTAACGGCAATTTTTGAGACTAATAGTTTTTTCGAATGCCATTGAGTTATCCTCCAATGATTTCTTTTAGAGTTTGTGCGAGGGTAATCATTTCTTGCTCTGTGTTTTGAGGTGAAATGCTGACGCGAACGGATTCGTGTAAGCGAGGAGAGTCTTCTCCGTAGAAAGCCTGAAGAACATGACTAACCTGAACGACGCCTGCAGTACAAGCAGAACCAGTTGAAATAGAAATCCCTTCAAGATCCAGACGAAGGAGTAGTAGATCATTTCGTTGACCTGGAAATCCAATATTAAGGACATAAGGTAGCTGGTCTTTTCCTTGATTGAGGTAATAGTCTGTCTCAGCCATTTCCTTTAAGAAGGTGTCTTTTAGTTGTTGAACCTTTTCAAAGTTTTGTGCTTGGTTTTCAAGATCATCCTTTAGAGCTGCTATCATTCCTACAATGGCAGGAAGATTTTCTGTTCCTGCTCTTTTTTTCTGCTCTTGATCACCACCATGAAGGTAGGAATCAAAATCTGTAGATGCAGCATAGAGAAAACCAACTCCTTTTGGACCATAAAATTTGTGTGCAGAAGCACTGAGAAAATCAATTCCCAATTTTTCGGGAAGAATCTCTAATTTACCGACTACCTGAACTGCATCGACATGATAGACGGCTGGATGATTTTTTAGAACTTCACCAATTTCAGCAATAGGTAATAGTGTACCAGTTTCATTATTGGCAAACATAGTAGAAACAAGAATGGTATCTTCACGCAGTGCTTTTTTGACTTGGTCTGCAGTGATTTCTTGATTTTTCAGGCTGTAAAATAGTCACTTCAAAACCGAAATTTTCAACCAAGTATTTGATGGGTTCTAGAACAGCATGGTGCTCAATCGCAGTAGTGATAATGTGCTTCCCACGATTTTGATGGCGAAGGCAGTAGCCGATGATAGCAGTATTATTGCTTTCAGTACCACCAGTTGTAAAGAATATATGTTGTGGCTTTGTTCCTAGTAAACTAGCTAGTTCTTGACGAGCTTCTCGTAATAGTTTACCTGCTTGGCGCCCATGGCCATGAATACTAGAAGGGTTGCCATAAGTTTCTTGCATGACTTGTGTCATTGCTGAGATAGCTACTGAAGACATCGGAGTCGTTGCAGCATTATCCAAATAAATCAAACTCACCTAATTTCTATTTAAATAGTGGACTAACTGGTTTTCTTTCATGAATACGAACCATAGCATCACCAATCAATTCGCTAGCAGTGATGTATTGCACGTTTTTAGGTTTTCTACTTTCTGTCAAAACAGAATCTGTAACCAAGATTTCCTTAATATTTGTTGCATCTAATAACTCTGCAGCACCGTTAACGAACAGGCCATGACTTGAAACCGCATAGATTTCAGTTGCGCCGTCACGTTCTAAGATTTTAGCAGCTTCAGAGAAGGTACGGCCAGTGTTCAGAATGTCATCGATCAAGATTGCCTTTTTACCTTCGACATCTCCGATGATGTAACCTTGGCTGCGTTCAGAATCATCTTGTGCATAATCAATGATGGCAATTGGAGCATCTAGGTATTCTGCAAGACTACGCGCACGTTTTACACCAGAGTTTTTAGGACTGACAACAACCACATCTGAACCAGTCAAACCTTTATCGCAGTAATGTTTTGCAAAAAGTGGAATTGTATAGAGGTTATCTACAGGAATGTCAAAGAATCCTTGAACCTGAACGGCATGGAGGTCAAGAGTCAATACACGACTAACTCCAGCTTTGACCAACATATTTGCAACCAGTTTTGCTGTAAGTGGTTCGCGTGAAGAAGCGATACGGTCTTGGCGAGCGTAGCCGAAGTATGGAAGTACAACGTTAATGGTATTAGCGCTAGCACGAACACAAGCATCAACCATAATCAAAAGTTCCATCAAGTGGTTATTTACTGGATAACTAGTTGATTGGATAATATAAACATCGTATCCACGAACACTTTCCTCAATATTAACCTGGATCTCACCATCTGAAAATTGGCGTGATGATACTTTTCCAAGTGGAACACCTGCAGCATCTGCAATTCTTTGAGCAATTTCCTGGTTGGAAGATAGTGCGAAAAGTTTCATATTTTTTGTATCTGACATCGATAAACCGTCCTCTTTAAACTAAGTGAATAGCTGTAGTGAAACACTTTTAGTGATAAATGCTCTCTACAACAGATTCCATTATTTTTTTCATCCCTTTTTATTTTTATCAAAAAAAGAAGATTATTTCAGTATTTTTTTCATATTTTCTATAAAACGAACCAATTTGGAAGGAGCTTTTTTTGTAATGGATTTCATTGGCTTGTAAAAAAATTCTTGGAAATCAAGACTTCCTTGGTTGCCATCTTCCACTTCTAATTCAAGCTCATAGTCAACAATATCAAAGTATTGGCTTTGATCAAGAGCCATGAGTCCGATAGGAGTTTGCTTTTCGTAACGAACTGTAGTTAGGCAACCTAGAACTACCCAGCCACTGGTTGAAAGTCCATGGCTAGTCAATTCGTCAAGAATCATTCCTTGTGGAAGTTTACATTCTTTAAGACAATGGTTTGCTTCCTCAAGGCTGAGATCTTGATTGTACTCCATATTTCCAACTTTTTTGTGGGATTTTTTATGGTCAATTCAGCGCTATTTTTCAAAAAGTACGAATGCGCATAGCGATTTTTATGTTTACGAAGGTAAAAAAATCAGGGCGTGTCTAGGTAGTAATTTTTTTGTGTAATAGGTTTGACTCCTGAAAAAGTGCTCCTGCAATCTTTGATATTCGTCCTTGTTTAGAAGTGTTTTTCATTTCAATTTCTAAATGTTTCATTTTTTACTTTTTTTCCTTATCTTTGAAAAGCGATTGTATGGTATAATAAGCATTGTATTTATTGTATAAGATTTTTTTCCTAGAAAAATCAAAAAAACTAGATAAATCGAAGTGTATAGAGAATTGGATGAAAAAGATATATGATTACAGAATGGGAAGAATTTTTAGATCCTTACATTCAGGCTGTCGGAGAGCTGAAGATAAAACTCCGAGGTATTCGAAAACAATACCGCAAACAAAATAAACATTCTCCAATTGAGTTTGTAACTGGTCGAGTCAAACCAATCGAAAGTATAAAAGAAAAAATGGCTCGTCGAGGGATTGGGTATGATACGCTTGAACAGGACTTGCAAGATATTGCAGGTTTACGCGTCATGGTTCAATTTGTAGATGACGTGAGCGAGGTTGTTGCCATCCTTCGTAAGAGGCAAGACATGAGAGTGGTACAAGAACGCGACTACATTACTCATCGAAAGGCTTCAGGCTATCGTTCTTACCATTTGATTATTGAGTATACAGTGGACACGATCAAGGGGGCAAGAACGATTCTGGTGGAGATTCAGATTCGTACCTTGGCTATGAATTTCTGGGCTACCATCGAGCATTCTCTCAATTATAAATATCAAGGGGATTTTCCAGAAGAAATTAAGAAACGCTTGGAAATCACAGCAAGGATATCCCACCAATTGGATGAAGAAATGAGTAAAATTCGTGATGATATCCAGGAAGCACAGGCACTCTTTGATCCATTGCATAGAAAGTTAAATGACGGGGTAGGTAATAGTGACGATACCGATGAAGAATACAGGTAAACGAATTGATCTAATCGCTAATCGCAAACCTCAAAGTCAAAGAGTCTTATATGAATTAAGAGATCGACTTAAAAAGAATAACTTTATATTAAATGATAAACATCCCGATATCGTGATTTCCATAGGTGGGGATGGGATGCTTTTGTCTGCTTTTCACAAGTATGAAGACCAGCTGGATAAGGTTCGCTTCGTTGGTGTTCACACAGGTCATTTAGGCTTCTATACGGATTACCGTGATTTTGAACTAGATCAACTGCTTACTAATCTACAGTTGGATACTGGGGCTCGTGTGTCTTACCCGCTGTTAAATGTAAAGATATTTTTGGAAAATGGAGAAGTGAAAATTTTCCGAGCTTTGAATGAGGCTAGCATTCGGAGAGCTGATAGGACTATGGTTGCCGATATTATCATTAACCAAGTGCCATTTGAACGTTTTAGAGGAGATGGCCTGACGGTATCGACGCCAACTGGCAGTACAGCCTATAATAAATCTCTTGGTGGAGCTGTTTTACATCCTACCATTGAAGCACTTCAATTGACAGAAATTGCGAGTCTTAACAATCGTGTCTACAGAACCTTAGGTTCTTCTATTATTGTGCCTAAGAAGGATAAGATAGAATTGATACCAACTCGTAATGACTATCATACGATTTCTGTTGACAATAGCATTTATTCTTACCGTAATATTGAAAGAATAGAATACCAGATAGACCATCATAAGATTCATTTTGTAGCAACACCAAGCCATACTAGTTTTTGGAATCGTGTCAAAGATGCCTTTATTGGTGAGGTGGATGAATGAGGTTTGAATTTATTGCTGACGAACACGTCAAGGTAAAGACATTTTTGAAAAAGCATGAAGTCTCTAAAGGTTTACTGGCCAAAATCAAGTTTCGAGGTGGAGATATTCGCGTAAACGGTCATCCACAAAATGCAACCTATCTCTTAGATATTGGGGATGTGGTTGTCATCGACATTCCTCCTGAGGAAGGTTTCGAGACACTGGAAGCAATTAATTATCCACTGGATATTCTGTTTGAGGATGATCATTTCTTAATTCTAAACAAACCCTTTGGTGTGGCATCAATTCCGAGCGTCAATCATTCCAATACCATCGCTAACTTTATCAAGGGCTATTATGTGAAACAGAACTATGAAAATCAGCAGGTTCACATTGTAACCAGACTAGATCGCGATACTTCGGGTCTCATGCTTTTTGCTAAACATGGTTATGCTCATGCTAGACTAGACAAGCAGTTGCAAAAGAAAGCCATTGAAAAGCGCTATTTTGCTCTGGTTAAAGGAGATGGGTTTCTGGAACCTCAAGGTGAAATTATTGCCCCGATTGCCCGTGACGAAGATTCCATTATCACTAGACGAGTGGCAAAAGGTGGTAAATATGCCCATACTTCCTATCGAATAGTGCAGTCTTATGGCGATATTCATCTGGTTGATATTCGACTACATACGGGAAGGACACACCAGATTCGTGTTCATTTCTCTCATATCGGTTTCCCTTTGCTTGGCGATGACCTCTATGGTGGTAGTCTTGAATATGGCATAGAGCGTCAAGCTCTGCATTGCCATTACTTATCGTTTTATCATCCTTTTCTTGAAGAGCAGTTGGAGATGGAAAGTCCACTGCCGGATGATTTCAACACTCTTATAACTCAGTTATCAAATAATAATTTATCTTAAAAGGAGTCAAAACTCATGGAAGTTTGAAAGTTTAAAAGCCAACCTAGTTGGCAAAAATGTACGTATTGTCTTGCCTGAAGGTGAAGAACCACGTATTCTTCAAGCGACCAAACGTATCGTAAAAGAAACAGAAGTTATCCCGGTCCTACTTGGAAATCCTGATAAAATTAAAATCTATCTTGAAATCGAAGGAATCATGGATGGTTATGAAGTCATCGACCCAGCCCACTATCCTCAATTCGAAGACATGGTAGCATCACTTGTAGAACGTCGAAAAGGAAAAATGACTGAAGATGAAGCTCGCGATATCTTGATTAAAGACGTGAACTATTTTGGTGTTATGTTGGTTTATATGTCCTTGGTAGATGGTATGGTATCAGGAGCAAATCACTCTACTGCGGCAACTGTTCGCCCAGCCCTTCAAATCATTAAAACTCGTCCGAATGTTAGCCGTACTTCTGGTGCCTTCATTATGGTTCGTGGTACTGAACGTTACCTCTTTGGTGACTGTGCCATCAACATCAATCCTGATGCTGAAGCTTTGGCAGAGATTGCGATTAACTCTGCAATTACAGCTAAGATGTTCGGTATCGAACCAAAAATCGCTATGCTAAGCTATTCAACTAAAGGTTCTGGTTTTGGTGAAAGCGTAGATAAAGTTGTTGAAGCAACTAAGATTGCTCATGATCTTCGTCCTGACCTTGAAATTGATGGGGAATTGCAATTTGATGCTGCCTTCGTTCCAGAAACAGCTGCTCTCAAGGCACCAGGAAGCAAGGTTGCTGGACAAGCAAACGTCTTTATCTTCCCAGGTATTGAAGCAGGAAATATTGGTTACAAGATGGCAGAACGTCTTGGTGGCTTTGCAGCAGTTGGTCCAGTATTGCAAGGTTTGAACAAACCAGTTAATGACCTTTCTCGTGGATGTAACTCAGATGACGTCTTCAAACTTACACTAATCACAGCAGCACAAGCTGTACACCAATAAAATACAAGATAGCTCCTTTTCTGTTAAAGGAGCTTTTCGTTGAATTTCAAATCTAAAGATGATAAAATGTATTTACAAATCATCTTTACAAAGAGGTATTAATCATGGCAAGTACTCAACCTGTTAATTTTAGAGCAGATTCGACTTTTTACCAACAAACGAAAGAAATCTTAGCTGATGAAAAAGTTAACCCTATCAGATATTTTTAATGCTGCACTTCGTAAAATTGCGACAGGTGCAGTTGATCCTAAAGAGTTCGTATTTAGTGATTTACAAGAGACTCAATATCAGGTTGCTTTTGAAGACTTGAAAAAGGAAATCTTGATGGGACATCAAGAAATTGAGCAAGGTAAACTAACGTCTTTGGCAGATGTAAGAAAGGAATTTGGACTTGACTAATCATAAGCGTTACCATGTTTCTCTTACGGATCAAGCTAAGAAAGACTTGAGAGAAATACATGATTATATTGTACTGAATTTTTACAGCCAGCAATCTGCCGATAGTAAACTAGACCTTATTCTAACGGCACTAGAAACTTTAGAAACCTTTCCAGAAGCATGTCCTTTGGTTTCAAGTCGAGGTTATGGTGAATTAACAGATGACGGAAAACGTTATCGATATATGCCAATTGAAAATTACTTAGCTTTTTATTATATCGACAAATATGAGGTTTATGTCTCCAGAATTTTAAATTCCAAGCAGAATTGGGCTAAGCTATTCAATAAGTAAAGATAAAATTTTTTTGAATCGTTTAGTCCCACTCTTTGTCCCCCCAAGAAAGGAAGTTTTTAAAATTGAAATACAAATTTCTATTATTCGACCTCGACCACACACTACTCGATTTTGATGCTGCCGAGGATGTTGCCTTAGACTTTCTACTCGCTGAGGAAGGAGTAGAGGATATCCAAACTTACAAAGATTATTATGTGCCCATGAACAAAGCCCTTTGGAAGGATTTGGAACAGAAAAAAATTACAAAGGCTGAGTTAATTAACACTCGTTTTGAAAAAAATTGTTTGCTCATTTTGGTATTGAAAAAGATGGGTCCTACTTAGCAGAGCGCTACCAGTTTTTCCTTTCAAAACAGGGGCAGACTTACCTAGGTGTGGAAGATTTATTAAAAAATTTGATAAAACAAGGCTATGAGCTCTATGCTGCGACAAATGGAATTACCCTTATTCAAACAGGACGTTTAGAGCAATCTGGTATCGCACCATTTTTCAAGGAGATTTTCATTTCAGAACAGCTTCATACTCAAAAACCAGACGCTGAATTTTATGAGAAAATTGGAGCTCGCATCCCTAACTTTGATAAAAAAATCATGCCCTTATGATTGGTGATTCCTTATCAGCTGATATTCAGGGTGGAAATAATGCTGGCATCGATACCATCTGGTACAATCCTCATCATCTGGAAAATAAAAACCCAAGCCCAGCCAACTTATGAAGTTCATTCTTACAAAGATTTGCTGAATTGTTTGGGGAACTTTAAAAATTACAAAATATAAAAAGGTTCTGGAAAAACATGGTGCATGGAGTTCAAGAAATTTTGGTAATGTTTTTGAAAAACGTTTTTATTTTTTTGATATAATAAATCATACAAGGATATAATGACAAGAATATTGTGATTGTTATGTATCGTTAAGTTCTCAATGGTCATTGAAGTGATAGTGCTGTTTATCAAATAGGTGTTAAAAAAGGGCATCAAAGCTAGTCAATCATTTGCCTATTAACCTGCTAGACAAATTGAAAAGCCTTATAACCAAGAATTTTCAATAGTGATACTAGTAACAAATTTTACTCTTCTCAGTTAGTTTCACCAGGGATTAGTGTGTGACTGGAGTAGATGTAGGTACCTGAGATTAGGTTTATGCTATTCATTTGTTTGAACGTCTTAATTGGTAGAAACAAACGATATAGGAGCAAATCAGTATGATATTGAAAAGAAATAAAAGAGCCATGAACTTCATGTTGATGATTATAAGTGCTTGTTGCTGCCTTATTTCTCTAAGTGCCTGTCAGTCAAATAAGGTAAATTCGGTAGATGATTATAAAATGGCTATCTGGGATAGCGATAAAATAGCTGTATTTGATGATTATGATTTAAATGAGTTCAAGGGTAATATAGCCAGAAAAGAAAAAAATATATCTATTGGGCAGAAAGTTTTTTTCGGAAGCAGGATCCTATTAAACTGCAAAAAAACAAAAAGATACCTCAGGTCTAAAAAGATATGTATCTAGAATTAATAAGGAAAATTTAAGTGAAACATTTAAATTAGCAGAAGGAAATGATGCTTACGCATCCATAACAGATGGGGATTATTTATATGCAACTGCTGTCTTTACAGATAGAATTGAATTTTTATAAATATGATAACAATTTAGAGGTTGTCACTAATGTTACCATGAAAAATGATGGTCAACTAAATGCCAGTCAACAGTTTGTTATTATAGATAATTATTTATACTTACTTGTAAGCTACATTGGATTTATCTACTCAAGTTCCTAATGTCGAAATTTGGAAAAATGGATAAAGAGTTCAACATCGTGGAAAAAAATATAATCTAAACGAAACATCAGCATATATGAGAATGGTTAATGTAGGTGATGTCTTGTATATTGTGGAATCACTTGATGGACGTAATTCTAATGGGGAATATAAGTCAGGAAATAAATTATTGGTTTTTTTGATTTAAAGAGTCAAAACAAGAATTATATCGATATTCCTGATAAGTATCCAACAAATATTCACTATGATGCTAAAAATAACCAATTGATTATAGAGAATGAGGGAATGTATAATGGTGAATTTTTCCTTTACTACAGTCAATCTAGACAATTTAGAAAAAAAGATATTATTCATCTGGACGGCTTTTAGTACAGAGCAATATATTGCACCTTATTTTTACATTTAAAAAAACAACATCTATTATTTTTTTATTTAATGATTCTCTGGTTAAATATGATATTGTTGATAAGAAACAAACCATTATCAATCTAGAAAAATATAAGATAAAAGACGCACATTATTTGATTGTTAAATAGTTTATTTAGAAAGTTTTAGAAATAAAAAGTTTAATCTAAAGGATCTAATAAAGTATAATTCTAGTAATCTAGTTTATTACAGATGATATAGAAAAATTCTGAAAGGAAAAGATTTGAAATATTTTATGATTGTTTTTTTGAAATGCTTAGCTATCTTTCTGATTGGGGGAGTTGCTGTAGTGCGGCTTCTGGAGGATTTGATTACTATAAACAAAAAAATCAAGTGATGAGTTTAAGATAAGCGTTGTAAAGGAATTGAATAAAAAGATTTGATGAAAAAAACTTAATACTCGAACAGAATTGATTATTGATGAAATAGACAAAGAATTTATCCTTTCTAATATAAGAAATGGAGTTGAATAAAGGCTCTTTAGAATAAATTCTTTCTAAAACTTCTCAAATCTCAATAGATACTTTTAAAAGTGGTTTAGATAGCCACTTTTTGCTATAATAGAGGCAGTATTAAGGAAGGAGTAGTTAACGATGTCAAGGCCAGAACTTTCTCTTTATGAACCGTTGTATTCACTAAAGGAAGTTGATCAAAATATCTGGATAGTAGATGGTGATTTGATTCAAATGGACGTGAAGATCTTCAAACTTCCTTTTCAGACACGTATGACGGTGGTTAAGTTAAATGATGGCAAACTTTGGATTCACTCTCCGATTGCGCCAAATGAGGGACTGTTTACTGAACTGGACGCTTTGGGCAAAGTCGCTTACCTGATTTCACCAAATAAGATTCACTATGCCTATATTTCAGATTGGAGAAAAAGATATCCTCATGCGCAAGCATGGTCTAGTCCAGGAGTTGAAGAGAGAGCGAAAAGTCAGAATGTCAAGGTAGAATTTGATGCTCCTTTAACAGATATGGCTCCTGACCTATGGTCTGATGAGATTGAACAGCTTATTTTTAAGGGAAGTTCTGTCATCGAAGAGGTCGTGTTTTTTTCATAAATCAACTAAAACACTTATTGTAACAGACCTTATAGAGAATTTTGAACCAGAAAAAATAGCTAGTCCAATCCGCAGAAAATTCTATCGTTTAGCTCGTGTAACAGCCCCTGATGGTCAAACTCCTATCGATTATCGGATGACTTTTTTAGGAAGACAAAGGGAAGCAAAGGTTTCCTTTTCCCGTATGTTAAACTGGAAACCGGATAAAATCATACTTGCACATGGTTTATGCTTTTTTAAAAATGGTACGGATGAATTAAAACGTGCTTTTAGATGGATACTATAAAGGAGATTAAGATGCAACACTCATCCTGGCATGCTTTGATTAAAGAGCAATTACCTGAGGGTTATTTTGGGAAAATCAATCACTTTATGGAGCAGGTTTATGCTCAAGAAACTGTATATCCTCCTAAAGAAAAGGTTTTTCAGGCTCTTATAACAACTCCTCTGGAAGAGGTTAAGGTGGTTATCCTTGGTCAAGATCCTTATCATGGACCAAGTCAGGCACAGGGCTTAAGTTTTTCGGTTCCAGATTCTATTCCAGCACCTCCTTCCTTGCAAAATATCTTGAAAGAACTTGCAGATGATATTGGAGTTAAGAATTCACATGATTTGACTACTTGGGCCGAGCAGGGGGTCTTGCTTCTCAATGCTTGCTTGACGGTTCCTGCTGGTCAAGCAAATGGTCATGCTGGGCAGATATGGGAACCTTTTACAGATGCTGTAATCAAGGTTGTCAATAATATTGATAGACCCGTAGTTTTTGTACTTTGGGGTGCTTATGCACGTAAGAAGAAGTCCTTGGTTACAAATCCTCAGCACTTGATTATCGAATCAGCCCACCCAAGTCCTCTTTCAGTTTACAGAGGATTTTGGGGGTCCAAGCCTTTTTCCAAGGCCAATGCATTCTTAACAGAGACAGGACAAGAGCCGATTGATTGGCTTAGATAAGGAGAGAATATGCCTCAGTTAGCGACAATTTGCTACATTGATAACGGAAAAGAACTGCTCATGCTTCATCGCAATAAAAAGCCTAATGATGTCCATGAAGGGAAATGGATTGGAGTTGGTGGAAAGATTGAGCGTGGGGAAACTCCACAAGAATGTGCTGCTCGTGAAATTCTTGAAGAAACTGGTCTAAGAGCAAAACCAGTATTAAAAGGAGTAATCACCTTTCCAGAGTTTACACCAGACCTTGACTGGTACACCTATGTATTTAAGGTAACTGAGTTTGAAGGTGAGTTGATTGACTGTAATGAAGGGACCTTAGAATGGGTTCCTTATGATGAGGTTTTAAGCAAACCAACTTGGGAAGGGGACCATACCTTTGTCGAGTGGCTTTAGAAGATAAACCATTCTTTTCAGCTAAATTTGTCTATGATGGTGATAAGTTATTAGATACCCAAGTGGATTTCTACGAATAAAGGAGTAAAGCGATGTTAGTAATCAAAAACGGCCGTGTAATGGATCCTAAGTCTGGTTTGGATAAAGTCAGTGATATTTTAGTTGAAAATGAAAAAATCGTTAAAATCGCTCCTCGAATCGATGTTGAGGGAGTTCAAGTAATAGATGCTACTGGTCTTGTAGTTGCGCCTGGATTGGTGGATATCCATGTTCATTTCCGTGAACCTGGTCAAACTCATAAAGAAGACATTCATACGGGAGCACTAGCAGCAGCTGCAGGTGGATTTACAACTGTCGTTATGATGGCTAATACTAATCCAACTATCTCAGATGTTGAGACTTTGCAGGAAGTTCTTCAATCTGCGGCAAAGGAAAAGATCAACGTTAAATCTGTAGCAACAATTACCAAGAACTTTAATGGCCAAGATTTGACAGACTTTAAGTCGCTTTTAGAAGCAGGTGCGGTTGGTTTCTCTGATGACGGTATTCCACTTGAAAGTAGTAAAGTTGTCAAGGAAGCCATGGAGGAAGCCAAAAAGCTTAATACCTTTATTAGTCTTCATGAAGAAGATCCAGGTTTGAACGGTGTTCTTGGCTTTAATGAAAATATCGCTAAAGAACATTTCCATATCTGTGGTGCGACTGGAGTGGCTGAGTATGCTATGATGGCGCGTGATGTCATGATTGCCTATGCAACTAAGGCTCATGTTCACATTCAGCATTTGTCTAAGGAAGAAAGTGTTAAAGTAGTTGAGTTTGCTCAGGGGCTGGGTGCGCAAGTCACAGCAGAAGTAGCGCCACAGCATTTCTCTAAAACAGAAGCTCTTCTCTTGACCCAAGGAAGTAACGCTAAGATGAATCCACCTCTTCGCCTTGAGTCTGATCGCCGTGCAGTTATCGAGGGGCTTAAATCTGGAGTCATTTCTGTCATTGCTACTGACCACGCGCCACACCATGTAGATGAGAAGAATGTCAAGGATATTACTAAAGCACCATCAGGTATGACAGGTTTAGAAACTTCTTTGTCACTTGGTTTAACCTACTTGGTTGAAGCTGGTCATTTGACCTTAATGGAATTGCTAGAAAAAATGACTGTTAATCCAGCCAAATTGTATCATTTTGAAGCAGGTTATTTGGCTGAAAATGGACCTGCAGACATTACCATTTTTGATGATAAGGAAAACCGTATCGTAGGATCACATTTTGCTTCTAAAGCAGCTAATTCACCATTTATCGGTGAAACTTTAAAAGGGCAGGTAAAATACACTATCTGTAAGGGCCAAATCGTTTATCAAGCAGATTAGGAGCTTGAGGATGAATTATTTTCGTAAACTTAGAGATAGAAAACGAAAGGCTTGTCACGGAGTGTTTTGTCCTGCTGCCAACCGTGCTAAAATTCAATATGAAACCAAGGAAAAAGCTGACCACGCCGTAGACTATGATAATGGTGGCTTGGTTAGGAGTTATTATTGCAACACTTGTAATTGTTGGCACACGACATCAAAAGTTAGTAATCCGCCATTAAGCTTAAAAAAATACGGCTTAAAGCTTTTTGGCTTGGATGAAAAGGAGTAGAAAGAGTAGGTATGCATACAACAGAAACTATTAAAGACAAAATCATCTTATTTTTTAAAAATATTCTTTCCGATATTGATTTACCAATTTGCTAATTATTCGGCTTCCTTTGTTGATACAACAATGACGGGTCAGTATAATACACTGGATCTGGCAGGAGTTTCCATAGCTACAAGCTTATGGAATCCCTTTTTCACCTTTCTGACAGGGATTGTATCAGCCTTAGTACCTATTATCGGACACCATTTGGGCCAAGGACAGAAAAAAGAGGTTGCTTCAGATTTTTATCAATTTATTTATTTGGCTTTAGCCTTATCTATCGTACTTTTTGGCTTGGTCTTCTTTTTAGCACCAGTTATTTTGGGATATATGGGATTAGAGACAGCTGTAGCAAGTGTAGCAACCCGTTATTTGTGGCTACTAGCTATTGGTATTATCCCGCTCTTACTTTTCAGTGTGATACGTTCTCTACTTGATACACTCGGATTAACAAAATTATCTATGTATCTCATGCTTCTCTTGCTTCCTTTTAATAGTGGTTTCAACTATGTATTGATTTATGGTGCATTTGGAGTACCTGAACTTGGAGGTGCAGGTGCAGGTCTTGGTACCTCACTTGCCTATTGGGCTTTGTTATTGATTTCTATCTTAGTCTTGTTAAAGCATAAAAAGCTTAAGGAATATCATCTAGAAGTACCAATGCCCTTGCGAATAGAAAAAATCAAAGAAGCTATTCATCTTGGCTTACCAATTGGTGGAACTGTCTTTGCTGAAGTAGCCATTTTTTCAGTAGTCGGTTTGATTATGGCAAAGTTTTCATCTCTCATCATCGCCAGCCATCAGTCTGCCATGAACTTCTCCAATCTCATGTATGCTTTCCCCATGAGTATTTCGACTGCTATGGCTATCGTTGTTTCCTACGAAGTAGGGGCTAAACGTTTAAACGATGCTAAGCAATACATACATATTGGACGTTTAACAGCTATGGTATTTGCGATTTTGACACTTAGTTTCCTTTATATCTATCGTGAAAATGTTGCTAGTCTCTATGGTCAAGATCCAGAGTTCATTCAACTGACAGCTTCTTTTATGACCTATAGTTTGTTTTTCCAATTAGCTGATACATTTGCGGCGCCTTTACAAGGTATTTTAAGAGGTTACAAGGATACGATTGTTCCTTTTTGTCTTGGTCTTCTCGGATACTGGGGTGTTGGGATTCCACTTGGGTTATATCTTGATTATTCGACTAGTTTAGGTGCGTACTCCTATTGGATTGCTCTTATCATTAGTTTAATGGTAAGTGGAATTCTTTATCAGTGGCGTTTACAAGTTATTATGAAAAGATTCAAATAATTTGTTGAAAAAAATGATGAAAAAAACAATTTGTGAAATTTGTATTTTTATATAAAGAAAAGTCTTGATTTTACTGACTTTTTCTTTTTTTATATTGTGAAAAATTGCAAGCATATTTTTTTGACACTAATTAACCTATAAAGTAAAAATAGAACTATAAGAATTTAAACTTAGAAAGGCAAGATTATGTCAACTTTAGATAAAAATCTTTTGCTTGAGATGTTCCGTAAGATGGAAGAAATTCGTCGTATGGATTTAAAAATTGCTCAATTAGTAAAAAAAGGTAAAGTGCCAGGTATGACGCACTTTTCTGTTGGTGAGGAAGCTGCCAACGTTGGGGCTATGTTAGCTCTAAACGAAGATGACCTCATAACATCGAACCACCGTGGTCACGGACAAGCCATTGCTAAGGGAATCGACCTTAATGGTATGATGGCTGAAATCCTTGGTAAGTATACTGGAACTTGTAAAGGTAAAGGTGGATCAATGCACATCGCCGACCTTGATGCAGGTAACCTTGGTGCCAACGGTATTGTTGGTGGTGGTATGGGTATTGCAGTAGGTGCAGCCCTTACTCAACAAATGAAAAACACTGGTAAAATCGTTGTCTGCTTCTTTGGTGACGGAGCGACAAACGAAGGTGTCTTCCACGAAGCGGTGAATATGGCTTCGATCTGGAATCTCCCAGTTATTTCTACTGTATCAATAATGGTTACGGAATTTCAGCAGATATTAAGAAAATGACCAATGTTCAACATATCCATGAACGTAGCGCAGCTTACGGTATTCCTGGAATGTTTATCGAAGATGGTAACAATGTAATCGATGTCTATGAAGGATTTAAAAAGGCAGTGGACCATGTTCGCTCTGGTAAAGGTCCTGTCTTGATTGAGAGTGTAACCTACCGTTGGCTTGGTCACTCATCTTCAGACCCAGGTAAATATCGTACACGTGAAGAAGTAGAAGAGTGGAAACAAAAAGATCCAATCGAAAATCTTCGCAAGTACCTTGTTGAGAACAAGATTGCAAGTGCAGAGGAACTTGAAGAAATTCAAGCACAAGTTAAGGAAGCAGTGGAAGCATCTGTTAAATTTGCAGAAGAAAGTCCATTCCCTCCGCTTGAATCAGCATTTGAGGATATTTACGCAGACTAAGGAGAAGTAGAGAAAATATGGAAACTAAATTAATGTCTTTCCGCGATACCATTATCCTTGCAATGTCTGAGGAAATGCGTCGTGATGAAAATGTGCTTTTGATGGGTGAAGATGTCGGAGTTTTCGGTGGAGACTTCGGTACTTCAGTAGGTATGCTTGAAGAATTTGGTCCAGAACGTGTTCGTGACTGTCCAATCTCTGAAGCTGCAATTTCTGGTGCAGCAGCAGGTGCTGCTATGACAGGACTTCGTCCAATCGTTGATATGACTTTCATGGACTTTTCTGTAATTGCCATGGATGCTATCGTTAACCAAGCCGCTAAAACTCGTTATATGTTTGGTGGTAAAGGCCAAGTCCCAATGACAATCCGCTGTGCAGCTGGTAACGGAGTAGGTTCTGCAGCACAACACTCACAATCATTGGAAACATGGTTTACGCATATCCCAGGATTGAAAGTTGTAGCGCCAGGTACACCAGCGGATATGAAAGGGCTTCTCAAGTCATCTATCCGAGACAACAACCCAGTTATCATTCTGGAATACAAATCAGAATTTAACCAAAAAGGTGAAGTTCCAGTTGATCCTGACTATACTATTCCACTCGGTGTCGGAGAAATCAAACGCGAAGGTACTGATGTAACAGTAGTAACCTACGGTAAAATGCTGCGTCGTGTCATGCAAGCAGCTGAAGAATTGGCTGAAGAAGGGATTTCAGTAGAAGTGGTAGATCCACGTACTTTGGTTCCACTTGATAAGGATATCATCATTAATTCAGTTAAGAAGACTGGAAAAGTAGTTCTTGTTAACGATGCCCACAAGACAAGTGGTTTTATCGGTGAAATCTCAGCTATTATCTCAGAATCAGAAGCATTCGATTATTTAGATGCACCTATTCGCCGCTGTGCAGGGGAAGATGTACCAATGCCTTACGCACAAAATCTAGAAAATGCAATGATTCCGATAGTTGAAAGCATCAAAGATGCCATTCGTAAAACTCATAACAAACAATAATACATAAAATAAATTATGTAACAACTAATAAATTAGACGAGGTAACTTTGTATCTTATTGATGCAAAGTTCACTACGTCCTTGATATCTTAGATTAGAGCACGGGCTAAAAGCTCGGAAAAAAGACAAATCACCTTGACTTCATCGAAGTCTGCGTCGATTTCCTATTTTTCGGTCGCTTTTAAACGCCCTTTGCATCATAAAATTGAACTCGGGCTAAAGTCTGTGTGAAAAAGATAAACTTTCCTAGAAACTAATGTTTCTTCGTCAAGTTTCCTATTTTCACTGTGACTTTTGACGCCCTTAGTATCTTATAATTGAATTCGGACGGAGGTCTGCGAAAAAAGATAGATTTCCTTGTGTTCATGGAACACATCGTCAATCTCCTATTTTTTCATTGCCCTCTTCGTCCTTAATATCTTGTAATAGAATAGGAGAGGTCATGGCTGATGATAAGCTAAGAGCGACTCCTGCGGCTAGAAAATTAGCAGATGATTTAGGGATAAATCTCTATGACATTTCTGGCACAGGCGCAAACGGTCGTGTCCACAAAGAAGACGTGGAAACATATAAAGACACTAATGTGGTTCGCATTTCACCACTCGCAAAACGAATTGCACTAGAGCATAATATTGCTTGGCAAGAAATCCAAGGAACTGGTCACCGTGGTAAGATTATGAAGAAGGATGTTTTAGCCTTTCTTCCTGAAAATATCGAAAACGATACGATTAAATCACCTGCTCAAATTGAGAAAGTGGAAGAAGTTCCAGATAACGTAACACCTTATGGAGAAATCGAGCGCATTCCGATGACACCAATGCGTAAGGTTATTGCGCAACGTATGGTTGAGTCATACTTGACTGCTCCAACCTTTACGCTTAATTATGATGTAGATATGTCTGAAATGCTTGCCCTTCGTAAGAAAGTTCTTGATCCAATTATGGAAGCAACTGGTAAGAAAATCACTGTTACAGATTTGCTTTCACTTGCGGTTGTTAAAACTCTTATGAAACATCCATATATCAACGCTTCGTTGACTGAAGATGGTAAGACAATCATCACTCACAATTATGTCAACCTTGCGATGGCAGTTGGTATGGATAATGGATTGATGACACCAGTTGTCTATAATGCAGAAAAATGAGCTTGTCTGAGTTGGTAGTTGCATTTAAGGACGTTATTGGACGTACCTTGGAAGGAAAACTAGCTCCTAGCGAATTGCAAAATTCAACCTTCACCATCAGTAACTTGGGGATGTTTGGTGTTCAATCATTTGGTCCTATCATCAATCAACCAAACTCAGCAATTCTCGGGGTTAGCTCAACAGTTGAGAAACCAGTTGTAGTTAATGGTGAAATCGTGATTCGTCCAATTATGAGTCTTGGATTGACAATTGACCACCGTGTCGTAGATGGTATGGCTGGTGCTAAGTTTATGAAAGACTTGAAAGCTTTAATTGAAAACCCAATCTCAATGTTGGTTTAAAATATTTGTTTTAGAAATATAGATAGAGGAAGTAAGATATGGCCTTAGAAGTAATTATGCCAAAAGCCGGCGTGGATATGACAGAAGGACAAATCGTCCAATGGAATAAAAAAGTCGGAGAATTTGTAAAAGAAGGAGAAATCCTTTTGGAAATCATGACTGACAAAGTCAGCATGGAATTGGAAGCAGAAGAAGACGGTTATTTGATCGCTATCCTAAAAGGTGACGGCGAAACGGTCCCTGTTACTGAAGTTATCGGTTATCTTGGTGAAGAAGGGGAAAATATCCCAACAGCTGGAGCAGCTGCACCAGAAGCTAGCCCAGCACCTACAGCAAGTGCTTCAAACGATGATGGTAAGAGCGATGACGCTTACGATATCGTTGTTATCGGTGGTGGACCTGCTGGTTATGTTTCTGCTATTAAAGCCGCACAATTAGGTGGTAAGGTTGCTCTTGTTGAGAAATCTGAACTTGGTGGTACTTGCTTGAACCGCGGATGTATTCCAACTAAGACTTACCTCCATAACGCTGAAATTATCGAGAATATCGGTCATGCAGCAAATCGTGGTATCGTGATTGAAAACCCTAACTTCACTGTTGACATGGACAAACTTTTAGAAACAAAATCTAAAGTTGTTAATACTCTTGTTGGTGGTGTTGCAGGACTCCTTCGTAGCTATGGAGTTGATGTTCATAAGGGTATCGGTACTATTACTAAAGATAAGAATGTCTTAGTAAATGGTTCTGAATTGCTTGAAACTAAGAAGATTATCCTTGCTGGTGGTTCAAAGTCAGCAAGATCAACGTTCCTGGTATGGAATCTTCACTTGTAATGACGAGTGACGACATCCTTGAAATGAACGAAGTTCCTGAAAGCCTCGTTATCATCGGTGGTGGGGTTGTCGGTATCGAACTTGGTCAAGCCTTCATGACATTCGGTTCAAAAGTTACCGTTATCGAAATGATGGACCGTATTGTTCCAGCTATGGATGCGGAAGTATCTAAGAATCTTCGTTTAATCCTTGAACGTAAAGGTATGACTATCTTGACAGACACTAAACTCCAAGAAATCGTTGAAGAAGATGGCAAACTTCGTATCAAGGTTGAAGGAAAAGAAGATATCATTGCTAACAAAGCTCTTCTATCAATCGGACGTGTTCCAGACCTTGAAGGTATCGGTGAAGTCGAGTTTGAATTAGAACGTGGTCGTATCAAAGTTAACGAATACATGGAAACTTCTGTTCCAGGTATCTACGCACCAGGTGATATCAACGGTACTAAGATGTTGGCTCACGCTGCCTTCCGTATGGGTGAAGTTGCGGCTGAAAATGCGCTTAAAGGAAACCACGCTGTTGCCAAATTGAACTTGACTCCTGCAGCTATTTATACACTTCCTGAAGTAGCAGCTGTTGGTTTGACTGAAGAACAAGCTCGTGAGAAATACGATGTCCAAATCGGTAAATTCAACTTTGCAGCAAACGGACGTGCCATTGCATCTGATGCAGCTCAAGGTTTCGTTAAAGTTATTGCCGATAAGAAATATGGTGAAATCCTTGGTGTTCACATCATTGGTCCAGCAGCAGCTGAATTGATTAACGAAGCGTCAAGTATCATTGAGATGGAAATCACTGTAGAAGAAATGCTGAAGACAATCCACGGACACCCAACATACTCTGAAGTAATGTACGAAGCGTTTGCGGATGTTCTTGGAATGGCCATCCATTCACCTAAGAAAAAATAAAGATAGATAGTTTAGACTGGAATTTTTTTCCAGTCTCTATCGTATAAAGGGATATCATGAAATATATTATCAATCATTCAAACGACACTGCCTTTAATATCGCTTTAGAGGAATATGCTTTTAAACACCTTTTGGACGAGGATCAAATCTTCCTTCTTTGGATCAACAAACCATCTATCATTGTAGGACGTCACCAAAATACGATTGAAGAAATTAACCGTGACTATGTTCGTGAAAATGGAATTGAAGTAGTCCGTCGAATCAGTGGTGGTGGAGCTGTTTACCATGATTTAAACAACCTTAACTATACAATCATTTCAAAAGAAGATGAAAACAAGGCCTTTGACTTCAAGAGTTTCTCAACTCCAGTTATCAATACCTTGGCTGAACTTGGTGTTAAAGCTGAATTTACAGGCCGTAACGACTTGGAAATCGACGGTAAGAAATTTTGTGGAAATGCACAAGCCTATATCAATGGCCGTATCATGCACCATGGTTGCTTGCTCTTTGACGTTGATTTGTCAGTCCTTGCTAATGCCCTCAAAGTATCTAAGGACAAATTTGAGTCTAAAGGTGTTAAATCTGTTCGTGCTCGCGTAACCAATATCATCGATGAGTTACCAGAAAAGATTACTGTCGAAGAATTCCGTGACTTACTTTTGGAATACATGAAAAAAGAATACCCTGAAATGACAGAGTACGTTTTTTCTGAGGAAGAATTAGCTGAAATCAATCGTATTAAAGATACCAAGTTTGGAACTTGGGACTGGAACTATGGGAAATCACCTGAATACAATGTCCGTCGTGGCACTAAATTCCCAAGTGGTAAGGTTGAAATCTTTGCTAATGTTATTGAATCAAAAATTCAAAACATTAAGATTTACGGTGACTTCTTCGGTATCGAAGATGTAGCAGCTGTAGAAGATGTCCTTCGTGGCGTTAAATACGAACGTGAAGATGTCCTCAAAGCACTTCAAACCATTAACCTAGGTCGTTACTTCGCAGGGATTACTGCTGAAGAAATTGCTGAGGCAGTTGTTGAATAAAGAAAAAAGAAGTTGGACTTTACCAACTTCTTTTTCAATTGTAACATAATTTATATTATGTTACAAACTATCCAAGGCATTCTTTTGCTCATCATTAACGATATGGGTATACAAATCGGTAACTTGTGTGCTTGCATGTCCCAGCTGGTGACTGACCAAAACCTGTGATTTGGTTGCATCATAGAGGCGAGTCGCAAGAGTGTGGCGTAATTTATGGGGTGTCACTCGGACTTTAAAGTCTTCTGAATACTTGGCGACCATTTTTTCAACACTTGAAGCATCAATCCGATTTGGAACACCTCGATACAAGGTCAGAAAGAGAGCTGTATCAGTCTTTTCTGTCTTGTAACGTTTGTCTCTTATAGCAAGATATTGCTCCAAATAAGGCTTAGCAAAGGCAGCAACATTGACCGAGTCTCGTTTTCCACCTTTTCGAGTGACATCAATTACCATCATCTTGAGGTTGAGATCTCGAAGGTCAAGGTTAACTGCTTCAGAAAGACGTACACCAGAGGCAAGAAGGAGTGCAATAATTGCTAGATCTCGCTCTTTATTCTTATTAAAGGAAGATAGGGCTCGATTTGAGAGAGTTTTGGGGTATTCCTCATCGATATAATTCAAAAATCCTTCTGTTTCATCGCCTAAAAAGAGCTTTTGCTTGATATTTTCAGCTCGCGCAGCCAAGGTTTCTTTCTTTTTCTTGGTAGAAACCTTCTTCATGACATTGCGATAGAAATAAGGTTCACCTTGCTCATTTTCAACTTCCTCAGTCAAGTACTTATAAAGACTCGATAATGCAGAAAGTGTACGGTTAATAGTTGTTTGAGAAAGTCCGTTTTTAGTTGTATTAGCATTAAGCAAAGGACGTTCACGTAAGTAAAGAATAAAAGATTCCATGTCTTTCTTGGTCACGTTCTCCAGAACATCCAAAGGAATATTTGCCATAGTATCAGCATCCGATATACCAGATTCCAAAACCCAGGTGAAAAATCGATCGTATTCCTTTAAGTATTCGTACAAGGTTGTAAAACTGTAGGGAACGGCCAATTTTGATTGATAGTATTCCAGAACATACCAGGGCATGACTTGTTTAAGTTTATCAATACGTTCTAATAAGATCTCGCGTTTCATGTTTTTTTCTCCAAATCTTTCTATACTAGTAGTATAGCATAGCTAGATATTTTTTTCAAGAAAATTATAGTTTTTTTCGGAAAGATGTTATAGGAGATTTATGGTGTCTTAGTAAGCTATATAATGAAAAAAAATCGACTTTTGGTAATTTATTGCTTCATTGAACTTATAGTTTTAAAATTTCTAATCTTCTTCAGTCTATTCGAATATAATATAAAAACTCGATCTCATCATTTAGAGACCGAGTTTTTTTGTTTTTATATTGTTTTTCATCTATAAGAATCTGTCGATCAAATAAATCTGAAAAAGAATTTTTTTCTTAAATCATCAACAGATACAACATAACATAAATTATGTAAACAAATACTGCTATAAAAAGCAAAATCTTTTACTTTTTCCAATTTCACTTTTTTTGGAATCACGAGATGAATCATATCACCTAGATACATCCTTGTAGATCCATTAACTGTTTTACTTTTACCGTTATGTACTTGGGTTGTGATGAGGACATTATGAGGTAAATTGAGTTCGTGTACTTGTTTACCAGCTATTTTGTCTGAAACCGGAATTTCTATCAGTGTAACTTCTCCATCATCAGTTGCTGATTCAGGTAACATTTTCTCCAACATAGCCTCATAGACAGGTGCCCCTTTGAGCAGATCCATGACGATGTAAGCTACTAGGGTTACCATTCCTAAAGGCATGAGATTTCGGATGTCACCAACCATTTCTGTCACAAGGATTATAGCTGTCAAAGGAGCTTTTGAGATAGCCCCAAAAAAACCGCTCATTCCAAGAATTACAAAAATAGGAAATTGCTGCTGGCTAACAAGTCCAAGATTGACACAAATAACGCCTACTAGAGCCCCAAGTAAAGAACCTAATGCTAAAATCGGTAGGAAAATTCCACCTGGTAGTCCACTTCCATAACTGATCATACTCCAGATAAAGCGAATGATAAAGTAAATTAAGAGAATTTTAAAACTAAAATCCTGCTCTGTTAAAGATAAAACAACCTGATTTCCTCCACCAAGTATTTGAGGTAGAAATATTCCAACTGGTATAATTAGGAGAAAAGCTAGAATAGGGTAATAGGCCTTATCTAGATGAATTCTCTGACCAATCCAATCATATACTTTTCCGACATTTAGAACAGCTTTCTCATAAAGAAAACCTGAGAGTCCAAGAAAAATTCCCATTACCAGATAAATCCAATATTGACTAAGACTCATGTGAGGAATATTATCAGGCATATCAAGCACAGGTGTTAAGCCAAAGATGAGAAGGGAAACAAAGTTTGCTACTAGACTGGCTGCCAAGGTAGAAACCCAAAAGAATCGTGAAAAATGGTGATAGACTTCTTCTACTACAAATAATAACCCCGCAATCGGTGCATTAAAGGCTGCAGCAAGTCCAGCAGCAGCTCCGCTAGCAATCAAAGAACGCTCCTCAACAGGGCTAGACTTGAGCCATTTGGCAATTCCTTTTCCTCCTACGGCACCTAGCTGAATACTGGGACCTTCACGACCGAGCATGAGTCCGCTCGCAATGGCCAAGATACCTAGAATGTATTTCTTCCAGAGGACACTCCACCAATTGAGAGACATGAGACCTTTTAACTCCGCTTCAACTTGAGGAATACCAGAACCTTTAATATCTTTTTCTGAGCGTGTTAATTTGGCACTAAGCAAGCAAATTAGAATATAAAACAATAAAATGATCAATAGATTTCGAAGTAGATTTTCTTGGTCTAGATATAGTCCTTGAACGACATGAAAGCCTTTTTCAATCAAAAAACGAAATGACCCAACAATAAGGCCTACGACTAATCCAACAATAATACCTCGCCCTACTTGAGCTAAGATCGTACTGGACGCGAAGGCAAATTCTTTCTTGGAACTAAGTATTTCCGACTGTTCCTCCATAATTCTCTCCTTTAATTATCTTTTACTAGTTTCTGAAATGTTCGTTTTAATCGGTTCAAAACTTGTGCGATGAATGGGTGTAACACCGTGCTTTTCTAAACCTTCTAAATGTTTAGCCGTTCCATAGCCAGCATTTTGAGAAAAATCATAACCTGGAAATTTCTGGTCATAGTTGGCCATGATCTTATCTCTCGTAACTTTAGCTATAATTGATGCTGCTGCAATGGATAGAGAATTAGCATCTCCTTTGATGATGGATGTCTGAGTGATTGGTAAATCCAATTTCATAGCATCAATCAAAAGGTGTTCTGGTTGAGGTTCAAGTTGAGAGATAGCTTCTTTCATGGCTAGTTTCGTTGCTTCATAGATATTGACTTGATCAATGACATGATTATCCATAATCCCAATACCGATTGCTAGGGCATTCTCTTTGACAGCCTGAAAGATCTCTTCATGTTTTTTCTTAGGAATTTTTTTGCTGTCATTTAAACCTTTAATTTTACAATTTTGAGGTAAAATAACTGCAGCAGCCACCACTGGACCAGCAAGCGGACCACGTCCAACCTCATCTACACCTGCAATTAGGTTAATCCCTTGAACGTAAAGCACTTTTTTTCATATCGAAGCATAGCTTCTAGGCGCAGATTTTCATCGATTTCAGCTTGAATGGCTTTCTTACGCTTTTCAATTTCCTTTTGAACACCTGAACGAGAATCTTTTTCAAATTCCTTAAACAAGGGACTTTCAAGTTCAGTTATCTTTGCTAATGCTTCTTTTATTTCTTTAATCGTTGCCATTGAGGTCTTCCAATGTATCTAATGTATAATTGCCTAATTTTCCATCACGAACTTCTTTGACGAAGAGATTGTAAAAACGATCGTAATCATCACGGAAACCAAGGATACGAGTCATGTCCATGATAATTTCTGGAGCTTCGTCGTCCAGATTCATTTGTTTAAAACGTTCTTGAAGCTTATCGGGATAATGGGTTTTAAAGTAATTAAGACCGAAAATCGTCACTTCATCCATCGGAAGTAATTGATCCTTTATTGCTCCTGTAAGGGCAAGTTTAAGAGCAACAGTTTCATCTTCAAATTTTGGCCAGAGAATCCCTGGAGTATCCAAGATTTCCAAATCCTTATTTGTTTTGAGCCATTGTTGACCCTTTGTTACACCGGGTTTATTACCAACTACAGCAATTTTCTTACCAGCCAAACGGTTCATCAGTGTTGATTTACCAGCATTTGGAATACCGATTATCATGGTACGTAAGGTTTCGATTTGAATCCCACGTTCCTTTTGACGAGCAATCTTATCTGCCATGAGTTTCTTAGCAGCATCCGTTACGACTTTAACTGTAATTTGCTCTTTAGAATTGATTGCCAGTGTTTGAATGCCTTGTGATTCAAAGTATTGACGCCACTCTTTTGTTAATGCTGGGTCTGCTAGGTCTGCCTTGTTCAAAATCAATAGTCTTGGTTTATCTCCGATGATTTTTCGTCAGCATCGGATTTTTGACTAGATAAGGGTAAACGTGCATCAACTAAAACTGTCACAAAAATCAACGAATTTTTAAATTTTTCCTGAACCTGACGACGCGCCTTAGACATATGTCCAGGAAACCATTGAATAGTTGCCATTCTGTAAAATTCCTTTCTCTTATTGGATTTATATCTATTTTTTTCCAGATTAAAAAAATTAAATAGATATCCTTTTTTTCTAAAAAAATAAATCACTATCTTTTTATTATAACATGATTTCTCGTATTTGACGCTTGATTCAATGCCGATTGTAAAATGTTTTTCTAAGTAAATCAGTTACAAAATGAAATTCCTCATTGTCTAAAAACGATTGAAAAAAATAATAGTGTCCACCATGATTTTTTTACATAGTTGCTGATATACTTTTCTGTTTGAAAAAAATGGATTTACTGCTATCAATAGTTGGATCTTGTTTCTCGTAATACCAATTATCATAAGTATGTGTCAGTTGACCATTCTTATAACAAAACACATCACCACCTAATATTGTCAGATTGTTTGCTTGGACAATAGCAAGTAAGTCTGGGATTGCTGAATAATCATAAGCGTATGCATCAATCCCTAAGTCACGTAGATCAATTCCTCTTTTATTTATATTCTCAATATTCTGTTTCATAAAGTTCATTTTTTTCAAGTTTTTCTTGATAGCAAAAATCGATAACCACTATACAGTCGTTATCGATTTTAATGAATTTTAATCTTTTTCACCAAGCTTGCTGTTAATTGACATCATGATGCTTGCAATTTTTTCTCCCCAATATGGATCTGAAGCATAAAGGACATTCATACCTGATGATTTATTTCCTAGGTGTGTTCTCCCATTATCGATGTAATTTTCGCGAATCCACTTGGCTGCACCTAAGATACCCTTATCAACATCGTCAAAGCTTTTAGCTGAATCATATGGTGTTGTATCATAAGCAGCGATACCAAAGAAGTTATTTATCCTTAGCAATCTGACTACGTCCCCATGCGCTTTCTAGAGCGCTGTGAGCTATAAGGTAGAGTGCATTTACTTGATAGCGTTCTTCAGCTTCTTTAAAGATAGCTCCCTTACCTGCCAAACGACTTCCCTTGATATTCATAAGAGAATAGACTTTATCTAATTCTTCAGCTGTGTAATTAGTTGGTTTTCTTAAATCCCTGAATAAGAAAGGATTTTCAACTGTAAAGTTTTCAAAGTTAATACCATCAGCTGAATAATATTTTTTACCAATAGCCATTGATGAACTATGAGGGGCTACACGGATACTTGCGTATGGTGATAATTCATGATAAAGATAATTACCATCAGATGCATAGTGAGGAATGAAGTCACTATCTGAGCTAACCGCTACTAGATCACTCTTGTTCATATATCCTGAAAGACCTGAAATTTTGACTGGAAGTCGACCGTCTTTGGTCTCGGATCCATCAATCGATACAATACTTCCTTGCGAAATATAGCTGATTTTTTCACCAGAAGCACTATATACATTTGCTGTAATTGGTTTTACTTTATAGTATGCTGCTGTATCGGAAACCCATTTTCCATTGCTTTGGAAAGAATAGTCTTTACCGTTAATGGTGAAATTACCAGTTACATATGCCCCATCTTCTTTGAGATAATACCAGGCGTTATAACTTTATCAAAAATCCACTCATTCTTGGCCATATAACCATAAGATTTGAGATAGTAAGAGCCTTGCCATTGGTTTTCAGCATAAGCACCATCAGATTTTAAGTAGAACCAACTATCGTACTTCTTATCAAAGAACCATTCACTTTGAGCCATGGCCCCACTATCTTTTAGATAATATTTCTCTTTCCATTGGCTACTTAACATGTCACCGTCTTTATTAAAATAGTACCATGAACCGCTGATTTTCTCCCACTTGTCGCGAATAATTTTTCCTGATGCTGTAGCATAATACCACTTATCTTCGAGTTTTGCCCAAGCATTTTCTGTCATAGCTCCACTATTCTTGAGAAGATAGTCTTTATAAATAGTAGCACTTAGCATGGCACCAGATTCATCAAATCGATACCATAGGCCATCAATCTTTGCCCACTTGTCACGATTGATTTTTCCTTCTTGATTGCCGTAGTACCATTTATCACCAATTTTTACCCAGCTATTTTCAGTTAAAACACCACTTGCTTTGAACAGATAATCATCGTAAACAGCATTGCTGATTATGAGACCATTTTCATCGAATCGATACCAAACACCAGCTATTTTTTTCCAATTATTACGAGTAACCTTCCCGTTCTCAGTGGCATAGTACCATTGGTTGTCAATTTTTACCCAAGAATATTCTGCCAAAGCACCGCTATTATTCAATAGGTAGTCTTTAAAGATAGTATTACTAAGCATGATGCCATCTTGATTAAAATAGTACCAGACACCAGCTATTTTTTTCCAATTTGAAACGGGCTGATTATCCTCATAATAACGCCATTGGTTATTTTCTTTTTGCCAACCTTCTTTGTTAACTACCTCTACTACTGTTTCTTTTGAAGGTTGTTCTTTGGTATCTGGAGTTTGAGAAGTTGCTTTTTCAGCTTCACTTTGATTTTTCTTCTCATTGCTTACTGTATTGGTAGCAATCTTTTCTGATGATTGAACATTATTGGTAGCTTGAGAATCCTCGGCATAGACGGTCGTTTTTGCAAAACCTGCCATAGAGAAGGCAACTGTACTTGCCAGCAATATTTTTTTCATTCTTTTTCCCTTACAAATACCTAAATAGTGGATTTGATGTTTCTATATATTGTGTAAAAAAACAGTAATTATCCACTATATTATACAATATTCTGTTAAATATAAAAAGTAGTATCTTTCAGAAGAAAAAGAACTTGTAATATTATTAAAATATTTTAGAAATAAAAGTTAATAAAAAGTAGTCGAACATCAGTTGAACGACTACTTCTTTTTATAACATTATACCCTGACTATAGACTTCTTTGCGATTTGTTTTGGTTGCTTTAGTAGAATTATTCCAAAGGTTTGGATTGATGAAAATAGTGACGATCGCTAGTATTGCAAAACCAATCCCAACATACCAGTAGGGTGCATCCAAGGTTGTTGAGCGTCCTGAAAGATTGACAATCCCGCGGAAAAGTGTACCCGCTGTAATAATCGCTACTGCCGAATTCCATAGATTTAGACTAATACGAGAGAAATGTGGGAGAACCTTGAGAAAGATTGCTAGTAGAATTCCTCCAATAAGAGGTACTGCAAATAAATAGTGCATATGAACAGAAGTTTCTCCAAAGCTGAATGCTTCGTAAATTCTAGAAAATGCAAAGAAGAAAATAGTGATTAGTGTATAAGAAATGACCGTTTTTTTAAATCGTTTTTTTCCAAAATTAGTAACCAATGTAGACAATGTCACTCACCGCCCTTTCTGAAATTTTGTTTCCACCAGTCGTTGGTTTATTGATAACATGACCGTTGAAGTAAAGTGTAGATGATCCACCACCATCAAGGTTGTAGGCTGTTTTTGCTCCATAAGATTTCATGACCTCAGCAAGCTGATAAAGAGAGAGACCTTCACTCTCAGAGGTACGTCCATCTGAAACCACGATGATATAGTGGTTTTCATCGATAATACCAATAGCTGTACGAGGATTTGAAGCCATGGCCTGTCCTACTTCTGTATTGGTATCAACTGCAATTTCACCATTTCGACCAAGGCTGGTCCAAAAGCCAAGAGATTGACGACACCGTCATTTACTAGTTGCTCAGCTGAGATCTGATCTTCGTATATAACCTTGAAAGAGCCGTCTTTATAAATAGCTAAGTCCCCATTACTAGAATCTTCACGAACAGTATCACGATAAACTACTCCATTACGGATAACATAACCTGTAGAGTTAGCACCATAGTAGTCTCCGTTTACCGCTAAAATGGCATTGTTGTCAGCTGCAGTTACAGAAGTTTTTGCAGTTACGTTAGTTCCATAAGCATTTTGAGCAAAGGCAGTTTTCAGATAATCTGATGAGCTCAGAGTAATATCAGCAACGTAGACTTGTGTATTATTGACCGTCGTTTCAGACAAATTGACAGTAATATTGTCATCTTTATAACTAGAGTCAGTGACAGTAGCTGTTTTAGCAGCTTGACTTGCTGCTGCAGCATTGGAACTTGAGCTAGTTGTAGCAACTGTCGAGATAGTTTCAGCGAGGACAAAGGTCTTTAGCATTGAGTAACTAAAGGATCCTGTCAAGAGTAGGCCAAGAACTGAGGCGTAAGCATAGCGTTTCTTTAAAAATTTCATAATACAGTTGATGTCCTTTCCTTAAAGATGAATTTCTTCTGCACTGTCCAAGAGACAGAGAAGAGAAGAATGCCAACGATAACTTTAGCAATCAGAAGGTTGATACCAAAGACTGTAAAGAAGAGACGAATCAGTAGCGTGTCTAAGACAAAGAGTCCGACTGCTAAACCAAAGTATCCCATCCCTGTTTTCACAAGGCTATCGTCGTTTTTAAAGACTAGTTTTTTTATTTGTAGAATAGTTAAAAATAGAGCTAGTTACACGAGCGACTCCGTTTGCTAGAAAGATTCGTAGACTCGTCGAAACCGTCGGCAAAATCAAGATTGCTAGAGCGTAAACGATATAGTCTACAACAAAGCTACTGAGAGATGATAAGGCAAATTTAAAGATATTTTTATAAATCATGAGCCCGTCTTGGATTGGACGGAAGTGTGAAGCCTCATTATCGTTGATATAGACAGTTTCAATCGGCACTTCTAGAATCTCGTATTCATTTGTTGCTTCGAGCAACATATTCATTTCATATTCATAACGTTGGCCTTCAATCTTAAGCATAAACGGTATCAAGTTTGTCGTAAATGCACGAAGTCCAGTTTGCGTATCTGTTACTCCTACTCCTGTTTGAAGCTTAAAGAGAGCTTTGGTTAAGCTGTTACCAAAACGGCTGCGGAGGGGAACTTTTCCAGAAAAGGCACGTACACCCAAGATTAGCTTGTTTGGATTTTCGGAAGCTTTATTAGCCGTGCGGAAAATATCCCATACCTTGTGCTGTCCATCCGCATCTGCTGTGACAACCGTACCATAAATGTTTTGTTCTTGGATATAAGTAAAGGCTGTTTTTAGAGCCTGCCCTTTACCTTGGTTCACTTGGTGACGAATGACAGTAGCAAATTGTTTTGCTTTATCAAAGATTTTTTTGGCACTCTGATGAACTGCCGTCGTCTATGACTAAGATATGAAAATCACTCTTTTCGTGAATTTTTTCGATGAGTTTGATAAGTTTATTATCTGGTTGATAAGCTGGAATGACTATGTAGTTCATATCGATACCTCTTTCTTTGAAGATGGTATAACTATACAGAACATCGCTTAAAAGATACCTTATATCAGTTTTTCTTTAAGAAATAGTTTAAAAAAACTTTAAGCTTAAAACAGTCAACTTTATTGCTTAATTAGAACTATGGTTTGAATTTTTCAGATAAAAAAATAAATATACAAAAATCCTCAAATAATAACTGTATTTGAGGATGTATCTTATCATACAATGAGAGTACTTAGTCTATTTTTTCTCTTAATCTTTCAACAAAGAGATAGGCTGCAGGGCAGGTTAGAGTATTTTTAATAGTAAGATTATTGATTTGGTAAATCTTCTTACGGTCAGTATGTGGAAATTCACGACAGGCTTTGGGACGAACATCGTAGATGGAACAGAGATTATCGCCACCTAAAAATGGACAGGGCATAGATTTGAAGACCTTATCTCCATCCTCGTCTACCTGCAAAAAATCAGCTTCAAAGGCTGGCAATTTCATTTTAAAGTACTTTGCAATACGTGTGATATCTGCTTCTTTGAAGTCTGGACCAAGACTCTTGCAGCAGTTAGCGCAGGCTGTACAATCAATTTCATTAAAAACTTCTTGATGGATTTCAAGCGCAATTTTATCTAAATTTTTAGGAGCTTTCTTCTTTAGATTTCCTAAAAACTTACGATGCTCTTTTTGTTTTTGCAAGGCTTGTTGGTGATAATATTCGATATCGATTTCTTTTGACATAGTTTCTTTCTAATTTTTAATGTTGATACATAAATAAAATTATGTCAAATGATTTAGAGACATAATTTTAACAATAATGGGTTTCTCCATGCAGGACGAAAACTACCGCTATACTATCATTCTTTCTAAAAAGGGTTTGATGCAGTTGGTTAAAATGCCTTCTATCCAAGATTTTTGTGCGGACGATAGATTCTCCGCATCTAAACAATCCTTTAGAAAATCACGTACCTGATCAGGTGCTATTTCAAATTCAAAAGCCTTCATTTTGTAGAAAAAGTCAAACAAAGCGTTAGAGAGATAGTCAGTTGAAAAATGGAATTTCTCCGGTTTTTCGATACATGATTAGAAGTCGAGAAAAGCGAGCTTTTTCTTCGGGTATATCCTTAAAATACGAGTTAAACAACCAGACTTGCTTTTGTTTTCTTTCAAGAGGATCTTGACTAGCAATGCGTTGATCCTTTTCGAGTTCTCTTTGGTACTGTTTTGATTTTATAGAACGTTCTGTCCGATTTTTACCGAAGAGAATCTTTTCCCACTGGCGTTCCTCTAGAGTCAGTGTTTCGCTCAGTCCAAAGTAATCCTGATAGGCACGTTCAGCTGGTCCCATTGCTAGAACTAGGTTATCCGCATATTGTTTAGCAATCTTGTCTCGCTTCTTTCGCTCCTTTTCAGCCTTGATTCGAAGTTCCTGCTCATAGTCAATTTTTTCTTTTCCTAGTTTAACAAGATAGAGTTGATCGTCAGATTTTCCAAGTAGAAAGGGTTTGATAAATTTTTCAAGGACTTCCTCCATACGAGTTTTCTTCAAAGGCTCTGCCCTACTCCAACTTCCACCTTGAAAAACTTCCAAAAAGAGTTGATAATCCTTTTCTGGTGAAAATTGATTACCTCGATTTGACTTAAAAGCTCCCTTTTCCCATAGCCAGTTGATCAGTCGCTCATCAAAATCCGTTTTATTAACTCGAATGGCCTCTTTTTTTCTGGGCCTTTCTGGTTAGATTTTCAAGCTTTCTGAGAAGTTTTTCTTCCTCTTCTAGCTGTTGATCTAGGCTAATTCTTTGGAAATGACGCACACAGTCACTCCCAATGGGAAAAAGTCGTTTGCCAGTAACTCCGTTAAAAAGTTCATAAGCATACTTAATAGCATTACCGCAGACACAATTGCTTCGACCGATTCCATTAAAAATCAAGGAAACTTCACTCCACTCTTTGGTAGCTTGTTCCCAAGTATCGGCTTTAGAGGCCTCTAAAACTGCATCATATAAGTTTTTTCTAACAGGAATGGACATGATGTCTCCTTTCTTTTTAAAGTTTAACGACTTCTACTTGGTCTTTACCAAGTAGAATCAAATATTTCTCAACTGTTTCTATCTGATATGAACGAGATAGAGCCTCTGCATAGAGAGCTAATTGTCCTCGATAGCGTTCAATAAGCTGACTAGCATGCTCATAACGGTCTGTCTTGTAGTCAAAGAGAGCAATTTTATCATCGTAGAGGAGATAACCATCTAAGATTCCACGGACAACAAAGTTTCCTGGCTCTTCTCGTCTCTCTTTAACATTGAAAAAGGTTGTTCTCGATAAAGTTTATCTTGATTTGCAAGAATCTCTTGACCGAGATCTGTATCAAAGAAGGATAGGATTTTTTCTAGATTGATTTTGGATTTGACATCCGAGCTTACTTGAACTTGCTCTAAAGCCTCTGTTAAAGTCTCTAAAGTGGGTTTCTTAGCTAGATTAATTCTCTGCATGAGTTCATGGGTAGCACTACCAATCTCAGCACCAGTAACTTTCTTAGTTTTAGAGAAATCAGGAAGCTTGAATTGAACCGTACTTTCTTTTAGTTGACTTTGACCAGCAACTACGACTCCTTCCATATCCATGACTGGTTCATAAAACTTCTTAATCTGACTTGGGGTTTGTACACTTGGAAGATTGATTGCTGCACGGTGGATTTCGTTATAGACTTCCACTTCTTTCAGCATTTGTAAAGCTTCCTTGATGGCATCAGATTGACGGTTGTCTGCTTGGGATTGGTCTTGGAGGTGGCTTTTATTTTCCAATTCTCCGATAGCTTCTTTGGTTAAGTCTTCTTCACCCTCAAAGCGCACAGTGAAATGCAAATCCTCCTTAGAAAATGCTTGATAAATAGCCCAAATCCAATCTTGGAAATTACTAGCATCTAGTCTAGTTTCTCGAGTCAAAAGACCTTGCCCATTTGTCGGATATTCTTTAGATTCTAACTTTTCACGAGAACCTTTTCCAACTAAATATAATTTTTTCTCAGCACGTGTCATGGCTACATAAAGTAAACGCATGAGTTCAGAATAACTTGCTAATTGGAGCTCTTCTTCATTTTGAGTATAAGTCAAGCTTGGAATAGATAACTTAATAGTAGATGGAACGTATTCCTCTTTGGCATCTGTAGCAACTCTAGCAACATACTTGAGACCAAGGCCATTTTTACGACTTAGGATGACCTCAGACATGGAATCTTGCTTGTTGAATTGCTGATCAATATTAAGGATAAAGACATAAGGAAACTCAAGGCCCTTACTTTTATGAATACTCATAAGTTCTACAGCATCCTTAGGCGGTGCCACAGCGACATTGGCAAGATCATGCTGGGCTTCCAAGACTTGGTCAATCATTCGAATAAAGCGAGATAATCCCTTGAAATTACTCTTTTCAAACTGATCAGCTCGTAAAGCTAAGGCATAGAGGTTAGCCTGTCTGGCCTGTCCATTTGGTAAAGCACCGACATAGTCATAGTAAAAGCGGTCGCTATAGATTTTCCAAATGAGATCATAAAGTGAGTGCGTTTTAGAATACAAACGCCAAGCCTGGACGGTTTCCATGAAAAAGTCTAACTTTTTGTGTAATTTAGTCTTAATTAAATCCTTTTGGAAGCTAGTTTGCGCTTGAGCATTGACTAGTTTTTCATAAAAATTTTCTTGAGGTTTTTCTTCAGATTTTTGAAGAGCTAGACGAGCTAATTCATCCTCATCAAAGCTAAACATTGGAGACTTCATTAGAGCAACCAAAGCGAAATCTTGAAGAGGGTTGTGGATGACACGAAGAGTATCCAACATAACCTGGACTTCTAGGGATTGTAAATAGTTTGCTTGAGCACCGTCTGTCTTGACAGGAATACCATATTCAGACAAGGCGAGCAGAACTTGATCATTACGACTTCGACTAGCAGTTAAGAGAGCCATGTCCTTGAAAGGTACACCCTTATCATTATGAAGGTGAATTATCTCCTTGAGCACCATTCGCATTTCACCAGTCAGTTTATTAGTTGCAAATTCCTCCTCATCATCAGAATCGCTATCATCATCCTTATCGTACAAGAGAACTTCTGCCTTGTTTTCTGGATTTGATTGAATATCAGTATTTCCAAACAAGTTGATGCATACCGTCATAAGATATCTCTCCTACTTCCTCGTCCATAAGGTGTTTAAAGACATCGTTCGTAGCATCAAGAACCTCTGAACTGCTCCGGAAATTTTCTTTAAGCAGAATTAACTGACCTTCTTTGTTATCTTGAGCGAAGCTGTGGAATTTTTCGTTGAAAATTTGGGGATCTGCCTGTCTAAAACGATAAATAGACTGCTTAATGTCACCCACCATAAAACGATTATGACCGTTTGAGAGGAGTTCTAGCATTCTTTCCTGGATGTGATTGGTATCCTGATATTCATCGACCATGACTTCATGGAAGAGTTCCTGATACTCTTGACGAACCTGTGGGAAGTTTTCCAAAATCTCAATGGTATAGTGGCTAATATCAGCAAATTCGAAGGCATTTTCTTCGCGTTTTCGTTGTCGATAGGCATCAACAAAATCTCTCATGAACACTTGGAATGTCTTTGCCAAGTCCCAGGACTCTTGATGATAATCTTCTTGGAATTTTAGTAAAGTGATTTGATCATTGAGTGCAATCAGCTTCTCAAATTTTGCTTTTCTCTCTTGGTTGTAGGTTTCTTTCAAGTCTCGCAGTTCGGCCTTACGACTGGCATTTGTGAGAGCTTTACCATTCTTAGCTTTAGAAATATTTACAACTCGCTCTAAAACTTCTTGGTATTGTTCAAAAGTAGATTCATGAGTTAAAGAGCTGATTTCATCAAGTACTTGTTGAACAGACTCTAAATAAGCTGCTTTACCAAATTCCTTGGCATCATTATCCAAATGGTAACGGAAAAAGCTTTCTAAATCCCAAAGTCTTTCTTTTATATCCTCTGCAAGGTTTTCTTTAGCAACGGTAAAATCAGCCTCTTCAAAGCCTTTCAGAAAGGAATCTTCTAGCCAAGCCTGAGGATTGCTGGTAGATTGTAAAAAGTCATAAATCATATAGACCTGTTTACGCAGTCCACGCGCATCTTTACTCCTACCAGCAAAGTTCTTGATCAATCGACTAAAATCATCTTTCTCCTTGTCTTGGTAATGACTTTCAAAAACTTGTCTAAAAACCTCATTTTTTAAGAGAAGTTGTTCACTTTCGTTCTGAAGGATACGAAAGTTTGGAGCAAGGTCTAGTAGATATCCATGCTTGGCCAGGAATTTTTGGGTAAATGAGTCCATGGTTCCAATTGCAGCATTGGGTAAATCGGCTAATTGTCTACCAAGATGTTTTTTTAGTTCCACATCTTGCGTTTCTTGGATCTGTTGGCTGATTTTCTTTTCCAAGCGTTCTTTTAACTCGGTTGCTGCCTTAACGGTAAAGGTAGAGATAAAGAGTTGGTGGATTTCTACGCCACGCGCTAACTGGTCAAGAATCCGTTCAGCCATGACAAAAGTTTTTCCTGAACCAGCTGAAGCTGAGACAAGGATGTTTTGTCCAGAGCTATAAATAGCTTGAATTTGTTCAGCTGTTTTCTTAGGTTTCTTGTTAGACTGAGCTTCTGCTATTTGTAACTCTTTAATCTCTTCTTGAGATAAATTTCATCGCTCCAACTCCTCTCTGATTTTATTAAACCATGCTTCCTTGTCATTGCTCTTAGCTACCTTATCTAACATTCTAGCCTGACCTAGATGATAATTAGCTTCAAAACCTGTAATAGACTGATATTGCTGAACATAGGGCGCAATGCTTCTACCGTTTTCTGTATATGGATTGATAGCAAATTGACCAGATAAAATCTTCTCTGCTGCCTTTTTGTAGATAAGGGCATTATAGTCCAACAATAACTGGAATTCCTCATCAGACAACTGATAAGTCTTGTTTTTATTGTAAAACTCTCCAAGGTTTTTTATCTCTTTTTCAAGAAAGAGACCTTGGTATTTCATGCTCTTATTCGTTTCTGCTACTGCTTTAGAAAGAGTTTTAGCAGTTTGTAATGACTGAATTGGTTCAGCCATTTCTAGGTACATAGCACCAAAGAAGTCTCTATTCCCTTCTTTTTTAAGTGCAGCAAGATAAGTCGTCAATTGCGAGTTAAGACCATTATAAAACATAGGAAACTTAAACTGAGTCAAAGAAGACTTATAATCTACAACACCGATAGCATCAGAAGTTTTCAAACGGTCAATTCGGTCAACCTTACCACGAACATAGAGATTTCGACCATTATCTAGCTGAATAAAGGCTTGTTCCTTGCCACCAAAGACTGCCTCTTCCTGAATCGTTTCAACATCCGCATTATGTCGAAGAATATGTCCAGTAGCGCGTGCGACATCTAAGAGGACTTCCTTAGTAAATTGAGCCTCCAAACTTTCCTGATAAATAGCTTGAAACTCACGTTCTTGACTGGTTTCAGAGATAGCTTGTTCTAAACGACGATCAAAGGATTCATCGCTCGGCATTTTCAATGCCCGCTCAAATATACGATGCAAGAAATTCCCATGGCTTCGAGCATCAGGTTTCAGACGCAATTCTTCTTGCAAGCTAATACATAACGAAGGTAATAACTGTATTCATTACGGTAAAACTCCGTTAGTCCAGAAGTAGATAGATAGAAATCTTGATCTTCAGGATACAAGGCTTTCAAAGTTTCAGAATCTAAAGCCTTGCTTTTCGGACTTGTTGGTAAGACGGGATTTTCCAAACCTTGGCCTTCCAACTTTTTACCCATCACACGAGCTAAAACTTTGACAAAGGTTAAGTCTTGGTCACTTGTCTCACTCTCGCCTTGCTGATGATAGGCAACCAGACTAGACAAAAGGCTGTGATAAGAACCAATATCATCCTTTGTTAGATTTTTTCGGTCAATTCTCTTTTCAATCTTGCTAAAACCAAAGTCTTGTAATTCTTTCAGATATACCGACTCTTTACTCTCATTTTCATTGAGCAAACTTGGTGCTGATAAGACCAATTCCTTCCTAGCAGAGTTGACCAAAGAAAGCATGGTATAGCGATTCTTCTTGAGGTTTTCTTGACTTGCAATCAGTAATTGAGAACCTTCTTGAGTTGCTCGGTTCAGCACTTCTCTTTCTTCATCGCTCAACAAACTGGTGTTTTGAGCAATTTTTGGCAGGTGATCTTGAGTTAAGCCAAGTGCATAGATGTACTCAGATGTCAAGGGTGCAATCAAATCATAACTTTGCACCAGAACAGTATCTACCGTTGCTGGGATTGTACGATAATTGGACAAGCTCATGCCTGAATGAAGCAAAGCCAAGAAATCATCCAAAGTAACCTGGGAACCTTCAAACACGGTTGCAAATTGCTCCATTACGTGGCAAAATGCTTTCCAGACCTCCTCTTGTCTTTCTTGCTCTGCTACTTCCATCGTTGCAGATAAGGTTTGTAACTGCTTGGTCAAATGAGCTTCCTTCAAAAAGTTGTTCCATTTTGCAAGAAGATTCTCAGCTTTTTGCTTACGACTAGATAATAAAGTTTCTAGTGGATTTAGAACACGAACACGAAGCTTGTTTAACTTCTCTAAATCAAATTTCCCATGATGATTTTTGTGAATTCTTGTTTAAAACTAGAAAGACCATCAATACCTAGATAACGAAGATATTGTTCAAAGCTATCAATTTCCTCTTGGTTAAGGTCAGTATACAAGCCAGTGCGTAAGAGATTAATCAAATCTTCTTGACGAAAATTGTATCGTTTCAAACGCCCGATGGATTCTACGAATTGAGTTAGAGGATGATGAGCCATGGAATCACTCTTGCCCAGATAAAAAGGAATCTGATATTGATTAAAAATTGTCTGCAAGGACAGTTTATAGGACTCTACGTCACCAAGTAGGATTCGAAAATTCTTATAGCTAAGTTTTGGCTCTTGGTGCAATTTCTGACGAATACTACGAGCAACTAACTCCAACTCTTCTTTTTGGGTCAGACAAGACCAAATTTGCAAATCTTCTCTATCATTATCATCCACTTCTAAGCTACTTTCAGAATAATCATAAGCACTTTCCAGTAATCTTGAAGCCTTGGCAAAGGCATCTTGTTTTTCATGTTCTCGACAGGCATCTTCTGCCTTGGTCTGATATTTAAAGGCCAAATGTCTCAAAAACTCAACACTGGCTTGATAGAGGTTACCTTCACTAAATGGACTGGTGTAGGATTTTTTAGTTGCATATACACCAATGATAATCTCAACACCCTTACGATGGAGCAAATCCACTAGGTGTTCTTCTTCTGCAGAAAATCGGGTAAAACCATCAATGACTAGGGCAATCTGACTAAAATCACTACTTACTTTATTTTCTTCGATAGCATTGATCAGATATGATAATTGACTCCCTTGCGAAACTTGACCTTGATTCAGATAAGCTGTTACTTTTTCAAAAATTAAGAGTAAATCAGAACGTTTATCAGCATCTGTCAAACTTTCCAAGTCCAAAAAACTCATCTTTGCAGTTGAAATTTCATGATAAATCTCAATCAGTTGTTGGATGAATTGCGGACCTTGCTTAATAGCCCCGTAAACACGCAAATCCTTAGCGTCTATCTCAGACAAACATTTATAAAAAACCATACCCAGACCAATATCATCGAGACTTGACTTCGCGGGTATATCGTTTAAAACCAGATAACGAGCCATTTGAGCGAAGCGCGTGACTGTGATCGCAAAAGAAGCCTGCTGACTCAAGCACTCCAGCACGGCACGTTCCTTTTCAAAAGAAAGAGAGTTAGGGGCGATATAAAAGACTCGTTTGCCTTGGTAAACTAGTCCTTGAGCCTCCTTGGTTAGGATTTCTGTCAAAGAAGTCCGAATGTCGGTATAAAGTAGTTTCATCTCTGCCTCATTTGATTTTTTCATTACCTTTCATTATACCATTTTTTGACTGCTAATCCTATAAATAGAGAGTTCTTAAACTACTGATAAAAAGTAAAATGCCAGAAATTTCCGGCATTGATCGATAAGCACTAACTTCATGAAAATAGATTTACCCATAATTCCCAAAATGCAGCAATGTTGATCATGATGTGAAGTAAAATGGGATAATAGAGAGAGTGAGTTTTTCGGTAGAGGAATGCACAAATTGCTCCTCCGCTTGCATAGGTGAAAAAGGCAAGTGGTGTTATACCATCAGAAACATGCACATAGCCAAAGACACAGGCTGATAGTAAAACATCTCCATACCAAGGTGAATCTTTCAAAAATGTATTCATGAGAACTCCTCGATAAACCAATTCTTCTGTAATTGGTCCTAGCAGACAAGTAATAAGCAATAAATATAGTAACTCTTGTCTCCCTGTCATCTCAACTAATTCATTTAAAGCCATTTGATTGGACGTTGCTGGGGTTAAAAAGGAAAACACAATACCTGAAAGATGATTGACTCCATAAGCAAGAAGCAAATAAACTGGATATCTCCATTTCCACTTCAACTCAAGAATTTTCCTACCTTCGAATACTAGTAAATAAAGAATAGCTAGAAAAGTAACGCTAAACTCTAAAAAAGCAAGAATCTGAAAAAATTCTCGACTGGCAGTCACAAACCTAGCTGAAAAGTGATTAAAAATCCACCAAAACCATGTCTTCCTATAAATAATTACTAATAAAGCTAGTAAAATCTGTACTGTTCTTCTTTTCATGATAAAACCTCTGCTTTTTTATCCACTATCAGTATATTGCGAGTTTAGTATAGCATATTTTTTTAAAATACCCTTGTCAAATCATGAATTGTAATTGAAACGTCCTAAATTGACATAGTAATCCTTATTTCCTCCAAAATATGCTATAATATAGACAAAATACGTGAAAAGGAAATACTATGATTAAATTACTTGCTCTGGATATGGATGGAACTCTACTCAATGAAGCCAAGGAAATCCCTCAGGCTCATATTGACGCCATTCATAAGGCTATCGACAAAGGCGTCAAACTGGTTCTCTGTACTGGTCGTCCACTCTTTGGAGTCCTCCCATATTATAAGAAACTAGGTCTGGATTTGGAAAATGAATACGTCATCGTCAACAATGGATGTTCTACCCACCAAACCAGTGATTGGGGACTGGTTGACTGGCGGGAACTTAGCAAACCAGACATCGAATATCTGAATGACCTTGCTGAAAAGAGTGAGGTTCAATTAACTCTCTTTGATGAAGAGCACTACTTCGTTCTTGGAGGTAAACCAAATCCTATCGTTCAATATGATGCCACACTTGTTTTCTCTGACCTGACTGAAATCTCACTGGAAGAAGCTACTAGCGGGAAGTATCGTATGTTCCAAGGTATGTTTTTAGGGACAAAAGAACAGACAGATGACTTTGAACAACGATTTGCTGATGAACTTTGTCAAAAATTTAGCGGTGTTCGTTCACAACCAGTGATCTATGAAGCAATGCCACTCGGTACAACCAAGGCCTTTGCTCTTTCTCGTTTGGCTGAAATTTTAGATATCCAACCTTCTGAAATCATGGCTATGGGTGATGCCAATAACGACATTGAGATGTTAGAGTTTGCTGGGCTGGGGATCGCCATGGGAAATGCCAGCGACCACGTAAAATCTCTCGCTGATGCCGTAACTTCCAGCAATGAAGAAGATGGTGTTGCACGCGCTATTGAGAAATATATTTTGTAGAAAATAAGCCCAGTCAACTAGTATTTCTAGCCAACTGGGCTTTTATTTTTTAGAAATTTGAAAACTTTAGAAACTCTTTAGAAATGCTTGACGATTCTTTGATATCTATGCTTTTATACTAGAGTTATAAAAAAATAAAACATCTTAAAGGTTAAAGGAGAAAACTATGAAAAACAGTCCTCGAAATACATGGCTTGTCCAAACAATTTGGCAAACAACCTATTCTACAAGATCTTAGTCTCTCAGTTAAAGAAGGAGATGTCTATGGACTTATCGGAAAAAATGGTGCTGGTAAAACAACTCTGATTAAAATCATTACCCAATTATTATCTGCTGACCATGGAACTATTTCCCTCTTTTCCAGTCAAGGGTATAAGGAGTGCACGAAAGCCCTATCTCGAGTAGGTTCAGTCATTGAATCCCCAGTAGCTCACAATCATTTAACAGCCTATCAAAATCTAAGATACTATTGTACGATTCGACATATCCCAAATGCTGATCAAGTCATTCAGGAAACATTAAAGTATGTGGGGTTAACAGATACAGGTAGAAAAGTTTTTCGAGATTTTTCTCTTGGGATGAAACAACGCTTAGGCATTGCTATTGCCCTCCTATCAAAACCAGACTTTCTCATTCTTGATGAACCCATCAATGGTCTCGACCCAATCGGTATCAAAGAGTTTCGTCAAATGATCCAACGTCTGAATCAAGAACTAGACATAACAATTCTCATCTCCAGTCATATCTTGTCAGAACTCTATCTGGTTGCCAATCGCTTTGGAATTCTGGATCAAGGAAGAATCATTCGAGAAATCAGTAAGACCGAATTTGAGACATTGAATGAAGACTATATTGTTCTAAAAACAAGTGACAAAGAAAAAGCTAGCCAAATCTTAAAAGACAAAGTGCATCTTGAATTTAAAGTTGTTAATTCAGATAATGAAATTCATATTTTTAGTCATGAACAAGATGTTAAACGCATTCTCAAAGAACTTACTCTAGCAGATGTCGCTGTGGATGAGATTTACTATGCTCGTCAAAATCTTGAAGAATACTTCACACAATTAGTAAAATAGGAGGAAAACCATGATACATACAATTCAAGCAGACTTTTACCGTCTTTTCCGTTCCAAAGGTTTTTGGATTACAGAGCTCGTTCTCTTTGCACTCATGTTAATGGGAGCTACTTTCGGAGCTACAGGCAAGTTCATATCAGTCAGTACAAGTACAAACGTGGAAAGCGAACTACCTAGCAAGGGATGGGATGGTATACAAGCCCTTATTAACACCTCTAGCAATAGCTCAAACCTAGTTTTCCTCTGTATTATCCTTGCTTGCTTAGTTCTAGGAGTTGATCTTATCGGAAAACTCTATAAAAACAGTTTGACAGTGGGTGTTTCTCGCACAGAATTCTTCCTAGCCAAGTCTGTAGTATTAGCAAGTATCGCTCTAATGCAAATTCTTGTTAGCCTAGTTATTGCTTTCGTACCAGCGACTATCCTAAACGGTCTTGGTACGATGCCAGAAGGATTTATTGGCAATCTCCTTCTAACAATTTCTCTTCAATTTCTCTGCATTCTAGCTTGGCTATCTATTGTTTCCTTCATTCTCTATGTGACTCATTCTTATTTGGCTGTTTTCATTGGCTATTTAATCAGTTCTACCTTACTTTCAATGCCAATGCTTATCTTTCCAGATATCGAGATTTTGCGCTATTTATCCTTGAACTTTGCCTATGCCATGACTGACTATAGCCAGGCCATTCTATATACCGTTATCGTTACTGTAACCATTATTCTACTCTTTACCATTAGTGGACTTGCTGTTTTCAAGAAGAAAAGCTTATAAAAATGACCTCCTCTTTTCAAAAAGAGGAGGTTCCTTGTTTTAAAAGAGTATCTTAACTGTAAACCAGGCACCATCTGTACCTAGTTGTAGTTCTGCTCCAAGGAGATGGGATAGTTCTTCAGTAATATACAGACCTAAACCAGAGGATTCTTCTGTATCTGAGAGGTTTTCAGAGTAAAATCGCTGACTGAGATTTTCAATTTTGCGAATGGGTTGTTTGACCAGATTTGAAATTTCCAAACAAATGTGATTGTCCACTTCCTTCAAAGAAAATCTCGCTTCATCCTTACCATGTTTTAAAACATTGCCAATGAGATTTTGCAACATACGGTCTAATAAATCCGAATCTGTCAGTAAATACAAACCAGGTTCTACTTGCAAATCAAGGTTAATCTTTGCCGTCTGAAATGAATCATAATAGGTCAGCAGTTTTTGCGTCATAAATGTCGAGACTTCTAACTCAGATAAGTCATGTTTAACTGCTCCTTCCATTAACCGACGATAGTCCAAAAGAGCCTCTAGACGTTTTGAAACTTGATTGAGATGATGGGAAATTTTTTTCAAACTCTCAGACTCAGGATTTTCTGTTTTAAGCAATTGCTGAGTATAACCGGACGCAATCGTTAAAGGCGTCCGAATATCATGTGCAATATTGCTAATAGCCATGTCTAAAGTCTGCTTTTTCACGTTTTCATAATCAAGCGTGACTGCTCAACTTCTTGAAAGAGATGATTGATTTGCTGGTAAAGATGTAAAAAAATCCTTGGAGAAAGTTGACACTCCGATTCTCTTCATACTTCCAGTCAGAATCTTATCTTCAATCTGTTGGCTCAAGTTAACGAGTGCTAGATGATAGCGAATCAACCATATCGTCAATAGGATAATGACCAGCACTAGCAAAGATAGTAAAAATATAAATCATCGCTCATCTCCTTTTAACCGAACACCAACTCCCCAGATAGTTTCAATATACTCTTGCTCTGGATCCAGTTGGCCTAATTTTTTACGGAGATTACTTAAATGAGTGTTGAGAGTATTATCGCCTGGTAAATAAGTATCCTCCCAGACCAATTCATAGAGTTCTTCTTTCGTAAAAATTTTCTTAGGATGTCCCAGTAAGGTTTGTAGTATCAAACATTCTTTCTTAGCTAGGCGAATAGTTTCCTGGCTATTTTTGATTTCAAAACTATCTGCATCAAATTGAATATTTTTTAACTGTTGAATCAACTTGTCAGCATTTTCGATTTCAGCTGCTTGCTTGTCACTATTTTGACGTAATTGTACCGTAACTCTCGCAAAAACTTCATCCAAATCAAAAGGCTTCACAATATAATCATTAGCACCATCTAAGAGATATTGACTGATGAGCTTTTTATCGCTTAGGGCAGTTAGCATGATGACAGGAACTGAGCTATCTTTTTCTAACGGCTTTTTAAAACTTGATCGCCATTTTTTTCCCGGAAGCATAATATCTAGCAAGATTAGATCAATGCCACCTTGTTCAAATCGAATCATTCCTTCAGTACCAGAAAAAGCTTGAATCACCTCGTGTTCCTTAGAAAGAAGAGTTTTCAAAATTTCTTGAATCTCATTATTATCTTCAATGATAAGTATTCTAGCCATAAACACCAACCTTTCTAATAGTATTATATCATGTTTTTTTAGGAATTTAGGATAAAGAAAAACTCTCCCTCATAACTAGATACGAAGAAGAGTTTACTTTATGTTTTAGAATAAAGCTGTCAATGCGGTAATAATTCCAAAAACAATACCTGGTGCATTGGCTGCTGCCAAAGGAATATCACGTTCTTTTTTAAAGAGTCCGTAATATACCCAAAGACTGCAGTTAATTGCAGCTACTGCTGGTTGGATAAAGTTTCCTTTTTGACCCGCAAGGTTGTTCATAATTTGAGGAATATATGAGATATACATCATAACAGACATAAAGGTTGCAATCCAACCTAATGTTTTCATTTGTTTTTCAGTCATTTTCTTCTCCTTTCAAAAACAGTTTCAATTATACACTATTTGTTTTAATCGTGTAAGCAAAAAACTTTTTTGTTAAGAAAATGTAAATTATCACAATCTTGTGATAAGAGGAACAGAAAAAATCCCCCTTGTTATTGCAAGAGGGAATCTTATTCGTTTAGAAAACTTACTTCTTCTCAATCGGTGCTACACTGGCTAGGAGTTTTTTGAGGCCGACTTCTGGGAAATTGATTTTCAATTCCTGAGTAGATCCACTTCCTGAAACTTCTAGAACAGTTCCTTCACCCCATTTCTTATGAAGGGCAATATCACCAATAGACCAACTTGTCTCACTAGAAGCCGATTTAGAACCAGCTGAAAACTGCCCAAAAGGTAGTCCTTTTGATTCAATTGTTCTTGGTGCTGCATTACGTTTGCGATCTTGTAGAGCTTGAGCTAGACTCATTCCCTTACCGAAAGCTGTTCCTCCACTAGTATAGAAGCTTTTAAAAACTTGTATTAGCAGGACGAGCCAAGCCTTGATAAGTTAACAAATCTGAACTAATCTCATTGATAAAGCGTGTTGGGCGATTATAGTTCGTTCGACCAAACAGCAAGCGTGAGTTAGCATTAGTCAGATAGAGAATTTTTCTCTGCGCGCGTGATACCGACATAGGCTAGACGGCGTTCCTCTTCTAGTTCATCCATGTCTTCTGCTGCACGACTAAGTGGAAAGACATTTTTCTTCCATCCCAATCAAGAAGACAACTGAAACTCGAGTCCCTTGGCCGCATGGAGCGTCATCAAGGTTACTTCTGATGTTTCCTGACTGCCAGAGTCTGTATCTGCAATCAAGGCCAAATCGTTCAAGAAGCGACTGAGCTTATCCAAGCCAGTTTCTTCTTCCTGATTATCTGGATTATCATCAAAGTTCTTGGTAACAGAAAGGAACTCTTCAATATTTTCAACACGAGCCTTGCTTTCCAAAGTCGCTTGAGCATTGAGAATATCCACGTAGCCTGTCTTTTTCCAAGACTGCTTCCACTAACTCAGTAATGGTTAATTGATCCAGTTGCTCCCGCAAATCAAGAATCATATTGGCAAAATCCCAGATTGACTGGGCTGCCTTACCTTTAATCCCTGATAACATGATGTTAGCTGAAGCATCAAGCATCGACATGTTTTGTAGGTTGGCAAAGTCACGGATTTTCTCTACTGTTCCTGGTCCAATGCCACGTTTTGGTTCATTGATAATCCGCTCAAAACTAATATTATCACTCAAATTGGCAATGAGGTTCAGATAAGCGATTATATCACGGATTTCCTTACGGCTATAGAACTTAGTTCCACCGACCATAGTATAAGGAATATTAGACTTGAGCAGAGCTTCTTCAATGGTACGAGACTGGGCATTAGTACGGTAAAGAACTGCAAAGTCCTTGTGAAGGAAGTTTTGGCTTCGACCAAGTTCATCGATGGTTTTAGCAACAAAGACAGCCTCGTCTTGTTCATCACTAGCACGATAGTAGACAATCTGTTCCCCATCCGCATTTTGAGTCCAGAGATTCTTAGGACGACGATTTTTATTGTTTTTGATGACATCATTAGCTGCTTGGAGAATGGTCTTGGTTGAGCGGTAATTTTCCTCCAATAAAACAACCTTGGCTTGAGGATAATCCTTCTCAAAATCCAAGATATTCTGCATATCAGCACCACGCCAACCGTAGATAGACTGGTCAGCATCCCCTACTACGCAGATATTTTGGAAACGAGAAGCCAAGAGTTTAACGAGTTGATACTGGGCGTGGTTAGTATCTTGATACTCATCAACGTGGATATACTGGAACTTCTGTTGGTAATAAGTCAAAACATCGGGATTTTGATCAAAGAGACGCAGAGTCAACATAATCAAGTCATCAAAGTCCACCGACTCTGACTGACGAAGTTCTTTCTGATAGGCCGTATAACACTTAGCTACAATTTGCGTGTACATATCTCCTGCCTGGGCAGCATAAGCAACATCGTCAATCAGATCATTCTTAGCATTGGAGATGGTTCCCAAAATAGTGCGTTCATTCCATTTTTTAGGATCCAAGTTCAACTGCTTGAGAATGCGTTTCATGAGCGTTCGCTGTTCTCCAGGATCCACAATCGTGAAATTGCGATTATAGCCAATGTGGTCCGCATCGCGTCGTAGGATACGCACGCACATAGAGTGGAAGGTCGCAATCAAACAATCCTGAGTAGCTGGATTGAGTCCATAAGCACGCTCCTTCATTTCACGTGCAGCCTTATTGGTAAAGGTAATCGCTAAGATATTCCATGGATTGACCATCTTTTCATCAATTAAGTAGGCAATACGGTGGGTTAAAACACGAGTCTTACCAGAACCCGCCCCCGCCATGATCAGCAAGGGTCCTTCTGTGGTTTGAACGGCCTCGGATTGACGGTCATTCATCCCCTTTAATAATTCGTTCATTTTCTCTTCCTTATTCTTCAAGTCAATGTTTCTATTATATCAAAAAAGTTTGAAAATAACTTTTCTTAGGAGCCTTCTGATTATTTTAGTTGGCAAGACAAGAAAAGGCTGGGACAAAAGTCCTAGCCTCTTAATTCTCTTTTGATTATCGAGCAAGACGCAGTGGTTGAGTGGGCTCTACTACGCTGATTTCATCAGCTTTTACAGCCCTACTCAACTGTGCGGAGGTGGGACGACGAAATCAAATTCTAACGAATTACCGATTTCTTATACGAAAACTCAAAAGAGCGCAAAAAGACTCCCCTTGTGATATAATGAAGGTGAAAAAATTGTATTAGGCTACTGGCTCGTCTCTAGTAGCCTTTTTTGTAGCACAAACTCCTGATAAGTGAGATTTTCTTTCAAAAGGATATAAGCTATTTTAAGAAGTTGATGTGCGAGTGCAATAGTTGCTTTTTGCGATCCTCTCCTACTTTGAATTTGGTAATAACGCTCTGCTAGTGGACTTCCTTTTTGTCTTTTTGCCGCAAAAACTGCTTGACAGAGACACCTTTTTAAATAGGAATTGCCATGTCTGATTTTTGTGCTCCTCTTTTTACCGGCACTTTCATTATTTCCAGGACACAAACCAGCCCAGGAAGCGAGATGTCCAGCTGTTGGAAACTGGCTCATGTCTACCCCAATTTCCGCTATGATCACAGAGGCTGTAATAAGATCCATACCAGGAATAGAATCTAGGATTTCCACTGGTCTCTCATAGAGATTTAGATAGCCGTTTATACGCTCTTCCAAACAATCGATTTGTTTTTGATAAAAATCGTAAATCTCTAAGGACTGACCTAACATAAAACGATGATGAGCCGAAAAGTACCCATCAAGTGCCTCAAGGAGTTGGGGAACTTTTCTTTTCAAACTGGTATAAACAGATTGATGGATCATTCTTGGGGTAAGGGGCGTCTCATCAATAAGCAGCTGCAGTAAGTTTTCGACCAGAAGTACCCATGATATCTTCTATGTAGGTTGTCAGCTTAATACCTCCTGATTGGAGGATTTTATGGATCCGATTGGTCTCACGATTACGACTCTCTACATAGTGTTTCCGTTGTCGTGTTAGCTCTCTCAATTCTTGAATGGTTTCATCAGGAACGAAACTGCGAGGGAGCAGGCCGATTCGTGTTAATTGGGCAATCCAGTGAGCATCTTTCTTATCTGTTTTTTTGACCTGGAATAGCTTTCATATGAGCAGGCTGTGCTAGGATGAGTTCAAAGTCATCACAGAGTTCATGCCAGACAGGTCTCCAGTAAACTCCTGTGCTTTCCATGCCGACGGCTTCTACATGAAATTGAGTGAGAAAAATCATGACAGGCTTTTTAATCCTTTTGTCGTTGTATCAAACTGAGTCATTTCACGCTTTTGGACGAGTAGAAGTGAGCGGCCCATGTAGAATACAAACCACAACAGTAGCTTGATGGACATCAATACCTGCACAAGATTGATAGAGAACATCCATTGTGATTCCCTCCATTTATAAAGTCAGAGAGCTTGTCTACCGATAACGTTGTCGTATTTTTATACTCATGCTCAAGGCGATATTTTGGGGTACTCGTCGGTAGAGTGGATTAGTTTGTCCCGCGAAAGTGATATTCAAGAAATTATCAACCACAAAGCCCTCACTTAGATTATACTTCTAAATGAGGGCTCTTGTCTTTATTTTCGTGTTTCTGTGGGTGACGGCTATGTCGTCATGGCTGTCTGTCCCACTCTCAGTAATTCTTCTATTAGTCCTTTATAGACTGCAAAAGCGTCATTAGGGCTTGGGCAGAACGACGTCCTGCTTCTACGATAAATTCATCAAAGGAAACGGATGCTTCATGGTTGGCATTGTCACTCATGGCACGAACGACTAAGAAAAGGAAGGTTCAAAGCATAAGCTGCTTGAGCAATAGCTGCCCTTCCATCTCTACAGCAAGAACTTGAGGAAAATGTTCTTTTATCGCTTTGATTTTATCTTCTCCAGCAATAAAACTGTCTCCTGTCGCAATCAAACCTAAATGCCAAGTTTGGTCCAGTTTAGACAAACTCTCTTGAATCAAGCTGATAAACTTTTTGTCTGATTCAAAATAGAGAGGCTGTTGAGCCATTTGACCGTAATCATAGCCAAAGGCAGTCACATCAACATCGTGGTAGGCAAGCTTGTCTGCAATCACTACATCCCCTACTGCGATTCCACTTGCCACTGCACCAGCAGAACCAGTATTAATCACTGCATCGACTTGAAAGTGATCCGCTAAGATAGCGACACTCATCGCAGACATGACTTTACCAATACCACTCTCTACAAGTACAAGCTCAACAGAACCAATCTTACCAGTATGATAGCTATGTCCCAGAACCTTTTCTTCACTGGCTTCGTCCAAGTGTTGAATCAAGTAAACTAGCTCTTCTGGCATAGCTGCAATAATTCCAATTTTCATGATAGACTCCTTAAATAAATCTCATTGCTAAAATTAACAAAATCAAGAGAAAAATAACTGCAAAAAGAATCTTGTTTAATTTAGAATTAAAGACATTTCTCTTAGTATTTTCAATCCGACGACTTTTGTGAATAGAGGGTTCAACTTCGATTGTCAGTGTATCCTGGCTAAAACCATGATCTTTGGTTCGCGAATAGCCAAAATTTTGAGAAGAAGTCGGTAAAATCTTAGTTTCCTCATCATCTAGCAAGGGAGGACCTGAGATGTCCTCTCCTCGATTGGCACGTTCAATCATTTCATCTGTTAATAAAGGTTTACCCATGGGTTCCTCCACTATTTTTTTGTAATTCCCAGTACTGAATAGCCATGATAGTCTTGGCATCACAAATATCACCTGACTGGATCAGTTCTTTAGCTTGGTCAAGACTGACTTCAAGTAACTCTAAAGTCTCATCTTCATCCTGAGGACGAGGATTTTCAACTTTTATCAAATCACTTGCCAAGTAAAGTTTAAGCGCTCGTTACAAAATCCAATCGCAGAGTAAAAATCATAGAGAAGGCTTAATTTACCAGTATAGGCCGCTTCTTCTTCTAATTCACGAAGTGCTGCAGCTTCTGGATCTGCATTCTCCCCAATTTCCAGTTTACCTGCAGGAATTTCATAAGAGACTTTTTCAATCGCCTTGCGATATTGTTTAACAAGGACAACCTTATTATCTGGAGTAACTGCAAGGACACAAACTGCTCCATTGTGGAAAATCAAATCACGTTGCGCAGTACCTTTTCCAGAAGGTAGTTCAACCTGGTCTTGAACCAATTGGAAGATTGGTCCTTTATAGATTTCTTTACGACTAAGCGTCTTTTCTTCAAATTCCATCGTTAGCTCCTATTTATTGTTAGGATGGTGAGGGAGGCGAGTTGCATATTCGTCCTTATTAATTTGGCGACCTCGTCCAATAGCAATGGCATCAGCTGGAACATCCTTAGTAATGGTTGAACCTGCCCCAACAAGAGAATTATCTCCGAGTTCTACTGGAGCAATAATGGTTGAATTTGAACCAACGAAAACATTGTTACCAATAGTTGTTTTAAACTTGTGTTGACCATCGTAATTTACAGTGATGGTTCCTGCACCAAAGTTAACATCGCTACCAACTTCACAGTTACCAATATAAGTCAAATGACCAGCCTTAGTATTCTCCCCAATACTTGAACCTTTGACTTCAACAAAGTTCCCGATATGTACATCTTTAGCAAGGCTTGAGCCTGGACGGATATGAGCATAAGGTCCAACTGTTACACCATCAGCAACCGTGCTTTCTTCAATCATCGAGTTTGTAATCACTGCCCCTGAACCGATAGTACTATCAAGGATATAAGTTCCATTGGTCAAAACAGTTCCTGCACCAATCTTACTAGAACCTTTGAGGGTTACATTTGCTTCTATTTGAACCTCTGGAGCGATCTCAACATCGATGTCAATGTAAGTAGCTTCAGGATTCACAAAACTAACTCCATTGACCATATGTGCTTGATTAATGCGACGACGCATGATGCCTTCAGCTGTCGCAAGGGCAACACGGTCATTAACTCCGAGACTTTCATCAAAGTCTTTCAGAGTATAGGCTCCGACTTTTTCTCCAGCTTCACGGAAAATGCCGATGACATCAGTAATGTAGTATTCGCCTTGGGCATTGTTGGTGTTGATATTCTTCAAAGCTTCAAAGAGACGAGCATTATCAAATACATAGGTTCCTGTATTGATTTCCTTGATTTGTTTTTCAAAATCAGTCGCATCCTTCTGCTCCACGATACGAAGCACTTCAGCATTCTCATTACGAACAATACGCCCATAACCAAACGGATCTTCAGCTTCTGCAGTAAGGATTGTAGCAACGTTCTTGTGATTTACGTGGAAATCAATCAAGTTCTTAAGACTTTCACCAGTAATGAGTGGTGTGTCACCAGCAATAACCAATGTTTGTCCAGAAAGTCCTTCAAGAATTGGCTCAGCCATCATAACCGCATGACCAGTTCCTAATTGCTCAGACTGTCTTACAAAATCAGTTTGACCAGCTAAAACTTGCTCCACAAGTTCTGCCTTATGTCCTACAACCGTTACTGTTTTTTCAGGATTGATGGCCCCTACACTACGAAAAACATGCTCAAGCATAGAAATTCCTGCAACCTTGTGCATGACTTTTGGTAGATCTGATTTCATACGAGTACCTTTACCCGCTGCTAAAATAACTGCATAATTTGCCATAATTTTTCTCTTTTCTATAGAAATTCCTTTTAATTATATCATATTTTTTGCTCTTTCAAACACAAAAAGAAGTCAAGTGGGCTAAAACATCGCATTTCCTAGAGGATTTTTGAGTATTTTTGATTTTTTTCACCATTTACGATACACTATAAAGGTATGAGAAAGAAAATAAATCCTGTTTTTTTATTTTTTTACTGTATTAGCGACTATCGTGGGTATTTTTAATCATTAACAGACCCAAGTTTGAAGACCATCCAGTCAAAACAAAGCAAAAATCCAGTTCAAGTAGAAACTCAAGCTTTTACATAATATCAACAAGCCGATTATTGATGTTTCTGGCTGGCAAAAGACCTTCTGAGATTAATTATGACACCTTAGCTCAAAAATATTTCAGGTGTGATCGTTCGGGTTCATAGTGGAGCTCAAGTTTCTGTTGAAAATGACGCTTCTTTCAAAAATGGGGTCGATAAGGCTTATAAAGAGCATATCACTGAATTCCAAAAACGAAATATTCCTGTTGCTGTTTATGCCTATGTAGCTGGAAAAAATGTCGAAGAAATGGAAAAAGCTGCTGAAGCCTTCTATAACGCTGCTTCCCCTTACAACCCGAGCTACTATTGGTTGGATGTTGAAGAAAAGACTATGTCTGACATGAACCAGGGTGTTGAGGCCTTTCGTGCTAAATTAGCTTCATTGGGTGCAAAAAATATCGGTATCTATGTTGGTGTTTACTTTATGGAGGAACATAGTATCAGCGTTGATAATTATTCAGCTATCTGGATACCTTCCTATGGAACCAACTCAGGTTACTATGAGAGTGCTCCAAAAACAGATCTTAGCTATGACCTTCACCAATACACTTCACATGGAAATCTTGGTGGATTTGAACATCACCTTGATTTAAACCTTATTTCTTCATCAAAGAACAAGGAAGAAACCTTTAGAAAATTGTTTTTTTAAATCCTTAATCACTATCACAATAAGCAAGTCAGACATTGCTTTCTGCTTGCTTTTCTTTATTTTTTTCAGTATTAAATCACTGTTTTATCTTTATAGAATATGAATCTCGGAGGACCTCTATGTTATCATGGTTATCAAAAATTATTAAGGGAATTGTAATCGCCCTAGGTTTCATTCTACCAGGGATTTCTGGTGGCGTTCTGGCTGCTATCTTGGGAATTTATGAGAGAATGATTCGATTTCTTGCCCATCCTTTTAAGAATTTAAAAGAAGATGTGCTCTTTTTCCTTCCTGTCGGTATTGGGATGCTTCTAGGTATCGGACTTTTCTCCTATCCAATCGAGTATCTTTAGAGAATTATCAAGTGTATGTATTGTGGAGTTTTGCTGGAGCTATCATTGGTACCATCCCAAGTCTTGTCAAAGAATCAACTCGTGACTCTGATAGAGACAAGGTTGACCACATATGGTTTTGGGCAACCTTCATCATCTCAGGTATCGCCCTCTATGCTTTGAATTTTGTAGTTGGTTCTCTATCTGCAAGCTTCCTTAACTTCACACTTGCTGGTTGTTTGTTGGCGCTTGGTATTTTGGTTCCGGGACTTAGTCCTTCCAATCTTCTCTTGATTCTTGGCCTTTATGGCCCTATGTTAACAGGGTTCAAGACTTTTGATTTGTTTGGAACCTTCTTACCAATTGGGATCGGGCTTCTTATCACTCTGATTATTTTCTCTAAATTCATGGACTATGCTCTTCGCCTTTATCACTCACGTGTGTATCATTTTATCATTGGAATCGTATTATCAAGTACACTCTTGATCCTTATTCCAAACGCTGGAAATTCTGAAAGCATTAGTTACAGTGGTTTGTCACTAGTTTCATATGTACTGATTGCTTTCTTCTTTGCCCTAGGGATTTGGTTGGGAATCTGGATGAGTCAATTGGAGGATAAGTATAAATAATGGCAAAAAAAGTAAAAGTCAAGAAAACCTTGGTTCAACAAATTTTAACCAAGGCAGGAATAAACCATACAGGTATTCAAATTAATGCTTTGGAAGGTGAAATGCCTCAAGGTTATGAAAAGAGTCAGATTTTTAAGACTCTAGCACTTCTGGGAGATAAAACTGGACCCATTATCGGCATCCTTCCTATCACTGAACATCTTTCTGAAAAGAAACTGGCTAAGATTTCTGGTAATAAGAAAGTCAGCATGATTCCACAAAAAGATCTAGAAAAAACAACAGGCTACATCCACGGTGCCAATAATCCAGTTGGAATCCGTCAAAAACATAACTATCCTATCTTTATCGACCAAACTGCTCTTCAACTGAATGAAATGATTGTTTCCGCAGGGGAGGTTGGTCATAGTATCATTATCAATCCTCAAGATCTAGCATCCTTTGTTAAAGCTGAATTTGCAGATATCTTGGAGGCAAGTAACTAATGAAATTCTATTTTATTCGTCACGGTAAAACACTTTGGAATCTTGAGGGACGTTTTCAAGGAGCAAGCGGGGACTCTCCACTCCTTGAGGAATCCATTGAAACCTTAAAAAAATTAGGCCAATATCTTCAGGAAACTTCATTTGATATGATTTATTCTAGTGATCTTCCTCGTGCTAAAACTTCCGCTCAAATTATCCAAAGTCAACTGAAAAACAGCTGTCCATTAGAAGAAATCCCCTCACTAAGAGAATGGCAACTTGGAAAACTTGAAGGTGCAAAATTTGCAACCTTGGAAGCCATCTATCCCGAGCAATTAAAAGCTTTTCGTACCAATCTAGCAAAATTCGATTCGACTATGTTTGGAGCAGAGTCTGTCTATCAAACAACTCAACGAACCATTCAATTTATCAAATCATTAGAGTCCAAACCTTTTGAACATGTTATGATTGTTGGTCACGGAGCCAATCTCACAGCCAGTATTCGAACTCTTCTAGGCTATGATACTCCACTACTTAGAAAAGATGGTGGTTTAGCAAATGCTAGTGTGACTATTGTTGAAACAGAAGACTTTAAAAACTTCAACCTTTTGGAATGGAACGACACTTCTTATCAAAATCAGAACTGAACTTAACAATCACTGTTAAGTTCTTTTTTTAGATTTTTGTAGAATATCCGTGAATTTATTTGACTTTTTATGATAAAATGGGAGTATCGCAAAAAAGACTCATCGTATCAAGAATTGAGTAAAAACTAGGAGGAAACCATGTCAACAGAACATATGGAAGAACTAAATGACCAGCAGATCGTTCGCCGTGAAAAAATGGCTGCGCTCCGCGAACAAGGAATCGATCCATTCGGTAAACGCTTTGAACGCACTGCTAACTCACAAGAATTAAAAGATAAATATGCTGACCTCGATAAGGAACAACTGCATGAATTGAACGAAACTGCTACTATTGCAGGTCGTCTTGTTACCAAACGTGGTAAAGGTAAGGTTGGATTTGCCCACCTTCAAGACCGCGAAGGTCAAATCCAAATCTACGTTCGTAAAGACGCCGTCGGTGAAGAAAACTACGAAATCTTTAAAAAGGCTGACTTAGGAGACTTCCTTGGTGTCGAAGGTGAAGTTATGCGTACAGATATGGGAGAACTCTCTATCAAGGCTACTCACATCACTCACTTGTCTAAAGCCCTTCGTCCATTGCCTGAGAAATTCCACGGACTTTCAGACGTTGAAACAATCTACCGTAAACGTTACCTTGATTTGATTTCAAACCGTGAAAGCTTTGAACGCTTGTTACTCGTTCAAAAATCATTTCTGAAATCCGTCGCTACCTCGATGCTCAAGGTTTCCTTGAAGTAGAAACACCTGTACTTCACAACGAGGCCGGTGGGGCTGCTGCCAAACCATTTATTACACACCACAATGCACAAAACATTGACATGGTGCTTCGGATAGCTCTAGAACTTCATCTCAAACGTTTAATTGTCGGTGGTATGGAACGCGTCTATGAGATTGGCCGTATCTTCCGTAACGAAGGAATGGATGCAACTCATAATCCTGAATTTACCATGATTGAGGTTTACCAAGCCTATGCTGATTTCCAAGACATCATGGATTTGACTGAAGGCATTATCCAACACGTTGCAAAAGTTGTTAAAGGTGAAGGTCCAGTTATCTATCAAGGAACTGAAATCAAGCTTAACGAACCATTTAAACGTGTACACATGGTTGATGCAATCAAGGAAATTACAGGTGTTGATTTCTGGAAAGATATGACTTTCGACGAAGCCGTAGCCCTTGCAAATGAAAAACATGTACCGGTTGAAAAACACTACACAGAAGTGGGACAAATCATCAATGCCTTCTTTGAAGAGTACGTTGAAGAAACATTGATTCAACCAACATTTGTCTATGGACACCCAGTAGCTGTATCACCACTTGCTAAGAAAAATCCTGAAGATGAGCGCTTTACTGATCGTTTTGAGCTCTTCATTATGACTAAAGAATACGGAAATGCCTATTCTGAGTTGAATGATCCAATCGATCAGCTTAGCCGATTTGAAGCTCAAGCAAAAGCCAAAGAACTTGGTGACGACGAAGCAACAGGCATTGACTACGACTACATCGAAGCCCTTGAATACGGTATGCCGCCAACAGGTGGTTTGGGAATCGGTATTGACCGTCTCTGCATGTTACTCACAGATACTACTACTATCCGTGATGTATTGCTCTTCCCAACTATGAAATAAAAACTCAAATCTCCTAGTTATCTCTATCTAGGAGATTTTTTAATAATAACAAAAAGACAAACTCAATGTTGAGCTTGTCTTTAAATTTTCTTATTAGAATAATCCAAGAACTGTACCATCACTTTCAACATCCATGTTGAGAGCTGCTGGGCGTTTTGGAAGTCCAGGCATGGTCATCACATCACCAGTAAGGGCAACGATAAAGCCTGCACCCAATTTTGGTACCAATTCACGAATAGTAATTTCAAAGTTTTCTGGTGCACCAAGAGCATTTGGATTATCTGAGAAACTGTATTGAGTTTTTGCCATACAGATTGGCAATTTGTCCCAACCATTTTGAACGATTTGAGCGATTTGAGTTTGAGCTTTCTTCTCGAAGTTTACTTTACTTCCACGATAGATTTCAGTGACAATCTTTTCAATCTTCTCTTGTACTGAAAGGTCGTTGTCATACAAACGTGTATAGTTAGCTGGGTTTTCGTCAATTGTTTTGACGAGAGTTTCAGCCAAAACCACTCCTCCTTCAGCTCCATCAGCCCATACGCTAGCCAATTCAACTGGAACATCGATTGAAGCACAAAGTTCTTTCAAAGCTGCGATTTCAGCTTCTGTATCAGATACGAACTCGTTAATAGCAACAACTGCTGGGATACCGAACTTGCGGATATTCTCAACGTGGCGTTTCAAATTAGAAAAACCAGCACGAACAGCTTCTACATTCTCTTCTGTCAAAGCATCCTTAGCAACCCCACCATTCATCTTAAGAGCACGAAGAGTTGCAACAATGACTACTGCATCAGGAGATGTTGGCAAGTTTGGAGTTTTGATATCCAGAAATTTCTCAGCACCAAGGTCTGCACCAAAACCTGCTTCTGTCACTGTGTAATCTGCCAAGTGAAGGGCTGTAGTTGTAGCCAAGACAGAGTTACATCCGTGAGCAATATTGGCAAATGGGCCACCATGTACAAAGGCAGGTGTTCCATAGATGGTTTGAACCAAGTTCGGTTTGATAGCATCTTTCAAAATCAATGCCAAGGCACCTTCAACCTGTAAATCACCAACTGAAACAGGTGTACGATCATAACGGTAGCCGATAACGATATTGGCCAAACGACGTTTCAAATCTTCAATATCAGTTGCCAAGCAAAGGATAGCCATGATTTCTGAAGCCACAGTGATGTCAAAGCCATCTTCACGTGGAATACCATTAAGTGGACCACCAAGACCAACAGTTACGTGACGAAGAGCGCGATCGTTTAAGTCAACCACACGTTTCCAAAGAATACGACGTTGGTCGATTCCTAGCTCGTTTCCTTGGTGCAAGTGATTGTCAATCAAGGCAGAGAGAGCATTATTTGCAGTTGTAATAGCGTGCATATCTCCAGTAAAGTGAAGGTTGATGTCTTCCATTGGTAAAACTTGGGCATAACCACCACCAGCTGCACCACCTTTAATCCCCATGACTGGTCCAAGAGAAGGTTCGCGGATAGCAATCATGGTTTTCTTACCAATCTTATTCAAAGCATCAGCAAGTCCGATAGTGATAGTTGATTTTCCTTCACCTGCTGGTGTTGGGTTAATGGCTGTTACCAAGATCAATTTACCGACTGGATTGCTCTCAACTGCACGGATTTTATCAAAACTGAGCTTAGCCTTGTATTTTCCGAATAATTCCAAATCATCGTAAGAGATACCAAGTTTCTCTACAACATCAACGATTGGTTTCAATTCAATACTTTGTGCAATTTCAATATCTGTTTTCATTCAAAACTCCTCTACCTCAAATGTGTTAATTCATTATATCATAAAATAAGATTTTTTTAACAGTCATAAAGCTTGGTAACGTTCGTAAAAATCACAACACTTCAGACTTTCTTGGCTTCTTTTTTTAAATTTTTTTATATGCCTTTATAGGTTTTTAACTATAGTTGAAAGCTTAGATTTCACATAATATTTTATCGCTTTCATTTTACTTACTGTTCATTTTTTTGTACAATAGTTCTATGAAAAATTTTAGTTACATCTGGTGGTACAAGCGAAGCCATTGATCGAGTTCGCTCCATTACCAACCACTCTACTGGTAGACTTGGTAAAGTTTTAACTGAGACTTTACTAAAAAGCTGGTCACCAAGTTTGTCTGATTACTACACGACAAGCACTAAAAACCAGAACTACACCCGAATTTGACTATGATTGAAAATCAAAAACACTTCCGATTTACTCCAAGAGATGAAACGGATTGTCCCTGATTATCAAGTCTTGATCCATTCAATGGCTGTTTCTGACTACAGCCCAGTTTACATGACAGGTCTTGACCAAGTTCAAGCGAGCCAAGATTTAAGTGAATTTTTTTACATAAGAAAAAAATATGGAAACGAAGATCTCCTCAAAGGATGAGGTGCAAGTCCTATTTCTCAAGAAAAAAATCCAAAGATCATCTCTCTTGTTAAAGAATGGAATCCAAGTATCCATCTCATTGGCTTTAAACTCCTTGTCGATGTTACTAAGGAGCATCTGATTCAAATCGCTAGAGAAAGTCTTGTAAAGAATCAATCTGACTTGATTGTCGCTAATGACCTCACTCAGATTAATGCTGATCAACACCTGGCTTATCTAGTAGAGGAAAAAGATTATCAGATTGCTGCTAGCAAACAAGAAATTGCTGACTTATTAGTGGAAAGAATTCAAGGATTTGATCGTTAGAAAGGAAAGTTATGGCTCGTATTACACTCGCTGTTACAGGCTCTATCGCCTCTTACAAAGCTGCTGATTTGGTAAGTGGCTTGAAGAAACAAGGGCATTCTGTTACTGTACTCATGACTCAGGCTGCGACTGCCTTTATTCAACCTTTAACCCTTCAAGTCTTATCTCAAAATACCGTACATCTCGATCTTATGCAGGAACCTTATCCTGATAAAGTCAATCATATCGAGCTTGGCAAAAAAACAGACTTGTTTATCCTTGCCCCTGCGACCGCTAATACGATTGCGAAAGTCGCGCACGGTTTGGCTGATAATATGGTAACTGCTACTGCTCTTGCCTTGCCAAACTATGTTCCAAAACTAGTAGCACCTGCAATGAATACTAAAATGTATGACCATCTAGCAACTCAAACAAACCTAAAAACTTTAGAAACTTATGGTTATACAATTATTTCTCCTAAAGAATCCCTACTGGCCTGTGGCGATGTAGGACGGGGTGCTCTTGCTGATCTTGATACTATTTACAACAGATAAAGGAAAAACTTCATGAACAAACGCTCTAATATTGCTCCTATTGCTATCTTTTTTGCCAGCATGATCGTCATTCATTTGCTGAGTTCTATTGTCTTTAATGTCTTGCCATTTCCAATTAAACCGACCATTGTCCATATTCCAGTCATCATTGCTAGTATCATCTACGGGCCACGGATTGGAGCCATCTTAGGTTTTTTGATGGGGATGATTAGCTTGACAGTCAATACAATCACAATTCTTCCAACCAGCTACCTTTTCTCTCCATTTGTACCAAACGGTAACATCTACTCCCTAGTTATTGCGATTGTACCACGCATCCTTATTGGTTTAACTCCATACTTTGTCTATAAACTCCTCAAAAACAAAGCGGGGCTCATCTTCGCGGGAGCACTCGGTTCCCTCACAAATACTGTATTTGTACTAGGCGGAATCTTCTTCCTCTTTGGAAATGTTTTTGACGGAAATATCCAAAAACTATTAGCTACTGTTATCTCAACAAATTCTATCGCAGAACTCATAATCTCAGCAATACTTACCCTAGTTATTGTTCCGAGACTTGAAAAAATCAAAAAATCATAACCACCCGTCTAACGGATGATTTGCACCAGAGCTATAAGCCCAAATTACCAGCCAGCGCCTAAAGACGCTGGCTTTCACGTTGTTCAAACCTCATTGCTATTGACTCGTCACTTGCCTCTTATAGTTATTTAGTTATAAAAATCACTCTAAACATTCAAAGATATTAAAGACTTCCCTTAATAACTCTGTAACTTTCTTTTTCAAGATAGCCCAAGCTTGCTCAATGGGATTCAAATCTGGTGAATAAGGTGGTAGAGGTAAGAAAAAGTGTTTATCTTTGACGCAAAGTTCATCTAAAATCTTCTTGGGATGAAAACTAGCATTGTCCATGACAATGACATGAGGTGTCTTCAAAGCAGGCAAGAGTTGCGTTTTGAACCACTTAACAAAGAAGTCGCTCGTCATGCTTTCCTTGTAAATCATAGGAGCTATAAACTCTCCATCTACTTGCCCTGCAACAATTGAAGTCCGCTCAAAACGCCGTCCATTAATCTTTTCATAGACTTTCTCTCCTCTAGGAGCCCGTGCATGAGAACGATAGAGGTAGCGGTCGATTCCTGTTTCGTCAATATATACGACTGGTAAATCTTTTAGATTATCCAAAATATCAAGAAATTCAGCGACTTTCTCTGGATCTTGTTCCTTAAAGCTAGTCGTCTTTTTTTAAAGTGACATTGATCTGCTTTAAAGCTGCCCATACTGAAGGAACAGCACAATCAAAATGTGCCGCAATTTCCCGTAAAAAAGCATCTGGATGAGCCTCTACAAAGGCCTTCAACTCCTCCAAAGGAATCTTTCGGCTTTTTGGCGACTCTCTTTTTCCGCTCTAAGTGCCCTTGTTCACGTAATTTCTTTTCCCATGTGAAGAGAGTTCTGACGCCAACATCAAAAACTTTGGATGCCTCCACATGGCTGTGTCCCTCTTTGATGTAATTTAATGCTCGTTGTTTAAAATCTGTACTATATACCATAGCTTTATTATAACATGTATTTTATAAACTAAGCTTCTATAAAATCGATAAGATTGTCGCTGAAAAACTAGCTGCGTCTCAGTTCATCCTCAATCGTAAACCAAACTATGTCCAAGAAGCGCTTTATCAAGAATTACGCGATCTCAGCCGTTTCTATCAGAATCTTGCTGAGGATATCGTCTGCGCTAAAAACTGTCTGCACAAGGTTTTACAGGTAACTTTTTCATGAATTGGAAAAACATCTTGTCGACACCAACTGGGGAACAATATTGGAACTTGGTCATGACTTTTTCCATGTAATAGTTTTTGTACTGGAGTCAGATGACGACACATTATAGCAGATTGAAATAGGATATGAACAAAGAGATTATGGAAGTCAAATTAATTTCTAAAAACGTTTTAGAATTCTTAGTGTACTTTTATAGATTCAATCAAATATAATAGCTATCATCCTTCAGATTACGGCAAAACGCATCTCTGAGAAACGTGGGACTTACTTAGTAGATAAGCTTACAAAACTAGCTAATTTGTCTTATTGTGCATTCAAGAAAACCTCTCCAGTGATAGAAGAGATCAAAAACTATGCAGGGGCGTTACTTAGGCTTTATGAACACAGATAAGGTGTTTTGGAGAAGATGGTAACATTGGCTCAATCTTTACCAGAATACGAGATTTTTCTCTCTATTCCTTGAATAGCTGAACCACAGCGACAAGTATTATTGGCGAACTTGATGACATTCGTCGATTTCACTCTACCAATCAAATCAACGCTTTTATTGGCATTGACCTGAGACACTATGAATCTGGGAACTTTCTCGCTAAGGAACACATTACTAAGCGAGGTAATCCCTATGCCAGAAAAATCTTGTTCAAGTGCATTCATAACATCGCTTCAGATAGTCATACCAATCCCTGCCATATCGCCGACTTTTATGAGAAACGAAAAAGACAATCGACAATAGCTTCAACCAAACCACATGCGATTGCCTCTATACATCGTCTCATTCGAACAATGTATTACCTCATTACGCATAACAAACTTTACGATTACTCTTTGACCCAAAATCGATAAGGTCATCTATGCCGTATTATTATAACACCTTGTTTCAAAAAATACCAGATGAGGTGTTTTTTAGCATGCCCTTTTATGGATCAATAAGTGGTAAAAATAAGACAGTAACCTCAGAATAGCTACTGTCTTATCTCTTTTTTTACTTAAGGCCCTTGATATACTTGACAAATGGTAGAAAAGAGCCCCAAAAAGCCCAGGGTTAGGAGCTTCAACTGCTCTTAACACTAGACTTCTTTCTTATTTTAGTAATACTCACCTTGACGGTAGTCCCATGAGTTAAATGTATCTGACAGGTGCATCATGATTTTATCAATGTCAAGCCCTTTACGGATCACAACTGGTGCTGGTGAAGTTGATCGTGCTCCTCCTTGTACTGGGATGAGTTTTCCATCTTTATCGACCATAGACACCATCACACCTTGCTCGTAGCGAGTTTCAACTGTTTTGTCTGGCTGGATTGATGCCACATAGTCGTCTGCCTCAATGACAAGGTCCACTGCTCCTTCGATACGCTCTCCGATTCCTTCAACCTTACCTCGATTTCCTTTTCCTGAAGGGTTTGCAGATGAAGCATATACCATTTTGCCTTCTTCCCAAAGTTTGGCAGCTAATTGTTCACCAGCTTTCCCAAATTTGATAACGAAGCAGCTCGTTCCACGCACATCGGTCATGAGTTCTTCACGACCATCACCGTAAGCTTTCAATTTTTCAAAGGCTTCTGGTTTCCATGGAAGGATACAACCAAGAAGAATGTCTTCATCCCAATGTTTTTTTGATAGAAGGCTTCGATTTCAGGATTTGAGCTGCGCTAAAGCGCGAAGCTCGTCCATGCTACCACAGAGGACTACTCCTGGTTTATTACGATTACGTTCTTTGGCTTCAAACTTGCGCTCAAGTCCTGCCTTGTCGCTAGTCATGATGATGTAACCAACTTTTGTAGGGCAAACGATACATCCGCCCTCACCTTTTAAGATTTCATAGCCTTCTTGTGAAAGTGTTCCGTTCCATTGAATGTGTTTTGTCATAGTTCTATTTCCTTTTCTATATTTATTCTAATCCTGCCAATAGGCTGGGCGTTGTTTTTCATATGCAGCAATCAAGTCTTCATACTGCAAGGTAATACCGATATCATCCAAACCATTTAAGAGCTTGTGTTTCCATTCGCTATCGATTTCAAAGGAGAATTCTCCAATAGGTGAGATGATTTTTTGTTGTTCCAAGTCCACAGTTACCTGGTCGGTCGGTTTAAGTTGGGCTAGCTTTTCTCTAACCTCCCTAGGTTGAACAATGGGTAACATGCCATTATTGAGTTCATTATTGTAATGAATATCTCCAAAAGATCCAGCAATCACAACCTTAAAACCGTAGTCCGTTAATGCCCAAGCGGCGTGTTCCCTCGAAGAACCAGCCCCAAAATTATCTCCTGTGATGAGAATACTCGCCTTGCGATATTCAGGTCGGTTAAAGACAAAGTCTGGGTCCTCAGTATACTGATCATCCAGATAACGCCAAGCATACATGAGGTATTTTCCAAAGCCTTTCTTGTCAATCAACTTCAGAAACTGTTTGGGTAGGATTTGGTCGGTATCGATATTATCATTCATAAGAGGAACGGTCGTTCCTGTATAAACTGTAAATTTTTCCATATCCTCTCCTTACTGGGCTTCAGGCATTTTCCGAACATCTACGAAGCGCCCTGCGATAGCTGCCGCAGCAGCCATGGCTGGACTGCAAAGATGAGTTTTAGCACCAAATCCCTGGCGATCTTCAAAGTTACGATTGCTAGTTGAGGCGCAGTGAACACCATCTGGTACCTTGTCAGGATTCATCCCTAGACACATGGAGCAACCTGGGTCTCTCCACTCAAAGCCGGCATTTTGGAAAACCTTATCCAAGCCCAACTTTTCAGCAGCTCGCTTGACTGGTCGAGAACCAGGTACCACAATAGCTGTTAAGTTGGGGGCAATTTTTCTTCCCTTCAACAAATCGAGCAGCCAATTGTAAATCGCTAAGTCGAGCATTGGTACAAGAACCGATAAAGACATAGCCAAGTTCGATATCTGCTGGTTTCTGACCTGGTTGTAAATCCATGTAATGATAAGCACGTTCATCATTCATATCCTTTATTTCTGGGAAGCTACTATCAAAATCAACACCCATAGCTGGATTGGTGCCCCAGGTCACCATAGGAGCCAATTCTGAAACATCCATGCGGATAACCTTGTCATAGACGGCATCGTCATCACTAACCAGCCTTTTCCAGTCAGCAACTGCTGCGTCAAAATCTTTGGGAACACACTCGCGTCCCTTGAGATAGTCATAGGTGGTCTGATCTGGATTCATGATTCCCATCTTGGAACCAAACTCGATAGACATATTGCAGATGGTCATTCGCTCTTCCATGCCCAAAGCATCAATAGCCTGACCTCGATACTCCACCACGTAGCCAACACCACAAGCAACACCGTACTTGGCAATCAAGGCTAAGATGAAATCCTTGGAATAGACTCCTTTTTGAGGAACTCCTGTGAATTCCACCAACATTTTCTTTGGCTTAACCTGCCAAATGGTTTGAGTAGCAAATACGTGCTCGACCTCACTAGTTCCAATTCCAAAGGCAATCGCTCCAAAAGCTCCATGGGTTGCTGTATGGCTATCACCACAGACGATGAATTTTCCTGGTTGTGTTCGTCCTGTTTCAGGACCAACCATGTGAACAATTCCTTGTTTTTCTGAACCGTGAGCAGCATGTTCAATCCCGAATTCCTCAACATTTTCTGCCAACTTATCAATTTGAGCCTTGGAAATTACATCTCGAATATCGTAGATATTAACTGTCGGTACATTGTGGTCAAAGGTACCAAATGTCAAGTCTGGTCGTCTCAATCTGCGTCCTGCGTCTCGTAATCCTTGAAATGCCTGAGGACTGGTCACTTCGTGGATATAGTGTTGATCCACATACATGAGTTGTGGTTGTCCCTCTTCTCCTGTGATCACATGGAGGTCCCATAATTTATCAAAAATTGATTTTCCTGCCATTCATTACCTCCATACAAAATACAAAGCTACTAGTGTAGTTACTATTCCTAAGAACCAAACTGTTTTAAAGTACCATTTTCTAGTCTTGTGATGAAAAGTGAGTCCTGCCAACCAGGCACCAAAACCACCACAAAAAAATGCAAATGATAATAAATATTTTTCTGGGATTCGCCAAGCACCTCTTCTTGCCTTAAATTTGTCAATGCCATAGATCAAGAAAATGATGAGATTCCAAATCAGGAGGGCAAAAGTTATTCCTTCGTTTAGTTTCATAGTCTTGCGATAATGGCTTCTGTCATTTCTTTAGTCGAAGCCTGTCCTCCTATATCTCTTGTTAAAATGCCAGCCGCTAAACTAGCTTCAACAGCACGTTCGATACGCTGCTCATCCTCATAACGTCCAAAGCTGTCTCGCAACATCATAGCGACTGATAAAATCATGGAAATAGGATTGGCAATGCCTTGTCCAGCAATATCAGGTGCTGAACCGTGAATCGGTTCATAAAGACTCGGACCATCTTCAGAGTGGCTGGCTGATGGCATAACCCCGAGTGTACCAGATAGAACGCTTGATTCATCAGATAGGATATCTCCGAAAAGATTCTCTGTCACGATAACATCAAACTTAGCTGGATTTGTAATCATGAGCATGGCAGCTGAGTCGACCAACTGGTGTTCCAAGGTTACATCCGGAAAATCTTTTGCGACTTCATCAGCAACTCTCCGCCATAGTTTTGATGTTGCCAAAACATTTTGCTTATCGATACTGGTAACAACTTTCTCCGACTTCTTGCAATTTCAAAGGCCTTGCGAATAATTCGTTCTACTTCCTCATAACTATAATCGTTGATATCACGCGCTTTTTTTTCTTCAAGGATATGATCACCAAAGTAAATTCCTCCTGTCAACTCACGTACTACTACAAAGTCAACACCAGTTATTCGTTCTGGCTTCAGAGGTGATAAGTGCTTGAGACTCTCAAAGATTTTAACCGGGCGAATATTGGCATAGAGATTGAGTTCCTTTCGGAGGACCAGAAGCCCTTGTTCGGGTCGAACTGAAGCATCATCATACTGAGGACTACCGATTGCAGCAAGAAGGATAGCATCCGCTTCTCTTGAAGCCTTGAGCGTTTCGTCTGGCAAGGGATGTCCTGCAGCATCAATACCCGCCCCTCCAAAAGGTCGTCTGTCAATCTCATAGTCAAAACCTGTTTTTTCAGCTAGAGCCTCCAAAACTTCTAAACCAGCTTCCATGATTTCTGGGCCTATACCATCACCTGCTAGGGCAACTATTTTTCTTGTCATAGCTTTCTCCTTTACACGCTAGGCATGTCGCGATAGGAAACTGTTGTTCCCATCTCACCAGCATTCTCTTTTTGAACAAAGGTACTGGCATTAATGTAGGCAATAGCCGAAGCCTTCAACACATCGAAATCAAGTCCAGCTGCGTTAAAGATAGTCTCTGTATCTCTGTTTTCAACAGTTACCAATACACGTGCCTGGGCATCAATCCCATCAGTTACCGCATCAATCGTATAGGATACCAAGCGAACAGATTGATTAAAGAATTTATCAATAGCGTTGAAAATAGCTTCAACAGAACCTTGACCTGTCGCATTAAATTCAACTTTCTCACCATCAAAATTAGCTAATCTAACTGTCGCTTCAATGTCATTTTCAGAATGGGTTTGAAGTTGCAAGTCATCAAAGTGGAAGCCTTCTGGATTTTCAACCATGGTGCCAGCTACCAGAGCTCGAATATCAGCATCTGTGATTTCTTGCTTTTTATCTGCCAAAGGCCTTGAACTTAGCAAAAGAGTGGCTTTGATATCTTCGTCTGTAAAGTCTAGGGCTAGCTCTCTCAGTTTTTCAACAAAGGCATGGCGACCAGACAATTTACCAAGCGGAAGACTATTACTCTTGGCACCAACCAATTCAGGTGTAATGATTTCATAAGTGAGAGGATTTTTAAGAACACCGTCTTGGTGAATACCTGATTCGTGAGAAAAAGCATTTCCACCAACAACCGCCTTATTTTTTGGAACTGGAATCCCTGAGAATCGAGAAACCATTTCGGACGTATTAATCGTTTCATTTAGGACAATACTTGTCTCTGCTTGATAATAATCTTGTCGAATATTGAGGGCTACCGCTATTTCTTCTAAAGCAGCATTCCCAGCTCGTTCTCCAATACCGTTAATGGTTCCTTCAACACGTCCTGCCCCATTCTTGATAGCAGCAAGGCTATTTGCAACTGCCATTCCAAGATCATCGTGACAGTGAGGTGAATAGATAATCTGACGGTCGGTTTTAATATTGTCAATCAGATACTTAAAGATATTCCCATATTCCTCTGGTGTGGTAAAACCAACCGTGTCAGGAATATTGATATAGGTCGCACCTGCGTCTACCGCTGTTTGAACGACTTGTAAGAGGAAATCCAGCTCAGTTCTAGTCGCATCTTCAGGAGAGAACTCTACCACTTCAAATTTACTACGTGCATAGGAAACATGCTCTTTAATAGCTTCCAATATTTCCTCCTTGCTTTTATTCAACTTAAATTCACGATGAATAGGACTAGTAGCGATAAAAACATGGATTTGTGGATACTTAGCATCCTTAAGTGCTTCATAACAAGCGTCAATATCTGATTTAACAGAGCGAGCTAAACCAGTCACCGCTGTTTTCTTCAAGACTTTTGCGATTTCCTGAACTGCAGTAAATGAGTCTGGACTAGCTGCTGGAAAACCAGCTTCAATTGCCGAAATTCCCCATTTTTCCAGTTGTCTTGCAATGGCAATCTTTTCCTTGATCGAAAAATTAACACCTGGTGTCTGCTCACCATCTCGAAGGCTAGTATCTAGAAATTCAACTGTTCTCATAAGATTTCCCCTTTTCTAAATTCGGTTTTAAAAAAACATCTCGCTCGGAGTTCCAAGCGAGATGTTGATTTACTCCCGCTTGGTAAGCCAAACAGGACTAATGCTTTTGCACTAGTCCGAGTACCTCAACAACAAAGCAAATTGATTAAACTTAGCTGTTTTCATGTTTGACTTTCTCCTTCGTTTGATATCTTGTTTAGTATTTTTAGCATAGGAAAAAAACACATGTCAAGAAAAAAATCCAATATTTTCTGAAAATTTCTTCAGTAAAGAATATTTTTGCTAATTGAAAGTATTTGAAAAATCAAGTAAATCTAATTACTTTTTCAAGGTCAAGTTCCAACTTTTTTCGATCAATTCTAGCAGCTCTTCATCTGGTAAACTGTCATCAAGTGGCACACTTATCCAATAGCGTTTATTCATATGAAATGCTGGGTAAATGCCTTTTTCTACTAATAAATCAGCTACTTGATCATGTTTAAGATTAACGACTTCTACTTGTCCTTCTCGTGCCTTATCTAGTTTTTTTCCCAAGAAATCTTCATTAGCACAGCATACCACTTTTGATTGCCCTCATGGCGCAAAACAGCTGTATCAGGGGATTTCTCCCATAGATATTCCAATTGATTTCCATACTTTTCTTGAACGAGTGCCATGATTCTCTTGGTCTGAGGACAGATAAAATCCTGCACATCAAAACAGTACTTTCGGATATCATAAAGAACTTCTAAACAAGCCTCTCGAATAGTTCCAACAAAAAGTACCTCTCATACTTTCCATGTGAACTTGAGGATAAAGATCACCAGTTTCCTTGTCAAAAACTTGAAAAGATAAGTCTCCGTCCACAACTATAACTCTCATGAGAAAATCTCCGTGCAAGATAGTCGAACTATGGTTCCATACGCCTTGATTTTCTACAAATCCATACTCTTTAGCCTTTTTACTATTAAACTGATAAGCTTTTAAAAATTTCAAACATAAGCGAAAACTGCTACCAAAAGCTAGCAGTTCCTTTCTATTTTTTAAAAGACAACCTTAGTTCCATGTAATTGTGTCACGCCCAGTTGGTCAATAAAGGTTTGACGGTTGTCCATGTCAATCCCTCCACCAGGTAAAATTTCAATTTTTCCTGCAGCGTGTTCTAGAATTCTATGATAGTGAGCAAAACGTTTCTCTAACGAGTCGCCAGATACACCAGCACGAGTCAGGATGCGTGTCACTCCAGCTTGGCTGAGCCAATCAATGGCTTCCAACTGGTCTTGGTCGCTCAATTCATCAAATGCCATATGGAAAACAATTTCCATACCTTTAGATGCAGCAATTAATTTTTCAATATTGGCCTTGTCCAACTTCTGATCAGCTGTTAAGGCACCGAAAGACGACACCTTGGCTACCTGCCTGAGCAGTTAGATCGAATATCCTCGAGCATAATAGCAATCTCGAGGTCATTGTAAACAAAGTTACCACCACGTGGACGAATCATAGTCATGATGGTCGTATCGTAGTCTGATGCCAGTCCAACAGCTGCCTTAGTAACTCCGTAGCTTGGTGTCGTTCCACCAACTGCTAGATTATCACAGAGCTCGATACGGCGAGCTCCTGCCTGCATAGCTTTTTTTCAAGCAAGGTTACATTTTCAGCACAAAATTCGTAAATCATTTGATTCTCCTTGAAGATTACTTTAAATTTATTATATCATATTATTTCGAATATGTTTTTGTTTTTTTATCAAGGAAAAATCGTTACTTATTAAAAGCTATTCTTTATCAGGAATCACCTTAAAAGAGGTAATAGGTTATAAAGATGGTTAAACATCCCAAACCAATTTTTGACTGGGTAAAAAGAGGCGCAAAATAAATGGAAATTCCCATCAAGATATAGATCGATACGATAATCTTCTTTCTTGCGTTCACGCGCGATAGACTTTGTTTCTCTAAAGTCAGCCACATAGGTTTGATAAAGTTTGGTATGATAGAGCCAATCTTCAAAACGCTTAGAAGATTTAGAAAAACAGGCAATAGACAACAAAAGAAAAGGAGTCGTGGGCAACAAGGGCAAGACAACTCCAACAATAGCCAGAGCTAATGACAGAAATCCAATAATCAGATAGATAATACGCATAACTTCTCCTAGTTAATACTCTTCGAAAATCTCTTCAAACCACGTCAGCGTCGCCTTACCGTATATATGTTACTGACTTCGTCAGTTTTATCTACAACCTCAAAGCAGTGCTTTGAGCAGCCTGCGGCTAGCTTCCTAGTTTGCTCTTTGATTTTCATTGAGTATAAAATAATCTTCTTCTAGTTTCGCATACAATGATGAATTTTGTCAAGCACTAATCAAAAGAGCCTGAAATTTACTTTCAGGACTCATTTTATTTGATTTTTTCTTCTTCGTAATCACCATTGCTACAAACGATCTGCTTACCGCCACCACGGACTTTTTTTTCCATGAGGAAGTTGCCACATTTTGGACAATCTCGGCCAACAGGCTTGTCCCAAGAAGTAAATTCACATTCTGGATAGCGATTGCAACCATAGAAGATACGATTACGCTTGGTTTTTCGTTCAATAATTTGACCTTGATGACAGCTTGGACACTCAACACCAATCTCTTTCACGATAGCCTGTGTATGACGGCAATCTGGGAAATTGCTACAAGCATAGAACTTACCAAAACGACCAAGTTTAATGACCATCGGACTGCCACACTCTTCACAATCAAATCCTGCTGGCTCATCCTTGATTTGGATTTTTTCCATTTCCTCTTCGGCTTTGGCAACCTCTTTAGAGAAGGGTTTGTAAAATTCATCAATGACTCGTTGCCACTGCTCTTTTCCAACTTCGACATCATCCAGTTTACCTTCCATTTCAGCTGTAAAGGTTACATTGACGATATCAGGGAAATATTCAACGATGAGCTTGTTAACAATTTCTCCCAACTCTGTCGGTTCAAAACGCTTGGCTACCAGACGCACATAATAGCGCTTTTGAATAGTTTCAATGGTAGGTGCATAAGTTGATGGACGTCCGACACCATTTTCTTCCAAAGTCTTAATCAGTGTTGCTTCCGAATATCGGGCTGGTGGTTGAGTGAAGTGCTGCTCAGGTTTACTATTGACCTGCTTGACGACATCACCAACTACCATATCCGGCAACATCTTATTCTTATCTGAATCATTGTAAATGGCCAAGTAACCATCAAATTTAACCTGACTACCATTCGCTGCAAACTGAACTCCATTTTGAGAGAGCTTCACAGCCATGGTATCAAAGATAGCACCCGTCATCTGACTCGCTACAAAGCGATTCCAGATTAGGGTATAAAGCTTAAGTTGGTCTTTGTCTAAGTATTTAGCGATCTTTTCAGGTGTATTAAAGACACTTGATGGGCGAATAGCCTCATGGGCATCCTGAGCACCAGTCGCATTCTTTACCTTGCTGCCATGCTTAGAATAGTTACTGCCAAAACGTTCGTTAATGTAGTTTGCAGCTTCATTTTGAGCAACTGGACTGATACGAGTCGAGTCTGTACGCATATAGGTGATCAAACCTTGGACTCCTGTACCAATATTAATCCCTTCATAGAGTTGCTGGGCAACCATCATGGTCTTTCGAGTACGGAAATTGATTTTATTAGCTGCATCCATCTGCATAGTTGAGGTAGTATAAGGGAGTGGAGCGTTACGCTTGCGTTCTTTTTTATCTACCTGATCAACTGTAAAGTCTTTGCTGGATAGATGAGACAAGACTTCTTTGACCTCTTCATTGCTTGTCAATTTCATCTTCTTGCCATTCATTCCATAGAAGGATGCTTGGAATTGCTTAGTCCCCTTTTTGAAAGACTCCATCAATAGTCCAATATTCTTCTGGTTGAAAATGCATTAATCTCATTTTCACGGTCAATGATTAACTTGAGAGCAACAGACTGAACACGGCCAGCTGACAAGCCCTTTTTGACCTTTTTCCATAAAATTGGTGAAATAGAATAACCTACCAAGCGGTCCAAGACACGACGGGCTTGTTGGGCATCCACCAAATCCATATCAATCTTACGAGGTTCTTTAAAGGCATTTTTTACCGCATCCTTGGTAATCTCGTTGAAAACAACACGGTTAGCATCATTTTCATCTAGATTGAGAATATGAGCTAAATGCCATGAAATTGCTTCTCCTTCGCGGTCCGGGTCACTTGCGAGAAAGACTTTATTAGCTTTTTTAGCTTCTTTTTTCAAGTCATTGATCAGAGGACCTTTCCCACGAATATTGATATATTGGGGTTCATAATTATTTTCTACATCGACTGACATACTGGATTTTTTCAAATCACGAATATGACCAACACTGGCTAAAACCTTATAATTTCTACCCAGGTATTTTTCAATCGTTTTAGCCTTTGCAGGCGACTCCACGATTACTAGATTTTTTTTAACTGTTGATTTTTTCTTCTTTGTTGCCGTAGCCACAGTATCACACCTTTTCAAAGTAATAAACTTTATAAAGTGTAAACCATTTTTTTAAAAACCTGTCAAGACTTAACTCCTATATATAGAAGAAAAAGTTTAATTGATAAAACCTTGATAGTTCTTAAAATTCAAATTCTGCTAGCACATCCTGACCACTTGAAACAAGTTTTGCACCTTCTTGAACCAAGTGATGACAACCATCTGAACGACCATCCAAAATACTACCTGGAATAGCAAAAACATCTCTTCCTTCTTCCATAGCTCGCTCACAAGTAATCAAACTACCAGATCTCATCTTTGCCTCAGCAACGATGACACCCATACATAGGCCAGCAATAATTCGATTTCTTGCTGGAAAGTGATATTTCAAGGGTTCTTCACCCGGTCCATATTCACTCAGTAGCAAATGATATTCACCGATGTAGTCCTGCAGTCGTTTATTAGAACGTGGATAGTAAACATCAAAGCCAGTCCCAATGACTGCAATGGTTTTTCCACCACCTTGAAGAATAGACATATGCGCTGCAGTATCAATCCCTCTAGCCAGCCCACTCACAATCACCAGCTCATTCTCCAGTTCTTCAATAACCTTACGGACCGATTTTGTTCCTGTTTGACTACAAGAGCGACTGCCTACAACCGCAATCTTTGGCAACTTTAAGAGATTTAAATCGCCCTTATAAAATAACAATACTGGAGCATCATAGATTTCACTGAGAGCAAAGGGATAGACATCGTCTAGGATGGAAAAAGAGGAAATTTTTCAAAGTCACTTCTTAATCGCTCCATACTTTCAAAGGTGAGTTTATGGTAACGTTCCATAAAAACCACTGGATTTCGACACTCAGATGCTTCTGCTATCGTTTCTAAGCTTAATTCTTGATCATAGATTTCTCCATATTGAAGTACCTTTAAAACCTGTTGATTACTTAAACCTGCTTGTTTCAACTTATAAATCTCAAAATTATCAATCTTAATTTTCATGATAGACTCCTTGTTTTTCTCTTTATCTATTTATTCGTAGAAAAAGAAAAAAACTTCCCAACAATTTTACTTGTTTAGAAAGTTTTTTTATATTAGTTATCTTAGTAATCAGGACGAAGGACTCCAGTGACAGTTGCCTTGGTTGCTTCGTAATCCCCATCAATAACAACCTTGATAATGCGTTTAGCATCCTCTTCAGGCGCAGGAACCAAAGGTAGACGAGTTGGCCCAGCTTCGATCCCATATAGTTGAGTACTGCCTTAACAGGTGCTGGACTTGGGTAAGAGAAGAGAGCATTGACTTTAGGAATAAATTTACGCTGAATAGCTGCCGCTTTCTTCATATCACTTTCTTCGATTGCAGTAAACATTTCATGCATCTCATCCCCATTCGTATGGGAAGCAACAGAGATAACTCCGTCTGCACCTAGATTCATAGCATGGAAGGCATCTCCATCTTCACCAGTATAAACCAAGAATTCTTCTGGTTTATGCTCAATCAAGTAAGCCATATTGGCAAGACTGGTACATTCTTTGACACCGATAATATTTGGATGTTCCGCCAAACGAAGTAAGGTATCTGGAGTCATTTCAACAACTACACGACCTGGAATGTTATAGATGATAATTGGCAAATCAGAGGCATCTGCAATTGCTTTAAAGTGCTGATACATACCTTCTTGGGATGGTTTATTATAGTAAGGAACAATCGCAAGACCAGCTGCAAAACCGCCAAACTCTGCTACTTCTTTGACAAACTCAATAGAGTCTCGTGTGTCATTGGTACCAACACCGGCAATTAAAGGAACACGGCCATTGACAACCTTTTGAACAGCCGCAAACAACTGCAACTCCTCATCGTGAGTTAGAGTCGGACTCTCAGCAGTTGTTCCTGCTAGGAGAATTCCGTCTGTATGATGTGCTAATAAATGTTCAATCAACTTTGGAATGGCAGCGAAATTGATTGACCCATCTTCATGAAAAAGGAGTAATAAAGGCTGTGATAATTTTACAATCTTTTTAAATCTTGATAAGACATACAAAACACCTTTCTATTTTAAAGAAGGAGTTCAAATGAACTCCTACACATTATTTCAATTCAAATTTTAATTCAGCTGTTGGGCGTACTAGACCACGTTCATGTAAAGTCTCAGCGATTTGAACAGAGTTCCAAGCAGCACCTTTAAGAAGGTTATCAGATACTACCCACATGTGGATACCTTTTTCTGCATCCAAATCTTTACGGATACGTCCAACGAAAGTATCACGTGAACCAACAGCATTAACTGCTTGAGGATAGATTTGGTGCGCAACATCATCTTCAAGAACTGCACCTGGGAATGCAGCAATAGCTGCTTTCACTTCTTCGATTGGTGCTACTTCTTTTGTTTCAATATAGACTGACTCAGAGTGAGCTGACAAAACTGGAATACGTACACATGTTGCTGATACAGCAATGCTATCGTCTTCCATGATTTTCTTGGTTTCATTGGTCATCTTCATCTCTTCGTAAGTGTAATCATTATCAGTGAAGACGTCAATTTGCGGAAGAGCGTTGAAGGCAATTGGATAGTGTTTCTTATCGCCACCTGAAGGCAGGATTTCTGCATGCAAATCACGTGGATTCACACCATCATTCAAGACTTCACGAAGCTCACGTTGGGTTTCAAGAATTGCTCCCATACCAGCACCTGAAACAGCTTGGTAAGTTGAAACGATAATACGGTCCAAGCCCCATTTGACGGACTGGCTCAAGAGCCACCATCATTTGAATTGTTGAACAGTTAGGACAAGAGATGATTCCGTTGTGAGTATCAAGGGCGTGAGCATTCACTTCAGGAACAACCAATGGTACATCTGTATTTTGACGGAAGTAAGAAGTGTTATCTACAACGACTGCGCCTGCCTTAACAGCATAAGGTGCGTATTTTGCAGAAGTTGATCCACCAGCTGAGAAGAGAGCAATATCAACCCCTTCAAAACCGTCTTCTGTTGTTTCTTCGATGGTCACATCTTGACCTTTGAATTGCAAAACCTTTCCTGTAGAACGTGCAGACGCAAGGTAACGAATCTTATCGATAGGAAGAGTTGATTCTTCCAACATTTTGATCATTTGAGCACCAACGGCACCTGTAGCGCCAACAACAGCAACTGTGTATCCCATAACAAACCTCTTTCGGAATTTTCTAAAAAAATTTCTATAATAGAAACATTATACTACTTTTTACCAAAATTGAAAAGTCTTTTTCCTATCTATTTTCTGAAATTGACAAGAAAAGGCGGTGGGACAGAAATCGATAGACAAAGTCTCGATTTCGTAGTCCCAGCCCCGCGAGGATGATTAGGAGCTTTTTGGAGTCTAAAAGACGAACAAAAAGTTCAATCAGCTACCGCGTCAAATTATGATTTATAATCATAACCACCCGTCTAACGGGTGGTTTGCACCAGGGCTATAAGCCCAAATTACCAGCCAGCGCCTAAAGACGCTGGCTTTCACGTTGTTCAAGCCTCATTGCTCTTGACTCGTCACTTGCCTCCTAAAGAGGCTTTAGTATTACTACCACTATCCCTAAAGGGATCCTCATATTCTTTTTACACTCAATTTATCTAGTGCTATATCATGCTTTTCCTGCTCTTGAATATATTTCTTAATTGTGGCTTCATTAAGCCCTACTGTACTCACATAATAACCTTCCGCCCAGAAATGCCGATTTCCAAACTTATATTTCAAATTGGCGTGTTTGTCAAACATCATGATTGCACTCTTACCTTTTAAATACCCCATAAAACTTGAAACACTTATCCTCGGTGGAATACTTACTAACATATGTACATGATCTGGCATCAAGTGTCCTTCGATAATTTCAACACCTTTATAACTACACAAGCGATGAAATATTTCACCTAAACTACTCGGATATTGATTATAGAAGACTTTTCGTCTATACTTAGGGGTGAACACAATGTGATACTTACAGTGCCACTTTGTGTGTGATAAACTATGAGACTTTTGTACCATGGTTTTTCTCCTTTCGCTTTACAATTGGCTTGAACACCTTTATTGTATCGCGTTTGGAGTTTTTTTGGTATAACCTTCGACGCGCACCCGCATAGCGGGTGGTTTATTTGTCTCGCACCTCACGGAGCGAGACGGACTAATAGTCACATAAATAAAAAATGAGGTCGGGCTCTTTTGTCCCAACCTCTTCTG
>BNJU01002182.1_pt1 | contig 235151 bp, 233 predicted proteins | sample 8539281 | NCBI WGS metagenome assembly BNJU01 (sample SAMD00202456, study PRJDB9452) | human saliva metagenome | isolation source: human saliva | place: Japan
TGGCACGACGGCGCAGTTCGCGCACGGTGGCGTGCGGATCCTCTCCGGCCGGGAACCCGCGCAGGCGCCAGTACATGGCCAGCAGGGAACCGGTGATCGTGTGCCAGAAGGTCGCCACCGCGCAGGGTGCGGCCACCGCCGCGCTCAGGTACTGCAGGGCGAGCGTTGAACCGAGCCCCGCGTTCTGCAGGCCCACCTCGATACCGATCGTGCGTCGGTCGGCCCGCGAGACGCCGAAGGCCCGCGCCACGGCGTAACCCAGGGCGTAGCCGGTCGCATTCTCCAAGGCGATTGCGGCGAACATGAGCGGCCCCGCGGTGGCGATGAGCGGCTGGCTCTTGAGGCTACGGCCGCCACCACCGCGGCGATCGCCACGACCGAGACCCACGGCATCGCCGGCTGGATCCGTGCCACCTGCCGGTGGAAGAGGACATTGCAGGCCAGGCCCGCGCCCACCGGCAGCAGCACGATCTGCACGATCGACAGTGCCATCGACCCGGCTGGCACCTGCATGTAGGTCCCGGCCAGCCACAGGGTCAGCAACGGGGTGACGATCGGGAGCGAGCATCGTGAGAAGGCGGTCATCGACACCGAAAGGGCCGTGTTGCCCTTGGCCAGGTAGCTGACCACGTTCGACGTCGTCCCTCCGGGCACGCAGCCGATGAGGATGATGCCCACCTTGAGCTCGGGGACAGCGGCAGCAGGTTCGCCACGCTCCAGCCCACCAGCGGCATGACCGCGTACTGGCTGAGCACACCCAGAATGACCGGCTTCGGGTGACGAGCGATCATCGTGAAGTCCGGGATGGACAGGGTCATCCCCATTCCCAAGCATCGTGACGGCCAGCAACGGCGTCATGTAGCCGCCAGCGGCACGAAGGTGGAGGGTGAGAAGAAGGCGGCGAGGAAAGGCGCCGAACATGATGAGCGGAAGACCGTCACCGCAATGCGGGCGCTGCGGTCCTGTCTCTTCTCGGCGGCTGCATCGGTGACTGCGTCAGTGTCTGTCGGGGGTGCCGCGGGATGCCTCGGATCAACGGTGGAGCGTCAGCGGGGATACGCGCGGTGACGATAGTCCGAGGAGTGAAACGATGCCGTCTCAGTCCACCGTGCGGACGCACCTGAGCGTCGAGTACCGAGGGCTCGGAATGGGCCGCCGGCCGTGAGCCGCGTCGGTGGCCCCGCGGGCTCGGTGAGGCCAGTGCAGGCCGGGGCTCTACTCGAGGTCGTCGTCGGCGTCGTCGACGACGTCGGACCTCGTCGTCATCCTCGGGGTCACGCCAGACTTCGTCGCAGCGGTGGACGCTTGTGGCGATGAGGCGAGCATTGGGCAGGTCCACGGTGCGCACCCAGTGGCCGGCCGCGATCGGGTTCTTACCGAAGTCCTCGTGCCGGTTGATGAGCCGCGGCACGAGCACCTCCTCGGGCACGTCAATGTGAATGAGCAGGTCGATCCGCTCACGCGCCGCACCCCAACCGCGCGTCTCCAGCGCGAGGTAGTTGCCCTCGGTCACGACGACGCCGGTGCCGCTGACGATGCTCCCGGCTGCCACGGCCTCGTGCAGATCGCGCCGGTACACCGGGACGAGGACCCGAGGGGCGCCGTCGGCCCGCACTCGGTCCAGCGTCGTCAGGTAGCCGTCGACGTCGAAGGTGTCCGGCGCACCCTTGCGGTTGCGGCGCCCCAGCTCGTCCAGGACGGCGTTGGACAGGTGGAAGCCGTCCATGGCAACCAGCCCAGCGAAAATGCCCGCTGCTTTCAACCCGGTCTTCAGCTGCTCGGCAATCGTTGATTTTCCCGAACCGGGAGCACCCGCGAGCCCGACGACGAGGCGCTCGGGCGCGTCGTCGGCCGCCAACCGCTGTACGAGCTGGTTGACAAGGTTGCTGACAAGGGCGGAGGTCTCGCCCACCCGAACCGTGGGACTCATGAATCTATTATCTCAGTCAACTACGTGCCTGAGGGGCCGGTGCAGTGTCTGTGTCCGTGGTGATGTCCGGAGCGGAGTGGATGCCGGATGGATGGTGGAATTGCGGCCGATACTGCTGACGATCGGTTGTTGGCTGCAACCCCGGGGTTGGCTGAGGGATGAGCCGAGGTGGGCGCCGTCGAAAATCGATTTCTCCCACCTGAGCGGTTAGCGATAAAGTCGTCATCATCGTCATCATTCCGAGGCAGAACAGCAGCCAATTCGTGACCGCCTCGTGAGATTTTCGCCATTGATATCAGTAAATATAGAACTTAAGTTCGGCACCGCATCAATTGAGTGCCGGACTTCTCCCGAAAGGTATGCCGTGTCAAAGATCCCTGCCCCCAGAGCGCTCAGAGCGCCTGCGCGTGTCACAGGTGCTCTCCTCCTGCTCGTGGTGATGGTTGCCGCGATGCTGACGGTCCTGCCCATGCAGGCCCGAGCCGCCATCAACCCGAAGATCACCATCTCCGACCTGTCACTGACCCCCTCCAACGCCACCGGCGAGGAGGACCCGAGCAAGACCGCGGTTCAGAGCGGTGACTACCTCAAGCTGAAGTTCAGCTGGGATGCCAGCAAGGCCCAGGCCAAGGGCGGGGACTCCTTCGAGATCGCACTGCCCGAGCAGGTCCGCAGCAAGGACAAGATCACTGAGCCGATGATGCTCAACCACGATGGCGTCAGCACGCAGGTGGGTGAGTGCTCGGTGGCCGAGCGTAAGATCACCTGCACCTTCAACAGTGAGCTCGACAAGATCGTCGCCCAGGGCTTCAAGGACCTGCGGGGTAACGGGACGTCACTGGTGGTGGCCAACGGGGCCTCGGATCTGCCCAACCTGTTGATCAAGGCCAACGGTGTCGACACTCCCGTGGCCGTTCCCGGCGGCAAGATCGGCGCGTACGTCGAAGGTCCCTACAAGCCGGAGAAGGTCACCAAGTGGGCCAGCGACCTGACCGCTGACGCCGACAAGATTGCCTGGCAGCTGATCTTCGGTCCTGACCAGATCAAGGCGGCTCTCGAGGAGAACGGTCAGTCGCTGACCGTGGATGGCAAGACCCGCTCGACCATCATGTTCACCGATGAGCTCGGCCCCGGACAGAAGTACGTCGCCGACAAGAGCAGGTGGAGGCTGGAGACCGGCACCTCCGAGGGTAAGGGTGCCAGCCCGGGCAGCTCGCGGACGCTTCCGGCGCCGACCAGAACACCGACGCGGGCGACTTCGACCTCGACGTCACCTTCAACGGCGACGTCGCCTTCATCAAGGTGACCGGTCCCTTCGCGCCGCGCAGCAACTACATCGTCCGCTACGAGTCGACCCCCAACACCGACAACGGCAAGGTGCAGCCCGGTGTGCGGTACAAGAACGACGCCACCGCGCTGGGAACCAGCCTGCAGGGCTCCTACGCGGTGCACTACGCCTCATCCTTCTCCATTAACGTTGAGATGAAGCCCGGCTTCGGTGGATTCGAGATCACCAAGCTCCTCACCGGAACCCAGACCGGCAAGGTGCCGGCGGACACCACCTTCAAGGTCAGTGTCAACTACGACCTGCCCGGTGACGCGAAGGCAAGCGCCTACCCGGACTGGAAGGCCCCGGGCACCCTCAACCAGGAGGGTACTGGTGGTGACCTCGAGATGACCCTCGGCATCGGTGCGAAGACCGTTTTCAAGGACATCTTCCCCGTTGGAACGGTCCTCACATTCAACGAGGACCCCACGAATGCCTCGGCTACTCCCGAAGGTGTCGTCTGGGGTAAGCCGGCCTTCACGGTGAACGGTCAGAGCGCCAGCACCGCGACCATCGCGGACCAGGAGCTCACCCCGTGACGCTGAGCAACTCTGCTGACGCCGTGCCCGTGGATCACGGTGACTTCACGATCACGAAGGCCCTGGCCGGCGACGGCGACTTCAGCAACTCCACCTTCCTGTTCACCCTACAGCTGCACTGACAACACCACGGGCTTCCTGATGGTGAAGGGCGGGAAGACCTCGGAGCACTCCGAGGAGGTCCAGGCGGGCTCGACCTGCACCGTCACCGAGATCACCGACTCCGCCTTCCGGGCGGGTACACGCTGACCGCCCCGGAGCCGCAGACCGTCGCCATCGTCAAGGATGAGACGGCTGAGGTGACGATGACCAACACCTGCACGAAGGCCAAGGGCTCGTTCTCGGTGACCAACACAGTCAAGGGCGCCGAGGTCGGGGACAAGGAGTTCACCTTCACCCACACCTGCGACAACGGGCAGAAGGGCGACCTCAAGGTCAAGGCCGATGGCACGGCAGTGAACGGTCCGGAGCTGCCCTGTGGGCACAGAGTGCACCATTGAGCAGGACGTGGACAAGGCTCAGGTCGACGGGTACACCCTCAAGGCCCCCGCGTCTCAGAAGGTGACTATTGGCGAGAAGGTGCTGGACCTGAAGTTCCTCGGCTCTACGCCTCTCTCACCGTGCCGTCGCCGACGCCGAGCGCTGACGCGACTGCGAAGCCTTCCGCCGAGCCGAGTGCTGCGCCGAGTGCCGCTCCGACTGAGAAGCCGGCCGCTGACGCCAGTGCGGACCCGAACGTGAAGCCCGAGTGCTGAGGCGAGTGCGGACCCGGCTGACAAGCCGGCCGCTGACGCCAGTGCGGACCCGAGCGCCAAGCCCAGTGCTGAGGCGAGTGCGGACCCGGCTGACAAGCCCGCTGCTGACGCCAGTGCGGACCCGAGCGCCAAGCCCAGTGCTGAGGCGAGTGCGGACCCGGCTGACAAGCCGGCCGCTGACGCCAGTGCGGACCCGAGCGCCAAGCCCAGTGCTGAGGCGAGTGCGGACCCGGCTGACAAGCCGGCCGCTGACGCCAGTGCGGACCCGAGCGCCAAGCCCAGTGCTGAGGCGAGTGCGGACCCGGCTGACAAGCCCGCTGCTGACGCCAGCGCGGACCCGAACGCCAAACCCAGCGCTGACGCGAGCAGCTCCACCGCTGCGGGTGACTCGTCGTCGGCCGGTGCGCCTGCGCCGGGGACGTCCACCAGCTCGGCGGCGCCGAATGCGGCTCGGGAGCGCCCGGCGGTTCCGCGGGCGGTCCGCTGGCCAGCACCGGTGTCAGGATCGGTCTGCCTCTGGGCATCGCCGTGGTCGCCGTGATGGGAGGGGCTCTGCTGGTGAGCCGCCGCCGCGCCTGACGTCGGCCTCCAGTTCCCTCCTCTCACAGGGATAGGTCCCCGGGCCCACCTGAGTTCTCCGCTCAGGTGGGCCCGGGCTCGTGCGCCCCAGCAGCCGCGCGGGTCAGACAGGGAATGATCCCCATCCCGTGCGCCGGGGGTGAGGCCCTACGGTGGCGCCATGGCTCATCGTCGACGCAGCGTCATCCGTTTCCTCCTCACCGCCATCGCCTTGGCGCGCACGGGCACGCCGGTTCGTTGCTGATGGACTGCGTAGGCCGACAGGATTCTCCACAACGCAGGACTTTGGTGAGTGTTCGACGTCGTCAGGTCCTGGCCGTAACGGCCGCATCCCTTGCTCTCGCAGTGGCTGGGTGCTCGCCTATGGCCATGGCGCGCAAGAGGCGGGAGCGGAAGGTGCAGCAGTACCTCTCCGGGCTCGACGCCGTGGCGTCCGCGCGGGTAGAGGTGCACCCGGAATTCTCAGAGCCGGATCGTTGGACCGTGGATGTGCGGCTCAAAGATGATCCGTCCAAGGGGTCAGTGGTAACAGTTGTGCGGGACGCCTACGCCAAGGTGCTGAACCTGACCGGGGCCAATGAGGTGAGGATGGTTGTCACCTGGGTCAAGGGAAAGACCTCCGTGTTCTGCTACCTGCCGATGAAGGACGCCGACAAGGCTGCATCCGCCACGGTGGAGGCGTTATCGCCCGGCATGGAGCGAGTCCAGATCGAGGAGGAGAGAATATCCTTCGAGTACCGCACCACTGAAACCCTCCCGGATCATTTCATCCTGCCGCCCACTTCCCCGGTGCTGAGCCTCGCCTCCTTGAAAGTCGAGCAGAGCATTCTCATTGGACGGTCTCACTGCTTCATCTCCCACGCCAAGGGCAAGGACCTCACATCCGTGCCGATCAAGCGTGCACTGGAAGCCATCCCCACCGACAAGCGGTACGGAGCGGTCCTGAGCCTGGATGCGGAGGATTATAACAATCATCAGGCCCGTCTCATATTCAAGAAATGGGTGAAGGACTGGCAGGATGAGGATGTTCAGCCCGACGCTGCGGTTCTCGCCACAGTACTCGGAAACCAGGTGCTCCAGAGGGTGGAGCTGCGTACTCGGTGGAAAGCAAAGGTCCAGCCCAGGGTCGTCGCCTTTGACATGAAGTCCGGCACTGTGGTCGGCCAGGGAGATCCCGCCTGAGAAGGGGGCGCCCATCCTCGCTGCGGCCCAGCAAATGGTGGCCTCGGCATCCTGATGGGTCCGAACCCGAGGACGTCTCTGTCTGGCGTGCACATGCCAGACATCATCAAAGGAAGGGCAGTGAGGTCGATGAGTGTTCGACGTCGTGAGGTGCTGGCACTGGGGATCGTGTCTCTTGCTCTCAGTGCGACTGCGTGCTCGCCGTTTGCTCTGGTTCGCGGCAGGAAGAAAAGGAAGGTGAGCACGTACCTTTCCGGGCTTGATGGTGTCACGTCTGTCAAGGTGCATATTGATTCAGACCTCGTGTCGGATGATCGCTGGGACGTGACAGTGAACCTCAAGGAGGATCCTGGGCAGGAGACAGTCCTCGCAATCATTCGCAACGCACGAAACGAGGTCGTGCATCTGGTTGATTCTGACAAGGTGGACCTTGATGTCAGATGGGATCAGGGTGTGACGTCGATGGCCTGTCACCTGCCCATGGATGACCCCGAGAAGGCTGTGCTGGCTGCCATGAAGGTGGTCTCCTCCGACCTGGAGCGCGTGGGCATCTCCAAAGAGAGAATCACTCTCGACTATCAGAACGGGACCAGCCTTCCTGACAACGCCATCCTGCCGCCGACGTCGCCGGTTGTGGGGGTTGGTTCACTCCAGACCGAGCAGGACTACTTTGTGGGCGGATCCTATTGTTTCATCACGCATTCTCAAGGTGTGGATCTCACCTCCGTTCCGATCAAGCGTGTTCTCGATGCCATCCCGGCAGATCAGCGAGTTCATGCGACGGTGATTCTGAATGCGCACGACGACATCAGTCAGGTCACCCAGCTGACCGTGCGAGGGCTCGGTGAGGACGGGAAGGGTGTGGATGTTGGCGCCGCAGCGCCGGTTCTGGCGGCTGTCCTGGGGAATCGGACTCTTCAGCGGGTCGAGCTGGCCACCGCGCCGAACGACGACTACGACTCTGAGGTCGTCGCCTTTGACATGAAGTCCGGCGCTGTGGTCGGCCAGGGTGACCCGCCCGAGAAGGGCGCGCCCATCCTTGTCGCCGCCCAGCAGCCGGACGCTTCGTCGTAAGGTATCTGCGAGAGGGCTTGCATCCTTGGGGCGTGCCGACCGTTCTCCCCACCAGTGCCAATGACGACGGGCTGCACGCATCGAGACATCGATGCGTGCAGCCCGCTTTAAAGTGTTGTGCTCAGCGCTTGAAGTGCTCCTTGAGATCAGCGACTCGCTTGTCCCATGCTTCTTTGCGCTCTTCGCGGCGTTTGTCGCGAATGGTACGGCGTGCCTCGCGATCCGCTGCTTCTGCAGCTGCTTCGGCGGCCTCGAGTTCGGCCAGCACCTCGGAGACGGGGCGGCGGGCCACAGTTCCACCCAACTTCGTTGAGATGTTGTCAAGCACCTCGGGCGTCACCTCAGATACCTGGGCGAGGATGGCCGTTGTTCCGGGAGCGACGCGGGCGCTGAGGTCGCCGAGGACGGTCTCACGCTTGTCAGCATGGTCGATGTCGCTCAGGCTTCCGATAACGGAACCTGCACCCCATCCCAGGAGCATGCCGAGTGGGCCGCCGAGCAGACCGACAATCAGGCCGATGAGCCCCCAGTTGCCGTGCCCTCGCCGATCGTCGCGTCCGATCCCTCCGCCAGGTGCAGGTGTCCGTCCTCCTCGCGTTCCGCGATGAGTGCTGAGACGACGTCGATCCTCCCTTCCGCGGAGGCTTGGCGGAGGTCACTGAGAACTTCGTACGCCTTGGAGGACTCGGTGAAGGTAATGACGACTACGCTCTGGTCAGTCAAAATGCTCTCCTTTTGTGGTGCAGTCTGATGTCGCCATCGTATCATGGCTCTTCGTGTTTGAGGGTGTTGTAGGTGGGGCTTGTCGGCTGGTTTAGGTGGTTGCTGTCAGGTGGTCTTTGAGGCGTCCGGTGTGGATGAGGCTGCGGATGGTGTAGCTGGTGAGGTTGCGGAAGTCCAGGGCGATGCCGCGTAGGTGCTCCAGGCGTCCGTTGATCGCCTGACGTGGGGTCGTTGGAGGTACGGGGTGGGCGAAGTAGGCCAGGACGTTCTGGCTGCGGCTGATCAGGGGTCTGGCCAGTGTCTGGATCTCCTCAAGCCCTTCTGGGATGGCCTGCCTCAGGGAGTCGATGAGCCGTTGCATCAGGTACTTTCCCAGGCCCGGGTCGTCGGCGCGGTAGGCCTGGATGAGGCGCTGGTAGACGCCCCAGGCGGCCTGGACCGCAGCATGGCGATCATCAGCGAACAGGGTCTCGAGACGCCCGACCTGGGCATCGGTGAGCAGGCCGGCCCCGGTCAGCAGAGTGCGCCGGGCTCGGTAGAGCCGGTCACCCGCTCGGCCCCGCCGGCCCGTGATCGCTCGTTGGACGCGACGGCGGCACTGGTCGAGCTTGTCTCCTGCTAGGGATACGACGTGAAAGGGGTCCATGACCGCCCGGGCCTGTGGGAGCTCCTCGCCGGCGGCGCTCTTGAACCCGGTGAAGCCGTCCATGGCTACCACCTCGACCCGCCCACGCCAGTCCTGGTCGCGCTGGGAGAGCCAGGTCTTGAGGACCTTCTTGGACCGGCCCGGGACCACGTCCAGAAGCCGGGCTGGACCACTGCGGTCGCGTACGGGGGTCAGGTCGATGATGACGGTGACGTACCGGTCGCCTCGCCTGGTGTGGCGCCATACGTGCTCGTCGACGCCGAGGACCTCCACGCCATCGAAGCGGTGAGGATCGTCTAACAGCGTGGCCTGAGCGCTTGTCAGGATCGCGTTGTTGGCGGTGTGCCAGGAGATCCCCAGGGCGGCTGCCACCCGGGAGACCGACATGCACTCCAGGGCAAGGGCCCGCAGCCCCCACTCCACCGCCGAGCGGGTCAGCCGCGCCCTGGGCTCAGCCAAGCTGGAGGTGTCCTGTCTCCACACCCGGCGGCAGTGGGTGCAGGCGAAGCGCCGCAGGCGTACCAGCAGCTGCGTGGGTCTCCATCCCACCGGTACGTGGGCCAGGCGCCGGGCCACTGTCCCACGAGCCTGCCCCTGGGCGCCGCAGGCCTTGCAGAACGGGTCCTCAAACCCGATCGGCATACGGCACTCGATCACCGCGCGCTCCGCCGTGAGGTGCTGGCCCACCGCGGTCAGCCCCAGGGCGTCCAGCCCCAGGAAGGTCGTCAGATCAGGGCCGGTGAAGGTAGTCTCAGGCACGTCGAGGTCTCTCGTGACGGTTGTGTAGCAGCTCCCATCATCGGGGGACCTCGACCCCTACCCGGCGTAACGACGCGCCCCCCGCCTACGCACTTCAATAGACCCCGCCTACAACACCCTCAAACACGAAGAGCCCGTATCATCCAAGTGGTTTGAATCTTGATGGCCCCGGCGCGGCGGGCACCACAGCCCTCTTCGGGCGGGCGTCACTGCCGGCCGGCGGTCTCATCGGTAGCATGAGGCCGGATCACCCAAACCTCGGGAGGAACTGATGCACGAGCCCATCAAGCTGGTCGACCGCGTCCAGGCCATCAACTGGAATCGCCTGACCGACGACAAGGACCTCGAGGTCTGGGACCGCCTCACCGGCAACTTCTGGCTGCCCGAGAAGGTGCCGCTGTCCAACGACGTGCAGTCCTGGGCCACCCTCAACGAGGCCGAGAAGAACATGACCACCCGCGTCTTCACCGGCCTGACGCTCCTGGACACGATCCAGGGAACGGTCGGCGCGGTCTCCCTCATCCCGGACGCCCGCACCCCTCACGAGGAGGCGGTGCTCACCAACATCGCCTTCATGGAGTCGGTCCACGCCCGCTCCTACTCCTCGATCTTCTCCACGCTCATCTCGACGGCGGAGATCGACGAGGCCTTCCGCTGGAGCGAGGAGAACGCGAACCTTCAGCGCAAGGCCCGCATCATCCTGGACTACTACCGCGGCGACGACCCCGAGAAGCGCAAGGTCGCCTCCACCATGCTGGAGTCCTTCCTCTTCTACTCCGGCTTCTACGCCCCCATGTACTGGTCCAGCCACGCCAAGCTGACCAACACCGCCGACCTCATCCGCCTCATCATCCGTGACGAGGCCGTCCACGGCTACTACATCGGCTACAAGTACCAGCTGGCCGTGCGCGAGTCCTCGCCCGAGCGTCAGGCCGAGCTCAAGGACTACACCTTCGAGCTGCTCATGGAGCTCTACGACAACGAGGAGCAGTACACCGAGGACCTCTACGACGAGCTCGGCCTGACCGAGGACGTCAAGAAGTTCCTGCGCTACAACGCCAACAAGGCCCTCATGAACCTGGGCTACGAGGCGCTGTTCCCGGCCGACGCCGTCGACGTCAACCCGGCGATCCTCGCCTCCCTGTCCCCCAACGCCGACGAGAACCACGACTTCTTCTCCGGCTCGGGTTCCTCCTACGTCATGGGCACGGCCGAGGCCACCCAGGACGAGGACTGGGACTTCTGAGCGCAGGGAGAGGGCGGGGCGACCGGTCGGCACGGTCTGACGGCACTTTAATGGTGCGTTCTGATGAGCGGAGGTCCGTGTGCCAGCCCTCGCAAGGGCCCTCCTGCTCGTGTCCATTTCTGCTTCATCGACGCTGAGTCTGTTGATGTCCGAGCGGATGTCACTTCTGTAGCGAAGCAAGTCGTCGCACCGCTGGGGTTGTCGGGACTGGCCAGGATGCAGCGAGAAGCAGACGTTGTTGGTGCGATCCTCGGGCGTATGCGAGCGATGGCGCGAGGGCGTCTGCCTGAGGAGAATCCTCCTGCCCTGTCTCCAGTCGTCTCGCAGCCTGACCTCTTCGAGCTTCGCTGGAAGTTCGTCAAGGAGAAGAACGCCTTGGTGCGGGCGTATCACGGTGAGCCTGGTGACCCTGATGTCGTCGTCGTGTGCATCCACCGCAAGGAGACGGATGTGCCGGTTGTCAGGCAACGCGAGCTGCAGAACGCGATGATGGAGGAGGGGCAGCGACGCTTCACTGTGGGAGAGCAGTGCCGCTGGGGTCACACCAAGGCTTGCCCTCACTGCCTCGATCCGTGATAGATTTTAGTCTATGACTTCGATCCGGTCGTCCCTCCAGGAGCGGGGCTTCGATGAGTTGGTTGAGCACTCGGCGCGACTCACTCAAGCCGATGACGAGATGCGCTGGGCGCTCATCCAAGCCCGCAAGGAGGCTGGCCTCTCGCAGCGCGACGTTGCCGAGATGATGGGCGTCAAGCAGCCGACAGTTGCCGCCTTCGAGAGTCAAGATAACGATCCTCGGCTCTCCACCCTGCGTCGCTACGCGCTTGCTGTTGGAGCGAGCGTGGAGCATCGCGTCACAACCTGGGGGAGTACGACCTTCGAGTCGGAGAGTTGGACGCCCATTCAGACCCTTGGTAAAGGGTGGCCTATGGCGGTAGAGGCGAGCGCTGGCGATCCGCTTCTGATCCAAGCCGGGTGCACAGTTCCGCTTGTCGACGACTTTTCTGTGGCTGCATGAGTGCTGATCGGTGTTACGAGACTGCTCGAGACCTGCTCCCAGTTCTCGAGCTGAATCGTGTGACGCCCTACGAGGTTGCGGGTAGGCGCGTTTCCGCCCCCGAGGTCACCGAGATAACCAGTTCGATGGAGTCGATGATTGGTGGAGAGGAGGGGAAGTCCTTCGTCTTCAGGGTGCGGCAGCGGGTGAAGACCAGTGAGGCTGAGATTGCCGCTGACTTCGAAGCGGAGTACCGGTTCAGTGAGCCAGGTGGTCGGATCTCGGAGGAGGCTCAGGTCGAGTTCGCTGAGAAGGTGGCTTTCATGGCACTCGTTCCCTACCTCAGGGAGTCAGTCCATACGACTGCCATGCGTCTGGGTGTGCAGCCGCCCCTCCTTGGGATGGTGCGTCAAGGTGAGTTCCGGCTGCGTGCCGACGGCGACGCCGGCTCGAGCGCTGACGTTCAGAATTGACTGAATCAGGGGCTCCCATCTCACGGTCGACGTCGAGTTCTGCGGACTGGGCTCGATAGCGTCGCGTCACGACTTTCGATTTCTTCTGGATACCTCCTATGAGGGTCGCCGTGTGCCGCAGGCGACCGGGCGGAGACGGGGAGCGCTCCCCCGGGTAGCCTCCCCATGGCTGAGGGTTCGCGCCTGGCGCACACTTTCGTTGTCCCCAGCGTGCCAGAAAGGAATCCCCATGCGCTCCTCCGTCAAAGCTCTCTCCGTCGTCGCCGCCCTCGCCATGGCTGTCGGACTGTCCGCCTGCGATGAGGAGGAGGTCTCTCAGCCCTCCTCCGGTGGCGCCTCCGCGTCCAGCTCCGCCAAGGCGGACTCGGACGAGTCGGATGCATCCCCCTCTGATGACTCTCAGGAGGACAAGGACTCCAAGGGCTCCAAGGATGACAAGAAATCTCAGGACTCCAAGGGCAAGAGTGGTGAGACCACCAAGTCCGGCTCCACCATTCAGAACATCCAGCCGGTGACCTTCAAGGACGAGGAGATCGGCCTCACCCAGACCTGCGACAAGGTGATCGAGGACTACGCCGCACCGAAGTACAAGGCAAGTCGTGATTCAGACACGGTCTACCTGCTTCACTGCACGCTCGACTTCAGTGGAGATATTGCTTTCAGCAACACGATCGTGGACTCCACCTCGCTCCAGGACAAAACGGAATCCAGGCACAAGGCGGATGAGTACGGGGCGCTGCTGGCCGACGACCTGAAGGATGACGGACTTGAGGTGTTCGACTCCGAGGACTCCGGATCCACGCATGTTGAGGGCTGGGTCTCCATGGCTACCGTCACGGAGTCGACCAAGCTGAAGCCCTTCTCCGAGGGCACCACCAGCATCGTCTACGACCGCGCAGCCGGAAAGGGCATCCAGTCCGGCAAGCAGTACGCGGCCTACTCCGACACCCAGGACCTCGTGCTCAAGTAGGGCGGATCCGATTCTCTTCCCAGCGACCTCGGGCCTTCTGAGGACTGTTGTCGTCTCATTTCTCTGACGGAGTTGAGGGTAAGGGGCTATGGTGCTTTTCGCGGCGCTACGGCCCCTTGCTCCGCGTCGAAGGAACGAAAGGTACTGTCATGAAATCCACGATCAAGGCTGTCGCAGCGGTGGCCGCCCTGGCCCTGTCTCTTGGCCTGTCCGCCTGCGGAGACCAGGAAGCCGGGACGGACTCGGAGAAATCAAGCCGGGCAACGGCCTCGCAGGCGAGTGATGACACGTCCCCCGAGGCCGAATCCGACGCGTCAGAGTCAGCCTCGAGTAAGGCATCGAGCAAGGAATCGTCTGCACCCACCGGCTCGGCGTCGAGCTCGAGCAGCGCGAAGGCCTCCTCGCCTCAGGGCGGTGAGACGCTGCCCACCGGTGAGAAGGTGGAGAGCATTGATCCCATCGTCATCAAGGACCAGGCGATCGGGCTGACCCAGACCTGCGACAAGATCGTCTACGACTACTCGGCCCCCACCTTCAAGGGGACGGAGAAGGGCAGCCAGGACAAGATCATCCTGCTTCACTGCAAGATGGAGTTCAGCGGAGAGGTCTCCTTCAGCGGCAAGGTCACCGCCTACCAGGAAATCCAGTCCAAGGAGAAGGACTACCTCAACGCTGGAGTGGCGGTGACCCTTGGTCGAGCAGGACCTCAAGGACGCCGGTCTCGAGCCAGTGGGGGCTGGCACGGCATCCACGGGCTCCAAGAGCGTTGACGGATGGGTCCCCTTCGTGGCCCAGCCGGTGCGGGGCAAGAACGACTACCTGACGCGCGACAACATGGTGTTCGTCTACAACCGTGAGGCAACGACCTTCGACGGCACCGGGAAGACCTACGAGGCCTACTCCGACCGGCACGACATCGTCATCAAGTAGCTCTCCGCTCGTCCGGCAACTCCAGGGCGACGCGGTTGTTCTGCGTCGTCGTGGACCGTCCGTCACCGGCGGCGGTCCACGACGCGCAGTCGGCTTCCGGCGCGCCTCGACTTCGGTAACGTGCTGTCATGACGTCATCCGAGGTGACTCGCCCCCGTCCGACGGCGCCGCCCGTCTACCGGGACGGCCCGTCCAAGATGTCGGAGGTCGATGCCCGCTCCTGGAGCATCGATGACGTCCTGGACGCCGTCTTCTTCGCCATCGCCGCTGTTGCCACGCTGTGGCTGGCCTGGTTGCTCATCGGCTCAGGCTGGCACCTCGATCCGGTGCTCGTGGTCAACTCCCTGCTGTTCTGGGCGGTCCTGGCCTATCTCGCCCTGCCGCGCCTCCACCAGGTCCTCACCTGGCTCTACGTCCCCGACTACTTCATCGGCCGCACCCGCACCCCCGACGGGCTCCTGGGCGACCCCGTCAACCTCGCCGTCAAGGGCGACGAGGAGGACATTCACGAGGCGATGATCGCGGCCGGCTGGGTGCGCGCCGACCCCATCACCCTGCGCACCTCCTGGCGCATCATCGTCTCCTCGCTGCTGCGCCGCTCCTACCCGGCCGCCCCGGTCTCCAGCCTCATGCTCTTCGGGCGCAAGCAGAGCTTTGCCTACCAGAAGGAGGTTGAGGGCAACCCCGCCCAGCGCCACCACATCCGCTTCTGGTACTGCCCGCCCGGCTGGTCGCTGCCCGGCGGCGGACACGTGGACTGGCTGGCCGCCGCCACCTACGACCGCGCCGTCGGCCTGAGCGCCCTCACCCTCCAGGTCACCCACAAGATCGACGCCGATATCGACATCGAGCGCAACTACGTCGTCGACGACGTCCGCTGGGCCAACGAGGCCGCCGACCTGGAGATCTGGCCGGACTTCTTCGCCTCCTACCACGACAAGAACGGGGGAGGGGACCGGGTGGTCACCGACGGCGCCCTTCACGTGCTCGACCTTAACGAGGTGGTTCCCGGATCCGACGCCGGGCTCTCCCCTGCGGCAGGCCCGCCTGGCCGACCACCAGGCCCGCCGCCGTCGCCCCAGCCAGCTCGTCATCGCCCTGGCGCTCATCGGGCTCGCGATGACGGTCGAGATCCTGCGCGTGGCCCGCATCGACATCACCCAGGTGCTGGAGGCCGCTCCGCTCCCGGAGGAGGACCCGGGGGCGGTTACCGCCGTCGTCGCTCTCATCGCCACGGTCTCTGCCGGCCTGATGCTCCTCACCGCCGCCCTGGGGGTCGCAGCCTGGCGCGGGCACCCGCGCAGCCGCATCGCCCTCATGGCGACCCTCGTCCTGGGTGTCGCCACTGACATGGTTCAGGTCTCCAGCCTCGGGGTTCGGCAGGCGACTCTCGGCCTGGTCGTCACCAGCGCGCTCCAGGTCCTGGCCCTGCTGGCGCTCTCGGCCCGGCAGGTCCGCGAGTGGGAGCACGCCCGCAAGGAGGAGCGGCTTGCCGACCGTGCGAACGCACGGGGCGACCGGGCGGCAGTTAGGCTGGGCTCATGAGCGAGTACCTGGCAGGACCGCAGGACAATGGCGCCGGCGACGCAGGGCCGGCGGCACGATCCGGCCGGCACACCAGCCACGTCAGTCACGTCAGTCACGTCGACGAGTCCCGGCCCGTCGATGGCGACCGCGAGCACGTGCGCTTCGGCATCCCCTTCAATGGGGTCCTGCCCATCTGGCACGACGACGCCACCATCACCTGGCACCGGCCCGCTGACGACACCGACCTGTCCACCGTCCTGGGCATGGGGCTGGTGGAGTCCGAGCCCGGCCCCGCCCAGGCCCCGGCCGGGTGGCAGGAGCGCGTCGAGACCGGCGTCCTGACCGACTCCGGCCGGCTCCTGCTGCTCAAAGGCCGCCACGCCGTCGGGCCGCCGCGCCATCAACGACCCCGGCGAGGGAGCCCCCATCCCCCTGCAGGCGCCGCTGAGCTACGCGGAGGCCATGGAGGGGGTCTTCGACATCGTTGGCTTCGGCATCCACATCGGCCGCATCATGCTGCGCGCCGCCCGCGACGGCGGCATCATCGTGTTCACCCTGCGTGCGCCGCGCGACCCCGAGCCGCACCACATCCTGTCCGTGCCCGCGCAGGTCGACGACCACGGCGTCATGAGCTTCCACCTGGGGACGCTCCAGGAGATGGAGGGCGGCGCCTGGGACTCCGCCACCCACCAGGACGGCATGGCCCTGCTCGACCTCACCATCCCCTACTCCGACCTCGTGGCCGAGGCCGGACCCAACGGTGAGGAGGGGCTCGACGCCGACAGCGTCCTGGAGATGGCGCAGCCGGTCGTCCAGTGCATCCTCAAACCCGGCTACCCCTTCGCCCTGGGGGCCTCCATCCTCCTGCCGCAGGCCGGCTGAGCCGAGGGCGGGCCCGCGGGCCGGGCTGGATCGAAGCGGCGGCTGCGGTTCGCGCCGAGGACGTACTTTCCGATCGAGGACTGCGTTGTCCTCCAGGCCACTGCGCTCTCCCCGCAGTCATCTGGGGGAAAACGCAGTCCTGGTGCCGAAAGTAAGTCCTCGATGGGGCGGTGGCTCTCGCGGCGCGGGTGGCTGGGCCGACGGCGTGCCGCGCTCAGGCGGTCGGCGGGGCGGTCGAGCCGCGCACGAGGAGCTCGGTGGGGATGATGACGCTGCGTCCGCCGTCCCGGGTCCCGGAGCCGGCCTGCTCCAGCACCAGGCTCACCATCTCGCGGCCGTGCCTCCTGAAGTCCTGACGCACGGTGGTCAACGGCGGGAAGCTGTACTCGCCCACGTCCAGGCCGTCGAAGCCGACCACTGAGACGTCAGTGGGAACCCGCCTGCCCTGCTCGTGCATGGCCCGGATGAGCCCCAGGGCCAGCTCGTCATTGGCGCAGAAGACGGCCGTCACCTCCGGGTCCGCGGCCAGGCGCAGGCCGGCCTCATAGCCCGCTGCTGCCTCCCAGCCGCCGGACACCGTCTCGGGGACGTCTCTGCCGGCCTCCCGCAGGGTCCTGGCCCAGGTGGCCTTGCGGATGAGGGCGGACTGGGAGTCCTCGGGCCCACACACGTGGTGGACGGTGCGGTGCCCCAATTCCAGAAGGTGTGTGACGGCCTCACGTACCCCGCCGACCTGGTCGGCGCTGGCCGAGGGGTAGTAGTCCACGAGTGTGGAGTCCGAGACGGCCACCGGCATTGAGGGCGGCAGGGCCAGCTGCTCGCGCCCCGCCCGCCCGGCCTGCACGACGACGAGCCCGTCGATGGCCTGGTGGGAGAGCCGGTAGACGGCCTCGCGCAGTTCCTCGGAGGCGGGGTGCTCCACCTGGATGAGGTTGACGGCGTAGCCGATGGCGGTGGCGGCCTCCAGCACGCCCGCGGTGGTCAGGGCCTCCCCGGTGCGTTGGATCTGCTGGGTCAGCACGCCGATCGTCTTGAAGGAGCCCCGACGCAGGGCCTGAGCGGCGCGGTTGGGGGAGTAGCCGAGCTGGTTCATCGCGCGCAGGACCCGTTCGCGGGTGTCAGGACGGACGTGCTCCGAGCCCGCCGCCACGCGGGAGACCGTCTGAGCGGAGACTCCCGCCAGGCGGGCCACGTCGCTCATCGACGGCGCTCCCTGCGCCCCTCGGCTCTGCCCTGGCATGGCGAGAGGTTATCAGGAGTGTCAGGGACATCCACGTTCCCGGCGGCTGGTGACGTTGCCATGGAAACTCCGTCATGGGGGTGGTGAACCGAGAACTTGTCGGTAGATACACCTAGCGAAGCAGGCTACCATCTAGTATGTTAACGTCACCACGCAGGCGTCGCACTGCTGCGCGTCCTCTGTTCCCGTCAACCCCCTGGGGAGCCGAACAATGATCGTTCCGAGACACTTCGAGGACCTCGACGTCCTCCATGAACACACGCTGCCGCCCCGCTCCTACTACGTGCCCGCATCCCGCCCCATCGCTACCAGTCCCCTGGAGGCGGGAGGACCCGATCGCTTCCATCTGCTCAGCGGCCAGTGGGCCTTCCGCTACCCTGCCCAGCATCCACGAGCTGACCGAGCCCTTCTGGGAGCAGGACGCCCCGTCGGCACGTCCGACGGCGACGAGCCCGGCCAGGTGGACTCCTCCCCATCTCCCGGAGGGCTTCACCATGATTCAGGTGCCCAGCACCTGGCAGCACCTGGGCCACGACCACCACCAGTACACCAACGTCCGCTACCCCATCCCCTTCGATCCGCCCCTACGTCCCCCAGGACAACCCCTGCGGCGCCTACATCCGCGACTTCGACTACACCCCGGACCCCGCCGCCCCCAGCACCTACCTGACCTTCGAGGGCGTGGACTCCTGCTTCTACGTGTGGCTCAACGGCACCTACGTCGGCTACAGCCAGGTCTCCCACGCCTCCGCGGAGTTCGACGTCACCGAGCTCCTGCGCCCCGGCGCCAACCGCCTGGCCGTCCTGGTGCTCAAGTGGTGCGACGGCACCTACCTGGAGGACCAGGACAAGTTCCGCACCAGCGGCATCTTCCGCGACGTCTACCTCCTGAGCCGCCCGGCCGCCGTCCTGTTCGACTACGTCACCACCACCTCACTGGGTCCGGTCTCCGGCACCGGCCGCGCCCGGCCACCGCACTGGTCAGGATCCAGGGCGCCTACCGGGGCGGGCCCGTCCCCACCCACGTCGAGCTCATCGACCACGACGGCGCCGTGGTGGCCGCCGGAGAGCTGGAGCCCTTCGCCGGCGACGACGGCTACACCCACCGCGCCCGGCTCACCGTGGAGGCCCCTCACCTGTGGAGCGCCGAGGACCCCTACCTCTACACGCTGGTCATCACCACGCCCGGTGAGGTCATCACCGACCGGGTGGGCATCCGCGAGGTCGCGGTGAGCGACGCCGTCGTGCACCTCAACGGCCGGCCCATCACCCTGCGCGGCGTCAACCGGCACGACTCCGACCCGACCACCGGGCCCGTCGTCGACCTGGAGCACATGCTGTGGGACCTGCGCCTGATGAAGGAGCACAACATCAATGCGGTGCGCAGCTCCCACTACCCCAACGACCCGCGCTTCTACCAGCTGTGCGACGAGCACGGCTTCTACGTCATGTCCGAGGCCGACAACGAGAGCCACGGCACCCAGAGCCGCTTCCTGGCCGACCCCTCCTGGGACAACCAGGTCGAGCACTGGAACGAGCCCATCGCCGACAACCCCGAGTGGACCGAGGCCACCGTCGACCGCATGAGGCTGTGCGTCCATCGCGAGAAGAACCGCCCCAGCATCATCTCCTGGTCCGCCGGCAACGAGTGCTCCTACGGCTGCACCCTCGAGGCGGCGCTCTTCTGGGCCAAGGACTTCGACCCCACGCGGCTGACCCACTACGAGAGCTCCTACTACCGCGACTCCAAAGCGCCGCTACGACTACTCCTGCATCGACCTGTACAGCCGCATGTACCCGGCCATCGAGGAGATCCGCGACTACCTGGACTCCGACCCCGACAAGCCCTTCATCCTCGTGGAGTACTGCCACGCCATGGGCAACAGCCCCGGCGACCTCGAGGACTACTGGGAGATCATCCGGGCCGACGAGCGCATGTGCGGAGGTTTCGTGTGGGAGTGGTGCGACCACGCGGTCACCGCCGGGACCAGCGATGACGGTCGGCCGATCCAGCTCTACGGCGGCGACCACGACGAGGCCGTCCACGACGGCAACTTCTGCGTCGACGGGCTCGTCTCGCCCGACCGCGTCCCCCACCCGGGACTCGCCGAGCTCAAGAACGTCCAGCGCCCCGCCCGCGTCATCGAGTACGACCAGGAGGAGGGCCTGCTCACCATCCAGAACGACCTCGACCACACCGACCTGTCCCAGTACCTGCGCATCTCCTACGAGGTGCGCTGCGACGGCGTCGTCGTGGACCGCGAGGACCTCGACCTGGTCGAGCCCGTCCCGCCGCGCACGAGCGTCATGCTGCGCTGCGAACCGAAGGTTCCGCCCACCGGACGCTGCCACCTGCTGGTCACCTACCGGCTCGCCCGACCCCGACTCGCTGCGGGCCGCCGGCCACGTCCTGGGCTTCGACGAGATCGCCCTGCGCAACGCCGACAGGCGCCACCGGTGGGTCGCCGCGCTCGCCGACCGCCCCATCGGCGAGACCCGCCTGCCGGCCAGGCGGGAGGGCACCCGGATCGAGGTCGACAGTGACCGTCTCAGCTGCGCCATCGACACGCGCACCGGCCTGCCCGTGTCCCTGTCCTCGGAGGGCCGCGAGCTCCTTCAGCGCCCGGTGGAGCTCAACATCTGGCGGGCGCCCACCGACAACGACCGCCACGCGCGCCTGGAGTGGGAGCGCGCCCACTACCACCAGGCCGTGGCCCGCGCCTACGGCGTCGACGTCGATGAGGCGCCCGGTCGGGTCACCATCAGCGCCGACGTCGGCCTCGTGGCGCCCTCGGTCCAGCCCGCCCTGCGCGGACGGCTCGTCTGGAGCCTCACCGACGACGGCGTCCTGAGCCTGAACCTGCGACTGCGCCGGACACTGGGATTCCCCAGCCTGCCGCGCCTGGGACTGCGCCTCTTCCTGCCCGAGTCCATGAGCCAGGTCGACTACTACGGCCTGGGCCCGCAGGAGAGCTACATCGACAAGCACCGCGCCAGCTACCACGGGGCCTTCAGTGCCGACGTCGTCGACCTCCACGAGGACTACATCAGGCCCCAGGAGAACGGCAGCCACGCCGACTGCAACAAGGTCGTCCTCTCCGGAGGTGGGCTGAGCCTGGCCGCCGTCGGGCCGACCCCCTTCTCCTTCAACGCCTCCCGATACACGCAGGAGGAACTGGCTGCGCGGCGACGCAACACCGACCTGACGCCGTCGGGCAGCACGGTCCTGTGCCTGGATGCCGCCATGGCCGGTATCGGATCCAACAGCTGCGGGCCCGCCCTGCGGCCCCGCTACCAGGTCGACAGCCAGGAGCTGGGGATGGAGCTCCATCTCCTGCTCAACCCCCTCATCACCCACGCCAGCACTCACAACGAGGTGAAGCCATGAGCAGCGACTCCGCCGCCAAGACGGTCGGCGCCCCCACCGCAGGAAGCGGCCTGGAGGCGGCCAGTGAGAGGAAGTACCTGAGGTGGTACAACAAGGTGGGCTACGGATCGGGCGACGTCGCCGGCAACGTCGTTTACGTCCTGCTGACCTCCTTCGTCATGATCTACCTGACGGACACCGTCGGGCTGAATGCGGGCGTCGTCGCCACGCTTCTGATGGTCTCCCGCATCTTCGACGGATTCTCCGACCTCATCTTCGGGACGCTGCTGGACCACACCAACACCCGGATGGGCAAGGCCCGCCCGTGGATGCTGTGGGGGTTCGTGGGCTGTGCCATCCTCATCATCGCGATCTTCGCGATCCCCACGAGTCTGGGGAACACTGCTAAGTACGCCTGGTTCTTCATCGCCTACACGCTGCTCAATGCCGTCTTCTTCACGGCCAACAACATCGCCTACTCCTCTCTCACCGCGCTCATCACCCGCAACGGGGCTGAGCGCGTGCAGATGGGCTCCATCCGATTCATGTTCGCCTTCGGGACGAACCTGCTCATCCAGAGCGCCACCGTGGGCGGCGTGGCCATGTTCGGTGGCGGCGCGAGCGGCTGGCGGACGATGGCGATCCTCTACGCGCTGCTCGGCCTGGCGGTCAACACGCTCTCAGTCTTCTCGGTCAAGGAGCTGCCACCCGAGGAGCTCGTGGGTGAGGAGGAGCCCGAGGAGGACAAGCTCTCGGTGGGTGAGTCGGCCAAGATTCTCGTGTCCAACAAGTACTACCTCATCATCCTCATCGTCTTCCTCCTCACCCAGATCTTCACGGCGATGCTCAACATGGGCATCTACTTCATGAAGTACGTCCTGGGGGATGAGGACCTGCTGAAGACCTTCGCCTGGTCCATCAATGTCCCCCTCATGATCGGGCTCCTCATCACGCCTTTGGTGGTGAGTCGCTTCGGCGGCATGTACCGGATCAACATCATCGGCTATGTCATCGCGACCCTGGGGCGGCTCGGGGTACTCGTGGCCGCTTACATGGACAGCCTTGCGCTCATGCTGTTCTTCTCCGGGGTCGCGGCTCTGGGTATGAGCTCGCTGCAGGGCACGCTCAACGCCCTCATCGCCGAGGCCTCGGAGAACACCTGGCTGCGCACCGGCAAACGCATCGACGGGCTCATGTTCTCCTGCACCTCGCTCGGTGTGAAGGTGGGCGGCGGGCTCGGTGCGGCCATCTCCGGGTGGCTGCTGGCCGCCGCCGGGTACGACGGGAACCTCAAGGTCCAGCCGGAGTCCGCCATCCAGATGATCTACGTCATGTACGTGTGGTTGCCGCTCGCGGCCAACGCGCTCATCCTCTTCCTGCTCATGCGGCTCGACGTCGAGAAGGTCAACACCCGGCTCAAGGAGGAGGCCGATGCTCGGGCCGAGGTGGAGGTCGGTGCTGCGGTGGCCGGCGGGGGCTCGGCTGCCCCGGGGCGGATCGATGACACCGTCGGTGGTGGCGCCGCCGGTGGCGATGCCGGGAGTTCGGGCGCCGCGCAGAGCGGAGGCTCGACGAGCTGAGGCTGCACGAGCGGCTCGACTCACGGGTGGGGGCGAGACTGAGGTGCGCGGACGGCGCACCCTCGCCCCCACCCTCCTTCCCGAGGCGGTGCGCAGGCGGGTTCTTCTCCGCTGGCGCGCCGCCCCTCGTGTTGTCGTCGTCTGTGACGCCACCGAGGACGTACTTTCCGATCGAGGACTGCGTTTTCCTCCAGGCTACTGGGATCTCCCCGCAGTCATCTGGGGGACAACGCAGTCCTGGTACCGAAAAGTAAGTCCTCGATCGGGCGCAGTGGCACCTGCAGCGTGGACGATGGCTGGGCTGCGCTCGACTGCGCGGACTGATCGAGCCCGCTCCAGTCGCCCCTTCGCGATGTCAGTCGAGAGCGCATGCCTGCCGAGGATCGAGGACGCGCCCCTCGACGTCAGTCCCCGGGCTGCCCAGGACTGCTCCGGGGCAACGCGGGCAGGTGTGACCGGAGAAACTGGGCTAAATCCCACACGAGCGCGAGAAACAAGAGTCTTTGGTGGTGAGATCGTCTAAGGCTAGGCTTACCTTGACCGTCGTGACCTGAGATTGATTCGTGACTTGGAGGTCGAGTGTTTCTCGCCAACCTGCTCATCGCCCTGAGGGAAGGCCTGGAGGCGGCGCTCGTTGTCAGCATCATCGTCGCCTACCTCGTCAAGGCCGACCGCCGCGACGCCCTGCCCAAGCTGTGGCTCGGGGTCGGCCTGGCGGCGCTGATCCCGCTGGTCGCCGGCGCCATCATGACCTGGGGCCCCAAGACCCTCACCTTCCAGGCCCAGGAGATCCTCGGCGGCACCCTGTCCTTCGTCGCCGTCGGCATGGTGACCTGGATGATCTTCTGGATGGGGAAGAACGCCCGTGAGCTCAAGGGCGAGCTGGAGGGGTCGCTGTCCAAGTCCCTGTCCGCAGGCAGCTCCGGCTGGGGCGTCGTCTGGATCGCCGTCGTCGCCGTCGGGCGCGAGGGAGTGGAGACCGCCCTGTTCGTGTGGGCCACCGTGCGCTCCAGCATCGAGAGCTCCACCATGCAGACGACGGCGGGCGTCATCACCGGCCTCGTCCTGGCCATCGTGCTGGGTGTCCTCATCTACCAGGGCGCGGTGCGCATCAACCTGCGCGTCTTCTTCGCCGTGACCGGCTACTTCCTCGTCGTCGTCGCCGCCGGCATCGTCGCCTACGGCGTCGGTGACCTGCAGGAGGCGAATGTTCTTCCCGGCTTCACGAACCACGCCTGGGACCTGTCCCGCTACCTGCCCGACGGCGCCTCGCCCTTCCACTGGCTCTACGTGCTGCTCCAGGCCATGTTCCAGTTCAACCTCCAGCCCACCGTCCTGCAGGTCGTGGGCTGGTGGGTCTACATCGTCCCGACCCTGGTTCTCCTCACCCTTCAGATCACGGGCCGATGGTCCTCGCCCGCGCGCGCAGTCGGGGCCACCCCGGCGGCCGCGAGCGCCGATGAGTCCGACGCCGAGGAGCCCGACGCCGTCGTGACCTCCCTGACCTCCGTCCCCGCCCCTGTCCACGCCACTCCTCGCAAAGGAAAGACCATGCCCACCATCAAGCGACGCAATGTCCTCACCCTGCTCCCCCTGACCGCCATGGGCCTGGGCCTGGCCGCCTGCGCCGACAACCCCAAGAACGCCAAGGGCGGCGCCTCCGGCTCCGGGTCGCCCCAGGAGATCACGGTGACCCTCACCGACGACGCCTGCAAGCTCTCCGCGACCTCCTTCCCCTCGGGCGTGGTCACCTTCACCATCACCAACTCCGGCACGGCCCCCAACGAGCTGGAGATCCTCACCGAGGACAAGCTCCAGATCGTCTCCGAGCAGGAGAACATCGGCCCCGGCACCACCACGAAGCTCACCACCTCCCTCAAGGAGGGCACCTACTACGCCGCCTGCAAGCCCAACATGGTCGGCGAGCTCAAGGGCGTCACCGAGCTGAAGATCACCAAGGGCGCCGCCGTCGACATCAGTGCCGACGAGGCCAAGGCGCGCGAGGCCGCCGTCACCAACTACACCGCCTACGTGCGCGACCAGACCGGCCAGCTGCTCACCGCCACCCAGGGCTTCGTCACCGCTTACACCTCCGGCGACACCGACACCGCCAAGAGCCTCTATCCCGCTGGCGCGCCAGTACTACGAGCGCATCGAGCCCACCGCCGAGTCCTTCGGCCTCAAGGAGGCCGGCGACCTCGACGCCGCCCTGGACACCCGCGTCCAGGACCTCGCCGCCGGCGCAGGCAAGGCCGTCACCGACAAGGACGTCCTCGCCGGATGGACCGGCTGGCACCGTATCGAGGCCGACCTGTGGGCCCAGGACTCCTCCAGTCCCTTCAAATTCGCCGACGACGCCTCCCGCAAGAAGGTCGCCGACCAGCTCAACGCCGACACCAAGTCGCTCTACGACCTCGTCTACGGGAACATCACCGGCGCCAGCGGCAAGAAGTTCGAGCTCGGGCTCGAGGATGTCGCCAAGGGCGCCTCCGGCCTCCTTGAGGAGGTCGCCAGCTCCAAGATCGTCGGCGAGGAGGAGACCTTCTCCCACACCGACCTCTACGACTTCCAGGCCAACGTCGAGGGTGCCAAGGTCGCCTACGGCAACGTCGAGGACCTCATGAAGAAGAAGGACTCCAAGCTCGCCGAGAAGATCACCGGCCAGTTCACGGCGGTCGAGAAGCTCATCGCGAACCACGTCTCCGGGAAGGCCTCCAACGGCCAGCCCACCTACGTGGACTACTCCACCATCGCCTCGGTCCAGAAGGACGCCGGCGAGACCCCGGACAAGAACGCCTACACCGACACCCAGCGCAAGTTCTCCGACGCCGTCAACGCCCTGAGCGAGTCGCTGTCCAAGGTCGCCGGAACCGTCCTCTGAGGCGGCGGCGCCAGAGCAACCCGGACACCCCGGAAGGAGACAGCAGTGAGTGGCAAGCCGGCCCACGAGTCGGGCACCTCCCCGGTCGCCGACGACGCGGCCCAGGACGAGACCCTGGACGAGCCTCAGGACAAGACCGCGCGGGCGCAGCAGGAGTCGCAGGCACCGACGTCGGAAGACCCTGGTGACAGCTCCTCGGCCTCCGACGCGGCGGAGCAGTCCGAGGAGGCGAGCACCCCGACGCGGCTGACCAGCCGGAGAAGCCGGATGCGACCGGGACGCCCGGATCAGGCCGGGAAGCCCGGCGCCAAGGGCACCAGCCGCCGCGCCATGTTCACCGGTGCGGGCCTGGGCGCCGCGCTCGCGGGCCTGGCCGGTGTGGCCGGGGGCCGCGCCTGGGAGGCCTCCCGCCGTCCCGAGGAGGCCATCCTCACGACCTACCCCTTCCGGGGTGACCACCAGGCGGGGATCACCACCCCCGCCCAGGACAACATGTTCACCGCGGCCTTCGACGTCTCTGCCACCGACGTCGAGGAGCTCAAGACCCTCCTGTCCGAATGGGCCGTGGCCGCCGAGCAGATGACCGCCGGCGAGCTCATCGGCGGCCAGCCCAGCTCCAACAAGCAGCTGCCGCCCAAGGACACCGGCGAGGCCTGGGGCTACAAGCCCAACGGCCTGACCATCACCTTCGGCGTGGGCAAGGGCCTGTTCGTCGACGCCGACGGCAAGGACCGCTTCGGCCTGGCCGCCAAGATGCCCGCCGTCCTCAAGGAGGGCATGCCCTCCTTCGCCGGCGACCAGCTCCACGCCGCCCAGTCCGACGGCGACCTGCTCATCCAGGCCTGCTCCAACGACGCCCAGGTGTGCGTCCACGCGATCCGCAACCTCACCCGCATCGCCTTCGGGACCGCCACACTGCGGTGGAGCCAGGTCGGCTACGGGCGCACGTCGTCGACCTCCGTGGACCAGGAGACGCCGCGCAACCTCTTCGGCTTCAAGGACGGCACCAACAACATCAAGGCCGAGGACTCCACCGACCAGCTCAATAAGCACCTGTGGGTCCAGAAGGGCGACGACGCCGCAGCCGCGTGGATGACGGGCGGCACCTACTACGTGGCCCGGCGCATCCGCATGCTCGCCGAGATCTGGGACCGGCTGCGGCTCATCGAGCAGGAGCAGACCATGGGGCGCGACAAGCGCTACGGGGCGCCGCTGAGCATCACCAACCCCACGAAGTCCTCCGAGGAGTTCACGGCCGTGGACTACAAGGCCAAGGACGACAAGGGCGAGACGCTCGTACCGGCCGACGCGCATATCGCCGTCGTCTCACCGGAGCAGAACCAGGGGCGCCGGATGCTGCGCCGCGGCTACAACTACACCGACGGCTCCGACTCCCTGGGGCAGCTGCAGACCGGCCTGTTCTTCATCGCCTTCGTGCGTGACCCGCGCACGAACTTCTACCCGATCCTGGACCGCATGACCAAGAGCGACGCCCTCCAGGAGTACCTCAAACACGAGGCCTCGGCGCTGTTCGCGATCCCCCCGGGCATCAAGGAGGGCGACACCATGGTGGCCGCCTCGCTCTTCAGCTGAGGACGGGGAGGGGCGGCCCGGGCGGGCCGCAGTGGTGGCTGCGGTCCGCCCGGAACGTACTTTCCGATCGAGGACTGCGCTTTCCTCCAGGCCACTGGGATCTCCCCGTCGCCATCTGGGGGAGAACGCAGTCCTCGTTGCAAAAGTACGTCCTCGATGGGCCGGGGGCTCAGGGCGAGCCGGGCGGTGCTCAGCGGTCGACGTCGGCCAGAGCCTTGAAACCGGTGATCGCGGCCAGTGCCACGGCCAGGATGCCGCTCAGGGTGAGAGCCAGCGTCCGGAAGGTGGGCGACGACGTCGCCAGGAGCGGGCCGGCGCTCGTGCCGACGAACAGGATGAATCCGTTGAGTGCCATGCCGCTGCCGCGGTTGGGTGCGGACACCTGCCCGTAGAGGCTGATCATCGCCGGCACAGCCAGCGCGACCCCTGCGACGTACACGATGCTGCCGGCCACCAGGCCCGCCAGGCTCTGCGCCAGCAGTGCCTCGCCGAGCATGCCCAGCGCCGACACCCCGAAGCCCAGCCGGGCCGTCTGCGCCCAGGACCACTAGCCGCGATCCGGCCCGCAACGAGGCTGAGGAACATGACCGGCAGGGCTGCCAGGCGAATGAGAACGATCGTCGACGGCCGCATGCCCTGCGACTCCAGGTGCCCGCCGATCCCTGTGTACATGGCGACGAACACCATGAGCAGCGTGACATGCGCCAGGCTCAGCGCCACAACCGCAGGCCTGAGCGCGAGGCGCCCCAGGGATGCGAACTGCCCCCGCAGGGAGGAGTCCGAGGGGCTGGAGGTGGAAGCGGCGTCGTGCACGACGGCGAGGACGGCCGCCAGGGTCACGGCCAGCAGTCCGCCACACAGGGGGAAGAACCACCGCCACCCCAGGTGCAGCGTGACCAGCGAGGCCAGGACCTGGCCGAAGATGCCCGCCACGAGGAACGACGTCGACATTGCCCCGATCGCCCCGGCCCGCCTGGATGGTGCCAGCGCCTCGGACAAGTAGGCCAGGGCCACGGGTGCGAAACCGGAGGCGCTCAGACCCTGGATCGCGCGCAGGGCCGCGAGTGCCGGTAGGGACGGGGCCAGGGCGCAGCAGACGGTGGAGATGGTGAGGGTACCCAGCGCGAGCGCCATGGTTCTCCTCCTGCCGTAGTGGTCAGAGACTGGCCCCCAGATGAGGAAGCCTGCGGCGTAGGTGAGGCTGAAGGCCGTCGACAGGGCGACGGTGGCACTGCCGTGGAGGTCCGTCGAGATCGGGGTGAGCAGGGGAATGGCGGCGTACAGCTGGGTCAGGACGAGCAGTGCGGTGACCACGAGGGCCGCGGTAGCTCCGCTGTCGGCGGGGTAGGTGGGGGAGGGTGACCGAGTCGCCGACTGGCCTGATGGCTCGGGGAAGTGAGTGACGTCGGGATGCTGATCGGGTCGGTGTTCGGGAGACATGAGAACCCCTTTCCAACGAAAGCGTTGGAAGTGACCCTAGTAGACTGGAAGGGGAAGTGCAACGGTAGCGTTGGAGTTTGCCGCCGGCGCTCGCGGACAGGGAAGACGGAGTGTCATGGCCTGGGACACCGAGGGGACCAAGCGCAAGATCAAGGACGCCGCCACCGCCGAGTTCACCCGCCGTGGGCCCGCTGGGACCACCGTCGAGCGGATTGCCAAGCGGGCGGGGGTCAATAAGGAGCGCATCTACAACTACTTCGGCTCCAAGGACCGCTTGTTCTCCGCAGTCCTGCGCGACGAGCTGACCAGGGTGGCCGAGGCTGTGCCGCCCGCCTTCGACGCAGGGGAGGACGTGGGGGACTACGCCGGGCGCCTCTACGACTACCACCGGCAACGCCCCGAGCTCATCCGGCTGCTGTGCTGGGAGGCCCTCACCTTCGACGACGAGGTACCCGAGGAGGAGCTGCGGCGCGAGCACTACCAGCGCAAGATCGCCGGGGTGCGCAGCGGTCAGGATGTCGGCGTCCTGACCCGGGACGTCGATCCCGGTGCGCTCATGCTCATGCTCATGTCACTGACCGGCTGGTGGTCCACCGTGCCCCAGGTGGCGCGGATGCTGTGCGGACCCCTCGATGATGAGGAGGCTCACGAGCGTCAGCGCGCCGTCGTCGTCGATGCGGCCCGTCGGCTCGCCGCACCTCGCGACTGAGTGCGCGGGCGGCTGGCTGGGCCAAGATAGGGCCATGCGCGACCCTGAACGACCTGACCCGCCCCACCGTCCCCTCCGGCGCCATCCAGGAGCGCATGCTCGCCGAGACCGAGGAGCGCCGCGGCGTCGTCGGCCCGGCACCGGCCCTGCCCGACGACGCCGGAGCCCCCACCGCCCTGCGCGCCGCCCTGGGTCAGGCCGTCGCCGAGCTGGCCCCGCAGATCGTCGAGCTCTCCCACGACATCCACGACCACCCCGAGACCGGCTACGAGGAGCACCACGCCGTGGCCACGGTCGCCGAGCTCCTGCGCCGCCACGGCATTGAGCCCGAGGTCGGCGTCTACGGCATGGACACCGCCCTGCGCGCCGAGATCCCCGGGGCCGCAGGCGCGGACGCGACGGCCGTGGGCTCCGGTGAGTCCGCCGGCACCATCGCCATCCTCGCCGAGTACGACGCCCTGCCCGGCATCGGCCACGGCTGCGGGCACAACGTCATGTGCGCCAACTCCGTGGGAGCCTTCTCGCCCTGGCCGCCCTGGCCCGCACCCGCCCAGGCGCCCTGCCCGGCCGCGTCGTCCTGCAGACCACGCCCGCCGAGGAGAACTCGACCGCCAAGGAGATCCTGGCCGTGCGCGGCATGCTCGACGGCGTCGACGCCGCCATCCAGACCCACTCCTATGCCCACGACGTCACCCACCAGACCTGGCTGAGCGTGCGCCGCCTGCGCGTCATCTTCCACGGCGTGCCGGCCCACGCCGCCTCCCCAGCCCTTCATGGGCCGCAACGCCCTGGATGCCGCCACCCTGGCCCCTGACCGGCATCGGCCTGCTGCGCCAGCAGATGCTCCCCATGGACCGCCTCCACGCCATCATCACCGACGGCGGCCAGGTCCCCAACATCATCCCCGAGCGCACCGAGCTGTCCATCATGGTGCGCTCGAAGTACCTCGAGACCCTCAAGGAGATCGCCGAGCGGGTCGAGGAGGTCCTCCACGGCGCCGCCCTCATGACCGGCACAGGCGTTGAGATCCTCACCTCCGAGTACTGCAACGAGGTCCCCGTCCGCGACAATGGCCCCCTGCTGACCTCCTGGGTGCGCTCCCAGCGCGAGCGCGGCCGCGACCCCCTGGCCGCCGGGGTCCTGCCCGAGACCATCGCCGCCGGCACCGACTTCGGCAACGTGTCCCAGCGCGTGCCGGCATCCACCCGCTCATCAAGGTCACCGACCGGCCCGACATCGCCCTCCACACCCCCGCCATGACCGAGGCCGCAGGCGCCCCCACCGGGGATGCGGCCGCGCTCGACGGCGCCTACGGGCTGGCCGCCGTCGCCCTGGACTGGCTGCACGACGCCGAGCTGCGCCGGGCCGTGCGCGCCGACTTCGAGGCCACTGGCGGGACGATCGACGTCGCCGACTTCTGGGAGGAGTGAGGCGGGCTCACTCCGCCCTGGCCGCCCTGGCCCGCACCTGCCCCGGCCGCCCCGGCTGCGTCGGCTGCGTCGGCTCTCAGGCCGCCGGGCGGCGGATGAGCAGCGCCCCGGGGTCGATGCGCACCCGCATGCTCCGCGTGGGCGCCAGCAGGTCGCCGTCGACCTCCACCAGGGCCGGCGCCGAGAGCTGGACGGCCACCTCCCCGCCGCGGCGCATCACCACCCGCCCCAGCGAGCGGCCCGACTCCGAGTAGTGCGCCGCGTAAGGCGGCAGCACCTGGCGCGCCAGCGAGCTCCAGCCCGCCAAACCCGCCACCGTGTCGATGGCGGCGACGTCGAGCAGGCCGTCATCGGTGCGGGCCTGCGGCAGCAGGTTGATCCCTGCCGGCAGGCGGCCGCCGTTGGCCACCAGCAGGTTGCGGGCCCGCAGGCGCTCCACGCGCCGCGCGCCGGCCTCGTCCAGGAGGCTGAGCACCAGGTCCATGCGCGGCGAGCCCAGGTTCTCCATGGCCGCCAGCGCGTAGGCGCCCCAACCGACCCTCGCCTTGAGGGCCGGGCGCGTGGAGGCCACCAGTCCGGCGTCGAAACCGATCCCGGCCACCACCATGCAGGCGTGCTCGTCGCCGAGTGTGGGCCGGGTCCACTGATGCGGCCGGCGGGTCGCCCTCTGGATCGTGCGCACGGCCCGGACCGCCTCAGCCGACAGCTGCCGGGAGTCGGCTGGGTTGGCCGGGTTGGCCGGGTTGGTCGGGTCGGCAGGAGTGGGCGGGGAGTCCGGCGGCGCTGCTGCGGCTGGGCCCGTCAGGGGTGCGGAGGGTGTGGAGCCGGTCCGTCCGCTGGGGGCGCCCGATGACTCCGGGTCGGAGAGGATGTTGGGATCGGTCCAGGGCTCGGTGCGCACCCAGGCCAGATCGGCGGCAAGATCGACGCCGTGGGCCACCACCCGGGCCGCGGCCCGGGCGTCCCCGACCGGCACCCCGAGGTTGCGGGCCGCCAGGTTCGCCGTGCCCAGCGGGACGATGCCCATCTGGGCGCCGGTGCCGGCCAGGCCGGCCGCCACCGAGCGCACCGTTCCGTCACCGCCGGCTGCCACCACCAGCCTCGCCCCGGCCGCCAGGGCCAGGCGCGCCTGCATCATGCCGGGCTCGGAGACGCTCGTCTCCAGCCACACGGGCCCGGCGTAGCCGGCCTCGCGCAGCTCGCCCTCCAGCAGGGCGCGCACCGCGGCAGTGACGCGCGGCTTGGAGGGGGTTGACGACGACGCAGGCCAGTGGCCGCCCGGTGCGCGTCGTCGCCCGGGTGCCGCCGTCGGTGCCGCCCGTCATAGGGGCAGGCTAGTCGCCCCGGCGGCCCCAGGTCACGGCCCGGCGGGGACCGGTGAGGACCGGCAGGCAGGAGCGGACCCGTAGAGCTCAGGCCGCCGGCGAGTGAGGCCCCGGAGGAGGGTTCAGGCCACAGCCAGAGCCGTGACGGGGGCCACGGGCAGATCGGCCTCTCGCACCAGGTGCGAGATGAGCTCGGCCAGCTGGGCGAAGTCGGCGCCGCGGGAGGAGGAGACCCGGTGCACCAGGCCCATGCGGCGCATCGGCGCCTCGTCGCCGAAACGGGCGACGCCGTACTCCGAGGAGGGGGTCAACAGCTGGAGCGCCCCCTCGGGGATGATCGTCACGCCCGAGCCGTGGGCGACCATGCGGGTCACCGTGGACAGCGTGGTGGCCACCGCGACCGGGGGCTGGGAGCCGTAGCGCTGGCACAGGGCCAGGGTCTGGTCGCGCAGGCAGTTGCCCTCGTCGAGCAGGAGGAGGGGCTGGTCGTCGAGCTCGGCGGGGCTCACGTCCGTGCGGCCGGCCCAGGGGTGGTCGGCGGCGGTGAGGACGACGAGCCGCTCGTCGAACATCGGGATCGCGGTGGTGCGCTGGAGGTCGTCCTCCAGGGCGATGATGGCGGCGTCGAGGCGCCCCTGGGCGAGCTGGTCGAGGTTGTCCCCGGTGACCATCTCACGCAGGTCCAGGTCCATCTGGGGCAGGGCCTCGCGCAGACCATCGATGAGAACGGGGGCCAGGTAGGGCGCGATGGTGGGGATGACGCCCAGGCGCATCGTGCCGCTCAGGGCGGCGCCCTGGCTGGAGGCGGCCTCGTTGAAGGCCTCGGCGGCCAGGACGGCGTCCCGGGCGTAGGGCAGCAGGGCCTCGCCCAGGGAGGTGACCAGGACACGACGGGTGGTGCGCTCCACCAGCTCGCCGCCGACGCGCTTCTCCAGTGCGGTGATGGCCTGGGACAGGCTGGGCTGGCTGACTCCGAGCGCCGCGGCGGCCTCGCCGAAGTGCTGGTGGTCGCACAGCGCAACGAAGGCCCTCAGCTGGGAGAAGGACGGAGATGATGTGGTCGGCATGAGTTGTGGTCCTGTGATCGGGGCCCGCATGCGTGGCGGTCGGCGAGCCTGATATGACGGAGTGACAGAAAATCGGGGACAGACGACTAGCCGGGAGGGGCGGGAGGGCGGTGCGGCGGGAGTGTGGACGAGCCTCCAACGTGGCGGCTCGGAAACACCGTCGGGAACGATAGGGTGCACCGATTGAAATGGATTCTATTCACAGGTGGATTGCGTTGGTAAGAGGGGTGTGGGTCACGTTCGCCGTCGCAAGGTGGTGCGGGTGAGGGTGGGCGTGTACGTGTCTCAGCCTCGCCGGCCCCACCCCGCGACCGCCTGATCTCCCGGATCATTCCTGGGATTCAGGGCCCCCGGGTGACCCCGATGGCGGACCGGTCGCCCAGGGATCGACGTCGAATCCCGCCCGTTGCGCCCTCGAATGTCGGCTCGGCCACGTACCCGTGACTTTGGTCGTCCCGGACGTTCCCCGTCCGCGCCGCGCGCCGCGCTCGCGGCCCGGATCGGACCGGGGCGCTGCCCGAATGCTGTCCGGGGCGCGGTCCTGACTACACTCGGGACCATGATCGACCTGCGTGCGCTTCGTGAGAACCCCGAGCCCTTCCGCGCCAGCCAGCGAGCCCGTGGAGCCGACGTCGATCTCGTCGACCGCGTCATCGCCGCCGACGAGACCCGCCGTCAGGCACTGGCCGCCTTCGAGAACCTCCGCGCCGAGCAGAAGCAGGTCTCCCGGTCCGTGGGGAAGGCATCCCCGGAGGAGCGCCCGCGATCCTGGCCAGCGCCAAGGAGCTGGCCGAGCAGGTCAAGGCCGCCGAGGCCGCCTCCTCGGCCGCCGCCGCCGAGCTCGACGACCTGGCCCGCCAGTTCGCCAACCTTATCGAGGGGCGCCCTCGGGCGGCGAGGAGGACTACGTCGTCCTGCGCCACGAGGGCGGCGAGCCCCGCGACTTCGCCGCCGAGGGCTTTCGAGCCCGCCGACCACCCTGGCGATCGGCGAGGGCCTGGACATCATTGACACCCGTCGCGGCGCCAAGGTCTCCGGCGCCCGCTTCTACCACCTCAGGGCTGGGGCATGCGCCTGGAGCTGGCGCTCATGACGGCGGCCCTGGACGCCGCCGTCGCCCACGGCTTCACCCCGATGACCACCCCCACCCTCGTCACCCCGCAGGTCATGGGTGGCACCGGCTTCCTGGGCGCCCACAGCGACGAGATCTACTACCTGCCCGCCGACGACCTCTACCTCACCGGCACCTCCGAGGTGGCCCTGGGCCGGCTACCACGCCGACGAGATCCTCGACCCTGTCCGCCGGCCCCAAGCGCTACATGGGTTGGTCCACCTGCTACCGGCGCGAGGCCGGGGCCGCCGGCAAGGACACCCGCGGCATCATCCGCGTCCACCAGTTCAACAAGGCGGAGATGTTCTCCTACTGCCGCCCCGAGGACGCCGAGGCCGAGCACGCCCGGCTCCCTGGCCATGGAGGAGGAGATGCTGGCCCTGGTCGAGCTGCCCTACCGGGTCATCGACACCGCCGCCGGGGACCTGGGCCCTCCGCCGCCCGCAAGTTCGACTGCGAGGCCTGGCTGCCCACCCAGCAGCGCTGGGATGGAGGTCACCTCCACCTCCAACTGCACCACCCTACCAGGCTCGCCGCCCTGGCCGTGCGCGAGCGCCGCGAGGGCGGCACGAGCCCCGTGGCCACCCTCAACGGGACCCTGGCCACCACCCGCTGGATGGTCGCCATCCTGGAGAACCACCAGCAGGCCGACGGCTCGGTGCGCGTGCCCGCGGGCCTGCGCCCCTACCTGGGCGGCCTGGAGGTCATCGAGCCCGCCGGGGCCACCGCCTGAGGGCCGCCCCGTGAACCCCGCGCCCACCTCCAGCCCGGGTGCCGGCCGCGAGACCGACGCCGTCGGCGAGCCCACCGGCTCCGCGCCCACCGGCAACGGCCCGGCCGTCAACCCCGCCACCGGGATCGCCCCGGCCGGCCAGCCCCCTGACCCACCTGGGCGGCTCCACGGAGTACGTCGGGCACCTCGAGGACGGTGCCGACCGCACCGCGGCAGGTGGCGAGCGCGCCCTGCGCCGTCGGCCCCTGAACCACGAGGAGTACCACGCCCTCGTCCAGGACCGGATGCGGGACCTCGACGCCCTGGAGGCCGACGGCGGCGCCCGGCTCGCGCCCGGCCACGGGCTCGTCGTCGCCCTCGACGTCGACGGCACCATCCTGGACATGGACGGGCACGTCTCGGAGCGGGTCTTGGCCTCCGTCGCCCGCCTGCGCGCCCACGAGGTCCCCGTGGTCATCTCCACCGGCCGCGGGATCGCCGCCGCCATGCCGGTGGTGCGCCACCTGGGGCTGTCCGCCGGCTGGATGGTGTGCGCCAATGGCGCCATGACCCTGCGGCTCGACCCGGACGCCCCCGGCGGCTACGAGGTCGTCGACTCGCGCACCTTCGACCCGCGCGCCGCCATCGAGACCCTCCACGCCGCCGTGCCCGACGGGATCCTCGCCGTGGAGGACCCCGGCGTCGGCTTCAAGGTCTCCCGGCTCTTCCCCGACGGCGAGCTCATCGAGGACCAGCAGGTCGTCACCTTCGACGAGCTCGTCTCCCAGCCGGTCACCCGCGTGGTCCTGCGGGCCCCGGGCATGCCGGTGGATCGCTTCTCCCAGATCGTGGCCGACTCCGGGCTGCACTCGGTGGAGTACGCCATCGGCTGGACGGCCTGGCTCGACGTCGCCCCCGAGGGCGTCACCAAGGCCTCCGCCCTCGAGGCGCTCATCGCCCGCCTGGGCACCGACTCCGCCCACGTCCTGGCGGTCGGGGACGGCTCCAACGACGTCGAGATGATCGAGTGGGCCGGGGCCGGCGTCGTCATGGGCAGCGCGCCGCAGTGGGTGCGCGACCGCGGCGATATCCTGACCGAGCCCGTGTGGCGGGACGGCTGCGCGGCCGTCCTGGACGCCCTCATCGAACGAGTAAGGCACCCCTGATGCGACAGTCCCCCCTCCCTGTCTCCCAGCACAACTCCATCCCTGAGGAGCGCGCCGCTCGCGCCGCCGGCCCGTCCGGTGGGGCGGGCGTCCCCGGCCGGGGCCGCGCGAGCCGTCGGTTGCGCCGGGGCGTCCGCCTCCTGGCCGCGGCCAGCACCCTGACCCTGGCGGCCGCCGCCACCGCCGCCTGCTCAGCCGGCGGGACCGGCTCGGCCGCGGCCACCGGCTGTGCCGCCTACCAGGCCTACCAGGGCCACAGGGCGCCACGGTCACCATCTCCAGCAGCCTGACCGGCACCGAGGCCGAGCGCTTCGAGGCCTCCGTGGCCGAGTTCGAGAGCTGCACGGGCATCAACGTCGAGCACACCGGCACCACCGAGCTGCGTTCCCAGCTGCTCAACGGCTCGGGAGCCAACCTGTCCACCAGCTCGGGAGCCTCGCCGTCGAGCCAGGACAACCCCGAGAACCTGCCCGACCTGGCCATCGTGCCTCAGCCCGCCATGGTGGCCGAGCTCGTCGACACCGGCGTCGTCCACCCGCTGCCCAACAAGGTCAACAGCAACGTGGAGGCCGGCTGGGACCGGCACTGGATCCAGGTCGGCATCCACGCCTCCGTGCCCTACGGCGCCCCGCTCATGGTCTCGCTGAAGTCCCTCGTGTGGTACTCGCCGGACGCCTTCGCCAAGGCCGGCTACGAGGTGCCCGGCACGTGGGCCGAGCTGGAGGCCCTCACCAGCAAGATCCGCTCCGACCACCCCGACGGCTCCGTGACGCCCTGGTGCGTGGGCGCCGCCGATGGCGAGTCCACCGGCTGGGTGCTCACCGACTGGCTCGAGGACGCCCTGCTGGCCACCCAGGGGCCCGGCGTCTACGAGACCTGGTCCTCACACCGGGTTCCCGTCGACTCCCCGAACGCGGTGGAGGCCCTCGGCGCCGTCAACTCCCTGGTCCTGGACAACGGCCGTGTCGCCGGCGGGCGCGGCTCGGTCATCTCCCGCACCCCCGTTCAGGCCGGGGCCGAGCTGGTCAAGGGCAGCTGCCTCATGCTGCACGCCTCCTCCTCCTTCGAGAGCCGCTTCCCGGAGGGCACCGTCATCACCGACGCCGACGGCGCCAACCCGGTGACGGTCCAGGCCCCCCGCCCGACCGCGAGCCCCACCGCCGGCAGCGGCGGGACGGCCGGGGCGACGGCGTCGGCCACGGGCACGGCCACGGCAGCGGGCACGACGAGTACGGCGGGTTCGGCTGGAACGAAGGTCTCGGCCTTCGTCACCCCCGCGGAGGACCGCGGCTCGGACTCGGTGCTGGTGGGGACCGACTACCTCGTGGCCTTCACCCGCTCGGACGCGGTCAGCGCGGTCATGGAGTACCTGACCTCCCAGGAGTGGGCCCGCACGCGGATGGCGCTGGGCGGCGTGGCGACCGCCAACCAGGGTGTTGACCCGGACCTGGCGCCCAGCGACGTCGGCCGGCGCGCCACCAGGCTGCTCCAGTCGCGCCAGACGACCGTGGAGATGGACGCCTCGGACTCGATGCCGGTGGGCGTGGGCAGCAGCGCCCTGTGGGTCGGGCTGAGCCGGTGGGCGACTGGGACGGTGACCCCCAAGGAGGCGCTCAAGCAGGCCGAGGCCGCCTGGCCCAAGCAGAAGTAGCCGCCCCGGGCGGGGTGGGACTGGTCGTCCTGGGGCGACGGTGGGCCGAGGGACGAGATCTGGCGCGTCTTGGCGGGTCGCTGGTGTCCATGGTGCTGACATCAACGCCGCTTCGGTGCCGAGCGCCGAAGACAAACCGCGGCATTCCAACGATCCCTGTCGGGGGTTCCGACGTCGGGCTCGGTAATGTCAGCGCTGTGGACACTTGACGCCAGCGGAAGCGAAGTCTGCAGGGTCTTGCAGCGAGGCCTGGCTCTGTCTGAACCCTTGCCGAGCCTGCCCGGGACCCACAGGCCATGGGTACGACGTCGGCTCCGAGGCTTCCGCCCTGAGCCGGCCTACTCCACGAGGGCCGGGATCCACTGGCCAAGGGTCGTGCCTACTGCACGAAGGCCCCCACCTACCCGCAGTACCCCCAACCCTCCTCCAGTAGCACCCCACCCTCGTGCATTGCGTGCCGGCGAGACTGGGCACCACTCGGGCGGCCGGGAGCAGCCTGGAGCATTGATCCGTGTCAGGTGGGTCGATAGCCTTGGAACCCCAGCGATTCAAGGAGGACTCATGGGATTGGGATGGTTCGGCGCCCCCGAGCACAAGCGTTGGCTGGCCTACGAGACGCACGCGCTGCTGCACTACGCGCGCGCCGCGAAGGTGCCCACTGGATTCGGGTGGATCGGTCAGGACGGCGAGGTGGACCCCGCCCATCCGATCGAGCTGTGGATCACCGGCCGCATGACCTTCGTCTTCTCCCTGGGGGCGCTCATGGGGATCCCCGGCTGCCGCCGCTACGCCGACCACGGCGTGCGCGCCCTCAACGGACCCCTGCGCGACCCGGTCAACGGCGGCTGGTACTCGGCGATCGGCCCCGAGCCCGACGCCGAGGGGCGGGGCGTCCCGGTGGACCGCGACGCCCGCAAGGAGTGCTACCAGCACGCCTTCGTGCTCCTGGCCGCGGCCACCGCGACGGCCGCCGACCGGCCCGGTGGCCACGAGCTGCTGCGCGACGCCATCGAGGTACAGGACCGCTACTGGTGGGACGAGGACCAGCAGATGCCGATGGAGTCCTACGCGGCCGACTTCACCGACCCCGAGGACTATCGGGGCATCAACGCCGCCATGCACACGGTGGAGGCCTACCTGGCCACCGCCGACGTCACCGGCGAGGTGCGCTGGCTGGAGCGGGCCCTGAGGATCACCGACTTCGCCGTCAACGTCCAGGCCCGCGAGCACGGCTGGCGCCTGCCCGAGCACTACTCCACCTCCTGGGAGCCGCGCCTGGACTACAACCGCGACGAGCCCGCCCACCCCTTCCGGCCCTACGGCGTCACGCCGGGCCACGGGCTGGAGTGGGCGCGCCTGACCGTGCAGCTGCGCGGAGCGCTCATCAACCGCTCCATGAGCGCACCGGAGTGGATGCTGGAGGCCGCTGAGCACCTCTTCGACCAGGCCCGCACCGACGGTTGGCGCGTCGACGGCGCCCCCGGCTTCGTCTACACCACGGATTTCGACGGCAAGCCCGTGGTGCACGAGCGCATGCACTGGGTGGTCTGCGAGGGCATCTCGGCGTCGGCCGCCATCCGCCAGGCCCTGCTCGATGACGGTCGCGGGGAGATCGACGTCGAGCACTACGAGCACTGCTACCGGGCCTGGATCGACTACGCCGAGGAGTTCCTCATTGAGGCGCCCGGCGTGTGGACCCATGAGCTTGACCGCGACAACCGGCCCTCGACCCGCACCTGGGCGGGGCACCCGGACATCTACCACGCTCTGCAGGCCACCCTCATGGCGCGCCTGCCGGTGTGGCCGACAATTGGGCAGGCCCTGGCCGAAGGGCGGCTCGACGAGCCGAACTCCCTGCTGCCGGCGCGCGCCAGCAAGCCGCACCGGCGTGGGTTCTTCGGGCGGGCCTAGGGGCTGGGGCCGGGCAGTGGGCCGGGGCGGGCCGCCGAGCCGCGCGTTCGTAGGGTAGGTCGCGCGGTTGTGCCCCTAAACCCTCTGTGTTGTCTCATGGCTTCTGAGAGTTTCGGATGTCATGACATCTGGAGACACCGGTGGGGTGCGTCTTCCGGATGGGAGAGCTGCTGCTTCAGTCTGCCGGAGGGGCTCCCTCGGTCACTGTGGTGGCTTACGGCGTCGTCTGGATGCACTGCACGAGGGTGGGTGCTACTGGACGAGGGTGGGGTGCACTTTGGGTAGGTGGGGCCTTCGTGCAGTACGCACAACCCTTGGCCAGTGGATCCCGACCCTCGTGGAGCAGGCCGACTCAAGGCAAAGCCGGCGTCGGGTCATAGCCTCCCGGCCCTCTGCGCAAGCGGCTAGTAGGGGACGGTGGGGGCGGACCTGTGACGGACGCGCCGGTCCGTGCCGTAAGGACCCCGGACTCGCTCCTGCGCGGCCTGGTGTCCACAGTGCTGACATCAACGGGCCCTGCGTCAAAGCACCCAGCGGAGATCGTTGGAATTCTGCGGTTCTTTTTTCGTTGTGCGGCGCCGGTGCGCCTGTGATGTGAGCACCTTGGACACCCACACCCCGTCATGTCTCGCCCCTGGACCGCCCTCGCCTCCAGGACCACCGGCCTGCCTCGGGTTCCTGCCCGAGCGAGTGTCTCAGAAGTCATGACACTCACATGTCTCAGAAGTGAGGAGACAGCACAGTGCCCTAAACCCTCGATCTCGAGACATAAGGCACGACCGCGCCGTCGGCGACCGGTGGGCTCGGACCGGTGGGCTCGCAGTGACCGCGGGCCCGCCGGGATGGTAGGGTCTATGCTTGTCGCGCCCGGTGGGTGCGGCCTGGAGAGGTGACAGAGCGGCCGAATGTGGCGGTCTTGAAAACCGCTGTGCGCCTGGCGCACCGGGGGTTCGAATCCCTCCCCCTCTCCGCTCAAGTACCGCAATACCAACTAAAACTCACCGAGGTGTTATGAGTTGGGTGAGTGTGGCGGCGTTTTCGTTGCCGGTGAGCTCGGCGGCCATCGAGTGCAACCTGATGATTCTCCAACTCGAGAGCCAGTCCCGCATCGGTCTGACGCAGCGGTCAGCCATCTCAGCAATGGCATCTACGTCAATAGTGGGAGAGCTGGGGAGAGGCCTCGACCTTAATGTGGTGACGACACTGTGATGACCAAGAGAGACACCTTCTGCGATACCGAACTGACGAACGGGGGGGATATGACGGAAGATTCTCTAGACATAACAGTCAGCGCTCGGCAGTGGATCGGGTTGTGCGCGTTGGCTGGTGGGTACTTCATCGCTCTCCTCGATCTGACAATTATTAACCTCGCAGTTCCCTCGCTGACACGGGACCTGGGCGCGTCCACAGCACAGGTTTTCTGGGCGGTCAACAGCTACGGTCTCGTCCTCGCACTGGCGATCATCCCGTCAGGTCGTTTAGGTGACCGATTCGGGCACCGACGCCTCTTCCTCCTGGGAACGATCGTCTTGGCAGTTGCCAGCCTCGCCTGCGGTGCCGCGACCTCTCCGTTCGTCTTGATCGCCAGCCGGTTCCTTCAGGGGCTCGGTGCCGGCATGCTGGTACCGCAGACTCTCACGCTCATCGGCGTCACCTTCCCTGAAAATATCCGTGGGCGCGCAGTCGGCATCTGGGGGTCAATTGCAGGAACTGCGTCCGTCGTCGGCCCCCTTGCTGGCGGAGTATTGATTGATGGGCTCAGCTGGCGCTGGGTCTTCCTCGTCAACCTTCCGATTGCTGTTCTTGTCGTGATTCTGGGCATGAGAAGTCTTCCGATCGAGGTGGTCCGGTCCGTGAGGGTTGATTTCGTGGGAACCTTTCTTGCGGGCATCGGCCTTGTGGCACTTCTCTATGGAAGCCTGCAAGGCCCCCATGCGGGCTGGGACCCGCTGACCATTGCTTGCCTGCCGTTCGCTGTGCTCTGCCTGTTTGCTTTCTTCCGGTATGAACGCCGTGCGGATCCGGCGTACGCAGTTTTTCCGCAGTCTCTTCGCAAGAATCCGCGGTTCCTCACTGCTGCCGTATTCGGTCTAATTGTGGCCCTTGGTGTATTCGCCTTGACATTTCTCGTATCGAACTACATTCAGTCCGTGATGGGGCAAACGGCAGTCTGGGCGGGGGCTGCTCTTGCGCCGGCGTCGATTGCTTCTGTGGTCACAGCACCTATCGCGGGTCACTGGGTTGATGAAGGAAAGGCCCGCCTCGTGCTACAGATCGGCTTCGGGGCGTCCGCGACGGGAACCGCCCTGAGCATGCTGATTGCCGCTACTGGGGTTTCTTGGATGTGGTTCCTGGGTGCGACGATCGTTTTCGGCATCGGAAATGGCTTCTTGATGGCGCCACTGACGACAGTAGGTATGGCCGCACTGCGGAGTGACGAGTTCGGTGCTGCGTCCTCCCTCCTCAATGTCCTTCGCCAAGCTGGTCCCGTGCTAGGGGGAGCCGTTGTCGGGCTCTTGATACAGGTGCTCGCTGCCGCGCCTACCGAGCTCGACCCGCTGGGGCTATCGAGGTCGACCGTTGCGTGGGTGCTGAGTGTTCCATTGCTGCTGTTTTTTGTCGGACTCTTTGTGTATTCGCTCGTTCCGAGGTCGCTGGTGTCGGCAATGGACTGAGGTGGTTTCACGTCAGAGTGCTGCCGAGGGTTTACTTGTACTCGGGATCGGTCACCCACGTGGCTCTCGGTGTCCTCTGGGCGCAATGCACGAGAGTTGGTCGCTGCTGGGAGGGGTGGGTGCACTCCACGAGGTACGGGGGTTCTTGCATTATGCACAACTCTTTGGCCAGTAGCCCCCGAGGCTCGTGGAGTAGCCGGCCGGGACATGGTCGACTGCGCCTGTGGGGAGGTGACGGGCAGGGTGCCGAGGGTCTCGAGTCAGACGAAGCTCGAGGTATCAGTGGCGCACACACGCAGGCGGTGCCCATCGGGGTCTGTTGCCACAAAGGTGTAGCCGAATTCGAGGACGGTCGGCTCCAGAACCATCGGAATGCCCAGCTTCTTCCATTGCGCGTGAAGACGATCGACGTCGGCACGCTCTGACGTTGCTGAGACTCAGTTCGGTCCCGCCCTACGTATGGCTCGGCAGTGGGTTCAATCTCGTCGGCTGCCTGCAGGCCGAGAGTGACGTCGTCGGACAATGCGAAGACGCTGAATCCTGGATAGGTCTTGATCGGTTCATGACCGAGAATCTGGCTGTAGAAGGTGGTACTCGCCTCGACGTCGGAGACGTAGAGGATGACGCTGTTGGGAACGAAGGTCGTCATGGTGATGCTCCTGAGACTCTCACGGGTATACGAGGTGGGCGGACGGCGTCGAGGTTAGAGACCATTGGTGCCACCTTGTGTCACGTACGTGCGAGGATGAGCCGGTGCGTGCTGACCGCTTGCTGTCCATGATCTGGCTGCTGCGTACCCATGGTCGTCTGTCCGCCTCGGATCTGGCTCAGCGGCTGGAGGTCTCACGGCGCACCGTGCTGCGGGACGTTGAGGCGCTGTCGGCTGCGGGCGTGCCCGTATGGTGCGAGCGAGGACCTCATGGGGGAGTGAGAATCGACCCCGGCTTTCGCATTGACGTGACAGGACTGAACCGTGAGGAGAGCCGGGCTCTCTTCGCAGGTCTCACCAGCTGGGGTGCTGCACCATTGGGCCTTGGCGACGCCCTCGCCTCCGCGTCTCGCAAACTGCTCGCCGCCGTGCCCGACAGCCATCGAAGCCGGTCCATTGGCATTGCCTCGCGCGTCGTGGTCGATCCTCAAGGGTGGCTTCCCCTTCCCGAGAGCGAGCGGGCCGACGCCGTCTTCCAAGCTGTTCAGGAAGCGGTCTTGACGCGCCATCGGCTGCGTATGGTCTTCCGTTACAAGTCGAGGACGACGACGCAGGAGGTCGTCGATCCGCACGGAATGGTTGCCGCTGGTCGCAGCTGGTACCTGTGCGCCTCACACGGCGCCGAGGTTCGATTCACCAGGCTCTCTCGGATCGAAGAGGCTGATGTACTCGCTGAGGAGTGTGCTGACGACTCCGGCTTCGACATGGCCACGGCATGGCGGAAACAGCGTGAGGAGTTTCTTGAAAGGTTCGAGGCGATCACAGCCACTGTCTGGGTGCGGGACGAGCGCTGGAGCGACGTGCAGGAGTGGACGTTGCGCGCAACGACGACCGAGGCAGAGGGTGAACCTCCCGGAGATGACGGATGGACCTGTCTCCAGCTGGAGTTCATGGACCACCTGCATGCCATGACGATTCTGCTTCGGCTCGGTCCGGATGCCTGCGTCGTCACCCCCAAGCGCCTGCGACAGGACCTCCTCGACTACGTGGACCGCATGCGTGAGCGGTACCGTGCCGATGGGAACTGATGGCGTGCGGCTGAGGCAGCACGCTCGCACGTGCCCCGACGGCGAGGAGCGGCAGAGCACTGCGCGGCCCGCCGCATGCCCCGCCGGAGGTCGCCCCGGCCTCACAGGCGCTTGAGGGCCTCGCGTCGGCTGAGTGGGGACAGGCTCGGATGCGCCTGGACGAAGGCACGCACCCAGTCGCCGTCCGTGCGCGCGTAGTCGCGCAGTGCCCAGCCGATGGCCTTGCGGATGAAGAACTCCGGGTCCTCCTGGTTGACCTCGATGACATTGGTGAGCAGGTCGAGGTCCGTGTCGGCCTTGTGCTGGAGCTGGCAGAGGATGGCGCTGCGCCGCACCCACATGTCCGGGTCGGTGGCCCACACACGCATGCGGGCCACCGCAGCCGGATGCTCACGCACCACCAGCCCGACGGCGTGGGAGGTCTCATCGACCAGATCCCACCACTGCCCCGTGCGCAGAAAATGCTCGTAGAGCGCCAGAGACTCCATGCGTCCGGCATGCGACGCGGAGAGCTTGGCGCGGATGACGGCCAGCGCCGCATAGCGCTCCTCGCGGCGAGCCGCCCCGTCCCACAGGCGCCGCAGCGCCACCTCCCAGGTGGCGGCCTCAGCCCACACATCGCTGTGCGCGGCGGCGATCCGCCGCGCGAGGCGCCGCGTGTCCGGGACCCCGACGCCGTACATCGCCATCTCGGACTTCAGGTACGCCCGCTGCTGCTCGGCGCGGGCAGGGTCGCCCGCCTCCTCCAGGGCCTGACGCAAATCGGTGATGAACTCCGCGACCCGCGCATCCGTCTGCCCGCTCTCCGCCATCCTCGCTCCTCCTCGCCTCACAACGCGCTTCCACAGACATATCACTGACATGATGGCCCCGCGTGGCGCCGGCACGCGAGGCCTGGAACCCCTAGGCCCCGGGTCGTGAACGAGGGCCCCATGACACCTACGCAGCCGGCGGCCTCGTTGCCTCGTCTTGAAGCGCCCGCACCGTGTCTTCGGCGGTTTGCTCACGCGGCATCCTCCCGGTAGGCTGCCCGTGCGTCCCGCGGCGGAGCCGTGGGAAGGCGATGGAGATGTCGCATAGTGGCCTAGTGCGCCTCCCTGCTAAGGAGGTTGGGGTGGAAGCCCCTCGGGAGTTCGAATCTCCCCATCTCCGCCACCACGAGAGCCCCGGTGCGCAGCAGCGTGCCGGGGCTTCGTCGTTGCCGGAGCACCCGTCGTGGCGGCCCCGGAGGCTTCCCAACGGCCGGCCGAGCCCGCGAATCGGCCCTGCGGTCGCAGCGTTCGCCTCTGGCCGATCGGGGTGCCTGTGTGTCTTCCGGCGCAGATCCGGGATAGCGTGATGCTGTACTCGACTGAGAGGGACCTCATGTCTGACCACGACGCAACCCAGCCGCCGACCTCCGGCTCGCCCCGCCCCAACCAGGGCGATGAGTTCAACGCCCGGACTGTCCTCATCAACCAGGACATGCTCGACGCCGCTCGCGCCGAGCAGCAGACCCCGGGGCAGGCTCCCGGCGCCGTCCCTGGTGCGGCTCCCGGCGCCCAGGCCGGATCGTGGCGCCCGGCGCAGCCCGACCTGCCCACCGGGCCGCCCCCTGAGGAGCAGACGCGCGCCTTCTCCGCAGGTGCCGCGCAGGCGGCCGCCCAGCCCGGTGCGGCACCCGCCGACCCCTACATTCAGGCCAGCCCCTTCGCTCAGCAGAGCGGGGCCGCCCAGCCGGCGCCCTACAACCCGCCGACCCAGTTCGGCCAGGCCGACTCGACCGGCAGCGGCGGCCTCGGTACTGCTCAGCCCGGTGCGGCGTCGGCTGACCCCTACGCGCAGGCCAGCCCCTTCGCTCAGCAGAGCGGGGCCGCCCAGCCGGCGCCCTACAACCCGCCGGCGCAGCCCGCCTGGGGTGGGGCACCCGCCGACGACGGCGCCGCAGCCGCGTCGTCGCCCTTCGCCCAGTCCGCCCCCGGGATCCCCTCGGCCCCGGGCACCTCCTCGGCCTCCGCCGCCGGTGCGGCCGCAGGCGGCGAGGCGAGTCGGGGGGCCTCGCAGTGGCCCGGTCAGCAGCCGCAGGGCCAGCCGTCGGGCCTGCAGGACCAGCACCCCTTCGCCCAGCAGCCCGCCCAGCACTCGCACCCCTTCAGCGGGGGCCGTCAGGACGGCGAGGTCGGCATGTCCTCGGTCTTCCCCACGGCGACCGCACGCGCTGAGACCGAGCAGGCCACGGAGGCCTTCATCCCCGACGCGACTCAGGCGGTCGCCTCGTCCGCGCCGTCGTCCTCAGCTTTCCCGTCGCAGAGCTCGGCCCCCCAGTGGGGCTCGGCCCCCTCCTCCGACGCCGCAGCCGGGCAGGCCCCGTCCTTCTCCGACATGGTTCCTACCGCAGCCGGCTCGCCTTTCGATCGGCCGGCAGGAGGTGGAGCCCTGGCAGCAGCCCGCTCCGAGGAGGTCGAGACCGCGGACTCCGTGGGCAGCTGGATGCTGACGCTGTTCCTCATGGCCATCCCCGTCGTCAACCTCGTCTGGCTGCTCATGCTCGTCTTCGGCAGCGGCCACTCCGCCAGCAAGAGGAACTGGGCTAAGGCCTCTCTCATCTGGATGGTGATCAGTCTCGTCCTGAGCATCGCCTTCTTCTTTGTGCTCAGCATGCTCGGTTACTCGCTCTTCGCTATCAACCAGAGCGCCAGCGTCGGATAGCGCCCAGTAGTTCGCAGGTGCGCTGCCGTCACAGCGCTCAGGGCCGCAGCCCCGTCGTCGGCGGGGACTGCGGCCCTGTGCCCATCCTCACGGGGATTGGATTTGTCCCCTGGGTGGACGCTGAGTAATGTTCTTCCCGTCGGCAACGACATGCGCCTGTAGCTCAACGGATAGAGCATCTGACTACGGATCAGAAGGTTGGGGGTTCGAATCCCTTCGGGCGCACCAACACCCCGTCATCGGCTGAACAGTCGGAGCCGGGGTGTTTTCCATGTCTGGGACTCCCCGGCTCCGACGGCGCGGCCACCTGAGCCGCTGCTGACCTGCTGTGTCAGCCGGCCTCAAAGCCGGACGGACGCTCACGTCCAGCTGGATGCGCAACTCCGGCCGGAGTCTCCTGGCCGGCCTGGGGCTTCGGGTTCGCCGCGCAGACCTCGCCGTCGGAGGGAAGCGCTCCCTTGACGAAGTAGTCGTTCACCTTCGCGGTTGTGCAGGAATTGAGGGCCGGTCGCGCCATGGCCGTACATGTCGACGCTCAGCAGGTGACTGTTACGGAGCCTCGACACCAGCGCCTTGGACCACGGGTAGGGGGTGGTCGGGTCGTGCAGGATGCCGATGACGAGCACCGGGTTCGTGGCGTCGACGTCGACATCGACGGGCTTGGTCTTACTGGTGTGCCCCCAGCCGTGGCAGTAGGCGTCGTGCTGGGGCAGCAGGGGGTGGAAGACCGGGTAGTCGCGGCGGTAGGAGGACAGTGCCGCATCCCAGCTCGCCTGGTTCCCGGTGTCGGGGAAGTCGAGGCACCGGTTGGCCGAGAAGGCGTACACGGATTGGAGCAGCTCGACGGTCTGCTCCTCGGTCCCAGGAGACTCCTCACCGCCCGAGAGGGACTCGGCATTCTTCATCAGAGTGGTGCCGTCGTGGGCGTTCATGGCCCGAGTCAGTCCCTCGGTGAGCAGTGGCCAGTTGTCAGGTGAGGCGACGACGAGCGTTCTGATCGCCGTAGTGGCCGTGTCCCGGTCCAGCGGCTTTCCGCCGTCGGCGACGGTCAGCGGATGGGCGTCCAGGCCGTTGAGGAAGGTCGCGAGCCGGGAGACGGCCTCATCCGTTGTGCCGCTCAGGGGGAACCCGTCCTGGCCCTGCTGAGACTCGATATAGGTGCGCAGCGTCTGCTCCCAGGCCGCCGCATCCCCTTCAAAGGCCTGCTGCCGGGACAGGGCGGGGTCCATGGCGCTGTCCAGCACGACGCGCCCGACGTTGTCGGGGAAGAGCTCGGTGTACACGGCCCCCAGGTAGGTGCCGTAGGAGTACCCGAAGAAGTTGAGGTCCTGGTCCTTCACCAGGGCCCGCATGACATCCATGTCGCGGGCCACCGAACGGGTGTCCATGTGGTCGAGGATCTCGGGGACCTCCGTGTACTTCTGGCAGGCCGTGGCCTCGCGCGATCCCTTCGCAACGATGTCAGTGGCGCTGCCCGGCGTCAGCTGGGAGGGCGCCTCGGCCCGCCCGGCCATAATCGCCTGAACGTCGTCGGGGGACCAGCAGGTGATGGGGGTGGACTGGCCGATGCCGCGCGGGTCGAAGCCGATGACGTCGTAGTTCTCCAGGACTCCCGACAGGCCGCCGCTCGTGTAGAGCCCGGCCTGGGCATTGATGAGGGAGATACCGCTTCCCCCGGGGCCTCCGGGGTTGAGGAAGACCGAGCCCCGAGGGGAGGAGCTCGTCGAGGGCAGCTTCTTGAGGGCTACCGTGATGGTCTTGCCCTGCGGGTGGTCGTAGTCCAGGGGCACGGTCACGGTGGCGCACTTGAAGGCGGTGCCGGTGGCGCCGTCGGGGCAGTCGGTCCAGGTGAGATTCTGACGGTAGAAGGACTCCAGCCCCTTGGGGATCGTGGTCCCCGTGGACCCGTTGGATCCATGGGAACCGCTGGAACCGCCGGAACCGTTCGATGAGCCGCTGGAGCTGTTGCTGCCGGTGGGCCGGGAGGTACCGGCGGCACTGCCGGCGTTGGTGCTGTTGTCCAGCACGACGGCGTGCTGGGCTCCTTGCGCGGGTGGGGTGGCGACGGCTGTGGCGCTCGTGCCGAGCATGCTGCAGGTGGTGAGCGCACCGAGCAGGGTGAGGAGGGTCAGTCGTGAGGTGGTCTGGGGTGGCGAGGATGTTCGTAGGTGTCTCATGGCTACGATTCTCCCGTCTCCAGGAAGAATAGACCATGCGGTTGACTGGACGGATGATGTCGGGGTAGCCCGACCCGGCGTCATCCCCACCCCCAGACGGGGCAGCACGCCCGTTCAGACCGTGGCGGCCTCGAAGGCCTGGGCCAGGTCCGCGATGAGGTCGTCCACGTGCTCGATGCCGACGCTCAGGCGCATGAGCCGGTCGGTCAGCCCGTAGGAGGCGCGCACCTCGACGGGCACGTCCGCGTGCGTCTGCACCGACGGGCACGTCACCAGCGACTCCACGCCACCCAGGGACTCGGCGAAGGTGAACACCCGCACCGAGGCCAGGAAGCGGGCGACGTCCACCGACTCGGCCAGATCGAAGCTCACCATGCCCGAGTGCCCCGGGTAGAGCACGCGCGTCACGTAGGGGCTCGAGCGCAGGAACTGCGCGATCGCGGTGGCGTTGGCCTCGTGGCGCTCCATGCGCAGCGCCAGAGTCTTCAGCCCGCGCAGCAGCAGGAAGCAGTCGAAGGGACCCAGCGTCGCCCCGGTCGTGTTGAGCCGGTAGTTCAGTCGCTCGGCCAGGGCGTCGTCGGCCACCACGGCCACGCCCGCCATGACGTCGTTGTGCCCGCCCAGGTACTTCGTACCGGAGTGGACGACGACGTCGGCCCCCAGCTCCAGGGGCCGCTGCACCACCGGGGTGTAGAAGGTGTTGTCCACGACCAGCCTCGCCCCGGCCGCATGGGCCAGCTCGGCCGCCTCGGGGATGGAGATCTCCTCCATCATCGGGTTCGTGGGGGTCTCGATGATGACCAGGTCGGCCGGGTCGGCCAGGGCCCCGCGCAGCCCCTCAAGGCCCAGCACGAAGTCGACGCGCGCCGCCCCCTCCTCGGCCAGGACCTCCAGGAAGCGGAAGGAGCCGCCGTACAGGTCTCGCAGCGCCACGATCCGGCTGCCGTGCGGCGCCAGCGTGCGGGTCACCAGCTCCAGGGCCGCCATGCCCGAGGACAGGGCGAAGGCCGCCGTCCCGCCCTCCAGGCGGGCCAGGGCGTCCTGCAGGACGTCTCGGGTGGGGCTGGCCGTGCGCGTGTAGTCGTAGCCCGTCGACTCGCCCAGCCCCGGGTGGCCGTAGGCGGTCGACAGGTGGATCGGCGTCGTGATCGCCCCCGTGGCCGGGTCGGTCCCGGTGCCCGAGCGCACCAGCAGCGTCTCCAGGCGGAGCTGTGGGTCCGGGACCGACGACGTCGGGTGGTGGTGGACGGGAAGGTGCGGGCGGCCGGCGGCTGGGAACACTCGGTCTGAGCAGTGGGCTGGGGTGCGGACGGGCTGGTCATGAGTGGTTTCTCCTCATGGGCGGGGGCGGCGGGAAGACATGATGACTGACGGTCGACGGCGGCGCAGTCGGTGACCGGTGACCGGACGCCGGCGGGCCTGCCTGTTCGGTGCGGCCCGGGCGAGCCGGTTCAGGCGGACAGGGCGGTGGGGCCCTGCCCGGCCCGTTCGGCGGCACGGGCGGTCACGGCGGCGACGGCCGTCTCCAACCGGTCCAGGGCAGCGTCGAGGGTGGCGCGGGGGCAGGCGACGTTGATGCGGGTGAAGCCCTCGCCGCCGGCCCCGAAGATCCGGCCGTCGTCGAGCCAGAGCCCGGCCTCGTTGAGCATGACCTCGTCGAGCTGCTCGGGCTCGAGCCCGGCGGCCTTCAGGAATCCCGAGCAGTCCAGCCACAGCAGGTAGGTGCCCTCGCAGGGGGCGGCCTCGATCCCCTCGATCCGCTCCAGGCGCGCCTCGACGTGGGCGCGGGCGGCCGCGATGTGCTCGCGCAGGGCATCGAGCCAGGCGTCCCCGCTCTCGTAGGCGGCCCGGCAGGCCGTCAGGCCCAGGGTATTGGGCTGGGAGTAGCCGGTGGTGGCCAGCTCGCGGCGGAAGGCCCTGCGCAGACGGGCATCGGAGATGAGGATGTTGGCGACCTGCAGACCGGCGAGGTTGAAGGACTTCGACGGCGAGGTGCAGGTGATCGTGTGGGCGGCGGCCGCCTTGCTCAGGGAAGCGAAGGGCGTCGTCGCGAAACCCGGCAGGGCCAGGTCCGCGTGAATCTCATCGGCCACGACGACGACGCCGTGGCGGGCCGTGACCTCCTCCAGCGTGGCGAGCTCCTCCCGGCTCCAGACCCGGCCCACCGGGTTGTGCGGGTTGCACAGGAGCAGCAGGCGCGCACCGGTCGCCTCGATGGTGGACTCCAGGGCGGCCAGGTCGCGGCGGTAGACGCCGTCGGCGTCACGCACGAGGGGGACGGCGGCCACGGTGCGCTCGTTGACCTCGACGACGTCGCGGAAGGGGTAGTAGACGGGCTCCTCGATGAGGACCGCCTCGCCCGGTGCGGTCAGGGCCCGTACCGCCAGGGCCAGGGCCGGAACGACGCCGGGGGTCACGGTGTTCCACTCGGCCTCCACCTGCCAGCCGTAGCGGCGGGAGAACCAGCCGGTCAGGGCGGCGTTGTAGGCGTCGTCGGGCTCGGAGTAGCCGAAAATGCCGTGGCGGGTGCGCCACAGCAGGGCGCTGGTGACCGCCGGTGCGGTGGCATGGTCCATGTCCGCCACCCACAGGGGCAGGACATCCTCGGGGCGGCCGCGCTTGACGGCGGAGTCCCACTTGAGGCTAGCCGTGCCGCGGCGGTCGGGGACCGCATCGAAGACGGCCGGGTCAACGGCGGGGGCGGTGAAGAAGGCGGAGCGGTCCGCCGAGGTGAGGGCGGCCGCGGGGAGGAGGCGGTGGGCGCGTGGGGGGCCTCAAGGTCAGGGGCGGGCCGGACAGGCGGAGTCGGTGGAGTCGGCGGAGCTGGAGACGGAGGTGAGGCGGGTATGCATGACAGAAGGTCCTCTCGGGTGCCCTGGCGGCGGTGACGCGCGCGAGCGCAAGGCTCTGCTGCGGCGTCGGGCTCAGGGGTGTGGCCGGCGTGCGGGCCGGCCGAGGTGGCAGGTTGCTGGAGGGATGAACACGGGGGCGGTGGGGCCTCCGCGGAGTGCGACGAGCCGGTGTTGGACGGCTCGGACTCTCACCGTTACGTGATCAGACAGCGACGGCTGGCGCTGTCAGCGCATGCACATTCGACCCTCGCCAAGGGTGCGCACCATCATCGCGCGGGCCTGCGGCAGAGAAGTCATCACAGCCGAGATTCTAACGATCCGTTGGAGCGGAGCGCAAGCACGCCTTATGGTACACCGTGTCAAGTACGTGGACGCGTTCCTACCACATAGCAGAATATTGAGGATGCGCAATGGTGAGCGCGGATTTAGAGGTGGATACCTCTACCCCTGGATTCGGTGGACACGATGTCTCAGGTCTGCAACAATCTCATCGCCGTCAGATAACGGGCCGGCATACATGTGCCAGTAGTTCGTTTAGACGGGACATCGGACGAATGCGTCCACGAGAACATCCCTACCCCTTTCATCATGGATATATAGGAGCATCCCATGGATATGATGAGTCAGGCCCTCCAGCTTTCGTGAAGTTCGCGACCATTGGAGGTGGCTTGTGGACCGTTTGGGGGGTTATCACGCTGGCGGGAGGCCTGCGTGACCACCAGGGTCCGCAGATTCAGTCTGGTGTTTGGCAGGCTGTTGGTGGCGGCCTGATTGTGGCTGCGGCGCAGCTCTTCTCGAATATCGCCCTGTAGCGTCAAATACAATGGCGCTTGAAATCAAGGTATATCGGGAGATCACTGCCTACCAAGCGAAAGTTATGATGGGCATGTCATGGCGACAAATGGCGTGCTCAGCAATAGGAATTATTGTTGTCGGCGGAACATATGCCCTGTGCTTCTGGGCGGGGCAGTCCGATCTGGGATCCTGGATGGCCGCACTTCTGACCATGCCTTTTGTGGCGGTCGGTTGGGTGAGGCCAAAAGGTCTGCCTTTTGAGAAGTATGCGCGTTATTTCTGGAGGTACAAGTGGGACCCCCAGAAGCGACTGTATGCGCAGGACTCGGTGTTGTCGACAGAAATAGCCGCAGAAAGGTCAGCTAATGCTGTTCGCAACTCGAAAGCGCCAAAGCAGCGAGTCATCCGAGAACTCGAATGCGGAGGATGGCAGTAAGCCTGATCGGAAGGCTCGCAAGCAGAGTAAAAAGCGCCGCGAGAAGAATGATGTTCCTCGCCGTAAAAGGAACACCGCTCAGGCTGTCATCCAGTATGAGGCGATGGTCGAGAACGGCGTGTGCTCGCTTGGGGGGAACCAGTACTCCGTGACGCTGAAGCTGGCGGATATCGACTATCAGCTGGCTCCGGAAGAAGAGCAAGCCTCCTTGGTGGAGTCGTATGCACAGTTCGTCAACTCCTTTGATGCTGGGCAGAGCATTCAGTTGACGGTTATGAATCGTCAGCTTAATAAAGCTGAGCTGGCGCAGAGTGTCGAGTTCGCTCCTCGCGGTGATGGGCTGGATGCCTATCGGTGGGAATACAATGACCTGATTAACGCGAGGCTGGCATCCGGCCGCAACAACACTGTGACGGAAAAGTATGTCACCATCACGGTTGAAGCCGATGATTTTGAGCACGCCACCAACAAGCTGGCTCAGATATCATCAGATGCGATCGCGCAGCTGCGAGCTGTTGGTGGGTGTCGTGCAGAAAGAGTCTCTGGTGAAGACCGGATCCGGATTCTGCATGACATTCTGAGGCCGGGAGAGCCGTTTCGTTTCGAGTATACCGACCTGATCGGAACCAACCTCACCACGAAGGATATCGTCTCGCCGTGGGCAATCGATTTCTCAGGTGACGGGAACTCGATCTGTTTCACTGGTGAGAAGGACTCGTACTACCAGGTACTGTGTCTGCGCGACCTGCCCTCGTGGCTCTCTGATCGTCTCATGAAGGAGCTCTCTGAGATCAACTCGGAGCTGGCGATCTCGGTGCATTTCCGGCCTCTCGATCACGCAGAAGGTCTGGATCTGGTCAAGCGGCAGATCGCGGAAATGGACATGCAGCGCTCCAACGAGCTGCGAAAGGCCCGGAAGCAAGGAAATGGTGAGGAGTCGATTCCTCACGAGCTGGTGGCTTCGCATCAAGAGGCAGTCGATCTGCGTGATCAGCTCGAGTCGAGTAACGAGAAGTTGTTCACGACCACCATTGTCGTAGGGGTCGCTGGTGCGACGAAGGACGCGCTTGCGGAGGCCGTTGAGAAAAGTGCGGGTCGCTGGACGTAAGCACTCATGCCCCTTTGAGACGTTGAAGTGGATGCAGGAGGATGGTTTGAATGCCGTTCTTCCGCTCGGCGTGTCTCGTCTACCGATTTACCGGACTCTGACAACGGCGGCAGTGGCTGTGATCGTTCCGTTTACAACGCAGGAGCTGCTGCACAAGGGCGGCCTCTTCTACGGGGTGAACGCAATTAGTCAGAACCTTGTGGTGGGATCACGCACATCCACGATGAATGGAAACTCCTTCATTCTCGGTACGAGTGGTGCAGGAAAGTCGCAGTTCGGAAAAGGCGAGATCATGCAGGTCTTCCTTGGACGTCCTAACGACGATCTTATTATTGTTGACGCTGAGCATGAGTATGCGCCCCTCGGGCAGGCCATCGGAGCCACGACTGTCGAGATCAGCGCAGGATCACGAGCATGCATCAATCCACTGCATATCGACAGAGACGCGCCGGCGGATGATGGGAGTCCCGTCAAGCTGAAGGCGGAGTTCATCCTTTCTCTCTGTGAAGTGCTTATTGGAGGAGTTAATGGGCTGAGTGCGCCTCAGCGCTCAATCATTGACCGCTGTGTGACGCGTATATACGGGCAGTTTTTCCAGGACAAGAGAATGGCTCCGCCAACTCTGTTCAACCTGTTCGACGAACTGCGGCGCCAGCCTGAGGAGGAGGCCAGGGCGGTTGCAACTGCTCTTGAGCTTTATGCGGCGGGATCGTTCTCGGGCTTCTCGCAGCAGACGAATGTGGACACGTCGAACCGTGCGATGATCTATGACATCTCTAAGCTCGGATCCGACATGAAGACGTTCGGTATGCTCGTGGTGCTGGAGCAGATTTGGGCACAGGCTCAGGTCAACCGCGCCAAGGGCAAGCGGACCTGGCTGTACCTGGATGAGTTCCACCTTCTTTTCAGTAACGACTACGCTGGCGCGTACTGTCAGATGATCTACAAGCGTGCCCGTAAGTACGGCCTTTTGCCGACCGGCCTGACGCAGAACATTGAAGAGCTGCTCATCAGTGAGCGTGCTCGTCTGATGCTCGCCAACTCGGACATTCTTGTGCTCCTGAACCAGACCCCTACGGATGCCCAGACTCTGCAGGAGCTCTTCAACTGGTCTGATAAGCACCGCTCCTATTTCCAGAACATCCCACCAGGGTGTGGGCTCTTGAAGATGGGGCCGGCGATGGTGCCTTTCGATTCGAGGATGCCAACAAGCTCCAAGTTGTACCAGCTGTACACAACTAAGTTCGGTGAAGGAGTGTAGGTCATGGCTAACGTTCGAGTCGACCTTCGTAATCGAGACGCTCAGTCACTGACGGAAGACAAGTTCTCAAGCGTCAATGTTGAGTCCCGTGGTTCTAGTGCTCTCACGTCGGCGCCGAGGGAGGCCAGGGCCACCTCCATCGATGGAGGCACAGGGAAGACCCCCAAGGATGGTGCTCCCGGTAGCGGAGGCGATGGCAAGGCTTCAGGCAGTAAGAAGAAGGAAACCCCTCAGAAGAAGGACGTAAAAAAAGCCTTCCTCTAAACACGCCCCTAAGAAGTTCAGCGACGAAGTTCGTAGTTCTATACGTAATGGTACCAGGATTGCGACCAAGACCTCGATCGTAGCCAAGAAGGCCTTTGATCAGGTTGATAGTGTTACCTCTCCATTCGGTAGCGATGCGTCAATGGCGGATGTTGGCGGAAAGATCGCCAAGCAGAAAATGATGAGCGCGGCAGCTAAAACGCCGAGGACTGCGCTTACTAGTTATCGCATCGGAAAACGTGCCGTAAAGAAGTCCATCGAAGTTACTCCGAGAGTCGCTCGGATCACATCGAAGCAGGTCCAGAAGGCAGCACGGCTTACGTCGCGGGTTCGAAAGGCTGGACTCAAGAACTCGGCCAAAGCGGCCAGGAACAAGATTGCCAAGGTTAATGGCAAGGTTGCCGCAAGGGCTGCTAACAGGGCTGCGGCAGCGGCGTCGCGAGCGGTCGCACATCTGATTGCAAGGATCGTCGCAATCATAGCCGTGAAAGTGAGTGCTTTGCTCATTTTCATGTTGCCCATCATCGCCGTCATCGTCGTGGTAGCCATTGTTCTGTCCTTTCTTCCTTCATGGCTCGGAGGCTATGAGGAGGAGCAGAAGTCAAAGGGGGGCGCGGCAGGAGTTGTTGCGGCTGGTATGGGCGATGACTATCCATACAAGGGGATGGGTTCGTCGTCAGCCAACCCGGATACAGGATATTTCTATGGAAACTGTACAGACTTTGCGATCTGGCGAGTCAATCGCGATGAAGGCGTGACAAAAAAACCGTGGAAGTATGTGAATGCCAATACGACTCCTGCTGGGGGTCATGGATATCAGTGGGGAAATGACTCTGCTCTGCCAGGTTGGGAAAAAGTGAGTAAACCTACTCCAGGTGACATTATTTCCTTCCAGCCCGGTGCCCAGGGGGGACGCTGGAACGCAAGTTTCGGACACGTCGCCTACGTGGCTCAGGTCGGTGCCGACGGCAGTATGGTGACGGAGAACTATGGAGATGCGGAGTACTTTCTGGAGAACTACACACCTGATATGGTGAAGCAACTGGTGTCGTCCGGGCAGGCGGTCATCAAGCACAACCCTCACTCCAAATTAAAGGTTAAGACTGAGAATGGTGTGACGACGGTCGATAATGCACAGTATGCGGCGGCTGGTACAAGCGCTGGTGACGCTCAGGCGTACGCCAAGACGCAAATGAAAGCCTATGGCTGGGATGATAAGCAGTTCGCCTGTCTGGTCGAGCTGTGGAACCACGAGTCGGGATGGAACTACACTGCGGACAACCCGACGTCTGACGCCTATGGTATCCCACAGTCTCTTCCCGGAGAGAAGATGGCGTCCGAGGGTGCCGACTGGGCCACTAACCCTCAAACCCAGATCAGATGGGGATTGAAGTATATTAAGGAGAGACCTGACTATGGCTCTCCGTGTGCGGCGTGGACGTTGTGGCAGCAACGCAGTCCGCACTGGTACTGAGAAGGTGAGTGATCATGGATCGGCGACAGAAGCGTCTTGTGGCAACAATCATTGCGGTGTCGTTGTCGCTGGTTGGCGCCTTCGCTGGGGTAATCGTATGGTCGGCATCCCATCGAGGTGAGTCTGAGGCGAAGGCAAGCTCGGCTGCGACATCCCCAGTGCCGTCATCGGAGGCAATCCCGTCGCATTCTGCGACATCCTTACCGTCTCAGGTGGATGGCTATGCCTCAGAGTTTCGGCCGACGTCCGCTCAGAAGGAGCGCGCAGTGAGAGCCGTGAAGGCTGCAGCCCAGTGGTCACAGTCGGAGACGGAACAAGAGCGGTTCAAGCGATTGTCAAGTGAGTTTTCTGATGACGTCGCGAAGCAGGAGTCTGCTTGGGAGAAATTATACGGCAGCGTCGATAAAGCGCGTGTCACCGTAGACTCCACTGGCGATGCCAGCGTCACTTCGCATGACGGCAAGACCATGAAGCTGGGAGTGATGGTCACCTATACGGTACACATTCCTCATGGCAATGGCAGTGAAGTGGTGTCGTCAGGAACTCGCTTGTGGGTAGCCGAGCTCCCCCCTATCGGGTGATGGAAAAGTAACGGGCTTGGAAGAGCCCAAGCTCTGAAGTCGGAACAGGACATTCACTATGAGACTCAACAGCGATCTTACTCCGCAGCAGTTGTGGACTATTGCGGCGGACAGTGAGCATCGGGATCGAGATGTTCTCGACGAGCTCGTCAGCCACCCCAACTCCTACCGCGCGCTCAGCGACTGGGCGTTAGCCGGTTTGGCTGTCGAGGATCCTAGGTCGCTGGATGTTCCGCCTCAGCCGGATGCTGTGGAGCCGGTGCAGAAACGAAAGCGACGCTTTCCGGGTCTCAAAGCGAAAATGCGTGGCGGTGGCAGCCAGTCCGGAGACGCAGCACCAACGTCGTTCTCACCGCCTGCGACGGGTCCGGGTGTGATGGGGCCTGGTCGCGTGGGTCCGGCCGGGCCGGGTCCGGGTGTATCGGGACCTGGCCGGGTAGAGGCGGCTGCGACGGGTTCGGGTGTGTCGGGTCCGGGTGTGATGGGGCCTGGTCGCGTGGAGCCGGGCCTGTCGGGTCCGGGTGTGATGGGGCCTGGTCGCGTGGAGCCGGCCCTGTCGGGTCCGGGTGTGTCGGGTCCGGGTGTGATGGGGCCTGGCCGGGTGGAGCCGACCGTGACGCAAGCAGCACACGCCGGGCCTGGTCCGTCCCATGCGACGAGTCGCACGCCGTACGGATCTGCGCCGTCACGTAAGACGGCGAACCAGCAGGCGACAACTGAAAACTCTGATCCTCAGACGGTGCCCATCGATGTTCAGAGTGAGTATCGCCGACGTCAAGAGTATCGGTCTCGCACGGTTGAACGACCCCGCAGCTCGTCACAGGATTCGGATTCCTCGGCCAACGTCTCTCATCTGCGATCGCCTGAAGTTCCTCAGGCCTCCGCGAGTCATACTGCCCACGTGAGCCGAGCACCGTTTTCGACAGATAACACTACTATCCAGGGCGGCAGCGGTGTTCCACCGCGATCTGGCATCTCGGATTGGGTCAGTGCCGGTGAGCGACTGAGTCAGAGTGCGCGATCTCCGGAGCCAACTGAGCCGCAAAGACAGATGGATCTCCATGATGTGCGTAGCCTTCCTGCGACATGGAGTTCATCTCCCCCTCCCGGCACGCCTTTAACCCCGACGGCTCCTAGGAGTCATCCTCAGTCCACTCACCCGCCAGTCGAGAATGGGCATAAGCATACGGGTTGGGCAGCTAAACCAGCACCCTACGGTGTTGTTGCGGCACTTGCCGCACTGCAGGTGCTCACTGTGCTGGCTCTGTTGTTGGTTGTGGTGTGGGGTCATTAGTCAGTAATGCAAATGGAAGTCAGGTTCGTCGAAATGAAGTTGAGGTAGAGTTTCCATGGATGACATGATAATCTACATGTTCAAAAAACTGTTTGAGTTTGACACAAGCGAAGCAACAGGCCTCAAGCAGACGCTATCGGAATACAGTAATGACACGTACAATGTTGTCACGTCATTGCACAACACTGGCATCAAGCCGGTTGCGTCTGTGATCATTTCGATGCTACTGGTGCTTGAGTTGGCGAGGAATGCCAGTCGAATCGAGGCAGACCAACAGCTGGGCGTTAAAATTATTGCGGCCACGATGTTCAAGTCAGTGCTCCTTGTGTGGGCTGCCCAGAACGCCATGATGTTCCTCGATGCAATTAATCAGGTAGTTCAGAGTGTCGCTAAGAATATAGAAATGGCTCAAAAGTCATTGCCGCAGCTTCCTGACATTTCTGACAAAGTATCCAACGCAGAAATGATGGACAAGGCGGGAATGGTGATGCTGCTCATTATTCCGTTCATTGTTGCAATGGCTGCTGTCATAGTTGTCAAGCTGATGGTGGTGATGCGTTTTATTGAACTATATCTTATGACCGCATTCGCATCGTTGCCGATTGCCTTCCTGGGGCACCCGGACACGAAGTCAATGGGGATAGGATACCTTCAAAAGTATGCCGCGGTCTCAATTCAAGCCGCAACATTGATGCTGGCGACTAAAGTCTATTCGTACCTACCTGTGGTAAATGCGATTAGTGTCGGTGAGCCTAAAGATTCTCTGAGTGGATGGATCGTTCAGAATTATGCGACGTTCCTTTTGGCGCCAGTGCTCTTGATAGTGCTTGTGATGAGCAGCGGTAAGGTGGCCAAAGCGCTGGTTGGTCAGTGAGAACAGAGAATGCATGCAATGAGTTCGTTCAGAAGCAAAATTGATTTTTATGTAAATCTACTGACATCTGACCAACCAGTGTCTCGGTGCTTCCGATGGTTGCTGGCATACTTGGTCGTCTACTTACTTGTTACGTACGTTGTGGGGAGGGTGGCTGGAGACTGGCCTCGGTTCCTGGTTGGAGGAATTGGGGTTTTAGGGATGGCTCCTTTTGTAAAGATCGTGGCGTCAAAGGGTCCTAAGGTGTCTGATGATGCAGGCCAACATAGGTAAAATGCCCTGCGCGCGCATGCCGCGGTCGGGTCTGCCAGAATAATAATGAGGTTGGAAGGCGTTCCACGTCTTCTTGCCGCGGCAGTCCCCCTCCGAAAGGCGTTATGATGGGCGTGAATAACGCGGTTCGGTGAAAGGTGAGTCCTCATGATTACGATCACGGTGAATCCCGACGGAAGTGGCCAGCTTTCCGGCGACGGAAGGGGGCAACGTGTCAACGCCGGGAGCGTATCTCAAGCACGTGAAGAGCTTCTGCGTCTCGTTGCATCGATCGCCGCAGAAGCGGGTATGAGCGTCACTGTAGCGGCCGTTGACGAGAACGGAACGCAGTACATTTCTGTCGACGCCTTCGGCGCAGTGACGCTACTTGATGAAACGCTGGTTGTCCGAGAGTATAATGAGCCGTTCGCCTCAGATCTGACAGTGGCAGGAGGTGTTGAGCCTCCAGCCCTGCAGCCAGAGGAAGGTGCTTCAACGAGTGAGAATTCGTTGGTGTCAGAGATCGGTGGCTCTGTCGATTCGGTCGCTTACTCACGTCATTCTCCGTTCGTGGCAGAGCTTGAGGGGCACAGTCCGCTCGACTCGCGAGTGTTGAATGTTGACGAAGGTGAAGGTGGTCCCGAATTTTTGCATAACGACGGCGCCTATGAGATGGATTTGCTGCCTCCACGAATCTATCCGAAGCGAACTCGCGTAGCTCAAAGCGCCTCGTCACCGTATCGGGTTTGTCTCCACAATCCGTGTCGCCTGATGGCGATGAGCGACTAAATGAAGATCCGGGCCGCCTGTCCCATACCTCTGTTCTGAGTGAGTCCACGTCCAAGTCGACTCCGTCTAGCATTATCGACTACTCTTCCCTGCTGGGTGTCGATGGTCACAAGAATAATGATTCTGACAGTGACCCTGGTGCTGTTGGAGCTGACAGTGAGGGTGATCCGAGTGATGTGGGAGAGGGTGTCCCAGGCTCTGTATTCCGGATGGACCTTTCAGTATTTGGTTTGCCAGCAATGGGAAAGAATGCCGTGGGTCACGATGACGCGCAGAGTAGTTTCCCTGATGCATTTATGGCATACGGTGATGTTGAAACACCTTCCAGTTCCTTGTCGGGGCGAGGTGCGGAACTTTCCGGTTTTGTGAGGGATGAGGATCTTGCGTGGGGTCCGGAGTGGATTGAGCAGCAGATCCAGGAAGGGCTGCTGGGCTACCATGACATGCCTCCTTTGGGTGTGGGTCGGGTGGTGCCGGAGGAGTACTTTGAGCGGTTTGGAGGTGTGTTTCCTGAGTCGGTTTTGTATATCTGGAGGCGTTTCGGGTTTGATGGTTTTGGGCAGGGGCGCTCCTGGATCACGGATCCGGTTGAGTGGGCGCCGGTGGTGGATGCCTGGCTGGAGGGTGTTGAGCTGCCCTTCCCTCCTCAGCGTTGGCACTGCGTGACACGCACCGCCCTGGGCACCATGCGTTTGTGGGGGGAGATCTCCGGGCCGGCATTGGACGTCGACGTCGTCGACGGGGCCATCTATCCCAACTCCAATGAGGCGGAGGACATGACTGATCCCGGTCCTGGTCAGAGCGCAGCTGGTTGCATGGTGTTCGTCCGCCCGCTTGTGGATCGGGATGAGGATGAGGTGACGGGTCGGCCTTTGGCTGTGGAGGGGATTGAGCGTCTGGGGGTTCCTGGGGCTGACGAGGTGTTGGGGTTTGTGCCGCCGTTGAGCTTTGGTGGCCAGATCCGTGGGGATCGGTTGAGTGTGCAGAAGGCTGTGCCCTATCTGGTGGGGCTGGCGCAGTCCACGCCCAGGTACCTGGGGATGGACTTCATGGCTGCCTGGGGCGGGGCCGCCACCCAGTTCCTCATCGACCAAGGAGCCATACCCCCCACCAACCCAGACACCTCCGGTGACGCAAGCACCCCCGAGACCCCGGCGACTCTGAAGACCTTGGAAGTCCTGGTGGCCATGGTGGTTCCACTGGGCTTGGTGGCCAGGATGGTGCTGTTGGTTTTGCTAAAGATGACGATTTTGAGTGGGGTCCGGAGTGGATTGAGGGGCATATCCGGGAAGGGCTGCTGGGCTACCATGACATGCCTCCTTTGGGTGTGGGTCGGGTGGTGCCGGAGGAGTACTTTGAGCGGTTTGGGGGTGTGTTTCCTGAGTCAGTTTTGTATATCTGGAGGCGTTTTGGGTTTGATGGTTTTGGGCAGGGGAGGTCCTGGATCACGGATCCGGTTGAGTGGGCGCCGGTGGTGGACGCCTGGCTGGAGGGGATCGAGCTGCCGTTCCCGGCTCAGCGGTGGCACTGCGTGACACGCACTGCCCTGGGGTACATGCGTCTGTGGGGGGAGGTTTCTGGGCCGGCATTGGACATCGACGTCATCAGCGGTGAGATCTCTCCGAATGCCAATGAGGCGGAGAATATGACTGATCCCGGTGTCCGGGAGCGCAGCGGCTGCATTACCTTCACCGAACCGCTTGAGGATCTGTATGACGATGAGGTGTCGGGTCGGCCTTTGGCCGTGGAGGGGATTGAGCGTCTGGGGGTGCCTGGGGCTGACGAGGTGCTCGGGTTTCGTGCCTGCGTTGAGCTTTGGTGGTCAGATCCGTGCGGATCGGTTGAGTGTGCAGAAGGCTGTGCCTTACCTGGTGGGGCTGGCGCAGTCCACGCCCAGGTACCTGGGCGTGGATCTCATGGCTGCCTGGGGCGGGGCCGCCACCCAGTTCCTCATCGACCAAGGAGCCATACCCCAACAGCACAGGCCTCGACAGCACAGGCACCTCCGACACCCCCGGTGACCCCGACGACCTTGGAAGCCCTGGTGTCCAGGCCGGTTCTGCTGGTTCCGGTAGGCAGGGTGGGCCTGGTGCTCCGGGTGCGCGCGAGCCGACATCCTCGGCGACTCTGGTGGTCCTGGTGGTTCTGGTTTTTGGGGGTGGGTTGTGAGCGGCGGTGGCTCGCGCCGGCCTGCTCCCAGCCGGGGTTCTGGGCGGGGTTCTGGTCGGGGTGCTGGTGGTGGCCTGGTGGCGGGGGACATGTTTGCAGGGTCTGCTGAGGGGCCAGTCGGTGCTGGTATGGGAGGGGCCAGCCGCCTTGAGGACGGCTGGTGCCCAGGTGGGGGCCGACCAGTGGTGTGACAAGGTGGCCCCGGTGGTGGTGTCGTACCACACGGGTGGGAAGAATCGTTCCTCGAGTGGGTTGCCGCAGGAGATGACGCGTCAGCTCGACGGGCAGTTCACGGCTCTGAGCCTGATGAGCGCCAAGGAGATCCTGGCTGGCATGGCCACCTTCGACGAGCGCAAGCGCTCCCAGCCAGCCACACCAGAATCCGCCAGGGCTTCAGAAGAAGCTCGCCAAGAACCTGTGGAAGCGGCATGGGTTTCCTAAGGATGTGGCGGGGTTGTGGGCTTCTCGGGCGATGAAGGAGCTGGCGGTGCTCCACAATCCTGATCAGCTGTTGTCTGGTCCGCAGGGTCCTTCCCTGGTGGGGGGTGTGGTGGCTCTGGGGGACCGGGCGACGAACTCGGCGGTGGGGGCGCAGACGGCTCAGGGGCCCAGGGAGCTGATTCGTGATGCGGCTCAGAAGGCGGTGGACGCGGGTCAGGGGGACCGGTTGCTGCACATGCGGGTGGTGCTGACTGACTCCCCGAAGCTGTCTAGGGACCTGAACGAGAGGTTTGAGGCGTTGGAGCCTCGGAGCCTGGCTGAGCGCGAGGCGGTCTCTCCTCGCGGGCCCCCACTGACCCCTCAGGTGCTGTCTGACCGCCTGGCCCAGCTGCCCGGTGGTCCTGAGGGCCTGGAGGACCTGACCCGTGATGAGCTGAGGCAGGCCCTGACCCAACCACCACCACAGACCCCAGACCACCCAGACACACCCACCCCAGACAAGCTAGGGACACCCACCCCGGACGGGCTGGACACCCCGCCCCGGACGGGCCGGACACCACGCCCCGGACGGACTGGGTACGGGTGTCCCGGAGGTGGGCGCACCCGACCAGGGGTGCCCCGCAGGTGCCGGCTCCGGTGGAGCCGGTTGCCCGGCCCACGGACACCTCGCCCTCCATGTCGGCTCCAACCCCCGACCTCAACACCCCAGACAGGAACGCCCCTGACAGGGCGGTTCCTGACAGGAGCGCTCCCGAGCGGAACGTCCCAGACAGGGCAGTCCCAGACAGGGCAGCCCCAGGGGCGAGCGCTCCTGAGCAGGTCAGACCAGAGGCGGGCGCCCCCGATGGGCGCGCACCGGGTTCGCCTGGTCGGGGCGCCCCGAACGCGGGTGCACCCGATGGGGGCGCACCGAGCGGGCCTGGTCGCAGTGCCCCGAACGCGGGTGCACCCGATGGGGACGCGCCGGGTTCGCCTGGTCGGGGTGCCCCGAACGCGGGTGCTCCTGATGGGGGTGTACCGGGTTCGCCTACGCAGGTGCCTGGGGCCGGGCGGGCCACGCCGCCTTCTGCGCCGCCGGTGTCTGCGGAGCCGCCGGTGGCGCCGGCCCGCTCGCAGCGGGCTGCCTCGCCCACGACCCCCAAGCAACCAGCCCAGCAGAACCAGCCAGGCCAGCCGAGTGGTCAGCCAGGCAGGCCGACCCAACCGGCCCAACCAGGCCAACCGGGCCAGCCGGGCCAGCCAGGCCGGCAGAGCCAACCGGGCCAGCCGGGCAGGCAGGGCCAGTCGGGCCGGCAGGTTCGGTCTGGTCGGTCTGGTGTGCCGGGTCGGGGTGCTGCTGGGGCGGGCACCTCAGGTGCCCCGGGGGCTACTGCCTGGCCTGAGGCCCCCTCGCGTATGCGGGCCGGCCAGGGAACAGGAACAGCTCCTGCCCCGGCCCGGCCAGGACCCCAAGCCGGGCCCCAGGCCCCAGCCGGGCCGGCACAGCCGGCGCCGCGTCGCAGCACCACCGGTCGTGGTACTGGGGACGCTCCCAGCCGCAGTGTGGGGGACGCTCCCAGTCGTCGTGCTGGTGGGCGCGCCACCGACACCACGCCCACGTCCCGTTCCGGGTCTCGGTCTGCGTCTCGTTCGGCCGGTGCCACCGCCTCTGGCGCACGCGCGACGTCCCAGGACTCGATCAAGGCCCGCAAGGCCCCCACCGGCGACTCCCAACGAGACGCCGCCCTAGTCAGCATCTCCTCCAAGCTCGACAAGCTCCGCCAGCGCAACCAGCAACGCCAACCCACCCAAGCCCCCACCCGCACCACCCCTACCCACCACCCACGCCGATAAACCTATTCTCCGAATCAAGGACAGTGTTCACCTCGATAAATTTACAGCCTCGATGTCAACGAGCGACGTAACGTCATTGAACTGAGCCCAAGGATCAAGAAAGGCAGTCAAACATTATTGAAATAATAACCTGCCAACGTCAGCACACTCTGTTCCGTCACCATTAGTAGAGGTTGTTATGCTCGCAGATGACACAGCCAAAGCATCCGTGGAAGTCACCATCAGGATGGCCAGAGGGGCGCCCCAGCTGCTCGCCCGTATTGGCCAGTTGACTCCTTCAAGCCTTCACAACATTGCCGGACTCGGACATAAAGGGGCGATGCTGGCGAACGCAAACTCCATCAAGAACGGAACAATTTCGCTCTCCCGGAAGCAAGCTCCGCTCGGGCGCGGCGTGGGCGCCAAAGGGATGAGCGGCTCGCTGTTCGCAAGAATTCAAGCAAGCCTTCTTCAGCAGGGAGTGAATCTTGCTGCCAATATCGGAGGAGATGGCAACGTCCAAGTAAGTATCAGCGCGAATAATCCCAGTTCCTTAATGAAAGGACTATCAAGTCTCGGCGATATCCTCCGTGGTCGCAATCAAAAGATTGGTGGCCCAAATTTGAACCCCAGAACTCCTCGTGGCATGAATCCCGGAATGCCGAAGCCGGCACTTTCCGGGCCGCAGAAGCACATCGACGGCGTTCGTCAGGCTCGCCAGAATGTGAACCGCAATAATGTGCCTGGAAATAAAGGGACAAGATCGACGCCTGGTCTGGGCGCTCCCCAGGGCGCACCGATGAAGCCGCCGTCATTAGGGTCGCGCTGACATTCGCGTTCTACGGCAACTAAATTTCGGAGGAACAATAATGAGTAGAATTCGATATGTCATTCTCGCGTCAGTGACCCTGATTTCCTGGTGGGTTGGAGACAAGATATCCTGGCAGATACGAACTGACCGTTCCGCCGGGCGCACTCTCAGTGACGTGATGGACAGATTCTGGTTCGACCTCCAGAATCCTTTTCACATCTCCTGGCAGACGACCGATATGCTCGTCGGAGCGGGATTCGCTGCGGCGATCCTCATGATGTGGGCCTATCATGTGGGTGCCAGAAAAGCCACGCGCCCAGGGGAGGAGCACGGGTCAGCCAAATGGGCGAGCCCCAGAGACATTCGTCCTTACGTTGGGAATCGGTCGAATGATATTCTATTCACTCGTACCGAATCTTTGAGTCTCGATTCTCGGAAGACACAGCGAAACCTTAATGTCCTTGTCATTGGTAGCTCCGGTTCGGGTAAGTCGCGCTACTTCGTCATGCCTAATCTTCATCAGGGAAACACCTCCTACGTTGTGACGGACCCCAAAGGTGAAGTTCTCGCGGCAACGGGAAACAAACTCCTTGAGCTCGGGTATGAAATACGGTGCCTCAACCTTGTTGACTTCGCTCGATCTGACACTTTCAATCCTCTTGCGTACTTCAACCCTGACCAGGCGGAAGTCGACTGCGCCATTCTGACAGAGAACTTCATCACGAACACGACAGGAAAGAAGCCTTCCGATGGTGGCGATTTCTGGGAGAAGGCGGAAAGGGCCCTGCTCACCGCCCTCGTTGCGATGGTGTACTTCACCAAGGGTGAGAAGGGGACACTTCTTGATGTTGTCGAGCTTTTGTCGATGATGACAGCTTCTGAGCAAAATGAGGAAGCACTTAGCCCAGTCGACGAGCTGTTCCTTGCCACGAAGGAGTACATTGCCGATTGTGACAATAATCCAGACTCCGACCCGGACGGCAACAAGATAATCGAAGGTCTTCGGTTCGCATGCTCTCAGTACAATGTGTACACGCAGGGCGCTGGAGAGACCAAGAAGTCGGTGATCATCTCTCTGGGGGTGAGAATGGCACCCCTCCACATTGCGCCCATGCGGAGAATACTGGGGTCAGATACGATCAAGGCGGATCAGATTGGAATGCGTCCGACGGCACTGTTCCTTGTGATCCCCGATACCCATCAGGCATTCAACTTCCTGGCGTCCATCTTCTATGAGACGTTCTTTGAGAAGAACATTTATATTGCGGATCATTCTGGTGGCCGACTCCCGGTTCCAGTGCAGTGCTACATGGATGAGTTCGCCAATATCGGCAAAATGCCCAGCTTTGAGCGTAAAATTGCCGTGATGCGCTCTCGTGGTATCTCCACCTCTGTCATCCTGCAGAACTACTCTCAGGGGAAAGCTCTCTATAAGGATGACTGGGAGACTATTGTCGGGAACTGTGACTCCCTGCTCTTCTTAGGAGGAAATGAGGGGTCCACAACCGAGTTCATCTCCAAGAGGCTGGGTAAGGAGACTATCACCCAGGAAGATAACTCGGATCAGCGAGGAAGCTCAGGGATCCTGGTCCCGATCATATCGCTCGTCAGGTCGCGAGCTCATGACGGCAGATGAGATCTCTCGTCTGCCGGGCAACGAATGTCTTTACTTCCTGCGAGGCGTTCCTCCGTTCCGCTCGCGGAAGTTGGCGGCCCCGCCCGAGGGTTACTTCGAATACATGCCAGCAGAGGTTCCGCAAGCCCTGTCTCCGGAGGAGAACCTCCTTTTGGCCCCTTGGGAGAGCCGGCCTGAGTACAACGAGATCGACAGTCATGACGGTGAGTTCACGGACGTAGTAGACGATCCCGAGCTTGCCGAGCTCGCTGCCATGAGTCCGTCGGATCTTGATGAGTTCGGCGGCGAAGGTGACGTCGAGATCACCGTCGTTCTGAGTGACGGACGGCAGGATCGGCAGGTTATTCACTTCAAGGATCTTGACGTCTTCTGACTTCACGTGAATGGCTCCCTGAGGCGGCCCACGTCCCGGCGCCTCGTGGTTGCCGTCCTTCGTTCTCCCTGGCGCAGGCCCCTGTACAGGGGCGCCTGACTGTATGAGACCAGGCAGGGGCGGGATGCGGTCCCCGACGCCCATCCCAGCACCCTGACCTGCGGTCAGCCGGCGCGGCGCAGCCGCAGGGAGTTGGTGACCACGATGACGCTGGAGGCGGCCATGGCGGCCCCCGCGATCATCGGGTTGAGCAGCCCGGCGGCCGCCAGCGGGATCGCGGCCACGTTGTAGGCAAAGGCCCAGAACAGGTTCTGACGGATGATCCGCAGGGTTGCCCGCGACACCCGCACCGCGGCCACCGCCGCATCCAGGTCCGTGCGCACCAGGGTGATGTCGGCGGCCTCGATGGCCACGTCCGCCCCCGAGCCCATGGCGAATCCCAGCCCCTGCGTGCCGGCCTGGGCCAGGGCGGCGGCGTCGTTGACCCCGTCACCCACCATGCCGACCACCGCGCCCTGGGCCTGCAGGTCGGCGACGACGTCGCGCTTGTCGGCGGGCAGCACCTCGGCGCGCACGTCGGCGGCATCGATCCCCACCTGGGCCGCCACGTGCTCGGCGGCCCGGACGTTGTCCCCGGTCAGCAGTACCGGCCGGATCCCCAGCTCGCGCAGCGCCGCCACCGCCGCCCGCGAGGAGGGCCGCACCGTGTCCCGCACCACGAGAACGGCTACCGCCTTTAGTGGCTGCGCATCCGGCGCCGCAGTACCGGCGTCGTCGGTGCTGTCCGCGGCGGCCTCGTCCGGCGCCTCGGCGTCGGTGCTCGCGGCCTCACCGGCCCCGCCCACGGCCAGGACGACGGCGGTCGCCCCGGAGTCCTGGGCCTGCTCCACGGCGGCGCTGAGAGCCTCGGGAACCTCGGCGCCCATCTCGCCGGCGAGCCAGCCCGGCCGGCCCACCGCGACCCGGCGCCCTCCACGGTGGCGAGACGCCCCGGCCCTCGTGGTTGGAGAGTCGGCCGGCGCCGGCAGGTCTCTCAGTCGCTCGCGGGCGGCTGCCGTGATGGCGGTGGCCACCGGGTGCTCGAGGCGGACTCGACCGCCCCGGCCAGGCGCAGCGCCTCATCCCCGAGCGGGCTCAGGCCCGCGGCAGCATCGGCGCCGGCACCCACCTCCCGGCAGGCCTCAACCTCCAGGCTCATGCGCCCCTGGGTGACCGTGCCGGTCTTGTCCATGACCATCGTGTCCAGCGCCCGCGTCGACTCCAGCACCTCGGGGCCCTTGATGACCACGCCCAGCTGGGCGGCCCGGCCCGAACCGACCAGCAGCGCCGTCGGCGTGGCCAGCCCCAGCGCGCAGGGGCAGGCGATGACGAGCACGGCCACCGCCGCGGTGAAGGCCGCCTGCGGGCTGTGCCCGGTGAGCAGCCACCCCGCCAGGGTCGCGGCCGACAGCACCAGGACGATGGGCACGAACACCCCCGAAATCCGGTCCGCCAGGCGCTGGACGGGGGCCTTACCCGCCTGCGCAGCCGTCACCATCCGGCCGATCCGCGCCAGCGTCGTCCCTCGCCCACGGCCGTGGCCCGCACCAGCAGGACGCCGGAGGTGTTGACAGTCGCCCCGGTGACGGCCTGTCCCGCCTCGACCTCGGTGGGCACGGACTCCCCGGTGAGCAGCGAGGCGTCCACGGCCGAGCGGCCCTCGACGACGACGCCGTCGGCGGCCACCTTCTCGCCGGGCCGCACGAGGAACAGGTCCCCGGCCGCCAGATCCTCAACACTGATGCGCTCCTCGGTGCGGGTGGCCTCCGCGCGCGGCGAGCCGTCCTCATCCAAGACGTCGACGGCGTCGCGGCTGCCCGACGGCGAGGTGAGGACGACCCGGGTCACCTCCTGGCGCCCAGCTCCAGCAGGGCGCGCAGGGCGTCGCCGGAACGGTGCCCGGCGCGCGCCTCGCGTAACGGCCCGCCAGGAGGAAGGTGGTCACCCAGGCGGCCGACTCGGAAGTACATGTGGGCGGCATGCCCCTGGGAGCAGGGCAGCAGCTCCATGCTCATCCGCATGCCGATGTGCCCGGCCCGCCGAGCACCAGCGCCCACAGGCTCCATCCAGTCGCGGCGATCACCCCCAGCGACACGAGCGTGTCCATCGTGAAGGCCCCGTGCCGCAGCGCCCGGAAGGCCGCCTTGTGGAAGGGCCAGGCCCCCCAGACCGCCACCGGCAGCGCCATGATCGCCACCGCCCACTGCCAGCCCGGCAGCTGGAGCGCCGGCACCATGGAGATCGCCATGATCGGCACCGACAGGATGAGGCAGTAGATGAGCCGCAGGCGCAGGTCGGCGGCCCGCTCCATATGCGAGGCGCCCAGAGACTTTGCCCCACTCCCGGAGGCGGAGCGGGGAGGTGCCGGTGGTGCCGTTCGTGCTGTTGGTGCCGGCGGGGGCGCCCGGGCGCGTGGCCGGCGCCGCAGCCATGGACAGTGACGCGCGGCCGCCTGTGCCCTTGGTGCCGCGTCCACCCTCGGCCGAACCGGGCGTGGACGATCCCGACGCCGGTGCTGCCGGCGTCGACTCAGGCTCCCCGGCCGGTGACGCCTCCGATTGCGCCGACTCATCTGGTGAGGCGGTGTCCAGAAGGGCGCCGGTGTAGCCGGCGCGGGCGACCGTGGCCAGGAGGTCATCGACGCTCACCGCGCTCGGGGCGGTGACTCGGGCCGACTCAGTGGCGAGGTTGACCGAGGCGCTCACGCCGTCGAGCTTGTTCAGCTTCTTCTCCACCCGGGCCACGCAGCTGGCGCAGGTCATGCCCCCGATGGAGAGGTTGACGGTGCGCAGCTGCCCGCCGGATTCCTGGCTGGTCGTACTCATGGGAGCCTCCTGTGTCCGTTGTCGTCCTGTGCTGTCTGCTGGCATCCGCTGCCGCCCGTCGGCACCCGGGCTTCGGGCGCCGACGGGGCATGTCCGGGCTCAGCGCTCGCGGTCGTCGCGCTCGACGGCGTCGAGCGTGTAGTCCCCGGCCTCGTCGATGGCCTCGGCCAGGGCGGCGTCGTCGAGGCGGATGTCGGAGAGCACGGTGACGGTGGACTGCCCGCCCTTGTTGAGCAGGACGGAGACGTCCTTGACGCCGTCGAGCGCCTCGAGCTCCTCGGTGACGTGGGCGACGCAGTGGCCGCAGGTGAGTCCGGAGACCTTGAGGGTGGTGGTGCGGTCGATACCGTCGGCGGTGAACTCAGTCATCTCTCACTCCTTGGGAAGTGTGTGCGGAAAACGGTTGGATCGGAACGGGAACCAGGTGGTTCGCCGCGAAGCGGGCCGTGACGCTCAGGACCGCACGAGCCGGGCGATGGCGTCGGAGGCCTCGCGGATCTTGGCGGTGCCCTCCTCGTCGCCGGCCTGGGCGGCGTGCAGGACGCAGTGGCTCATGTGGTCCTCCAGCAGGCCGAGGCTGACGGCCTGGAGGGCCTTGGTGGCGGCGGAGATCTGGGTGAGGACGTCGATGCAGTAGATGTCCTCCTCAACCATGCGGGAGATGCCCCGAACCTGCCCCTCGATGCGGCGCAAGCGCTTGAGGTAGTCCTCCTTGGATCCGGTGTAGCCGGCCATATCTCCTCCGTTGTCTCGGTCAGCACCGACCATACCCCTAGGGGGTAGGGGTGTCAAATACCCCTGAGGGGTATGTGGTTGCTGGTGCTCGGCCGGATGGGCGCGGATCCGGGACATGGCGTCAGGGGACGTGGGATGCTCGTGCCATGACCGCCGTTGCCCATGCCTCCCCCGGCCCCGCCGACTCCGACGCGGCGCCCCAGATGCCAGATGACCCCGATCTCCAGGTCGCCCGGGACCCCAGGGCGGGCGCTGGGCGCCTCATGGTGCTGGCCGGCAACCGACCCGACCTGCGCGGTGTCATTGTGGACAACCCGGGCTGCTCCCCGGAGCTGCGTGCCTGGGTGAGCCGCATGGGGGGAGCCTCCGCCGGCCCTGGTGGCGGTCACGGTGGGCGTGGCGGACCTGAGGCCGCGGTGGCTCGGACGGGCGGCTCTGGAGGCGTCGACGACGCGGATGATGCGGTGTCTCTGGCGCCCACGGGCTGGGAGCCCTCCGACATCGGCCTGGGTGAGGACCCCTTCGGCTCCGTCCTGGGCGACCCGCTCATGGGCTCACCGCTGTTCGACGACGACAACGGCCCGGGCCGCGAGCCCGCCGACGCCGAGGCCACCGAGCCTGCCGGTGCGACCGGTCGCGACGACAGGGGCGGGCGGCGGGCGTCGTCGAGCCGGCGTACGGCCAGGGCCGCACACCGCCTCCGCCTCCGCCCGCACCGCCTCGCGCACAGCCGCGGCCCGGGGTCTCGCGGACCCCCGCCCCGCCCCCGCAGCCGCCGGCAGTGACGATGCCTGCACCGCCGGCTCCGATGCTGCCCGGACGCTTCGCGCCCGCGGCACCTCACCCGGTGCCGGGGATCGCCGGGCCTGGGATCGCCCGGGCCGCGCCCGGGTCGCGTAGAGGCCGACCCCTGGGCCGTGGGAGGAGCGCCCGGCCGGTGGTGGCCTGCCGACCGCACCTCCGCCGCCCTCCGGCCTCGCAGGCGCCCCCGGCGCCTCCTTCGGGATGGGGCGCTACAACGCCCCGACCTCCTCGCGCAGCGCCAGGAGGCCGGCGTCGTCCTCGCGGTCCAGCACGAGCCCGGCCAAGGTCATCGGCTGGATCCTCTTCGTCCTGCTGTTCATCGTCATCCGGGCCCTCAACGGCTGAGACGCGAGGGGCGCGAGGGTGCGGCCCCAGGGAGTGGTCGCGCCTCAGGGTGCGGCGGAGCCCGGGGTCGAGCCGCTCGGGGCGCTGGTGGCCGGGATGGTGATGGGGCTGTTGGAGGCGTAGCCGTGTTTGAAGGCCCACACCACGATCTCCAGGCGCGAGACCGTCCCCGTCTTATGGAACAGGCCGGTGATGTGGGACTTGACCGTTGCCTCGGCGATGGCCAGCAGGGAGGCGATCTTGCGGTTCGAGGCCCCCTCGCACAGGAGGCGGAGCACGTCGCGCTCCCGTTGAGAGAGGTGGACGCTGCCGTCCGCGCCGCGCACGGAGGCCAGGGCGTAGTCGATCAGGCGCGTCGTCGGCGTCGGGGCCACGACCTTCGCCCCGGAGTGGACCGTGCGCACCGCCGCGATGATCTCCTCGGCCGGTGCGCTCTTGAGCAGGAAGCCGCTGGCCCCGGCTCCAGGCCCTGCAGGAGGTCCTCGTCGGTGTCCACCGTGGTCAGCAGAATGACCCGGGTCGACGGCGAGAGGCGGAGCACCTCCCGGGTCATCTCCACGCCGTCCATGTGCTCCATGTGGACGTCGGTGATGAGGACGTCGACCTGGTGCGACTGCACAAATCGCAGGACGGCGCGAGGTGAGCGTGATGCGGTGAGGATCGTGAAGTCCTCGACGTCGGAGAAATAGGACTCCAGGTGGGCCAGGGCCATCGCGTCGTCGTCGACCAGGGCCAGGCCGACACAATCGGGAGAAATCTGGGAAGACATGAGTCTCCTTGGGCAGATGTGTGCAGTCCGCGATCAGTGGGGGGCGCGGGCTGCTGGGAACAGTGAACAAACTACCTGAAAAAAGATGATCGCCGTGTAAACACCCTCAGACGCGCCCCGACGAAAGGTGGAGGGAGCCATCCAAACGGCGAGGAAAGCAATAGATCAAAGGGCGATGCGAGGCCCCGTCGGATTCCGGCAGGCTCATGTCCAACGGCACTTCCCCAAGTGTGCCTCCTCTGTCGTTCCCAGGAAGGAGGGTCCGTGTATCGCTCTGCGCTCATTGAGGGCGTCGCGCCATCACTGGCTCGTGCTGCGTTACTCGAGTCTCCCTTCGGCCTGGTTTCCCGTTCCACCGAGCTGCCCCAAGCGGCCGGAGAGCCGGTCTTCGCGATCTGGACCGGCTTTCTGGGTGATCCCTCTGAGGCGCTGAGGTCACAGCGCACCTGGAATCACCGCGCCGAGGCGGGCAACTTCGACGGGGCCGGCGGGGCCATCGACGCCGATCGCGCCAGACACATCGCGATTGTGGAGACGATGGAGCGCTACTCCAGCTGCTCATGGACGGAGGAGGAGCTGGTGTGGGACACCCCCGCCGGTCTCGGCGAGGCCGCGATCGGACCGGAGCGCTGGCCGGCGTGCTCGGCCACCGAGCTGGCCGACCCCGACTGCGGGCTCATCGCCTCAGACCCCCGCGTCCCCCTGCGATGGGTGCGCGGCTGGTCCCCTGACCCGAGGCCGTGAGGTCTTCGTCCCAGCAGTGCTGACGTACCTCAACTTCCCGGTGCGCACCCCCTCCGAGCAGTTCGTCAACCCCATCTCCACCGGCACCGCCGCCCACTCCGACCTGCGCGAGGCGGTCCTGGGTGGCCTGCTCGAGGTCATCGAGCGCGACTCCATCGCCCTGACCTGGCTCCAGCACCTGCGCCTGCCCGCGGTCGCCGTCGACCCCTCCACCCTGGGGAGGAGGTCGCCGAGTACCACCGGGTCGGCACCTCCACCGAGCTGGAGACCCACCTGTTCGACGCCACCACCGATTACGGCGTCCCCACCCTCTACGCCGTCCAGACCTCCCAGGTCGACCCCGAGCTGGCCCAGGTGGTGGCCGCCACCTGCGACATCGACCCGCAGCGGGCGCTGGCCAAGATTCACCGCGAACTCGCCTCCCTGCGCATCGCCCCTGCGCAGCCACGCCCGCGGCCCGCGCGCCCAGGAGATCAGGGGCAGGACCTCACCGTGGTCGGTGGCGCCCTGGCCGACGCCGAGCTGTCCATGCGCCACGTCTTCGACTTCCTCCTGGAGGGGGAGCGGCCCGTCCACGCCCTCGATGACATCGGCACCCTCCCGGCGTCCAGGCCCGGCACCGGCAGCGGTGACAGCCCCGACGGCGCCAGCGGCAGTGCCGACAGTGCTGCCGGCCCCGACCCGCTGGAGCAGGGTTGTCGCCAACCTGGAGCGGGCCGGCGCCGAGGCCATCGTCGTCGACATCACCACCGACGAGGCCCGCCAGGTCGGCATGCATGTCATCAAGGCCCTCATCCCCGAGGCCATGCCCCTGTCCTTCAGCCACCACGCCCGCTACCTGGCCACGCCCCCGCCTCTATCAGGCGCCCCGAGCCATGGGCCTGACCGTCCACGACGAGGCGGGGATCAACCCCGTCCGCCAGCCCTTCGCCTGAGCCCGATGTCCGCATACCCGTCCACCCTCACTGACCGACACCCAGGAGCCCCTGACCCGACATGAGCACGACGCCGCCCGCACCGGCCGCACTGCCGGCACAGCACCCGGCGCCGCAGGCTCCCACGGGGCCGGTGACGGCTCACCTGACCCCAGGGCGGGTTCGCGCGCGCCGTCGCCACGCGCCTGGCCGGGCCCGGCGACGTCATCATCCCGGTCGACCACGGGCTGGTCAGCGCCTACATCCCCTACGCCGACCGCGCGGTCCTCATCGCCGACCCCGACCAGACCGGCCTGCGCGAGGATCTCGACACCCTGTCCTTCACCCGGGGGATGCCCTCCCTGGGTCTGGAGCTCTTCCCACCGAGCTGCGCTGCGGCCACTCGTGGTCCCCGGCCGCAGCGCCTGCTACCGCTGCTACGACCGGCGCCGCCGCCAGCACGGCTACCGCCCCTGCCCCCCGAGGTCGCCTCCGAATACGGCCCGCTGGAGCAGGCCTACGCCCACCACCACGTGCTCCTGGGCGCCGGCCTCATCTCCCTGGCTCTGCAGACCCTCGACGCCCCGGGCCCCCAGGACCCGGCTGCGCAGAGTACCGACGGCGTCGCCCCGATCGGCGGCTGGGTGTGGACCATCGACCTCGTCTCCGGCATCACCACCTGCTCGCCGACTGTGGCCGTGGACCGCTGCGAGACCTGCTCGGGCCGCTACGAGGGCCGCCGCGACGGCCTGCCCGCGCTCGCGGCCCTCCTGCCCGAGCGGCGTGAGGAGGTGGCCTGAGATGGCCGGGGACGCCACAAGCTCCGTCATGCGCGCCGGCGACGTCGGCCGCGCCGCCCGCCGCGACCTGCAGTTCCGCATCCCGCGCCGGCCCATCGTCCGGCTGGGCCTGCGCGCCCGGCCCGAGGAGACCGGCTGGATCATCGACGGCGCCCGCAAGAGCCAGGTCCTGGGCGGCGCCTTCGCCCGCGAGCACATGGGCCCCTGCTCCAGGCCTGCGACGGCACCCGCACCCTTGATGAGATCGGCGAGGTCACCGGCATCGGCCCCCAGGCCGCCTTCGAGGCCGTCTCCCTGCTGTGGACCGGCGGCATCGTCGAGGAGGGCGACACCGAGCCCGCCCCTGGCGATCCCGCGCCCGAGCTGGCCCGTCTGCTCTCCCGCCTGGGTGACTCCACCGGCGTCAACGACTCCTGGCAGGATGCCGCCCGCCGCCTGGCCGCTGCCCGGGTCGCCGTCGTCGGGGACGCCGAGCTGGCGGGGAGATGGTCGCCGCCCTGGAGCCCACCCTGCCTGAGGTGCGGCTCGACAGCGCCCCCCGCCGCGGGGACACCCTCACCGTCCTCGTCGAGACCGCCGACTCCGCGGCCCGCTCCCAGGAGGTGGCGCGCCGCTGCCGGGAGGAGGGCATCGCGCTGCTGCGGGTGCGCGCCGAGCAGGAGGCGGTGACGGTGGGCCCTTACGTCGACGAGTCCTTCTCGCCCTGCCTGGCCTGCGCCTGCGCCGACGAGCCCGAGATCGGCCCCCGTCCCGAGCCCGTCCGCCACGACATCATCGTCGGCCTGGCCGCCCGGGCCGTGGCCGCCCTCATCGCCCGCGCCACCGTCACCCACCTGCCTGGAGATGCGCGGCGCACCGAGCTGGCCACCTTCACCTACTCCGACCGCCCGGTTGTCTCCCGCCCCGGCTGCCCCTGTCTGCTCGGTGGCCGGGGCCGGCGAGGAGCCGGTGCCGGTGGCGCCCTCGGCCCCGTGGGGCCCGCCACGAGCAGTCCGTGGCCATCCCGCCGGCCGCCTTCGTCGACTCCAAGGGCCACCAGCAGCACTACAAGCCCTCCAACCTGCGCCTCCAGCGCGAGTTCCGCGACTGGCCGGTCTGCCCGCGCACGCCCCTGCCGCCGGCCGACCTCGAGCGCCTCGACCAGCCCCTGGCCGATCGCGCACCCGCTCACCGACGACGGCGCCGAGCCCGACGTCCTCGCCCGCCCCACCCTGAGCGAGCTCGCCACGATCCTGGCCCTGTCGGTCGGGGTGCGCGAGCCGCTCGGCGCCGAACCCACCGGTCCGGGGTCGGCCGAGGCCCCTCAGGCCCCGCCCAGCGCCAAGCTGCGCCGCTGGACGGCCGCCGGCGGCAACATCGGCTCGGTGACCGCCTACGTGCTCGTGCCCGAGCACGAGCAGAGCGGCCCGGAGGTCTCGGGGGCGGCGGCCGGGCAGCGGCTCGCCCCCGGCACCTACGTCTACATCGAGCGCGACCACGCCCTGGCCCTTATCGGCCCCGCCCCCTCGGCGGCGGACCCTGGGACGGACGCAGGGACGGATTCAGCGACGCAGGCCGGGCCGGATCTTCTGCCCGACGGCGTCGGCGCCCGGATCGTCCTGACCGGGAACGTGGATAAGGTGGCCCGCAAGTACTTCTCCTTCGCCCTGCGCATCGCGGTCCAGGACTGCGGCTGCTCCTTCGAGGTGCTCCGTCTGGTCGCCGAGGCCCTGGGGGTGCTGCTGCGCCCGGGCCCGCTGGGACGAGCAGCGCATCGCCCGGGCGCTGGGCACCGACCCGGCCCGGGAGCCGGCCTGCATCGTCGTCGATCTGGGAGGCCGCCGTGCGCACTGACTTTCGAGACGCTGCGCGAGCTCATCTCCGGCTTCTCCGCCGGAACGGACACGCGCCCCGCCGAGCCGACCTCCGACGGCCTGGCTGCGCGCCGCCCGCGCCCGCCGCTGGACTGCCAGGTGCCGGACGCGCTCGTCCCCGGCCCCCAGGACCCCTACCCCCACAGCCTGCACGAGACCTTCGAGCGCCGCTCGTCGTCGACCAGCCCACGGCACTGAACCGCTCGAGGCCGAGGCCCTCCTGGGCATGGTCCGCGACGCCCTGGCAGACGACGCACGCACCTGGGGGCGGACGCGGCGGCCTGCCCCCTGGAGCCCTTTGTGCTCCTGCTGCGCCCGCGCGGCGCCGAGCCCGGCATCTACCGGGTGCGGATCGACGGCGTCGACCTCGTCCGCCCCCTGCCGCCGGCCGAGGAGATCGAGGGCATGGCGGTGCAGAAGGAGTTCGCCCGCGCCGGCGCCATCGTCTCGGTGGCCGCCAACCTCGATGAGGCCGACGCCTGGGCGGGGCCGCCGGCTACCGCTTCACCATGAGCCGCAGCGCCGCCTCATCTACTCGCTGCACCCTGCGCGCCGCTGCTCGGGGCCTGGTGGGGACGGTCTTCGCCGGCTTCGCCACTCGGCGGTGCGCCACCTGCTGGACTCCGACGGCGTCAGCCGCCACCAGATGTTCGCCGTCACCATCGCCAGCCCGCAGACAGAACCGCCAGGTCAGGCGGCCGGCTAGTCCCGGCCCGCCCTGCCGCGAGCGCCGTCGGCCCACCCGCTGGTCCACCGCCGGCCTGACGGACCCTAGGAACTGCATACCGCGTCACAGAGTTCCCCAGTGTTCCTCGGACCACCCCTGTTCGCGGGGTTGGGAGCCCGGTCCCGGCAGACTGGACCCCCGGGGCCCGAAAAGGGGCCCCGCTCCTGCCCACCAGACACCTGAGAGAAGGAGGTGAACAGCATGCGACGAACAGCTCGATTGATCTCACCCTCGCCGACAGTGACTTCGGCGTCGAGGAGCTGCCCGAGGGCAACGCCCTGGGTTGTGCCTTCAGCAGCGCCAGCGCGTCCTGTCCCGGCCAGCGCCGCTCGGCCTCGTGCCCGGCCAGCGCGGCCTCGGCCTCGTGCCCGGCCTGCGCCGCCAGCGCGTCAACGACGTCCTGCTGACGACCCCATGGTGGCGGGCAGGGGACTGCGGTCCTCTGCCCGCCACTGGCGGTACCCCGGATTCCCCGCGAACCGACCTGAGGGAGCCACGAGCCCACGATGAGCACGGTGATGAGTACGGCGAGGACAACGCCGACAAGCCCTGGTAGCCGCCCGACGAGCCCGATCCCGCGCCTGCGCCGCGGCGTGAGCCTCATCGTCGGGATGGACAACCAGCCGATGCTGTTCGACTCCGACTCGGGCAAGTACCACCGGCTCGCGCGGCCGCCGCCTTCATCGTGGGCCAGTTCGACGGGGTGCGCCCCTGCCGACCATCATCGAGGAGCTCCCCAGGACATCGACGAGGCGGGCGCCAAGCGCATCACGGGCCTGGTCGACAACCTGCGCGACAAGGGCCTCCTGGCGGGCGGCGACCCCGCTCCCGCCGACCCCGCCGCCCCCGACGCTGGCGGCCCCGGCGCGCACCAGGCGCAGCCGCGGACGCCACACCGCCCAGCCCCGCCGGGCCCGCCACCTCAAGGTCGAGAGGCCCTCGCCGCAGCGGGGGCTGGTGGCTGCCCCGCATCATCATTGCCCGCAAGTACCACCGGATCGTCGCTCCTGTTGTCACCCTGCTCCAGCGCCTGCCGGCCCCCGCGCTCAGCTGGGTCTTCCTGGCGCTGGCCGCTTGCGGGTATGCGGCCGGGGCCATGGTGCTCAGCTCCCTGGCCGGGGCTCCCCGCCCGGGGTCCTGGTCTTCGTCACGGCGGTGGCGATCCAGCTGGTGAGCATCCTGCTGCACGAGTCCTGGCACGCCATCGTCGCCGGCTACCTGGGCACCCCCATCCGCGGACTGGGGGTGGCGCTCATGTTCTGGGCGATCCCCATCGCCTACGTCGACCGCACCGACTCCTACCGGGTGCGCTCCCGGCGCGGGCTGACCATGCTGGCCCTGGCCGGCATCTTCTCCGACGGCGTCGTCTGCGGACTGGAGGCGGCCGTCGCCTGGGCCTCGACGGGAACGGTGCGCCAGGTGGCCCTGACCCTGTGCGCCTTCCAGCTCACCATGCTCGTCACCAACCTCAACCCCTCACCCAGTCCGACGGCGTCGCCGCGGTCGAGGCGGCCACCGGCTCGGTCAACCTGCGCGGGCGCTCCATGTTCGTGCTGCGCTGCATCCTGACGCGCCAGCCGCTGCCGCCGGGCCTGGCCGTCATGCGGCCCGCGGTGCGCTGGGGCTACTTCATCTACGGGCTGGCGTGCTCTCTTCTCGGACTGGTGGCCTTCGTGATGAGCGTTGTATGGATAGGCTACTGGCTGTACGCCCTCTTGAAAGGTTTCCTCCCATGACGCAGCCGGTCTCTCTCGTGCCGGTGCCTCCCTCCCAACAGCCACAGCCGCAGCCCGTATCCGCCGTGACCCCCGGGGGAGCCCATCCCATCCGCTCCGACCTCCGCCGTACCAGCGCCGGTACCGGCACCGAGGTGGAGCCCCCGGCCCTGGCCCAGCCCGCCGTGGCCCCTGCCGACCCTCGTGCGCCTGGGCGGGCTGCCGGTGCGGGCCGTCCCCGAGACCAGCGCCGCCGTCATCGGCACCCTGGACTACCTGCGCCGGCTCGACGAGGTGCTCGACGGCGCCGCCGACCAGCTGCTCGACCCGCTCTACGAGATCGTCCCCACCCTGGACAAGGCCGAGCGCCGCCCGGTCCTGCGCGCCAAGCGTTGCGTCTTCCAGGGGCGCGCCACCGACCTGTCCGAGGAGGTCCTGGCGGCCCTGCCCGCCGAGCTGCGCGCGCTGCTGGAACGCTGGGACGCCCTGGTGGCCCGCAAGGAGGAGACCCGAGCCCGCCTGGCCGTCCTGGTTGACGTCGACCTGGACCGCAGCCGTGAGCTGCTGGCGGCCGGCCTCGACGAGCCCGGCTACCAGGAGGCCCTGGCGATCGCCGCCCCGGCCCCTCGTCTCCACCCCTGGCCGCCCGCGGCCGTCGGCTCGAGGACCCCCGCGTCCTGCGCACCCTCTACACCCTGGCCACCCGGGCCGCCCTCAAGACCAGCCCCTTCTCAGGACTGACCACCGTCAACGAGGCGGGCCAGCCCTCCACCGGGCGCAGCCACCGCATGGTGGCCACCCACCTGGCCTACCGCATCCTGAGCGCCACCGCCCAGGACCTGGCCGCCGACGGCGCCCTCTACCTCGAGCCCGCCCCCGTGCGCCGGTCCCTACCGCGCCGGACCCCGGCCCGGACGCGGCCGGCGCCTACGGCCAGTACCCCTCCCGGGAGGTCGAGGCGGAGGCGCTGACCGTCGTCGGCGAGCACGAGTACGGCAACGGCATGGTCTTCCGCCAGGAGACCATCCAGCCCTGCCCGCTGGCTCCAGGAGACCCACGACGCCCCTCACCGGCGGCGGCATGCACGCCGTGCTCAGTGTGCGCGACGCCTGCGAGCGCGTGGGCGGCGCCGACCCGCGCCTGCGCCTGGAGCGGCTGCTGGCCTCCGGCGCCATCGTGCCGCACGTGCCCTGGTACCGCGGGAGAACCCTTCCCGCTGCTGGCCGCCTCGCTCTCACCGGAGCAGCAGCGCCAGTGGGGCAAGGACCTGGCCTGGCTGGCCCGGCTCGACGACGCCGTCGGCGTCGCCGACGGGCCCGGCCGCGCCGAGCTCCTCAACCGCACGGTGCGCCTGGCCGAGCGGGTCTTCCCCGACGGCGAGCTCGGTGAGCGGCCCAGCGGCTTCCTCTACGAGGACCGCGAGTCGACCCGCAGCTGGGTCGACCCTCTCGAGGACGCCCCCTTCGAGCAGGACGTCAAGACCCTGGGCGAGCTCGCCGACCCCTGGGTGGCCCGCTCCCACATCTACGACCTCATGGTGGCCCGCTTCGTCTCCCTGTTCGGAAACGGCGGGGTGTGCAAGGACCCGCTGGCCTTCTTCATGACCATCGCCCACGCCCCCGACGGCGACCAGGAGATGCTGCGCGCCGCCGGGCTCGACTACGCCGCCGGCCCCGACGAGGAGCGCGCCGCCCTGTCCGGCGGGCTCTCCGGCTCGCCCAGGCACCTGGGCGCCTTCCTCCAGCCGGTAGCCCCCGGCGCCCGGACCTACGCCGCCGGCGGGGCCTGACCGTCGTCAACGCCTTCACCAACGCCAACGGCTCCCTCCAGGCCCGCTTCCACCGGCCCTGGGCCCGGCTTCCGGGAGCGCCTGGCCACGCGGATCCGCACCTCCTGGGGCACCGAGCGGGTCCTGGAGATCCAGGCCAGCACCGAGTGCAACACCGGTCAGGCCGTCTCCTGTGGGCTCCTGCCGCCGCTGGGCCTGCCCGGTGAGCCGGGGGCGCCGGAGGCGGTCCCCCTCAGCTCCTTGCGACTCGTCCACGACCCGGCCACGAGCACCCTGTTCCTGGCCGACGACGCCGGACCCGTGGGACTGGCCTACCTGGGCCTGACCCCCCAGTACCTCCTGGGCGGCTACCTGTCCTGGCTGGTGCTGCTGAGCGACCCCTGGTCCCGGCTGCCCCCCTTCGCGGACCACTGGACCAGCCGCCGTCGGGACCTGAACGGGCCCCTGCCCGACGAGGTGATGCACTCCGAGCGGAACGTGGCCGGCCGCCTGGTGACCCGCCGCGAGTCCTGGACCTTCCCGGCCCACCAGATCGCCCCGCTCATGGACCGCGACCTGACCACGACCCTGCTGCACATGGACGACCTGCGCAAGCAGTGGGGCATACCCACGGAGGTGTTCGTCCACCAGCACATGCCCTCCCAGGGCGCCACCTTCGACCAGCACAAGCCCCGCTACGTGGACCTCACCTCGCCGGTCTCGCTGCTGGCGCTGCGCGGCTGGATCGACCCCGGCGCCGCCCACATCAGCTTCGTCGAGGCCCTGCCGGCCCGCGGCGAGGCTCTGGGGCTCACCCAGGACGGTGAGCCGACGGTGGCCGAGTACCTGGTGGGACTCCAGTGGCCCAAGAACCCTGGGAGGCATGGCATGAGCACGCACGACGACGTCCAGTCCAGCCGGCGCGAGCAGCGCAACCAGCCCAGCCGGCTCATCCGCTCCCGCAGGCTGCGCTGGCTCGGGGGCGCTCGCGGGCCAGTGAGCAGGCGGAGCGCACCGGGCCGGCGAGCCAGGGTGGGCCAGATGGATCAGGTGAGCCAGGTGGGCCAGGTGGGCCAGCCCAGTCAGGGCGGTCAGGCCGGCCAGGCCGGAATGGTCGGCCTGGGGGGCGCGACGTCGCAGGATGGCGGCTCGATCCCGGGGATCCAGCCCCTGGAGATGGCGGCCGCCGACTTCGGCAACCTGCGCGCCCAGCACAGCGCGACGCGTCAGCGGGTGCGGCGATGGCCGGTCAGCGTGAGGGGGGTCGGCTGGCTGTATGCGCGGATTCACTGCGCCGGCGGGGACGACACCGACGCCCCTGCTGCCCGAGGTCGCCCAGTGGCTGGATCGGGCCCGCGGCCAGTGGGACATCCGCTCGGCGCACTTCCTGCGCTTCGTCGACCTGCGCGGCCACCACATCCGGCTGCGGCTCAAGGCCGTCGAGGGCGTCCTGGACGAGGCCTACGCGAGCATGCGCGAGCTGGGGAGCCGTGCCCAGCGCACCGAAGCGCGCACGGTCGAGCGCCTCGTCTCCGATCCGATGACCGGGGGATCGGCGCCAGCCGGCCCGGCATCACCTTCGGCGTCTACGGCCCCTGAGTACGACAAGTACGGGGAGTGGCCGGCGTCGAGGAGGCCGAGCGGCACTTCTACGTCTCCAGCCGATGGTGCCTGGACCACCAGGTCTGGCAGATTCCGCGGCCGGTGCCGCGGGCGGCCCCTGGCGGCGCGGTTCCCTGGCGCTGGCGGCCCGCAGCGCGCCGCTGCCCGAGGCCGAGCTGCTCTCCGCCCACCTGCGGATGTGGGGCTCGCGGCTCCCCGCGCACCTGCGCGACGGCAGCGCCCTGGGGCCGATCGTTCAGCAGGTGCTGGAGGTCATCGAGTTCCAGTTCGACGAGATCCCGTCCTGGAGCCAGGCGGCGGCGGCCGTGGGTGAGCTGGCCGACGACGCCGGACGCGCCATCGGCGTCATGGGGGCCGGGCACCGGTGGGCGCCGGGCCCTGGACCCTGCTGCACATCGACGTCAACCGGCTCGGCCTCAACCCGGCCGAGGAGTGCATCGCCGGGCTGTGCGCCCGCCAGCTCCTGACCGGGGGCGCCGTGCCCCCGGCCCAGCCCTCAGCCGCCGTCGGGTAGCCGGGCGCCGCTGCGCCCCGGAACCCTGGAACGCGCCGAAGTGTCCACGAGCAGGGCCCTGATTGTCGATGAAGGGCCCGAAAGTGTCCATGAAGTGTCGATGAAGTGTTCATGAAAGGCCGTGGAGTGTCGATGAAGGACCGGAAGTGTCCACGGTGCTGACATTAACCCCGTACCGGCGCCGCTCGCCGAGAAGAAACCGCGGGATTCCAACAATCTGTGTCAGGAGCTTCGGCGGCTGGCGCGCTAATGTCAGTGCTGTGGACACGTGGCTGTGCGGGGAGTGGGTCCGCCAGGGTCTTGGCGGCGCATTCAGGTTCTTTTCACCTCGGGGGCAATCCCACGGTCCCTGCCCGGCCCCTTCAGGTGCTCGCGCAGGGGACTCAGAAGTCATGGTTCGACGATGACCTGAGCAGGGTCCACTTTAGAGCGGCCTACTGCACGAGGGTGGGGGTGTATTGGTCGGGGGTTGTGCGTACTGCACGAATCCCCGGACCCTGTGGAGTACACCCAACCCTCTGCCAGTGGATCCCGACCCTCGTGCAGTTCGGGTGGTGTCAGGTCTGATAGTCGGGCTGAGGCTCTGATCGAGCCTGCCCCTCGCCCCGCCGAGGGGCCGGGGTCGTGCGCGGCCCAGCCGACGGCTCCGGAGGCAGTGCGGACCCGCCCGCGGGCCCTCAGTCGTCCAGGTGGGAGACGAGCTCGGCGGCCAGGCCCGTGTAGGTGGCGGGCGTCAGGGCGAGCAGCCGCGCCTCGACGTCGTCGGGCATGCCGAGCCCGGAGATGAACTCGCGCATGCCCTCGGGCGTGACCTTCTTGCCGCGGGTGAGCTCCTTGAGGCGCTCGTAGGGGTCGGCCATGCCGGTTGCCCCGGCGACGGCGGCCGCCCGCATCGCCTGCTGGACGGGCTCGCCGAGCACCTCCCAGGTCGCCTCGAGGTCCTCCTCCAGGCGGGCGCGGTCGACGTCGAGCCCGGCCAGGCCCCGGCGGATGTTGTCCACGGCCAGCAGCGAGTGCCCCAGGGCCACGCCCACGTTGCGCTGCGTGGTGGAGTCGGTGAGGTCGCGCTGGAGGCGGGAGGTGACGAGAGTGGCGGCCAGCGTGTCCAGCAGCGAGCAGGAGATCTCCAGGTTGGCCTCGCCGTTCTCGAAGCGGATCGGGTTGACCTTGTGCGGCATGGTCGACGAGCCGGTGGAGCCCCTGCGCGCTCAGGCGCTGGTGGAAGTAGCCCAGGAGATGTAGGTCCACACGTCCGTGGCCAGGGTTGTGGGCGATCCGGCTGAAGCGGGCGACGTCGGAGTAGAGCTCGGCCTGCCAGTCGTGGGACCTCGATCTGCGTGGTCAGCGGGTTCCAGGTCAGGCCCAGGTGCTCGACGAAGCCGCGCCCCACGGCCTGCCAGTCGGCGCCGGGCACGGAGACGACGTGCGCGCCGAAAGGTGCCGGTGGCGCCGTTGATCTTGCCCAGGTACTCGGTGGCCTCGACGCGGCGCACCCTGGCGGCGCAGCCGGTGGGCCAGGACCGCCATCTCCTTGCCGAGCGTCGTGGGGGTGGCCGGCTGGCCGTGCGTGCGCGCCAGCATGGCGGCGTCGGCGTGCTCGTGGGCCATGGCGGCCAGGTCCTCGACCAGCCCGCGGGCGGCCGGCAGCCACACCTGCTCGACGGCACCCCGGATCGTCAGGGCGTAGGAGAGGTTGTTGATGTCCTCGCTGGTGCAGAAGATGTGGACGATCTCGCCGACCGTGGGCAGCACGGTGGGGCCGCCGTCGGCGCCGACGACGCCGGGGGCCTGGGCGGCCGCGACCAGGCGCCGCTTGAGGAGGTACTCGACGGCCTTGACGTCGTGGCGGGTCTCGGCCTCGATGGCGCCGAGCTCGGCGATCTCCTCGGCCCCGAAGTCCTCGACGACGCCGCGCAGGTAGCTCTTCTCCGTCTCGCTCAGGCGGGGGGCGCCAGGCAGGACGCCGCCGTCGGTGAGGTGGATGAGCCACTCGACCTCGACCTGCAGGCGGGCCCGGTTGAGCGCGGCCTCGGAGAGGTGGTTGACCAGCGGGGCGGCGACGGCGCGGTAGCGGCCGTCCAGGGGGCCCAGGGCGATGGCGGGGGAGACTGCGGAGAGATCGACCATGCCGCTCATTGTGGCAGGTTGGCACCGATCTCTGCGAGCGGGGCCTCCTGGGTCGTGACGAGGACGGGCTGGGCCTCGGGGCGGCGTCGGCGGTAGGCGGTCACGACGACGAACAGCAGGATGCCGGCCGACGGCAGGTTGATGGCGGCGGCCGGCTCATGACTGTAGAGGCCGTGGCCGAGCAGGGCGGCCGCCAGCCCTAGGCCGATGACGGCCAGCGCGAGGATCGAGGGGCCCGGGATCCGCTGGGACGGCTCGGCGCGCTGAACGTGCTGGGCCTGGAAGAGGATGAGACTGACCGTCAGCAGGCTCAGAGGCGTCAGGAGGGAGGTTTCCCAGCCGAACAGGCCGCCGCCGACCGTCAGGGCCAGGACGGTCGTGGCAAGCGTGAAGACGACTGGTGGGAGGAGTCGCATGGTAGATGACCTTCTAGGGCGGACATGGTGGGGAATGGTATGACCGGGCAAAATCCTGCCGGATCCTTGTGGCATTTTCAACAAGTGGTCCGTCGTCGTTGGCGGGGAGCACTCCCCGGTCGCCACCAGCCCTATACAGCCCGCCGGCCCCGGATCTGTGAAGTAGGTTCCGACCAGGGAGAATGTGATGCCTCTGTGATGCCATAGGAGGTCGGGCCCGCTTGGACACCATGAGTCGATGGGCGGGGCTGATGCCGCGAGTCCGTCGTCGGCTGCCGCCTCGTGCTTGGCTTGGAGGCCGCTTGAGCGCCGAGGACTGCGTTTCGCGCCGAGGACGTGCTTCTCCTCCAAATGTCGTGTCTCCGCTCCCAGTCATCTGGGGGACAGCACAGTCCTCGGCGCGAAAGTACGTCCTCGATCGACGTCGTCGAAGGTCCCGGGCGGCTGGTTGTGCCATATGCTGACCTCATGGGTCGCTTCCGTACTGATGACGCACCAGCACTCATTAGTGCTGCGCGTCTGGATGCAGGGCTCTCACGGGTGCAGTTGGCCCAGCGTGTTGGCTTGAACGAGTCGGTTTTGATGCAGGTGGAGTCCGGGGCGCGTGCGGTGTCCGACGAGCTGCTCGAGGCGGTGCTGCGCGCAGCCGGTTACCGACCGTCACTCCCACTTGCTATGCAGGCTGATAAAATCCTCGCCTGCGCCGAGTCTCATGGCCTCAGCAACCTCCGCGTTTTCGGATCGTCAGTCAGGGGGGAGGATGACTTCGACTCTGACATCGACCTTCTGGTCACGCCGTCGACCAGTACCGACCTGTTCGACCTGGCCCTGTTCGTTGATGATGTTGAGAGACTCACTGGGTTCCCGACCGACGTCGTTTCCGACTCCCCCCTACCTGTTCAGTTGACTGCCGCTGCACGAGAGGCGGTGCCGCTGTGAACGAGGAGCGTCAACGGGCTCGCTTTACTCCGCGTACCAGGCAGGATGGGGTGAGGCTCCATGATCGTGAGAATCTGGACGCCGAGCTTGCGCTGATTCGTGACCGGATCGACGTCGTCATCGCGCACGGACGAGAAGAGTTTTACGACGGTGCTCAAGCCTCATGACGTTGCCTGCATGGTGATCATCCGACTTGCCGCTCTGCTGGAGCGACCTGAGTTCTTGCCTTACCTGGTGGCGATCTCTGAGGACGAACGCCGGGCCATTCGAACCACACGCAATATTGCGGCACACGCAGGCTATCGATCGATGGATGACAGTCTTTTCTGGATGGCAATCACTCGGCGTGTTCCCGAGATCTTGGACCGGATCCATGCCCGCGGGTGACGGGCCCTATCGGGCCGAGGTCGTGTGCGTGGTGACCTCGTGGGTCCGCCGGTCCCTCAGACTGCGCGCCAGGACGTAGCCCAGTAGGCCCAGCGCGGGCAGGGCGAGGAGCACGTCGACGTCGGACCGGTACAGGCCGCGCGCGACCATGAGCCCGGAGAGGATGACTCCGACGGTTCCCAGCAGCCGAACGCCCGACGGCGTCAGGCTGCGCTCCCTCGGACCCGAGTTCTGGGCTTGCAGCAGGATGAGGCCGAGCAGGAGCATGCACAGCGATGAGGTGAGGCTGTTGAGCTGCCACCCGAGCAGCAGGCTCCCGATCGAGTTGACCAGGACGGTCAGGGCAAGGACAACAATGGCGGGCTTGATGAGTCGCATGTCGAGCACCTCGGCGAACGGGTTGCGGTCGCGAACGTCCCCAGTCTAAGCCGGTGCCCTGGTCGGAGCCTGGCCGGTAGTGAGGGGGGAGTCGACGCCGGCCGGGCTCAGGGTTCAGGGCCCGGGTCGTGGGGCAGGGCTCAGACCTCAGTCCTCGGGGTGGTGCCCATGGCGCGGCCGCGGATCCAGTAGGCCTGGTGCTGGATGCTGCGCCGGCTGATACCGGAGGCGATGAGGTGGCGCCGCACCGCCTTGGTGGCGCTGCTCTCCAAGGCGATGAAGACCCAGTCCAGAGCCAGGTCCCCGGTGTCCGCCCACAGGGTGCGGTCGACGGCGGCCAGCAGCTTCTCCTCGGAGACCTCGGGATTGACGCGGATGAGCCGATGGTCGCGCGCGGCCAGGGGCAGGAAGCCGGTCTCGGGCGCCAGCATGACGACGGTGGCCAGGCTGCTCGGCGGGGCGGCGGCGACGGCGTCGGCGAGTGCTGGCGCGGAGGCCTGGTCGCCCACTAGCAGCATCTTGTCGCCGGGGGAGGGCAGGCGGTAGCTGGTGCCGCCCATGACCTGGACGGACACGGTGGCTCCCGGCTTGACCCGCTTCGACCAGCGCGACGCCGGACCGCTGGGCTCATGGTGCAGGACCAGGATGATGGCGGTGGCCTGCTCGCGGTTGACGCGGGTGATGGTGTAGGCGCGCTGGTGCTGGCGGCCGCCCTGCGGGATCCACATGCGCACCCAGGCGGTGGGCGGCAGCATGGCGGCGCCGGTGCCCAGCAGGCTCGGACAGTGAACAGTCAGCTCCGTGTAGGGCGCCAGCTCCCGCACCGCGGTGACCTTGAGCTTGTGCTCAGGTGCCCGCAGCGCCTTGAGCACTGTGCCTTGGAATCCCCTCCCACCACGTGCCATCTGCGTGTCCGCCTCCCGGTCGTCTGATCTCGCTCTCAGGCGAACCATAACCGGAATGGTTGAAGGCTTGCTTAGGACCTGCTGCCGAGAACACAGGAGAAAATGCCGAAAGAATTCCGGCGATGGGTGGGTGCTGGACGGGGTAGTGCCCGGCGGGCCCGGGCGGCCGCGGTGGCCCGGGCGGTCGGGAGCGGGCGTCGTCGAGCTGCCTGCGCCGGCCAGGGCCTGCCCCGCCGCCTCAGGCCATCGGGTCCCAGCTGGGCAGCATGATGGGCTCGGTCTCCAGGGCGGCGCGGACCTCCTCGGGCAGGCGGCTCGCGCGCACGACGACCTCGAAGACGTACTCGTCGAACCAGGAGTCGCTCATCGTGTGGAAGCCCTTGTCCCCGAACTTGTCGCCCCAGGAGTTCTCCACCCGCCAGCGCCGCGGGGCGCCGTCGACCAGGTCGACGCCGGTCAGGCACATGGCGTGGGTGAGCGCCGACTCGCGCGCCACCAGCCGCTCGGCCTTCGTCATCGACAGGTCCACCCCGTACAGGCCCTCGTAGTCGTGCAGGGCGGCGTCCCAGATCCCGGCCTTCTTGTCCCGCTGCTTGGCGACGTCGCAGGCGAACCACACCGGCTCGCCGTCCTGGATCGCGGCGATCGCGGCGGCCTTGAGCACCTCGAGCTCGGCGGTGACGTGATCCTGGACCGGTTCGCCCACCATGACGTCGCTGCGGCCCATGCCGTAGCGCGTGTTGACCGCGATCTCGGGGCGCGGGTCGTGGGCCACGACCACGAACTCCTCCACCCCGGTGACATAGCGCTGCGCGAACTGTCGCGGCGTGAGCGTCCCGACCCGGTGGAATTCCTTGTTCTTATCGCGGTACTGCCACACGAACTCCTCGGGCGGGGTCCCCAGGTGGATGCACAGCATCCGGTGAACCTGCTCCAGGGCCGTGAGCCGCAGCGGCTCAGGGTCGACGCCGTCGGCCACCGCGGCCCGCAGCCGCAGGGCCGTGCGCCGCAGCAGCGTGGCCAGGTGCTCGTTCATCGCCTCAGAGTTACCGGCCGAGACGGTGTCCGGCATGGCGTAGGCCGGGACGATCCCGTACTTGGCCACCAGGCGCGCGAACTCCGGCCACCAGCCGCCGTCGGGAATGGGGGAGTACAGGGAGTCGACGACCTCGCGGTCATCCAGGGGGCGGTCCGCCTCGGCGATGACGCGGGTGAGGAAGGCGTTGGCCTTCTCCAGCTTGTCGTAGAAGAAGGGGGAAGGCCTGGCTCAGCTCCAGGGAGTCGAGCTCGAGCTCCTTGAGCATGGAGGGCGCGCAGCACGTTGAGGCCGGCGAAGGCCCAGCAGCGTCCCGACTGCTTCTGGTCGGTGATCGAGGCGTCCGGGACAAGGTCGGACACGGAGGTGTCGATGGAGGTCACCGTGGTCCGGTCCAGGGAGACCTGCTCCACGTCCGTGGTGGCGACGGCGTTGCCGGCCAGGCGGGCGGCGGGGTCGGCGAGGAAGGCGGCATTGCGCTGGGCGACCCAGGAGGTGTCGATTGTCATGGGCAGAGGATAGATCGGGCGGAGCGCTCGCGTCCCCACCGGGCCGCCGGGCGCCGTCACCGAACCGCCTGCCGGGTGACCCGGCGTCGGTAGGATCCAGTCATGACGCAGCCCCGCCAGCAGCACTCCGATCAGCAGTCCGACGCCGCTCACTCCGCCTCCCGCTGGGAGGAGCGTTACGCCTCGGTCGAGCAGCTCTGGTCGGGGCGCCCCAACGACTGGCTGCCGGAGCTCGCCACCGACTGGAGCCCCGGGACCGCCCTGGAGATCGGCTGCGGCGAGGGCGCCGACGTCCTGTGGCTGGCCGAGCGCGGCTGGCAGGTGGTCGGGCTGGATCTGTCCGCCACCGCCATCGGGCGCCTGACCGGGCAGGCCGAGTGGCTCGGGGTCGCCTCGCGCGTGACCGGCCGCGTGCACGACGCCGGAGACGGCCTGCCGGCCGGACCCTTCGACCTGGTGACGAGCTTCTACGTCCACGGCGGGCGCGAGCCGGGCTCCCTGGACCTCGTGGCCCTCCTTTCCGACGCCGCTACCCGCGTCGCTCCCGGCGGGCACCTGCTCGCCGCGGTGCACGCCGTCAACCCGCCCTGGCACACCCACCACGCCCGCACCTACACGGCCGCCGAGCTCCTCGAGGGTCTGGCCGAGGCGACGGACGGCTGGGAGGTCGTCGTCGGCGAGGAGCGAGACCGGCAGGTCACGGGGCCCGACGGCCAGGAGGGGCACCGGGCCGACGCCGTCGTGTGCCTGCGCAGGCCGCCGGCCTCGGTTTGATGGACAAGTCGTGGGAACGGCCCTGAAGAAGTGCCGGAATATTCTGGGTAATCGCCGGAGTGTGGCGCGGGCAACGCCGAATCGGCGGAATGGCGCCTATTTCTCAGCGTGTTCATAGGGGAATTCGGGGGGTCTGCTCAGGATCGGTGGGTTACATAGTTACTGCCGCCGGACGGAACCGGTCACGAGGGTTGGGGAGCCCGATGACTGGCAGGTCTCCGAGTCTGGAACGGGTCTTAGGGAGCCCGGACCGGACGTTCTGGTGAAGGAGGTCCTGCCTCCTCGGCCTTATGGGAAGCCGGGTAGCAGGAGGACCTCGCGAGGCTTGGGCCCGCGGTCCGGGAGGCCGGACCGCGGGCCGAGTCCTTTATTGAGGAGGCGAGCCTGAGGCCCGGCCACCGTCAGCTCGTCGAGCCTTTTCCCGGTACGTGGCGCGAGGACGTGCGGTTCACCGGGGGCCACAGGCGCCGGAGTGCAGGTCTGATCCACAGGGCTGCAAGCCGGCGCTGCGGCCGCTTTCGGGGCGCCCTACCGTCGAGTCATGTCATTCTCACTGTCACGCTCCAGGGCGGACTACGACGCCGCCGTTACTCAGTTCCCCACGTCAGTCCCCGCCAGCTGGGTGGGGGCGGACTCCGCCGCCTGCCAGACGATGCTCACGAATGTCTCCGGTCTCCTGACTGCGCTGGCGACGCGCTATGACACGGCCTCGTCCAAGGTTGGTGTCATCGAGCTACGCAACTCACCGGATGGAAGCTCGTCATGAGCCCGGTTGCCATGGACGGGGACAGTCCGTACCCCGTCTGGAAGCAGGATCCCCACGCGACGAAATCACCGGCCTCTTCATCGGCGCCCCCGAAGCCCACGACTCCTCCCGCCTCGACCGCCCCACAAGATAGCGGCCACACCTGGACCATGTGGGGTGTGGGCCCCGCGGTGGTGGTGGGGGGCGGCTCCGTCTCCGTGAACACGACCGACCTCGACTCCCTGGCCAGCAGCCTCACCTCGGCGGCAGGCACCCTGGATGACGCGCGAACCCTCATTGCCAACGTGGTCACTGAAGTGAATGAGGCGCCGGCTCCGCCGGTATCCCCACCCAGCGTCCCATACCCGATCCTGGGTGGATTCGATCTGGAGAAGTCCGTCGCTCTTCAGGCCCTGGATGCGTTGAGCATGGGGCCGGGTTCGCTCCAGGACGTCGCCGACACTATGCGCGGCCTCGCCTCCGACGTCACCGCCTGCTCCCAGGCCCACGCCCTGGCCGATGGGAAAGCCGCTCCCGCCAATGGTCTGGTGGGACCCGTGGACGTTCGGGCCTTCGACTCCGGTCTCCTCAAGATGGCGCTGGGGTCGGTCGCAGTCGCCTCTCAGTTCCCCACGATCGCAACTCTGCTGGCGTCCTCACCGGCGACGAGCTGGCTGCTCTATGAGCTGGTGAAGGACAACGAGGACGGGCAGGCCGCCGTCGAGGCCCTCCAGCTCCTGCTCAACGACCCGACCACCGAGCAGTGGGTCAAGGAGGACCTCGTCAGGATCGTCCTGCTGACGCGCTGGCTCAAGAACGCCAAGACCGGGCGGGAGGCCGCCACGGTCCAGACCTACCTCCAGCAGGTCTCCCAGCGCCTCGACCCCTGGGCGACGCACCGCCTGCCCGGGCAGGTCGCCGTCGGGACGCAGACCGTCGACACCACGAGCCTGACGCCCATGCAGCGCGTCGCCATGGTCCTGGGCGCGAACGCCGCCGCGATAGGGGCGGGGGTCTACGGGACCCAGAGCGGCGTCACGGTCACCCCCGTCGGCGGCAACGGGGCCACCGTGCTCCCGCCCGCGGCCAAGGATCCCTTCGGGCTCGCCAGTGCCGTGAATCCCGGTATGACCGGCAAGGGCAAGGAGGCCAAGTCCCCGCAGAGCATCTCCGAGACCATCACCCACTGCCAGGAGGTGCAGTCCTCGAAGAACTCCCTGGGGCAGGGCTACGAGGAGGCCGGGGTCATCTCCATCCAGCGGGTCGAGCACGCCGACGGGCGAGTCTCCTGGGTCGTCTACGTCCCCGGCACCACCGACTGGACCGTCGGCGACGGCGAACCGCAGGACCTGCTCACCAACCTCGAGGCCGTGGGCGGCACGCCCACGGACATGGAAAGCGGCGTCGTCACCGCCATGCGCCAGGCCGGCATCCAGCCAGGTGAGGAGGTCGCCCTCTACGGCCACTCCCAGGGCGGAATCACGGTCTCCAACATTGCCGCCGACCCCGCCATCCAGGAGCGTTACAACATCACCACGGTCCTCACCGCCGGCTCCCCCACCGCGGGAGCCGACATCCCCGACGACGTCCACGCCCTCCACCTGGAGAACACCGGCGACGCCGTCCCCGGGCTCGACGCCGCCCCCACGCCCACCGGCCCCAACCGGCAGGTCGCCATGCTCGACACCCACCAGATGAGCACGAACGGCTACCCCCACTCCTCCAGTGTCTACGCCCAGGCCACCGAAGGGCTGGAGGACAAGGCTCCCGAGCTGGCCGAATGGAACAAGTCCTTCTCACACGCCTCGGGCGCCGGCGAGCAGGGGACGACCACCACCGAGTACACCTTCGCGATCCAGCGCAACACCGACCCCAACGGGATCTACAAGGGCGGCACCACCTACCAGGGAAAGGTGCCCTCGGCACAACCCTCCTACCCCCGGCCCACCCCGAGCCCGCAGACGACGGGCGAGCACTAGGAGCATGAGGTCATGACGGTGGTGACGTGTTCTGGCATGCGGGTGCCGGCCTGCTCCGGGAGGCAGAGGTCGACGCCGGATGATGCTGGGCGACGCCGGGCCCCCGCCGGCCGGTATCAGCGGCGCCGTCCGGCGCACCTCCAGCGTCGTCGGCCTCAGTCCTCGCGGCGCACGAGCATCGCGGCGATGATCGAGGAGATCACCGAGATGATGATCGAGCCGACCACCGCCGAGCCGAAGGAGGCCACTTCCAGCCCCAGCGGCACCGACCCGCCGGCGCCCAGCGCCGCAATGTGGTCGGTGAGCCGGCCCGTCAGCGAGAGCATCGCACCGTTGACCACCAGGGCGAACAGTCCGAAGGTGACAATGTAGAGCGGAAAGGTCACGAACTTCGCCACCGGCTTGATGAGCGAGTTCACCAGCGCCAGTATCAAGCCCAGGACCAGCAGGTTCAGCCACATCGGGCCGGCCCCCGGCCCCTCGGGCACACTCAGCCCGGACAGGAGGCGCGTGGCCAGCCACAGGCCGGCCGCATTTCCGACAGTTCGTGCCACGATCTCCATGGGGCCATTGTGCCCGGGCAACCTGTGCCGGTGCCAAGATGGAGGTATGAATCCTGCAGCGACCCCAGTGCCCGGCGGACCCAGGCCCACATCCCCCGCCGCGGGCTCGGAGAGCGCCCCCTCGACGACGGTGCGCATCCGCCCCGACGTCGCCGCCCCTGCCCGCCTACGTGCCCGGGGCCCGCCCCGACGACGCCGCGGCGCAGATCGCCAAGCTCTCCTCCAACGAGCTGCCCTACCCGCCGCAGGACGCGGTCGTCGAGGCCATCACCCGGGCCGCCGCCGGAGTCAACCGCTACCCGGAGATGACCGGGGAGAGCCTCACGCAGGCCCTCGCCCGACGCTGGGGCGTGGAGGCCGAGCAGGTCGTCGTCGGCAACGGCTCGGTCGCCCTTATCCAGCACCTGCTCGACGCCGTCTGCGAACCCGGCGACGAGGTCGTCATCCCCTGGCGATCCTTCGAGGCCTACCCGATCTGCGTGGCCGTCGCGGGCGCCCGGGCCGTACGCGTCCCGTTGACCCCCGACGCCCGCCACGACGTGCCCGCCATGCTGGCGGCCATCACCGCCCGCACCCGCGTGGTTATGGCCTGCACCCCCAACAACCCCACCGGGACGATCCTGACCGCCGAGGAGCTGGCCGAGCTCGTGGCCGGGGTGCCGCGCGACGTCGTCGTCTCATCGACGAGGCCTACCTCGACTTCGTCACCGACCCGCGGGCCGGCGACGCCCTCACCCTCCTGGCTGGGGCCCCCAACCTCGTGGTCTCACGGACCTTCTCCAAGGCCCACGCCCTGGCCGGGATGCGCGTGGGCTACCTCATCTGCGAGCCCGGCCTGGCCGCCGCCATCCGCTCGGTGACCACACCCTTCGGGGTCAACCTGCCCGCGCAGGCCGCCGCCACCGCGGCCCTGGGGGAGGGAGAGCTGGCCCGAACCGCCGAGCGCTCGGCCGCCGTCGCCGCCGAGCGGGACCGGGTCGTGGAGGCACTGCGCACCCAGGGCTGGCAGGTCCCCGAGGCTCAGGGCAACTTCTTCTGGCTCGGCGTGGACGAGCAGACGACGGCGCTGGCCGAGCACTTCCGCGGCGCCGGCATCCTCGTGCGGCCCTTCGCCGGTGAGGGCGTGCGGATCTCGGTGGGGACGACGTCGGACAACGAGAGGGTCCTGGCCGCCGCAGCCGCCTGGCGCGCCGAGCACTGAGGCCCGCCGGAGCGGGTGCCGCCGGACAGGGCGCGGCGGGCTACGGCGTCGTCGTAGGCCTGGTCACACGGAGATGGTCACCAGGAAGGCCACGCACATGACGACCTCGACGATGCCCATCGTCCCCGGGCGCAGCGGGCGGTGGCGGGTGCGCACCAGCTGCCACTGCCACAGCGGCATGACCAGCGACCGCACCGTCAGCACCACCCACAGGACGGCGTGCCCCCACGGCAGCATGCCCGACGACGCCAGCCACCACGTCGCCGCCGCCACCAGCGTGTGCGCTACCACCGTGCCGGCCAGCAGCGTGTAGTTGAAGCGCTCGCGGATCATCGACTTGATGTAGGGGACCGTCCCGCCGAAGTAGGCGGCCGTCAGCGCCGTGACCAGCCACATCCAGGACCAGCCCGTCAGAGCGCCGCTGGGGGAGGCCCCGGGCAGGGGGGGAGCTCGGTGTCCCCAGGCCCAGGAAGCCGCCGTCGCCGCGCACCGCCAGGCTGTAGGTGACGGCCGCCATGAGGGAGGCGGCCGTCGTCGTCGACAGCCCCTGAGAGCAGTGAGCGTTCGTGACCGCGCCACACCTGGTGCAACGCGATGGCGAACAGTGGTGCCAGAGGCACTGCCCACTGGATGAGGTAGGGCGCCACCAGCAAAGTGATGAGGGCCAGGGATGCCGTCCAGCCGGTGTAGACCAGGAGCGGCAGCATGATGAGGGCGCGCTTGCGGGCCGAGCGGGTGCGCAGCCACTGCGACCAGGACCAGTAGGTGAGGTAGCCGCCCCACCAGGCGGGAAGGAACAGGAGGTTCACCCAGCTGAAGCCGCCCACGATCCAGCCGACGATCGGTGGTAGCACCAGCATCGACCAGGCCCCGTGCTGGTTGGGGACCCAGGCCTTGCGACCGGGCTGGCGGCGGATCTGCTCCTGGGTGGGCGGCTTGGGGTGCTCGGCCTGCCGGGGCTTGCCGGTGGCCAGCATGATGTCGTCCTGCGGGCCGGGGCGGGACTGCTGAGAGGGGGCGCGGCGCGGCGCCGTGGTGTCGGAGGACGCCGTGGAGGCTCCCGGCGGCGTCAGGGGCCTGGTCAGCTGACGCGGCCGCGGGGCTCGTCGGGGAGCCGGCAGGCGCGGAGGACGCGGAAGGCACGGGGAGTCCGCCGATCCGGCGGCCGGCGTCGGGCGCGGGGGATCGGTGTGCGCGGAGGGGTGCTCGACGTGGTGCTTGGACGGCCTCGACGGGCGGGACTGACTCACGCCCTCACCCTAATCGCTCGCCCCTGGCGCTGGCTGGGGACGTTCTCTTCCAGCCGGGGACACTTTCTTCCAGCCGGGGACATCCTGCGCGTGCGGGGACCGTATTCCTGTCCCCGACGGCGTCGAATGCCCCCGGTTGGATCGAGACGCACCCGGCCGCGTGGAATGTCCCCGTGGGCAGGGCGGTGCCCGGCTCGGCCGCGTCTTACCAGCGCACCCCGGTGGGGTGGATGCCGTGGCGGGCGAGCTCGCGCAGCATGGCGGGGGCGTCGGTTGGCCAGGCCTCCTCCCAGGTCCAGCGGGCGACGTCGTAACCGGCGCGGGTCAGGGCGAGCTCGCGGCGGCGCTCGTTGAGGACGGTGTCTTCGGCGTCCTTGCCGAAGCTGTTCTTGCGGTACTTGATGCGGCCGTCGAACTCGCCGACCGCCTTGGTGCGGGGCCACAGGAAGTCGAGGCGGTAGGTGTGGTCGTCGATGTGGACCTCGTGCTGGAGGTCGGGGCGGGGCAGGGTGGCCTGCCACATGCGCACGCGGGAGAGGGACTCGCCGGGAGACTCGGAGCGGGCGTCGGTCAGGTGGATGGCGGTACGGGCACTGCGAATGCCGCGTGCGCCGGTGGCCAGGTGGTCGACGGCGTCGTTCAGCTCGGCGCGGGTGCACAGGTGGGCGGCCAGGGCGGCGTCCATGGCGCAGACGCCCTGGGTGAGCCCGCCCCACCGGGCCAGGTCAACGACCGTGTCGGCGACGGATGAGGTATGGGCGCCGGATGCGTTGAGCAGGTCGCTCAGGCCGGGGCGGCGATGGCGTTGAAGCAGTGCCGTGCGCGCCCGGGCCTCGCTGAGCCGGAGGCACTGCACTCGCCCGGGGAGGCGGCCCCCCAGGGGCAGTCCGAGCCACACGGCCGCCGATGGGCCGAGCAGGACGACGTCGCCACGGGTCTTGGCCATCGCGGCCCGGATGAGGGTCATGTGCCTCAGGTCCGGCCTGGCCTCCGCCCACTCCTGGGAGGGCACGTAGGTCCCCGGGGCGATGCGGGTGAGTCCCGGGCCTGCGAACAGGCGGGATGCCCCGGTCATGACCGGATCGGAGGTGAGGAGCAGCGGCAGCGATGGTGCTGGGTTGGGACTGTGCGAGGGGCCGGTGCGTTCGAGGGTGGTGGTACTCATGCCTCCCATCGTGGGGCGATGCGCGGGAGGAGGCGCCCGACGTCGTCGGCTCTGTGGAGGGGGCTTGCACCCGGCGACCTGTGGCACCCGGAGGGTCGCCGTCTGCGGGGACTTTCCGCGGGTGCGGGGACGGTGGGGGCCGGGGCCGGGGTCAGGTAGCGGTGACGGTGGCTGGGGACATCCGGCGCCCGGGGACGTTCCACTCAGCCGGGGGCGTCTCACGCGTTCGGGGACATTTTCTTCCGGCCGGGGACGTCCTGCGCGTACGGGAACGGGATTGCTGTCCCCGACGGCGTCGAATGCCCCCGGCCGGAACGAGACGCGCCCGGCCGTGTGGAATGTCCCCGGGGGCAGGGCGGTGCGAGGCAGGAAGATGCCGCCGTGGCGACGTCCGGGTGCTGCGGGGCGGTCAGACCAGGGTGAGCCGCATCTGGTGCCAGGGCAGGCCGCCATGGTGGGAGGCGGACAGGCCCTCGTCGACGAAACCCAGGCGCGCGTAGAAGCCCACGAGGTCGTCGAGGCAGGTGAGCACCAGGCCCTGGCGGCCGTGGGCGCGCGTTGTCTCGATGACAGTGCGCAGCAGTCGGGTGGCCAGCCCCTGCCCCTGAGCTGCGGGAGCCGTGGCGACGCCGAGGATCATCTGCCAGGGCCCGTCGGGGTCGTGCATCGTGGGGGCCTCGTACATCTCGTCGCTCAGATCGCGCGCGTGGGTGCACAGGCCGTTGACCAGCGCCAGCAGCATGCCTCCCTCGTCCTCGATGAGCCAGAAGTGGTCGGCGTAGGTAGCCATCCGCTCGGCGATCGTCGTCGGGCTGGCAGCCTGCTCGGGTGGGAAGCAGATGGCCTCCAGGGCGGCGGCCATGGCTGCGTCCTGCGCCTGCTCCGCCCGGGCCGTCCGGGCCGTGCGGATGTGGAGGACGGGGAGTCGTTGGTACCCATGGCCATATTTTCACCAGTCGGTAGACCGACGTCGAGCATGCACCACCGTCTCCGCGCGTCCCGCCGTCACGGTCGGGGACGTCTTGCGCGTGTGGGGACATTTTCTTCCGGCCGGGGGCATCCTGCGCGCCCGGGGACAGGATTGCTGTCCCCGACGGCGTCGAATGCCCCCGGCCCGGAACGACACGCACCCGTACGCGCAGGATGTCCCCGTGGGCAGGGTGGCGCGAGACAGGAAAGCGCCTGCGTCGTCAGCCGCCCAGGGCCGCGGCAACCACCTTCTTGGCCTCCTCCTGCACCTGGGCCAGGTGGTCGGCGCCCTTGAAGGACTCGGCGTAGATCTTGTAGACGTCCTCCGTGCCCGAGGGACGCGCGGCGAACCAGGCGTCCTCGGTGGTGACCTTGAGCCCGCCGATGGGGGCCCCGTTGCCGGGCGCGTCGACCAGCCGGGCGGTGATCTCCTCGCCGGCCAGCTCGGTGGCGGTCACGTCCTCGGCGGCCAGGGCGGCGAGCTTGGCCTTCTCCTCCTTGGTGGCGGCGGCGTCGATGCGTGCGTAGGCGCTGGCGCCGAAGCGCTCCACCTGCTCCTCGTGCAACTGGGAGGGGGACTTGCCGGTGACGGCGATGATCTCGCTGGCCAGGAGGGCCAGGATGATGCCGTCCTTGTCCGTGGTCCACACGGTGCCGTCCTTGCGCAGGAAGGAGGCCCCGCGCTCTCCTCGCCGCCGAAGCCGATCGAGCCGTCGAGCAGCCCGGGCACGAAGTGCTTGAAGCCCACCGGCACCTCGATGAGGGTGCGCCCGATCGCGGCCGCCACCCGGTCGATGAGGCTGGAGGAGACCAGGGTCTTGCCCGACGGCGGCGTCGGCGGGCCAGCCGGGCCGGTGGGTGAAGAGGTACTCGATGGCCACGGCCAGGAAGTGGTTGAGGGTTCATCAGCCCGCCGTCGGGGGTGACGATGCCGTGGCGGTCGGAGTCGGCGTCGTTCCCGGTGGCGACGTCGTAGGGGTCTTGCCCTCGGCGTCGGGCGTCATCGTCGAGCGCAGCGAGGCCATGGCGTTGGGGGAGGAGCAGTCCATGCGGATCTTGCCGTCCCAGTCCAGGGTCATGAAGTGCCAGGCCGGGTCCACCTCGGGGTTGACCACCGTGAGCTCCAGGCCGTAGCGCTCACCGATCGCGCCCCAGTAGTCCACCGAGGCGCCGCCCAGTGGGTCGGCCCCGATGCGCACGCCGGCCTTGCGGATCGCCTCGAGGTCGATGACGCTCTCCAGGTCGTTGACGTAGGTCTCCAGGTAGTCGTGCTTGATGATGTGGGGGCCGTCGAGCGCCTCGGGGACCGGGATGCGCGGGACGTCCTGCCACCCGGAGGCGAGCAGCTCGTTGGCGCGGTTGGCGATCCACGTGGTGGCCTCCGAGCCGGCCGGGCCGCCGGTGGGCGGGTTGTACTTGAAACCGCCGTCGCGCGGCGGGTTGTGGGAGGGGGTCACCACGATGCCGTCGGCCAGGCCGGGCCCGCTCGTGCGCACCCCCGCCTCGGTGCCGGCGCCGTTGGCCAGGAGGATGGAGTGCGAGACCGCCGGGGTGGGCGTGTAGGCGCCACGGGAGTCGACGGCGGTGGTCACCCCGGCACCGGCGAGCACCTCGACGGCGGTGCGCCAGGCGGGCTCGGACAGGGCGTGCGTGTCACGGCCCAGGTAGAGGGTGCCGTCGGTGCCCTGGGAGCGGCGGTACTCCACGATGGCGGCGGTCGTGGCCACGATGTGGGCCTCGTTGAAGGCGGTGTCCAGAGAGGAGCCGCGGTGCCCGGAGGTGCCGAAGACGACCTTCTGGGCCGGGACGGCGGGGTCGGGGACGAGGTCGTAGTAGGCGGAGACGACCTCGTCGACGTCGATGAGGTCTTCGGGCTGTGCTGGCTGTCCTGCGCGTGCATGCATGGGCACAGTGTGTCACGTGCCACTGGCCGGATCAGCCCGTTTCGCTGTGCGAAACACTGGCCGTTCCGAGGCCGGGACGCGGTGATCGGCGGGGCTCCATGTCCGACGACGACGGCGTTGTGGGAGGCTTCGCCGCGAGGGCCGCCGTGGAAGTGCCGTAGGTCCCGGGCGGCGGGGCGGGCGCGGCCAGTCGGGGCCATGCCCGCTGCCTGTGCTGCTGCCCGTGCCGCTGTCCGGTGGGCTGGAGACGGCGGGCTGGAGGCGGGTGGCCAGCGGCGGGCACGAGGCCCGATGCGCGAGACCCGTGGCTCCCCTACACCGGCAGCCACTCCAGGATGTCGATGTTCGCGCGGTCCGTCAGCCACAGCTCGGCCCGCCTGACCCGGTTGCCCATGACGAGCAGCGATCCGCGCACCGTGTGCGGCACGTTCCTGAACAACGTGTAGGTGTCGCCACCGGCGTCGACCCCGATACGGTCCTGGCCCAGCAGGTGCAGGCGCATGACGGGACGGGGCGGGTCGGCGGTCAGCGCCTGCCACGCCTCGGCCGGTATCCCCTGCGGCAGAAGGTCGGCCATGTCGGCGGCGTACTCGCCGGGCTCCTGACCCACCGACGCGATGACGACGTCGAGGTGATGGTCCTCGGAGAGCACGGGCAGCCGGTCCGTCTGATCGGTGTCCACGCACAGGCGGGTCCACCCCATGGCGCCCCGGGCCTGCTCCTGCTCCGAGACTCCCAATCCGGTGCAGTGAGCCAGTGGCCGATCCGTGGTCGGTGACGGCGCGCACGTCGCGTTTGATGACCCGGTGGGAGGCGTTGCGCATGAGGTTGGGGAGGCGGCGACCGTGGACGTGGATGAGCTCGGCGACATCGAGGTCGGGCACGCCGGGCGCGCCGGACACGCCGGTGGTGCCAGCGGTCTCGGGTGCGAATCCGTGGCTCTTGAGCTGCTTGCGCTCGCGGCCTCCCAGCCGAAGGCCGGTGCGCAGGAACTCGGCGCCCAGGAGGAGGCTCCCGGCGCTGCGCGTGTGAGGACGGGCGGCGAAGGCGGTGGCCAGGGTCCGGGCGAAGGGGGTGCCCGCGATCCGTGGCCCGGCGTCGGCGTCGACCGGGGTGGGGGCCTTTGGTGCCAAGCGCGACAGGCCCGGAAGCCGGTCGACGCCGAGGCGCTGGGAGGTCTGGGCGGCCGTGCGGGCAGCTGCCCGGCTCGTATCGGCCGCGGCCCGGGACACCGTGTCAGCGGCCTTGGCAGCACCGGAGGCGGCCTGTCCGGCGAGGCCGCGGGCCTGGGCGGACAGGTCATCGCGTGAGGGGATGCCGGGCAGCTTCATGGCGGTCCTTCAATCATGGGAGCAGCAGGGAGGCGTCGGCTTGGATGGCCGGCTGCCTCCGAGGTTAAGAAGCAGGTGGTGCGCAGGACATGGGTACTCTGGCCCGGGCGTCGGCGCCACTGCGCTGTCACCCGGGCCGCCGCTCCGCTCGCCGGGGACGCGGCCGAACCCCAGCGTCCAGCAGGAACGAGGAACCCATGACCGTCAGCCGTATCGCCACGACCAACGCCCCCGCCGCCGTCGGCCCCTACTCCCAGGGCGTCTCCACCGGTCAGGGGGGCCGGCTCGCTCGTCTTCGTCTCCGGGCAGGTGCCGCTCGACCCGGCCACCGGTGCGCTCGTCGAGGGCGACATCCAGGCCCAGGCCGAGCAGGTCCTCAAGAACGTGGGTGCCATCCTGGCCGAGGCCGGGCTCGGGTACGACGACGTCGTCAAGACCACGGTCCTGCTCGCCGACATCGCCGACTTCGCCGCCGTCAACGAGGTCTACGCCCGCTACTTCACCGGTGAGACCCTCCCGGCCCGGGCCGCCTTCGGGGTGGCGGCCCTGCCGCTGGGGGCCGGCGTTGAGATCGAGGCCATCGCCGCCCGGTCCTGAGCCGGTCCGGTCCTGAACCGGTCCGATCAAGAGCAGTCACTGAAGCCACTCCGCCACGTGCCAGACCAGCGCCGGTCGTACGGGTGCGAACCGGGCTGGCTGCATCCGGTGGGGCGCCGCCCCACCGGCACAGGGTGTCTGATCCTGCCGGTGGGGCGACCCGTTCACTAGGCTCTTTCCCGGTTCCACGTCCACGGGGTGTCCTCTTATCGAGGGCGCCCCGTGTTGCTCTCCCCATGGCAGACGGCGTAACCGCGGGTAAGGATGAGGCACGGCTGGCGGCCGCAGAGTCACCAGCCGGCCAGGACCCACGTCGAGGTTGCATGAGAGGTAGACGATGCCGCCCACGCGCCTTCCTCTCGTCATCCGCCTCGGAGGGATCCGCTCGCTGCTGTCCTTCTGCGCCATCATGACGGCGGGCCTGGCGGCGGCGCTCTCACCGGTGGCCGTAGCGGTGTGGGCGCCCTCGCTCGCCGCCCTCACGCTCCTGCCGGCCCTGCTGGGCGCCGGCGGCGTCGGCTACTACCTGTGGCGCGGTCTGTCCGCACGGCGCATGTTCGAGCAGGCGCTGCGGCACTACGCGCAGGTCACCGACGACTACGAGGTCACCGAGCTCCATGCCCGTCTCATCCCTGAAGGCGAGACCCGCGGCGCCCACGTCATGGCCCACTACCGCTGGTTCCGCGACGAGTACGAGAGCCTGACCCGCTCCTGGCAGGACCTGGGCAGCCCCAGGGGCGCCCAGTGGTTCGAACCGGGAGTGTTCCAGCGGGTCCGTGAGATCAAACGACGCTCGGCCGCGCTGGAGTCGACCGACGACATCATCGCCAGCAACGCCGCGTTCCTGAGCCTGTCCTCCAACTGGGAGAGGCTCTGGCGCCAGGAGCAGCAGCCGGTTCTTCACGAGCTCGACCTGCTCCTGGGCCAGTGTCAGTGGTTCGACTCCCGTGCGCTGACTCCCGGCGGCACGGTGGAGGTGCGCGAGCTGGTGCGGGCCCACCACCAGCGCCTCAGCGACATGACCGCGGAGCTGTCGGCCGGCTTGCTGCAGCCCTCGGCGGCGCTCGACGAGCTTGCCTGGATGGCGGCCGATGCTCGCCGGGCGGGCACGGCCTGTCGCTCCGCGCAGCCGGTGCCGAGCCTCCCCTCAGCCCCCTCTCGACGTCGAAGCCCTCCCTTCCCGCCCGGGTACGCACGCCCTGCTGGACGTCGTCGGACCCGGAAGGAATACCGGCTACTGGAAACCGGTCAGCCCTGGTGCCAATGGGAGAGCCGTCGTGCCTGTCGGCTACGCCGGGCCGCCACGGTTCCTGAATGCCGGTGTGGGATATCTCGGGGACGGGACCTTCCCGGGATGCTGATGTCGGCACGCCTCACACGCCAGGCTCACGTCAGAGGAAGGAAGTTCTGATGAAGCACATGAAACAGTCCGGCATCGTCGGACTCGGTGGAATCTGGTCGGTGACGGCCTTCGTCGCCAATGTGGTGGTGAGCCTGGCCCTCATCGCCGTGCTGCCGATCATGGTCATCTGGCCCTTCGGGGAAAGCCATCACCCCAGCGTGGAGGTCCACGACGAGGCCGGGGTGCTCCAGAGCGAGCCACTGGCCAAGGAGATTCGGGCGATGGGCTTCCGTCAGGACGTCCACGTCGCCGTGCTCACAGTCCCGGGCTGGGACGTCGACAACCTCAACGACGCTGTGCTGGAGTACGCCCGCTCGCACCAGGGCGACACTGACGTCCCGTGGATCTCGACGTCGAACCCCAACTACTGGAGCGACGGCCTGGTGATCCTGGCGGTCGCCCCGGAGGCGCGCAAGGTCGGCTGCTACTTCGGTGAGGACGTCGCGGTCCCCCTGGAGCAGCAGGCCGCCATCCAGAACGCCGCCAAGAACCAGTACCGCCGGGCCGACTGGTACGGGGGCACTCTCTCCATGGCGGCCAAGACCGCCGACGTCATCGGTCGGCCCGGAGGCGGTGACGTGGGCACGACCTACGTCCTGCCCGGAATCTCGGCACTCGTGGGCCTCGTCTGGCTCTCGTGGTACCTGTGGCGCGGTTTCGCGGCGCGACGCCGGGCGCGCGAGGCGCTGCGCCACTACTCGCAGGTCACTCACGACTACGAGACCACCGAGCTCCTGGCCGGCACGATTCCCGAGGATGAGCCGCACGGCGCCCAGGTCATGGCCCGTTACCGGTGGTTCCGTGAGGAGTATGAGAAGGTCACCCGCTCCTGGCAGGACTTCGGCAACCCCCACTGCACCCAGTGGTTCGGCATGTCGGTGCTGAGACGGGCCACCGAGCTGGAAAAGCGTTCCGAGCTCCTGGACTCCCTCGACGACGTCATCGCCAACACCGCCACCTTCCTGAGCCTGTCGCCCGGCTGGGACCGTGTCTGGAGCAACGAGCAGGGGCCGGTCCTGGAGGACCTGCAGTCGCTGCGGAGACTGTGCCACGAGGTCGACAGCGCCGTCGTCGCCGAGAACGGTTCGATTGCCGAGCGCTCCAAGGAGGAGCGGGAGTGGGTCCGCTCCCGTAAGCAGCGCTTGGATGACATGACCTCCGATCTGGAGAACGGTTCGCTCCAGCCCTCGGCTGCGCTGGACGAGCTCGACGAGATCGCCAGTGAGACGAAGACGAAGGCCTCTCGGCTCGCACGCGAGGCCATTGACGCCGATACCTCCAGCTACGCCGACGAGCGCCGTCGTCGCTACGACGACTCGGTCTCGTCCACGGATGCCGCTTACGCCGGCTACTGGTACCTGGGTGGGGGACACGGCAGCTACAACCCGCACTCGACGATCCGCCTCAACCCCTCGTCCCCGGCCATCTCTGCCATCGGCTCATCCGGCTCGTCCGGCTCGGGCGTCGGCGCCGGCGGGTCCTTCAGCTCCTTCACCCCGGTCTCCGACCTGGTGGTGGGATATAGCTCGGCCTCCTCCTACACGCCGTCGAGCAGTTCCGGCTCCGGGTCCAGCTTCTCGGGAAGCAGCTTCTCCGGCGGCTACAGCGGTGGTGGAGGCTTCTCTGGGTCGGGCTCCTCCTCGAGCTTCTGAGCCGGCGCGAGCGGGCTCCTGTCGGTGCTGGCTCTGCCCGCCTCCGGGGCCGCCCGGCCCTCGCTAGTATCGGCATCAAAAACGTCCAGGCAGTAGGGATTCAGGAGGGAAGTGAGGCTCGAATGGAGCAGCTGGGGCAGAACCCCGCCACACGCTCGGGTGGAGCCCGTTCAGTGGTGGCCTTTACCGCCGTCATGGTCCTGGGCCTGACCCTGGTCCTCTCGCCGCTGATCGTATGGCTCTGGCCATCGAAGAAGGAGACGGTGCCCACCTACCGGCCCACGGTCGAGGTCCAGGACGAGGCCGGCGTGCTTGACAGCACAGCGCTGAGCGCCACGCTCAAGAATCTGGAGTTCCGCAAGCAGGTCCACCTGGCTGTCCTCACAGTGCCGGGTGAGGACATCGACAACCTCGACGATGCCGTGCTGGAGTATGCCCGTTCGCATGCGAGCGACACTGATGTCCCGTGGGTCTCGACGTCGAACCCCAAGTACTGGAGTGACGGCCTGGTGATCCTGGCGGTCGCCCCCGACTCGCGCAAGGTGGGCTGCTACTTCGGTGAGGACGTCAAGGTGATGAGCAGCCAGGAGGGCACCATCCAGGACGCCGCTAAGTCCCAGTTCCGGGAGAAGGACTGGGACGGGGGTCTGGTCTCCATGGGGAAGAAGTCCACGAAGTACGTCGGTAAGCCTCGCAGCGACCTGAGAGCCTTCTTCCTGCAGGTGTCCTTCCCAGTCGCCGGGATCGGTGCCGCCGGTATCGGTGTCTACCTGTGGCGAGGACTCACGGCCCGCCGTCGGGCCGGCGAGGCGCAGCGCCACTACACGCAGGTCGCCCATGACTACCGGGCCACTGAACGGCACGCCCAGCGAATCCCCGCCGAGGAACCCCACGGGGCGCAGGTCATGGCCCGCTACCACTGGTTCCGCGACGAGTACGCGAACCTGGCCCGGTCCTGGCAGGACTTCGGCAGCCCCCGGGGCACCCAGTGGTTCGGACTCTCCATGCTCCGCAGAGCGACCGACTTACGAAGACGATCGGCCGCGCTGGACACGCTCGACGACGTCGTGGCCAACACCGCGACCTTCCTCAATCAGGACCGTGGCTGGGAGCAGGCCTGGTACAACGAGCAGGGCCCATTGCTGGAGGACCTCCAGGCGCTCCTCACCCTGTGCCAGAAGATCGACTCCTCCGGCAGGCTGCCGGTCAACACGATGGGCACGCGGGAGAAGGTTCGCTGGTTTCATGAGCGCCTCGGCCGCATGACGATGGACCTCTCGGCGGGCAGGCTCCAGCCGTCTCAGGCCCTCGATGAGCTCGACCTGATCGCCGACGCCACCCACAGGGAGGCCGACGGCCTGGCATGCTACGCCATCGACGTCGACACCTCGCGGTACGCCGACGAGCGCCGTCGCCGTTTCGAGAGCTACCGCGGCTCCGGTCGGTACGCGGCCTACGGCGGCGCCTGGTCCCTGGGCGGTGCCTACGGCAAGTACGACCCCCATGCCACGATCCGCGTCAACTCGGCGTCGCCGGCGATCGCCGGCCTCACTGGCTTCGACAACGCGGCCTTCCGTTCCTTCGTTCCCGGTCTCGTCCCTGGTGATGGGCTACAGCGCGGCGTCAACCTTCACCCCGGGCGGCGGCTCCTCGGGAGGCGGCTTCTCCGGGGGTGGCGGCGGTTTCTCCGGGGCGGGCTCCTCCTCGAGCTTCTGAGCCGGGTTTTGCGCCGGTCCACTGGTCCGCAACGACGAACTGAATACATTTGGTCTAGAGCGGTCGATTGATGCTGCTAACCTCAACCTGCCGAGAGCGGAGGTGGTACGTCGTTCGAGGTTGGCTCGGTTATTAACAAGGAATGTCACATGAAGCAATCTGCGATCATCCGCCTTGGAGGTCTTCGAGCGGTCGCAATGTTCGTGATGAATATTGCCGGAGCGTCGATCGCGATCCTGCTTCTGCCGGCGGTGCTCCTCTACCCCGCCGCATCTGGGCATCGTCCCGATGTGGTCGTCCGCGATGAGGCCGGCATCTATCACGAGCAGACTCTTCGCCGCGGCCTGGAGGCGCAGCACTACGATCGCGAGCTTCGTATCGTTGTGCTCTCGGTCCCCGGAGCCGGTATCGGCAACATTGACGAGGAGACCGTCAAGTACGCTGGCGACAGTACGCAGGGCTCCCCCTGGTTCCAGGGAACCGGAGTCGATAGTCCGGTGAATGGAACGATCCTCTTCGTCGTGGCGCCCGAGTCGCGGTGGGTGCGTTGTTATGCGGCGAAGGACGTGCAGCTGTCTGCCGACAAGCGGGAGGCGATCGAGAACGCCGCGGGAAGCCACTACGCCCAGAACGACTGGGATGGCGGAGCCGTGGCGATGGGGCAGCAGCTGGCGACATACATCGGATCAGGTGATGGAAGCGGCACTATGATGCGGGCGGCCGGAGCGGTCCTCGCCTTCATGGCGGGAAGCGGATGGCTCGCCTTCTACATATGGCGGGGCGTCACCGCCCGGCGCCTTGGCAGGGCGGCCCACAAGAAGATGATGCAGGTCGTCTACACCTACGATCTCACCGAGCTGCAGGCAGGAACCCTGCCGGAGGGGTCCCGCCAGAGTCGGGATGTTGGTTCCGACTACCGACGATTCCAGGACGAGTATGACACCGTCAGTCGAGCATGGAAGGACTTCGGAGAGCCGCGCGGTGCTCAATGGTTCGGACGCGGTATTCGTGCACAGGCCGCTCGTCTCGCTGAGAGGACGGCCAGTTTGATCGAGCTCGACGCCGCTGTGAATACCGGCGCCGCGACTCGGGCGGACACGATCCAGAATCCTGGGGGTACTGCTCTGTGAAGAAGCCGCCAACAGTCTCTGAGCTCGGTGGGATACGAGCGATCCTCGGGTATATCGGCAATCTTCTCATTGGTGTGGCACTTGTGGTGGCGCCATTCATCATCAACGGCGGGCAATCGCCCTTCTATCCCGCAAAACAATTTCGGCGACGGTGGAGATCCATGATGAGGCCGGAATTCTTCATCAGGACCAGGTCAAGTCGGAGCTTGAAATGCTCACCTTCCGGCAGGCGACCCATGTGGTGGTCGTGAACCTCCCCAATTCTAAAGTTGAAAGCCTTCAGGAGGAAGTGCGGAACTACGCTCGCACCCACCCCACGGATGTCCCATGGATCTCGTGGGAGGACTCAGGGCGCTGGGCCGATAACGTGATGATCGTCGCTCAAGCGCCACATACTGACTATGATGATGTGCTGGCAGGACAGGGGAGGAACTTCTTTTACGGGCCGAATCTGGAGATTGACTCGGACGGCCAAAGTGCGGTGTGGTACTCGATTCAAAAGTATCTGAGCCAGAGCCACCGTGACGAGGATGCGCTCGTGGTCACTGCTGTGAATGCCGCTTCCAGCAACATTGGCCAGCAGTTTCATCTTATCCGCTTCCTCAATAGGGTGACATTATTCCTGATTTTCATGGGGTTGGCGTCACTTTGGTTTCGACACTATGTGGCTCGGGGTAAAAAGGCTCGTGCGGGCATCGAGGAGGCTCGTCAAGCATACGAGCGGGTGGTTGGTCGGCGTGCCGATATGAGTACGTTCACGTCGCTCATTCCTGTTGACGAGCCTTATGGGGTTCAGGTTGTTGCCAGGTATATGGTGCTTCAGAAGCACTATCGTCGACTTGAGCGATCATGGGGTGCGTTGGGGAACCCTGTGGGACTGCAGTGGTACGGACTGAGAGTGGGGCGGCAATCCGCCTATGTCAAAGCCTACTCAATTCAGTTGAATGCCGTTCAGCAGGCGGTGATCAACTGTGCTCGACTGTTGTCCCTGACCGAGTTCTGGCGGGACGCGTGGCAGAACGAGTGCGATGCGGTATTCGCAGATATGCAGGCAGTCAAGCGGTTCGCCGCATCAGGCGGGCGCGCGTATGACTCAAAGCTCACGAGCGCGATGCAGCAAGTGGCCTCCCTGCGCTCGATGGTCGACGGCCTTGAAGGCAGGCTGTCTCAAGGTCAGACAAGACCTGCGGAGGGGCTCGATGTTCTAGGGCGCGTTGTGTTGGAACTGAGGCAGATCGCGGAACGCTTTGTCGATGGGGTGTTCGCTGGAATGTCGAAGGGTGAGAGAAAGAGGTGTCGTCGCCGGTACAAGAAGTACATGGACTCACGTAGCAGCAACCCGCGCTCGAAGATCTCCGTGGTACTGGGTGGTGCTCAAATCGGGCGTGACGGGCAAGATGCTCCTGACGTCGAGGGGCTGAAGTCCGCTGACCGGTGGGGAGGAGTGTCGCGAATGTCAAGCACTGTGCGTATGCTCACGAGGTCGCCCGCGGTTGATGAGGTCGCGGTAACGACTGAGGGCGTGAGTGCACTGTCCGTGAGTATCCCAGTGATGGATGTGTGCAACGCCTACCGGTATGCCCTGCTATTCAGGGATCCCTGGTGGAAGCGTGAACCCAGCAAGAAGCGGAAGTGGGCAATACTATGGTCTTAGGGAGAGGTGCTCAGGGGCATCGGCGACGCAGCATCTCCGATGTCATCACGTTTGTTGCAAACATTGCGCTATGTGCGCTGATGATCTCTGTGCTTCCACTCGCGATTCTCGGCCCGTTTCGGCAAGGTCATGTCCCCACTGTCAATGTTCGTGATGAGGCCGGCATTTTCGACGCCCAGGCTCTTCAGCGTGATCTGCAGAGCCTGAGATTCCGGCAAGACATTCGTTTCGAAGTCGTCTCGCTGACGGGCTGGGGCATCAACAACCTGGATGCGGCTACCGCGAACTACGCCGAGAACATCTTCGACTACCAACAGGACTTTCGGACCTCGGGCGGGGGTCGCTGGAAAGAAGGAGTGGTTGTCATCGCGGTGGCCCCTCACGCGCACCAGATGGCCTTCTACCCCGGCGCAGACGTGTCACTGAAGCGATCCGAGCAGGTCGCCATCCAGGACGCGGCGGCGTCACGTTTCGCCGCTCAGGACTGGAACGGCGGCGTCGTGGCGATGGGACGTCAAGCCGAGACCTACCTGGGCCCCTACAGCATGACTGTCTCGGGTGTGGGCGTTGTCGGTGCAGGGGTGCTGTGCGCGGCAGGAGTGGTCAGACTCGTCATCTACTGTCGGCGAGGGCTCAGCGCTCGTCGTCGGGCACGAGCAGCCGCCCGCTCCTACGCACAGGTGACCTATGACTACGACTCAACCGCCCTGCGAGTGGGAACGCTGGAGCCCGGTTCACCGGAGTCTCGTCAGCTCGCACAGCGCTACCAGCGCTTCGAGGCCGAGTATGACGACGTCGCACGAGCCTGGAACAGATTCGGTGAGCCTCGAGGCATCGACTGGTTCAGCAAGAGCGTCCAGCATGAGGCCCTGGAGCTCGAGCGGCGCTCCGCAGCCCTTGATAACGGCGATGACGTCATCGTGGACACCGTGTCCATGCTGACGATGTCCCCGACCTGGGAGCAGGTCTGGGGCAAACTGCAGGAACCGGTTCTTGAGAACCTGAGATCGGTGACTCGGATGGTGCGATCCGCAGGCCGCCGCCGGTCCGGGCTCCATAGCGAAGCTGTCCAAAACTGGGTTGGCCACCAGAATCGGAGGCTGGGAGAGTTGACCAACAGCCTGGATCAGGGCGAGATCTCTCCGGCTGCCGCGCTGGCCGAGCTGGACCGGATCTCTCGCCTCGTGGCCACCGTGGAAACGGCGGTGGCACGACGTCGCGATGTGGTCGCCAATGCCGCTGCCGCGACGTCGACGGCAACCGCGGCGCGGGTGTAGGCGGACCGTCACGAGGTGGGCGTGTAGCCGACGATCTCGGTGCCGTGGATACCGATCATCAGATGCGGGTCGGTGAGATTGGCCTGAATGTGCGCCGACGTCCCCGGAGGGGCGATGACCTGCGACGTCCGGGTGTCGATGACGAGGGATGTTTCATCGTTTGTCGACTGGCTCCACTGGCGGTGGAATGCGAACGGGGCCGCCAGGATGTGTCGGTCGCTGGTGAGATGCCAGCCGAGCTGCAGCGTGCCTCGCCCTGGGTCGGTCGAGGCCCTTTCTCGAGGGGCAGCGTCACGGGGGTGCCGTTGAAGGTGCAGGCGCTGGGGAGGTGCACTCGACGGTGTACGTGGCCCAGGAGAGGTCCCCCGATTCGTAGGCCCGCTGGAACTGCTCCACGGTGGGGGTTCCCGATTCCGACAGGAGCAGCGCCGCATTGCTCCCGGAGAGGGGAATGTCCCCCTCGCCTCTCCTTGAAGGGAGTAGGCCTCAGCGGTCTCGGAGTCCCGGGGGATGTGGATCCACCCGTCGTGCGCGGGGATGTATGTCGATTCCCTCCCCAGATCCTCGCCCGCCCAGTCGGTGCGGACGCTCCCGTCAGCGAGGTTCATGAGACCAGTCCGTGCCGCATAGTTGTTGTTAACCGAGACGGCCGACACCAGGGTGCTTCCAGTGGCGTCATCTCCTGCGATTCCTGACGGCTGAGGGGTGGTTTGGGCGTCGTACCTGCGCTCCCAGCGCCGAGTGGGGCGCCCGCCGCTCCAGTCCCAGGCGCTGCACCGGTTGGTGCTGCTGTAGGTGTCGCAGGTGATGATGAGATGAGGGAGATGACGTACGGCCAGTCGTCCGAGGACCACGGGGCGGCTTCTGTGCGCCCGGTGGCCGGATCGAGAATCTCGTGATTGAGAACCAAGTGCCCGCCCCACCAAGGGGATCCCCATACGTGGATGTTCTTGTCCGGCAGCTCCCACAGTTTCTTTGGGCCTGTCTTGTCAAGGAGGTAACCGCGCAGAGTGGACTTCTTCTCACGGGACTCCACAACGAGGTAGTTCCCGCATCGGTGGATCACGGGGGAGCTCAGAGTCTCGGATGGGTTGGTTCCGCTGTCGAAGCGCCAGGCCTCACTCCACTGGGTTCCCGGTGCGGGGCTCGTGCCGGTGGAGGTGTCGCACGACGTCGTCTCATTCGTCTCGGCCGAGGCCTGCCAGGTTGAGTACGCCGGCGCCTGCGGCTGAGTGAGTGAGGATGCCATGACTGGTCGCTGCTGAGCCCACACTTGTGCGAGCGTGAGGAACACGCTGATGACGACGAGCACGAGTGCAGTCTGGAGCAGTCGGCTGCTCCAGGCCGTTCGAGCAACACGGATCCCCAGCTGCCGAAGGCCCACCGCACTGAATCGCATGGGACTAGCATTCCCCACTCCATGCGGCGGCGGGACTGTTCTCCCTGTGACGTCGGGGGAACCGGTGGGGAGAACTGCCGTGAGGTGCGTCATGGGCCGGCGACGGGTCGCCGTCGGCCTGGGTGGGGCGCCACGTGGCCGGTAGGCTGACGGGCATGTCGAAGAAGAAGCGCCACGGGCGCCGTCCGGCCGCCGCGTCGGCCAAGCCCCGCAAGCAGAGCATCGAGTTCGTCGCCCGTCCCTTCGCCGGTCTGCCGGCCGAGGAGGACCTCGTGGCGATGGCTCAGATCATCCCGGCCGCCACGGCCACCGTGCGCCTGACCAAGGAGTACGGGGGCAAGCAGATCCAGCTCGTCACGCTCCTTCCCGAGTTCGTCCAGGGGCTCAAACGCTCCGACGGCGAGGTCCTCGTGGCCATGCAGACCTCCATGCACTCCGGGGACGCCTCCCGCGACGTCGCCGCCGCCGTCCTGGCCACCCTCGAGCTGCCCGAGGGCCAGGCGCTGCGCACTGACGGTCTGCCCGAGCCCGGCCCGCGCCTCCAGGACATCCTCGACACCAGTGAGCCGCCGGTGGTCTCCGTGCGCGAGACCTTCGACTTCTGGATCGACCCGCAGGCCGCCGGTGACAACGAGCAGGCCCGCCAGGTCATCGAGGAGGCCATCGAGCGCGCCAAGGAGGAGATCGCCCCGACCCAGCCCGTTCCCGGCGTCGAGCACGCCTACTGGTGCCGACTGGGCGCCAAGGAGTTCGTGCGCTGGGTGCGTGGGGAGGACGAGGACGAGTTCTTCAACGCCTTCGCCCACATCTACGCCGCGCGCGAGTCCGACCTGGAGGAGGGGGCGCGCTTCGTCGGCGCCTTCCGGGCCAACGGCCTGGCCATCCCGGTGTGGGAGCTCGTCCCCGGCACGGAGGCCGAGGGCTCACCAAGCCGCTGCAGGCCATGGGCAAGCGCCTGGAGGCCGCACTGGCCGACACCAGCCCCCTGAGCCCCGGGTCCGCCGCGCCAAGGCCGGCATCATCTCCCGCCAGGTCAATCTCTGACTCTTTCTCTCGTCGAGCCGGGCGTTCGCCGCGTCGCCCTCCGGAATGTCTGCCGGGGACCGCGAAGAATGCCCGGCTCGATGGCGACTCAGGGGCGGGCGACTCCTCCTGCTGGCCTGACCGGCCCCTCGCTGACGGGGACATTCCACGCCTGTGGAGACACTTTCTTCCGGTCGGGGACGTCTCGCGCGTTCGGGGACGGGATTGCTGTCCCCGACGGCGTCGAATGCCCCCGTCCGGAAGGACGCGCACGAGTGGGGTCTGGTGGTGGATGCACCACTCGTGGGAGGGTGTTTTGTGTCTGGTTGTGGGGTTGGTCAGGATGTGCGTCGTGATGCGGTGGCGCGTGTGGTGGCTGGTGAGTCGGCCTCGGCGGTGGGGCGGGTTCTGGGGTACCGGCGTGGGACGGTGAGCCGGTGGTGCCAGGCGGCGGGGGTGGAGCTGGTGCGCGGCTCCAAGGGCGGCACGCTCGAGGCTGACCAGGCCAGACGCGCCAAGGTCGTTCAGGCCGTCCTGGCCGGAGCGTCCCTGACCCGGGCGGGAGCCGAGGCCGGGGTGAGTCAGGGACACCGCCAGGCGGTACTGGCACGATCAGGCCGTGGAGGACGCAGCAACAGCATCAAGACGCTCAACGGGGCGGCGGCGGGGGCGTGAGGGCTGGTCGGCGTCGGCCTGCGCCGGGCGGGTCGGGCGCGGGCAGCGCGTCAGCGACGCTGAACGGGTCCTGATCGCTCAGGGGCCGGGCCCGTGGGGAGTCGGCCGCCGCCATCGCCCGCGCCCTGGGGCGGTGCCGTCGAACCGTCTGGCGGGAGATCACCCGCAACACCGGCCCTGACGGGGTCTACCGGGCCCCAGGGGCCTCAGCTGCGGCCCAGGAGCGCCTGGCCCGCCCCAAGACCAGGAGGCTGGACGCCGATCCCGTCCTGCGCGCCGAGGTGGTGGCCCTGCTCGAGGACGGGGCCAGCCCCCGCCAGATCAGCGCGCGCCTGCGCTGGGCCCACCCGACAATGAGGTCCATGCGCATATCCCATGAGCAGATCTACCAGGCCCTCTACGTCCAGGGCGCCGGGAGCCTGCGCCAGCAGCTGCGGGTGGACAAGGCCCTTCGCTCAGGACGCACCCGGCGCCTGCCCCGCTCACCGCTGGCCGGCCTGCCCCGCAGATCAAGGCGTCCCTGGATCGAGGGGGCCCAGATCAGTGTGCGCCCGCCCCAGGCCGCCGACCGGGCCGTGCCAGGGCACTGGGAGGGCGACCTGGTCATCGGCGCCGGTGGGCGCAGCGCCCTGATCACCCTGGTGGAGCGCACCAGCCGCTTCGTGCTCATACACCGCCTGGGCGCCGGCCACGACTCCCAGACCGTCACCACCGCCTTGCAGACCATGGTCGCTGACCTGCCCCGAGCCGTGAGGGCCTCGATCACCTGGGACCAGGGAAGCGAGATGGCCCAGCACGCCGACTTCACCGCCGCCACCGACATCCCGGTCTACTTCGCCGACCCCCACAGCCCCTGGCAGCGCCCCACCAACGAGAACACCAACCGCCTGATCCGCGAGTACCTCCCCAAAGGCACCAGCTTCACCGATGTCACCGACACCCAGGTCCAAGCCATCCAGGACCGCCTCAACCGCCGACCCCGCATCGTCTTGAACGGACAGACCCCAACTGAGAAACTCAACGACATCATCAACGGTGCAAACACCACCTGACCCCCACCCACCCGGCCGCGCGGAATGTCCCCGTCAGTGGGGCGCGTGACTACTGAGAGGACAGCCCGTCCGGGTTCGGCCACCAGCTGGCCGACACCATCACCGGATCGAGCGCAGCGCTCTCTTGATGATCCGTTCAGTGGTGGGGTGGGCGACTCCTCCTGCCAGCGCTCGCAGAGCTCCCTGGCCCAGGCGGGCTGGGTCTTGGCGGCGTCGTTGATCCAGTTCGCCACGGAGTCCTGCACATAGCGGGAGGAGTCGGCACGCAGCAGCTCGAGCAGCGGAAGGCCCCGCTGGGCTCCTTCTTGAGCGCGGGAATGTGCCGCGCCCACACGCCCCGCGGACGCAGCGACTCGCTGGCGAAGCGCCGGATGCGCTCCGAGGGTTCCGAGGTCCATGGCCGCAGCGCGCGGATCGCCTCGTCGAGCCGGGGCACCAGGTGCGGTCGCACCGCCATCCATGCCCACTCGCGCACTCCGAAGTGCGGGTCATCCGCGGCCGGTCGCACCAGGGCCAGCAGCATGTCGACATCGGCGTCCTTCTCCTGGGAGACCAGGGCGAAGACCGCCCAGCCCCGGACCGTGTCGACCGGGTGGTTAGCGAGATCCAGGCAGGCGGAGTGACCCAGATGCGTGTACAGCGCTTCGCCCATGGCCTGCATGCGGGCCAGGATGCCGAGCGAGTCGGCGCGCTTGGCCGCCTCAACCAGCCCCTCGGGCGCCTCCGGCACCACCTGCGTCAGAAGCGTGGAGTGGGTGATGGCCAGGATCTCCGCCAGGGTTCGGGACTCGTCTTGTCCCGAGTTCAGCTCGGCCTGGCGCGCCGCGGTGATACCGGGGCTCATGCGTCACTTCACCACGAGGCGGGCCACGCGCTTGAGGTGCTTCTTGTGCTGGCGTCGGCCGGTCTTGCCGACCTTGCCGAAGTTGACCCAGCTTCGCCCGCCCATACCCAGCTGCTTGAGGACGGCTCCCAGGAACACCGAGCCGACGTGGTTGCCGCAGAACCGGCGCAGGAACCAGGTCGGGGCGGTTGAGGTGGTGAGCACCAGCACCTGCTGGATGTGGGTGAGGTGCCCCTTCACCCCGGAGGCCGTCGGGTGGTAGGCCCAGTTCTGCTTCATGACCTTGTCGACGAAGCCCTTGACGATGGAGGGCACCTCGCTCCACCAGATCGGGCAGATGACAATGATGCGCGAGGCCCCCTCGATGAGCTTCTGGTAGTGGCTCACCAGCGGGTCCAGCGTGCCGCCCTCCGTGAACAGGGCCAGCTCCTCAGCGGGCATGCGCGGGTCGAAGCCGTCGGCGTAGAGGTCGACGACGTCGTAAGGACGGCCCGCCTTGTCCAGGCCGGAGGTAGCAGTCTCGAGTATGGCGTGGTTGAAGGAGCCGTCGTAGGGGTGGGCGTAGATGATGAGAGTGCGGTCGCCCGTGTTCTTGGAAGTCTTCTTATTCGTGGTCATCGGCTGTCTCCAATCGTGACGATGGTCTGCAGGGCTGCCCGGATGACGGTGGTGTCGGCGGTGGTGGTGCTGTCGGTCGCCATCCGCGGGCACCGGTGCCACCGACTCAGCGGAAGGCGCGCGGCATTGGACGCGACCAACGTACGCCGTGTCACCGAGAACTCGCTGGCATGCCGGGGGACATTCTGCGTGTGCGGGGACACTTTCTTCCAGCCGGGGGCGTCTCGCGCGTGTGGGGACGGGATTGCTGTCTCCGACGGCGTCGAATGCCCCTGGCCGCAGAAGACGCGCCCGGCCGCGCGGAATGTCCCCGGCCGTGTCGGTGGCGGTCCGGAAATCGGTGGGCAGGCGCGGTCGGTTGGGGTGTGGAGGGTATATGGACGGTTGGGGTGCGGCGGGATTTGGTGAGGAGGCTGAGGTGGGGCTGCGTTGCACACACCTGGCACGTGCTGTCAATGACGAGTGACCACCATGCGGTCGGTCCGGGCCGGAAGGTACGGACTGACGACAGCGCGGCGCTCGCCTGTGAGCGCTCCCAATGGCGGCAGCGCAGCGATGCGCCCAGATCGCCAAGATGCCTCTGACCTGCGTGGATATCGGTATGGGTGAACCGTGGCCGCAGATCCCTTGACACTGCCGGCCCAGCGTCCTTGAATCGTGTCACGTCCATCACAGCACAACAACGGCTCGACGAGCGCCCCGCACCGGGGCGTCCCGGCCCGTCCAGGATGAGAGGAGCACTGATGACCCGTACTGTTTGCGGCTCCACGCCGCGGTCGACGGCTATGCGTGTCAGCCTGCTGGGCTCCTGCTCATCGGCTGGCCGCCATCGATGCCCCTCGACCGCTATCCGATAGCCCCTGCTGATCGCCGGCCAGTCCCTCTCGGGCCTCCGCACCGGCAGGAGGGGCAGGGAGTCCCGCTCCCTCGCCCGCTACCAAGGTCCCGGCCGGGGCTCATCGTTGACTCACGTGCCCCGGGGCTGGATCAGCACCCGTACCAGTTCCCACGTCGTTCACCATCAGTCCCCACCTGCGCACGCCGTCTTCGAGCAGGGTGGGGCGCCCGCCAATTCATCCAATCTTCTTCGCCGTCAGATCTGCAACGCCTATGGACCTTTGTTCCGCTTCCTGGCACCCTGGTGAAACGGCAATGTCGCCGCCGGGCCCGCACGCCATGCGGCGAGTGAAGCGAAAGGCCTGCTTGTTATGTCCGATCACTCCTCGAAGCACTCTCCAGTCGGACCCGCTGCATCCGCGACCGGCTCCCATGCGCAGGACGCCCGCGCCGACACGGCGGACGTCGCACCCGCCCCCGCCACCAGCCCGGTGAGCACCGGGCCGCCCGAGCGGCCGCCGGTCCACCCGCAGCATCCGAGCTCAGGGACCTGGCGGGCCGTCCGCACGGCCGGCGCCCCCTTGAGCGTGCGCGAGGTCGAGGCGGCATCCTCCGCGGCGCCCGCCGCTCACACCTCCGCCCAGGCCGCCACCCGCTCCTCGGTCCGCTCCCCCTCGGAGACCGCGGCCGCCGGCGTCGTCCTGCGCGACCTTGCCGACGAGTACGCCCAGCTCCTGTGTGCCCACGATCCCGAGGCGGCCGCCCGCACCGGACTGCCCGGCGGGACCATCCTGCCCGACTACTCGCCCGCGGGACTGGCCGAGCGTCTCAGTGCCGAGCGCTCCCTGCGTCACCGCGTGGCCGCCGTCGAGCACTCGACCGGCTCCGACGAGCTCCTGCGCCGCCACCTCCTGGAGCGCCTGGAGACCTCCATCCAGTTCATCTCCGCCGGGGAGGAGGGCGGAAACCTCGGTTTCCTCTCCTCGCCGTTCCAGCAGATCGCCCGCCAGCTGCACCGGCCCCCTGAGGGCCCCCGACCGTGCCGGCTCCGAGGAGGCGGACCTCGCCGAGGCCGAGGCCAAGTGGGAGGACGCCTGGAACCTGCACCGCACCCGCCTGGAGGCGCTGCCCACCGCACTGGAGGGGCTGGCCGCCTCCTGGCCGCCTCCGCCGAGGCCGGTGCGATTGCCCCGCTCAGTCAGGTCGACGTCGTCGCCGGGCAGGCGCGCGACCTCGCCCGACGCCGGACCCAGGGGCTGCCCGAGGACCTGCCGGCCACCCTGCACGTCCAGCTCCAGGAGGCGGACATCGTCGCCCGCCGCGCCGCGCTGGACTTCGCCTCGCACCTGCGCACGACGCTCTCGCCGCGGGCGCCCCAGGCCGAGGGGTCGGCCCGCAGCGCCACGCCCCTGTGGATGCGCCGCGTCCTGGGCACCCGGGTGGACCCCGAGGAGACCTACGCCTGGGCCACGGAGGAGCTGGGGCGGGTCATCGCCGAGCAGGACGCCATCGCCGTCGACATCCTGGGGTCCCGGCGCCGATGCCGGCAGCCTCAACCGGCACCTGCGCGCCGACCCGACCCGCGCTGTGCGCGCGCAGGACTACACGATCTGGGCGCAGGAGGTCGCCGACGAGGGCCTGGGACGCCGTCGTCGGCCGGATCCTCGACCCGCCCGACGGCCTGGGCCGCCCCCGGGTGCGCCTCGGGGAGCCCGGCGACGGCGCCGTCCACTACGAGGAGCCGCGCGGTACCGGCGGGAGCGTCGGCCCGGCGTCGTCATGCGCTCCCTGGCTGCCGGCGAGCAGCTGGTGTGGCCGTGGATGGAGCGGACCACGGTCCTGCATGAGTCGGTTCCGGGCCACCACGTCCACGTCGGCGCGCACGCCACCAGCACACGCCTGACCGCCTGGCAGCGCTACCTGGGCTCCGTGCCCGGCTGCGACGAGGGCTGGGGCCTGTACGCCGAGTCCCTCGCCGACGAGCTCGGGCTCATGCCTACGCCCGAGGACCGCTTCGGCCGCCTGGCGGCACGCCGCTGGCGCCTGGCCCGGGTCCTCGTGGACCTGGGCGTCCACTCCCGGCTCCCCGTGCCCGACGACGTCGCCACTCTCCCGGGGGCCTGCCGCGAGTGGAACCGGGCGACCGTCACCGCCGTGCTGCGCCACCACACCGTGATCTCCGAGGGGCGCTTGCGGTTCGAGGTCTCCCGGCACCTGGGGTGGCCGTCCCAGCCGCTGGCCTACGCGGTGGGGGAGCGGGTCTGGCAGGCCGGTCGGCGCAGTGCCCGGGCTCAGGCCCGCACCGAGGGCGGTGAGCTGGATCTGCGCGCCTTCCACAACCGGGGCATCGACCTGGGCAGCGTGGGGCTCGATCTGCTCGCAAGCGCTTTGCACTGACCTGCATGAAGGATGCAGGGCTGATGAGGGCTAAAGGCGTGCCGGGGCGGCAGGGAGTCGCCCCGGCACACGGAAGGACGCGAAATGCGCCGGCGGAACCCGGCTCCGTTGACGGGCTCCTTGTCTCCACTGTGCCACGAGAACCGGGTGTGACATGCACAAACAGGCAACTTTAAGGCCTGAATGGGGAAACGTGACTCATTACAGCAAGATTTCTCAGTTTCTCCGGGGACCGTGGTCCCATGCTGAAGGTTTGACACAAGATCACCCAGGAAAGTCTGAAAGTGGCGAGGGGTGCTCTCCTCGTGGCGCATCGGCGTGTCGCAGCGGTCGGCGCGACGTGCGCGGGGTCGGCGCGACGTGCCTGCGCTGCGCGCGAATCCCGAGGATTCCGCGCCGCATGGCATGAGATCGCAGAACTTGACGGGCCTCACAAAAAGGCGTGCGATAACGAGGCGCTCAGGGTATCGGCTGGAGGCCGGGAGTCTGGATACCCTGGGGGAGTGAGTTCCACCAAGCGGCCCGACCAGCGCGTTGCCGTGGTCATCCCTGCCAAGGATGAGGCTGAGCGCATCGCCACCACTGTCCGGGCCTGCCGCTCCATCCCGCGAGTGGACCTCGTCATCGTCGTCGACGACGGCTCGACCGACGGAACCCAGGACCACGCCCGCGCCGCCGGCGCGTGACCGTCCGCCACTCCGTCTCACGCGGAAGGCCTCCGCCATGGAGACCGGGGCCTCCGTCGTCGCCATGCGCGACTACTCCGACGGTCCCGCCCGGCTGCTGCTGTTCATCGACGCCGACCTGGGGGACTCGGCCGCCTCCTGCGCCGAGCTGGTGCCCCCGGTCGTCGACGGCGTGGCCGACATGTCCATCGCGGTGCCCCCCAAGCAGTCCGGGGCCGGCGGCCGCGGCCGGGTCGTGCGCGCCGCCAGGCGGCCATCTCGCTGTCCACCGGGTGGCTGCCCGTGGCGCCGCTGTCCGGTCAGCGATGTCTGAGCCGCGAGGCCTATGAGAAGGCGGTGCCCCTGGCCGACGGCTGGGGGGTGGAGGTCGGCCTGACCATCGACGTCCTCGTGGCCGGACTCGCCGTCATCGAGGTCCCCTGCGACATCACCCACCGTGTCACCGGTAACGACCGGGCCGGCACGATGCACCGCGCCTCCCAGTACAGGGACGTCCTGCGGGCCGTGACCCGACGCAAGCTGCGTCGCCACCGCGTGCCGCGCGCCTCCTTCGAGAGGGCGGCCGCCGAGCAGGACCACTTCTTCGCCTACCGCGCCGTGCCGCAGCCCCCAAGGCCGACGACGACGCCGAGCCCGCCGAGAAGCCGCACCACGGCGAGGGCTCGCAGGCCACCTCGGAGACGGAGACGGCTGAGAGCTAGCGCGCCGACTCGCTCCCGGCCAGCGTCAGCGCCAGCAGGGCGGGGGCTGCGGCCGCCAGGATGAAACCGGCCATCGTGACGCCGGAGTCATTGACCAGGACGGCCACGAGCGTCAGCACCCCAGGGACTTCAGCGCCGTCGTCACCCATCGCGCGGACGGGGACATTCCGCGCGTTGGGGAAACCGGATTCCTGTCCCCACGCGTGAAATGTCCCCGTGGGCGGCGGGGGTGAGCCAGGCGTAGGGGCTCGTGCCATCGCGCCAGGCCCGCACCTGCCGGCGACCCCACCACAGGGCCGCTGCCACGATGACCACGGCGCAGGCCAGGGGCTGCCGCCATGATCGGCTTCGTGACGAAGGGACCGATCAGCGCGTGAGGCCTTGCGCCCCAGCACGCCGGCGGCCGAGCCGTCGGCCACCTGACGGGCGAAGCGCCCCCAGGTGCGTGGGCTCACCGGGTCGGAGGAGGTCGACGACGGCGAAGCCGCCCACCACCAGGACTGTTATGGCCCCGATGGCCAGCCAGCGCCGCCAGCTCAGGCGCAGATTCGCCAGGCCCGCAGTGAGGAAGGCCAGCGTCGGCACCAGTGTCAGCGCACCACCCACGTCCGCGCCCAGCTGCGGGGCCCCATCGACGAGCAGCGCCGCCCCGCCCAGCAGGGCTGTCACCAGCAGCGCGCTCCCGCCGGCCGCCGCCCAGAACCTCCCAGACGCCGGCGATGACGACGATGAGCGCGCCGGCCACCAGCGCGAAAAAGCCGTGTTCGACACCCCGTAGAAACGGCCTGCCACCACCGCGTTCATGCCCAGAGGGTTGTTGAAGGCCAGGGGTGTGCCCGCGGCGGCGTCGACCAGCCAGGCCAGCGGGATCGCCGCCGCCACCAGCAGGGCCGTCAGGCTCGTCCCGTTGGGTGGCGGAGACAACGATGCGGAGGGGTGGGGTCGTCGGCCGCGTCCGGTGGCGGCTCGGTTGCGGCCTCTCCCTGGGCGCAGAGGGCGTCGGCTGAACCAGCCGGCTCAGGGGCGGCCGTAGCGGCGGGTGAGTCGGGCGATGGACTCGGTGAGGCGGCGGAGCGGGGCGCCGGCGCCGTCGTACCAGCGCCACGATCCCGACGGCCAGTCCCACGATCCCGGCCGCGACCAGCGCGGCCGCCACCACGGCGACGAGTGAGGCCCACCCCGAGGGGGAACCGGCCCGGGCCCCCACGCGCCACCACGGGGCGGCATTGACCAGCAGTAACGCCGTCGGCAGGCCGCTGAGGTGAGACGGCCACCCACGTGACCCGGCGGCGGAGAGCCTCGCGCCGGCTCGCCTTCGGGCTGCGCAGCGCGACGGCCGCCCAGACCAGGAGCGCCGTTACCAGGCCCATGAGCAGGGCGCCGGCCCGCATGACCGTGGCCTGGGAGGCGCGGGCGTGCAGGGCGTCGTCGGCGAGCCGCGAGATGCGGGCGTCCCCGGTGGAGGCGCCGGCCGTTTCCACGCTCGCGCGGCCGGTCTCGGGCAGCGTGAGCGCATGGCCGTCGAAGGCCGGGTCGCGGCGGCCGGCCAGGGCGGAGACGAGAGTCGGAGTGAGGTCAGTCAGCTGGACCAGGCCCGGCCGGTGCGTGGAGTCGCCGACGACAAGACCCTCGGAGGTGCCGCGCGCGCTCCTCGTGCCCGCGGGCAGGACCGCCATCTGGGGGCCGGGGGCCTCGTCGTCGGCCAGGGAGGCGACGATGATGCGAGTACCGGGGCGCGCCTGCTCCTGACCGTGCGCAGGGCCTCGTCGAGGGCGGCGATCCGCTCGGCGTCGGTGGAGGCGGAGCTCGCGGTGTCGACGATGGTGAGGTCCGCGTCGGCGGTCAGGGCCTGGGCCACCGAGGGCGCCACGGGGGCCGGCCTGTTCGCTGACCCCCAGGTGCTCCTGTGGCCAGCTGTGTGCCGGGGCCGACGGTCTGGATCGAGACGTCCTGCCCGAGCGCCCCGACCAGGGGGTGCTGCGGGGGATGGCGGTGGTGGGGCCGGCGCAGGAAGCGGTCGCCTCGACGGCGCTCGCGCGCCTGCCCCGGCCCAGGGTGAGCCAGGCGTCGGCCGGGCAGGTGCGGTCCGCCGGAGTGCGCACGGACAGGTTCATCGGCTCGCCCCGCCCGGCGAAGGCCAGCAGACGGTCGGCCGCCGGGCCGACGCCGGAAGAACCGGAGTCCTCAGCGGCGCCCTCGCGGGAGGCCTGTGCTTGCAGGTCCGCCCAGGTGAGATTGTTCGACGCCAGGACGACCACCGGCGCCGGCCGCGAAGACGAGCGCGAAGACGAGGCGGCATCGGAGGCCGGCTGGGAGGCCTGCTGGGACGCCGGCGCTGCCTCGGATTCCGGCGCCGCCGGAGCCGCGGTGGCGAGGGCCGGCCCCACCACTGCCAGGATCATGCCGATGACCACCAGCAGCACGAGGACGTACACGACCCCGCGCACCAGGCGCTGTTGACGTCGTCGAGGTCTCACCCGACCAGCCTACGGGCCCTGACCGCTCACAGGTACTGGCGGGCCACGGCGACCGTCTCCCCGCCATAGCCCCCGCCGAAGAGGAAGGCGTGAATCATGAGGATGTGCCAGGAGTGCAGGCCACCCGCTCGCGCCAGCCCTCCGCCAGCGGCGAGACCTCGTGGTAGGCCGCGTAGATGCGATCCAGGTAGCGCTGCCCGAACACGCCCAGGGCCGCCAGGTCGGTCTCTGCGTGCGCGCCCTGCGCCATCGGGTCAATGAGCACGCCGACCACCGTCGGCCCGCCGGCCGGCCCGCCCACGGGTGTCTGCCCGGGGTCGGGCTCCTGCGGCCCGAGCCCGGCCCGCGGCGGCGCCCACTGGGCGGCCTCATCGGCTGGGGTCCACAGGACATTGCCGCACCACAGGTCCCCGTGCGTGCGGGCCACCGCGACCCGCGCGCCGCGCTCGCGGGCGCTGGCGCGCACGAGGGCCGGCTGGTCGGTGTCGAAGTCGCCGTCGCGCAGACGCTCGCACAGCCGCTCGACGACTCCGGCCCCGGCGGCGCTGATCGAGCCGTTGTCCCGACTGGGCCGCAGGTAGGGCAGGATCCGGTCCTCGGCGTAGAACTCGCCCCAGCGGCGCGGCTCGCCCTCCTCGACGGCGTGCGGCCGCAGCCGGATGTCCGAGCGGCCCATCTGCGCCCGGCCGTCCCACCCGGGAGGCGCCGCCCCGAAGGCCGGGGCGCCCGCGGCGTGGGTAACGGCCAGTGCCCGACCGAAGGCCTCCGCCCCGGCCGGCGTCACGCCGGTCGTCGTCAGGCGCGGTTCCTCCAGCCAGCCCGGGCCGCTGGTCACCGGCACCACGTGCGCCCCGCCGTCGGCCATCGCCTCGGCGAGCCAGGTCAGGCCCTGAGCCTCCAGGGCGGTGGAGACCGGGCCGTCGTCGTGCTTGCGGAAAACGCTCATGGCTCCAGCCTGCCAGGCCTGGCGGCGTCACGGGAGGGCGTCAGGAGGCGGCATCCCGGTGGGGGAGTCCGGCTCTGGCCGGCCTGGGCTGTTCCCTCCGAACCAGGCCAAGCGGCGGGACCTGGCCCGCCGTTGAGGGCCCCGCGTTCCACGGAGCAAGCCGCCACCGGCCCGACCGCCCGGACTGGCTACCCTGTGCCCATGACTGCTCCCGCACCGCTCTGGTCCTTCCTGGGGCCTGCCGGCACCTTCACCGAGATGGCGCTGCGCCAGGTCGCCCCCGTCGACGTCGAGCTCGACCCCTGCCCGGACGTGCCCACCGCCCTGGACCACCTGCGCGAGCGCACGGTGGAGGCCGCCGTCGTGCCCATTGAGAACTCCGTCGAGGGCGGGGTCAATGCCACGCTGGACAACCTCGTGGCCTCCACGCCCCTGGTCATCGCCGCCGAGATGGCCGTGCCGATCACCTTCGTCCTGGCCGGCCGCCCCGGCACCCGCCTGGAGGACGTGCGCGCCATCTCCACCCACCCGCACGCCTGGGCCCAGTGCCGCGGCTGGGTCCTGAGAACCTCCCCGAGGCCGTGTACGTCGCCGGGACCTCCACCTCGGCGCCCGCCCGCGCGCTGGCCACCACCGAGGGGGACACCGGATTCCAGGCCGTCCTGTGCAACCCGCTGGCCGCCAAGCAGTACGGATTGGAGGTCATCGCCGGGGGCGTGGCGGACAACCCCGACGCCGTCACCCGCTTCGTCAAGGTGACCCGGCCCGGCCGCGTGGGCGAGCCCACCGGCGCCGACAAGACCACCCTGCTCGTCCACCTCCCGCACGACCGCTCCGGCGCTCTGCTGGACATGCTCGAGCAGTTCAGCGCCCGCGGCGTCAATCTCTCGCGCATCGAGTCCCGGCCCGTGGGCGACTCCCTGGGGCGCTACCGCTTCTCCATCGACGTCGAGGGGCACGTGCGCGAGGAGCGGGTCCAGGCCGCCCTCATCGGGCTGCACCGCACCTGCCCGGTGGTGCGGTTCCTGGGCTCCCTACCCGCGGCTGGACGCCCGCCCGACGGCGGTCCTGGCCGGCACCAGCGACAAGGACTTCGTCGTGGCCCGGTCCTGGGTCGCCGACGTCCTCGACGGCCGCGCGCTCTAGCCGGCGCCCGAGCAGTCGCTCGGCCGCGCAGTCACCTAGTCGCAGCGGCCTCTTGCCGCCGTCGCGGTCGTACCGTATGCGGCGCAGTCGAGGGTTAAAGGCACGACTGCGCGACCTACCCTACGACCGCGCGGACGCTTCACCTCGTGCCGGCGTCGCAGTGGCCTCTTGCCGCCGTCGAGTTCCCTTGCCGGCGGGGACAATCTGCGCGGCCGGGTGCGTGTCGTTCCGGACGGGGGCATTCGACGCCGTCGGGGACAGCAATCCGTCCCCGAACGCGCAGGGTGTCCCCGGCCGCGAGCAAATTTCCCCGGCCGCGTGAGATGTCCCCGTCGGCGAGCGCCCGTTCCTGACGCCGGGAGACTGCGTCAGTGGACAGGTCAGTGGACAGGCGACTGCGGCGTGCGTAAGGCTCGGGATGTGAGCTCCTCCGACGCCAGCACCGAGACGACCGCCGCTGCCTCCTCCACCTCAGCCTCCTCCACTGCGCCCGCCGGTTCAGCCGCCCCGGCGCCTACCGTGCTGCCCGGCCGTCGCGGCGCCGGCCCCTACCGGGTCGTCATGGTGTGTACCGGCAACATCTGTCGCTCCGCCATGGCCGAGGTCGTCCTGCGCGATCGCCTCGCCGCCGCCGGCATCCCGGACTCCGGGCCGGGCGGCGTGACCGTCACCTCCGCCGGCGTCTCCGACGAGGAACGTGGCAACCCCATCGACTCCCGGGCCCGCCGCGTCCTGACCGAGGCCGGCTACGGCGTCGGCGCCGACGACGTCTCGCGCGCCACGGGCATCGCCATCGCCTCCCACACTGCCCACCGCGTCACTGACGCCGAGATCACCGAGGCCGACCTCCTGCTGGCCATGACCGACTCCCACTGGAACGTCCTCCAGCGCCGCGCCGCAAGCCTGGGGGCCGAGCCCGACCGCATCCGCATGTACCGCGAGCTCGACCCGGCCTCCACCCAGCAGGTCGAGGCGGTCGCCGCAGGCGGGTCCTCCCGCAGCGTCCTCAACGTGCCCGACCCCTGGTACGGCACCATGGCCGACTTCCTCGACACCCTGGAGGTTGTCGAACGGGTCAGTGACGAGCTCACCGAGCAGCTCGCCGCGCCCCGCGACTGAGGCTCAGCGACTCAGTGCAGGCGCTCAGTGCAGGCGGTTGTCCAGCCAGCGCATGACGGCCTGAAGGTACTCGGCGCGCGCCAGCGGCCCGGACAGGGCCAGGTCGTGGACGCCCTCGGGGATCTGGCGGACGGTCACGTCGTCGCCCAGGTACTGGGAGCGGTCGATGATCTGCTCCACGTCGAGGACGACGTCGGAGCGCTGCGCCTCCTCCAGGCTCGCCTTGACGCCGCCACTGGCCGTTGAGCAGCACACGAGGATCGGCACCCGGATCCCCAGCCCGTGGTGGACCTCGCGCTGCAGGCGCCGGATCCCCGCCAGGAACCCGGCCCGCACCGGGAAGGACGGCGCCGGCTTGAGCGCCAGGTCCCAGTCCCACTCGCCGCGCCAGCGCCGGTGCAGGGCCGCCACGTAGTTGTCCTCATCGCTGCTGCCCGGCTCACCGATGACGCGCTCGGGGTCCCGCCGCGACAGGAGGTCCACGAAGGCCGAGCCGTAGGAGCGCACCAGCGCCGAGCCGCGCAGGTCCAACCACGGGGAGTTGAGGACGAGCGCGTCCACGGTCCCGGGGTGGTCGGCCGCCCAGATGACCGCCTGCAGCCCGCCGGTCGAGTGCCCGTTGAGGACGACGACGTCGTGCCCGTGCTCGGATCGGATGATGCGCAGGGCCTCGGCGATCTCCTCGTCATGGACGCGCAGGTCGCGCACGTCATGCGGGGAGGCGTACCCGACGCCGGCCCGCCCGCAGGCCCGCAGGTCCAGCGCGTAGAACTCGAAGCCGGCGTCGAGGTAGGCCTGGGCCAGGTGGGTCTGGAAGAAGTAGTCGCTGCGGCCGTGCAGGTAGAGGACCGCGCGCGAGTGCCGGGGCCGGCTGGCCCGGCCCGCCGCCTCACGCTGGAAGACGAGCACGGCGTGGTCGGCGCCGGGCGCCTTCGTGGGTGACTCGGTCACCGGGATACGGCGGGCCACCCACGGCTCTCCCAGGATGTCGGGGGCGGTCGGCTCTGCGGTCGCACTCATGAGCAGATCCAAACACGTTGCCCTGTGCGGCGCGAGTAGCAGCGCCGACACGTGACCTGGGAATAGCCAGGATATTGCGGGAGCGCCGGTCGCGGACAGACTGAGGGGGGACTGATGGCCGGGCTGAACGGTGGGTGACGACCGGGTGGGGGCGCACGTGCGGAGCGAAGGCCGGCCGGCCAGTGGGGCCCGAACGGCTCAGGCCGAAGGGGGCCCGTGCAACCCGGATCGCACCGCTCGCCCCTCACCGCTCGCCCCGCCCGGCCCGGCTCGTCTCGCACTTCGGGAACGCCGTCGATGTGGGCGTGACCTCGGTCCCTTGAAGGTGGCCTCGCTTGCGTCGCCAAGGCGGCGCTGCGTAAGTTACTCGTGGCCATCCAGAGCAACCGAGAGACCTGGCTCGACGACATTGCAGCAACCCCTTCATGGTGCGGGTGCTTCCGCCAGGAACGATGGAGAATACGTGACAATCGGTGAACAGTCGACCGCCGAGCCCGGCCGGTCCGAAGACGGTGACGTGCCCGGCTCTCCAAGCGAGCCCATGATCTCCTTGCGCGACGTCCACAAGGTCTACCGCCTGCGTAGCGGCAAGGAGGTGCGCGCCCTGGACGGGCTCAGCCTCGACGTCGCCGCCGGCTCCATCCACGGCATCGTCGGCACCTCCGGGGCCGGCAAGTCCACGCTCGTGCGCTGCCTGACCTCTCTGGAGCGCCCCACCAGTGGCCACGTGAGCGTCGCCGGCCAGGACATGACCGCCCTGTCGTCCAGTCAGCTGCGTGAGGCCCGACGCCGCATCGGCATGGTCTTCCAGCACGCCAACCTCCTGGACCAGCGCACCACGGCGCAGAACATCGCCTACCCGCTGGCGCTCGCGGGTGTCCCCGGCGGGAGGCGCCACCCGGTCGTCAAGCGCATGCTCGACCTCGTGGGCCTGGCCGACCGCGGCGGCTCCTACCCCTCCCAGCTCTCCGGCGGCCAGAAGCAGCGCGTCGGCATCGCCCGGGCACTGGCCGATGACCCGGCCGTCCTGCTGTGCGACGAGCCCACCTCGGCCCTGGACCCGGAGACCACCCGCTCCATCCTCGACCTCATCAAGAATGTCCGCGACACCCTGGGCCTGACCGTCATCATCATCACCCATGAGATGAGCGTGGTCCGCCAGGTCTGCGACTCCGTCAGCCTGCTTGAGGCCGGCAAGATCGTGGAGAGCGGCCGCCTGGAGGACATCGTGCTCGACGTCGACTCCCGGCTTTCACGCGAGATCGTGCCCTTCCCGAAGGTGCCCGAGGCCGCCGTCGCCCACGGGGAGAGCGTCATCGACGTCTCCATCACCGCCCACCCGGGCCAGCCGGCCGCCGTCGCCCTCATGTCCATGGTGGCCGAGCTCGGTGGGGACATCGCCGCCGGCGTCTTCGAGACGATCGGGCAGGCCCAGATCGGGCGCCTGGCCGTCACCGTCCCCGCGTCCGACACCGAACAGGGCCGTGAGCACCCTGCGCAAGGCCGGTATTGCTGCGGAGGTCCGCTCATGAACTCGATCCTCCTTCCGCTGGCCCAGGCGGCTGCCGTGCCGAGCAGTCGCACCTGGTTCGACAACCCGGCCATCCAGAACAAGCTCGGCTACGCCCTCGTTGAGACCCTGGCGATGACCTTCGTCTCCGGGGCCATCACAGTCATCCTCGGGCTTCTGCTGGGGCTGGCCCTGGTCTCCACCGGCAAGCGGGGCCAGTTCCGCAACCCGACCCTGTACTGGGTGCTCTCTCAGATCGTCAACATCGGGCGCTCCATGCCCTTCATCATCCTCATGGTGGCGCTCATCCCGCTCACCCGGTTGCTGGTGGGCACCTCCCTGGGGTGGCAGGCGGCCTGTGTGCCGCTGACCATCGGCGCGATCCCTTCTACGCGCGCCTGGTGGAGACGGCCATCAACGACGTCGACCGGGGCAAGGTCGAGGCGGCCCTCATGATGGGGGCCTCCGGGCGGCAGATCACCTGGGGGTCCTCGTACGCGAGGCCCTGCCGATCCTCATCCAGTCGGCCACCGTCACCATCATCACCCTCCTGGGCTACTCCGCCATGGCCGGCGCCGTGGGCGGCGGCGGCGTGGGTGACCTCGCCATCCAGTACGGCTACCAGCGCAACCAGGTCGACGTCATGGTCATCACCGTGGTCGTCATTGTCGGCATCGTCGGCATCATCCAGCTGGTCGGCGACATGCTCAGCCGGCTGGTGAACCACCGCTGAGGCGATCACCAGCCGGGTAGGCGCGCAGCCGCCCAGAACCGGGCAGCCGCGCCGTCGGCCCCAGCACTGTTCAAGACTTTCCTCTCTCCCGTCACTGGGGCCGCCCGGCCGCGAAAGGAACCACCATGTCCTCCGTCATCTCCCGGCGCACCGTCATCGCCGGTGGCCTAGCCACCGCCGCCGCCCTCACCCTGGCCGCCTGCGGCTCCAAGTCCGGTAAGGGCGAGGTCAAGGGCATCAAGGTCGACGGCGATACCGCCACGATCACCATCGGCGCCACCCCCAAGCCCCACGTCGAGATCCTCAAGTGGGTTCAGGACAACCTCACCAAGGGCTCCGGCATCAAGCTGGACATCAAGGAGATCAACGACTACCAGACGCCCAACTCCTCGCTGGAGGACGGCTCGCTGGCCGCCAACCTACCAGACCCCCAACTTCCCTGGCTCAGCAGAACAAGGAGAAGGGCTACGACTTCGTCTCCATCGCCGACGTCCACATCGAGCCCATGGGTATCTACACCTCCAAGGGCTACAAGGACGTCAAGGAGATCAAGGAGGGCGGCACGATCGTCCTCAACAACGACCCGGCCAACACGGCCCGCGGCCTCAAGCTCCTGGCCCAGGCCGGGCTCATCGAGCTGGACAAGTCCGCCGAGCTGCCCAGCGACACCGACGTGACCTCCAACCCCAAGAAGCTGAAGTTCACCACGGTTGACGGCGCCCAGGTCTACAAGTCGATGCCGGACGCCGAGGCCGCGGTCATCAACGGCAACTACGCCATCGACGCCGGGCTGAACCCCAAGAAGGACGCGCTCGTCCTGGAGAAGGGCGGCAGGACTCGAGTACCCCAACCAGCCTCGTCGTGCGCAAGGACGACAAGGACAACGAGCACCTCAAAGAAGCTCGCCAAGCTCCTCAACGATGACAAGCTGCGTGACTACATCAACAAGACCTGGCCCGACGGGGCGGTCGTCGCGGCGTTCTGACGTCGTCAGGCTGCGGCTGAGGGCCGGTTGAGGTCCGTGCGCGGGGCCGGTTGTGGTTGGTCGAAAGGCCGACTGCGACCGGCCCTTCGTGTTGGTGCCGGCGGGGTGGGGCGCACGGGGTGTGGGCGGATGTGCGGCTCGGGCGGGTGCACTCCCGCGCGTCCGGGGACATTTCTGTGTGGACGGGGACATTCGACGCCGTCGGGGACGGGAATCCTGTCCCCGTACGCGCGGGCTGTCCCCGGCTGGAGCGGATGGCACCTGGCCGCGCAGAGTGTCCCCCGCCACACTGCCCGTGGGGCCGGTTGTCATCATCTGTGGACAGTTCGCGGTCTGTGGGCCCGGGAGCCGAGGTGGCCGCCTAGGTTGAACCGCGGGCGTCCGACGGCGTCCAGCGATACCGGCGGATTCACAGGGGAGAGGACGGCGCAGGGCCATGGCAGCTCGACGTGAACGGACACAGTCGGACCGGTTGGCTCAACCAGTGCGGGGACGCACAACCGGGGGCCTCGGGCGCCCGGGCGGCGCGGCTGGGGAGGGCGGTGCCGCCGGTACCGGGCGCTCGGTCGCTCCGCCGGCTGTGGAGGCGCGCGATCTGCACAAGTCGCTTCCCGACCCCCGGCGGGAACCGATTGAGATCCTGCACGGCATCTCCTGCGCCATGATGCCAGGGCGATTGACGGCGCTGGTCGGTCCCAGCGGCTCGGGCAAGTCCACGGCGTTGCTGTGCCTGGCTGGGTTGGAGCCGGCGACGTCGGGGCGCGTCTCGCTCATGGGGCGTGACCTCGGCGGGCTCCCCGGCGGCGCGGGTGTCCGAGCTCTACCGCGACCGGGTGGGCTTCGTCTTTCAGGCCTACAACCTCGTGCCCTACCTGACGGTGCGGGAGAACATCACGATCTCCGACACCCTGGCCGGCAGGCGCCCCGACTCGGCACGGGTGCGGGAGGTCCTGGCCGGACTGGGACTGGAATCGCGCGCCAACGCGGTCGCGACCACGCTCTCGGGCGGCGAGCAGCAGCGCGTCGCCCCTAGGGGCGGGTCCTCTACCGCCGCCCACCGGTCGTCTTCGCCGACGAACCCACCGGGGCCCTCGACACCCGGTCGGCCGCCTTCGTGCTCGCCGAGCTGCGGCGCCTGGCCGACGACAGGGGCCGCCGTCATCCTCGTGACGCACGACCTGGGGCCGCGGCCCTGGCCGAGAGCGTGCTCATCATGCGCGACGGCCGTATCGTCGACCGCCGCCGCGGCGCCACCCCCGACGAGCTGCTGGCCGCCGTCAACCAGACGGGAGCTGCGGCATGACCCGCTACACGCTGCGTGCCCTGGCTGCCCAGTGGCGGGCCTGGTCGGGGACGGTGGCGGTGCTGGCTCTGGCCGCAGGGCTCGTCAACGTCTGCCTGGTGCACCCGCATGACCGTCACCCGGCCCGACGTCGTCGCTGCGGCGCGGGCGGCGGGAGTGGACCCAGCCGAGCTCACGGTTCCGGGCGTCTCAGTCGCCTTCTACACGGCGATGGTGACGGTTCCGGTGGTGGCCGTCGTCGGGCAGTCCTGCGTGCAGGCGCTGCGCACGAGCTGGGCCCTGTGGAGACTGGCCGGCGCCCTGCCCCGGCAGGTGCTCGCCGCCGTCCTCGCCACCGTGGCTGCGCTGGGCCTGGTGGCCTGCGCGCCCGGGATCCTGCTGGGGCAGGTGGCGGCCCAGCCCTTCGCCTCGGTGCTCACCCGCCTGGCGGCCGCGCGTATGGGGCGGATCGAGGTTGCTCAGACGCCGACGACGCTGCTGCTCACCGTGGTGGTCGTGGTCGCCGTCGCGGTCCTGGGGGCCGTGGGCCCGGCGCGCGCCGCGGTGAGGACGCCCGCCGTGGAGGCGGTTCGCGACGCAGCCCCGGGCGGGCGACGGCGCATGGGTGTGGGGCGACGGATCCTGGCCGGACTGTGGGCGCTCGCATCCGCGGGGCAGCTGCTCGTCGCCTTCCTGGCCCCGCCCGCGAAGAAGATCGACGGATGGCCGACCGGTGGGGGCCAGGCAATCCTGGCGTCCCTCCTGCTCGCGGTCCTCGTGGTGCTGCTCGCACCCGCGCTCATCCCAGGACTGCTGCGGCTGTGGTCGGCGCCGCTGGCGCAGCTGGGTGGGCCGTGGCTCATCGCGCGCCGTTCGGCGCTGTGGCGCAGCGAGTCGTCGGCAAGTGCCATCGGCCTGCTGGCCCTGGCGATCTCCTTCACCGCGGCACTACGACCAGTCTCGCCACGGGGCGAGGCGGTGGTGGAGGCGGCGCACCTGAACGTAACCATCAACCAGGTGGACTCGCTGGTGCTGGCGACGATCCTCGGGGTGGAGGCGCTACTGGGGGCCGTGGCCGTCGTCGGCATGTCCTCCCGGTCCCGGCAGCGTGAGCTCGCGGTGCTGCGCTGCGCCGGGAGCACGGTGCGCGGCGTGCGCCGGCAGGTGGTCATCGAGGCGGCGCTGTACGTGGGGACGGCGCTGCTGATCTCGCTCCTACCGCTAGTGGTGACAACAGCCGGCGAGTCCCTCTTCTACGCCAGAGCAGGGATGCCGCTGGTAGTGCGCCCCGGCATCGGGCCAGTGCTGCTCGTGGCCCTCCTGTCCTTCCTGGCCCTGGTCGCGGTGCTACTCGCTCCGATCCGGGGTGCCACCCGGGCCCCGATCGGTGCCATCCTGGCGGCCGAGTGAGACGGGCCGGAGCAGGTCGAGCAGAGGCCTCTGGTTGCCTGGGGAATCGAGGAGGCTGGCAGAAGTGATAGCGCCCCGTCTTGTGTCAACGCCCACCGAGCCCTACACTCAAATCGCTCAAAACGATCAACTCGAAAACAGCGAACGAACAGCAGTGTAGGGTGCGCCATGACCGTGACGATTGAGGCAAGACCTACCTTCCCGAGGAGGATGTCGCCGGGCGCTTCACCGAGCTGGTGACGGAGCTTGAGGCGTCCTCCGGTGCGGCGCTGACCATCAATGGTGAGACGATTGACCTCCCTTCTGCGGTGGCTGAGGCCCTTCTTCAGGTCGTGGATGCGATGCGTCGAGGTCTGGCTGTCACGGTGGCGCCGCAGGACCAGCGTCTGACGACCCAGGAGGCGGCTGACATGCTGGGCATCTCACGGCCGACGCTGGTCAGGATGTTGGAGGCCGGCGGATCCCGTTTGAGAAGGTCAGACGGCATCGTCGCTTGTTCCTCACTGACGTGCTGGAGTTCCGTGATCGTCAGCGTCGGGCGGCGAATGAGGCCCTGTCGGACATGGTGGCCGACGCTCAGGCGATGGGGGACTATGACCAGGATCCGGCCGAGGTGCGCCAAGTCCTCAGGACCTCCGCTCCCAGGACTGACCGATGGCGTTCTGCGCAGTACTCGATGCCTGTGTGCTGGTCCCCAGCGCGCTGCGAGACGTTCTTCTTGAGATTGCCGTCCGGAAGGTCTACAGGCCTTTGTGGAGCGAGAAGATTGAGGAGGAGGTTGAGAGAACGATACTTCGGCTGCATGCACTGCGTGGCGAGGACGAAGGGGAGTCCCGTGGCTACGTCAAACGACTTCGGCGGCAGATGAACCTGGCGCTGCCAGATGCCCAGGTGCAGGGACTGGGAGACTCTTCTCCCTTCGGTCCCCGGTCTCCCGGATCCAGGAGACCGGCACGTCGTCGCAGCGGCTCTCATGGGACGCGCGGACGTCATCGTGACGTTCAATCTCAAGGACTTCGACGACGCAGCTCTTCCTGGTGAGTTGTTCGCCCAATCTCCAGACGAGTTTCTTCTCGATGTGCTGGGGCTGTATCCCGAAGCGGTTCAGAACGTGTTCACAACAGTGGTATCGCGGACTGGTCGTAAAGGGCCTCGCTGGACTGTCGATGACCTGCTCGCCCGCCTCGAGAAAGAGAAACTGAACGACTTCGTTGCCGCCTGCCGCCAGGAACTGACACTCTAAGGCGTCGAAACTGTCTCGCGTCATTCGGTTCTCGCAGCGACTGTGCTGGCGGCCCGCCGGCTGCGGTCCGGGTTCAGATCTCGGGGCGTAGGGTACCGGACGCAACGGGGAGGAGGGACACCGGTGTCCGGTGCAGAGCGCGGTTCGTCGTCGGCCATGAGGGTGCGGGTCGACTGGCGGACGCTGGGGGAGTGGGTGCGCCAGCCGGCGCCCGCGCAGGCCGGCCCCGGCATTCTGTCCACGCTGCTCCTCATCCTGTGCGCCACCTACCAAGGCGGCATGATCGGTAGCGCGGTGCTGACCGGCCGTGTCGGCGACGGCGACCTGGTTGCGGGGATCGCTCCAACCAGAATCGGCTTCGCGATTCTCATCGTGGCGGTCATGGGGTCCACGGCGCTCCTTACTGCGCGACGCAGGTACGCGCTGGCGGTCTTTTCTGGCCGAGTGTGCCGTGTATGTGGTGGCCCTCGGCGCTGGGGCTCAACAACTTCTTTCTCTTCCCGGTGCTGGTGGCGCTGGGGGGCGCGGTGAGCCGGCTCCCGCTGTGGCAGCACCTCGCGGTGATCGGTGCGGCCTTCCTTATGGCGACGGCCAGCGCGGTCCTGGTGGCCCCGCCCGGGTCCTGATGGAGGAGTGGCTCAGCCAGGTGGTCGCCGTCCTGCTGACGGTCATCGTCGCGATGCTGGCGCGCAGCGTCGCGAACTGGCGAGCGGCGCAAGCCGGGGCCAAAGCCGAGCGGGAGCGCTTCCGGGCGCTTCGGGCCGAGCGCGACCGCGCGGTGAGCCGGGCCGGTATCGCCGCCGAGCTGCACGACTCCGTGGGGCACGGCCTGACCACGATCATCGCCCCTGTCCGAGGGGCTGGCTGGTGGGGCCGACCCGGAGATCGATGAGGCGCTCGGCGGCATCAACGAGGTGGCGCGGGAGTGCCTGGAGCAGACGCGCCGGGCGGTGAGGGCCCTGGCCGACGCCGAGGGTGAGCCGGCGGAGTCGCCGGACCGGGACGGTGCCGGTCGCCGATCCTGGGATGAGATCAGGGGCGTCGTCGGCCGGGTGAGGTCATTGGGCGTCACGGTCGTCTTCACCGAGACTGGGCAGCGGGCCGACGACGGCGGGCAGGCCGAGCTGTGCTTCGCGCTCACCGGGAGGCGCTCACCAACGCGGTGCGGCACGCGCCCGCGCTGTCGCAGGTGCAGGTGTCCTGGGACCACGGCGAGCCGGCGGTCACGGTGACGGTTCGCAACGACGGCTCCTCAGGCGGCAGGGGCGGGGAGGATGACGGCCACCATGGTGGCCTCGCGGAGGGGACCGGCCTGCTGCGGCTGCGGAACCGGGTCGAGGTGGCGGGAGGATCGCTGGACTGGGGGCCCGAGGTCCGACGGCGGCTGGCTGGTGACGGCAACGGTGCCGAGAACTTGCGGTGAGGGGCTGAGGCGTGGGCGCGGAGTCGGAGGAACTGAGGCCGACGCTGGTCATGATCGTGGACGACCAGCGCTACGCGCGCCTGGGGCTGGCGCTCGTGATCCGCAAGGCGCCGGACCTTCACGTAGTGGCGGAGGCCGGTGACGGGCAGGAGGCGCTGGAGGTCCTGGAGCGGCTGAACCGATCAACGGGGCTGCCCGACGTCGTGCTCATGGATGTGCGCATGCCGAGCATGGACGGGATCAGCGCGACCCGGGCGATGGCGCGGCGGTTCCCGACGGTGAAGGTCCTGGTGCTGACCACCTACGACGAGGACGACTACGCCTTCGGGGCGTTGGAGGTGGGGGCCTCGGGGTTCCTGCTCAAGGACGTGCGCGCCGCGCAGCTGGCTCAGGCGGTGCGAGCGGTGGCGCAGGGCGATGCCGTACTCACGCCGCGCGTCACCAAGGAGCTCATCGCGCGTGGGGTTCCGCGGGCGCTGTCCGGTGCGCAGCGCGAGGGGCTGCGGGAACGGTTCGGGGTGCTGACGCCCAGGGAACTCGACGTGGCCCGACTCATTGCGGAGGGCATGTCGAACGAGGAGATCGCCGAGCGGCTCGTGCTGCAGCCCGCCTCCGTGCGCCGCAACGTCAGCCGCATCCTGTCCAAACTCCACCTGCGCGACCGCGTCCAAATCGCCGTCGCCTGGTACAAGAGCGGCGGTTGAGACGTGTGTCGTCGCGGCTGGGTGCACTCCGCGCGTCTGGGGACATGTTGTCGCGGGCGGGGACGTTCGACGCCGTCGGGGACGGGAATCCTGTCCCCGAACGCGCGGACTGTCCCCGGCTGGAGCGGACCGCACCCGGCCGCGTGGAATGTCCCCGCCGGCGTCTGGGATGCGGTCGCCTCAGGTCGCCGCGGAAGCGCGCGATCCGTGCCAGTCCCGCCGGCCCCCAGCGCGGAACTGCCAGCAGTCCGGCTTGATGACATGGGACGAGAGCGGTCCCCATCCACGTAAAAGCCTCATGGGTGACAAACCAGATCTATCTCTGGTACATCTAACGGGTGTCCAAGGCTCTGGAATCCTCTGCGGAAATCGCTCCACTTCCTACGGTAGAAGGAGGATTTCCAGACCGTTCTGGCTGACCCTCCGTGGCGGTTCACCAATCGGACCGGCAAGGTCGCTCCCGAGCACCGTCGTCTGGGCAGGTACGGGACGATGTCTCTCAGGAGATCAAGGAGCTCCCGGTCGGTGACGTGACCGCAGCGAATGCCCATCTGTACCTGTGGGTTCCCAACGCCTTGCTTCCGGAGGGGCCTGGAGGTGATGCAGGCGTGGGGGATTCCGCTACGTCTCGAATATCATCTGGGCGAAGCGGCGCAAAGGACGGTGGACCGGACGGCCGCGGCGTTGGCTTCTACTTTCGCAATGTCACGGAGCCGATCCTGTTCGGTGTCAAAGGGTCGATGAGAACGTTGGCACCGGGGCGCTCAACGGTCAATATGATCGAGACGCGCAAGCGCGAGCACAGCCGCAAGCCCGACGAGCAGTACGACCTCATTGAGTCATGCTCGCCGGGTCCGTACCTGGAGATGTTCGCCCGCTACGCGCGACCGGGCTGGTCCGTGTGGGGCAATGAGTCGGATGAAGAGATCACGCCGCAGGGGAAGGCTCAGCGGGGATACGCCGGCGGCGATATCGATCCTCTGCCGGACGTGGATCCCAACGAGCAGATGAGCGACTGGCTCTCGGATCGCGTCGCCCGGATCCTGGCTGATGAGTACGCGAAGGGAACGTCGATTCAGCAGATCTCGACTCAATCGGGCTATTCCACCGCGCGGGTACACGACCTTCTGACCAGGGGAGGCGTGGAGCTGCGAGAGTGAGGGGCGTTCGACGCCGTCGGGGACAGGAGTCCGGGCGCCCTGTGAGTGAGGCGTCCCAGGCTGGAGTAGACCGCGCCCGACCATGCGGAACGTCACTGAAAGCGCCGCATCAGTGCCGCTGCGGCGCTGCCTTAGGAGGCAGGCTTGAAACCAATGACCTTGCCATCGATCTTGTTGTATCCGATGATGAGGTCAGGCTTGGCGATGATGAGCGTATCGTCATTCTCCAAGTCGATTCCGCTGAACTTAATTTCCTTCCCGGTCTTAACGTTCATGAGCGCACTGATCCGGTTGACGTCCCCTTTGCCCAGTATCATCAGCTTGACGATGCTGCCATCTTGAGAACTCTTCGCTACAGACGGGCATCCGGAGGATATGGTGTTTGTGTCCGCCTCCGGAACACTGAAGGAACTGCCTTGCTTGGGCTTGATCCGAGTGACGCAGCCGTCGCTGTTTGATCTTGCAGTCAGGCTGGCGTCACTGAAGTCCTGGTCCTTGAAGTAGGTGCGATGCTCCTCGGCTGTGAGGAGCTTTTTATCTTCCTCGACAACAGTCTCCTTTGAAGGCAGGGTCTGTCGATAGCTGCCCTGTTTCTTCCCCTTGAAATCATAAACTGTCACTTTGTACTCCTGGTCGGCTGACGAACTCGAATCGGAATCAGATTTGTCCTCTGCCTCCAGAGTTCCCCAACCGTCCTGGAAGTACCAGGTTATGAAGTCTGAGTCGGCCTTCGAGCCCCCGCCGAGGAACCGGGTCTCTCCGCTATCGATGTCGATGATGGCGTTCAACAGTGCCAGATAACGCTGATTGTCTCTGACCAGAAAGGTCGTACTGTATGTGGTCAGTGAGTCAAAGGGTCTTCCCGCCCCGGCGATCGTGCGCGACCACTTCTGTTTCTTGTCCGCACCCCAGGCGGTACACTTGTCGCTCTCCTTGCAGAAAATGGCGGTATCGCCGACGATTAATGCGGAGTTGCTGCTACCCCAGGGTGCCTTTGAGGTCTTTCCGGTTTTCAGGTCAATGAGGGTGGACTTGTAGACCAGTGTGTTGTTGCCCCATTGCATGAGAGCGAGTGAGTCATCGTATGATGACGTGAAGCCCTCGTCGTCAATGGTGGTCTTCCATGCTTCCTTGATGTTATCGCCCAGCGGGCCGTAAGCAGTGATCTCTCCAGTGTTCTTGTCGACTGTCAGGAGATGATCCCCGAAAACAAAAGGATCCTCAAAGGATGCGACGTCGATGCTCCAGGCCTTGTCCGCACCTTTGGTCCAGGCATTCGACGGAGTCACGTACGTTGAACCCAAGGAGACCTCGCTGCGCCCCAAGAAGTACCAGGCGGCCGCGCCTCCGGCACCCAGAACAAGAATGATCGGCAGAACGACGGCGACCACTTTGAGCAGGCGGCGCTTTTTCGGGGCCTGCACCGGCGGCGCATACATTGGTGTCCCATAGGCCGGCGCAACCGGCTGCCCCGGACCGTATGCCTGCCCTGAGTCATAAGCCTGGCCGTGGCCCAGTACGTATTCCGACGGCGCCCGGCTCGGGACCCCGGGCGGCATCGCAGTCTGCTGATCCACGGGCTGAGCCGCTGCCTGCATCGAGGGCGCAGAATACGCCTGGGCGGCAGGCGGCGGCGCGACGGCCGCATACCCCTGAGGGGAGGACCCTTGAAACTCCCCTCCCCGCGGTGCCTCTCCGGGCGCCCCCTGCTGGTTGCCGCCATACTCCTGGGGAACCTGTGCGTACCCGGAGCTGGTGGGCGCCGCCTGCTGGGGCGGCGCCCCTATCGTCCCAGCGGCTGTTCCCACCGCCATCGTCGGAGCCATCGGGCCGATCTCGCCCGAGATAGAAGACTGTGCTGGCCGCACCGGCTGAGCGCCACGACCGGCCTGGCGCGCCAGCACCTCCTGGACGACAGCGTCGTCGGACTGCTCCAGTATCTCGCGGACCCGAGGTGGGATCGACGGATTGGTCGCCAGGATCGAGTGCAGGTCGGGACGGGTCTCGGCGATCCGCTCGAGGTCCTGCGGCGAGGCGAACCTGCTGAGCGCCGTCGTCGCGTCGTAGTCGCCAGCAGAAGGTGAGTGCCCCGTCGTCATGTCTCCCGAGCCTAACGAAATCTATGGCTCGAGGTCACAGAATGAGCACATCAGCCTCCCGCCCAAACCGGCGAAATGACGCGGCCGGCGGGCCGGTGCGTCAGTCGACGATGCCGTAGAGGCGGTCGCCGGCGTCGCCCAGACCGGGCACGATGTAGGCGTGCTCGTTGAGGCGCTCGTCGACCCCGGCGGTCACCACCGTGACGTTCGCGCGCTCGCCGACCGCATCCTCCAGCGTCTTGACCCCCTCGGGCGCGGCGATGAGGCACAGCGCGGTGACGTCGCGCGCCCCGCGCTCCAGCAGGTAGTCGATGGCGGCCACGAGGGTGTGACCGGTGGCGAGCATGGGGTCGACGACGAAGCACTGGCGGCCCGAGAGGTCGTCGGGCAGGCGGTTGGCGTAGGTCTCCACCTCCAGGGTGTCCTCGTCGCGCTTCATCCCCAGGAAGCCGACCTCCGCCGTGGGCAGCAGGCGGGTCATGCCCTCCAGCATCCCCAGGCCCGCGCGCAGGATCGGCACCACAATCGGCCGTGGGTCGGCCAGGCGGCGGCACTGGGCCAGCGCCACGGGAGTGCGGATCTCGACCTCCTCGGTGCGCACCTCGCGGGTGGCCTCGTAGGCGAGCAGGGTGACGAGCTCGTCCACCAGCTGGCGGAAGACCGCCGACGGTGTCCTTTCATCACGCAGGACGGAGAGCTTGTGGTCGATGAGGGGGGTGGTCGGCAACGTGGAGGCGCATGGGGACAGCCTAATGCCGCAGCCGGGTTCGCACCGTCGCAACGCGTGCCGGCCTCGTGCGCGCCCACGGTGGGGTCACGTCGCTCCGATGGGCTGGAAGCAGCGCTGGCGTCGGAGTTGCCGCCGGCGTCCCCGCTGAGATCTCGCGATGCTGATCGTGTTGTGTCCAAATCGGACACAAAGGACGCTTAGCGTTCTTCAGTCCTGCAACAGAACCGCGGAATCATGCGGTTTCATTTCGCCCGTTTCAGTCCGGCAGAGCCCTTTGTATCCAATTTGGACATCGGGCCCGCCTTAGAGGACTGTCTCGGGCGCCGCGCGCCGCCGTATCCCGATGCATACCCCGACCAAACCAGGTTCAGACATCAGGCATCTCTCGCGCGGGTGGCGGGTCCGCCCGCAGGCCCCGTCCTGCGTTGCACGGTCGGGGACATTCCGCGCGGCTGGGTGCGTCTCGTTCCAGCCGGGGGCATTCGACGCCGCCGGGGACAGGAGTCCGGTCCCCGCACGCGTGAGATGCCCCCGGCTGGAAGGAAAAGTCACCGGCCGCGCAGGATGTCCCCGTCGGTGGCCGGGCCAGGGCGCCACGCGCACGTCGGGCGGCCCGCACGCCAGTTGGGCCCGGCGCGAAAGGGACGACATCGCGCCCGCCTGCGGGGCTAGGTTGCTGACACCGACCGCATCGAAGGAGAATTCATGGCCAACGGCTCCGCCCCCACCGTCACTCTGAACAACGGCGTCGACATCCCGCAGATCGGCTACGGCGTCTTCCTGACCCCGCCGGAGGAGACTGAGCGGGCCGTGCTCGAGGCCTTCGAGGTCGGCTACCGCCACGTCGACACCGCCCAGGCCTACCGCAATGAGGAGGGCGTGGGCGCGGCCGTCGCCGCCAGCGGTCTGCCCCGCGAGGACATCTTCCTGACCACCAAGGTGTGGATCTCCAACGCAGGGGAGGAGCGTGCCGCCCGCTCCATCGACGGCTCCCTGCGCCGCCTGGGCGCCGACTACATCGACCTGCTGCTCGTCCACCAGCCCTTCGGCGACTACTACGGCACCTACCGCGCCATGGAGAAGGCCCTGGCCGCCGGCAAGGTCCGCGCCATCGGCGTCTCCAACTTCTTCCCCGACCGGTTCGTGGACCTGGCGCAGCACGTCGAGGTGCCGCCGGCCGTCAACCAGATGGAGACCCACGTCTTCAACCAGCAGGCCGACAACCGCGCCTGGTACACCAGTACGACACCGCCCTGGAGTCCTGGGGGCCGCTCGCCCAGGGCCGCAACAACATCTTCACCCACCCGGTGCTCACCTCCGTCGGCGAGAAGCACGGCAAGACCGCCGCCCAGGTGGCCCTGCGCTACCTCATCCAGCTTGACATCATCGTCATCCCCAAGACGGTCCACCGTGAGCGCATGGTCACCAACCTCGACGTCACCGACTTCCAGCTCGACGACGCCGACATGCGGGCCATCGCCGCCCTCGACGAGGGGCAGGGTGTCGTCAACCACTACGACCCCGCCTTCCAGGAGCGCCTCGCCTCCTACACAGTCGAGGCGGACTGACTCTCGGACGTCTGCGGTCGTATCCGGCTACCGGCGGCCGCATCCGGCGGGGACATTCGACGCGGCCGGGTGCGGTCAGTTCCGGGCGGGGGCCTTCGACGCCGTCGGGGACAGGAATCTGGTCCCCTGACGCGTGAGATGCCCCCGCCCGGGAGAAAAAGTCCCCGGACGCGTGCAATGTCCCCGCCAGCGTTGGGGCGGCCCGGGAGGAGACCAGGGGCGGCCCGGTCGACGTCGGCGAGGAGACGGTGGCTCGAGGCAGGCCCGACAGCGGGCGCCGGTGCGCGCCTCACAGCCGGCGGGAGAACCGGGACTCGCTCTTCTCGGAGGTGCCCACGTACTCCAGCCAGCGCTCGTAGTGGTCGAGGACGTCGTGGGCCACCTGGTCGGAGTTCCAGTCGACGACGTCGTAGCCCTGGCCGCCGCTGTGCGGGCGCACCTCGAGGCGCACCGTGAGGTCGTCGGCCTCGTGGACGGCGAAACCGTAGGCGGGCACCGGTGTGACCACCATGCGCACCACGTAGCGGAAGGAGTCGATGGAGCTGGACTGCTCCTCGCCGCTGTCGGTGGCCGGGTGGGAGGAGACCACCAGGCTGGCGCGCCCCAGGAAGGTGCGCTCGTCGTCGGGGTCCTGGGCCTCAGGGGCCCCTCGACGAAGACCTCGGCGGAGACGTTCTCCTTGCGCAGCTCGGTGGCCACCGCCTCCAGGGCCGGCACGATGCGCCGCTCCGCGGCGTTGCCGGCCTCGTCGGGGAGACCGAGTTGAGGGTGTGCGTCAGGCGCTCGCGCCAGGGCGTCTGCTCCAGCCCCGCGGCCGAGCCGTTGAAGCCCAGGGCCCGGTTGCGGTCGGCCTGGCTCAGGGGCCTGGTTGTAGGTGTCCTCGGTGCTCAGGGAGCGCCACAGGGTGTACATGATGAGGATGAGGACTCCGGAGAAGGGCAGCGCCATGACGATGGTGGCCTGCTGGAGGATGGGGATGCCGCCGGCCACGAGCATCGCGATGGTGAGAATCCCGGTCAGGGGCGGCCCAGAAGATCCGCAGCCAGGCGGCGGCGTCCTGACGCGCCGAGCGGATGCGGCTGGAGAGGTTGGCCATGACCAGGGCGCCGGAGTCGGCGCTGGTGACGTAGAAGAGGATCCCCACGAACAGGGGCCAGGGCGATGAGGATCTTCTGGCCCGGCAGGTGCTCCAGGATCAGTACAGCCCCTGCTCGGGGCGCTCCAGGGTGATGTCCCGGAACTCGCCGTTGCCGCGGATGACCAGGTCCAGGGCGTGGTTGCCGAGATCGCCACCCACATGAGGATGTAGCAGAAGGGCAGCAGGAGGCTGCCGAGCACAGACTGCCGGATGGTGCGGCCGCGTGAAATGCGGGCCAGGAACATGCCCACGAAGGCCGCCCAGGCGATCCACCACGCCCAGAAGAACAGGGTCCAGGCGTTGAGCCAGTCCTCGGGGCGGTTGTAGGCGTAGGTCTCCAGCGTCAGCTGCGGGAAGCGGGTGAAGAAGTCGCCGATGGAGCCGATGAGCGCGTCGATGAGGAAGGCGGCGTCACCGGTGATGAGCACCCACAGGGCCAGGCCGATGGCCAGCAGCACGTTGATGGTGGATAGGACGCGCACGCCCCGGTCGACGCCGGAGACGGCCGAGACGGTGGCCATGATGACGGCCGGGGCGGTCAGCCCGATCTGGGTGGGGAAGCCCTGCGGCAGCCCGAACAGGATGTTGAGGGCCACGTTCGGCTGGACGACGCCGACCCCCAGCGAGGCGGCGATGCCGAAGACCCCGCCGACCAGGGCTGCGGCGTCGACGATGTCACCGATGACGCCCTCGGTGTGCCGCCCCAGCAGCGGGCGCAGGGTGGAGCGCAGCGTGAGGGTGTCGCGGCGTCGGTAGGCGAAGTAGGCCATGGCCAGGCCCACCAGGGCGTACAGGCCCCAGCCGGAGATGCCGTAGTGGAACAGGGACAGGGACGATGGCCTCGCGGGCGTCGGGCGGCCCGGAGGGATGGCCTGGGCGTCGCCGGTGGGCGGGTGCACGTGCTGGTCGACCGGCTCGGCGACGGCGAAGAACAGGATCTCGGTGCCGATGCCGGCGGCGAAGGCATAGCCGTCCAGGCGAAGGTGGAGAAGTCCGGCGTCGAGTTGTCCGGGCCCAGGCGGATGCGCCCGAAGCGGGAGAAGGCCAGACCCAGGATGAAGACAGGCGCGGCCGTGATGAGCAGGATGTAGAAGGAGCCGAACCATCGGCTCGTCCAGGTCACGGCCGCCCCGAAGGCGCTCTTGACGAGGTCAGGGGGCGATGAGCGCGGCCAGGGCGACGATCGCGATGATGGTGGCCGACACGAAGAACACCACCGGGTTGAGGGCTCCTTGCCGGGCAGCTTGCCGATCAGCGCGCCGGGGAGGGAGCCGCCGGGGAGGCGCAGCACTGAGAAGCGGTCCGACGACAGGGGCCGGCTGGTTGAGTCCTGGAGGGTCGCCTGGCGCGGACTCGCTCTCATCGCTCGATTCGGGGGACCGGCTCACCGACCTGCTCCGTTCTTCGTGGGGTCTTCGCGGGGGCTTCTATGGGATCGTCGCGGGGCTTGGGGGCGCTGGCCCGGGGCGCGGCGCCGGGGGCCGCAGGGGGCAGGCGACTGTCAAGCCCGGGCATGTCGTCAGGGAGCCTATAACGAGATAATGAACTCGTGATGTCTTCACCTTCTTCTGCGCAGCTGCCGAGCCCGTTCAGCTCGGGCTCCGACGCCAGCGCGCCCGGTGGGCGGGCGGGTGTCGCCGCGGGGCGGGCGGGCGGGCACGGTCGTCAAGCCGGCCCTCAGCCCGGCCGCCGGTCCCGGTCATCGACGCCGCCATGGTGCGCGCCCTGGAGCTGGCCCGGGCGGCTGGTGAGGCTGGGGAGGTGCCGGTGGGTGCTGTCGTGCTCTCGCCGGAGGGGCGGTCCTGGCCGAGGCCGCCAACGCCCGCGAGGCCGAGCACGACCCGACGGCGCACGCCGGATCCGCGCCCTGCGCGCCGCCGGAGCCGCTCTGGGCGACTCCCACCTGGACGGCTGCACCCTCGTGGTCACCCTCGAGGCCGTGCACCATGTGCGCCGGCGCCATTGTCCTGGCCCGGGTGGCCCGACTCGTCCTGGGGGCCTGGGAGCCGAGGACCGGGGCCTGCGGCTCGGTGCGCGACGTCGTGCGCGACACCCGCGCCAACCACCAGGTCGAGGTGCGCGCAGGCCTGCGCGCCCAGGAGTCCCAGGACCTCCTGACCGCCTTCTTCGCCGACCGCCGCTGACGGGCCCCGCCGGCTGGGCACGCCGGGCTCAGCCTAGCTCGCCGGGCACGACGTCGGTCGTGACTGATACCGCAGGACGTCGCGTTGGGGAGCAGGGGCGACGTCCGTGTAACCCTCGTGGGCGAGGTAGCGTGTCCGAGCGGCCGAAGGTGCAGATCTCGAAAGTCTGTGTGGTTCATAGCCACCCTGGGTTCGAATCCCAGCGCTACCGCCACAGGGAGAGCCCGCCGAGCAGCCAGGAGCTGTACGGCGGGCCCTTCGTGTTCCCCGTTTCGGCCGTGCCCGTGTTGATGGCCGGTGGCTGCTCGACGTCGTGAGACGCCTGTACTGCACGAGGGCCGGGGGTCACTGGGGAGGGGCGGGTGTACTCCACGGGGGTCAGGGGGCTCGTCCAGTACGCACAACCCCGGCCAGTAGTTCCTCACCCTCGTGGAGTCGCCGCCTCATGCGGCCCGTTGCCGCTCGCTGCGGCCCCGTGCCCCGACCCGGCCGCCGGAGCTCTTGGTCCCTCACATATTCGACGTCGGGCCGTACTCTTGGCCTATGAGTCGCCGTCCCTACGAATCCCGAACCCTGTCCCGTTCCCGCACTCAGGTCCCGCACCCCCACGCCTCCGAGATCGCGCGCGCGCGCCGCTGACCTCTACTCGCTCCTGTGCGACGCCATGGTCGCCGCTGACACCAAGGCGATCGACGCCCTGCTCACCGACTACTGTGTCCTGACCCACATGACCGGCTACCCCCAGCCCAAGGTCGAGTGGCTCGGCGACATCGCCAACGGCGCCATGCGCTACCACTCCCACGAGGTGGTCTCCGTCCAGCCCGACACCATCGCCGGATTCCCGGTGGTGCGCGGCCGCACCCGCACCACGGCCACCCTGTGGGGTGGGCGCGGCACCTGGAACCTCCAGATCGTCGGATACGTCGTGCCCGACGCCGACCCCGACACTGAGCGCAACCCCACCGGCTTCCGCTTCAGCCGCCTGGACGCCTCGACCTGGTGAGGCCCCGACGCCCGGGCGGTTGCCCTCCGCGCCGGTGAGCCGGTCGGGGCAGCTCGTGAGCAGCTCCGGCCGGGGCGGTGGGGGTCGGTGGTGCCAGCGGTACCGACAGGGCCGGTAGCCCCGGTCCGCTGCGGTACTCGTCTCCCGATGCGCACGCCGCCCATCGACCCCGGGTGGCTTGGGTGAGTTTCGCCCCCACCTACCGGCGCCGCCCGGTCCCCCTCGTCGCGGGTGCGTTCCACGGGTCCTCGGGCCAGGCGTGCTTGGGGTAGCGGCCCCGCATCTCGGCGCGCACCTGCGGGTAGCCCTGCTCCCAGAAGGAGGCCAGGTCGTCGGTGACCGCCACCGGCCGGCGCGCCGGAGAGAGCAGGTGCAGCAGCACCGCCACCCGGCCCTCCACGATCCGCGGCGTGGCCGCCCAGCCAGCACTCCTGGACCCGCACCGCCAGCACCGGCCGACCCACCTGCCCGGCCTCGGCCGAGCCCGCACTCCCAGCCGCCCCGCCGAGCGCCCCCGTGTAGTCCACCCGCACCTGTGAGCCGGAGGGGACCTCGAGGCGCTCGGGCACCAGCTCGTCCAGGCGCGCCGCCTGCAGCCACGGCAGCAGCGCCCGCAGCGCCTGGGCCACGTCCAGCCGCTCCAGGCTGAAACGCCGACCCTCCCGAGGCCCGACGCCGACTCACCGGACCCTACTCGATCCGCTTTGACCCTCCGGCCTGCCCGGCCAAGCTCGCCACCGCCGGTGCCAGCCACTCCTCGGCCCGCTCCGCCAGGGCCGCATCGCTCATATCCGGCCAGGGCTCACCCAGGTGCTCGTGCAACAGGGCCAGTCGGGCGCGCAGGCCGAGCGCCTCCTCATCCCACGGCAGCACGCCCAGGCCGGCATCGGCCCCCTCAGCGCGCACCCGCGCGACGACGGCCTCCGCCACCGCCGCCGGACCCGGCGGAGGCCCCGGGGTGGTGGTGAGTGTGATGGCCCCCAGGCGGCGCAGGCTCTCCGTGCGCAGGCGTCCGCCCTCCCAGACGGTGCGCTCCTCCTCGGCCAGCCAGGCCCTGGCCAGCTCAGGGCCGTCTGCTCAGCCAGGGCGCCGCGGCCCGGATGAGTGCGTCGCCGCGCCCACTGGTCAGGTCCACGCCAGCCACCGCCAGCCACTCGGACTCCGCCAGCGCCGAGCCCGCCGGCAGGCTCAGACCCGGTCCCGGCGACGCTCGCGTAGTGCGCCTCCTTGCCCGCCTGCGGAGCCGGCCCCGACGTCGCGCGATCCACTGCGGCTGCGCCGTCCCGGCCACCAGCGCCACCGCCGACTCCAGGTCGTGCGCCCCGGCGCCCATCGCCGCCCCCGAGAGCGTCCCCGCCGACGCCGTCGGGTCGGCCAGTCCCCTCCCGGCCGCGCCCGGTGCCCGGCGAAACCGGAGGTCCCCAACGTGTCAGGTGCCTGTGGTCCACCGCTCGCGGAACCCGGGCCCTCAGGGGCTCCCCGACTGCTCGGCGGCGGCGCGCGGCAGGCCTGCTCCAGTCGGCGTGCCTCCGCCTTCCAGGCTCCCCGACCCGGCCCCACCAGTGCGCACCTGTCGGGCCAGGGGCCGTCAGGTCCCCGCCGGGCGCGCGCAGGTCGGCGGTCAGCAGCGCCGTCGCCCGCGCCGCCTGCCGCGCCCCCAGCACCGGTGCCGTCGCCAGCAGGGCCCGCGCCTCCCGCACGCCCGCAGGCAGCCCGGCCACCGCCCGACCCCAGGGGCGTCACGCCATCGGCGCCGGCCAGGCCCAGGCGCTCCAAGGCCTCCCGCGCGGCTGCCAGCGCCGCGGCCGGCGGCTCATCGACCCAGGCCAGCCCCGCGCCGTCGGGCACACCCCACACGGCCAGCTCCAGGGCCGCACCGGTGAGGTCGGCCGAGAGGATCTCCGGGGTCGGAGCCAGCGGCGAGCGCGCCCAGTCCGTCGGGCGAGCAGCAGCGGTAGACGACGCCGGGCCCTCGCGACCCGCCCGCCCGGCCCGCTGCACCCCGGCCGCCCGCGAGACCCCCACCGTCACCAGGCCACTCATGGAGCGGGCCACGTCCAGGCGCGGCTCGCGCGCAAGCGTGGAGTCCACCACCACCCGCACCCCGGGCACCGTCAGCGAGGACTCGGCGACGTTCGTGGACACCACGACGCGCCGCCGCCCCGCCGGGCTCGGGGTCAGGGCCGCATCCTGGGCGCTCGCGGGCAGGCGGCCGTGCAGCGGCAGGACGTCCACGCCCGCCAGGGCCGCACCGCGCAGGCGGGAGACGACGTCGTCGACCTCGCGGGCCCCGGGCAGGAAGACCAGCACGTCGCCGGAGCGCTCGGCCAGGGCCCGCTCCACGGTGGCGGCGATGTGGGCGAGGAACTCCCGCGGCACCCCGCGCGGCCCCAGGCGGCCGGTGCGCCCCGGCGGCGCCCACACCTCCTCTAGGGGGTGGAGCGCCCAGGCACCTCCACCAGCGGCGCGGCTCCGTCCGACGAGCCGTGCGAGGCTCCGCCCGGAGCCGCCCAGGATGCGGCGCAGGCGATCGGCGTCGAGCGTGGCGGACATGGCCACGAGGGTGAGGTCCTCGCGAAGGGCGACGCGCGCGTCCGCCAGGAGGGCCAGGAGGAGGTCGCTGTCCAAGGAGCGCTCGTGGACCTCGTCGAGGATAACGGCGTCGACGCCGCTCAGCTCCGGGTCCCGCTGGAGGCGGCGCAGGAGGAGCCCGGCGGTGACCACCTCGATCCGCATGTCCGGGCCGGCGCGCCGCTCCCCGCGCACCGCGTATCCGACCGTGCCGCCGACCTCCCTCCCCAGGAGGTCGGCCAGGCGGCGGGCGGCCGCGCGGGCGGCGATGCGCCGCGGCTGGGTGACGACGACGCGGCCCGGCCCGGCGTTCCTGGGCGCCCCGGGGTGCCGGCAGGGACATCGGCAGGACGTCGGCCAGAAGCGGCGGGACGAGCGTCGTCTTACCGGTGCCAGGCGGGGCGGTGAGGACCAGGCAGGCGCCGGTGCCTGCGTCGTCGGAGGCGGAAGGGCTGGGGAGAGGGCTCGCGCAGCTCGGGCACCTCGACCACCGGCAGGTCCGGGGGCGAGGCGAGCAGCGCCCTGATGGGGTCGGTCTGCGGAGGCAGCGTGCGGCCCTGCGGCCCGGTGCGAGTCATGCCCCGATTGTGCCCGGTGGGGAGTGGATGGGGCCGACGTCGGACCGGGGCGGGAGCTGAGCAGCAGGTGGCCTCCGGGCAGTGGAGGACCGGAGGTGCAGTGGGTGGATAGGGGTGAGGGGAGACGCGCAGGAGCCGGCGGCTACCGGATGCTCATGAGGATGTCTCGCGACTGCAGGGCGTCGGCGAGCTTCTCGGTGTACTCGGCGTAGGTCTTGACGGCCTTACGCATGCCCAGGGCACCGCCGATGATGGCCGATCCCGTTGAGGAGAGGTAGTGCAGCAGGGTCTCGCCGTGCGGGCCGGTCCCGAATTGAAGGTTCTGCGAAAGGTAGAAGCTCCTGCCCATGAGGGCGCCGAAGGCGATGGACATGCCCTTCTTGCCGCGGGTGATCTGGAGGGTGTCGGCGGAGAAGGGTGCGACGGTCCAGCCCTCCTGAGTGAAGAACTCGGTAACGATTGATCGAACTTGATCGATTGGTGCATTAATGGTGTACGTGCGCTCAGCCATGAGGGGATGTTAGGCGACATTCCTTTGTTCTTGCACATTGTGTGCAATAACGTTTGCGTGAAGGTGGCGCGCCGCTCAGCCCGCACGCACGCGGCGCGCCGGCCTGGCCCGCACTCAGATCGACAGAATCTTCAGAATCGACCCGGAGCCGTGTCGATTCTGAAGATTCTATCGAAGAGTTCGTATGGGGTGGGTGCTGAGGGGCCGGACTCTTCGTGTGAAGCACGCTTGACACGGTCGGCTCTGTCAAGCACACTAGACATGTCAAGCAAACATGACACCCTCTTTCGGGGGTTGGTGGCTATTCAAGGGATGATTGCCATGTTCTCCGCCGTCTCCGCTCCTTCTGTCCTGGCGGTCGCGTCGTCGACCTCCTCCGCTGTCACCTTCGTTGCCGGGGTGGTCGGCGGCCTCGTCGCCGGGATCGTCCTCTACCTGCTCGTCTACCGGTACTCGGCTCGCCATCTGCCTGAGGTCCGCGCCCAGAAGGCACCCGAGCTCCTCAAGAAGCTCGGTGGGCAGCAAGCCGGTTTCATCTGTTCCCTCCCCACTGGGATCATGGTTGGCTTCGTGTTCCGGCGACCAGTCATCTCTCCTCCGGACCACTTCTGCTGGTCGTTCACCTCATAGGCGCCGCCATGGTCAGCGTGTCCATCGTCGGTGTCGCGTGGCTGTCCCCGCGACTGCGTGCCGTCCGGAACGCGGCTGCGGCGTGAGTGGGTTGTCTCGCCGTGCCCCGGGTGGTGAGGCTCATGGATAATGACGTGCGCAGCCTGCGCGAGGCTCGAGGCCTCACCCAGGCCCAGCTCGGAGCCGCCCTGGGTGTCTCCAGACAGAGCGTCAACTCCATCGAAAAAGGCAAGTACGACCCCTCCCTTCCTCTGGCTATCGCCATAGCCCGCTACTTCGAGACCGCTGTTGAGGAGATCTTTCATGTCTGAGTCGGATCCCACGCCTACCCCTTCCTCCGCTGCGGCAGCCGCTTCGTCCTCCCTGGGCTCGACGTCAAGTGCTCGGGCAAGTCAGAAGGCCACCAAGCGGCGGCGGTCCGCCATTGGAGGCATGGCCTGCGTTGTCGCCGTCGTGATCCTTCTGTGGGCGGCTGTGTTGACGATCCCGATGTCCAACGGCGTTCTGTACTTCTTCTATGGTGGCGCCAGCGGGGGCGTCAGTCGTGATGCTCGTGTACATCGCCCTGATCATCGCGAAGAGACGCGGGCACGACACCTTCGCCGTCCGTGGGCTCGAGAGGCGGAAGGACGAGCGAGACAGGGCCACCTCGCAGCGGGCCTGGGCTCTGGCCGGCGTCGTCGGGTTGTTCGGCAACGTTGTCGTCGGTGCCGTGGGTGCCTTCGGGGGGTCGATGAAGCTGGCCCTGGTGGTCGTCCTGTGGCTCCAGCTGGTCAGCTTCATCGGAGGGAACATCTACTTCAACCGCACCATGTAGATCGTGGAGGTGTGTCCGAGCCTGCCGCCGCTCGGCGCACCGCCGCCCCGCACACATCCTGCCCGGCCCGCCGCCCCGCACACACTTCGACCGAAAATTCAGAATCGACCCGGAGTCGCGTCGATTCTGAAGATTTTGTCGGTGAGTGAGGGATGGGGCCCCAGGTCGGCGGCGGCCGGCGTCTTCGCGTAGACTTCGCTCCACCCTGACCGGCGTCCCACGTCGGTCGTCGTTCCCTGTCCCACCGCCCGCCCCGGGCGCACTCGAGGAGAATCCATGGTCCAGCAGTCCGCCCCACCAGGAATCTGGGACGAGGACCCCGACGGCGCCTCCATCCTCCTGGCCACCGGGCGCGCTCGCCACGACCTCCTCGTCGTCGCCGAGCCCGTCTTCCTGCGCGATCTCGACCAGGCCTGGGGGCGCCCCTCGGCCCGGGTGCGCCTGTCCTTCCTGCCCGGTGTCGAGGCTCCCAGTGCCCCGGGCCACGAGGACGCGCTCATGTCCTACGAGCGCGGTGGCCTCGGCGTCCTCGTCGCCCGTGGTCGCACCAGCGTGTATGAGGGCGAGGCCGCCCGTAGTGCGACGGCGCTGGCCCGGATCGCCAGCGGGGCCCGCCTGCGCGCCGCGCTGCTCGTCACCCGCGCCACCCCGCTGCGTGGCTCCGGTGACGTGGCCGGCGGCTCGGCGCCAGGACAGGTGCGCGTCGTCGCCGACCACCTCAACCTCTCCGGTGGCTCTCTCTCTTCCCGGCCCCCGGCATGGTCTCGGCTGGCTGGGACGCGACGCTTACCGAGCGCCTGGGGAGCCTTCGCGGCGTGAGCGGTAGCTCCGTGGTCGCCCTCGTGCCCGGGCCGCTGCGTCCGAGCCCGGCCGAGTCCCGCGCTCTGGTCTCCCTGGGGGCCGACGCCGCCGTCACCGACTCCGTGGCCGAGGCCATGATCCTGGCCGCGAGGGGAGTGGCGGTCTCCGCCCTGACCTACCTCGACGCCCCCGGCTGCCGGCGGCAGCCTCGGGCGGGCGCAGCTCTCCTGAGGCAGGCCTCCGGCGTCACTCTGGCCGCCGTCGAGGAGGTCCTCAGAGGCCTGCGGGCCGGCTCCTGAACGTGATTCTGGGAACGGCGTGGAAAAGGATGCTGCCCAGGCTGTCGGCCCCCGTTAAGGTCATCTCGTGAAACCCTTCCTCTTCCTGGCCACCCGCAGCGACGACGAGCCTGCCGACGCCGAGTACGAGGCGTTCCTCAAGCGCACCGGCCTGGAGGGTCCACGCTCCGCCGCCTGCGCCTGGAGTCCCAGTCCCTGCCGCAGATCGACCTGGACGACTGGTCCGGCATCCTCGTGGGCGGCTCCCCCTTCAACGCATCCACCCCGCCGGAGAAGAAGTCCGCCACCCAGAAGCGCGTCGAGGCCGAGCTCTCCGGCCTGCTCGACCGCGTCGTCGAGGCCGACTTCCCCTTCTTCGGCGCCTGCTACGGCGTGGGCACGCTCGCCTGCCACCAGGGCGCCGTCGTCGATACCACCTACGGCGAGGCCGTCACCGCCCCTGAGGTCACTCTCACCGAGGCCGGCCTGGCCGACCCGATCTGCGCGGGCGTCCCGAAGGTCTTCCAGGCCTTCGTCGCCCACAAGGAGGCGGTGACGACGCTGCCGCCCCACGCCGTCGTCCTAGGAACCGGCGAGGCATGCCCGGTCCAGATGTTCCGGATCGGGTCCAACCTGTACGCCACCCAGTTCCACCCCGAGCTCGACGGCGACTACCTCGCCCACCGGCTCGGCTTCTACTCCGGTCACGGCTACTTCGCCGACGACGAGCTCGCCGAGCTCCAGGCCCGCGTGCGCCTCGACGACGTCTCCGACTCCTGGAAGCTCCTGGCCAACTTCGTGGCCGTCCACGCCCCGCGACTGACGGGTTTTCGTCCCAGTACGGCCAGAAAAAGCGGCTCCGGCCCGCGCTCGCCCAGTGAGCGCGGGCCGGAGTGCCATGTGAGGGCTGTGCCTGGGTTACGACGCTCTGGTGAGCTCCAGAACTCCCGGTGCGGCTGTTGACGCCACTCCAGGACGCCGGTGGGGCGGTGTCGTCGTTGTTCGGCTGTGTTGTGGTCCGTCGGGCAGTTTCTACTTGCCGTCGCTCATGGCGCTGGCCGAGGGGGCGGCCGACATCTTGTCGTCGCTCATCTTGCCGTCCGACATGCTGCCGGAGGTGGGGCTGTCGGACATCTTGCCGTCGCTCATGGTGCCGTTCGGAGTGGAGGTCTGCTCCATCTTGTCCTTGTCGGCATTCATGGAGCCGCAGGCGGCGGTGCCGACGGCGAGGGCGGCAACGAGCAGGGCGGCTGACACGATCTTGCGAGTACGCATGGGAGAACTCCTTGGTGACATGGGCTGGCGACGTGGCCAGGTGAGTGGTGGTGCACCGACGTAGTGCACCGTCACCAGGAGTTCGGAGCCGATGGGGCAGCGGATGGCGCGAATTTAGTGAGGCCAGTCACTCCCTCTTGGGGTGCCTGAGGTCCTCCTGGATATGCGGGGGCGGCAGCACCGAAACTGGGTGCCCTGGTGGCCATGGGCTGCGCCGTGCCCCGGGGTGTCTGCATGTGCCGTTGGGCGGCGGAGCTGCGGCTCAGGAGTGCTGTCACTCCCATGGCGAGAAGGGCGAGAAGGATGGACGCCAACCATGCTCGCAGTTCCGTGTGCGGGTGCTTGCCCGTGCCGATGCTGGTCACGCCGAGAGCTGAGGCGACGATGGCGCGGGCAAGACCGAACGCGGAGAGAATGTACATATTGACCAGCGCTATGATTGTGGGGGCGGCTCCAACGGTGTAGTGGAATGTGCGACTGGTGGGGGACGACAGTCCTAGATAGAGGCTGATCGAGGCGATGATGACCACGATGATCGTGATGGCCACTCCGACAGTGAGCGGAATTCCTCGATCGTTCGATGCGATGGCGGGGGACATCCATATGTTGACTGTTTGGTTGATCTGACCTGATCGAAACTGTTTTGCGCTCAGGATTATTCTCATGAGCCGGTGGAGCATGGACACGAGGAGGAATAGATTCATTCCCATTCCGAGACTGACCAGCCAATGTCGAGGGGGCTGAGTAGTTCTTCCCATCAGGGTTGTGAAGATTGCTGCTCCACCAGTGGCCAGAAGACATAAGATAGGGAGGGGGTTGCCGGCGAGGCTGTTGTTGAAGATGAGTATGTCAATGAAGAACAGTTGAAGTGAGGCTGCTGTTGTGATGGCGCTGGCCTGGTTTCTGGTGATGGTGATGATGGGGATCGCGACAAGAATGAGCCACCAAGCGCCTAACGTGTGTGGAATGTAATACAGCGCATTGTAGTAGTCTTGCGTTGTGGGATTATGCAAGGAAGGGAAGCTGTCATTTGCTGATGTGTCATTGATTGTCCATACCACGTGAAGCCCGATCGCTAACAGTGTCAGTACGAGGGCTGCCAGTCGGTCGCGTCCCCATGGGGCTGGTGAGGGCGAGGTGGCCTTGCGGGTGACGCCGAGTGGTGGCGCGCTGACCAGAGGCGGCGGCGCGAACGGCTGTGGGGTCATGGGGAGGGGCTCGGGGGGTTGGAGCAGGGGCGAACCTGGGAAAGCTGGCGGTGGGCCCGGCTGAGTAGGGGTCACTATCAATCCCGTTGGCGACAATGCTCCGGGCGGGCTGGCCGATGCCGGACAGGTGCGGTGCCACCGGTTGCGTTGGAGGAGCGGTCTGGGCCTGGAAAAGATAGGGGTAGTCGACCTGCTGCCCGCTCTGGGGGCCGTAGCCCGGCGTGAGGGCCGCATACGGTGATAGCGCGGGGGTGTGCGGCCCGTGTGGCATCACGCCGTATGGCGTGGCCGGCTGATGCCCGTGAGCATCCGACGGCGTCGGGGTGGGGCTGCTCTGAGGATGAGGTGCCTGCCGCATAGTGGGCATTGTGCTCGAGCGGCCGGTCTGTGTCGATGACTGAGGTGGTGCTGTGTGTCGACCCTACGGTGGCGGGGCGGGATCAGTACCCACTCCCCCACTGCGACTGGGAGCGATGCTGCCGGCTGAAGCGGTTCTGCATGCCGTGGGGGCCGGCTGCGCTCGCGACGCCATAGTGGTGCTGCTGGCGGCCACCGGGAGGAGCGGCTGCAGATTTGTGTCCGGCCGCCAATGTTGAACCGATGAGGAAGGCCCCGTGAGCGATGACGATCGTTATCGCGATTCCTGTGCTGGACGGTTGGAAGGTGAACTCACCGGTCGTGGGTAAACCGTAGGCGAGGACGATGATGATGTTATATAGCGTCAAAAGTGAGACGGCACTTGTCGACACGATTCGGAAGGATTTGCTGGAAGGGCGCCTCACTCCCAGGAGCAGGCCTGCGACTGCCAGTGAGTGATAATAGCGAGAATAAATAGTCCTGGCACTAAGGGGAGGCCCATTCCACCTGAATCTGATAGTATGAACCAGGCGTTGGTCGTGAGCCGATCGAGTCTCTTACCCGTCGATAGGTGTAAGTAGATCAAGAGGCCAAAGTGTGACAAGCGTACGGCGCTGTTGATGAGCGCGAAATGACAGGCACCCACGGCCAGAGTGATCGGCCATGGCTGTGGATTCCTTAAGCGTCGATTGAGGCGTATAGTGAGGATGGCGCCGACTGTGGTGACGATGAATAGGAGGATCTCGGTGACATTCTGCACGCCTGCATATGGAGCCTCGTCGGTGTTGCTAATAGGTGTCATGAGCACCCCGTAACCGAACCACAGCGAGAGCCCCAACATTTCAGTGACTGGCTGGTCGTGGAATAGGTGGCGCAATCCAAAATAGTGCCACCAGATCACTGGTGTCGTGGCGACGAATAAGAGCGTGATGATGACGCCTGACACCCATATGTTGCCCCGCATCAAACTGAGGAAGTAGGTGACATAGACGACGACCTCGAGGGCGCAGCCAACGATCATCATGACCAGTGCCGCCGCTTTCAAACCGCGCCACGGCACGTGCTGCAGTGCGCCCGAGGCCTGGGATGAGGCCGCTCCTGGGCGCAGGCCGGCCGCCTGTGGCGGTCTGGCGGAGGCGGCGTAGCCCGGTGCGGTGACCGCTCCGCTCAGGTACGCGGAACCGGCGCCTGAGCCCGCGCCGTGTTGGAACTGCTGGAACTGCTGCTGATGCGACTGGTACGGCTGGTACTGCGGCGCGGAGGCCTGCACGGACGGAGGCGGATAGGGCTGACCCGGGAAAGTGGGAGCCCCGGGAGGCCGCATCACCGACTGTGTCGGAATCGCGCTCTGGGCAGGGGGGCATGTACGCGCCGTGACCGGCCGGCGTCGGCGGCTGCCCGTAGGTCGCCCCGCCCTGTGGGGCGCTCACCGGGGGAGAACCATAGGCGGCCTGAGGCGGGTACTGCGGGCTCGGTGGGCCACTGTATCCCTGTGGCGGCGGATAGGCGGGCGGGTAAGTCATGACAACGTCCTGATGGTCGTGGCCCTCAGCTCCAGGGCAGCGCCTGGGCCCCTGAGTCGTTCGGGGCGTGCGGCCCCACGGAAGCGGCAGCTCAGCTGCGGGTGAAGTGCGAGATGAAGTTGCGGATGATCTGTCCGGCGTCGTGCGCCTCGGAGGAGCGGGCCTGGGTGAGGATGTCCTCGCTCATGTCCGGGTCACCGTAACCGGCCTCGTCGTAGATGCTGACGCGGCGCTCGAACCGGAGGGCGTCGAGCTCGGGGTTGAACTGGCAGGCGTAGACGTTCCTGCCCACGCGCAGCATCTGGACCGGGCAGTCCGGCGAGCTCGCCAGCAGGGTCGCATGCGCAGGCACCTCCCCAACGCCCTCGTAGTGGCCGGCGAAGACCGTGACCACCTGGGGGAGTCCCTCCAGGACCGGGTCCTCGCGGCCCTCCGCCGTCAGGAACAGGTCGACGGCGCCCAGTTCCTCACCGAACTCCTCATGCGTCTCGGTGCCCAGGTAGGCGGCCAGTACCTGGAGCGCGACGCCGGTGGCCAGAAGGGGGATGCCCTCCTTGAGGATCACCCCGAGCAGCTCGCGGATCTGCTCCTCGACGTTGAGCTGACTGCGGGTCTTCTCGGCTGCCGGCGTGTCCGCGTTGTAGGGGCTGGCCCCGATAAGCACCCGGAGACATCGGCCGCGGTGAAGGGAGTCGAAATCGACCTCCTCCAGGGCGATGTGCTGCAGGTCCTCGCGCGACAGGCCACTCTGAGCCAGGAAGGACTCGTACTCGTCCTGCGCCGCCTCGTGCTCGGGGCGCGTGGTCACCATGATGAAAGGCTTCACGGGACCACTGTATAGGGGACCGGCTGGCCTGGTGTGGCCGTGCGGCCTCTAGCCCACGAGCAGTACGAGGATGAGGACGCAGAGCCACAGGATGACGAAGACGGCTCCCAGAATGAGCCCCAGCCAGGCCAGCCCCTCGCCGGAGTTATAGCTGTGATGCAGGCGCCGCAGCGCGTTGATGCCCAGGATGATCGCGGCGACGCCGACGAGGGGGATGAAGCTGAGCAGTCCGCATACCAGGGCGGCCGTCGCCCCGGAGTCGCTGCGGGGGCGGGGCGCCGTGTAGCCGGGGCCGGAGAAGATTTCTGCCGGGTCGAGGTTCTCGGTGCCGGGAAGACGAATCCGACAGGGAGCCCGTCGGCGTACTGCTCCGCGCCCGGTGAGAAGCGCGGTGCGCTCTGTCCTGGAGGGAGGTTCCGACGGTGCTCATGCCCACATCATGCACTGTCGGCACCTGCCGCTGACATCCTTCCCGCGGACGAATTGGGCGCTGCCCGGCAGATGTCCGCGAAGAGCCTCTCGGTGCCCGCGGTGCCCGTCGGTGCCTGTGAAGCCCGGTCCGCGCACCTCCCGAGCAGGGGCTATGCTGAAGTCCCGGCAGGCTCTGCCGGGTCCTGCCAAGCGTCCCGCGGGTCTCCCGCGAGGGATTCCCCACGGGACACAGTCAATCCCTCGTTGCTTAGGCAGGAGATCACTCGTGTCCTCTTCTCCCTCTCGTGGCTGGCGCCTGCACGGCGATGGCCGGTCCATCGCTCCGGGCGAGGTCGTCGCCCCCGGTGAGCGCCTCACCTGGCCGCGAACCATCGGCATCGGTGTCCAGCACGTCGTCGCCATGTTCGGCGCCACCTTCCTGGTGCCGCTGTTGACCGGCTTTGACCCGGCGACGACGCTGTTCTTCACCGGCGTGGGCACCCTGCTGTTCCTGGGCATCACCTCCGGTCGTCTGCCCAGCTACCTGGGCTCCTCCTTCGCCCTCCTCGCCCCCATCGGGGCGGTGACCGCTTATACGCGAGACAGCGGCGCCGCCCTTGACCCCCACAAGGCGGCCCTGGCGCAGGGCGGGATCATCTCAGTGGGACTGTGCCTGCTGGTGGTGGGCGTCGTCGTCCACCTGGTCGGCTCGGCCTGGATCGACCGTCTCATGCCGCCGATCGTCACCGGTGCGATCGTCTCCCTCATCGGCTTCAACCTGGCCCCCGCAGCCTGGGGGAATGTCACGAAGGGCCCCGTGACTGCGGTCGTCACGATCGTCTCGATCCTGGTCATCACGGTGCTGTTCAAAGGGCATCATCGGGCGCCTGGCGATCCTCATCGGCGTGCTCATCGGCTACGCCACCGCGGTGCTGCGCGGAGAGGTCAACTTCGACGCCGTCGCCAAGGCCCCCGTTCTGGGGCTTCCCGACTTCCACGCCCCGGCCTTCGATGTGCGCTACCTGGGCCTGTTCATCCCCGTGGTGCTCGTCCTGATCGCTGAGAACATCGGCCACGTCAAGTCCGTCTCGGCCATGACCGGTGAGGACCTCGACGACATCACCGGCCGCGCCCTGTTCGCCGACGGTCTGTCCACCATGCTCGCCGGCAGCGGCGGCGGCTCGGGCACCACCACCTACGCGGAGAATATCGGCGTCATGGCCGCCACCCGCGTCTACTCCACCGCCGCCTACGTGGTGGCGGCGCTCAGCGCCCTGGGACTGTCCCTCCTGCCGAAGTTCGGCCAGATCATCGCCACGATCCCGGCCGGCGTCCTGGGCGGGGCCGCCACGGTCCTCTACGGCATGATCGGCATGCTGGGGGTGCGCATCTGGGTGCAGAACCGCGTGGACTTCTCCGACCCGGTCAACCTCAACACGGCAGCCGTGTCCATGGTGGTGGCCATCGCCGACTACACCCTGGTCTGGGGCGACATGACCTTCAAGGGCATCGCCCTGGGGTCGGCCGCCGCCATCGGCGTCTACCACGCCATGCGCTGGATCTCGAAGCTGCGCGGCACCAACCTCGAGCAGGCCTCCCCGGCCTCGGCCCCCGCCGGGACCGAGCTGGAGGGCCCGGCCTACTCCAGCCGCGCCGCCCACTCGCCCTCGGCCGCCTCGGCGGCCCAGGCTCCGACGTCGTCGAGCACCGACGACGCTGAGGGCGCCGGTGACAGTCGCGCCTGAGCTCCCCGCGGAGTCAGCTGCGCCAGCAGTCCAGTGTCCACAGCGCTGACATCGAGCAACCAGCCGTCCAAGCAGCCAGTGGAGATCGTTGTCATTCTGCGGTTTCTTCTCGGCGTGCAGCGCCGGTGTGCCGTTAATGTCAGCACTGTGGACACCGCTGGTGCGCCACAGTTCTTTCGTGAGCTCGCTGTCGCTCCAGGCGAGACCGGCCCCATCCTGGAACCGCACGCAAGCCGGCGTCTCAGACGCTATGACGCTCTGAATCGGGAACTGCGTTTCCCGCCCAGGACGTCCTTGTCCTCCAGATGACTGAGGTCGGGCCCCAGTCGTCTGGGGGAGAGCGCAGTCCTCGTCGGACAAGGACGTCCTCGATCGAGGCGGGAAGTCATGGGGGCAGGGAGCCGTCGTCGGGATGCCCCGCCCGGACTGGGCGAGCCCGGATCAGCTGGGCTTCTTCGTGGCGGCCTTGTCCGCCGGAACGCAGTCGCTGGGCGCAGTGATGGGCTTGCCGGCGCCGAGCAGCTTGATCTCGTCCGCCTTCAGGGCGTTCTGCAGGTACTCCTTGCCCAGGACCACCGAGACCGTGGTGTCGTCGTCGGACAGGCTCTTGTCGAGCTGCACCGTGGACTTGGGGAAGATCTGGGCCAGGGAGTAGGCATTGGTCAGGCCGCCCTTGGAGGCCATGATCTGGACCTCGCCGTTGTAGATGCCCCCCGGCCAGTCATTCGCCGAGGTGACGGTCAGGCCCGCCTCCTCCAGCTCCTGCTGCACCGTGGCGGCCAGACCCACCGTCTCCGAGCCGTTGTAGACGTTGATCTTCTCGATCGTGGTGACGTCGACGGTCTTGGCGCCGCTCGGCGGGCAGGTCTGGGGCACGTAGGTCGCCGTGCTCTTGGGCTGCGAGAAGCCCGGGTTGTAGGCGGGCAGGATGCCCAGCGATACCAGGAGGCTCACGGCGACCGCGACCACCATGACGGCCAGGATGGCGCCGATGACGGTGGCCTGACGGTGCTGCATGTGCCGCCGGTACTCGGCACGCGGATCTGCGGGACTACTCACGCGATCCAGGGTAATGGACGACGGCGCTCATCGGGTGGTGCTGGGCTCGATGTGACATGGGACCGAGCCGCGGATCGGGGTGCAAGGCGGGTTATCGAGCGGGTTGCCGGGTGCTTCCGGTGAGGATCAGGCGCTCGGCGGTGCCGGGGGCGAGCCGCGGCACCCCTTCCTCCGTGACCTCCAGGATGCGGGCGTGGATCGCGGTGCGCCCCTGCAGGGTGCGGCGCGCAGTGCCAGTGCAGCCCGGTCTCCAGGTAGAGGTCCCCCTTGAAGGAGACGACATGAGCGAACAGGGTCGCCGTAGAAGGTGGAGTCGTCATCCAGGAGGCTGCGCAGATCGAGGGTCGCGCGGGTGGTGGTGAGATCGGCCAGGCGGATCTGTCGAGGTGCGATGACGGCCCAATCGCGCTGAGTGGTGACCCCGTGGTCGGGGGTAGGGGGCCTCTCGCGTACTGCCTTGAAGATCACGGCAACATCCTGAGTGAATGAAGCGGCCACAGGGTGTGTGGGGAGCCGCGGGTCGTCCAACATCGACGGTATCGATCAGCGTCGACGGCGTCGACGGTGCCGACTCCGCCGGGGTGCCGGACTGCTGAGGTCGCCCTGTCCAGGCCCTCGGGAATGGGGAGACCCTTCCGTTATCTGTCTCACTAGTTGGAATGTAACTAACAGGACGGTGATTCCGTCATCTCTCCGTGATTGGCGTTATCGCTGCGATATCTGGTGGTTTACTGGGAAGGTGGGATGTCTGATGCCGGAAATCGGCGGGATGCCTGACCTTCAGACTGTTCCCCTCGTCTTCCGGGCTCTAGTACCGTGTTCGCTGCACCGACCTCGACCGAAAGGATGCCGCAGCCATGACCATCGCGGTCCGCCGAAGCGGCTTCACCATTCCCCTGTCCCTTGTCGTTTCTCACCTCGACCGCCATGCTTCTGGCCGGTTGTCAGTCCGGTGGTGCCTCCAATGCCAATCAGCAGGGCACCACGGGTTCATCGTCATCTGCGAAGGTGCAGTCGACGGCCAGTGCCAAGGCAACCTCCGGGCAGAAGTCGGGGCACGCCTCTCCTCGCATCCCCAGTCCCACTGGTAAGGGGGCCGCTGACTCCTCCGCATCGCAGCCCTCCGGCTCTCAGTCGCGCCCCGCCAGCCCGCGGGCCAGTGAGCCTCGTCCCGCCGCCAGCGGAAACGGCGCCCCCAAGGCGTTGGCCTCCGGCAATACGGACGCTCCGGGCCGGCAGAACGGTGGTGCCTCCAAGGCCCCCCAGAGTCAGGGGAAGGCCGACGACGGCGGCAAGAACTACGCCGGAGCCACTCAGGCGCCGCGATCCGCGACCCCTGAGGCTCAGCAGAAGCCCTCGGATCAGACGCAGGCTGAGAAGCAGGCCACGAAGCCGGCCGACACCCAGGCCGACAAGCCGGCAGACAAGCCCGCCGATGCCCAGGCCGACAAGGGGGCTGACAAGCCCGCTGACGCCCAGGCCGACAAGCCGGCTGACGCCCAGGCTGACAAGCCGGCAGACAAGCCCGCCGATGCTCAGGCGCCCGCTGAGCCGGCCGCCCCCGCTGACGAGCAGCCCGGCCAGGCCACGTCCTTCGTCCCGGACAACCTCGTCTCGGAGAAGACCGCCATGATTGTGTCGCCGTCGGGCAACATCGGCTGTGACCTGTCGGCCCACCACGCAGGCTGTGGCGTGCTGTCCTACCGCTCCAACGGCACCTACGGCAAGGATGAGGCGGGCTCGCCCAAGTGGTGGTTCGACCTCAGCTCCGGTGGGACTCCGCAGCTCGCCGGCCGTAGCGAGGGCGCCTTCTCGCTCGACGAGGCCTTCCGCGGTGGCGGCTCCTCGCCCCAGGTCGTGGAGTACGGCCAGTCCGTCACCTTCGGTGCCTGGGTGTGCAGCTCCGAGGAGACCGGCATGACCTGCCGCAACACCGAGACCGGTCACGGCGTCTTCCTCAGCTCTGGGCGCTACGAGACCTTCTGAGTCGAACCCGAGACATCCTCGGAACACCTGCGTTCGCCCCGGTGACCTGTCGCCGGGGCGAACCTAATTCATGCGAGGCTGCAGCGGACCGGTGAGGTAGTGCTGGATCGTCGGTCCGACGACCTCCTCGAGGTGGTCGATGCTTGCGCCGGCGATGGGCTCCAGGCGCAGTACATAGCGGGTCATGGCCAACCCCACCAGCTGGGAACCGATCAGGGCGGCCCGTTCGCGTGCCGAGGCGATGGGCAGGCCCGACTGCTCGAGGGCCTCGGCCATTGGGGTCGCGATCTGCTCGGTGGCGTAGTTCTGGATCGCCTCGGGACTGCGGATATCGGCGGCCATCCACTGCAACAGGGTGCGGAAGGTCGCGCCGTCGTCGGCATCGTCCCAGGCCGTCAGAGACAGACGTACCAGGCGGGGGCCGGCTGAGAGAGATCCCCGTTGATGGCGGCGATCTCCTGGCTCGCCCGCGTGCGCAGATTGACCGCGGCGCCGAACAGGTCCCCATGGAGCCGAAGTAATAGGACACGAGTGCCGGGTCCACGCCGGCTGTACGGGCCACCGCCCGAATGGTGGTGCCCTCATAGCCTCGGGTCAGGAAGGACTCGCGCGCGGCGGTCAGAATCGCTTCCTGGGTGGAGGTCGGTCGGCCACCGCCGTCGCCGGGGCGACGTCTAGGGCCTCGACGGCGCGCACGGCCAGGGCAGGGCTCAGGGGGCTCGTCGTCGAGCGGGGCGCCGGGCTGCGGTGCACGAAGAACATCACTGGTCACTCCAGGAGGTTACGGGCGCCTCGGCTGCACGTGACGGACGCCGCCGGACCGACTCGAGTAGTTCCGGAAGAACGCGGCGCTTGGGCGGGGTCGGTGATCCCGGGAGAGGGTGACGGCCACCCTCATTTTAGGGAAGGCTATCGACGCGATATTCAATATCGTGACGGAATCCGGAGTGCGCCACGGGCGCCCGGGGTGGCGGTTCCTGAGGGGGTGGGGCTACTTCTTGGAGTTCTTGGCCGAGCCCTTGACCTGCGACTTGTCACCCTGGGTGACGACGCAGGTGATCTTGCGGTCGCCCTGGGCCCAGGTGCCTTCGCCCGGCGTGAGGTACTCGACCTGATAGCTGGTCTTGCCGGACTCGATCCCGACGTACTTGGTGAAGTCCTCACCCAGGCAGAATCCCTGGCCCAGGGAGGCGAGTGCTCCCTCTTCGGGAAGCTTCTTGATGTCGTCGCCGAAGGTGGTCTGGGCGATGACCTCGTAGGTGTGCGCCTTGGAGCAGTCGACGACGGTGACCTCGCCGATCGCGTTCTCCCCGCCGGAGTCCTTGCTCACGGTGTTGTAGCACTGCCCGACCTCGAGGTCCTTGGTGGCGGTGGTGGTGCCTGAGGAGAACAGGCTGCAGGAGCTCAGCCCCAGGGCGACAGCGGCGGCGACAGGAAGGGTGAGGAGCGTGGTCCGGGTGCGCATGGATCGAACCGTAACAGCCGGAATGGCTGGATTGTGCCAGTTTTCTGCAGGATTCTGGCCACGGCCGGAGGAGGCTGAAAAAATCCGGGATAAGGACCGGGTGGCGACATGAGACGGAGAAACGGAGAGTCGCCACCCGGCCGGAGTGGGAGGCAGGACGGTATTCGCGAGGGCGCTGGAAGGGAGAAGTGGGCCTTCTCCGGTGGTGGTACGCCCGTACGCGGCTGTCCTGCTCGATGGGGACAGACTAGGAGTTCTTGATGGAATTATTCAATGGTGTGTTATCCCGGTTCTGGGCGAAGCAGGTCAACGAGTGGTCCCCCTGGTCCCAGGAGGACTGCGAGGGGGTCAGGGCCGCCGCCTGGTACTTCTTGGCCTTGGAGGGGGAGCCGACGTAGCTCTCCAGCACCGGGGCGCAGACGGCGGTGACCTCATCGGAGGTCGTCGCCTCAGCGTATGTGGAGGCTGTGGACTGCCCCGTTCCAGTCACCTCGTACTGATGGGGAGTAGCGCAGTCTACGAGCTTCGCGCCCGTGGCCTCCGTTCCGCCCTGCTCGGTCCCGTTGACCATCTCGGAGATGCAGTTGCCGGTCTTGAGGTCCTGGATGTCCACGGTCGTGGCACCGCCTTCCGCTTTAGCGCTGGAACTGGCGGAGGCGTCGGCCCGAGGGGTGGCCGAGGAATCGCCGTCGGAGTCCTGGGCGTCCTTGCCCTGTGGGGAGTCTGTGGGAGTGGCCTTGACTGAGGAGGAGGGGTGGGTGGAGGGGTGCTCACCGCCTCTTCGTCGCAGGCGCTGAGGCTCACGGCGAGAAGGAGCGCGGTCGGCAGGGCGATGAGGGGTGAGGCTTTCGTGCGCATGGGGCCATCGTGGCAGGGGTGGGAGGTGGCGTCGATGGGGAGGAAGGCCGGGTGAGCGTAGGGCCCGGGGAAACGGGTCATGGGTGGGCAGGGGCCGGTGTCCGACCTGCGAGCATCCTCGAAAGCCGACGACGCTCACCTGCTCAGGTGTGTTGATGCCCGCCTCCTCGTGCAGGCGTAGGCCTTTATCGCCTGGAGGCAGTCATCTTGTCGTTCGTTGTACGAGGGGCGATTCCCGCTGATGTTCTCGATTCGCCGATGTCTGAGGGCTGACAGATGTGGTGTTGCGGCTTGGTGCTCCGAAATTTCCGAAAGATCTGTTACGTGATCTGAGTACCACCAGTCCGTAGTAAATGGTTTTAGTTTTCAGTCACGCTGGAGCGGAGTCGCTATGGTCAAATCCGGCAGGGACGTCTCCGCCTTCCGTCTTTGCGCGTTCGTGTGTGCTTTGGGCAAGTCTGTCCCAACTGGATTCGTGTCGTTGAGGCTTGCCCCATCCTGGACTAAAAGGCATCAAGGGCCCACTGGGAGACTGTCCTGGGTAAGTCGAGGCTCACAGTACCCAATCTCCATTCTCTGGCCCCTGACTGGCTTCTATGACCCCTCCTTCGGGGCCGCATACAGCCCGCACGTACTCATAGTACCTCCTTACCCATTCGTTGGGGGTGGGAAGATTTATCTCGACCTCCGGGTCGGTTGCGTAGAGCTCAATTTTCTGGCCGCCTGAGATGGCTGCGATGCCAAAACCGTGCAGGCTTGCCTGACCGTTGACCGACTTGACTGTCTTTGTCTGCCTCTTCGCCTGGAGGTTGAGTTTCGTGTGCTTGTCAAGCGACATGCGTCCTTTGGCTTCAGCGGCGAAGAATTGTTGGTTTTTGTCCATTCCTATGTAGTCAGGTTCGACTTTGCTTGGCGAGGTTTTGATGATGTGGTAATTTGGAGACTTCTCGACCAGGGAATAGTGTGCTAGCCAACGGATGCCCAATTTGTTTGCGAGATAGGCCATCGTTAGAGTTCCTCCAAGCATAAAGTTCAGATATCCCTTCTCTGATGGGTCGACCTCTGAATGGAAGATCTCGGGGCGACGCAAATATGGTTTGTCGGGTTCGAGGATCCGTAGGCACGAGGTTGCCCGCCATTGTGCAAACTCTGCATTGCTTGCGCTGTGAGGGTTTTTCAAGAACTGTGCTGGCCGTCCCGACCGTACGGCAGCCCAAATGAGTTCGAATCCCGAGATATTCAGGTCGGTAGGGTGGGCCTTAGCTGCTGCTGGCATGTTGTGCTCAACATTGACTGGGATTGTAAACTTTTCGTTGGTTGCAGCCCAGCGTGGAACTCGAATGATCACCATGGATAGACCCTAGCATGATCTATTCTTGGGGGATGATCGGCCCGGTGAGTTGTTGGTTGATCTCTGCTGGTTCTGGTATGGTCGTGGCGTGGCCTGTGCGCTGACGACAAAGGTGGTTTCATCCTCTCGTCATCGGCGACGGTTGAGTGACGGTTGTCGTTCTCTGCTGCAGCCGCCGTGCTGCGCCGAGTCTTGATAGCCTCTGTCGCGATGCAACTAGTCCCAGGGATAGCAGGCATGCTTTGCGACCTATTCTCATCCCTATCTCTGGTTGCGGTGGGCTGGGGTGTCTGGTCGTGACGTTTGTTTTTGGTTACGTTTGCGCTGGTGGTTGACCTAAGAGGCGGGGCCGGTCGACGCTCTGTCCACCAGTCGTGGCACGAGAACCTGCTGCGTGGGCAGGTAACGGTCCGCGGCGCGTCCCACCGCGCGCTCCAGCGCCAGCTGAGCCATGAGAGAAGGATTCTGATCGATGGTGGTCAGCGGGACGAGGCTGGTGTCCGACCTGCGAGCATTGTCGAAGCCGACGACGCTCACCTGCTCAGGGACACTGATGCCCGCGATGACGAGCCCCTGAATGATCCCGAAAGCGAGCCGGTCGTTGAAGGCCGTGATCGCCGTCGGCAAGGTCCCGCCGGCCAGGATCGCCTTGGCCGCTCGGACGCCGTCGACCTGTTCGAGCCCCCCAGGCACCACGACTGTCTCCTCTCCCAGGCCGTGTGCCTCCATGGCCCCGAGGTAGCCGGCCCGTCGTTCACTGCTCGACGGGGCGCTCCCGCCGTCGACATGCACGATCCGCCGGTGCCCGAGGCTGACGAGATGGTCGACCGCCATACCAATGCCGCCCTGGTCATCAATACGAATGACGTCGACGCCCGGGCAGGACAACGGACGTGCGACGGCGACGTTGGGGACCTCATCGGCCAGCACCCGCAGACGTCCCATACCCAGGGAGGGCGCGATCATGACGAGGGCCTCGCAACGATCCCGCAGAAGCGTCTCTGCGGCCCGGCGGTCGTCAACGGCGCCGACGACGGCCGAGAGAACCAGCTCATGCCCGCCGGACTCCGCCGCCGCATACAGGCCGTCGACGATTTCCGCGTGGAAGGGCTGGTGGACGCCGAACGTGACCCCGATGAGCCCCGATCGGGCCGAGCGCAGGGGCTCGGGCCCGCTGGTCAGGGGCGATAGCCCAGGCGGGTTGCGACGGCCTTGACCCGGCGCCGGGTCTCTCGGACGCACCCGGTGGCATCGCGCATGACGATCGAGGCCAGCGAGACCGAGCAGTTCGCCTCCTTCGCGACGTCGAGCAGCGTCACCCGCTTGCTGCGTCCTCGCGCCACAACAAAACCCCGGAATCACAAGGAATCCGGGGTGGTGGCGGAGGATGGGGGATTCGAACCCCCGAGGGCTTGCACCCAACACGCTTTCCAAGCGTGCGCCATAGGCCACTAGGCGAATCCTCCAGGCGCTCCACGCGGCGACAGCCACGTGCAACGAGAAAGGAATATATCGGACCGTCCATCCCCGGGGCCAGCCCGGGGCGGTGGGATCTGTCACGCAAAGCCGGTCGGGACGGTTCGCAACCGAGGGCCGGATCGGGTAGTCTCTCGCTCGGCCCCTCGTGCGGCGTCATCCAGCGAATCCCCCAGGACCGGAAGGTAGCAAGGGTAAGCAGGCTCTGGCGGGTGCGCGAGGGGTCCTCACGTGCCCGGCCGGCGGAGGGTCACGCCGCGGCGGCGTCGACCTCCGCCAGGCGGCCGGTGGCCAGGTCCAGGACGAAGCCACGCACGGCGTCGGTGCGGGGGATGAAGGGCGAGGCCGTGATGCGGGCGATCGACTGGCGCACGCTGTCGGCCAGGTTGGTGAAGGCCCCCGGCGCCCAGGTCGGCCGCGCGCCGGTCTGAGCCTCCAGGGCGGAGCACAGCTCCTCGTCGGTGAAGGAGAGCATGCCGCAGCCGGTGTGGTGGATGACGAGGATCTCCTCGGTGCCCAACAGGTGCTGGCTGATGGACGAAGAGCGGATCGTGTCCTCGGTGACCAGGCCGCCGGCGTTGCGGATGACGTGCGCCTCGCCCGGGGCGAGTCCCAGCGCCGCGAAGACGTCCACGCGCGAGTCCATGCAGGCCACGACCGCGACCTTCTGCTTCCCCTTGGCCGCCAGGCCGCCGCGGGCGAGGACCTCGGTGGAGTAGGCGGCGTTGCGGGAGACAAGAGCCTCGGTGACGGTCATGGTTCCTCCGTTCCTCCAGGCGGCGACGCGCCGGCCCGCCCATCGTGCCAGACGGAACCCGACCCGCCCGGTCCCTCGCACGGTGTCGGCCCGGCCGATTAGGGCTCGGGCCGTGACCACCGCTCTGTACCGCCGCTACCGCCCCGACACCTTCCAGGAGGTCATCGGGCAGGACCACGTCACCGCTCCGCTCATGGCGGCGCTGCGGGCCGACCGCGTCACCCACGCCTACCTCTTCTCCCGGCCCGCGCGGCTGCGGCTGAGACGACGTCGGCGCGCATCCTGGCCCGCTGCCTCAACTGCGCCCAGGCCCCCACCGACACCCCTGCGGCACCTGCCCCTCCTGCCGGGACCTCGCCACCGGCGGCCCCGGCAGCCTCGACGTCGTCGAGATCGACGCCGCCAGCCACAACGGCGTCGACGACGCCCGCGACCTGCGCGAGCGCGCCGCCTTCGCCCCGGCCCGCGACCGCTACAAGATCTTCATCCTCGACGAGGGCCCACATGGTCACCGCGCAGGGGCTTCAACGCGCTGCTCAAGCTCGTCGAGGGCCGCCGGCGCACGTGAAGTTCATCTTCGCCACCACCGAGCCGGAGAGGTCATCGGCACCATCCGCTCGCGCACCCACCACTACCCCTTCCGTCTCGTCCCGCCCGACGTCCTCGAGGGCTACCTCGCCCACCTGTGCCAGGCCGAGGGCGTCGAGATCGGCCCCGGCGTCTTCCCCCTCGTGGTGCGCGCCGGCGGCGGCTCGGTGCGCGACACCCTCTCCGTCATGGACCAGCTCATCGGTGGGGCGCACGACGGCGGCGTCGACTACCAGCGGGCCGTCGCCCTGCTGGGCTACACCGACACCACCATGCTCGACCAGTGCGTTGACGCCATCGCGGCGGGCGACGGCGCCGGCGTCTTCCGGGTGGTGGACCGGGTCGTCTCCTCCGGGCACGACCCCCGCCGCTTCGTGGAGGATCTGCTGGCCCGGCTGCGCGACCTGCTCGTCATCGCCCTGGCCGGATCCGAGGCCGGTGCGGCGCTGGGTTCTCTGCCGGTCGATGAGTTCGAGCGCATGGACCTGCAGGCCCGCACCATGGGGGCCGCCGTTCTCTCGCGGGCCGCCGACACCACCGCCCAGGCCCTGACCGCCATGGTTGGCGCCACCTCCCCGCGCCTCCAGCTCGAGCTGCTCGTGGCCCGCCTGCTCATCCCCGCCGGCGGCGTCGCCAGAGCGGGGGGTGCTGTCGGCGCAGCTGCGGCGGGAGGCCCGGCTGGAGCAGCCGGGAGCGCCGGACCGATGGCCTCGCCCGCCCCCGGTGGTGCGGGCGCCGGCGCGGGCACGGGAGCGGCCGGCAGCACTGCCGGCGCAGTGCCTGCCGGATCGGGCCGCGAGATGGCCGCCCAGATCGCCCGACAGGCCTCCGCAGAGGCCGCCGGACGGCGCGGAGGGCAGCGGCCCGAGAACGTCGGAGGACCGGAGGGGCCGGGAGCGCGGTGCCCACCGCCCTCAGGCGCCTCGGTCCGACGCCGGCTGAGGGAGGCCCCTGCCGCGCCCTCAGCGCCCGCCGCGGGTCCGACGTCGACCGCACCGGCCTCACAGGCCGGCCCCACCGTCAGCTGGGACGGCCCGAATGATGGCGCCTCTGCCTCGCCGGGGCCTTCCGCACCCTCGGCCGCGGCGGCCTCACGACCGGCCGAGCAGTCCTCGCGCGCAGCTGGGCCGGCCAGCGCCCCGGCCGCCCCGAGCGCACCCGCCGCCCAGGGGGGTGCCGGTTGGGGGCAGCCCTGCTGCGGCCTCAGCGCCCGTTGCCCAGCCAGGCGCCGCTGCTGGCGGCTCGGGCGGGGGCGAGGCGGCTGACGCGGAGATGATCCGCACCCGCTGGGAGGAAGTCCTCGAGGCGGCCAAGCGCTCGCGGCGCGCCACCTGGGCGCTGGTCGGCCCCAACTCCCGACCGGGCACCGTCTCCGGGGGCGTCTTCACGCTCCTGTTCGCCGCCCCGGCCTCGTGGGCGCCTTCGAGAACGGCGGACACGGCCCCATCTTCTCCGCGGCCCTCCACCAGGCCCTCGGCCTGCGCCTCGAGGTGCATGCCATCGTCGCCGGCGACGACGGGCCGGAGCAGTTCCGGAGGCCCCGGCGGCGGGCGGCTCAGGCGGCCCGCGTGGACCGCAAGGCATGGGTTGGCCTCGGCGCTGCCCCCTCCGGAGCGGAGGCGGCGCACAACCCAGCCCCAGCGTCAGCTCCGCCGTCGGCCACGGTGCCGGTCACGGCGGGCCGCAGGGGCTCCTACGGCGGCGCCCCGACGCAGGTCCGAGCGGACCGGGACCACAGGCCGGCGCTTTCGACTCGGCAGGGCTCGGCCGCCAGCATCGGAGAGCAGGACGTCAACGGCGCCGGGACGCATTCCGGCGGCCAAGGCCCGGCCCGAAGCCGACGTGGCGGCTCCGGTCGTCGGCAGCGGCGCTGACAGCTCCGGCGCGGCAGGTGCGGTGCCGCGCAGCTCCACCGGTGAGCCGGTCGCCGCATCCGCTCCCGACCCCCAGGCGCTTGCCCCCACGACCCCACCGGCGCTGCCCACGACGCCGGCCGACCCGCCCAGGGCCCGGCCGCGCAGTCGCCCGCTGCTGCGTCGGCACGGCCCACCGACGTCGAGCCGGCCGACCGCCCCGGCGCGCACCGTCCCGTCTCCACCACCTGGGACGACGGCTCCCCCGATCCCCGAACCCCGCCCGAGGACGACTGGGGCGCCGATCCCACGCCGAGGACTCCGGCTACGTCAGTGGGACTCTCAGTGTCGATGAGCCCAGCGGCTCTGCTGGGCATTCCGCCGCTCCAGCCCCGGCCGCCGTCGCCCAGGAGGCCGCGACCTTGCCCGAGCCGCAACCGGCTCAGGTCGGCGTCGATCCCGCCGCCCCCACCGAGTTCCAGGCGGTCTCCCCGGCCGCCTCTGCCGCTTCCACGTCCCCGGCGCCCACCGCTGCTCCCATGGCGCCGCCGGCATCCCCCGCTCCGCGAACCCCTCCGATCCCGACGACGGTTGGGGGCCCGTCGCGATCCCCGGCGGGGGCTCGGCCCCGGCATCGGCCTCTGCGCCCGCCCCCACCGCGGGCGGTGCCGACCTGGACGACGGCTGGGGCCCGGTCGCCGTCCCCGGCGGCGGAACTGTGCCCACCCAGTCGGCACCCACCTCCGCCCCTCCTCAGGCGCAGGCTCAGGAGTGCCGGGCCCCCGCGCCCACCGACCCCCAGTCCGCTCCGGCCCCCACCTCGGCCCCAGCTGCCTCGCCTCACCTGCCCAGTCCCGCTCCGCCCCGCCGCGCAGGCGTCCGACGAGGCGCCCCTGGCCACCGTCCACCGTCTGCGCGCCCTGCCGGAGATTCCCGGCGGGGCCGCGTCCGCTCCGGCGGCCCCCAGTCCTTCCAGCAGGCTCCCTCCTCCCCGTCCCCACAGGCGCCCGGGGCCGGCAGCGCACCACGCGCCACCGGCTCCCAGGAGACCACCGCAGGATCCCCCGGCCTGGCCCCCGTCACCTGGGAGGGGACGACGTCGAGCCCCTTCAGCCCGGGCCCGCCCCCCGAGGAGCCCAGCGCCTCGAGCGCCCGACCCGAGGACGAGTCCACCTGGGCGCCGTCGGGCATCGCCGGCTCGCGCCTGGCCGCCGCCATGGCCGCCGCCCGCGCCGCCGCCCAGGAGGCCGACACCGACTCCCCTGGCCGACGACACCCCAGCGAGGACGACCCCGACGCCGAGGGACGCCGGCGTCGTCGGGCTCGAGGTCGTCAAACGGATCCTTGGCGCCCAGGTCATCGAAGAGGTCACCGTGACCCAGGAAGGACGTTGACATGCCCGCCGTCTACGAAGGCGCCGTCCAGGACCTCATCGATGAGTTCGGCGAGCTGCCCGGTATCGGCCCCAAGTCCGCCCAGCGCATGGCCTTCCACGTCCTGGCCGCCGACGCGGCCGCCGTCGAAACGCCTCATCGAGGCCCTGCGCGCCGTCAAGGCTAAGGTCCGCTTCTGTGAGACCTGCGGCAACATCGCCGAGGCCCCCCAGTGCGCCATCTGCCGCGACCCCCGCCGCGACCAGCGCGTCATCTGCGTCGTCGAGGAGCCCAAGGACGTTGTCGCCATCGAGCGCACCCGCGAGTACCGGGGGCTCTACCACGTGCTCGGTGGCGCCATCGACCCCATCAACGGCGTCGGCCCCGACGACCTGCGTGCGCGAGCTCTTCAGCCGTCTGGGGACGGCGAGGTCGAGAGGTCATCCTGGCCACCGACCCCGACGTCGTCGGAGAGGCGACCGCCGCCTACCTCACCCGCATGCTGCGCACCATGGCCGTGCCCGTCTCCCGGCTCGCCTCCGGCCCTGCCCGTGGGCGCCGACCTGGAGTACGCCGATGAGGTCACCCTCGGGCGGGCCTTCGAGAGCCGACGCCGCGTCGAGGACCGACCGCCCCGGTCAGGGGTGGGAGGGCCAGGTCCGGCACACTCGACCAAAACTTCAGAAACGACGCGGCTCCGGGTCGATTCTGAAGATCTGGTCGAAGTGTGGTCGCAGGCGTGCGGGGCGAGCGCTGGGGGCCGCGAAGTGTGGGTGGGAGGTAGCTGCGTGCCGCGTGATGTGCAGGCAACACGGCGCACCGTATGCTTGCCCCAGCCACGTCGTCGTGGGCGCCGCGCGGCGACGGCTCCATCCCCGGAAGCCCCTGCCAGGACGCCCGCACCGGCGCGGAGCACCTGATGCTAGACACGCACTGATTCCAGGACCCGAGGAGCGCCTTATGGCACTGGTCGTCCAGAAGTACGGCGGCTCGTCCGTCAGCGACGTCGACGCGATGCGGCGCGTCGCCCGGCGCATCGTCGCCACCCGCCAGGCCGGTAACACGGTCGTCGTCGTTGTCTCCGCGATGGGGGACACGACCGACGAGCTCCTCGACCAGGCTGCCGCCCTGACCACCGACGCCCCCGCCCGCGAGATGGACATCCTGCTGTCCGCCGGTGAGCGCATCTCCGTGGCCCTGCTCGCCATGGCCGTCTCCGAGCTCGGCGTCCCGGCGCGCGCCTACACCGGCGCCCAGGCAGGCGTCCTCACCGACTCCAAGTACGGCAAGGCCTCCATCGTCGGCGTGCTGCCCGAGCGCGTGGCCCGCTCCATCCAGACCGGCTCGGTCGCCATCGTCGCCGGCTTCCAGGGCATCAACGAGGTCGAGGACACCACCACCCTGGGGCGCGGCGGCTCCGACACGACCGCGGTCGCCCTGGCCGCGGCCCTCAACGCCGACGTCTGCGAGATCTACACCGACGTCGACGGCCTGTTCACCGCCGACCCCGCATCGTCCCCACCGCCAAGCGCATCGAGTCCTCTCCAGCGAGGAGACCCTCGAGCTGGCCGCCCACGGTGCCAAGATCCTCCACCTGCGTGCCGTGGGTACGCCCGCCGCTTCGGGGTGCCCCTGCACGTGCGCTCCTCCTTCTCCGACAAGACCGGGACCTGGATCTACGACGGCCGCCGCGAGGGCTGCCTCGTGCCCCTCGGTCGTGGCCGCCCAGCTCGACGACGTCGTCGCCGCCGACACTGACAGCTCGCCCAGCGCCCCCAGCGCCGCGAGCCCGGCCTCCTCGCAGGCCGCGGGAGCCGCCTCGGCCTCTCCTCAGACCCCGCCGGGCTCGACGACGGGCCCTCGGCCAGCGTCGTCGATCACCGCGCACCGCAATGCCATCGCGGCACGGGCCCCAGGCCCGCCCCCGCCCGACCGCCAAGGAGGACCACGTGAAGCCCCGTCATCTCCGGAATCGCCCACGACCGCAGCCAGGACAAGATCACGCTCGTGGGCGTGCCCGACGTCCCCGCGCCGCCGCCCGCATCTTCGCGATCGTGGCCCGGCACCGACGCCAACATCGACATGATCGTCCAGGACGTCTCCGCCGAGGGCACGGGCCTGACCAACATCTCCTTCACCTGCCCCGACGGCGACTCCGCCGCCGCCCGCGAGGCCCTCGAGGCCGCCCGCGAGAGCTGGGCTTCCGAAGCCTGCACTTCAACCCCGACATCGGCATCCTGTCCCTGGTGGGGGCCGGTATGCGCTCAACCCGGGGTCTCCGCGCGCCTGTTCGGCTCGCTGAGCGAGGCCGGGGTCAACATCCACATGATCTCCACCTCCGAGATCCGCATCTCGGTGGTGGTCGACGACGCCGTACTCGACGAGGCTGCGCGCCGTCCACTCCGCCTTCGGCCTCGACGCCCAGGCCGCCGAGGCGGTCGTCTACGGAGGGACCGGACGATGAGCAACCCCGTGAACACCTACACGGAGTGGCCGACGGCGTCTGCGTCGCCGTCGTGGGGGCCACCGGCCAGGTCGGCCGCGTCATGCGCGCCATGCTGGCCGAGCGCGACTTCCCGCCCGCTCGGTGCGCTTCTTCTCCTCGGCCCGCAGCGCCGGGACCGTCGTGGACTTCCGCGGCGCCCAGGTCGAGGTCGAGGATGTTGCCACCGCGGACCTGAGCGGCATCGACGTCGCCATCTTCTCCGCCGGGGGCGCGGCCTCGCGCGAGCACGCCCCGCGTTTCGCCGCAGCCGGGGCCGTCGTCGTCGACAACTCCTCGGCCTGGCGCAAGGACCCCGAGGTGCCGCTCGTGGTCAGCGAGGTCAACCCGCACGCGCTGCGCGAGCGCCCCAAGGGCATCATCGCCAACCCCAACTGCACCACCATGGCGGCCATGCCCGCCCTCAAGGTGCTGCACGAGGAGGCCGGGCTCATCCGCCTCATCGTCTCCACCTACCAGGCCGTCTCCGGCTCGGGGCGGGCCGGGGTGGCCGAGCTGGCCGGGCAGGTGCGCGCCGTCGTGAACGAGGACATGGAGGGCCTGGCCCTGGACGGGCGGGCCGTCGAGTTCCCCGCGCCGGAGGTCTACGTCGACACCATCGCCTTCAACGCCGTGGCCTGGGCCGGCGGCGACGCCGGTGACGGCTCCGGTGAGACCGACGAGGAGCAGAAGCTGCGCAACGAGTCCCGCAAGATCCTGGGGATCCCGGACCTGCTGGTCTCCGGCACCTGCGTGCGCATCCCGGTGTTCTCCGGCCACGGGCTCAGCATCAACGCCGAGTTCGAGCGCGAGATCAGCGTCGAGCGCGCCCGCGAGCTGCTGGAGGCGGCGCCCGGCGTCACCTACGAGGACGTGCCCAGCCCCCTCAAGGGCGCCGGCCGCCGGCACCTTCGTGGGGCGCCTGCGCGCCGACCAGGCCTTCGCGCCGGGCCACGGCCCTGCAGTTCTTCGCCGTGGGGACAACCTGCGCAAGGGCGCGGCCCTCAACGCCGTCGAGCTCGCCGAGCTGGTGGCCGCCGAGCTGCGGGGCTGACTGGGTCTTCTTTTCCGCCGAGCCGGGCACTCTTCGCGTGAGGCAACCGTTATGCGGTCGGGCTGCGCGAGACGTGCCCGGCTCGGTCACTGCGTGGTCAGTGCGGCCGCCGATCTTCCCAGGAGCCCGGTGTAGAGTCCCGTCCATCAGAGGAGAGGAGGTGTCCTGTGAGCAGACAAGTGAGTGTCACTCTGCCAACTCATCTGGCGGACGAGTTGGAGCAGCGCGTCGCATCGGGTGCCACACCGACCGCAGTGAGGCAGTCACTGATGGACTCCGGGAGCTGTTCGCCCGTGAGGAGGCCGTTGATGCCTGGCTGCGCGGCGATGTGGCGCCGGCGTATGACGAGCTGAGGGCTGATCCCTCGTTGGCCCTGAATGCCTCGCAGGTGCGTGCCCACATCGCGGCCCATCACTCCCGCCGGACCTCCGAGGCGTGAGGGCGATCTGTGACCCGGCGTGTGGGATACTCTCCGCAGGCGCAGCGTCATCTGACCGATCTCTACGACTGGATCGCACACGAGTCGGGCTTCCCTGATCGCGCCGAGGCCTACGTGACCGCGCTGATGGACCGGTGCGATGTGTTGGCCGACTTCCCAATGGTTGGTCGCGCTCGCGACGACATCCGCCAGCCTGCGCACCATCGGGTTTCGCCGACGTGCTGTCATCGCTTTCGCCATCACCGATGAGATGATTGAGATCATCGGCGTCTACTACGGCGGGCGCGACTATGGTCCGCTTCTGCGTGCCGACGATGAATGACTGAGCTTGCGAATCTGTGTGCGGCGTAGCCCTCCGCGCCGAGCCGGGCATCTTTCGCGTAGCCGGACAGAAATTCTGTTGTCCTCCGCGAGAGATGCCCGGCTCGGTTCGGTGTCTGCGCGGTCAGTGGGGCCGACGTCGGACCGGGGAGGCACACCGTCAGCGTCCCAAGCCGCGTTCCTCCAGAAGACGGTCGATGCGCTCGCTCAGCTCGCTGACCTGCTGCTGCAGGGCTGCCACCTGCGCCCGCGTGGCGGCCTCCTGCTCGGCGTTCTCCTCCTCGACCAGCGAGACGATCCACGAGGCCAGGGTCGCCGTGCCGACGCCGGCCAGTGCCACCCCACCGATCATGAGCAGAGCCGCGATGAAGCGCCCCTGCGTGGAGAGCGGGAAGGTGTCGCCGTAGCCGACGGTGGTGATCGTCGTCAGCGCCCACCACAGGGCCTGGCCGAAGGACTGGATCGAGGAGCCCGGCTCATGACGCTCCGCATCAAGCACGGCCAGTGCCGAGGTGAAGATGAGCAGGGCGGCACTGCCGGCCGTGTACAGGGTGATGCGCCCGCGCAGCGCGGTGCCGGCGCTGCGCTGCATGATGCTCATGAGCGTCACCAGGCGCAGGAGCCTGAGCGGCCGCAGTATCGTCAGGACAATGATCGCCAGGTCGGGCAGGTGGCGGAGGAACCAGCGGCCCCGGTTCGGCGCCAGGACCAGGCGGACAAGATAGTCGAGGCCGAACAGTGCCCACACGGCGCCGATCACGAGCTCGGCCGTCTCCTTGGCTGCGCCTTGCGCGTTGGTGAGTACCTCCCAGGCATAGGCGCCCAGGAAGACGACGGCGGCACCGGCCAGCGGCCACTCCGCGGCCCGCTCCCACGCCCGCAGCCGAGCGCCCGGGCTGACATCAGTCGGCATGGACCGATAGTAGACGGCGCTGGCGATAGAGCCAAGTTGCCCTCACCGGTGGGGCATTTCTGCGCGGCTGGGGCCGTCGACGCCGACGTCGCCGGTGCTGGTGTCGGAATCCTCGGTCTCCTGCGCTGGGAGATCGTGAAGGACGAACAGAGGGCTGATGCTCACCAGCACAAGGATAAACAGGATGGAAACGGTGCCGGTGGTGGGAAACGCGCTGTAATCGTTGACGCCGTGGAACCAGACGATGGCAGCCAGGCAGATGATCGTCGCCGTCGGGGAGACGGCGGCCAACAGGGTAATGAATACCCCCGCGGCGAACCAGAAGAGCAGGGAGCCCTCACTGGTGGCAGTGTCGGCGTGCTCGACGTGGATGAACTGTGGGTTTGAGGGCCTAAAAAGAACGAGGATGGTGCTGATTCCGACGATCGCCTCAGTGAGTCGTGCGGGGTGGAGGATGTACCTCCATCCGGATGCCTGCGAGAGGGTTGAGCGTACGTGCTTTCTGGCGACGAAGGCGAGCGCCGCTCCCAGGAGCAGGCCGGCGGTGAACCACAGAGGCCTGGCGGCGTGTTCGAAGTCCCCGTACGTGCCTCTGTGGGAATGCGCCAGGAGGCTCAGGATCAGCAGGGTCGTTCCTGAAGCCGCCAGGCTGGGCGGATGATTCCATATCGCCAGAGGGAAAATAAACAGGATCGAGGCGAGGATGAGCGGACTCTCAACCTTGGAAAGATCTGTCAGGCGCGCATCCGAGGGTAGGGCGAACATCGAGTTGAGGATCACTGTGAGCGCCACGGCGATGGGTGCACGTAACTGCTGAAAAGAGATTTCATTATTCATGAGTGTCCTCTTGGTGTGGTGAGGTGTGAGATTCTGTGGATTGGCTCGACGTGATTGGTCGTGGCTTCTTGTAGTGGTACATGGTGAGCAGTCCGGCTGTGGCGGAGATGGCGAGAAGAGGGATGGGGAGAATGTCGGCCAGGTAGGTACCCGCCGCCTCTGCGTTGTCGAAGGTGTAGTAGCGGATAAGGGTGACGACCAGATAGATCGGGGGAATGAAGGGCGATAGTCCGGCAAATGCAGTCATCGCGAAACCGCAGAGGAATGTGATAATAGACATGCTGGTCTGTCCGGGTGTCGCCCATAAGCGAGAGGGTGAGGTGCTCACGAGTGGTGCGGATGCCAGGAGGCTGGCAAGTACTGCGACCGCGATTCTCCCGAGGAGCTGGTCCGTGATGCTGAGAGTTGAGTGATGCTTGCTCGTGCGGCTGATGGTGGTGCATGTTGCCGCGGCCGATCCGCACATGATTCCAGCCAGGATCCACAGGATGGGAGAGATCTCCGAGAGGGTGCTCCGTCTATGTTCACTGTCTGCTGGCATGATCTCACCCACGAGGGCGGCGACAGTGAATACTGCGCTTGTCGCCCCTTGTGCTTGCGGGGAATTGTAAGGTGACCACCCCTGCGGAGACTATCCAGAAAACAACGGCGGATAATGCGTTGAATGAGTCGATTGAAAATGATGTGGAGTCGGGGTCGAGGCTATGCAGTTCCGTGAGTGCGATGATGGCGAAGGCGCTGAGCGCAACTGCTACCGGCGCCTGCAGTGGTCGGAACGGTTGGATCTCATTCATGTGGCGATGCTGCTCTTCTCAAGGGTTGGGAGGTGCCCGGCGTGTTGCCGGGGTGCGGCGGCACCGTGGCTCGATCTGGGTGGTGCGTCGTCGGGAAGTGTAGTGAAGAAAATTGTCCGTGTCGGCGGTTGGAGTCCGCCGAATAGTGGAAAACGATGGCGCCGGGCCGGTTGCCTGTGTCAGCGCACGAGGGGCAGGGTCCTGTGGTGTGGCGGCAGGCGTCGCAGTGCCGGTGGGAATCTCCTGCCCGTGGGGCCACTTCTCCCTGGGTGGGGCCTTCGACGCCGTCGGGGACGTTTCTGCGCGGCCGGGGGCAGTCCGCGCGCCCGGGGGCCGGAATCCTGTCCCCGGACGCGCCGGGTGTCCCCCCTCCGGAGCGGCGCGCACCCGGCCGCGTGGAATGTCCCCGTCCGTCTTGGAGGGCGGGGCTGCCGGGCTCAGGTGAGCAGGACCTTCAGGACGGCAGGGGCGGCGAAGCGGCGAGGCTGCGAACCGGTCTCGACGACGTCGAGCACCCCGATATCAGCCAGCTGGGCAACCAGGCCGTTGGCCCGCCCGTACGAGATGCCGAGGGCCGCCTCGACCTTGCGCACCGTGAAGCTCGGATTCGCGACCGCGAAGTCGACGAGGTCGAGAGCGTGCGCGGACCGCAGGCTCGAGGCGCGCACCGTCTCCTTGAGGCTCTGATGCGCAGCGGCCAGGGCGAGCATCTGGTGGCGCGTGCTGGTGGCGGCCGCGGCCAGCCCCTGGGAGAAGAAGGCCAGGAAGGTGTCCCAGTCGCCGTGGGTGCTGACTCGCAGCAACGCGTCGTAGTACTCGGCGCGACGCTCCTCGAACCACGGCGAGACCGTCAGCGTGGGTTCGCTGAGAACACCTGAGCTCAGGAGAGTGAGCACGATGAGGAACCGCCCCAGGCGCCCGTTGCCGTCCCGGAAGGGGTGAAGCGTCTCGAACTGGTAGTGGGCCATGCCTGCGGCGATGATCGGGTCGATGTCTCCCGCGTGGTCCCGATGCAGCCAGTCGACGAGGGCACGCATGCCGGCGCGAAGAGGATCCCCGGGCGGTACGGGAACGAATCGGGACGCATGGATCGGGGTCGTGCTGTGCGCACCGGTGCGGCGGCCGATCATGACTTGGGTGCCGCGCAGGCGACCTGAAGCGGACTCAAGGGGAGTGCCCCGCATGAGCTCGCCCTGTAGGTCCTCGATGAGTGAGAGGGTGATGGGACGCCCCTCCTGCGCCCGTAGGAAACCGCTGTTGGCCATGCGGACGTAGTTGAGGATCTCCGTCATCTCGGCGGTCGCGGGGGCGTCGTCGTCGGCGGTGAGCACCTCGCGCAGGGGGGCGTATGTGCCCTCCAGGGCCGACGTCGACTGAGCCTCGCGCCGTAGGGAGGGAGTTCGCAGTAGGTAGGGGTTTGGCAGCTGCTGGGCCCGTGGCGTCGAGGGCGGCCAGTGCGCGGCCGGCTGCTGCGACCATGCGGTAGGTGCCGCCGCTGAGGGGTGGCTCGTCGGAACTGAGCGGGGCGGGGATGAAGGCCTTGTGCTGCCAGTTGCCGGTCACCGGGTCGGAGCCGGTGATGTCGACCAGCTCCCCCGTGGTGTCGTCAACGAACATGCTCACGTCCATGATGTCATCCTAGTGGTGGTTGTGTGACATCTAAAGAGGAGGGATTGCATACAATGTTGGATTGTTGGACATCGCGGGTGGGTGTGTGTCTGGAAACGGGCATGTGTAGGGCTGTGCGCCGGTGACTGCCGCCGTGGGGTTCCGTTGTGGGCGGGGGCGTTCGACGCCGTCGGGGACATTTCTGTCCGGCCGGGGACAGTCGACGCCGTCGGGGACCGGAATCCTGTCCCCGGACGCGCAGGATGCCCCCGTCCGGGGAGGCGTGCACCCGGCCGCGTGGAATGTCCCCGGCCGCAAGGACGAGGACGATGTTTCTCAGGCCGGCTGCGGCTCGGCCTCCGACGTCGGTGCGTCGGCCGTCTCTTCCTGCTCGACTGAGGCTCGTATCAGCTGTGCGGCCCGCCAGACCTCGTCGAGCCGGGCCTCGACCCGGGAGCGGGCGTCGTCGAGCCGTGAGGGTCTCACCGTCAGGCCGAGCCGCGGGATGATGACCGGTCGCCCCGGCTCGGCACCTCCGGCGGGTGGGGCGTAGACGGCTTGGACCTTCACGCGACCCAAGTGCGCCGGGACCTCTTGGATGCTGAGGTTGCCACGGCTGGAAGGCAGGGGGAAGGAGAAGGACTTCGGGTCGGCGACCGCCACGCCGTACGTTCTCAGGCGTACCGCGCTTGCCCGCCGGCGTGCGGCAGCGCGTTTCAGTGCCACGAACAGGCCGATGTGGGCCAGGCCGAGAATCCAGGTGGCCCCCACGGCCAGATCTTGAGTGGAATCGCTGTAGATCAGGGAGTGCGGGATAGACAACATGGTGAAGGGGGAGGCCGTCACCAGCATGCCCGCGAGCATCGCCCACAGCATGCCCACGGCGCGGCTGTTGGGGTCCCGGGCGACATGGAGGAACCGTGCCGACGCGATATCGCGATAAGTCACTGTCGCGTCCTTGGTGAGCCACCGGTCCGTGCCCGTGAAGCAGGAGGTTGCTCCAAAGATGACGGAGGTCAGCACGAAGCTGAAAATGAGTGGTGTCGCGCCTACCGCAGTTGCGGCATCGGCTATCGATTCGTTGTCCTCCGGGTAGGCGACGGCCTCGTCCAGAGAGCCCAGGGCGAAGGCGGTTATGAGCAGGATCAGCGGGTAGAGGAGCGCGATGCCGGCGGCGGCCAGGGCGCCCAGGTACCCGAGCACCCTGGTCTTCGTAGTGGGGCAGGTGCGGAGGTAGATCGCCATGGGTGCCCTCCTGAAAACTGTCGGTAGGGTCGGTTGTGGCTGGCGAGTCAAGTCTGGGGTCGGTGGGTGCCTGCCGCCCATGGGGACCGTTCTCCCTGGGGGACATTTCGACGCCGTCGAGACATTTCGTTGTGGTCAGGGGGCCTTCGACGCCGTCGGGGACCGAAATCCTGTCCCCGGACGCGCAGGGTGTCCCCCGCCGGGACGGCGCGCACCCGGTCGCGTGGAATGTCCCCCGGCCGCAGGAGGTAGGAGGTCGACTGGCATCGGCAGAAGGGGTGCTGCATCGGCCGGAGGTGACGGGGTGGGTGGTGTTGGTAGGTGGGAGGTGGTGCAGGCAGCTGCGAGGCCGGGCGGCCCCGTCACGAAGATTGCCGGCCTCAGGAATAGGTTGGGCCCCGGCCGTGTTGGCCGCAGTGGAACCCATCTGTCTCCACAGTCTTGAAAGGAACACTCATGGCCACCAAGAACATCACCGGCCCCGAGTTCAAGGACACCATCCACGGCGAGGGCATCACCATCGTCGACTTCTGGGCCTCCTGGTGCGGCCCGTGCATGCGCTTCGCCCCCATCTACGAGAAGGCCTCCGAGGCCAACCCGGACATCACCTTCGCCAAGGTCGACACCGAGGCCGAGCAGGACCTCGCCGGGGCCCTGGGCATCTCCTCGATCCCCACGCTCATGGTCTTCCGTGACAATGTTCTGGTCTACCGTGAGGCCGGCGCCCTGCCCGCCCCCGCGCTGGACTCCCTCATCACGCAGGTGCGCGACCTCGACATGGACGAGCTCAAGGCCAAGATCGCCGAGGAGGAGGCCTCCGGCGCACAGGCCTGATCCGCCGCCCACCGCGGGGCCGCCTGCCGGTCCCTGCAGCCGTCCGACGTCGCCCGGGAACCCGCCGTTTCCGGGCGTCGTCGTCGTCTGTTACCCGGCTCGCCCACCCAAGGGCAGAACATTACGTTTTGATATCCTATGATGGCCCGCGTGAAGTTGGAGTCCCACGTCAGCCACGCTGTCAGAGCCCGATGGGCGGTCCCCGTCGGTGCCTCGGGCCGCGACGCGTTGGTGCGCCACCTCGTCTATGCCTTCCTGCGTTCTGACCCCGAGGGGCCACGGACTGGATCGACTCGACGGTCCCCACCGACCCCGACGAGCTGCGCACCATGCTCGACTTCCTCCTCACCGCCCGCCCTCCGGCGCCCCTGCCCGAGGACATTGCCGCCGACCTCGACACCCTCCTGGAGGCTGAGGCCGCCGAGCGCGGCATGGTCGATGCCACCGAGATCCCGCCCCTGGCCATCACCGACCACGTTCCCGGCCTGCTGGGCCGCAACGTGGCCTTCTGGCGCGGCGACCTCACCCGCCTGCGCGCCGGCGCCGTCCTCAACGCCGCGAACTCTGGGATGCTCGGCTGCTTCGCCCCCGGGCACCGCTGCATCGACAACATCATCCACGCCGTCGCCGGGCCGGCCCTGCGCGCCGAGTGCGCCCGCTACATGACCTGGGCGGAGACCTTCGACCCCACCCGTCGCCAGGGCGGGGAGCCCGCCGGCCGGGCCGTCTTCACCGGCGGCTACCACCTGCCGGCCCAGCACGTCATCCACTCGGTGGGGCCCGTCATCGAGGACGGGCGCAAACCGACCCTGCATGACCGGCGCCTGCTGTCCTCGTGCTACACGAGCGTCCTCAACGTCGCGCACGCCGCGGGGCTGGGCAGCGTCGGCCTGTGCTCGCTGTCCACGGGCGTCTTCGGCTACCCCAAGCGGCAGGCCGCCCTGGTGACCCTGGAGACGATCGGCCGCTGGCTGGCGGCCCACCCCGACTCCCGGATGCGCATCGTCATCAGCCTCAACGCCGACGTCGACGTCGCCGCCTACGAGGCCGCCCTCGCCCCGCCGCCCTGGCGGCCGTAGGGGTGGGGTCCGCCGTGCCCGCCGTCCGCAGTGCGCCTGAGGCGGCGCACTGCACGAGGTCGGGCTCACTGGCCGACAGGTGGGTGTACTCCACGCGGTGCGGGGGTTCGTGCAGTACGCACAACCCCTGGCCAGTAGGTCCCCAACCTCGTGCAGTGTGGGCAGTTATGGGCTCCGACGTCGGATCAGATCCACGGAGGGTGGTCAGCTCGCCTGGGCCTGGGCGGCGGCGCGGGCGGCCGCCGGGGCCGCAGACGCGATCGCCTCCAGCTCCGCCTCGCCGTGCGCGGCCGAGACGAACCAGGCCTCGAGACCGACGGCGGCAGGCCCACCCCCGCCTCGAGGAAGGCGTGGAAGAAGGGCCCGTAGCGCCAGGTCTCCTGGGCGCGGGCGGCCTCGTAGTCGCTCACGCCCTGCTCGGCGGCCCGCTGCCCGAACATGAAGGAGAACAGCGAGCCCGCCCGCTGCACGCGGTGGGGCACGCCCTGCTCGTTCAGGGCCGCCGAGACCACCTCGCCGATGGTCCGGGCATGCTCGGCCACCGAGGCGTAGACGGCGTCGTCGGCCAGCTGGAGCGTGGCCAGGCCGGCCGCCGTGGCCAGCGGGTTCCCCGAGAGCGTGCCCGCCTGGTAGACGGGGCCGTCCGGCGCCAGCAGGTCCATGACCTCCGTCCGCCCGCCGACGGCGGCCAGCGGCATCCCGCCGCCCACGACCTTCCCGAAGGTCACCAGGTCCGGCACCCAGGTGGCGCGCTCGCGCCAGTCGGCACCCGGCCAGGAGGGGGTACCGGCGCCGGCGAGCTCAGAAGCAGCGGCGCCGGCGGTGGCGAAGACCGGCAGGGTCCGAGGTCCAGCCGTCGATGGCCTCCAGGCCCCACCAGCCGGCCGGGCCCACACGGAAGCCGGTGAGGACCTCATCGAGGATCATGAGCGCACCGTGCTCGGCGGTGATGCGGCGGATCGCGGCGTTGAAGCCGGGCGCGGGCGGCACGATCCCCATGTTGGCCGGGGCACCCTCGGTGATGACCGCGGCGATCTCGGTGCCGCGCTCGGCGAAGCAGGCCTCCAGGGCGGCGACGTCGTTGTAGGGCAGGACGATGGTCTGGGCGGCCACCGCCGCGGGTACGCCGGCGCTGCCCGGCAGGCCGCCGGTGGCCAGGCCCGAGCCGGCCGCCGCGAGCAGGCCGTCACTGTGCCCGTGGTAGCAGCCGGCGAACTTCACCACCAGGTCGCGGCCCGTGGCGCCGCGGGCCAGGCGCACGGCCGTCATCGTCGCCTCGGTGCCGGTGGATACGAAGCGCACCTTCTGCGCGGCCGGCACTCGGCGGCGCACCTCCTCGGCCAGGAGCGTCTCCGTGGCGGTGGGGGCGCCGAAGGACAGGCCGTGGGCGGCGGCCGCCTGGACCGCGGCGACGACCTCCGGGTGGGCGTGACCCAGGAGCGCCGGACCCCACGAGCCCACCAGGTCCACATAGCTGCGGCCCTCGGCGTCAGTGACGTGGGCGCCGCCGGCTGAGGCGACGAACCGCGGCGTGCCGCCCACCGAGCCGAAGGCGCGCACGGGGAGTCGACGCCCCCGGGGATGACGGCGCGAGCCGCCTCGAACAGGAGGTGTTGGTCGAGGCGGTGGCACTGGAGGGCCGGCCTGCGGGCTGCGATTGCTGAGTCACGATGTTCCTGTCGATGAACTGGTCAGGGCCGGTTCGGGAGGTGACCTCGCGCCGGCCGGAACTGATTCCCAACCTACCGGAACGATCCTGCCCTCCGTGGCTCTTGTATCAGTGCAGGGCCGGGTTCTCGGCGATCTCCCGGGCCCAGTAGGTCAGGACCATGTCCGCCCCTGCGCGCACGATGCCCAGCACCGACTCGGCGATGACGCGCTCGCGGTCGATCCACCCGCGCTGCGCGGCCGCCTCCACCATCGCGTACTCGCCGCTGACCTGGTAGGCAGCCACCGGCACTGGTGAGGCGGCGGCGACGTCGGCCAGCACGTCCAGGTAGGGGCCGGCCGGCTTGACCATGACGATGTCGGCCCCTTCCTCGACGTCGAGCATCACCTCGCGCATGCCCTCGCGGCGGTTGGCCGGATCCTGCTGGTAGGCGCGCCGGTCCCCGGTGAGTGTGGAGCCCACGGCCTCCCGGAACGGCCCGAAGTAGGCCGAGGCGTACTTCGCCGAGTAGGCCAGGATCGAGACGTCGTCGTGGCCGGTGGCGTCCAGGGCGGCGCGGATCGCGGCGACCTGCCCGTCCATCATCCCCGACGGCGAGACCATGTGCGCCCCCGCCTCCGCCTGGGAGACGGCCATGGCCTGGTAGGTGGCCAGGGTGGCGTCATTGTCGACCTCACCGGCGCGCGGGCCGTCGGGGCGGATGAGGCCGCAGTGGCCGTGGCTGGTGAACTCATCCAGGCAGGTGTCTGCGCAGACGACGACCTCGTCCCCCACCTCCGCGCGCACGGCCGCGATCCCGCGGTTGAGGATGCCGTCCTCGGCCCAGGCCGCGGTGCCGGCCTCGTCCCGGGTGGCGGGAACGCCGAACAGGTCGATGGCGCCGATGCCTGCCTCGGCGCAGGCGGCGGCCTCGCGACGCAGTGAGTCCAGCGTGTGCTGGACGACGCCCGGCATCGCCTCCACGGTGCGGGGGGTGTCGATATCCTCTCGCACGAACACCGGCAGGATGAGGGCGGATGGGTCCACGACGTGCTCGCGCGCCAGGCGCCGCATCGCCGGGGTAGTGCGCAGGCGCCGGGGGGCGGACCGTGGGGCCTGTGGGTCGGGGACGGAGCGGCGCGACAGGAAGTCGGCGGCCGGTCGGAGGGCGTCGGTCATGAGGTGCTCCCTGGTGGTTGTTGGTCCGCCGCCTCGCAGGCCGTCCACAGTGTTGGAATGACTGGAATGAGGCGGATCAGGGTGGGTCTGAGGAGGTCTGTGCGGGGGACGCTCGTATTGGGTTCAGAGGCTGCGGGGTGGTTTTGTGTCACGGTTGGCGACTTTTAGTGTGCCGAGCAGGGGCGGCGGCTGCTGAACTCATCGGAGTATCCGGCTCTGACCTGGGCGAATACCTGAGAGGTAGGTGCGCTGGGGGCAGTGGCGGCGATGAAAAGTCGCCAATCGTGACACTTTTGCCGGTGCGGAGGCCATCACGGTGGCTCCTGAGGGGAGGGTGGGGCCCGCGGTGGCCCGGATGGCGTCGATGGTGGCCTGGAGGACCCCCTCGGGCGTGGGGGAGGGCGACGGCAGCAACCGTCAGACCGAGTTTGCGGGTGGCCGCCGCCGTGGTGGCGCCAATGGCCACCAGCCCGGTTCCCCTGCGGCGGCGGGCCGAGCAGCTCCAGGACGGCCCGCGTCGTGGACGGGGCGGTGAGCACGACCGCGTCCACACCGCCAGTGGCCCACCTGTGCTCCAGGTCCGGGGGCAGGGTTGCAGGCGTCAGCCGTGACGGTCGTGTGAGCGGCCACCTGCTCCACCTCCCAGCCCGCTCGACGCAGGGCCGTCCCGCCAGTGCCGGGTCGGCCAGAGCCGAGGCCGGCAGCAGCACGCGCCGTGCCGCCTCCGGAGCGGTTCGAAGCCGAGCGGGGGAATCGTCGGAGGCATGAGCCCTCAGCTGGAGTCATGCGGGCCGGTGACACCCCAGGAAGGCCTCGAGGGGCCGTCTTCGATTCCGGGATCCGTGCTGGGGCGTGGGGTGGCGGGGTGCCGTGGTGGGTGTTGGGAATGTCGGGTTCCTGGTAGGGGCGCGTGGTCTCCGGTTGCTGGGCTTCCGGCGAACGCGGGCTCCTTCAGGAGGGCGGCGGCCGATCCTCGGGCCACCAGGTCAGGGGGCGGTCCCGGTGAACTTGGTCCACGCACGTGCTGTCGCCGGACCGACGACAGCCACCCGCATCGGCGGGATGCTTGAGCGTGGTTGGTGCTGTCCCGGTGGGGTGATTGGGGTGTGGGGAGGCACGGAGCCGTCGTGGGGGCCGGACGTGCCGGCTTCCTGATGGAGGGCCTGGTCTCCGGTCGCCGAGGCGGCTTCCGCAAGCAGGTACGGCGCCAGCGCCTCAACCGTCCGGGCCGAGGTGAGCACCAGCCAGGCCGCCTTGCCCGCCACGATCCTGCGCGCAGTCGCCTCCAGCGCCGCCGCCTCACCCGGAACCGTCCGTGTCACGGCGGCGCGCAGCACCCGAGCCCCGGCCCGCTCCAGCGCCGAGGCGATGCGGTCGCGCTCGCCCGAGGCGCGGCAGGAGAACCACCCGCCCCGACAGCGGTGCTCCGCCGCCTTCCCGGGGCAGGGCCCGGCACGCCCCCGGCCGAGTCAGTGCGTGAGGTGGACTGCGCCATGGCCTCCAGTCCCGCCGGGGCTTGTTGGCGTACAGGTCGACGATCTGGTCGGCGCCGTCCTCCAGCAGGACCTCGGCCGCCCTGACCCCCAGTGCCTCGGCCGCCCGAACCGCCGTGTCCCCGGGAGCCCCTGGCACCCCAGAGGCCTCGGGCAGCTCAGTACTTAGCTCGCAGCCGACCTCCTGGCCGCCATCGAGTGAGGTGACCACTGCTCGCAGCACGAGCACCCGCGGCGAGTGGCACGAGGCCGCTGAATCGTGCGGTCCTACCTCGGAGACCCCGACTGGCCGCGGGCCGCCGTTCGCGGCCCCAGCCCCTGCTTGCCCCCGGTCACGGCGGTGTCATCGTCGCGGAAGCCCTCGTTCCACCCGGTTCCGTGTTCGGCGTGCTCCTCCCACGGCTCCTGATCGCCGCCCCGCAGGTGCGCCCAGGCCCCCACCGGCGCCGCGCAGCCGGCCCCGAGCCGCGCCATGAGTGCCCGCTCGGCCGTCACCGCCAGGCGCGTGGGCTCGTCGTCGAGCGCCGCCACGGCCCGGGCCAGCTCGCGGAGTCCTCGCCGGTTCGCGTCTCCACGGCCAGGGCCCCTTGTGCCGGTGCGGGCAGCATCGTCTCCAGGTCCAGCACCTCGCTCGCACAGTGCTCCAGCCCCAGACGCCGTAGCCCCGACAGGGCCAGGACCACCGCGTCCAGGTCGCCGGCGGCATCGGCTCGGCTCGGCGCCACCGGCTCATCGGTGCCGACGCCGACCGCCTCCAGCCCTCGCACCCGTGCCAGGCGCGTGGGCACGTTGCCGCGCAGGTCCACCACCTCCAGGTCGGGGCGGGCCGCCAGCAGCTGGGCGGCCCGGCGCGGCGAGCCAGTGCCCACGCGGGCCCCTCGGGCAGGTCGGCCAGGGTCAGGCCGTCGCGGGCGCACAGGGCGTCGCGCGGGTCCTCGCGCGGTGGCACGCAGATGACCTCCAGACCCTCGACTGGCTGCGTGGGCAGGTCCTTGAAGGAGTGGACCACCAGGTCCACCTCGCCATCCAAGAGCGCGTGACGCAGCCGGGCCGCGAAGACCCCCACCCCGCCGAGCTGCCGCAGGGGTGTGCGGTCGCCGTCGCCGTCCGTGCGCACGGTGACCAGGTCGATGCCCAGGCCGCCGGAACCCTCGCTGGCCTTGCCGGCCGCGGCAGCCGCACCGCCCCTCCGGCCGCCATCAGTGCCTCAGCGACCTGCCTGGACTGGGTCAGCGCCGAGGCGCGAGCCGCGCGTGCCCAGGCGAAGCCGCCGGGAGTCCGTCCCCGTCGTGGTCATGCATCCCCTCCTCGTGCGCAGTTCTCAATCGTCGCCTTCGTACCGTAGGGCTCGCCTTCGTACCTTGGGGGTACGAACTCGAGACCTAATATACGAACGCGCCGCCCGCCTCCGTCCTGGCGCGGCGCTTCACCCGCCATGGGAGCCCACCAGACGCCCGGCCACGGCGCGGGCGTGCTCGACGACGGCGGCGATCCCGGTCCCAGCCACCCACGCCCGGTGACCTCAGTCCGTCACCGGCGCCAGCTGCTCCTCAGGCGCCTCGTGCGCTCCCGGTAGGTGGGCGTCACCGGCGGCAGCGTCCCGTCCCACCGCACCAGCATGTGGTCGATGACCGCCTCCGGCTCGATCCGCACCCCGTCAGGGCCGCCACGTCATCCAGCGCCACCTGCGGATCTGCCTGCGGGCGCGGCTGCCAGGGCCGACCGTGGGACAGTCGCAGCGCGTGGACGTCCGGGCCGTGCAGCGCCCTGCAGCTCGGCACCGACCCACGGCCACTTGGCACTCCAGGTGCGACAGCGCCTTGGCCCGCACCGAGCAGTCCACTGGGCCCATAGACCCCCACCGGGAACCATCCCGTCAGAGACCAGGTCAGAGGTTCCGGCACCGGCCGACGACGCCGCAGCGTCGGGCCCAGCGGGCCGGCGACTTTCACCGGGCTCAGCAACGCCGGCGGGCGCCACGAGCAGCCCGAGCCCACCGGCTCATCACTGAGCTCCGGCGCCCGCGCCACCAGCGTGAAGCGGGCGATCGGCGCCCCACCGGCACGGTCAGCTCCGTCGCGCTGCGGGCAGGCCGGGAATCCCCCGCAGCAGCCGCAGCGCAGCCCCTCGCCGAGCAGGCCAGGATGACGCGGTCGGTGGCACGACCTCCTCGCGCCATCGGGCACTGGCTCATCCGACGGCGTCGGACCCCGGCGCGTCGGGGCGATCCCCACCCGCCAGGCGGCCGGCGCCTCCCCGTCCGCGCAGTCCTGGCCTGCCGCTGGGCCGCAGCCACTGGGCACCGGTGCGGGATGCACGCTCCTCCGCCGGCCTCGATGGCCTCGCGCAGCGCGTCGGTGAGCCGGAACAGCCCGCCCTCGACGGCCGCGTCCACGCTCCGACCACCCGCCCCGTCCTGGCGGGCCCGACGCCGCTCCAGCACCGCCGCCACAGCGGCACTGAGCGACCCCAGCTCCGCCGTGGCCCGCCGCAGCCCGGGCATGACGACATCGGCCGCCGGTCCGCCGGGTCGGCCAGTGGATGCCCGCGACGATGGGCCGCACGAGGCGCTCAGGACGCCGGCCCCATCCGCGCGGTGACGAATGAGGCCAGGTCGGCCGGATCCTCAGGGGCTGGTGCCCACGGTGCCCGGGCAGGTCGGCGTCCTGCGCGGCCCGGCGCGCGCCTCCTGCCCGATGATGGCGACGACGTCGGGGCCAGTGGGTCCGCAGGGGATCCCTCGGTAGGCGTGGTCGGGAAACCGGTGCAGCCCCACTGGGACGGCCCTGCGCCGGCGCCCGGTGCGAGGGGCGGCAGGAAGAGTCAGGGCCGGCCGTGCGGGCGGCGGTGCAGCCCCAGCTCGGCGAGCATCGAGGTGGCCGCCTGGCCGCGCACGACAAGCCCCTCAGCCCCCAGGTCCATGCGTGCTCCGCCGATCGGCCCGGCCGCGACGAGCCCGCCGGTGTAGCCGCGCGCCTCAATGAGCAGCGGCCGCAGCCCGGCGCGCACCAGGTCCCAGGCGGCCGTCAGACCCGCGATCCCACCGCCGATGACGAGCGCATCCCACCGTCGCTCCCCGACGGCCTCCCGCTCATGCCTCCCACCCGGCCAGGGCCACGGACTCCCAGTCGGCCGAGCCGTGCACCCGCGCCACGATCCGGGAGAGGACATTCGCGTCGGTGGCCGGCGGGACCCCGCTCCCAGGTTGACCACGTGCCCCGGCGCCGCGCGCCCGGCAGCCAGCACCGCGTCGAGCTCCTCAGCCAGGATCGGCCCATGGCGCCGCCAGCGCGCCGGGTCGAGGTTGCCCTGGACCGGGCAGGCCCCCCGCCTGCGGGTCGGCCTCGGCCAGCGCCTCAATGGCCTCGCCCAGCTCGATGCGCTCGTCTACGCCGACGGCGTCGGCTTCGCCACGCACGAGCCCCAGCAGTCGGGCGGTCCCGGTCCCGAAGTGGATGAGCGCGCGCTCTCACCGGTGGTGGGGAGACGGCCTGGCGGGCGACATCCAGCGCGAGCGCCGAGTAGGGGCCACGCGCTCGCGGTAGGCGCGCGGGGACACGAGCCCGCCCAGGGAGTCGAAGACTGGGCCGCGGCCCCCGGCGCGCACCTGGGTGGCGATGAACTCGCCGGTCAGGCGCGCGCACCACGTCATGAGCCGGTCCCAGGAGTCGCGGTCGGCGCGCGCGCGAGCGTGCGCGCCGCCAGGTGGTCGCGACTGGGCCGGCCCTCCACCAGGTAGGCCGCCAGCGTGAAGGGCGCCCCGCCGAAGGCGAGCACCGGCGTCCACCCGCCGACCCGGCACTGTGCTCCAGCCCGGCGCGCGCCCGCTCGCTCAGCCCTCGCGCACGCCGGCGCCTGCGGACTGCCCAGCTCGACGATGACGCGCCGCACCGCCTCCTCGATCGCCCCGACCCCTCGGCGTCGGGACCGTCACCGAAAGCGGCGGGCCACCAGCTCGCCCACCTCGCGAGCGTTGCGCACCGGGGCGTCGAGGACCGGCCCGACGCCCTCCTCGATCCGCACCCCGACACCCGCCAGGCGCAGCGGCACCATGATGTCGGAGAAGAAGGCGGCGGCGTCGACGCCGTGGCGCCGCACCGGCTGCAGCGTCACCTCCGCCGCCAGCGCAGGATCCAGGCAGGCATCCAGCATCGGCACGCCGGCGCGCGCCCGCAGCGCCCGGTACTCCGGCAGCGACCGTCCCGCCTGACGCATGAACCACACCGGTGTGCGCGCGGGCCTTCGCCCCGCCAGCGCCTCCAGGAGCGCTGGCGACGGAGCCGGTCCCGTCGTGGTCCCGGCAGGCCCCGCCGCCTCGGCAGCCTGCGCCGCCGGCTCGGAAGTCATTGAATCATTGTGTGAACTGCCGGTGACGAAATCGCCGGTATCGGGCGAAGAATGCTGACGCCGCGTGCTTTCCCTGCGATAAGGGAACTGAATGTGAGACATATCCGACTGCCTCCTGTCAGCAGTGGTCAGAGGGGGTTTATTGCGCGTAATGGTGCGGCGTTCCAGACGTCCGTCGGGTCCTGACAGGGTGTCAGAAATATGGTGATGACGCATTGTCATGATGTCGGGTGTGTGTCGCCACGCCGCTATTGTGCCCGCTCCCCACGGTGATGTTTCAATAGCCCACGTTGTGACTACTCATCTTCTCTCCGCAGACCATCGACTGCCGGGCCTCGACGTCGTTGCCCGGCTCGGTGCGGTCGCAGGGCTGGGGCCGGACCTCCTGGAAGCGGTCCCAGCGCTACGCGAGTCCTGGTGCTGTCTACCTGCAACCGCCTGACCCTGCTCATCGATGCCGACTCCTGGGCCGACACCGGCTGCCCGGCGGCCCTGCACCCGGACCTCTCTCCGGCGGACGCGAGCCAGTCGGCCGCGGCGTCGGACCTGGGGGAGACCATCACCGCCTTCCTGGCCGAGCGCGCCGGGCTCCCGCCGAGCGGACTCCTACTGACCCACCTGGTCGGGGCGGCCGCCCGCAGGGAGATGCTCGCCATCGCCGCGGGCCTGAGCTCGATGGTGGTCGGCGAGGCCCAGATCGTCGGCCAGGTCCGCCGCGCCGCCGAGACCGCCGCCGCCGAGGGCACGCTCAGCCCCAGGCTCGTGCGGGTCGTCGAGCGCGCCTCGGCCACCGCCCGCCGGGTGGCCCACGGACTCGAGCTGTCCCGGTCAGGGCGCAGCGTCGTCGCCGTCGGCGTGGATCAGGCCGCAGCGCACCTGCCGCCGCTGGAGGACTGCCGCGCCCTCATCGTCGGCACCGGCTCCTACGCCGGCGCCACCGTCGCCGACCTGCGCGCCCGAGGCCTGAGCGACATCGCCGTCTACTCCGCCTCCAACCGCGCCGAGGCCTTCGCCGTCGGCCACGGCCTGCGCGCCGTCCCCACCGGCGCCCTGAGTGGGGCCATGAGCCGCGCCGACCTCGTGGTCACCTGCCGCGGCACCGGCGGGCCGATCCTCACCGCCGACGTCGTCGCCCCCGTCGCCGCCGAGCGAGCCGGCTCGGCCGGGGGAGACGCCCGCCCGCTCGTCATCCTCGACCTGGCCCTGACCCGCGACGTCGATGAGGCCGTCGGTGCCCTACCCGGCGTCGTCCACCTCGACCTGGCCCGCGTGCGCGACGCCGTTCCCGAGGCCGAGGCCCAGCAGGTGACCGCCGCTCGCGCCATCGTCGAGGCCGAGGCCGCTGACTTCGAGCGCACCCTGGCCGGCCGGGCCATGGACCCCCTCATCACCGCCCTGCGCGCCCAGGTGGGTCGCGTCGTCGCCGAGGAGGCCGCCTCGCCTGCGTCCCCAGCCCGCCCGCCGGCTCGCCCTGGCCGTTCCCGCCGTCGACGGGCGCGCCGGAACCGGCGTCAGCGGTGTCAACAGCGCCGACGCTGCCGCAGGGCCTGCCCCCACCATCACCTCGCTGCCGAGCCCGGCTTCGAGGCACCCAGCGGATCGACGGCGAGCCCATGGTGCCCCTGGCGCAGGCCGAGCGGGCCCTGCACCACCTGGCCGCCCGCCTCCTCCACCAGCCCACCGTCATGGCCCGCCGCGCCGGCCAGGAGGGCCGCGAGGAGGCCTACCGTCAGGCCCTCGAGCTCGTCTGGGGCCTGGAAAGCACAGGAGAGAACCATGACTGACACCGCCGCGCCGTGCCGGGCCCACCCAGGAGGCTCCCGCGTGCCTGGACGCACGCCCGGCTGCCCGCCCGGACGCCCTCCCGGGCGCCGACCTCGCCGGAGCTCCGGCCAGTGTTCCGGCCCTCGACCCGCTGGCCCCCTACGACGCCATCCTTCTGCAGTCCTACGGCGGGCCCCGCCGCCCCGAGGACGTCCTGCCCTTCATGCGCAACGCCACTGCCGGCCGCGGCGTGCCCGACTCTCGCCTCGTGGAGGTCTCCGGCCACTACCAGAGTGTCGGCGGCGCCTCCCCGATCAACGCGTGCAACGCCGAGCTGCGCGATGCCCTCCAGGCCCCGCCTGGCCGAGCGCGGCTCGACGCTGCCGATCATCGTCGGCAACCGCAACTGGCACCCTTCGTCAGCCAGGCCCTGCGCGAGCTGGGCCAACGCCGGGGCCCGCCGCGTTCTGGCCCTTCCCACCGCGGCCTTCGGCTCCTACTCGGGTGCCGCCAGTACCGCGAGGACCTGGCCGGTGCCGTCGCCCCTGCTCGCCGACGGCGCGGACGGCTCCACCGGTGAGGGATTCGAGGCCGACGCCGCCGCCCGGGTCGGCGGGGACGGGGGCGTTCCCGTGGAGCTCACCGCGGACAAGACGCGCCCCTACTACAACACCCCCGGCCTGCTGCAGGCCAACATTGACGCCATCGTCGAGGCCTACGGCGCCCTGGCCGAGCAGGGAGTGGCGGCCGCGGACGCGCGACTCGTGCTCGTCACCCACTCCATCCCCCTGGGCATGGAGGCCGGCTCCGCCCCGGGTGAGGGCACTGAGAGCGCACCCGGCGCCTCCGGCGCTTCTGACGCGCACGACCCGACCGGCGCCGGGCGGCGAGAGCCGAGCGTGGCCGCCGACCTGTCCACGGAGGTCTCCTACGTCGCCCAGCACGAGGCGCTCGCCGCCGTGCTCGTGCCTGAGGTCGCCCGTCGTCTCGGCCTGGAGACGGTCGAGGCCGACCTCGTCTACTGCTCGCGCTCCGGCCCGCCGCAGGCCCGCTGGCTCGAACGGACGTCAACGACCACCTCGAGGCCCTGGCCGCCGGGCACCTGACCGACGGCCACCCCGTGGAGCGACCCGGGGGCGTCGTCGTGGCCCCCTTCGGCTTCATCTCCGACCACATGGAGGTCGTCTTCGACCTCGACACCGAGGCCGCCCAAACCGCCCGCGACCTGGGGATGCCGTATGCGCGCGCTGCCACCGTCGGCACCCACCCGGCCTTCATCGACTCCCTCGTCGACATCCTCTTCGAGCGGGCCGCCGCCGCCCGCGGTGAGGACGTCCGGCCCGACTCGACCACCGGCGTCGGCCCGTTCCACACGGTCTGCCCGGACTCGTGCTGCCGGAACGGGGCCAGTCACCCCGGCCGGCCCGCTCATCACGGGACCGACGGCGACGGCTCTCGATAGTCCCCATCCCAGTAGCTCCGATACGAACCAGGAGAAGAGAATGAGTACCGACACCCACGGCCAGCACGGACATCCCGGCGGTCACTCCGGTGAGGGCGGCCTGCACCGCTTCGAGGACGAGGAGCGCCGCCCCCACCGCGACCCGCGCGACGCCACCGACGTCGACCTGGAGGCCATCAACAACCAGTACCACTACACGCTCTACGCCGTCTTCCGCCTGGCTCGCCCGCTGCCCGCCTCCCAGCCCGAGCGCGAGCGCTCCTGGGGAGAGCGCCAACTTCGTCGAGGCCGGCGGCGGACGACGCGCGGCTGGTACGACGTCGGGGCCTGCGCGCCGACGCCGACCTGCTCGTGTGGTGGCTCGACGACGACCCCGAGGTCCTTCAGGACGCCTACCACCGCCTGCGCGGCAGTGCGCTGGGCCGCTATCTGGAGCCGGTGTGGTCCTGCATGGGGCTGCACACGCCCGCCGAGTTCAATCCCCGCCACGTGCCGGCCTGCCTGGCCGGGGTGGCGCCGCGCGACTGGGTCATGGTCTACCCCTTCGTGCGTTCCTACGAGTGGTACCTGCTCGAGGCCCGAGAGCGCTCGCGCATGATGGCCCAGCACGGGCGCCACGGCTCTCCAAGTACCCCCGACGTCAAGGGCTCGACCCTGTCCACCTTCGGCCTGAGCGACTACGAGTGGATTCTCGGCTTCGAGGCCGACAGCCTCGACCGGCTCGAGGGGTCCCTGCACCACCAGCGCTACACGGAGGCGCGCATGCACGTGCGCGTGGACACGCCCTTCTACACCGGGCGCCGCGTCAGCCCGCAGGAGTGGGCTCAGCGCCAGCCCTGGGCCTGACTCCCTGCCCGCGGGGACATTCGACGCCGTCAGGGGACACTCTTCCGGCCGGGGACACTCCACTCCAGACGGGGGCATCCTGCGCGTTGGGGGACAGCATTCCTGCCCCCGGACGCGCAAACAGTCCCCGTCGGTGCGAAATGTCCCCGGCCATGAGGGTGGGCGGCGGCGCAACCTGACCAACCTGGTTGACCAGGTCGCTTTCTCCTGGGACCATCAATGTGCATGAAGACGGTGAAGGTTCAGGAGGCGAAGACGCATCTGTCGGCGCTGTTGGTGGAGGTCGAGCAGGGGGCGACCATCAACATCGCCCGAGGGCGTCAGACAGTGGCGCGCTTGGTTCCGGTCGGGGGCGAGCGGGAGCTGGGCTTCGGCGGATACCAGCTGCCGGACACGTTCTTCGACGAGCTGCCGGAGGAGGAGCTGAGTGCCTGGGAGGGTGCATGAAGGGCTACCTGCTCGATACGCACGCGCTCATGTGGGCGATCAATGAGCCCTCGCGTCTGGGCGGGAGGGCTGTCGAGGTGCTGCGAGACCGAGGGAATCTCGTGGTGGTCTCCGCCGCCAGTGCATGGGAGCTGCATACCAAGAACCGCATTGGGAAACTGCCTGGAGCGGGGCCGTGGCTGGATGCTCTCGAGGGGCACGTGCGACGGCTCGGAGCGGAGTTCTTGCCCATCGAGTGGTCGCACGCGCGCTGAGGCGGGCAGCTGAGTGGTCGCATCGCGATCCCTTTGATCGGATGCTGGCGGCGCAAGCGATGTACGAGTCGCTTGCGTTGGTGACGCGCGATCTGGCCTTCGAGGAACTGTCGGTGTGACGATCCTGTGGTGAGTGGTCGTTGCCCTAGATGTATGAGTTCATGACGTTGGCGACCTGTGGCGGGGTGCGGGTGGCGGGGTGTGGGCCACTGGTGAGACTCCAGCTGTTGCCAAGGTGACCGCGACTGCCCGGGCCTGGTGTCCCGGGCTGTTGGTCAGGTTGGTCCGGTCTCGTCGCGGTGGGCGGAGACCTCGGTCGGCTCGCTTCCTCACGGGGATCTTCGACGCTGTCTGGGACACTTCACCGTGACTGGGGCACTCCGTTCCAGGCAAGGCTGTTTGTGCGTTGGGGACGAAATCCTGTCCCCAGTGCGCAGGGTGTCCCTGTCGATGACGAGCCCTTGACATCGGCCATCATCCTGGATGGCCTGACCGGCAAGCCTGTGCAGCAGGTCTGGTTCCTCCTTCTGAGGACTGTTGGCAGCACGTACCCTCGCCAGATCAGGGGTGTAGCAAGGAGGTCGACGAAGGTCGAGACATGTTCGTGACCTTCGAGGTACTGTCAACGGGTTGGTTTCCGCCGGGTTGATTCCGGCCGACAGTGAGGAGCCCCTGTGGCACATGCCGAGAACCGCCCCGCGAGTCGAGCTGGGGGTCGTCGTCGAGCTGCCGCACTGGGCTGCCTGCTGCTCGCCGGCTCACTGGCCCCTGACCGGCTGCTCCTCCAGGACTCCAAGCCCGACGCCAAGGCGCCTGCCAGCAGGGCTGGTTCCACGGGGAGGCCGACGTCGGCCCCCTCGGCTTCCGCTACGGCGTCGGGCACTGCTGGCACCGTCACGGCGGCCTCCCTGTCCGACGCCCAGCTCGGGTACACCGTCACCGCGATCCCCGCCGGCCTTGACGTCAAGCGGGTCGCGATCCTCAGGACTTCGTGGCCTACGATCAGATGTCCTGGAAGCTGTGGGTCGGCGGCGGGCAGGGACACGAGCAAGGTACCCACTGTCACCACCGGCAACCTCCAGCAGCAGTCTCAATGACGCCGCCACCTTGAAAAACGCGGGGCAGAAGGCCAAGACCCCCGTCAAGGTGGCGATCTCCGAGGTCGCCATGAGCTCCGACGGCCAGAGCGCCACCGTCATCTACTGTGTGGACATGACGCAGGTGACCTACGTCGACGCGCAGGGCAAGGACGTCACCGAACCCACCAACAAGGCGCGCATCCCGGCGAAGAACACCATGGTGCCCGGTAGTAGCGGCACTGGCTCGCCTCGAGGAGGAAGAAACCGGAGAGCCGAACACCTGCAAGGTCGGCTGAGCGGGCTGCCAGAAGAACCTGTCCAGGCAGGTGAGCCTTGGTTCCAGGTGAGGCATGGCTTGCCTGTGAATCATAAGTAACACCCACGGGGACTCGCGACGTAGTAAAGTAATGGCCATGAACGCAGACACCATGACAACACCGTCCATCAACCTCTCCTACACCGCCTCCGCCGCCCTGAGCGACAACCTCCAGCGCGTCCTGACCGACCTCATCGCCCTCGAGCTCGTCGGCAAGCAGATCCACTGGAACATCGTTGGCCCGAACTTCCGCGACGTCCACCTCAACCTCGACGAGGTTGTCGACATCGCTCGCGCCGGCTCCGACGAGGTCGCCGAGCGCATGCGCGCCATCAACGCCGTCCCCGACGGCCGCCCGGCCACCGTCTCCGCCGCCACCACCGTGCCGGCCGCCCCCGGGTGAGATCCTCACCAGCGAGGGCGTCGCCTACATCGTCTCCCGCCATCGAGGCCGTCGTCGCCACCCTGCGCGGCGTGGACGAGGACGTCGACTCCGAGGACCCCACCTCCTCCGGCATCGTCGAGGACCTCATCGGCAAGCTCGAGCAGCAGGCCTGGTTCCTCTCCGCCGAGGTCCGCAAGCCCGTCCGCTGAGCCTGAGGCTCGCGCCGACGCGCTGACTCCGTCACGTGGGGCCCACCTCGCGAGAGGTGGGCCCCACGTTCATGTCTGCAGGCCGGGCTGCCGGCCCTGGGGTGTTATTCGCCGGGGCGGTCCCAGAGTTTACTTCCGCCAGTCGCCCAGGGGCTCCTTCCAGGCAGCCCAGCGCCGCGTCAACCAGGCTGTGGCGCTGGTCGTCAGGGCAGCCTGCGTGCACCCAACGCAGGCAGGCGTCGTCGAGGAAAGCCGAGGTAGCCCCACAGGGCGAAGTCGTCGCGGTGGCCCCGGCTGCCGCCGACCACCCTCGGCCAGGGCCGCCACCGCCGCCTCGCGCGCCTGTCGCCTCACCCGGGCCGCCTCGTCGCCCGGGTCGTGCCCGGCCAGCGCCTGGTAGGTCACCCAACCGGGGAGCGCTCCGCGATGAAGTCCAGGTAGGTCAGCACTGATGTCCGCACCCGGTCCCGGGCAGACGACCCCTCCGGCAGGGGCGTCGTCGGCCCTCCGGGTGCGCTCAGTCAGGTCATCGGCAGCGAGCCGGAGCACCTCGGCGTAAAGGCGGCCTTGCCGGCGAAGTACTGTGCACCAGCGCCTCGGAGGCCTGAGCCTCCGCAGCGACCTCGACCAGCGAGACTTCCTCGTACGGGCGGCTTGCGAAGCATGCCTCGCCGCGGACAGGATCAGCTCGCGGCGCTCGGCAGGATCCATGCGCAGGCGGGGGCGCTTGTCGGTACGAGACGGCACCTTGACATGCTAACGGGTGGGGCGGCACCCTTGGAGGTATGGTTAGTGAGCCACCTGGAATAAGCCGTCCCTGCAACCCCGCCTGGATCGACCACGCCATCTGGTGGCAGGTCTACCCCCTCGGCGCCACCGGCGCCCCATCCGCCCCGAACCGGGTGCGCCCCTGACCGAGCCCGGTGCCCCGCGCGTTTGGACCGCCTGGAGCCCTGGCTCGACTACGCCGTCGAGCTCGGTGCCAACGGTCTGTCGCTCGGGCCGATCTTCGCCTCCTCCACCCACGGCTACGACACCACCGACCACCTGCGCATCGACCCCCGCCTGGGGAACGACTCCGCCTTCGACCGCCTCGCCGAGGCCCTGCCGCACCCAGGGGCCTGTCCCTCATGCTCGACGGCGTCCTCGGGCACGTCGGCACCGAGCACCCCCTCTTCGGGCCGCCCGTGCCGGGGAAGAGCGAGGCCTCTTCCCGCTTCGACGACGCCGCCGTCGGGGACGGTGCTGGCGGGAGCGATGCCGGGCAGGCCGGCCCCGGCTACGCCACCTTCGAGGGCCACGAGTCCTGGCCGCCCTCAACCACGACTCCGCCGAGGTGCGCGATCTGGCCGTGCGGGTGCTCACCCACTGGCTCGACCGCGGCGCGAGCGCCTGGCGCCTGGACGCCGCCTACGCCGTCGACCCCGCCTTCTGGGCGAGCGTCCTGCCCGCCGTGCGCGAGCGCCACCCCGACGCCTGGTTCATGGGCGAGGTCATCCACGGCGACTACGCCGGCTTCGTGGAGCCTCCACCGTGGACACCGTCACCCAGTACGAGCTGTGGAAGGCCACGTGGAGCTCGCTGGCCGACGTCAGCTTCTACGAGCTCGACTGGTGCCTCAAGCGCCACAACGAGCTGCTGGACCGAGTTCGTCCCGGCCACCTTCGTCGGTAACCACGACGTCACCCGCATCGCCAGCAAGGTCGGGGCCGGCGGGCGGCGCTCGCCGTTGTCCTGCTCGCGACCGTGGGCGGCGTGCCCAGCGTCTACTACGGGGACGAGCAGGCCTTCCGGGGTGAAGACCGAGACTCTCGGCGGCGACGACGAGGTCCGCCCCGTCCTGCCGGCCGCGCCGTCCGGGCTCGCGCCGCAGGGTGCCTGGATGCTGCGGCTCCACCAGGACCTCATCGGGCTGCGACGCCGCCACCCCTGGCTCGTGCGCGCCCGCACCGAGGTCACCGAGCTGGACAATCCGCGACTGTCCTACGACGCCGTCGGTGAGGAGGGCCAGCGGTTGCACGTGAGCCTGGCCCTGGAGCCGGCACCCCGCGCCGAGGTGCGCGCCCCCGGCGAGGCACCGCTCGTCGTCGAGCCGCCCGCGGAGTGAGGGGCTCTCGCGCTGGCGGGGGCGTGTCGTTGCAGCCGGGGGCCTTCGACGCCGTCGGGGACAGGAATCCCGTCCCCTGCACGCGTGGACTGTCCCCGTCCGGAAGAGACGGCACCCGCCGCGCGGAACGTCCCCGTCGATGTCCTCCCCATCGATGTCGCCGGCGGTGCGGCCTCGGATGTCAGTGTGGCCTCACATCTCGGCGGGGTCCGGGAGAAACAGTGCAGAACCGGCGTCGGTAGGCCGACGGCGTCGTGCTCAGTATCCGTGCGAAGGCCTGGCGCATAGTGATGGCGCTGCCGAAGCCGCAGGTTGAGGCCACCTGCTCGATCGCCAGGTCCGTGCTCTCCAGAAGGCGCTGGGCCTCGCGCACCCGCTGCGCGCGAACCCATGCTGCAGGTGCGGTGCCAGTCGACTCCCGGAAGGTGCGGATGAAGGAGCGGGTGCTCATCTGCGCCTTCCTCGCCAGCCGTTCCACGGGTAGCGGCTCGCCCAGGTGCTCCATCGCCCAGGCCACCGTGCTGCCGATCGGGTCGTCGTCGGCGCGCCGCGGCACCGGCCGCTCGATGTACTGTGCCTGCCCGCCTTCGCGATGCGGCGCGATGACGAGTTGACGTGCGACCTCGTTGGCGGCCTGTGCCCCCAAATGCGCGCGCACCAGGTGGAGGCAGGCGTCCAGGCCCGACGCCGCGCCCGCCGAGGTCAGAACATCGCCGTGGTCCACGTAGAGGACCGACTCGTCCAGCGCGATCTCCGGGTGCTCGCGCGCCATCGGCTCGAAGGCCCGCCAGTGCGTCACCGCCCGGCGCCCGCCGATGAGACCGGCCTCGGCCAAGGGAATCGCCCCCAGGCACAGGCCGACGACGCAGGCTCCCCGTGCATGTGCGGTCTTCAGGAGTGAGCGCAGCTCCTCCTCGGCGGGGCGGCCGTCAGAGAACCACGCGGGGACCACAATGACGTCGGCCTCGCCCGCCAGCTCCGGACCTCCCAGGCCGCCAAGGATGTAGCCCTCCGAGGTGCGGATGGTGGCGGTGCGCGATGGAGCGCTGGGCGGCGATGGGCTTGCATCTTCCTCGGGGGCCACGGTCTCCTCCGGGGGTGTCGCCGACTCGGAGGCGGTGGTGAACAGTGAGACCTGCCAGTTCGCAAGACCCAGCCGGCTCACGGTCCCGAAGACCATCTGGGGGATCGACAGGTGGAACATGGTGATGCCGTCGAAGGCGTAGACGGCGATATGCATGCGACCTCCCTGAGCACGTCCCGTCTGGCGCCGAACCGGTGTCCCTCAATACCTGGCGTGAAACCATCGATGCATAGCATATGCGCCACTGGTGGGTGCCAGTCCGATCGCACATCCTGAGTGTCACCACGCAACCGCCGCGCCACGGCGCGCATGTTTGGAGGCACCGTGACTGATCGTGATGAACCGGACCTAACCGCCCCGCGCAGGGCCCTGGTCCCTATCGACGTACAGAATGAGTACTCGCGCCTGCCGCTGCGCATCCGCTACCCGCGCCTGCGCGACTGCATGGAGCAGATCGAGCGGGTGCTCGACGCTGCCGAAGCGCCGGACTCCCCGTGGTCTGCGTGCAGCACGCCGGCCCGCCCGGCGGCACCATCTTCGCCCCCGGTGGGAAGGGCTTCGAGCTCTGCCCGAGCATCGAGCGCCGACGGACCCCGCAGTGGAAATGCGTCGTCAAGCACCACGGATCGATCTACGCGGGAACCGACCTCGCCGCATGGCTGCACGAGCAGGGCGTCGATCACCGTGACGCTCGTCGGCTTCATGGTGAACAACTGCGTCCTGGCCTCGGCGGCCTGGGGAGAGACGATCGGCCTGGCCACGGAAGTGCTCTCCGACGCCGTCGGCGCCATCGATCTGCGCAACTGTGCCGGCAAGGCGGATGCGCGCACGGTGCACTCACGCTATGGCGCTGCTGCACTCCAACTGGGCGGCGGTGGCCACCACTGACGACTGGTGCCGGGCGCTGGCTGGCCGCGAGCCGCTGCCGCGCAGCAACCTCGTCGTCTCTGCGACGGCTCCGTTCTGACGGCGTTGTTGATAACAGAGGCGTGCTGTCGCGGCAGGGGGCATTCGACGCCGTCGGGGCACTTTGCCGCCGGCGGGTGCCATCGACGCGTACGGGGACAGGGAATCCCGTCCCTGCACGCGTGGACTGTCCCCGTCCGGAAGAGACGGCACCCCGCCGCGCGGAACGTCCCCGTCGGTGCTCCGACCGGTGTTTGCAGCAGGGGTTTGCGACGCTCGTCTAGACCGTGATGAGTGGGAGACTGGGGTGGACGGCGCTCAGGTCTTCAGGGTCAGAGGTCACCACGGTGTGCCCCTGCTCCTCCGCCAGTAGGGCGACGTGAACATCAACGATGTCCCGATGGCCGCTGCGTCCGCATAGCAGACCGACGGCTCGTGCAGTCGTGTCGTCCAGTGGTGCCACGTGCACAGTGGGATCCGCCAGCAGTCGTGCGACGCGGGCCTGCCGCGGACCGCCCCGCCAGGCCTGTGCTACGACGCCGGCTGGCACGCTCAGAGGCAGGCCCGTCTCCAGTGCTCGGCGAAGGAGTGCGCGGACACGCGAGTCTCCGCGCTCAAGTGCGAGTAGCGCGCCAGTGTCGAGGGTCAGGCCCTTGACGCGCCTCCTGCTGGTCGTGGTCACGCCAGTCCCAGTGCCTTGTCCGCCCAGGCCAGGTCCGCGTCATCGACGGGACCGAGCTCGCGATCGAGGTCGTCCAGCAGCTGGGCGAGGTCGTCCTCCCGCTGCACACGGGCGACCGCCGCGCTGATGAAGCCCGACACCGACGGAGCCCTGCCCTGCTCGACCGCGCGACGGATCGAGATGACCTGCTCGTCTGGGAGGCTCACCGCGATCTTCTGAGTCATACTCGGATCATACCAAGGGGTGCAGAGGCCCTGCGCCGAGGTGTGCGTCCCGGGTGAGGCGCCGCTCGTCGTTGGCCGCCCGCGGAGTGAGGGGGCGCGAGCTGGCGGAGGTGGCCGTGCCGGCGTCCTAGCCAGTCGAGGTGCAGACAGCCCCTCGCACTGACGGGGACGTTCGACGCCGTCGAGGGGCACTTTGCCGCCGGCGGGTGCCATCGGCGCGTGCGGGGACAGGAATCCCGTCCCTGCACGCGTGGACTGTCCCCGTCCGGAAGAGACGGCACCCCGCCGCGCGGAACGTCACCGGCAGCGCGGCCAACAGCAATGCGGATCACCTTGACCCTCACGTAGCGTGAGGGATGAGGCTGCCCCACATGAGTACCTTCAACGCATTCGAGATGAGCCCCGTGCCCGCGCCCAGCGAGGACGCTCAACCGCCCGAGCCCTTCCACGGCATCTACGGCATGCCGATGTTCGTTACCGTTCCGACGTCGGACCTGGACGCCTCAGTCGACTTCTGGACTGGGGCGCTGGGCTTCTTCACTCTGTTCAGCATTCCCGGCCAGCTGGTGCACCTGCGTCGCTGGGCCTTCCAGGACGTCCTCCTGGTGCCGACGCCGCAGGCGCCCGCCCTGGCCGACGGCCCCTCGATGAGCGTCAGCTTCTCCTGCGTCCTGTCCCAGATCGACGGATCGCCGCGGCCTGCGAGCAGCGCCGGCCGGGCAGCGTCACCGGCCCGCGCGTCACCCCGTGGAACTCCCGCGAGGTCGAGGTCGTCACCCCCGAGGGCGTGCGCGTCATCCTCACCGCCGCCAGGCCCCTGGACCCGAACAGCGCGCAGGCCGAGGGCCTCCGGCGCATCGGCATCGAGGCTCCCGAGGCCTGACCGCAACTGCCTTTTTCCTCGTATGGCCGGGGGCATTCGACGCCGTCGGGGACAGGAATCCTGTTCCTGTACGCGCACACTGTCCCCCGGCCGGAAGAGACGGCACCCCGACGCGCGGAATGTCCCCGTCGGCGTCCCCGGATGTCCCCGGATGTCGTCGGCCGAGCGAAGGCAGCCGGTCTCAGGACGCCGGGTCGAAGCGTGCGCCCGACGTCGGGTCGGCCAGCCAGGCCAGGGCCGCCTCAATGCGTCCGGGGGTCGAGGCTCAGCAGTGGCTCGGGCAGCGCGTCCGGCGCGAACCAGCCCACCTGCGTGGACTCGTCGTCGGCCACGTGGGCGCGATCCGCGCTGCCGGGCCTCGCCCGCCCGACGAGTTGATGTCCATGAACACGCAGTTGTCCCCGTTGGGGAAGGCGAAGGGCTCGCCCGCGGTCACGCTTGTGATGGCCAGCACCTCCACGTCCACGCCGGTCTCCTCCAGGCACTCGCGCCGGATCGCCACCGCCGGCTGCTCGCCGGGCTCGGGGATGCCGGAGACCACCGCCCAGCGCCCGTTGTCGGCGCGCTGACCCAGCAGGAGCCGGCCGGCCTCGTCGACGACGACGATGCTCACCCCGGCAGCCACAGCATGTCGTGCCCGATCCTCTGTCGCAGGGGGACGATGAACTCCGGGTCGCCATGCCACGAGCCTGAGACGATCACCCGCTGAGCGGGTGGGTGGGAGGCGGCCGCGGGGGCTGGCGGCTGCCAGTGCCGGCACTCTGCACCTAACACTTCGACCGAATCTTCAAAAAGACCCGGAGCCGCGTCGATTATGAAGATTCGGTCGAAATGTGGGAGGTAGGAGGTGAGTGGCGGGATGGGTGGGGCCAAGCGCACCCCGGCCCCGCCTACATGAGCATGGCGACGATGACCCTCGTGAGGGCCGCCATGACCCACGCCGTGACGAACATGTAGGTGTAGGCGATGACCGGCCACTTCCAGGTGCCGGTCTCGCGGCGCATCGCCGCCGCCGTGGCCATGCACTGCAGGGCGTAGACGAAGAACACCAGGATCGCCGCAATCGTGGCCGGGTTGAACAGCTGGTCGCCGGCCTTGTTGGTGAGCGTGTCCTTCTGGTACGTCATCGTGGCCAGGTGCGCACTGGGCTCCTCGGGGTCCTCGGCGGCGGCGATCTGGCCGAGGGTGGCCACGAAGGTCTCGCGCGCCGCCAGCGAGGACAGGATCGCCACGTTGACGCGCCACTCGAAGCCCAGGGGCTCGAAGACCGGCTGCACCGTCTTGCCGATGGCGGCCGCCCAGGAGTTGTCCATCGTGTAGGAGGTCTTCTGCGCATCCAGCAGCTTGCCGAGCTCCTCGGGGTCGGTGATGACCTGCCCGTCATCGCCCTTGATGGTCGACGACGCCGGGTCCTCCACTGCCGCGGACACGGCCGCGCACTCGGCGCTGGCGGAGCAGTGGGCGTTGAACTGCTCCTCGGAGCGCATCGGCACGTTGAGCAGCACCCACAGGATGAGCGTGGTCAGGGCGATGACGGTCCCGGCCTTCTTCACGAAGCCCTTGCAGGCGTCCCACACCATGATGAGAACCGTGCGCGGCCGCGGCAGCCGGTAGGGCGGCATCTCCATGTAGAAGGGCAGCAGCACCCCGCCGCGGTCGGTGAGGCGCTTGACCACCCAGGCGGCCACCATCGCGGAGACCGCCCCCAGCAGGTAGAGGGCGAACATGACGGTGCCGCGCGCGTTCAGCGGCCCGATCTTCGCGTCGGCGGGCACCATGATGGAGGTGAGCAGGACGTAGACGGGCAACCGCGCCGAGCAGGTCATGAGCGGGGCGGCCAGCATCGTGGCCACCCGGTCCTTGGCGCTGGGCAGCGTGCGAGTGGCCATGATCCCGGGGATCGCGCAGGGCGAAGGACGACAGCAGCGCCACGAAGGCCCGCCCCTCCAGTCCGGCCCGACTCATGATCCGGTCCATGAGGAAGGCGGCGCGCGACATGTACCCCACGCCTTCGAGGAAGGCGATGATGAGGAACATGATGATGATCTGGGGCACGAAGGTGAGCACCGAGCCCACACCCCCGATGAGACCGTCCCCAGGGCCCGGCCAGCAGCGGGTGGGACTCGTCGAGCCAGCCGTGCACCAGCTCCCCAGGTACCTGAAGCCTCCCTCGACGGCGTCCTGGAAAGGTGCCGCCCAGGTGAAGATCGCCTGGAAGAAGATGTACATGATGGCGAAGAACACCAGGGATCCCAGGACGGGGTTGAGCAGGACCTTATCGACGGCGGTCGTGATGCGGTCCTGCTGGGGCGCCTGGTAGTCGGCGGCCTCCAGGATGGAGTCGGCCCAGGAGGCCACCTCGGTGGGCTCCGTCGGCGCGGGCAGCGGCGGGCGCTGCCAGGAGGGGATGTCGGTGAGCTGCTCGCGCAGCTCGGGGATGCCGATGCTGCGGTTGCCGACCACTCGCACCGCCGGGATCCCCAGGGCCTGCCCGAGGGCCGCCACGTCCAGGCGCCCGGCGCGCCGCGTGAGCTCGTCGGTCATGGTGACCACCAGGCAGGTGGGCAGCTCCAGGGCGAGGGCCTCGGCGACGAAGTTCAGCCCGCGCCGTAGCGTCGTGGCGTCGACGACGACCACGAGGGCGTCGGGCACGGTGATGCTCTGTGAGGGCGTCGGTGAGGGACGTCACGCACCACCTGCTCGTCAGGGGCTGATCGGGTTCAGGGGTAGGCGCCCGGCAGGGTCCTCGATGGTCAGGCTGGTCTCGCCGATCCGGCAGGTCCCCAGCGACCGCGCCACGGTGACGCCGGGGTAGTTGCCGGTCTTGGCGTGCAGACCGGTCAGGGCGTTGTAGATGGAGGTCTTGCCGGCGTTGGGGGCGCCGGCCAGGGCGACCCTCAGGGCGCCGGACACCAGGGTCTTGGAGCTGGAGGACCCGCAGTGGCAGCCGGGGGCGCCAGGGACCTCGGAGGCTGCGCAGTGGTCACTCATGGGCGCTGCTCCTCACGGTCGGTAGTGTCGGCCCGCTGCCCGGTGAGGGGCTCGACGATGTCGGCCTCGGTGAGGATCTCGACGTGAACCATGCGGGCCTCGTGGCGACGCAGGCACAGTTCGTAGTCGGCGACGCGGTAGACCACCGGGTCGCCCAGCGGGGCGCGGCGCAGGGGCGTCACGGTCCGGCCGGGCACGAAGCCCAGGTTGCTCAGTCGCTGGGAGATGGGGTCCTCGACCGTGTCCTCCTGCAGCCCGATGACCCGGGCGCTGGTCCCCAGACGCAGATCGGACAGGCACGTGTGCGTCGACGGCGGGGCGGCTCCTGCGCCGGTCGGTTTCGCTGTGCTGTGAGGTGAGACTGCAGTCGCCATGTTGCTCTCAGAGCTCCTCGGATCCTAAGTCTGTGATTGGTCATGATGCGGGACTACACATCGACCATGACATTCTAAGGTGAGGCTTAACTATCGTCACGACTTTGGGACGGCACCGACACAGATCAGGGGTGGGCCCACGCCCCGCAACGCGTCGAGCCGGGCACTTCTCGCGCAGCCGGGAGGAAAAATGGCGGGGCTGTGCGAAAAGTGCCCGGCTCGGTGGCGGGCTGCTTGGGGAGGTCTACTCGTCGATCCGGCGGACCTCGACCAGCCAGGGGCACCGGCGCCGCAGCAGGTGCTCGAGCGCGCGTGCATCGTGATCTCCGCGGCCGGGCAGTGGTCGCAGGCGCCCTCCATGGCGATCTCGACGACGCCGTCGCGCACCGAGTGCACCACGAGCGCGCCCCCGTGGCTGTTGACGAAGGTCCCCAGGGAGCCGTCGGCGATCTGCCGGGCGGCGGCCTCCAGGGCGTCGTCGGGGCCGGAGGCGTGGGCGGTGGCGGCGCCCTTCCACGACTTCGGGGCGCCCAGGGCGTCCACCAGGGCGGATCGCACCCGGGCCCCCTCCGTGCGCCAGTCGTGGCCGGTGCCCAGGAGGGTGAGCACCCCGCCGCCGTCGACCCTCACCGAGCGCAGGGTGCCGTCATCCAGGAGCTGTTGGAGAAGCGCCGGGGCGTGGGCGACCTCCCCGGTGAAGGCCAGCAGGCCGTCGGGAATGACCCACCGCAGCACGTCCGGGTCCGGCGTGGTTGTCGGGTGCGTGGGAACGACGGGCACGGCTGCCTCACCTTTCCTGATGTCCGGGTGCCCCGCCGTCGCGAGGGGCACCGTCCTGGTCACTGCTTCGTTGTGCTCCAGCTACATGAATGCTGCCACGAGTGCGCGGCTGAGGGCCGCCATGACCCAGGCCATGACGAACATGTAGGTGAAGGCGATGATCGGCCACTTCCAGGTGCCGGTCTCGCGGCGCATCGCACCGGCCGTGGCCATGCACTGCAGGGCGTAGACGAAGAACACGAGGATCGCGATGACGGTGGCCGGGTTGAACAGCTGGTCACCGGCCTTGCTGGTCAGGGGTGTCCTTCTGGTAGGTCATCGTGGCCAGGTGGGCGCCGGGGTCCTCGGGGTCCTCGGCTGCGGCGATCTGGCCGAGGGTGGCCACGAAGGTCTCGCGGGCCGCCAGTGAGGACAGAGTGGCGACGTTGATGCGCCAGTCGAAGCCCAGGGGCTCGAAGACCGGCTGGACCGCCTTGCCTCCCTTGGCCGCCCAGGAGTTGTCCATCGTGTAGGAGGTCTTCTGGGCATCCAGCAGCTTGCCGAGCTCCTCGGCGTCAGTGATGACCTGCCCGTCATCGCCCTTGACGGTGGAGGACTCCGGCTTGTCCACGGCCGCCGCGATGGCGGCGCACTGCTTGTCGGAGGCGCAGAAGGCCTCGAACTGGGCCTCCGAGCGCATGGGGACGTTGAGCAGCACCCACAGGATGACGGTGGTCAGGGTGATGATCGTGCCGGCCTTCTTCAAGAAGCCCTTGCAGGCGTCCCACACCATGATGAGGACGGTGCGCAGGCGGGGCATGCGGTAGGGCGGCATCTCCATGTAGAAGGGCAGCAGCACCCCGCCGCGGTCGGTGAGCTGCTTGACCACCCAGGCGGCCGCCATCGCGGAGACCGCGCCCAGCAGGTAGAGGGCGAACATGACCACGCCGCGTGTCCCGAAGGGGCCGACCTTGGCGTCGCCGTCGACCGTCAAGGAGATCATGATGACGTAGACGGGCAGGCGGGCCGAGCAGGTCATGAGGGGGGCGGCCAGCATCGTGGCCACCCGGTCCTTCGTGGAGGGCAGCGTGCGAGTGGCCATGATCCCGGGGATCGCGCAGGCCAGCGAGGACAGGAGCGCCACGAAGGCCCGCCCCTCCAGGCCGGCGATACTCATGACCTTGTCCATGAGGAAGGCGGCTCGGGACATGTACCCCACGCCCTCCAGGACGGAGATGATGAGGAACATGATGATGATCTGGGGGATGAAGGTGAGCACGGCGCCCACACCCCCGATGATGCCGTCGCCTAAGAGCCCGGCGATGAGCGGATGGGACTCGTCGAGCCAGTTGTGCACCAGTCCGCCCAGGTACCCGAAGCCTCCTTCGACGGCGTCCTGGAAGGGGGCCGCCCAGGTGAAGATCGCCTGGAAGAAGAGGAACATGATCGTGAAGAACACGATGGTGCCGGGGACGGGGCGCAGCAGGACCTTGTCGACCGCGGAGGTGATCTGGTCGTTCTGGGGCGCCTGGTAGTCCGCCGCGGCCAGCACCGAGTCGGCCCAGGAGGTGATCTCGTCGGGGTCGGTGGGCGGCGGCAGCGGGGTGCGCTGCCAGTTCTCGACCTGGGCGAGCTGGGCGCGCAGGTCGGGCATGCCGACGCCGCGGTGCCCGATGACTCGCACGGCCGGGATCCCCAGGGCCTGCCCGAGAGCGGCGACGTTGAGTCGCCCCGTGCGGCGGCTGAGCTCGTCGGTCATGGTGACCACCAGGCAGGTGGGCAGCTCCAGGGCGAGGGCCTCGGCGATGAAGTTCATGCCGCGCTGCAGCGTCGTGGCGTCGACGACGATGACCAGGGCGTCCGGGGCGCTGACCGTGGTCGAGGTCCCGGTGAGGACGTCGTGGACGATCTGCTCGTCGGGGCTGATCGGGTCCAGGGAGTAGGCGCCCGGCAGGTCCTCGATGGTCAGGGTCTTGCCGCCGATCTTGCAGGTTCCCATCGACCGCTGGACGGTGACGCCGGGGTAGTTGCCGGTCTTGGCGTGCAGGCCGGTCAGGGCGTTGTAGATGGAGGTCTTGCCGGCGTTGGGGGCGCCGGCCAGGGCGACACGGGGGGCGCCGGCCACCAGGGTCTTGGAGCTTCCTGAGCCGCAGTGGCAGTCGGCGCCGTCGTAGGGCTGCTCGCAGTGCTGCGACTGCCCGGAGGCGTGTCTCGTGGTGTCGTGGGTGCTCACAGAGTCTCTCCCGTGTTCGGTGCTGCGGGGTCGTCGGCCGCATGCCGTCCGGCCGGCCGGGGTTGGAGGATGATGCGGTTCTCGGCCTCCACGGTGGTGACCTGGATGAGCCTGGCCTCCTGGCGACGCAGGCACAGCTCGTAGTCGGAGACGCGGTAGACCACGGGGTTCCCCATCGGGGCACGGCGCAGCGGCGTGGCGATCCGGCCGGGGACGAAGCCCAGGTTGCGCAGGCGCTTGACTAGGACGCCGCCGACGCCGTCGTCGGCCAGGCCGGTGATGCGTCCGCTGGTGCCGGGGCTCAGGTCCGACAGTGCGAAGGTGGCAGCACCCGGTTCGGGAAGATATGAGGTGCCTTCGGTGGCACGGTGTCGTGGAACAGCAAAATCCATGGTGTCCTCAGATCGACATGAAGAGGGCTTCGTCAATATGAGTCTAAGGCAATGCTTCTCTGTCTCGCAGCAGGTCAAGAGGCGTTCTGCTGCGTGGAGACGCATCTGTGCGGAGGGTGGTGGGCAGGAGATCTGATTTCTTAGTGAAACCTGGGACCGGGAGGGCTGAGGTTACCCTGAGTGAGGCTCGGTCACTGAGCTTTCCCGTATAAAACATAGCTTCGACCACTTCCCTGCCTCCGCGGAAAGTTATTCTTGCGGAAGCAGAAGTGGTTGGTCGATAAGATGTCGGGATGGTCGTTCGGGATGTTTCTCCCTGAATCCGGAATTGCTTCCCTGCTCTTCGCCCCTCAGGGTTCTTGGGGTTGGCCAGGAGTTCAGGGGGTGGTGGTGGGTCAGCGGGCGGTGGGGGCGGGCATGTTCTGAGCGCCCAGATAGTAGACGTAGCCGAGCGGCACCACGAAGAAGAAGAAGGCGGCGCGGACCAGCCAGGCGTTGACGTTCCATTTCTTGGCCAGGCCTCCGCAGACGCCGAGCCAGATCTTGTCGGCGGAGCGGGCGGGCCAATCGAAACCAGTAGAATTCTGTGCTGTCATGGCAACTATTCTGCAATGTCAGACGCGCGGATGTCATCTTGGTGTGACAACCAGAATTAATCGACGTCCAACAGTGGGTGACTGGGTGGTGAATATGCCTGAGATGAGGCTTCTGTGCACTGATGGGGCGAGGTGTTCGCCAGTTTTCTCCCACTTCCATGGGACGAACCTTGGAAAATACTCGATGTCCAATAAGAGTGACGTGAATCTCTTCTCGGTTCGCTCTGATTTAGTCCGATACCCCTTGTGAAAATAAGGCTGGTAAGACGCCGGACCTGCCGGAGAAGAGGCTCTGCTCCTCTGACAGGCCCGTCACTGCACCTCAGCGAGGAGGGGCTCAGCGGGGCCGGTTCATGGCCACGGCGCGGGCGCGCTCGGCCCAGGTGTCGTCGAGCGGCTCGGGCTCCCAGGTGGTGCCGGCGTGCTCGGCGGCGCGGGCCAGCAGCCAGTCGGCCACGGTCGGGTTCTTGGGCAGCAGGGAGCCGTGCAGGTAGGTGCCGATGACGTGGTGGACGCGCCCGCCCTCGGTGGAGTCCTTGCCGTTGTTGCCGTCGCCCATCTTCACGGTGCCGAAGGGGCGCGCGCCCGACCCCAGGGTGGTCAGGCCGGAGTGGTTCTCGTAGCCGACCACCGCGCCGAAGTCCTCGGTGTTCAGGGTGATGTTGCCGATGAGGCGGGTGTCTCCGGCCACCGTGTGGGCGTCCATGAGGCTGATGCCGGGGATCTCCTGGCCCTTGGCAGTGGTGAAGCCGTGCCCGAAGAGCTGGTAGAGGCCGCAGATTGCCAGCATCGGGACGCCGTCGGCCGCCCACGCCTTGAGGGTGGGGCCGACCTTGACCAGGTCCTCCTTGATGCGGTCCTGACCGGAGTCCTGGCCGCCGCCGCCCACGAGGATGTCGATGTCGCCGGGCAGCTCGTCGCCCGGGTCGTAGGAGAGGAGCTCGACGTTGTAGCCCTGCCACTGGGCGCGCCGCGCCAGCACGAGCGTGTTGCCCCAGTCGCCGTAGATGTTCATGTCCCGCGGGTAGAGCTGGAGCAGGCGCAGGTGCCCGCGGGCGGGGCCGTCAGTGGTGTGCTCATAGCGCGCGGTCATGACATGACCTCCTCAACGTCCGTCATCTCGCCCAGGATCGAGCGCAGGGCCAGCATCGCGGTGTAGGTGGTGAAGACTCGCATGGGGCGGTCGGTGTCGGCGGCCACCCGGCGCATGAGGGCCACGGCCTTACGCAGGTCGGGTTCGACCTCGGCGACCGCGACCTCGTCGTAGCGCAGCCGCAGGGCCATGTCCCAGGCCCGCACCCCGGTGACGACAGCGACCCCGCCGGCGCGCAGGGCCGAGAAGTCCACGTCCCACAGCCAGGACATGTCCCGGCCGTCGGCGTACTCGTCGTTGATGGCCACGACCACGACCTCGCCAGTCCTGCGCCTGGGAGGCCGCCGAGAGCAGGCCCATGCGGAAGCCGGCCGGGTTCTTGACCAGGGACAGCTGGACGGGGCGGCCGTCCAGGGTAAGGACCTCGCCGCGGCCGAAGGCGGCCTGCACGGTGCCCAGGGTGGTCAGCAGCCCGGGCAGGTCGGCGTCCTCGCCCAGCACCTCCAGGACCACCCCGAGGGCGGCGCAGGCGTTGAGCAAGTTGTGAACGCCGGGGATGGCGAAGTCGACCTCGTGGGAGACCCGTCCACGCGCACGGTGGCGCGCTGGCCGTCGATGGCCTCCAGGGTGACTCGCGGTCCGGGGGCCTGGCCGGCCTGACGGGGGCTGACCAGGCCGGTGCGCAGGTCGTCGTCGGATAGGAACAGGGAGCGCAGGTCCTCGCCCGGCGCCGAAGGGAGACGACGCGGGCGCTGACGCCCTCCAGGAAGGCGGGGCGGCCAGGCGCGGGTCGTCACCGTTGAGCACGACGACGTCGCTGGTGGCCTGGGCGATCGAGTGCAGCAGGGAGGCGGTGTAGTCGATCTCGCCGAAGCGGTCGAGCTGGTCGCGCATGACGTTGAGCAGGAGGCAGGCGCGCGGGCGGACCCAGGGCCACGAAGTGCACGGCGTGGGCCTCGTCGAGCTCGAGGACGGCGATGTCGGCGTCCAGGTTGCCGGCGGCGTCGACCTCGGTGAGCAGGGAGGCGAGCACTCCGCGCACGAAGTTCGAGCCGGTCCGGTTGGTGAAGACCTTCAGGCCCTGCTCGCGCAGGAGCTGGACGACCATCTTGGTGGTCGTGGTCTTGCCGTTGGTGCCCGAGACCACGATAACGCCGCGGGGCAGACGGCCGAGGGTGCGCTCCAGGAAACCGGGGTCGGTGCGCTCCATGACCAGGCCGGGGAAGGCGGTGCCGCCGCTGCCGCCGCCGCGCACGCGGGCGGCCAGGCGCGCTGTGCGGCCGAGGGCGACCGTAAGACGAGAACGCATGGAACTCCTGCTGGCTGAAGAGGGGCGCACCGACGATGCGATCGGGGCGCTGGTGCCCATATGGGCGCTGTCGGTGTCCATATGGGCACCGACTGGGCGTCAGTCTAGGGCAGCGGGGCCGGTCACGGATGCGTCACGATGCTCACGTGGTCGGCGCGGGCTGCGGGGGACGGGAGTGCTCGCCGGGGCGGCTCACTGGGGGACGACGACATGCAGGGCGCCGTCCTCGACCTCGGCGCGCAGGGTGCGGGTGGAGCCGGCCGTGTCGCCGTCGAGCTCGAAGGGGACGGGACGGTCGGCCTCGATGAGGACCTTCCGGGCCCGGGTGAGGGTGAAGCCCTCCATCTCCTGGCCGGTGAGGATCTGCGCCCCCAGGCGGGCCCAGTCCACGACCTTGCCGGGGCTGGCCAGGAGCAGGTCGACCAGGCCGTCGGAGGGGTGGCCCGTGGGAAGAGCGTCATGCCGCCGGTGATGGTGCCGACATTGCCCATGAGGGCCATGACCACCCGGCGGCGCACCGGAGGTGCGTCGTCGAGCGTGATGGTGGCGGTGAAGGGGTCGGGGACCGCGTTCTGGACGGCGGCCACCGCGTAGGCGCCCGAGCGGATGACCTTCTTCAGGCCCAGGTCGGTGGACTCCATGATCTGGGCGTCCAGGCCCATACCGGCCATGACGACGAAGCGCTCCTGGCCGTCGTCGAAGGCGCAGGTGACCATGTCGATGGCCTGGAGGCGGCCGTGCAGGGGCCAGGCGGATGGCGGCGTCGGTGTCCAGGGGATGGACAGGTTCCGGGCCAGGAGGTTGCCGGTGCCGGCGGGGATGAGGGCCATCGGCATCTCGGTGCCGGCCAGCTCGGAGGAGACGGCGCGCACGGTGCCGTCGCCGCCGGCCACCATGACCAGGTCGACGCCGGCCTCCAGGGCGCGGTGGGCCATGGAGCGGCCGGGGTCGTCGGGGTGGTCTCCAGCCAGACGGTGGGCAGCCAGCCGGCGGCGTGCACTTCGGCGGCGACCCGACGGCGCAGGAGCGAGAGGTCGTCGAACTTGGTGGGGTTGTAGATGACGGCGGCGCGCTTCTCGCTGCTGGCGCGCGACAGGCGGCGGTTGACCCAGCTGGTGAGGATCGCGTCGATGCCGCCGACCCGCAGGGCCAGGTTCGCGAGGCGGCGCCCAGGAGGAAGCCGCCGACGAGGTCGCTGAGCGCAGCCAGGCCCATGTACCACTGGCTGACGGCGGTGACGGCGACGGCTGCGTAGCCCAGGACGGTGCCGGCGGCGACCATGGTGCTGCGGTGGTGGGCGCGCGCAGGGTCACCAGGACCCAGGAGGCCAGGGTCATCGCCGTGATGTGCGCGTTGGGGTAGGGAGTAGTCGAAGGCGGCGATGGAGTCGGAGAAGGTGGAGCCCGGGTCGGGGTGGGCCAGGTACAGGGCGATGAGGTACTGCGTGGGGATGCCGGCGGCGGCGATGGCCAGCGAGACGCTCAGGGCGGCGCATGCGGGCCGTGTAGGCGTAGGGCGACCCCGGCCACGATGAGCCCGGAGGATGAGGAAGGGGTGGGTGAGGGTCGCGAAGGCCTCGGCGAGCTGGCCGGCGGCCGACCGCAGCTGGGCGTCGGGGGCGGCGGGAGGGCGTCGATGGCGGGGGAGTGGTGCGTGGCGTGGGGGCAAGCGGGTCCCCGGGGCGCTCAAGTAGGTCCACACGAGGGAAGGCCAGGGTGAAGCCGATGCACAGGACGGCCTCGACGTACTTCAGACGCCGGGGAACGCGGGGGAAGGGGAGGCGGCGGTGGGGGCGGCGGGGATGGCGGAGTCGCATGAGGCTCGGTCACGCTCGCTCGTCCTTTCCCCGGGTGAATATCCGAGTCAGCCTAGCCGGTGCGGCTGTGGGCGGCATATGTCCCGGCTGTGGGCGGCGGGGAGGGTGGGCGGCGTGAGTGCGTCGACGTCGAGTATCCGGGTGTCTGGAGCAACGTGGCTACGTGTGGTGGCCTTGGGTGTCTGAACGTCCGGTGAGCGCCTGGTGGCCCTGCGCCCCAGGCCGCGGGCGCGGTGGGCCTCGAGTGCCTGCGCGCCGAGGCGTTCACTTCCCAGGACCTCTCCGACGATGCGGATGGCCTCGTCGTCGTCGATCGGTTCGGGCAGGTAGGCCTTGGCCAGGGCAGGGGTAGTCCGCAGAAGCTCGTCGCGAGCACCAGGGCCAGGGGAAGCACTCGCCCTGCGCGCGTGATAGCACTCCGGCGATAGCCGTCATCAGGGCGATCCGCCGTCGGCCGGCGATGCCGTGCTCCGCCAGGAAGGCCAGGTAGGGCTCCTCCTGCCGGTACTGGACCGCGATCGACAGTGTGTGGAGGGCGTCCTGGAGCTCATCGATTCGTTGGGACTGCTCCTCGACCCTGCGACGCAGTTCCTCGAGCTCGGTGCTGGGATCCGGCATGTGGCCTCCTTCCCGGTGGTGTCCCCACCTCAGAGTAGGCCGCGTGGCCGGTGGCCTTGTCCAGGCTCCCACTGCACGAGGGTCGGGAGGAACTGGCCGTGGGTTGTGCGTACTGCACGAACCTCCGACCCCCATGGAGTACACCCGATGCTCGTGCAGTGGTGCCCCACCCTCGTGCAGTGCGGGCGGTCGGGTGTGACTGTGAAGTGAGAAGTCGCGCGATCGAACACCCGCGACGTGGGGGGGGAGGCTCGACGGTCGGGCAAGGGCCGGTCCTGGTACGGCAGAATGCCCGCGAGCGAACTCGCAGGCCTTCTCATCGTCTCATCGTCGGGGTATTCGCCTGGCGGCCTCTTACCCCTTCCTCCTCGGACGTCTCACGAGCAAGCTCGCGGACGTCCTCGTCGTCGGGGTGGCGGGATTTGAACCCACGACCTCTTCGTCCCGAACGAAGCGCGCTACCAAACTGCGCCACACCCCGTGTGCAGCAGGCGACAGCATAGCCTCCCCCCACCGCGGGGAGGAAATCGGATCCGCTGAGTCCTCCGTCACGTCAGTGTTCGCTCCCCGTGGGAACCCGGTTGGCCCGAGGTGCCCACCGTGACAGGCTGCTGACGACCGGTCCACCTGCTGGCCCACGCCCCGGAGCGCTCTCGTCGGCCCGGATCCCGTCGCCCGCGGGCCCCTCTCGCCCGAGAAAGTGCTAGGACCGAGCAGCCTGAGATCACCTTCCAAGCACCCGCCGCAGACAAGGAGCTCCCATGCGCATCGAGGCCGTCGTCGGCGACATCACCACCGAGAAGGTCGACGCCATCGTCAACGCCGCCAACAGCACCCTCCTGGGCGGAGGAGGAGTTGACGGCGCCATCCACCGTGCCGCCGGCCCCGGCCTGCTCGACGCCTGCCAGAAGGTACGCGACGCCGAGCTGCCCGACGGACTGCCGGTCGGCCGCGCCGTGGCCACCCCCGGCTTCGACCTGCCGGCCGCCTGGGTCATCCACACCGTGGGCCCCAACCTCCACGCCGGTGAGGACGACCCCGCCCTGCTGCGCGCCTGTTTCGACAGCTCCCTGGAGCTCGCCATTCAGCTCGGCTGCACCGGCATCGCCCTGCCGGCCGTCTCAGCAGGCGTCTACGGATGGCAGATCGCCCGGGTCGCCGAGATCGCCGTGGCTGCGGCCCGCGCCGTCGAGCAGCTCGCCCGCACCGATCCCGACGCCGCCGGACGCCTGAGGGCTCATCCGCTTCGTCCTGTCCTCGCGAGAGGCAACCACGAGGCCTTCGCCCGCGAGCTTGCGCGCACCGAGGACTGAGGCGCCGACCCGTCCGGGTCTTCCTGCGCCCTCCCTCTGCCCGCTTCTGTCCCCTCTCCTCGAGCCGACGGGGACAAACGACGCCGTCGGGGACGTTCCATCGCGGCCAGGGGACCACCCAGGACGGCCAGGGACGCCCTGACGCGGCGGGGACCGAATCCTGTCCCCGGAGCGCGCACTGTCCCCGCCGGAGGCAACGGCACCCGCCCGCGTGGAATGTCCCCGGCCGCAGAAAGAAAAGCCCCCGGACGCGCGGACCGTCCTCCTACACTCGCCTGCATGACCACCGACGCTCACCACGGACTCCCCTCGACCATTCCGGTCAGCCCGGCCGGCCGCGACCCGCTGCCCCTGGCGGGCGCACCGTCCTGGTCACCGGGGTCAGCCGCCGCATCGGCATCGGCCACGCCATCGCCTGCCGCGCCGCCGACTACGGGGCGAGCATCGTCGCCCACCACTACCGCCCGCACGACGCCTCCCAGCCCTGGGGCGCTGACGACATCGACGCCGTCATGGACTCTATCACGCAGCCACCTGGTCGGCCCCGGCCCAGCCTCGTCGACATCCCCGCCGACCTGGCCGCCCCCGGGGAGCCGGCCCGCGTCGTTGAGCAGGCCGCTGCCGCCGCCGGCCACCTCGACGCCCCTCGTGCAACCAGGCCATGAGCAGTCCCGATGGGTCGCTCAGCGAGATGACCGAGGCCGTCCTGGACGCTCACTGGGCCGTCGACGCCCGCGCCTCCATCCTCCTGGCGCAGGCCTTCGCCGCTCAGGAGGGCTTCGCCTCGCCCGCCCCGCCGGCTCCGCGCGCCGCCGTGGGTCCATCGTCTTCCTCACCTCGGGCCAGGGGCCTGGGGCCACTGCCCGGGAGATCGCCTCACGCCGCAGCCCAAGGCCGCCATCGCCGGCCTCACCCCGACGATCTCGAGGAGCTCATCGACGCCGGCATCACCGTCAACACGGTCACCCCGCCCCGTCGACACCGGCTACGTCACCGAGGCGGACCGCGAGGCGACTGCCGTCATGTTCCCCCAGGGCGCTGGGGCGAGCCCGACGACGCCGCCCGCCTCATCACCTGGCTGCTCACCGACGAGGCCCGCTGGATCACCGGGCAGGTCATCAACTCGAGGGCGGCTTCGCCCGCTGGCGCCGCTGACTGCCGCGCCCAGGCGCCGGCGCACCTGTGCGCTCTGCATGCCCCGTCCCACTGTGCGCGCCCCGCGATTTCACACACTTCGACCGAAAGCTTCAGGAATCGACCCGGGCCGCGTCGATTCTGAAGTTTCTGTCGAAGTGTTAGCGTGGAAAGGGTGTCGGGGAGGTGCGGCTCGGACGAAGTGTTGGGGGAGCACTTGTCGAAGTGTTAGCGGGGAGCGCTGGGTGTGCCGCCTCAGGCCGGCAGCAGCCGCAGCAGCGTGGCCTCGGGCCGGCAGGCCAGGCGCACGGGCGTGTAGGGGGCTGGTGCCGAGCCCGGCGGAGACGTGCAGGTACATGTGGTCGGCGGCCCGTGGGTCCCCGAGCCGGCCCGGGCCACTGCGACAGGCCCCGAGGCGCGCCCCGGTCAGGTCGCAGTTGGTCACCAGCGCCCCACCCGGGCACGCACAGCTGTCCGCCGTGGGTGTGCCCGGCCAGCACCAGGTCGACGTCGTCGGCTGACATCGCCTCCAGGACCCGCCGGTAGAGGGCGTGCGTGAGCCCCAGCCGCAGAGCCCGGCCCTCATGGTCACGGATCGCCGGCAGGGAGGTGGCCGACTCCGCTGAGCCGGCGGCCTCGGGGACGGGCAGGACATCGCGGTTGGCGTGCGGGTCGTCGACGCCGACCAGCTCGATGCGCCGCCCGCGCACGGTCAGCGAGCCGCGCCGGTTGGTCAGGTCCACCCAGCCACCGGCGGCCCGCAGGTCACGGACCTCCTCCCAGGGCAGGGGCCTCGATGTCCTCGTCGCGCACGCGGCTGGAGGCTTGCGCGGGTCCGTGCAGGTAGCGCGTCGGCAGGCGGAAGACGGTGGATCGGTAGTCGTGGTCGCCCATGACGAAGGCCCCGGGCAGGCCCGTCAGCGGTTCAGTGCCCGCCGCAGCGCTCCAGCCCGGATGCCAGGGAGAGGTTGTCGCCGGTGTTGACGACGACGTCGGGCTGCAGCTGCGCCAGCTGCACCGCAGGCGACCCGCGCCTCGGTGCGGCCCGTCAGGTGAAGATCGGCCAGGTGCAGCACCGCGAGGGCTCCTCGTCGGCGGCGAGCACCGGCACGTCGATGCGCCGCAGCACGGGGCACCTGGCCTCAATGAGGCTGTGAGGCCAGCGTGGCCGCCCCAGGGCAGCGGTGGTGCCGATGACGGACAGGGCGGCGCGGCCGGCAGGGCAGGGCGTCATGAGAGTCGGATCCTCTTCTGTGCGGTTGTCGTTCTCGCGGGAGAGTCGTTCACCCGTGGAGAGGAATGGGCAGGGACCGGGATCGTTCGCCACGGCCTGGGACATGTAGTCGCGCACATCGGCACGGCCAGGTCACTACCGTAAATCTTCGGGAGGTACACCCTCCGATCGTCCTGCCGACAAGGCTCCTGCCGCTCTCCGTGGCGTCACCGATCCAGACCGCGGTGGACAGCTGCGGGTGAATCCCACGAACCAGGTGTTCTCAGCCTCATCCGTGGTTCCGGTCTTGCCCGCGATCGGTCGACCGAAGACGGCGTCCTCAGCGGTACCTCCTGGTTCGGATGTGGCGCGGAGCGTTTTGCGGTCTCGTCCGCGGCACCCCTGGTCCATGGCTGGGTGCAGTCAGCGCTGGGTACGGCCATCGAGGTGCCGCTGGCGTCCAGGATCTGGTCGATGGCGATGGGCTTGCAGTACTTGCCGCCGGAGGCGAAGGTTGCGTAGGCGTTGGCCATGCTAGAGCGGTGGGACGGGTGCGCTCCCAGGGCGATGGAGGGGTCAGGATCCAGCTGGCTACCGTCCGCTTTGGTGATGCCCAGGGAGGCGGCGAGCTTCGTGACCTCACAGACATCGAGGTCCCTGAGCATCTCGGTGAAGCCCGTGTTGATGGACTGCTTCGTGGCTTCTCTGACGGTCATCATGCCGGCGTTGGTTCCGGCGACGTTGTTGACGGGCCAGGGACCGGCCGCACGGTCGGGATCGCAGGAAACTGTGAACGTATTGGGCCCGTAGTTCTTCGGCGCGGACGCGTTCAGCATCTGGTAGGGCGTGTGGCCGGTTTTGAGCCATTCGGCCGGGATGATTGCCTTGAAGGTCGACCCCGGCTGGAAGCCGACGTTTCCGTCAGGAGCTCGATTCCACCGTGCTTGGCGTCCGCTGCGAAGACGAGCTGGGAGTCCTCGTAATTGGTGTTCTCGAGCCAGCGCCTGGATTCGTCCTGTGCCGGGCTCGATCGAGACGATGGTGGAGTTGGCTCGTCGGAGCCCCCGATCGAGTTCTGGCCTGAATGACGGAGTCAGCGGCACTCTGACGCTCGAGGTTCAAGGTGGTGGTGATCTTCAGACACCGCGCGTCAGGAGCTGACGGCGGGCGGCGACATGAGGTCGAAGTTCTCCGAGCCGAGGATCTCATTGACCACATAGGTGCAGAAGTAGGCGTAGCTGCCCGCAGCACCACAGCCCGCGGGCGAGTCCTGAATATCGAGCTTGATCTCGGGTTGACGGCCTCGTCGTACTGCTGCTTGGTAATGAACTTCTCTTCCAGCATCTTGGCCCAGCACCCAGTCCCGACGATTCTTGGCCAGTTCCGGCTGGGACTTGGGGTCGTAGGCGCTGGGAGCGTTGGTGGTTCCGGCCAGCAGGGCGGCCTCGGCCACCGTCAGATCCTGGCGTGCTTGTTGAAGTAGTGCAGCGAGGAGGCCTCCACCCCGTAGGTGGAGGGACTGAAGGCGGCGATGTTGGTAGCCCTCGAGATCTGCTGTGAGTACTTCTGCTCCAGGCTGAGGGCGAACTTCATCTCCCGCAGCTTGCGAGCCACGGTGCTCTCCGTGGCGTCCCCCAGGATGAGCTTGTGGTCGTCGTTCTTCAGGCCGGTCTCGATGAGGGTGTTGCGCACGTACTGCTGGGTCAGCGTGGAGGCGCCCTGACGCGAGCCGCCGCGCGTTGTTGGACACCAGGGCTCGCACCATGCCGGTGGGGTCGACGCCCTGGTGCTGGTAAAGCGCTGGTCCTCGACGGCGACGATCGCGTTCTGCATGTTGACCGAGATCGAGCTCAGGGGCACCACGATGCGGTTCTCCGCGTAGAACTTGGTGATCTCGGGAGCCGTCGGAGGCCAGGAGGGTGGAGATCTGGCTGGGCGGCTGAACGTTGAAGTCGCTGGGAGCTCCTCGAAGAGCTCGGCGGATGCCTTGGTCAGCGCTGCCGTGGCGCCCACGAAGGGGCGGCGGAAGCCCGCGACAGGACGCCGCCGACGCACGAGAGTCAGGAAGACCACGAGCATCGAGACGACCTGGGGTGGTGTCAGGAGCGCCCGCGCGCAGAGAGGTTTTCGCCATGGCGTCAGCCTACGTGGAATCGCTTGGAGGATGCAGTGGCGTAGACCCTCTTCGGGCTGGGAAGACCCTGGAGACCGGCTCTACGCCCTCTGTTCGGCAGGGGCTGTGGGGTGACTCGACGACGCTGGCGGGCGCTCGACGACAGGGCGGTCGGTCACATAGCGAGACAGCTCTGGCGTACAGATAATTCTTAGGAAATTCTCAGGTGAGAGTCACGGTGACATCACGATCCCTGGAGGAGGTGCGGTTCGGAGGTGGGCTGCCGTCCCGTGAGAACTGAGAATCCTCAGCCGTGGGAAAGGCTCGGGGCGCAGTGGGCTCTATGTCCGGCAATCGGCTCGCTATCAGAGAACTCTCCTTGTTGGTGCTGATCTTCGGCGTCGCTGTCGAGGGATCTGCGCCGATCGGATGCGCAGGTCTCGAGGGGAGGATTTGGTGAGAGACGCTCGATTGCCATACGGTAACGACTGTGACGTGACCGACAACGGCGTCAGCCGTTGAATGGATCGAGGAGTGAGCATGATTCAAGACGACCAGACCTGGGACGGCCCAGCGGCTCTGCGCCACCGTCGAGCCTGACCAGCTCTTCGGCAGGGCGCTGAGCAGCGCGACGCACGATCACTGTGCTTCGCATGTCCGGTTCGTATGGGTGCCTGGCCGAGGCGCTCAACTCCGAGTCAACTTCGGCGTCTGGGGCGGCTGACCGAGCGGGAGAGGCGGGCGCTGCTGGCGCTTCCCGAGGTCGACGACTGGGGCCTGTGGCTCGAGCGCGAGGACGACGAGCTCGTCGCCGAGATCCACGCCCGCCGTCGCGCCTCGCATCCCTGGCCCGGTGCGCTGCGCCTCCCGAGGCCCGCGCGTTGCCGGCTTCCGGCGCCTGGCGGCGGGCTCTGAGCTGAGACCCATGACTGCATCATCTGAGCCCGCATCCGCTGCGCCCACCACCTGGGAGTACGTCACCGTCCCCTCATCACTCACGCCACCAAGCAGATCCTCGACCAGTGGGGTGCTGACGGCTGGGAGCTCGTCCAGGTCGTGCCCGGCCTCCGGCACGGACAACCTCATCGCCTACCTCAAGCGCCCCCGGTCCTGACGGGCCCAGCCCGGCGAGACCGGCGCGCACGACGCCGCGCCTGCGGTCGGTACCTGCGGCTGCAGGCGCGGCGTCTCATGCGGTGATGCGGGTGTCAGCGCCCGGCGGCCTCTCCGGTGCGCTGCGCTGAGGCTCGCGACCCGGGACGGGACCTCGGCAGGGCGCGACAGCGCAGGCGGTCGACGTCGAGCAGCGTGACGGCCCGCCCTCCAGGCGGATCCAGCCGCGGGAGACGAACTCGGCCAGCGACGTTGACCGTCTCGCGCGAGGCGCCCACCAGCTGGGCGAGCTCCTCCTGGGTGAGGTCGTGGGGACGTGGACGCCGTCGTCGGTGGGCGACCGAAGCGGTCGGCCAGGTCCAGCAGGGCCCTTGGCCACGCGGCCGGGCACGTCGAGAAGACCAGGTCCGCCAGCGCGGTGTTCGTGCGGCGCAGGCGCTGGGCCAGGGCGCGCAGCATGTCGCCAGCCAGCTGCGGGTGGGACTCCACGAAGGTCATGAGGCTGGTTGTGGTCCAGCGTCAGCGAGCTCGGTGGGGGCCACGGCGGTGGCGGTGGTGGAGCGCGGGCCCGGGTCGAACAGGGTCAGCTCGCCGACGATCTCGCCGGGGCCGAGCACCGCGAGCAGGTTCTCGCGGCCGTCGGCGCTGGCGTGGCCGAGCTACCTTCCCGGAGAGGAGAATGTAGAGGCGGTCGCCTGGGTCGCCCTCGTTGAAGAGGTCTCGCCACGGCGCAGAGTCGTCTGCGTCATCATGGCAGCGCAGTTCCTCCTGCTCCTCCGGGCTCAGGCCCTCGAAGAGCGGGATCCTGGAGATAATGCTGTCTTCCACGGAGATCCTCCTGGTGGTTAGGCTGGCATCCCGCATGCGGGAGCCCTCGGGTCTATCCTGCCACGGCTTTGTGACCCTGTGGCACGCCGTCGAGCATTGTAGTCTCCCGTGTGTTGCAGGTCAAGGGAAGTGAGCAAAATCCGGGTGACGTCGTGATGACACAGTTCCGGCGGTGAGGTTGCAGGAAGAGGATGGAGAACAGTGCGTAGGGCGGCGAGTAGCGAGACCGCTGGGGCCGAGGCGGCGAGGTCGACGACCCGAGTGCTGGGGCCGCGGCGCTCGCCGCGGGCGCCGTCGACGACGAGCTCATGACCCTTACTCCCGACGCCGCCTGCGCCCTGGACCACGACGGCCCCTTCCAGCTGCTCGTGGCCACCCGTCCTGTCGGCCCAGACCACTGACGCGCGCGTCAGCACCGTCACCCCCGAGCTCTTCGAGCGCTACCCCGACGCCGCCGGCCCTGGGGAGCCGCCCGGCGCGAGGACCTCGAGGCGATCCTGCGGCCGCTCGGCTTCAGCGCGCCAAGGCCGGCCACCTGCTCGGCATCGACAGGCCCTCACCGAGCGCTTCGAGGCGGGTCCCGCATGCCGCGACGGGAGCTCGTGGCCTGCCGGAGTGGGGCGCAAGACCGCCAACGTCGTGCTCGGCAACGCCTTCGGTCAGCCCGCCATCACCGTGGACACCCACGTGGGCAGGCTCTCGCGCCGCCTGGGGTGGACGACGTCGAAGGACCCGCTGCGCGTGGAGAAGGACATCGCGGCCCCTGTGGGAGCCGTGGCGCTGGACCGACGGCTGCCACCGGCTCATCGAGCACGGGCGCAGGGTTGCTCGCCCGCTCACCCGCTGCGGCCAGTGCGCGCTGCTCGAGGCCGGCCTGTGCCCGCAGAGTGGGGGTGTGAGCCGAGCCCGGTAAACCGGCGCCGGCTGACACCAGGCGGACGCTGCGTCGTCCCACCGCGGTTCTTTAGGGCTGCGCGAAGGCCCGGCTCGGATGCCAGACGTCAGGTGGCCCGAGCCGACGTCGGGTAGCACCGATTCGCCAGACGGCCGGATGGGCTGGGAGGGCCGGCGCCGTCAGGCTGGAGGCATGACTGCTCACTCGCCCTGGCCCCCTCCGACCCGACCGCCGCCCCGCCTCATCCCTGCCGTCCACCACGCCGCGCCTGCCGGGCCGGGCTCGACGTCGCCCGTCGCCATCCGGCTGCGCGGCCTGACCCGCGTCTACGAGGTCCCCGGACGCCGGACGCCCGCGTCACCGCCCTGGATCACGTCGACGCCGACCCTGCTCGAGGGCAGCTTCACCGCCGTCGTCGGGGCCTCCGGGTCAGGCAAGTCCACACTGCTGCACTGCGTGGCCGGCCTCGATGAGCCCACCAGTGGACAGGTGACCATGCTCGGCGCCCTCACCTCCGGGATGCGGTCCGCCGAGCGGGCCCGGTTTCGCGCCCGTCACGTCGGCTTCGTCTTCCAGGAGTACAACCTCATCGCCTCCTGAGCGCCGCCGACAACGTCTCCATGCCCTCGCGCCTGGCCGGGCGTCCCCTGAACGGCGCTCCAGACCCAGGAGGCCCTCGACGCCGTCGGGCTCGCTCACCGCGCCGGGCTCAAGCCCCACCAGCTCTCCGGCGGGGAGCGCCAGCGCGTGGCCATCGCCCGCGTCATGGCCAGCTGCCCCGGATCGTCTTCGCCGACAGGCCCACCGGCGCCCTCGACCTGGACTCCGCCGCCCTGGTCCTGGACTGGCTGCGCCGGCTCACCGAGCAGGGCACCACCGTGGTCATGGTGACCCACGACGTCAGAGCCGCCGCCAGAGATGACGCGGTCGCCGTCATGAGCCAGGGGCACCTGGTGCAGTGGACCAGCTGCCGAGACGCCCGCCAGATCGCCGAGCTCGTCCACTCGGCGCGAGCCACGCGCGCCGCCTGACCGGGACAGGGATCAGGAGAGGATCGGAGAAGATCATGGTCACACTCATCTGGGAACGACCTGCGCCACCACGCCCGCCAGTGGCTATGGTCGCTGTTCGTCGCCACCGTCGGCGGCGCCATCGTCGGCGTCATCATCACCGCCTGGTACAGCGCCCTGAGCTGGGCCCAGGCCCAGGGGTTCGGCTCGAGCTCGTGAACGCCTCCCACATCATCGGCTCCAGCCTCGTCTCCTACGCTGGGGACTGGCCACCGCCGTCATCCTGTCCACGACGCTGGGCCTGACCGTCTCCGGCAGCAGCGCTCCCCACGCTCTGTGGAAGGTCCTGGGCATCCCCGGCAGCCGCATCCGCCGCATCATCCTGGCGGCAGGTCGGGGTGATCGGGCTGCTCGGAGGCGCCATGGGGGCGGTGTCCAGCCTGCCGCTGGTCCGCGTCTACCTGCTCACCTGGCGGGAATTCGACGTGTTTCCTCGGAATCTGCCCATCATCATGCCGGGCTTCGGGGTGCCGTTGACCATCGCCGTGACGACGCTGTTCCTGCATCCTGGGCGCGATCGCCGGCCGGCGAGCGGCGTCGGTCCCCGGATGCAGGCGCTGCGGGAGGCCACGGCTCCCGCAGACCCGGACCCGGTGGTGGCAGTGGGTGGTCGTCGGCATCATGCTCCTAGGGGCTGGTCGCGAGCCCCCTTGAGCTCTCTGCCCATGAGTGACGCGGAGAGGGCGGAGATGAGCACGTCCGGTATGAACCTCCAACGACCCGGGGGAGCGCGCGATGGCTGGCGCCTCCATGGGAGCTCCTCGCCGCGATCGCCGCCCTGAGCGTGCCCGAACTGGACGCTGCGGCCACTGCTGACCTGGTGGATCCGCCTCATCCCGGGCCCGCAGCCCCGCCTGGTTCGCCGCCCGTGCCAACGCCCGCCACCGCGCCCCCTGTCGATGACGACGATCGTCCCCTTCGCCATCGCCGTGGCCCTGCACCGGCACCGTCTACGCCGCCGTCGGGGCGGGCCAGGCCACCGGCGCGCAGGGCTCGGTCAGCGGGTTCCTCTCCGTCGAGGGTTCCAACCTTCTTCATTTCCGGCGTCGGCGGGATCGCCAATATCGCCATGGTGGGGACGAGGCCCGACGCCAGAGAGGGCGTTGCTGGGGGTCATCGGGGCGCACCCGCACGGTTCTGGCCTCCACGGCGCTGGAGGGGCGTCATCCACGCCGTCACCGGCATCCTCTTCGGGCTGGCGGCCACTCGCTGTCAGCGCCGTCTACGCCGCTGCTGCTCCGGGGCGGGACGGCGGTCCTGGTCGCCTCCGGTCCCGGTGGGGCTGCTGGCTCTCGTCAGCGGGATCTCGCTGGCGCTCGCGGTGGCGACCACCTGGCTGCCCGCCCAGCTCGACCGCCGCTCCCTCGCGGACAACCTGCGTCAGCCGGTGAGGCGGTGAGCCGGCGTCGTACCGCGCCGAGCCGGGTGCACTGTGACCCGCCGATCTGGGCACGTCGCAGCCGTAGGGTACGACAGGATGTCTGCCCGGCTCGCGGCCTCAGGCTGCGGAGGTGGGCGGGGGCGACGTCGGCCAGGAAGGCGCAGGGGCCCGGACGAACCCGCCGGGGTCTCCTCCTGGGGAAGTGGCCGGAGCGGTGGATCGTCACCTGACGCAGGTTGCCGGCCACGTGGTGGGTGTCGCGCGCGTAGGCCTGGGCGGGCTGGACCGGGTCGAGCTCGCCCTGCACCGACAGGACGGGCACCGTCACCGGCTTGTCCAGGGCCGCCGTTTCCGCCCGGGACAGCACGAGGTTGCGCAGCGGCTCCAGGGCGCTGCGGGCGGCGCCGGGTCGGGACAGGAGCTCGGCGTAGTAGGGGCCTCCTCGGCCAGTGCCTCGCGCGTGTGCGGCCCGGCCCAGGAGCGCAGCAGGCCCTCCAGGGCGCTGCGGCTGCGCAGGCGGCGCTCGGCCAGGCCCGATCCGCAGGCTCACGTACTGCAGCGCCGGCCCGGACAGGGGCCCGGGCCCCGCGAGCGCAGCGCGAGCGGGTGGGGGCGCCGACCGGGACGATCGCCGTCGTCAGGGTCCGCGCCAGGCTCGGCAGCGCCCAGGCGACCTGGCCGCCGAGGCCCCCGCGCCGACGACCACGGCGCGCTCGTGCCCCGAGGGAGCGGACCACGGCGGCCAGGTCCTGGGCGAGGCGTCGCAGGTCGTAGCCCGACGGCGGCCGGTCCGAGCCGCCGAAGCCACGCAGATCGAGGGCCGCACGCGGTGCCCGGCCTGCGCCAGGGCGAGGATGACGAGCGCCAGGTCCACCAGCACTCGAGGGAAGCCGTGCACCAGGAGGGTGAGGGGACCGGCTCCGGCCGGGGCCTCAGGGGCCCGCCAGCGCGACATGGAAACGAGTGCCGCGGGCGGTGAGGTTGCGGTGGGTCCAGGGCCGGGGCGATTGACGTCAACAGGCACGCGCCGCAGCCTACTGGTCGGCGCCCGGTACCGGCGACGTCGTCTACGCGCACTCAGGGGCGTCCCGCCGAGGACATTCTGCGCGGCTGGGTGCGTGTCGTCCCGGCCGGGGACAGAGCGCGCGTTGGGGACAGGAAATTCGGTCCCCCGGCGGCGTCGAATGTCCCGTTGGTGCTGGAATAGTCCCGACGGCGCAGAATGTCCCTATCCCCTGTCCAGGCAGGAAGGAGAAGCATGACTGCCCAGCGTCACCATGACTCGGCTGATGGTTCTGCCGACGACCTCGCCGAGGGTATCCGCACTGACTCCTGCGGGTGTGCGCATGCGGATGTCGGGGCCTCGAGGCCCGGCTACTGACCCGGCTACGCAGGAGGGGCGGCCGCTGGGGCCGGCGGCGCTCAAGGGGAGGAGGGTCGGCGCCGTCTCACCCGGACGCCTGGAGGCCTTCAGCGACGGGGTCATCGCCATCGCGATCACCCTGCTGAGCCTGGAGATCAAGCTGCCCGACGGCGGCGGGGCCTCCTGCACTCCCTGGCCTCCCTGTGGCCCAGCTACGTGGGCTTCGTCCTCAGCTTTCCTCCTGGTGGGGCAGGTCTGGCTCAACCATCACGCCATCTTCGTGCGGGTGCTGGCGTCGACCAGTGGATGCTCATCTGCAGCCTCTTCCTCCTGCTCGACGTCGCCTTCCTGCCCTTCGCCACCTCGGTCCTCACCCGGTCCCTGGGTCCGGCCACGACGAGCGCACAGGGCGCCGTCTTCTACAGGATGGTCATGGTGGTCGGCGGGTTGTTCTTCAACGCCCCTGTGGCGGCCTCCATCCGGGACCGTGAGCCGCCTGCGAGCAGGGGTCTCCGAGGCGGAGTGCGCTCCATGACCCGGCGCTTCGCGATGGGGCCGTGGCTCTACGCTCCTGGCCGCACTGCTGGGACTGGTCAGCGCCTGGCTGAGCGTGGTCACCCTACGTGGCCCTCATCGTCTTCTACATGGTCGGCCACCGGCCGCGGCGGGTCAGCCCAGCAGGAGGCTGAGGGCGACGTACACGCCGAGTGCCGCCGATGGTGACAGCCCGATGGAGCGCCGCCACAGGGTGCAGGCCGCGTCGCCCGATCCGCCGGCGGCCGGCAGCCAGCTCGACGGCGACAGGCTCACCCCGCCAGCGTGTGAGGCCACCAGGACGATCATGACCCCCAGCGGCATCGCCCGGGACAGGAAGGCCAGCAGCGCACTGTCCTGACGCCCGCGCAGCGGCACGAAGGGCACGATCCGGCACACGAAGGTGATGACGGTGACGACCACGACGGCGACCGCGATCTGCGGGTTGAGTGAGCATCAGCTGTCCCCTGCCCGACTCCGGCGCGCTCGCCCGGGCCGGCGGCCGCGCCAGGCGTACAGTCCCACCAGGCCGACGGCAGGGGATCACCAGCGCGGTCAGCAGTGCCGCCGAACCACCCGATCGCCAGGCCGATCCTGCCGGCCACCAGCCCCGCGCACAGCACCCCGATGTCGGGGTGATTGCGCCAGTTCTCGATGGCCAGGACCACGAACAGGGGACGTGAGCACGAAGCCGAGCAGCTCGATGCGCTCACCCACCGCGGAGGCAGGGCGGTGCGGCCAGCGCCCCGACGGTCGTGCCCGACACCCAGGAGGCGTGGCTGATCGCCTCCACCCACCAGGTAGCGCCCGCTCACGGCCCCGCCGGTCGCGCGCCGCCAGCAGCGCGTAGACCTCGTCGGTGATCGCGTGGACGGCGTAGAGGCGCGTGAGCGCCCTGCCCCGCACCCGCTCCCAGGGGGAAGCCCAGACCGTAGAAGACGTGCCGGCCCGAGACAGAAACCGGTGGACGGGGCGATGGCCGCCAGCGGCTCGCCGCCACCGGCCAGCGGCACCAGCAGCATCTGCATGGTCCCGGAGTAGATGACCGTGCTCACACCGGCGCCACCACCAGGCCAGGCCCTCGGCGACCAGCAGCATCCGGCCGCCAGCCCCAGCGTCACATATCCGACGACGATGGGCACCGCGTCCCGGGCCGCATCGGTGAGGGTCTGCATCCGCCGAGCCGCCGGCGCTCCCTGCTGTCGCGCCGGCAGGCGGCGGGGCGGCGTCGGGCTCGAGTCACGCGGGCCGCGGCCGTCGTCCGCTGCGCTGCTGGCCCCGCGCGACGCCAGGTGACCGACGACGGCGACCATGATCGTAGTACGCCCATGAGGATGAAGCGGCCCGAGAGCCGTCGTCCATGACGTAGGTGGACGGGGCCTCCCCAGGTCAGGGTGGGCCTGGAGCCGATCGACCGTGGGCCCCAGGATCGACTCGTGACCCCCGGCATGAGGATGAAGGGCAGGCCGATGACCGTGCTGAGGGCGCCGACGACGAAAGGCCCCAGCGAGAGCGCGAGATCATGCAACAGGGCGGCGGCGCGAGGCCGCGGTCCCGCCCAGAATCTCAGCGCACCCATCGGGGAGGCCGCCGACGGGCCAGGCCGAGGGTTGCCTCCGGTCAGGGTGGCGGCGTCGTGCACGAGGAACCAGGCCAGAGGGAACAGGACGACGGCGACGAGCACCCCGGGCCCAGTGGGTCTCGACTGCGCAGAGTCCGGGGGCGCTCAGCGCGCTGGCGCCCTCGAGGGAGATCGCGTCGTCGTCCTCCCACGGCACCGGTCATGGCCATGGCGGCCTGCCGGGCACGCGAGCGGCCGCGCTCCTCGGGTCGTCGCTCTGCCCCGGCGTCGGCGCTCGCGGACAGGCCCTCGGGCGGCGGGGGCGGCTGCGAACCAGATCGGGCGTCTGCTGCGGGGGAGGGGCCGACGGCGAGGCGCGGCGTCGGGCGGTGGTCCGCAGGTGCTCGCGGCAGGCGCGGGGCGACTGGGTTGACAGGGTCGTCTGGGCGAGCGTCGCTCGGGACTGCGCGTCGTTCCCGCCGGGGCGGCCGGCGCGTGCGGCGGGGGCCTCGGGGCGGTGCCGGAGGCCCGATGTGCGGGGACGAGAGCGGCTCGGGGCGCTGCCCCTCCCATCCCTCCGTTGACGGTGGGAGTCAGGGCGCCGGCGGAGAAGGTGAGGCGGGCGGAGGTCGGCGACTCGGCTGAACGCGCGCGCGGGGGCGCTGGCCGCAGAGCGCGTCCGGGCCAGCTGGGCCGGAGGTCGCCGGCCAGGACAGGCCGAGGCGGTTGTCGCAGCGGTTTTCACAGCAATACGTAACTG